>Ga0316204_10000036_pt1 | contig 556731 bp, 556 predicted proteins | sample 6monrhotite_MG_2_FD_205661 | JGI IMG/M metagenome (GOLD analysis project Ga0316204, IMG submission 205661) | Microbial mat bacterial communities from mineral coupon in-situ incubated in ocean water Damariscotta River, Maine, United States -... | ecosystem: Environmental > Aquatic > Marine >...
AACAATAAACGCTTTTTGCGCGTCCGTGAATTTGGATGCTTTCATCGCTTCCACTCCTTCTCCCAGCCAAGAAAGTAGCAGTCAGAAACTCCAACTCAAAATAGTCCAGTTTTCAGGGTGCAGAGCATTGTCGCAGGCTAGGGGCGGAAATCCTTGGGCCTTAGCCCATGACGGGTCAGTTTGTCATAAAAGGTCTTGCGCGGAAGCCCCAACGCCTTGGCCGCCTCGGTCGCCTTTCCGCCTTGCCGTCTGAGCGTTTCGCTGAGCACCATACGCTCAAATGCTTCGATCTGTTCGGCAAGGCCCAGTTCGGCCTGAGCCGCGTCGGGCGTGGTCAGGCCCAGCGTGAAACTTTGCGCGAAATTGCGCAACTCTGGCAGGTTGTCGGGCCAGTCGCGCGCGGTGACATCGGAATAGACGCTTTCGGGGATCGGCGGCATATCGTGGTTCATGCTGCGGCAGGACTGTCTGACCAGCGCCTCAAAAAGCGCAGAAAGATCAGCCTTTCGTTCTGCCAGCGAGGGCACCTTGATTTCCAGGAGGTTCAGCGCAAAATAGAGATCCTGCGAAAGCCCCCTCGCGCGCAGCTCGGCCAGCGATGCGGGGTCCGAGGTGATCAGACGCAACTGGTCATGGGTTTCGCTTAGTCGCAAAATCTGGACCTGCTGTTCATATGTCGCCGCGCCCAGGTTCTTTATTGAAAATGTCGTTGGCAGTGGGGGAATTTCCAGTCGTTTGAGCGCGTTGGCAGGGGCGCGGTCCATCGAGATGGTGATAAAGGATTGCTGCTGGCCTGACAGCGCGTGAATGGTATGGGCCGCAAGCCGTTTGCCGGCCCCCGCTCGCCCGTAGAGATGCAGATCAATCGGCAGGCTGGCGGCCTTTCTGAGAGCTGCGCGCAGGTTTTCAGTCACTTCCGACGGACCAGGGAAATTCGTCGCCGCTGGATCGCTGTAGCGCAGTTTTTGTTCCATCTGACGGTTCTTTAGAACCAGCGTCCGATGGGCGATGGCGCGGTTGAGAACTTCAATCAGGTGGTCAGGGGCACAAGGCTTTTCCAGGAAATCGTAGGCGCCCAAACTCATTGCGCGCACTGCGGTGGGCACGTCGCCCTCGCCCGTTAAAAGGATCACCGGCAGATCGGGGTCGATACCGATGGCCGCACTCAGCACATCAAACCCGTCCTTTCCGGGCAGTCGGATGTCTGACAACAAAACACCTTCAAAGGATTGAGAAATGGCTGGTTTGGCTTCGATAAAACTTGCCGCTGCGACGACTGAAATGCCCTCTAATTCAAGAGTTTGCGCCAAAGCCATCCGTAAGGCGCGGTCATCTTCGATCAAAAGAACTTGCCGGCTCATGCCTGCTCCCTGCCGTTGCCTGCCCTAAGCGTAATGGTGAATTCCGCGCCGCCATTGGGGCGGTTTTCGACGTCGATGTCGCCGCCGAAACTGCCGATGATGCCGTAGGAGATCGACAGGCCCAGCCCCATTCCTTTTGAGGCGCCGACGTCTTTTGTGGAATAAAACGGCTCGAACACACGGCTGGGGTCGGTCAGGCCGGGGCCATTGTCACGCACGACCAAAGCGACCGTTCCAGCGGCGGTGCGCGACAGGTTGATGTCGATCTCTTTAGACGATTGCGCCGCCATGGCGTCCATCGCGTTGGAGATCAAATTCACCAAAACCTGTTGCAGGCGCACGCGCCCGCCGATGGCCATCACGGGTCCGGTTTCACCCGACCTTGAGATTGTCACAACCTCTTCTCGGCTGCGTAGCCGTGAGAGGTTTACCGCATCTTCAATGATCGCGCTGACGTCGATATCTGTCAGGCGTTCGGGTTCTTTGCGAGCAAAAGCGCGCAGATTTTTGATGATGCGGCTCATCCGGTCGCTTTGTTCGGCGATCAAATCAAGGTTTTCGCGGGCTTCACTCTGACGCCCAAGGTCCATGAACTTGCGCCCGTTTTCGGCAAAGTTCTGGATGGCGGACAGGGGTTGGTTCAACTCATGAGATATCCCTGCGGACATCTGGCCGAGGGCCGACAGTTTGCCAGCCTGCACCAGCTGGTCCTGTGCTTGCCGCAGCTGCGCGGTGCGCGCTTCGACGCGGGCCTCAAGCCGGGCATTGACCGCAGCCTCGACTGCCAGTTGATCCGTCAGGCGCCTGCGCCTTTGGGCCACGATCAGCATCGCCAACCCCAAAAGCGCAACCAGCGCGGCAGCCAGCGTCGCTTGCAAACTGGCGGTGCGCAAGGCGGGACGGATATCCATGAAGGCGCGTGCGGTCATGTTGATCTGGGGGATAAAGCGCGCGCGCACCAAAGCGTTGCCCGGCAGGTCATCACCCTTAGTGCTCCACACATCGTTGCCCAATATTCTGCGGCGCGTCGTAGGGTAGAACGGCCCGAAAGTTGCGTCCGTGCTTTCAGCGGCACCCTGGTCCAACTGCCTGAGGATCAGCCCCGGGCGGTTTGAAATAAAGGCCACGCGGGCATCATCAAAAAAGGCCACGACGTCTTCGTCGATGCGCCATTCAAATTCGATCTGCGCAAGGTCGACCTTGACGATGACCGCCCCAATGGGCGGTGCTGCGTCCGAAATCACACCGCGTGCATAGAAAAATTCACGGGTTTTCTTCTGCGGCTCAAGCCCATGGTAAAAGCCCAGCCCACCGTTCATGGCGCCGATGAAATCAGGGCGGTGCGAAAACAGTTGTCCGATTTCCGTGTCGGCACGCTCAAAATCCGAGGCCGCAACGACCTGCCCGCCGGCACCCAGCAGGAAAATATCCTTTGCGCCCGCAGTCAGCGCCATGTTCAACAAAAAATCATTGGCTTGCCGGGCATCTTCGCGCCCTTCAAGCATTGCAACGACAGTGGGGTGGCGGGCCAGAAAGTTGGGAAGCTCGCGGTAGCTTTCAAGCTGACCCTGCAACCTGTCCGCAGCTTGGGACAGGCGCACCTCTCCCGTTTCGCCCAACGCGGCAAGACTGCTGCGAAGCGAGACCAGAAAGACACCGGCCACAATCAGAACGGCGCAGACGACGTAAAGCAACAGCAGCGCCAGGTTTGTCAGTCGCTTCTCTTTGGGCGATTCGTTTTGGTCAGCATCCATTTGTGCGAAATATCGCACAATACTCACGGTTGGGAAGCGGACTGTCCGACATTTCGCACAAAATCTGGCCACTTGCGGCAGAGTTTTGCCTTAACCGCATGATAAATATATGTATTTATCGCCACAACTCTTTCCATTTGTTCCGATCCCTATTCAGGGCACAGTCGCGGCATCGACCGGTTCATGCCGGCACGAGACGTTTCACTGGGAGGAAATGATGAAACATCTGCTCAAAGCCGCGACAATCGCGGCCGTTACCCTGACACCAGGTCTTGCCTTTGCATCCTGTGAGCCGGGCGAAATTGTAATCAAATTTGCGCATGTAACGAACACTGACAAGCACCCCAAGGGGATCGCGGCAACACTGCTTGCCAAGCGCGTCAACGAAGAGATGAACGGCAAGGCTTGTATGGAAGTCTTCCCTAACTCGACACTCTACAATGACAACAAAGTCCTTGAGGCAATGTTGCAGGGCGATGTCCAGCTGGCCGCGCCTTCGCTGTCTAAGTTTGAGACTTTCACCAAGAAGTTCCGCCTGTTCGATCTGCCCTTCATGTTCGCGAACATGAACGCAGTTGACGCATTCCAGGCTTCTGACACAGGTCAGGCCATGCTGGACAGCATGCAGAAGCGTGGCCTTCAAGGTCTGGGTTACTGGCACAACGGCCTTAAGCAAATGTCGGCCAACAAGCCGCTCATCCTGCCAACGGATGCGAAGGGCCTGAAATTCCGCGTTCAGCCGTCCGAAGTTCTGGTCGCGCAAATGGAAGCCATTGGCGCCACGCCGCAGAAAATGGCCTTCGCAGAAGTTTACGGCGCGCTGCAGCAAGGCGTTGTGGATGGTCAGGAAAACACCTGGTCGAACATCTACGGCAAGAAATTCTTTGAAGTTCAGGATGGCACGACCGAAACCAACCACGGGATCATCGACTATCTGGTTGTGACCTCGGTTGACTGGCTGGATGGCCTTCCGACGGATGTGCGCGATCAGTTTCTCACCATCCTGGGTGAAGTTACGACTGAGCGTAACGCCGAAGCTTTCGCAACAAACGAAGCTGCCAAGAATGCAGTTCTGGCCGCTGGTGGCGTGATCCGCGAGCTGACGCCAGATCAGCGTCAGGCGTGGGTCGATGCGATGAAGCCTGTCTGGTCCAAGTTCGAAGCAGATGTTGGCGCCGACAACATCGCTAAGGCACAAGAGATCAACATGATGAACTAATGGGTTCTGCCCATTGATCTGCGTGGCCTGCCCAACGGGGTGGGCCACGTTTTTACGACCTGCCCACCTGACGGAGGATACATGATGACCGGTGCACGATCCGTGATCGACCACTTGGAAGAAAACATCATTGCCGTTCTGATGGGCCTGATGACGGCGCTGACTTTTGCCAATGTCATCGCGCGATACGTCTTTAATTCCAATATCCTATGGGCGCTTGAGCTGACCGTTTTCATGTTCGCTTGGATGGTCCTTCTGGGGGCCTCATACGCGCTTAAGAAATCCGCACATCTGGGCGTTGATGCGCTGATCAACCTGGCAAGCCCGCGGCTGCGCCGGATCCTTGGATTGATCGCAGCACTTGCATGCGTGCTTTATGCCTTCTTTCTGCTTAAGGGCGCTTGGGACTACTGGGCGAATTTTGCCAACCTGCCCGCGACCGAGGGGCGCTGGTTTCCTCTGGGCTTCGAAGACAAATTTCGCCCGCGCGGATGGTACGAGACACAGGATATTCCGGTGCCACCCGGGTTTGGCTGGCTCAGCACAGTCTTTAATGATGGCGAACACTATGAAAAATTGCCCCGCCTGATCCCCTATTTCGTCCTGCCATTTTCCATGGCGCTTTTGCTTTTGCGCGCCTGTCAGGCGACATGGGCCGTCTGGACCGGCAAGATTGACATGATCATCGTCAGCCACGAGGCCGAAGACGCCGTCGAAGAGGCAGGCGCGGCACTTGCCGAAAAACTAAAGGACAACTGAGATGCAGGTCGTATTCCTATTCTCGCTCGTCATCGGGCTGATGCTGATCGGTGTTCCTATCGCGGTTTCACTGGGACTTTCGTCGATTGTGTTCCTGCTAATTTTCTCAGACAGCTCGATGGCTTCGATCGCGGCCACACTGTTTGAAGCTTTCGAGGGGCATTACACCCTGCTTGCGATCCCGTTCTTCATTCTTGCCTCGTCCTTTATGTCGACGGGCGGTGTAGCCCAACGGATTATCCGGTTTTCAATTGCCTGCGTGGGTCACATGCGCGGCGGCATGGCCATTGCGTCGGTCTTTGCCTGTATGATGTTTGCGGCCCTTTCAGGTTCATCACCGGCCACGGTTGTCGCAATTGGTTCGATCGTGATCGCGGGGATGCGGCAGGTTGGATATACCAAAGAGTTTGCCGCCGGCGTGATCTGTAACGCGGGTACTTTGGGCATCCTTATTCCGCCTTCGATTGTAATGGTTGTCTATGCGGCTGCGGTCGAAGTGTCCGTCGGGCGGATGTTTCTGGCTGGCGTCATTCCGGGGCTTTTGGCCGGCGGGATGCTGATGACCGGGATCTATGTGATGGCGCGGATCAAGGACCTTCCCAAGGGGGACTGGGTCGGGTGGTCAGAAGTGGCTAACGCGGTGCTGGACGCTGCTTTTGGGCTTTTCCTGATCGTGATCATTTTGGGCGGCATCTATGGCGGCGCCTTCACCCCGACCGAGGCCGCGGCCGTTGCTTCGGTATATGCTTTTCTGATCGCTATCACTGTCTATCGTGACATGGGGCCATTGGCTGACCGGCCATGGTTGCGCGACGGCGAAAAGGACAGTCTCGGCCTTGGCTTGCGGGTCATCGTCTTTGCGATCATTGGCCTTATTCTGCACTATTTCGCCTCGTCGCCTTTACCGGATGCAGCCTATCCGCGTTCTGTCGGGCTAGTGATCGCGGTGGGTTGGGTTGTCCTGACACTTGCAACCGGCTGGTCGATGTCAAAATTGCCGAACCGGCGCGGGATCATCGGATTGGGCTTGATCGTGGCCATTGGCGTGCTGCCCGCCCTTTATATGGTTGCAATATCTTTGCCCGGCGTCTGGTCAGGTACGGTGTCATTGCTGCAAGGGTCTGTCGGGTTTGCGCCGGTCGTAGTACTGGGTGCTGCGGCGGCGTCATTGTTGGTCACTCTTGGCATTATGGCGCTTGGCACTTTGCCACCGGCGATCTTTGTGTTTTCGATTAGCGCCGCCGCCGAACGTTCGTCTGGCACCGGCACCAATTTCCTGCGCTCTCTGACCGGGGGGACGACTGCGTTTTTGCGCGGCAGCGGCGAAAGCCTGCTTTATCTTGTGCCATCGCTCTTTCACCGCGACACGAGACAGACCTTTTTTGAGGCTGGTCGTCTCACCGTGACGCTGATGTTTGTCATCGCCAACGCGCTGATCCTCAAACAAGTCCTGACCGAAGAACAAATTCCACAACAGATAACCGAAGCGATGCTGTCAGCAGGATTTGGTCCGGTAATGTTCCTGATCGTCGTCAACGTGATCCTGCTGATTGGAGGTCAATTCATGGAGCCTTCGGGACTGTTGGTCATCGTCGCGCCTTTGGTTTTTCCGATTGCCATCACACTTGGTATCGATCCGATCCATCTGGGCATCATCATGGTCGTCAATATGGAGATCGGGATGATCACACCGCCGGTCGGGCTGAACCTATTTGTCACATCCGGCGTTGCAGGCATGTCGATGATGGCCGTAGTTCGCGCGTCCCTTCCCTTCCTGATGATCCTTGTCGTCTTTTTGATCCTCGTGACTTACATCCCGTGGATCTCCACCGTGCTGCCCAATGCGGTCATGGGACCGGAGATCATAACCAAATAGGCTCAGGCGGGCGATCTCAGGCTGCAAATCCTGCCAGACTCTGCGCCTGTCCCAAATCACGTACCAGAGGGGCGTTGGGTGCTGTCGTCTTGAAATCCACGGCTAATTTGACGAACCGAACGATCTTTTCTGGCTGAGCTGGACGCCCCAAGATATAGTGAAGTGACGGCAAAAGATCATAGTATTCCGACGTTTCCGGCCCACAGCTATCGGTGAGCAAAATGGTTTCAACCATCGGGTTATAGTACTCTGCCGCCAAGGCCACAGAGAGCGTGAACCGCTCCTGAATTTTCAGATTAGCGACCAGAACATCGACAGGGACGCCGCGCAAAAGTTCCATTGCCATAGTGGGGCGGTCGGCGCAGAGCACCTCAAATCCCGCACCCTTAAGTGCCTTTGCAACGGTGCGACGCGCGATTACATCTTCTTCCAAAACTAGAACTAACATGGGTCTGAAATCTCCGTTTAACCTTGCTGAGCCCCACCATTGGACATCAAAAGTTAAGGGCTGCTGAAAATGTCTCAAATTTTGTTCTAGTTTTGTCCATCAGCATCTTAGGGTTGGCCAAAGCCGCAGTTCTGCCTATAGACCTGTCTTGAAAACTGGAGTGCTTAAGATGCGCAAAGCCAAGATCACACGAAAGACATCCGAGACTGATATTTCAGTGGAAATTACGCTGGATGGTACGGGTCTTTATGACAACCAGACCGGCGTCGGTTTCTTTGACCATATGTTGGACCAACTGGCGCGCCATTCGCTGATCGACATGGTGATCCGGGCCAAGGGTGATCTGCACATTGATGACCACCACACCGTTGAAGACACAGGCATTGCACTGGGTCAGGCTTTGGCAAAGGCCCTTGGCGACAAGCGTGGCATCCGCCGCTATGGCGCCTGTCACCTTGCCATGGATGACAGCCTGGTGAGGGCTGCGCTGGATCTTTCTGCGCGCCCGTTTCTGGTGTGGGATGTCGATATTCCTGCCGCGAAAATTGGCACATTCGATACCGAACTGGTGCGCGAGTTCTTTCAGGCCCTGTCGACACATGGTGGCATAACGCTGCATGTTGACCGTCTGCACGGCATCAACAGTCACCACATTGCCGAGGCGACCTTTAAAGCCGTGGCGCGGGCGCTGCGCGAAGCGGTTGAGACCGATCCTCGCAAAGCGGACGCTGTGCCATCGACCAAGGGCGCGCTTTAACGCGATGCTGACCGCGCTGATCGACTATGACAGTGGCAACCTTCACTCGGCCGCCAAGGCGTTCGAGCGTATGGCACGCGAAACGGGTCGCGGGGAGGTTATTGTAACCTCGCGCCCCGAAGACGTGGCGCGCGCCGACCGGATTGTCCTTCCGGGCGATGGCGCTTTTGCGCATTGCAAAGAAGAACTGGCGGGCCGGCGCGGGCTTTATGAGGCGCTGATCGAAGCGGTCGAGGAACGTGCGCGCCCGTTTTTAGGCATCTGTGTTGGCATGCAGATGATGGCCACCGTCGGGCGCGAATACAAAGACACAAGCGGGCTGGACTGGGTCAGCGGCGAAGTGATCAAGATCGACCCCGATGACGCAAGCCTGAAAGTTCCGCATATGGGCTGGAACGATTTGGTCATCGACACGCCGCATCCCGTGCTCGAAGGCATTGAGACGGGCGATCACGCCTATTTCGTGCATTCCTACCATTTTCGCGTGGATGATCCTGCACAGCGCCTTGCGCATTGTGACTATGGTGGCGACATCACCGCGATCATTGGGCGTGATACGATGATCGGAACCCAGTTCCACCCAGAGAAAAGCCAGAGGGCTGGCCTCCGGCTGATCTCGAACTTTCTCAACTGGTCTCCTTAAGGCAACCCGCGCGGGATTACTTGGCGCGCTGCCAGGTTCCGCCATCACGGCAGATGAACAAGACACAGCCCTGTACCGAAAGCGTATCTCCCGAAAGCGTGAGCTTTGAATTATAGGTCTTGTCGCGATCGGGCGAATAGACCTTGCCGGTATAAGCGCCGCCGCCCGAAGCTACGGTTTGCGAGATGATGTTCTTGCCAATGTTCTTGGACGCCATTTCTTTACCATCGGCACCGTAGGATTTGACCAACTTACCGCACAGCTTGTCGCCGCAAGGCGCAACCTGGATCAGGCCCGAGTTGCCGTTGTCATCTTTGGTGGTGCGCCACATCCCTTCAAGGGGATCGGCTATGGCTGCTCCGACTGCGAAGGTTGAAAACACGATAGCCAGACTGGTTAACTTCATTTGTAACTCCTCCCAAGGTTTTGGGCAGTTTGAACTTTGAAACAGGTTTTGGGCAAGCCTGACGTTAGGTCGCGGTGCCTTTGCATTCCGCGCGCCAGCATGCCAGAAGGCGCGAAAGTCGTCTATGAAAGAGACATGACATGATCCTCTATCCCGCAATCGATCTCAAAGATGGCAATTGTGTAAGACTTTTAAAGGGGGAAATGTCGGACGCGACCGTCTTTAGTGACGATCCGGCGGCTCAGGCGCTTGCATTTCAAAACGCAGGCTGCGCGTGGCTGCATTTGGTTGACCTTAATGGCGCTTTTGCGGGCGAGCCGGTGAATGCCCAAGCGGTCGAAGCGATTCTCGCCGCGACTACGGTTCCGGCCCAACTGGGCGGTGGAATTCGCGATATGGCCACGATTGAACGCTGGATCGACAAGGGAATTGCGCGCGTTATTCTGGGCACGGTCGCGGTTGAGAACCCCGACCTCGTGCGTGAGGCCGCGATGGCGTTTCCGGGGCGCATTGCCGTGGGTCTTGATGCCCGCGACGGGCGTGTGGCCACGCGCGGTTGGGCGGAAGAGACCGAAATTCAGGTCACCGACCTTGCGCGCCGGTTCGAAGACGCGGGCATTGCTGCGATCATCTATACCGACATCAACCGCGACGGCGCGATGCAGGGCCCGAACATCCAAGCCACCGCAGATCTGGCACGCGCCACGCGCATCCCGGTGATTGCCTCTGGTGGGGTCAGTTCTATCGATGACCTTGCACAGCTGAAAAAAACCGGCGTTATCTCGGGCGCCATTTCGGGGCGGGCCCTTTATGACGGCGCAATTGATCTGGCCGAGGCGCTGGACATCCTCGCTGAATGATTTCACTTTTCTCTAAATATCCCCGCCGGAGGCAAAATTCTTGCTAAAGACCCGCATCATTCCCTGCCTCGACGTCAAAGACGGGCGCGTTGTCAAAGGTGTGAACTTTGTTGGCCTGCGCGATGCGGGCGATCCGGTTGATGCCGCGCGCGCCTACGACACCGCCGGCGCGGACGAGCTTTGTTTTCTCGACATCAACGCCACGCATGAAAATCGTGGCACGATGTATGATCTGGCCACTCGCACGGCTGAGCAATGTTTCATGCCGCTGACAATCGGGGGCGGTGTGCGCACCCATCACGATGTGCGCAAGCTGCTTCTGGCGGGTGCCGATAAGGTCAGTTTCAATTCAGCCGCTGTGGCAGACCCAAATGTCGTCGCCGAAGCGGCCGAACGTTTCGGCAGCCAGTGCATCGTGGTGGCCATTGACGCCAAAACGGTCGCCCCTGGCCGGTGGGAAATTTTCACCCACGGCGGGCGGCGCGCCACGGGCATTGACGCGGTCGAGTTCGCCCAAACGGTCGTGGCCAAGGGCGCGGGCGAGATCCTTTTGACCTCGATGGACCGCGACGGCACGCGCGCGGGCTTTAACCTGCCGCTCACGCGGGCGATTTCGGATGCGGTCAGCGTTCCTGTTATCGCCTCGGGCGGGGTTGGTACGCTTGACCATCTGGTCGAGGGCGTGACCATTGGCGGGGCCAGTGCCGTACTGGCGGCTTCGATCTTTCACTTTGGCGATTTCACCATTGGCCAAGCCAAGGCCCATATGGCAGAGGCCGGAATTCCGATGAGGATGACATGACCGCCCTGACCCGCCTTGCCCAGACCATTGCCCAGCGCAAAAACAACCCCGACGCGGATGCATCGTGGACCGCCCGGCTGTTGGCCAAGGGTCCTGAAAAATGCGCGGAAAAGTTTGGCGAAGAGGCGATCGAGGCAATCGTCGAGGCCGTCAAAGGTGACAAGGGCAAGCTAACGGCAGAGGCCGCAGACGTGCTTTACCACCTTCTGGTCATGCTCGCGTCGCGCGATGTCACGCTAGAGGATGTTCTAGCCGAGCTTGAGCGCCGCGAGGGGCAATCGGGGCTCGAGGAAAAAGCCGCCCGGTAACGGCTAGGCCCTGCTTGTGGTGCTTTTGCGAAGTGCCTAGTTAACGGCAAGTCACAGCCGCCAGATAAAAGAGGGGCCACCGATGTTCGAGACATGGAACAAGCCGGCATTTGCCGCGATCAATGCATCAAGTGATCCCAACGTCCTAATCGTGACGGTCGCCCAGTTTCTGGCTAGCTGGATGATCTATATTGTCGCCGCAGCGCTTGTCCTTGGATGGATCCGGGGCGATCGTGCCAGCCGGCCACAGCTTGTGCTGGCGGGGGCCTCGGCCAGTGTGGCCTTGTTGGCCAATCTGACCATCGCGGCGCTTTGGTACCACGCGCGCCCCTTTGAGTTAGGGATCGGGCACCAGTTTCTGGCGCATCTGCCCGAGGCAAGCTTTCCCAGTGATCATGCGACAGTTCTTTTCGCCATTTCTTTTGGGTTGCTGGCAGGTGGTGCGGGCAAGGGTCACTGGATCCCGGCCCTTTTTGCCGCCCTTGGCGTTGCCTGGTCGCGGGTCTATCTGGGCGTGCACTGGCCGCTGGATATGGTGGGGTCACTGGGCGTTGCCGCCGTGGTTGTCGCGGGGCTGCGGGGCTTTCTTTGGCGGCCCTTGCGCACGGCCTCTGCATATCTTCGAAAGTCTATGACCTGGTGGTGAAGGTTCTGCACTTGCCCCCGGCCCTCTTTCCGCGCGGGCGCTAGCCAGCAGGCGATGGTACGAGCGTCGGGCGCTGGACGCCGCCCCGGGGGACCGCCGGCTCAGCGCGGCGGCAGTTTTGACGAGATGATGCCGGTGTTGAACCCGCCCATCCGCAGTTCACCAAAAAGCCGCTGATATTCGATCTTGGGACAGCGGTTCTGAATGACCGTCACACCGCGCGCTTGGGCGCGGTCGGCAGCGGTCTGATCCTCAACCCCGATCTGCATCCAGATGGTTTTGAGGTTGGGCAGAACTTCCAGTGCCTGATCAACGATCGGACCGACGAATTCAGAGCGGCGAAAGATGTCGACCATATCGACCGGTTCCTTGACCGACCCAAGGTCCGGCACGATCGGGTGACCAAAAAGCGACTGACCTTCGTAGGCGGGATTAACGGGGATGACCGTCATACCCTTCAGTTTCAGGTAGCGCGCAACATAATAGCTGGGCCGCACCGGGTTGATGGAAATGCCAACACAAGCAACGATCTTTGTCTGGGTGAGGATGTCGCGCAAAAGCTGATCTGAGTATTGTGTCATGCCCCCCCTTACACCGCATCGACTGGACAAAAAAGCGCCCGGTCAAAAGGCCGGGCGCCAGTGCGGAACGAGGGACAGTGAAGAGAAGCAAGGATGTTCCGATCACAAGCTTCACAATAAGACATAGGCCACCGTTACAGCCTTTAAAGGGCTGGTAAGAGATTTGTGATCATTGAATTTTTCACGCGTTACTTCAGAACGCCGGGCCAGTTCGTATCAGCCTTGCTGATATAGCCCGGAATGTCCTTTTTCCATGTTCGGCGCACACCTTTGGAGTAATTCAGGTATAGCTTGCCGTCATGAATGGACCACGCGTCGGGCTCGGTCTTGGCTGTGTACCCGTTGGCCACGGCATAGGCGCAATACCCGCCGTATTGAGGTGCATAGCTGCCCGGGTCGGCATCAAAAAGCGCCTTGTTGGCGGCCGATGAGAACTGAAAATTCGCGCCGTCATGAAGCGATGTGAACTCGGCCATGCCTTTGACCGGTTTCGCTTCCAGGAAATAGGCCACGGGGTCATAGCCCCCGATCGCAAGGCCCTTTTTGGTGAAAACCACGGATTGCTGGGCAAGGGTTGGACCAGCCGACAGGACAAATGCGGTGGCTGATAACAGGGTCAAAAATTGGCGGCGGCTTTTCATGGCAATCTCCTAACAGGCAGGTCACGGATAGTTGGGATAGAGTTGCACAGCCAAAGCCGCCCGAAAAAGGCCCCTCGCCAAGACGTGAAAACCTACGCGTAAATGTTTCAGTCAGGGCTTGGCGTTTAAGAGAAGGACGGGTTTTCAGGGGCAGCGTGCGTGCGGCTGGTCAGGTTCTGATCTCTGCTGATCGCAGAGGTGCAGATCGCGTTCAGCGCAAGCTTGCCGCATAAAGTGACACCGCGGCGGCGTTTGAGACGTTGAGCGAGCCAAACGCGCCCGCCGCCGGAATTTTTGCCAGATGGTCACAGGTTTCGCGCGTCTTCTCGCGCAGGCCGGGGCCTTCGGCACCCAGCACCAGACCCACAGGGCGCGATCCTAAATCCCCCAGACAATCGCTGAGGGCGGTCGGGACTTCGCCGTCCAGTCCGATCAGGACAAAGCCCATCGCCTGAAGGTCCTGCATGGTTTGAGCCAGGTTCTTGACGCGAAAGTAAGGCTGACGTTCCAGCGCGCCAGATGCGGTTTTGGCAAGCGCACCGGTTTCTGGGGCCGAGTGGCGGTGCGGCGCGATCACGGCACTTGCACCAAAGACCTCGGCTGAACGCAGGACTGCCCCCACATTATGAGGATCGGTAACGCGGTCCAGCAAGACAACGACGGGCGGAGATGCGGCGCCTGACATGCAAACTTCGGTCAGCGCACCCCAGTTCAACGGCTTCACTTCCAACGCAGCACCCTGATGCACGGATCCGGGATCCAAGGGCACATCGAACTTGCGCGGATCGACCATTTCCGGTTCGATTTCACAAGCCTCCAGACAGTCACCCAAACGATCAGCTGCGTTCTTGGTCAGAACCAGACGCAGCTTTTCGCGGCGCGGGTTCAAAAGAGCGTCGCGCACAGCGTGAAGGCCAAAAAGCCATATGGTTTCAGCCGCGCCTGCGCGTTTGCTGCGTTCTTTTTCAACGACCCATTTGGGCTTTTTACTGTCTCGCGGTGCCATTCGACCCAACTTTTAAACTGATCCTGACCTTTCGCACACCGCCGGGGGGCGCAACAAGGCCATTTTGAGGGGGCAGACGTGACGCAGGGCGTATGCTGGTTGGGGCTGGTGGGCTCCGGCGGGCCTTGTCGACACCAAACTCAGGGAAATACGGAAATCGCAAACCTTTTCGTATTGACGCCGGAAAAACGCCGCATTAGGCAGTCCAAACTTAGGGCGACAGGCCGCAAGGTGTGGCAGGGGACTGTAACTCCCTCGCGGAGACGCACGCCTGGTTCGATTCCAGGGTCGCCCACCAACTCCATAAATATTTGAATGCAATGCCCCCGTTACGATTGCATCGAAATTGCATCATTGCTGGACGATCGTTCAGGTTGTTGAAGAGAAGATTGAGTTCTTCTGCGCAGAATATGGAGAACCACGCTGGCTTCTTCCACTTCTACAACTGCAAAACTTCATACCGAACATTGAAATAATCTCGTGGCGACTTCCGCTATGCGGGAAATAGCAAGCCTTCGCTGCGGCTGCGCGAAGGGCTGCTATGGAACAAAACTCTAGACAGGGCCATTCCTAGCTCGACCTGTGAGATTCCCGAATGACGACCGGACACTCCATCCGATCGATCATTGGGTCTACTTTTGGTTTGAGGAGTTCCTTGACGCACCATTGTCCCATCTCTTTATGCGGAAGCAGTACCGTTGTCAGACTTGGCGTAAGATGTTGGGCGATTTCTTGGTCGTCGTACCCCATGACGGCTATAGTCTCGCCTATCTTCTCTCCGAGTTCCTTGAGGGCTTCATAACAGCCAACCGCCATGAGGTCGTTCGCACAAAAAATTGCGTCAGGACGGGATTTTCCGGACATTAGTTTCAACGTCGCTTCACGGCCACCGCTGGGCAGAAAATTACCTTCGGCGATGAGCGATGGTTCGACGGGGATACCTGCTGCGCGCAATGCCCGCTCATACCCTTCCATGCGTTGATCGGAGGCTTCCATCCAACTCTCTCCGGTGATGAAGGCAATGCGGCGGTGACCGGCGGCGAGCAAGGCTTTTGTTGCGTCCTCTCCGCCGCGCCGCTCGGCCGGCACGACCGCAGGATACTTACCAGCTTCGTCATAGCAGTTCAGCATGACGGTGCGGTGGCGTGCCAGCGCATCCGGCGGTTTCGCCTCACGGGTCAGGATAGAGCTGTAGATAGCGCCAATGACGCCATCATGACCCCATTTCTTGAAGACTTCAGCCTCATATTGCGCATCGCCCCCTGTCATTACGACCTCAACGATGATGTCATTCTTCCAAGCCTCTTCTTGAACGCCTTCAATCGAGATTGCGGCGAAAGGGCTCGTTGCGATTTCGTCCACCATAAGCCCGATGACGCCAAGGCCAACCGACTTTGGTGGGCGACCTGCCCCTCTGGGACGATAACCCAAGGCGTCAATTGCGTCCTTCACGCGTTTGCGGGTTTCGCGGCTGATGCGCATGTCTTCAAGACCATTCAGCACAAATGAAACGGTGGATTGGGACACGCCCGCACGCAGAGCCACATCCTTCATCGTGACCCGCGACGTGTTATTTTCTTTGGCTTTCCTCACTGAATCCCCAAGCTCCTTGCTTAATGCTAATTAATATTGCTAATAATATTAGCACAAGAAGAATCAACGCACTTTGGGAGGAGGCGGCGAATGGCTTCACGATCTAAGTTATCGCAGACGCAAGCCGCTTGGCTTTTGCTCACACCATTCCTTGCAACCTATGCGCTGTTTCTTGTCTATCCGTTCTTTCGTGGCATCTGGATTTCCTTGCATGACTGGAACCTGCTGGCCGTGGCGTTCAACCCTGACGCCAAAGAGTTTGTCGGGATGCGCAACTACGAGCGTGTAATGTGGGGAAAGGACATCACGTGGTCACTGTTTAACGCACCAATCCTTCAGGCCCTCGGCCTAATAGGGTTGGTGCTGTCTGTCTTCCTTCGCCGGATGGGCCGTTTGAGCCGCTTCAACGCGATTGCCCTTAGTGTCGCATCAGTGCTCTTGGTGTTCCTCCCCGGTTTTCATCCTGGCGAAGGAGGCCGGTGGTATGATCGCCGGTTCTGGCCGACGGTTGGAAATACATTGGTGTTTGTGGCCTTCGCTGTGCCGGGCGTCACGATCTCCGCGCTTGTGCTGGCCGCTACGCTGAACCGCGAAACCCGCGCAATGGGTATTTTGCGTACCTTGTTCTTCCTAAGTCAGGTGCTGTCGGTAACGGTTGTGACTCTGATTTGGCAGATCATGTTCTCGCCTCGACAGGGGCTTATCGCGAACATCACGGAAACTTTCGGTGGCACGCCGATCAACTGGCTGACAGATCAACAGCTCGCTATGGCGGCCATCGTGATTGCGACTGTGTGGTGGTCACTCGGCATTGCCATGATCCTATTTTTGGCGGGGCTTCAGAACATCTCGAAAGACATTTATGAGGCCGCTGCGCCGGACAATGCTCGCGGCTGGAAAGCCTTCTGGTTCATCACCTTGCCGAACCTAACACGCACGATCTCGGTCGTCGTGATTCTGCAAATTATCTTGCACTTTCAGGTCTTCGGTCAACCGCACCTGATGACCCAAGGTGGCCCGAACGATTCAACACAAGTGCTCGTCCGCTACATCTATCAGACCGGTTTCCGCGACAGCGAACTTGGTCGCGCAAGCGCAATGGCCGTATTCTTGTTCATCATCATGGGATCGTTCTCGATCATCCAATTCGTAATCGGACGGGAGAGAGACTGATGAATCGGAGCTATTACTGGCTTGTCCTCGGCCTTTCGATCCCCGCATTTCTGTGGCTCGTGCCGACACTTTGGATGGTGTCCCTGTCGTTCCAACCAAACGAGGTATTGGCCCGAACGACATCATCGACCTTCTTCGGTCTGATCCCACTGCCCTTTACAACAGAGAATTACGCAGCCCTGTTTTCCTTTGGCCAGACGCCTTGGTGGTTCTTGAACTCGGTCATCGTGGCGGTTGGCATGACGTTGGGGGTTCTCATTGTCTCAACGACGGCAGGATACGCGTTGGCGCGGATGGAATTCCCATTCAAGCGCACGATCATGGTGGTCTGCCTGATCGGCCTCATGGTGCCTGAACAGGCCGTCTTTGTCCCACTTTACACGATGTTCGCAGACTTCGGCTGGCACAATTCTTACCACGCACTGATCCTGCCGCGCATGGCCGTGCCAATCGGGGTTTTCCTGATGATGCAATTCTTCAAGGCGATCCCTAAGGACATCGAGGAGGCCGCCCGTCTGGACGGCGTCACTTGGCTTAAGATTTTCTGGTACGTCATGCTGCCGCTGGCGCGCCCTGCGATGATGACTCTTGCCATCCTGACGTTTCTCTATGCCTGGAATGACTACCTCTGGCCGCTCGTCTCTGCACAACAACGGGAATATTTCACGATCACCTTGGGCCTCGCGTCCATCCAATCCAACTTCGCGCAATCACAAGGGCTGGGCCGTGTCATGGCCTCGGGCGTCATCGCGTCCCTTCCGGTTGTCATCTTGTTCCTAATTTTCCAACGGTACGTGGTGCAAGCCATGACTGTCGGCTGATCAAAGGGCTAACGTACATTTAGGGAGGAAACTTATGAAATATGTGCTTCTAACGGCGGCAATGGCCGCAGGGATTGCCACAACGGCACCCGCACAAGACATCACATTGGGCCGCTTCTTTGGCGCATGTGAAGACGCAGGCACGGATACAACCACGTCCGCTGGTGAGGCCTGCATCATCCAGTCGATCATCAATGCGGCCGATGCCGAACTTGACGGGATCAACATCAACACGCTGCCAACGGACTGGGGCAACTATTATGATCAACTGAAGGCGGCCTATGCTGGTGGCACACCTCCGGATGTGCATGTCATGCACCGTCACCGCATTCCTGAGTTCGCGGGTCTAGGCGCAATCGCCGAGATTTCCGGCGAGTTGGAAGCTGCTGGTATCGACGTCTCTGACTGGTCGCCTGCTGCTTTGGACGCCGTCAGCTACAATGGTGGAATTTACGGCGTTCCGATGGATTTCCACGCCAACCTTTGGCACGTGAACATGGGCCTGATGGAACAGGCCGGTCTGGTTGCAGATGGCAAGCCTGTGCTGCCGACCTCCCCGGAAGAGCTGTTGGCCCAAGCGCAACAATTCAAGGAGGCAACGGGGAAAGACTACCTTGCCGCTGACTTTGCGCAGTTCCCTTTGGGCGTGCGGACGGTTCTGGCGCTCCTGTGGCAGCAGGACGCCAATATTTTCACAGAAGATGGGACCGCGACCATCAACACACCCGAAGCGCGAAACGCAGTCACAGCAATTACCCAGCTATTTGATGCCGAACTCGCCGATCCACAGTTGAACTACGCAGATAGCCAACAGGCGTTCCTGAATGGTGAAGCCGGTATTCTGGTCAACGGCACATGGGTCGTAGATTTTTACACGGCTGAGGCTGCCAAGGAAGAAGTCGGCCTAGACAGTTACTATGTTGCCGACTTCCCAACGCTGTTCGCAACAGGTGCGACTTGGGCAGACAGCCACATATGGGCAATTCCTGCGTCCCTTGAGGGCGAGAAACGTGCCGCTGCGCTGAAAGTCATGGCTTTCATTAACGACCACAACATTGATTGGGCGCGCACAGGCCACATGTCGGTGCGTACTTCAGTGATCGAAAGCGCCGATTATCAGGGCCTGCCGCACCGCGACGAATACACCGGAACCGCCGCAATCGCCCGCGACACGCCTCCGTCTGAGCGTTACGGCGCAATACAGGACGTGCTGAACCGTGAGCTTCAGGCCATCTGGCTGACAGACAAGCCTGTTGCGGATGCACTAGCTGACGCAGAGATCGAAGTTTAGGACTTACTGGACCGCTAAGAAACCTACCGCCCCGTTGCAATCAGCGGGGCGATATACGTCTTACGAATAATAGGTGTGCGATGACCCGTTGGACAAGCAAACACGCCAAAGACTGGTGGCAAGGTCGCCCTTGGGTCTGTGGTTTTAACTTTCTGCCTTCGACGGCCGTCAACTTCATCGAAATGTGGCATCCCGATACCTTTGACATGCCTACGATTACACGGGAACTTGGCTGGGCAGCCAATATCGGTTTCAACGCAATCCGCATCAACTTGCCGTATCTTGGCTGGGTTCATGACGCTGACGGGCTGATGGATCGCCTCGATCAGGTCATGGACGTGGCCCACGGCCTTGGCATCGATACAATCCCATGCCTGTTTGATGATTGTGGTTTTGGCGGGGAAGAACCTGTTTGGGGATCGCAGGCTGACCCTGCGCCCGGCGTTCACAACAGCCGCGCTGTTGCCTCACCGGGTCGGGCAATTGTGATGGATCCCACGCAGCGCGACAGCTTGCAAGCCTACGTTCGCGCAGTCGTTCGAGAATTCCGCGACAACCGCGCCATCCTGTTCTGGGATTTGTATAACGAACCTGGCAACCGGATGAATTTTGCGGACGGCGACTTTGTGCATTACGCTTCTGCACTTGAACAAAGCGCTTTGTCCTTGATGGAAAGCTGCTTTGAATGGGCAAGGTCACAACATCCCATCCAACCGCTGACGGTCGCAGCATGGACAACTCCACTGCCGGGCGATGACAGTCACCCATACCAAACCGAGATTGACCGGAGTGCATTGCTGCACTCGGACATTGTCACATTCCACGCCTACTGGAACCGCGCCCGTGTATCCAAATTTATTGACGATCTGACCGTCCTCGACCGCCCAATTATATGCACCGAGTGGATGGCGCGCGCTGTCGATAGTAAGATCTGTGACCAGCTAGAACAGTTTCATGACCGCCTTGTCGGGTGTTTCCAATGGGGGCTGGTCAAGGGCCGTACGCAGACTTGGGTGCCGTGGCCAGACGAGCTGGTCAAGGCGCATGGCGGAGATCCAGACCGTGATATCTGGTTCCACGATTTGTTGCATGAAGACGGGCGGCCTTACGACGAACGAGAAATTGAAACGATCCGGCGACTGACGACCCGCAAGGCCCGGATGCATGAAAGGACGGCAATCTGATGTAAGGCGTCGCGATGAACAGCTTCCTCAAGAATTACGGTGATGTGCAGGTGATCCAGGGGATTGATTCGCAGATTGAAGACGGTGATTTTTGTGTCTTTGTCAGACCGTCGTGATGTGGCCAGAACTGTCCGTCGTCTTTTTTTTGGAACCAATGGAGACCTAAACTAAGAAAGAGTTTGGCTGATCTTGTTGGTTTAATTATGCGGCGTGTTGTCTGTGATGCAAGCGTCGCGCTTCAAGCGTCTTTCGTTTGATCCTTTCGGGTCGTTTCAGAATGGCTTTGTCGCGCCCGAAGTAGACGTCGGCGGCTGTTATCGTCGGGGACTGTGCTGAGATAGAGCCTAGCCCAGCCCAATACCTTGATGTAGGTAAAGCCTGTCTGCCAGAGTTGGTTGATGGCTGTTGTCTTGTCTTTGAACTCATTCGCCGCCTTGAAAACGATGAAGGCCGTGCTGGTGATCAGATCATGGGCCTTGAGTGTGCGATACACTGTGGATTCCGAGACAAAGTAGCGTTCTTGGTCTGTGAACGTCACCGCCAACACACGCGGTGCCAGTTCCGTCTTCTGCAACGCCAGCCGAACGACCTTGCTCTTCACTTCTGTTGGCACACGGTTCCAGACGTGCTTAGGCTTAAGCACCAGTTGCTGGGCATGTAACATATTTTGGGCTGGGCCGGGGCATTTGGGTCCTTTGGCCACGGCCGGCCGGCGGTCAGCGGTTTGACTTTTGCCGGCTGCGCCCGCAACAAAGCGGGATGGATCGCGCCAGAGCAAAATCTCCCTTTCAGCGGCGCCTTTACTGGCGGATCGGGGCGATGGCGATTGTCGGCCTGATGATGTGCTGGGCGGCCTACAGCCTGTCTTTCACGGCATTCAAACGCGCTGAACTGGACCGCGCGAATGTGCGCGCGCGGCTATACCAAGCCGTTCTGGCCGAGGCTTTGGACAGGTTTCAGCACCTGCCCTTTGTCTTGTCTGAAGATCCCGATCTGCGGGCGGCGGTTGCGGGCAAGGCGCCCGATCGCCTGAATGCACGACTGGCCGAGTTCGCGCGCCGGGCGGGGGTTGAGGCGCTATATGTCATGGATCGTACCGGCCTGACGGTCGCGGCTTCGAACTACGATCAGCCGCTGACCTTTCTGGGGCAATCTTACGGGTTCCGCCCCTATTTCAATGCAGCGATGCAGGGTAAGGCGGGCGAATTTTTTGCCATTGGGGCCACGACATCACGACCGGGCTACTTTATTTCCGCAGGCGTGCCTGGGCCGGGCGGTGACGAGATCATCGGGGTTGTGGCGATCAAGATTGATCTAGGCGCGCTGGCTCAGGTCTGGGACACGCCGGGCGAAAAGGTGTTTGTGGCAAACGCCGACGGGGTGATCGTTCTGGCCTCCGATCAGCGGCTGCGCTACCGGACCCTGTCTCCATTGACGCCTTTGCGGCGTACCATTGTAAACGCCGCACGTCAGTTTGGCGACGAAGCGCTGGTACCGCTGGACTGGACCAAGGTCGACGAGGGTCAGGTCCGGCTGAATGCGCGTGGGTATCTGGCGGTCACCACGCCCCTGCCCCGTCTGGGTTGGAGCCTTTACTTTCTGACTGAAATCGCTCCGATCCAGCAACGCGCCATTCTAACGGCTCTGGCAATGGCCGCGCTTTTGGCAGGGGCGGTCGCGGGCTACCTTTTGATCCGCGCACGCCGCGTTCGCCAAGCACTGCGGGTGTCGCAAGCGGATCGCGCAACACTGCGGTCCATCAACAGGCGCCTTGAAAAAGAGATCGAAGACAGGCGCACAGCCGAGCGTCGCCTTGCACGCACGCAGTCGGAGTTGGACCGCGCCAGCCGCCTTGCCGCATTGGGGCGGCTGGCCGCCTCGGTCACGCATGAGTTGGGCCAGCCGATATCGGCCATGCGCACCTATCTGACGGCCGAAGAGATCGGGGCTGCACCCGATGATTTGACGCTTTTGAACCGCTTGGGCGGGCTGGTTGCGCGCATGGAACATATCACGCGCCAGCTGCGCTTTTTCGCGACCCAAGGCGGCACGCAGTCCGATGAGGTAGATCTTGCGCGCGTCATCGACGGCGCCTTGGGGTTGGTTCGCCATGATCTGGATGCTGCCGGGATTCTGCCCCTGATCGAGCTGCCAGTGGACCCTGTCATGGTGCGCGGTGACCGGCTGAGGCTTGAGCAGGTTCTGGTTAACCTTTTGCGCAACGCCCATCTGGCAATGCAGGACGAAGGCGCGACTGAGCTTGCAATGTCTTTGACAAGTGCCGAAGGGTTCGGCGTGATATCCGTCAAAGACCGCGGGCCGGGTTTAGGCAACCTCAGCATTGACGAGCTGCGCGAGCCATTTCACACATCGCGGCCATCTGGCGAAGGCATGGGGTTGGGATTATCGATCTCGGCGGCTATTCTTGAGGACCACGGCGGATCGCTTAAGGCTGAAACGCGGGCCAAGGGGGGCGCAAGTTTTGCCATGGCAATCCCGCTTCTGGAGATGATCGAGACATGAACCGCACCCCTGCCCTTCGGGCGCTTGTCGTCGATGACGACCGCGAAATGCGCCAATCGCTTGAGCATTTGCTGGGGCGGGCCGGCTGGCTGGTTGAAAGCTGTTCAAACGGGTTGGCCGCCACGGCGCGGATTGCGCAAGAACCGCCCGATGTCATTCTAAGCGACGTTCGGATGCCCAAGATGGGCGGCATGGACCTGTTAGAGGCGGTCCAGCGCCAGAACGGCCCGCCTGTTGTCCTGATCTCGGCCCATGGTGATATTCCGTCAGCGGTCGCGGCGATGCAAAACGGCGCCTACAGCTATCTTGAGAAACCGTTCGATCCGCGCCGCCTTTTGACTGCGCTTCAGCACGCCGCCGAACAATGGCGCCTTGCGCGCGATGCCGATCGCCTCCGCCAGCGGCTTTCGCAACTGGCCGGGCTGGACCGCGTTCTTCTGGGCGGTAGCGCGGCACTTATCCGGCTGCGCGACGAGGTGCTGGCGCTGGCCGACAGCGTGGCACCGGTTCTGTTGCTAGGCCCCACCGGCACCGGCAAAGAGTTGGTCGCGCATGCGATCCACGATCTGAGCCCGCGCGCGCAAGGCCCGTTTGTCGCCATCAACTGTGCGACGCTGGCAAAGGACGGGTTCGAAGAGGCGATGTTTGGCGCCAATGGTACACTGGCACGGGCGAACGGCGGCACGCTTTTTCTGGACGAGGTCGGAACCTGCCCGCCCGAAATTCAGGCCCGACTTTTGCGGGTTCTGGAAATGCGCGAGGGCGAACAGGCGCGAAATGACCGCGATGTCCCGACCGATGTGCGGTTCTTGTCAGCCTCTAACGAAGACCTTGATGCCGCTGTCGCTCAGGACCGTTTTCGTCAGGATTTCCTTTTCCGGCTGAACACCTTCGTTTTGACCATGCCACGGCTGTCGGAACGCAAAGACGACATCCCTGTCCTTTTTGCGCATTTCGTCGCCCATTACGCCGAGCTTTACGAAACACCCGCGCCCCAGATGACCACGCAGGACAACGCCGCCCTTTTGGCGCACAGCTGGCCGGGCAATGTGCGCGAGCTGCGCCATGTGGCCGAGCGGCGTCTGTTGCAGGCACGCGCCGGGCGCGGATCGGTCCATGACGCAATCCACGGCACCGAAGCCGTCACGGAAATGCCCGCAACCCTGCGCGAAGCTGTCGCCAGTTTTGAACGGTTGATGATCGCCAAGGCCCTCAAGGTGCATGGTGGCCAGATGGACGATGTGGCCGAGGCTTTGGGCATCGGGCGGCGCACGCTGAACGAAAAGATCGTCAAGCTGGGGCTGTCCAAGGATCAGCATATTTAGGATCAATTCCAAATCCCGGGCGAGGGTTTCTTCTGACCGCTCAGGCCGACTTTATGCCTGATCCAACGGATCGGAGATGCCGCTTCTTTCTAAGTCGGATTGATCCAAAACTGCAGACCTCTGCAGTGGCGCCAAAGTCAGCTTTCGGCACGCTCCCGCCCAATTAAAGCGAATGACCAAACGCATAGGATGATCAGACCAAGACCGGTAACTGTGCTGACTGATAGTGCCATTGCCCTAAAAAGGCTGATGTATGCCCAAACCTCTGGGTAATCGACATATCTACGGGATATCGGAAAAACCTGCGCCGGACTTGTGTAACTGAATATTACCCCCATTAGCCCCACATGCAGTAGCCAGAACAGCATCTTTGTGGTTTTTGGCCGACGCATTGCACCCAAGCTGGCCTGGAGCCATGTCATAGCGGTGAAGAACAACATCACCGGCGCAAGTTTAATCGAGAAGACGCCCATACCCACAGTGTAATGCGCTTCCCTGAACCCAGCCTTGAAGCCTTGTGAACTGCTGAGAACGATTTGCACATGGGAGAAGCTTATGAGCCCGTTTAATACATAACCTATTGAGACAAAGCCAACAGCGCAGCAGGCTGCCAATTTCGCAGGTGGGCCATAAAAGGAGCGAGAAAGAAAAATGTTAATATCGAAAGTTCTTGGGCCAAGTGCTGCTTATCTTTGCGTTTTTGCGTTGCTTGGATACCTCGGGCCTCAAAAGGCCGTCCGTTTTTGATTAGTACGAAGAACAGGTTTATCCGCAACGCTGAGTTTGCGAGAGCAAGCTTCTCAATCTTTGGGCCTGGAGTGCAGATGAACCCATTCGCACGGTGCACTGACAGAGCCATTGGGTAGCCCCCCCCATTCCCATAAGTTAAACCAGCATAGGCCGCGTCTTTCTCAGCGGCGAACGGGCACTTTGTGTCCCGAGCGATGCGGCAAACTACGGGCCTCAGCGATCAGGAGGCGCAGGGCAAAAGGCCATCCATGGCTAGGTCCAAATTTTGGAGAACAAATTTTCAGTAGGCTGCCGGGTTGATTGAGAAATGTGTTCAACACGCCGGCAGATAAGGCCGGGGGAAAGGAGGACGTCATATCCATTTCCACCTAAGGGGCGGACCCCTTGAGGTCAAAGCGTAGAACCGGGCGATGCGCCCAGAAAGCTAGCTTTCGGAACTTAGCGGAAACAGGCAGGAAGGTTGATCCCCGGCAACCCGTACTCTCGCAGTTCAACACATTAAGACATGTAACCAAAAGATATGTAACCAAGGGCGCCCAGTTTTGGACCTGACATCATCCTCAGTACCAGTGGTCTCAAACTTCCGGTGCGGCGCCTGTATCGTGGTAACTGCCCAACGGCTTTCCGGACTGACCACCGCAATCGTCAATCATCCGTGATGCTGTCCGACGGCCCTCACTCCGGCGCCGGTGAGGGGATCAAACCTATATTTCACAACGTCAATCTCGCCCCATTTCGGATCTCCTTCTGGCCCTGCGGAAATCCGCAGACCCCGCCCCCAGACGCCTTGCGGATTTATTCCTTGGGAAAGCACGCCCGGTAATACTATCCTGCGCCGGTGAGCAGACCGACCAACAGGTCTGCACCGTCAGGGAGGAAACTATGACGAGATCTATACTCAATGCTGCCGCAGTCGCGGCGGTAACTTTCAGTTTTGCCGGCGAAGCCCTTGCAACCGAGTGGAACGTGTCGCTTTGGGGCAAACGCCGCGCCTTTACCGAACATGTTGAAAAGCTGGCCGAACTGGTCTCTGCCAAGACCAATGGCGAATTCACGCTGAACATCAGCTATGGCGGCCTGTCCAAGAACCGAGAAAATCTTGATGGTATTTCGATCGGCGCTTTCGAGATGGCCCAGTTCTGTGCCGGCTATCACCGCGACAAAAACCCCTCGATCACCGTTTTGGAACTGCCTTTCCTTGGCGTCTCCAGCCTTGAGCAGGAAGTCGAGCTTTCAAAGGCTGTCTACAAGCACCCCGCCACGGTGGCCGATCTGGCACGCTGGAACGCGACGCTTTTGATGCCTTCGCCTCTGCCTCAGTATAACATCGCCGGTGTCGGCAAAGGCCCACGTACGTTGAAAGATTTCGACGGCCTGACGGTTCGCGCCGTTGGCGGCGTTGGCAATGCACTGTCGCTTCTGGGCGCAGTTCCAACGTCGGTTACGTCTTCCGAGGCGCGTCAGGCGCTGGACAGCGGCGTTGTGAAATCGGTGGCATTTGCGCCGCATGCGCATCTGTCGTTCGGCACGATCGAGCCTGCAACGTGGTGGACAACCAACCTCAACCCCGGGACGGTCAACTGCCCTGTTGTTGTAAACACAGATGCTTTGAATGCCCTGACAGATACCGAGCGTGATGCGCTTTTGGGTTCGGTCGACGAGTCGCTCGACTACTACATCTCGAACTACAACTCCAAGACAATGGACGCCTGGGAAAAGAAACTGGCTGAAAAAGGCACCGAACAGATCACCTATACGGAAGACGAGCTCGCCGCCTTCCGCAAAGCGGCTGCCGGTCCTGTGGCTGCCGAGTGGATTGCCGATAATTCGGCCAAAGGCCTGCCAGCACAAGAGCTTTATGACCTTGTGACCGGCATGATCGCCGCAAAGTAGTCCATAAATCTGGCCGCCGCGCGACCGGCGTGGCGGCCTAACTTTATCCCAACAGGAGAAAACTCATGGCCGGACATTCGTCCGTCCTGACAGATGGCTCAACTCTTAGCCGTCTTGATCAGGCCCTCTACCGGCTCGAGCGTGTCTTTGCACTGTTGTCCGGCCTTGGCGTCTTCGCCCTTATGTGCCTTGCCGTCATATCGGTTGGCGGGCGCAACGCCTTTAACTCGCCCCTGCCCGGCTATGTCGACTGGATAGAACAAGCCATGCCGTTGATTGCGTTTCTTGGCATTGCCTTTACCCAGCGCGACGGTGGCCATATCCGCATGGATATCGTCGTTGGACGCTTACGTGGACGCGCGCTTTGGGCGGCCGAGTTTATGTCGGTCTTTTTCATGATCGTGCTGATGCTTCTTCTGGTTTGGGGCAGTTGGTCCCACTTCCTGCGAAGCTTTGATTTCGGAGCACCGCTCTGGTCGCGTGACAGCTCGATGGATATCGCATTGCCACTCTGGCCTGGCAAACTGCTTGTGCCCTTGGCCTTTGGCCTTTTGTGCCTGCGCTTTTCGCTTCAGCTTTGGGGGTACGGACGCTCCTTTCTTAACAATGACGCGCGACCGGTTGCGGTCCCTCTTATCGAAGATGCCGCCACGCAGGCTGCGCAGGAGGCCGAAACTGTCTCCGGTTTCGAAGACGACGCCTGATGGAACGCTCTGTGACTAAGCAGCGCCATTCATCTTTGTGGAACAAATATCCCCGCCGGAGGCCCGCCATCGCCCGCCTCCGCGCCATCTTCTGAAAGACGCACGACATGGAACCTATTGATATCGGCCTGGCCGTCACCGCGATAATGTTTGTCATGGTAGTGATCGGCACACGCGTGGCTTTTGCCGCCGCCATCGCCGGGCTGACCGGCCTGATCTGGATCTTCTGGGCAAAGAAGGGCTATGATCCCGCGGCCTTTGGCTGGGCGCTGACGGTTGCGACCAAAACCGCCGGACAGGTGCCGCATTCCAAAGTCACCTCTCAGGCGCTCTCGCTGATCCCGACCTTTATTCTGATCGGCTATCTTGCCTATTACGCAGGATTGACCAAAGCCCTGTTCACAGCCGCGAAACGTTGGGTCGGCTGGTTGCCGGGCGGTTTGGGCGTCTCGACGATCTTTGCGACCGCAGGGTTCGCAGCGGTCTCGGGCGCGTCGGTCGCCACCTCGGCAGTCTTTGCGCGCATCGCGATCCCCGAGATGTTGGAAATCGGATATGACCGACGTTTTGCTGCGGGCGTGGTTGCGGCGGCGGGCACCCTTGCCTCGCTGATCCCGCCCTCTGCAATCCTTGTGATCTATGCGATCATCGTCGAACAGGATGTTGGCGCGCTTTTGCTTGCGGGCTTTATTCCCGGCGCGTTTTCGGCCCTGATCTATGCCGGTATGGTTATCGGCATGGCAATGGTCTGGAAGAAACTGGGCCCCCCGGTCACAGGCTTTACCTGGGCCGAACGGTTTCAGTCCTTGCCCGGCGCTCTGCCGATCGTTTTCGTCGTAGTGATCATCATCTTCTTTATCTACAACCCCTTTGGCGGCGACGCCTGGGGCACTCCGACCGAGGGCGGTGCTTTGGGGGCGTTTTTGATCTTTGTCATTGCCGTTTACCGCGGAATGCGCTGGCCTGAACTGAAATCAGCCCTTTTGGAGACTGCAAAGCTGAGTGCCATGATCTTTACGATCATCTGGGGCGTTTTGATCTATGTTCGCTTTCTGGGCTTTGCCGACCTTCCGGGTGCGTTTTCGGACTGGATCGCCGGCCTTGACCAGTCCCCAATGGTCACCTTGATCTTTATCCTGCTGGCCTATGCGATTCTGGGCATGTTCATGGATGCGATCGGCATGCTGCTTTTGACCCTTCCGATCGTCTTTCCGGCGATCATTGCGCTCAACGGTGGCGAAGGTGTTTCCGTAGCCGACAGCGCCTTTGGAATGACTTCGGTTGAATGCGCGATCTGGTTTGGCATTATCGTGGTCAAGATGGCTGAACTTTGTCTGATAACGCCACCCATCGGATTGAATTGCTTTGTTGTGGCAGGTGTCCGTCCTGACATTTCGGTTCAGGATGTGTTTCGCGGAACGGCACCTTTCTTTCTGGCGGATGCTGCAACGATTGCAGGTCTTGTCGCCTTCCCCGCGATTGTACTTTATCTTCCCGGCCTTTTGCTGGGGTGACAAATAGATCTGCCCGCGGCGCAAAACTTGTGCCGCGGGTCGACAGCCAGTTTCGGCAATTGCCCGGGCCCTCGGTCACCTGCTCCCGCCCAGGCGCGTTTCATAAATCCAAGGTTTGCGCCCCTGCCTATTCCGGTTATGACTATGACCAACAACTGTCGGCTCCAACACGGCAGAACGTAGACGCGGGCAAGGTGACAATGGCGGCAAAATCTGCAACCGGCCAGAATTTCAATATCATGGTGGTCGGCCAATCTGGGCGGCTTGGCTATGAGGCGGCGCTTTTTGCAGCTTCGCTCAGGCATTATTCTCCCGGTTTTCAGGGCCGCCTGATCATCGCCGAACCACAGCCGGGGCCGTTATGGAATGGCGATCCGCGCATCGGCGCCGATAGCGTTTACGAGCTTTTGAACCAGATGGGCGCCGAAGTGATCGGTTTTGAAAGCCGGCAGTTTGGCCAAAGCTACCCTTATGGAAACAAGATCGAAGGGCTGAGCGCCCTGCCAGAGGGAGAGCCATTTGTCTTTTTTGACAGTGATACTCTGGTGACAGGCGAGCTGTCAGAGGTGCCGTTTGACTTTGCAAAACCCTGCGCTTCGATGCGGCGCGAGGGGACGTGGCCGCAGATCGAACTTTATGGCCCCGGTTATGCGCAGACATGGAAGTCCCTTTACGACAAATTCGGGCTGGATTTTGAAAGCTCGCTGGATCTGTCAGAGCCTGATGAGTTCTGGAGGCGCTATCTTTACTTCAACGCCGGGTGGTTTTTTGGTGATTGCCCGCGAAAATTTGGCGATCTCTTTCTTAAATACGCCTGCGAAATCCGTGACGACCCGCCCGAAGAGCTGGTTTGCCAAGTGATGCAACCATGGCTGGATCAGGTGGCATTGCCGCTTGTCATCCATGCTTTGGGCGGGTCGCGCCGCACCATTCCGCAGGACCTTCTGGACGGGTCTGTAACCTGTCACTACCGGCTTTTTCCGCTGCTTTTTGCGCGCGAAAGCGATGCGGTGGTTACCGCTTTGTCCGAGGTTTCGGCGCCCAACAAGATCAAGAAAGTTCTCAAGGAATACGAGCCGATCAAGAAAATGGTCTATCAAAACAAGGGTGCCAAGGTGCGCGCGCTTTTTGATCAAGACGACCTGCCCCGCCGCGAACAGGCGATCCGAAACCGGATCAAGCGCGAAAACCTCTGGCTTCGCTAGAGCTTTCGCCCCAAGCGGCGGATCGGAATTTTTACAATCTCAAGAGTTCTCATCGCGACCGATTTGTCTTAGGCTGGATGTCGGCCCACGCGCATCCCGGCGCAATTTGGCGCCCATCTATGAAGGAACTGACGATGTCCCAGACCTCAACTTACGGATTTGACACGCTGCAGGTGCATGCAGGAGCGCGCCCCGATCCGGCAACAGGCGCCCGCCAGACACCGATTTATCAGACAACGGCTTACGTCTTTCGTGATGCCGAACACGCCGCTGCATTGTTCAACCTGCAAGAGGTTGGATATATCTATTCGCGTCTGACCAACCCCACGATCGCGGTGTTGCAAGAGCGTGTGGCGTCGCTTGAGGGCGGCGTAGGCGCCGCAGCATGTTCTTCGGGTCATGCCGCACAGATCATGGCGCTTTTCCCGCTGATGGCGCCGGGGCGCAACGTTGTAGTGTCGACACGCCTTTATGGCGGCACAGTCACGCAGTTCAGCCAAACGATCAAACGCTTTGGCTGGGCCGCACGGTTTGTCGATTTCGACGACACGAATGCGATCAAGGCCGCCATCGACGATGACACGCGCGCGGTATTCTGCGAATCCATCGCCAACCCCGGCGGCTATATCACCGACCTCGACACGATCAGCGCGATCGCCGACGAGGCCGGTATCCCGCTGATCGTCGACAACACCTCGGCCACGCCCTACCTTTGTCGTCCGATCGAACATGGGGCGACGTTGGTTGTGCATTCGACCACGAAATACCTAACCGGAAACGGCACAGTTACCGGTGGTGTTGTTGTCGACAGCGGCAAATTCGACTGGTCCGCCTCGGACAAATTTCCGTCCCTTTCGGCGCCCGAGCCGGCCTATCACGGCCTGAAGTTTCACGAGACCTTTGGCCCGCTGGCCTACACGTTTCACAGCATTGCTATTGGCCTGCGTGATCTGGGCATGACGATGAACCCGCAAGCAGCACATTATACGCTGATGGGAATTGAGACGCTGTCGCTGAGGATGGAACGGCATGTCGCCAACGCGGAAAAGATCGCGGCTTGGCTGGAGGCGGATGACCGGGTAGATTTCGTGACCTACGCAGGCCTGAAATCATCGCCCTATTTCGACCGGATCAAAACGATCTGTCCGCGCGGCGCGGGCGCGCTTTTCACATTCGCGGTCAAAGGCGGCTATGACGCCTGTGTAAAGCTGGTCGATTGTCTGGAGATATTCAGCCACGTGGCCAACCTTGGCGACACCCGATCGCTGATTATCCACCCGGCGTCGACCACCCATCGGCAACTTACCGCCGAACAGCAGGCCGCCGCTGGTGCCGCGGCTAACACGGTGCGTCTGTCAATCGGGATCGAGGATGCCGACGACCTGATCGCGGATCTGGATCAGGCTTTGTCCAAGGCGACATCCTGATTTCAATCTGACCGACCGGGGCACGGAACGCACCCCGGTCGGCCATCCGTCATTTCTGTGAGATTGCAAAAACGATGGTGACTGACGCGGTCACCATCAGCTCGCCCTCGGCGATCGGAACACCGTCTGAGGCGGCGAACCTTGCCAAGGCCATTTCGGGCACCGCGTTGTTGGACGGCTCGCTAATTGACAGGATCTGACCCAGTTCAACCCCCGCAGCGGCGGCGTAAAGATTAGCACGAGACAGGGCATCTTTGACCGCTTCACGGCGTGCCGCGTCGGTTGTGGGTCGAGGATCCTGAAGTCCAAAAGACAAGCCATTGAACTGATTTGCGCCTTGTCCGACTGTGGAATCCAACGTGTCGCCCAGTTTTGAAAGCTCTCTCTGGCGCACTCGGATCGTGTTCGAGGCAACATAGCCAGAGATTTTGGGCGCATTGATCTGATCGTTGCGCTGTTGCCACATCGGCGACAGGGAAAGCCCTTGGGTTTGCAGATCGCGCGCCTCGATCCCGGCGGCCTTAAGCCGGCCCAGAACCCGCGCTGTGGCGGTGCTTGTCTCCAACAGGGCAGCTGAGGCAGTTGCGGCCTGAGATGTGACCCCAACCGAAATCATCGCCATATCCGGGGCCGCTGCAACCTGCCCCTCGCCGGTTACAGTGATCGTTGCGGGCCCGGTTTGGGCCCAGAGAGCAGCCGGGAAAAGGCACAGAAAAATAACAAGTGAACGCATGGAAACCTCCGATAATTTACGCCTTGATCAGACATAAGACGCGCCGCAGATGCAAATCCTTGGTTCGTGCCCAAGAAATTGAGCGAACTCTTTCCACAGCGCGCGTCCTGCATTAGACTTAGGGCGTCGCGCACCGCCACGCGATGTCTGCATAACAAAAGTGCCGTTGAGGAATGAAGCCCAGTTTCGCCCTAATCTTTTCCCATGACGGGATCAGCTTGCTGCACCGGGTGACCGGTGGCTGGCGACGTGTGGATACCGTGTCGCTGGACGACCCTGAGATCGACGACAAACTGAAGGTGATGCGCAAGACCGCAAACTCGCTTGGGGCGGGTCGGCTTGCGTGCAAACTGGTCATCCCGAACTCGCAGATCCTGTTTACCAGCGTCACTGCACCGGGGCCCAGTGATGCCGAGCGTTTCGATCAGATCCGCGCCTCGCTGGATGGGCTGACACCCTATTCGGTGGACGAACTGGCCTTCGATTGGGATGCGTCGGGTGACACATGTTCGGTGGCTGCTGTTGCACTTGAAACGCTGGCTGAGGCAGAAGGCTTTGCCGTTCAGCATAAATTCAACCCCGTTAGTTTCGTGGCAACACCCGATGGTGCAAGCTTTCGTGGCGAGCCGTTTTTTGGCATTGCAAAAGCTGCCGATTCGGTGCTGGACGGAGCCGAGATTGTGGATCGCGACAAAGCCCCGATCGTGGTTTTGGGCGATGCGAAACCCGTTAGCCAGGTCGCAGATGAGGCACTGACTGACGGCAATGAAATGCCCGAGGCGCCGCGCGCTACGTTCACTTCCACGTTCCAGTCACGCCGCGACGACAGGGACGAAGCGCCGGGTTCAGCCGTGGTGCCGGAACTGCCCATTTCGGCGCCTTCGCGCATTTCTTTTGTTCCCGTTGGTGGCCCTGTTACGGCCAAGCCTGCCGCGCCCCTCGCTTCGGATATGAAGATCGGCGCGAAGCCGCCCGATCAGAAGGCTCAGGATCAGAAGGTACAGGATCAAAAGGTACCCGATCAAAAAGCACCGATTAAGACCCCTTCGGTCACGGCTGAACGGACGGTTCCGAAACCGCCACCGCCGTTGGTTGCAAAAGACCCTTTGATTTTGTCTCCCGCCGCGGTCAAACCCGCAGGGGCAGTTGCGTCAACCCTGGCTGAACGTCTGGGCGGCGCGGCTAAGGCTGCGGCCAAGGCCCCTCCTGTTGCCGCCCAAAAGCTGACAAAGGACGCACCAAAAGTCACCGCCAAACCCGCAGCCAAGGTTTATGCCTCGGCCGAGGGCAACCTTGCACCGCCCAAAAGTGAGGCCGATGCGCTGACCGTATTTGGCGCACGTAAGAAAGCGGTCACGCGCGGCAAGCCCCGGTATCTGGGCCTCATTCTAACGGCTATCCTGTTGGCCTTTCTGGCTGCCATTGCGCTTTGGTCGACGTTCTTTGTGCCAGGCGGCATCACCGGGCTGATTTACCGCGAAGAACCGGTCACTGCGGTAAACGACGAAGCGATCGCCGACGAGGCCGTGATTGATCTGGCCAAGGTCCTGCCGCAAGACCTGATAAACCCGGAAAATCAAGTTGCACCTGTTGAATTTCCAAGCCTCGATCCAGCGGTCGATGCGGAACCCGCCGTGCAGGTACCTGACCCTCAGTTCGCCCTGCCCGATCCGGACGAAGCGCGCGCGATCTATGCGCGGACGGGGGCGTGGGTTTTGCCGCCGCTCGGTGCCACTGGCCCCGAAGAAGAGACGCTTGATACCTTGTATATCGCTTCGATTGAGCCGGTTTTGGCGTCACTAGATGCCATCGCGCTGCCCGCGATCGAAGGCGCGCGCGATGAGCGCCCGACGGAAATGCTGCCGCCTGCGGCGCTTGGCAGGGTGTTTGTGCTGGATGAAAGTGGGCGTGTTGTGCCTTCGGCTTCAGGGGCACTTTCGCCCGCCGGCATTCGGGTTTTTGCAGGCAAACCCAAGGTCGTACCAACGCTGCGCCCCAAATCGGACGCTCCTGAGCCTCAGGCCCAAGTTGCCAGCTTGCCCCGGACCCAGCCGCGCCCGCGGCCGGGCAATCTGGTTGAGAAAAACGAACGACAGCAACTTGGCGGCAAGTCGCGCGAAGAGCTTGCAGCGCTCAAACCATTGCCGCGTCCGCAGTCGGCACAGGTTGCCGCAGCTGCCGCAGTTGCAAATCAGGCGCCGACAAAGTTCGCAGTTGCGGTGTCGCCTGTGCCATCTCAGCGTCCTTCCAACATCGCCGTGCTGGTCGCGGTGGCGCGCGCGCGCGTACCAGAGCCCGCGGTCGCGCCTCCAGCTGCAAGTCAGCCTCAGCAACCTCAGGTGGCCGCGGCGGCACCGCGACAAGCGGAACCCAGCATTCCCACCCGCGCCTCTGTGGCGCGCCGTGCGACGGTCAGCAATGTGTTGAACCTGCGTAAGGTCAATCTGATCGGCGTCTATGGTACGCCCAATGACCGGCGCGCCCTGGTGCGTCTGTCCAATGGTCGATACGTGAAAGTGTCGGTGGGCGACAAAGTGGATGGCGGCAAGGTTTCGGCCATTGGCGAAACCGAGCTGCGTTATATCAAACGCGGTCGCAATGTAACGTTGACCATGCCTTCGAGCTGATGCCCCTTTGCTGCTGCTCTGACTATTTGGCGATATCCAGCACACCACGCTCAATCTGATCCTGTTCAATCGATTCAAACAAGGCTTTGAAGTTTCCTTCGCCAAAGCCGTCATCGCCTTTACGCTGAATGAACTCAAAGAAGATCGGGCCGATGACGGTCTTTGAAAAAATCTGAAGAAGAATGCGGGTTTCGCCGCCGTTTTTTCCGCCGTCGATCACCCCTTCGCCGTCAATCAGAATACCGTGTTTCATCATCCGGTCCATCGGTTCGTCATGTCCGGTGACGCGCCGATAGCTTTGTTCGTAATACGTTTCCGGGGGCTTGGGCATGAACTTGACGCCGCGCTCGGCAATTTCATCCGTGGCGCTGTAAAGATCGCGCGCGCCGACTGCGATGTGTTGAATGCCCTCGCCATTGTAGCGTTTGAGGTATTCGACAATCTGGCCCTTTTCACCGCGGTCTTCGTTGATCGGAATGCGGATGCGGCCGCAGGGCGAGGTCAGGGCCCGGCTGAAGAGCCCGGTGAACTTGCCCTCAATGTCGAAAAAGCGGATCTGGCGAAAGTTGAAAATCTTGCCGTAAAAATCGAACCAGCGGTCCATGTTCCCTTTGTGGACGTTGTGGGTCAGGTGATCGAGATAGTAAAATCCCACGCCCTCTGGATGGGCGTTCGAGGTCCAGTTGAACTCGGTGTTATAGGGGCTTGTCTCGTAGTAGTTTTCAATAAAATAGATCAGCGATCCGCCAATGCCGATGATTGCGGGGACGTCCATTGTTTTGCCGGGACCTGTGTATTCCTCGGCCCCCATCTTTAGCGCATGTTCAAGCGCATGCCGGGCATTGACCACGCGCCATGCCATCGACGGGGCGCAGGGACCGTGCAGGTTTGCGAATTCATGCGCATGGCTGCCGGGCTGGTCGTTGATCACATATGTGATGTCGCCCTGCTGCCAGATCTCGATCGCTTTGGTTCTGTGGCGCGCGGTCTGGACATAACCCATGCGCGAAAAGAGGTCGCGCAGGACCTGAGCATCAGAGTGCGAAAACTCGACAAACTCAAACCCATCAGTTCCAGCTGGATTTTCGGGTGTAATCGTCGCCTTTGGGGCGTCGTGGGGGAAAGGGCCCATAGGGTTTGCTCCTGTTCAGAATCTGGTGTTCAGCGTCGGGGTGATATTATCCTATAGGCGGTGGCGTTTTTGCGCGTTATGGGGCAAGGTGCATTTGATTTATGCAATATTCTCGCATAGTTTTAATCTTATAGGCTCATAACGCGTATGAACTTGGATGCAACGGATGTGCGCTTGTTGTCAGCTTTGCAGGAAAATGCACAGCTGACCGCGCAGGATTTGGGTGCCGTTCTGAACCTGTCATCCTCACAGGCCGGGCGCCGGCGCCAGCGGTTGGAAGCCATGGGGATCATTCGGTCCTATGGGGCACGGTTGAACCCTGAACTTGTGGGCCTGACGGTTCAGGCCTTTGTGCAGATCCAGATGGCATCACACTCGCCGCAAGCGGCTAAGAATTTCGCCCGTATGGTCAAGCTTCAACCAGAGATTATCAGCGTCTGGACCCTCACCGGCGAGGCCGACTATATGCTGCGCGTCTATTGTGCGGACCTGAGTGCGCTGAACCGCCTGATCCAGCAGGTTTTACTACCACATGAGGCCGTCGCACGGGTTCAGAGCCAGATTGTGATGGACGAGCTTAAGGCCGACGCCCCGCTGGCCTTGTGATGGCGGCTGCGTAAAACGGTCTCGCTTGGGGTCATGGCCCTTGTAAACCCCGACGCGGGCCTTCAACCTGAAAAGAAATCAGGAGAAGAAACCGGACATGGAAACCTTTCTACTTCAGGCCACGATCTATCTGTTTGCCGCAATGGTGGCAGTACCGTTGGCGATGCGTTTGGGACTGGGATCGGTCCTGGGGTATCTTCTGGCCGGGATCATCATTGGCCCGGTTCTTGGAATTGCAGGTTCCGAAACCATTGATCTGAGGCATTTCGCCGAGTTCGGCGTCGTCATGATGTTGTTCCTGATCGGGCTTGAGCTTGAACCGCGCGCTTTATGGGACATGCGCCAGCGCCTGATCGGGCTTGGTGGGCTACAGATCGTGGCGACCGGGGCGCTGGTGACCGCAGGCGGGCTATACCTTGGGCAGCCATTCTCGATCTCGCTGGCCGTGGGCCTGATATTTTCGCTGTCCTCGACCGCTATCGTGTTGCAAACGCTGTCAGAAAAGCGGCTGATGCAGACGCCGGGCGGAAAGGCCTCGTTTTCCGTTTTGCTAACACAAGACATCGCCGTGATCCCGATGCTGGCCATGTTTCCGCTATTGGCTTTGCCGATGTTGCCGACGATTGCGCCGGATGGGTCGGTCCGCGTGGCCGTACCCGAGGCCGAAAAAGCCATCTCCCTGGTGTCGGAGCTACCCGGCTGGGGCGTTACACTTGTTACACTTGCTGCGGTCAGTTTCATTGTTCTGGCGGGCATCTTTCTGATGCGCCCGGCGTTCCATTTCGTGCATGCCTCGCGCTTGCGCGAGCTGACGACCGCTTTTGCGCTGATGATCGTCGTGGGCATTGCCGCCTTGATGAACCTTGTGGGTCTGTCGCCGGCGTTGGGTACGTTCCTGGCGGGCGTTGTTTTGGCCAACTCAGAGTTTCGGCACGAGTTGGAAAGCGACATCGCGCCGTTCAAGGGCCTCTTGCTGGGTCTCTTTTTCATGACCGTCGGTGCGGGTATCGACTTTAACGCCTTCCTGCGCGAACCAGGAACGATCGTTGGGCTGGCATTGGCGATCATGGGGATCAAATTCGTGGTTCTGGCGGGTCTGGGCTTTCTCTTTAGGCTTAAGGGGCGCGACTATTGGCTTTTTGCACTTGGGTTGGCACAGGCGGGTGAATTTGGCTTTGTCCTAATAAGCTTTTCGCTACAACAGAATGTTCTGCCCGAGGGGATTGCCGAAACACTGCTTTTGGTGATCGCATTGTCGATGCTTCTGACACCGCTTTTCTTTATCCTGTACGAATACCTTTCGCGCCGCGTGGCCGAGGCCAGCGCGGAAACGCCAGCCGACGAGTTTAACGAACAGGAACCGATCATTATCGCCGGTACTGGCCGCTTTGGTCAGATCGTCAATCGGCTGGTACAGCTTGGCGGTTTCAAAACGACAGTTCTGGATCACGATCTAAAGACGATCCAGCTGATGCGTCAGTTCGGGTTCAAGGCGTTCTTAGGTGATCCGACGCGTCCCGATATGCTCTATGCGGCAGGCTTTGCCACTGCCCGCGTGCTGGTGGTTGCGATGGACGACAAGGTGAATGTAACCAAGCTGGTGCGCTATGCGCGGCGCGAACGTCCTGACATTCATATCGTGGCCCGGGCCCACGACCGGGTGCATGTGTTCGAGCTCTACCGTGCGGGCGCCAACGACATCGTGCGCGAACTTTTCGACAGTTCGCTTCGGGCCGGGCGCTATGTGCTCGAAAATATGGGGTTGAGCGACTTTCAGGCGGGCGAGCTAGAGCATTCGTTCTACACGATGGACCGCAAAGCGATGCGCGAACTGGCCGAACTGTGGGATCCGGCAATCCCGGTCAACCGCAATACCGCCTATATGAACCACGCGCGGGCGCTGAACAAAGATTTTGAGACGGCGCTGGTGGCGGGGCTGGACGAGAACAACAACCCCCCCGACCCCACTGGAGGTGAGACCGCGCAAGAGGACCGGGACATCAGCCACCAGAGGCGCCCAGCACCCTTGGAACCTTAGAGTATTTTACGTTAAACTTGGTTCACCGAACGCTGCCTGAAATCACAGATTTCAACGCGTTAGGTGATGCTGAATGTCTCAAGTTAAACGCGAAATGCTTTAGGCGTCGCTGACACCTGCTTCTGCAAAGGTTGCCATACCCGACAGGCAGGCCACAGCGCCCTTCAGCACGTTGATCGCCAAAGTCCCGCCCGAGGCTTCGCCAAGACGCATATTCAGCGTCAAAAGGGGCGGTTTGCCCAAGCGATCCAAAAGCCGCCCATGCGCGCCCTCGGCAGAACAATGCCCGGCACAGGTATGCGCCAAAGTACCCTTGACCGTCACCTCAAGCGTCGCTGCAGCAGCGGTGCAGATATAGCCATCCAGAATGACCGGAATGCGGGCGGCCCGTGCCGCAGCAAGAGCGCCGGCCATTGCCGCCAATTCGCGCCCGCCGAAGCAACGCAACGCTTCAAGCCCGTTGCCAGACGCCGCGGGATTTGCCTTGATCCCCATCCGCAGAACTTCGGATTTCAGCGCCAGCCCTGCGTCGTCAACGCCCGTTCCGCGACCAACCCAATCGTGTGGCTCACCACCAAAAAGCGCCAGCGCGACAGCCGCCGCCGAGGTTGTGTTGCCAATCCCCATCTCGCCGACAACCAAAAGATCAGCCTTTGGATCAACGGCTGCCCAACCGATGCTCAGCGCCTCGACAAGCTCTGCCTCTGACATCGCGGGGCCTTGGGTGAAATCGGCGGTCGGGCGATCCAGTGCGATTGCATGAACACCCAATTGCGCGCCCGCAACGCGCGCCAGTTGATTGACCGCCGCCCCGCCCGCCTGAAAGTTTAGAACCATCTGCTCTGTCACTTCGGCGGGAAAGGCCGAGACGCCGCGCGCGGCCACACCGTGGTTACCGGCAAAAACCAGAACCTGAGGCCGTTCAATTTCCGGACGCGCCTGCCCGCGCCAGGCAGCGTACCAGATCGCCAGATCCTCAAGATCGCCAAGCGCGCCCGGCGGTTTAGTCAATTGACCGTTTCTGTCGGACGCACCCTGTCGGGCCGCTTCGTCGGGACCCGGCATAGCCAAAAGAGTATCCTGAAACTCGGGTAGCGATGAAAAGGGTGCTTCGGTCATTTTGTCCTCGTTGAATTTTTGTCGGCCGCATCAGCTGTTTCCCGCAGTAATGGCAGATCGCGCTGCATGTAAGAGTGATGTCACAACTGCCCGCAACTTTTGGGCGTAATGCGCGAAGTACATTTGTATCGTCGCCAGAGGGTGCCCCCAACAACCTTGTGTCGAACGCGGTCCCTTACCGAAGTCCCAAATGCAAAAGCTCCGAGGTTTCGGATTCGATCGCCAGCGTTTCAAATGCCGCTAAGTTTGCATTGAATTTTGGCATCCGGCCCGTTTACTTGGGCAAGAACTGCGCTGGGAAAGGCCAGGCTAGGTGCCCAAATACGATCAGGATATAATTCAGGCCAACGACTTCGTGACTGCGCTGCGACTTCTGACGCGGCTTCCAGTTCGGGGCAAGCCAGAACTGTCGCGCGGTGCGCAAGCCGCTTGGGCCTACCCTTTGGTCGGGGCCTTGGTGGGGCTGATTGCGGCGCTCGTGGCGTCAGTGGCTCTCTGGCTGGGGCTTTCACCCTACCTAGCGGCGGGGCTTGCGGTTGGCACAATGATCATCGTCACCGGCGCCTTGCACGAAGACGGGCTGGCCGACAGCGCGGATGGGCTTTGGGGCGGCTGGGACAAGGACCGCCGCCTTGAGATTATGAAAGACAGCCGCATCGGAAGCTACGGGGTCATTGCTCTGGGGTTATCGCTGATCCTGCGGATTACGGCCCTTGGCACGGTTTTCGGGCTTGGCCATGTCTTTGCCCCGCTGATCGTGGCCAGCTCACTGTCACGCGCAGGCCTGCCTGCCATGATGTCGATGATGGATCCCGCACGCAGCGATGGGCTGTCTGTCAGTACCGGCCGGCCAAACGCCCGTACGGCATGGACGGCGGTTGGAATCGTCGCTGTCCTAAGCTTGATCCTCGCCGGTGGCACAGGGCTGCTTGCCGCAATCGCGGCGGCCCTCGTGACATGGACCGCTGCAGCCATCGCAATCCGAAAGATCGGAGGCCAGACCGGCGACATCCTCGGCGCCGCGCAACAGCTGAGCGAGTTGGCCGTCCTTATGACCCTAAGTGTCGCTCTGGCATAGGCGGCGGCTTTGACCGGCAAGCCGGGTCAAAGGTATGACCTGTAAGCGCGCAAGCGCTTTCAATTTCAATAGACATCCACCGCCTGAAAACTGCGCGCCCAATGCGAATGGGCCGCCCCTGTCAGGGCGGCCCATTCATCGTGAACAGCTTGAAAAACCTCAGGCCGCGACGCGGCTTACCAATACGTCATCAACCTGCTTTTGGGCGTTTACTTCGTCCGTGCCACTGACGGCCGCAACTTCGCGGGTCAGACGTTCCAACGCGGCTTCATAAAGTTGACGCTCGGAATAGCTTTGCTCGCGCTGATCGTCGGTACGGTGCAAATCACGCACAACCTCGGCAATCGCAATCAGATCGCCCGAGTTGATCTTTTGCTCGTATTCCTGTGCCCGACGCGACCACATCGCGCGTTTTACACGGGCCTTGCCCTTCAGCGTGTCCATCGCCCTTGACACGACATCCGGCGAGGAAAGCGAGCGCATGCCAACATCCGTTGCCTTGTTAGTGGGCACGCGCAATGTCATCTTGTCCTTCTCGAACGAGATCACAAACAGCTCCAGCGACATGCCTGCCACTTCCTGCTCTTCGATCGATACTATCTGTCCGACGCCATGTGCCGGGTAGACAACATAATCATTCGGGCGAAACTCATTCTTTTTGGCTTTGCTCATCGTATATTCTTATCCTCATGGGGCCCCAGGTGCCGGGCCATAAGATCAGGCGAAAAATTCACCCGCGGGGCAAATTGCATACCCCGTGAATGGTGTTGTCGGCGCTGATAAAATTTCACCACAGGCGGCGCGCGCTGTAGCTGGTGTCAGGTTTCTGTCATCATCATCGCTTATGAACATAGCAGAAAATTCGCCCAATTTAAAGCATTGCGGTGCGAATTCGTTGGATTGAGCCCGATTTTCAGACGCTTACGCTGGGTCAACCTGGCTGTCGTACCTTTTGCGGTCAACAGCGGCGGGTTTAAGCGAATCGCTTTTAGCCGCCCTCGCCGGGGGCTTCGCTGAAGTATTTTTTCAGCTTTTCTTCTTCACCGTCGCGATCATCCGCTTCTGGAAGCGGGTCCTTCTTGGTGATGATCACGGGCCAGGCTTCGGAATACTTGCGATTGAACTCGACCCATTTTTCCATATCCGGTTCGGTGTCGGGACGGATGGCGTCAGCCGGGCACTCGGGCTCGCAGACACCACAGTCGATGCATTCATCGGGATGGATGACCAACATGTTCTCACCCTCATAGAAACAGTCGACCGGACAAACTTCGACACAGTCGGTGTATTTACAGGCGATGCAATTGTCCGTGACAATATAGGTCATGGCGGTATCCGTTTTTCGGGTTCGATCCTCCCCCTAGTCCAGTGAGAGAGATCATTCAAGCGTATGGCGGCGGGAAAGATCGGCATTGCGACGATCTTTCTTGGTGGGGCGTCCTTTTCCCTCGTATCGCGGGTTGGCCGGAACGTCGTCCCGCGCTGGCGTCAGATCGCTGTAAAGGGCCTGAGCTTCAGATGCTGGCCCGCGCCGCGACCCAACAGCCGCGATCCTGACCACGCGAATGTCGTGCCCTTGTGAAAAGGTCAGCGTATCGCCCGGGCCAACCCCAAAGGCCGTTTTTGCAACTTTTTCGCCGTTAACACGCAGATGACCCGAGGTGACAACTTTGGCGGCCAGACTGCGGGTTTTAAAGAACCGCGCCCACCACAGCCATTTGTCGACCCTGACCGCGCCGGTTGCGCCCTCGCCCTGCGTGCTATCGTTGCGACCCGAAACGCTCAAATCAGGTTTTGTCCTTTAGCCCCATCAGCGCCGCAGCAAAGGGGTTGTCGGGATCGATACGGTCATTCTTTGGCGGGCGCGCGGCAAAGCTTTTGGGCGCCGAGTTGCCCGGCTTGCCCTGTCCGGGTCGCTTATTGCCTGGCTTGCCTTTTCCACGGGCGTTTTGTCCCTTGCCACGCGGCTTGGCGCCCTGTTTGTCCGGCCCGTCACCACGACCATCACTGCGCGCGTCGCGGCGTGGCTCACGGCGAACCGGGGCCCATGTGAAGGTATAGAAAACCTCCAGCTCGGGGCCGGCATCTTTGGCCTCCTCCGCCGCGCTGGCAGTCGTGACCGCCTCTTCGGCGGCAACTTCAGGAGTTGCCGTTTCAATTGGCGCGTCCGCAGCGCCCATATCCTCGGCCACAGTTTTCGGCGTTGGGACCGCTGGTGCTGCCTCGGCGGGGGTCGCTTCGCTTTCGGCACCCTTTGCTTCTTGCTCGCCTTTGCCGGTTTCGTCATGGGCTGCGCCTGCGGCATCAGTAGGTGCGGCTTTGACCTTTGCACGTTCGCCGCGTTCGGCCTTGTATCCCAAGCCCTGCATCAGGTCTGAAAACTGCTCAAGTGTCATGCCGGTGATCGACAGCATGTCGGGGTTGGCTTCAAAACCGGCCCGGCTGTTTTCGCCGCGAAGAAGATCAGCCAGACGTTCCAGCATGTCGATGCGGATTGCCCGTTCGCCAGCCGCCCGATAACCCGACATCGCGTAATAGCCGTCGGGCACGTCCTTGGAAGAGGGGATTGTCACCAGACCCGGTGGCGGGCTTTCGGGAAATTCCTGCATTCCCTTGGCAAGCGACCAAAGCACCAGACGCAACCGCGTCGGCGCGGGCTTTAGCACAAGCGGCATGAATATCGTGAACTGACCGAAGCGCAGACCATGTTTGCGCAGCGAGCCGCGTGCGTCCTGATCCAGCCCTTTGACGTCGCCCGAGACCTGATCGCGCGGCAGGATGCCCAGGCCTTCGACCATCTGAAAGGCAAAGCCACGTGCAAGGCCCGTCAACGTTTCGTCGCGCTGCAGCGCAAGCAGGGGTTCGAACAAAGTGGCGATCTTGCGATCAATGAAATGCTGCAGGCGGCGCTGCACCTTGGCGGCAACATCTGCGCCCGCCTCTTCGTCGACGAAAGCTTCGGCCACCGGTTTCAGCGCCTCGGGCCCAGAGACCAATTTACCAACCGCATGGCTGCCCCACATCAGGCCGCCCTGTTCGGTAAAGTCCATTTCGGTGTCAGGCGCGTTGTAAAAACGGTCGGCCCGCAAATGGAACTCTGGCGCCAGCGACTGCACGGCCGCCGCTTTCAGCGTTTTCGCCTCATCCGGACTTGCCGATGCGTCCTGCCTAAACCGAAAGCCCTCAAGCCGTCCTACGATGTGCCCCTCTACGGTCACTTCACCCTTGTCGTTCACCTCAGCCACCAGGCTCTCCTTTTGTTTCAACCGCCGAAGCAGAATACTGGTCCGCCGGTCGACAAATCTTTGCGTCAGAGCGGAATGTAGCGCATCTGACAGCCGATCTTCTACAGCGCGCGTCTCGCCGCGCCAATGGGTTTCGTCGTCTAACCAACCGTTTCGCTGGGCGACATAGGTCCATGTGCGAATATAGGCCAACCGTTTGGACAGCGTGTCAATATCTCCGTCCGAACGATCCAGACGTTTGACCTGCCGCGCCATCCAGTCTTGAGGCACGCGGCCGCATTCGTGCAAATGCCCGAATATCGCCTCTAAAAGCCCCGCATGTTCGCCATGAGAAATGCCACGAAAATCGGGGATGCGACAGACATCCCACAATAGTTTCACATCCGCAGGCGTCGACGCGCGCGCGGTTATGTCATCGCTGGCGCCCAGCGCTTTGAGGGCGGTCAGGTCGTCCGCCTCGCGGGCACGGGTCAACCACTGGTCAGTTGCGGGTTCCTCAAGCGAGCGTGTCAGCCGGTCGATGCTGCCAAATTGCAGGTCGGTACTGCGCCACATCAGTTTGGTGAGCGGCGAAAAGCGGTGATCGGTGATCGCCTGAACAACCTCATCCGCAAGGGGCCGGGCCTCGCCGGTTATCCCAAAAGTGCCGCTGGTCTGATAGCGCCCTGCCCGACCCGCGATCTGGGCCAGCTCGTTGGGTTGAAGCGCGCGCATCCGGCGGCCATCAAACTTGGCCGTGGCCGAAAATGCGACGTGTTTGACGTCAAGGTTCAGGCCCATTCCGATGGCATCGGTCGCCACCAGATAGTCAACATCACCGTTTTGATAAAGCTCGACCTGGGCGTTTCGTGTGCGCGGGCTGAGCGCGCCCATTACGACCGCAGCACCGCCTTTCTGGCGGCGCAAAAGCTCTGCAATTGCATAGACGTTCTCAACCGAAAACCCAACAATTGCTGAGCGCGGCGCCATGCGGCTGATCTTTTTGGCGCCAGTGTAGGCAAGTTGCGAAAACCGCTCGCGCTGAACAAACTGCGCGCGCGGCTCGATAGCTGCAATGGCCTTGCGCATCGTGTCCGAGCCCAGAAAAAGTGTCTCGTGCAGGCCGCGGGCGCGCATCAACCGATCGGTAAAGACATGGCCGCGTTCGGGGTCGGCGCAAAGCTGGATCTCGTCAATGGCCACGAAATCGGCGCCAATCTCCAGCGGCATCGCCTCGACCGTCGACACCCAGTATTGCGTGCGCGGCGGAACGATGCGTTCTTCGCCCGTAACAAGCGCCACAACCGACGGGCCACGCAGCGCCACGATGCGATCATAGACCTCGCGCGCCAAAAGCCGCAGCGGCAGGCCAATGACGCCTGTGCGGTGCGCCAGCATCCGTTCGATCGCATAGTGGGTTTTGCCCGTGTTGGTCGGCCCGAGAACCGCCGCGATCCGGCCACCCGTCAAATTACTCATAAGTTCCGCCTGCACCTGCGCTTGGGTGGACTAAGACAGATCGCCCAAAAATCAACAACCCCGTCTCAGTTCGATCCGGCAATTATCTGAAGGATCGCAAAGCCCGACCGCGTTTTGCGTGAAACGGGTTTATAGATCCTGACCGTCGGTCTCTTTGTCCAGCCGCTCGATTGCGTCTGTAACGCTGGGGCGATGGGGCGCCAGAACTTCGATCTGACGGTACATCTTGAGCGCGCGAACGGGGTCACCCAGCTCTTCAAGGATCAGCGCCATACCGCTCATGGCACCAAAGTGACGGGGGTTCAGCGCAAGAACCTTACCGATATCATCCACCGACGGCCCCAACATACCGGCCTGAAAGAACGCCGTTGCCCGCGCATTCCAGCCTTCGGCAAAGTTTGGGGCATAGTCGGTCAGGGCAGTCAGATGCGCAATCGCGGCACCAAGATCGCCTGCCACGATGGCCTCGCGCCCGCGCTGCAGCAAAAGATCCGCCGCCGGCGACCCCGATCTGGACCATTGCGCAACAATTTCCTGTTCGATCGCGTCAACGTTTTGCGCATCCGCAGCCTTAAGCTGTTCAAAAAGCTTGTCCAGCTCTGCCTGATCGGCCCAAACAGGTAGGGAAAACATTACTCCCCACACAATTGCCGTAACGGTATATTTGAGAAATCGCGTCATTGCATCCATATCAGGACAGAGTTTAGCGCAACCGCGGGGAAAAGCGACACCCTGCAAATCACATTTGAAGGATCAAACACCATGAGCGACCAGATGACCCAGGCCGTGGCGGCCCTGAACGACCGCGTTTCGGGCTTTGCAGGCAGCGCCAAGTTCGTCATCCCCGGACAGGGTTCGATCGTGGTCGACGAAGGCGGCGCACGCGCCGGTGACGACGACACGGCCGTGACCCTGACCGCCGAAGCTGATGTCTTTGAGGCGATCATGGCCGGTGACATGGACCCCACTTCGGCCTTTATGACCGGCAAGCTGACCATTGACGGCGACATGGGTCAGGCGATGGCCCTGGCTCAGGCGATGGCATAACGCATGCAAGCCGCGCCCCTATTTAACGAGATTTCGGACGGCCCACCCAAGGGTTATGCACATTGGCTGACGGCTGCGGATGGGGTGCGGTTGCGCATCGGTGTCTGGCCCGAGGGCGAAAAAGGCACGGTGCTCTTGTTCCCGGGCCGCACGGAATACATTGAAAAATACGGGCGCGCGGCGGCGGATCTGAACGCGCGCGGCTATGCGACACTGGCCATCGACTGGCGCGGACAGGGACTGGCTGACCGTCTGTTGGACGAACCCTCGACAGGCCATGTCAACAAGTTCCAGGACTATCAGCTGGACGTTCAGGCCGCAGTGAAGGCCGCCGATGACATGGACCTGCCGCGCCCCTATTACCTTTTGGGCCACTCGATGGGCGGCGCGATCGGGTTGCGCGCGCTGATCCAGGGGCTGGATGTCAAAGCGGCCGCATTTTCAGCGCCAATGTGGGGTATCTTGATCGCGCCGGTTCTGCGCCCCTTCGCCTGGGCGATCTCAACGGTCGCGCGAAAACTGGGGCTTGGTCACAAACTGGCACCCGGCACTCAGGCAGAAACCTATGTCGTCGCCTCGCCCTATCAGGATAACATGCTGACCACCGATGCCGAGATGTTCAACTATATGCGATCGCAGATCACCGCGCATCCCGAACTGGCCTTAGGCGGGCCCAGCTTGCAGTGGCTGAACGAGGCCCTGATCGAGGCGCGAAAACTGGCCGCAGTTCCGCCCCCGAAAATCCCGACCCTGACGGGCCTCGGGACCCGCGAACGCATCGTGGATGCGGCCGCGATCCGGGCACAGATGCGGCGCTGGAAAAACGGTGCACTGGAGATTTTCGAAGGGTCAGAGCATGAGATCATGATGGAAGACCCCAAAACACGCGCGCGCTTTTTTGATCAGGCCTGCGCACTCTTTGACGCACATCGCTAGGCTTAACTGTCCTCGCGAAGGTCATGAATGCCGCGAACTTCAGCAGCAGCGCCCTGTATGATCCAGGACTGCTCTGAGGCCACGAAAAACATGGTCAGCCCGTATTTCGCCCATTCCGCCGCTCTGGCCGCGTTCGGAACAAAGGTCATATAAGCCTTCTGTTGTGCCTGTGCGGCGCGGCCGACACTCTCGAGCGCCGCAAAAAGCTCGGCCGAGGATTGATCCGACCGACCATAGCCGACGGAAAGGTCCGCAGGCCCCAGGAAAAGCCCGTCAATACCCGCGACCGCCGCAATCTGGTCTGCGGCCACCACTCCCGATGGCTCTTCGATCTGGGCGATTACAACCGTCTCTTCGCGCGACGCGGCCAACAGCTCTTCCATACCCTGCGTCGTGAACTCGGCCCAACGGGTTGACCCGGCATACCCGCGCCCGCCCAAACCAAACCGCGCGGCGCGTGCCATCTCTTCGGCCTTTTGCACCGTGTCGACATGCGGCACGACGATGCCGGTTGCGCCACTATCCAGCGCCTGCAGGATGTCCTGTGGCGTGCCCGCGCCGACACGCACCAGCGCCGGCAACTTCAGGGCCCGCGCCATTGCCAGACATTGATCCATTCGCCCGCGATCAAAAGGTGCGTGCTCGGCGTCCAGACAAATGAAATCCAATCCCGCCAGCGACAAAAGCTCAATGATCTCGATCGATGGGGTTTTGACGAAGGTTCCCGCCAACATCCGCCCCGACAACATCGTTTCGCGAAAACTCATTCCATTCCCTTTCTTCCCAAGCCCATACGACGCGTTTTCCTCAGGCTAAGGTGCGTCCGCACAAATGCAACGCTTTTGCATTCCGAACCGCTCGCAAAATCTTGGTGGCAAAAATATCCTCGCCGAAGGCGGCCCGACCCTTTCAACCCGGCGCGCACCGCCATAGGTTAGGGCAACACATGAAACATGAGGCCATTGATGACGTTCCCCCCACGCCCGACCTTTGATGCGCACCAAAACGGGGGCAAAGACCTCGGCAATCTTCCTGAATGGGACCTGCGCGATCTCTACACCGCGCCTGACGCGCCTGAGTTCAAGCGCGATCTGGACTGGCTGGAAAAGGCCTGTGCCGATTTTGCGACCGATTTTGAGGGCAAGCTGGCCAAACTTGACGCGACCGGCATGCTGGATTGCGTGCTTCGCTACGAACGTATTGACGTCGTTGCCGGACGGATCATGTCCTTTGCGGGTCTGCGCTACTATCAGAACACGGTCGACGCCGATCGCGCAAAGTTCATGGCTGATGCGCAAGACAAGATCACCAGTTACACAACGCCGCTGGTCTTTTTCACGCTCGAGCTTAACCGGCTGGCCGATGACCATCTGGCCCAGCTATTGACCAAGAACGCAGATCTGGCCCGATACCAGCCGATATTTGAGCGTTTGCGCGCAATGAAGCCCTATCAGCTGTCGGACGAGTTGGAAAAATTCCTGCATGACCAATCAACGGTGGGGGCCGCAGCCTGGAACCGGCTTTTCGATGAAACCATCGCCGCACTGACTTTTGAGATTGACGGTGAAGAGTTGAACATCGAAGGCACTTTGAACCTTCTGACCGAACAGGACCGAAGCCAGCGCGAGGCGGCTACACGTGAACTGGCACGGGTTTTTGGTGAGAACGTCAAGATTTTCTCGCGGGTGCACAACACTTTAGCCAAGGAAAAGGAAATCGAAGATCGCTGGCGGGGCATGCCCACGCCTCAGACCGGGCGCCATTTGTCGAACCATGTTGAACCCGAGGTCGTCGAGGCATTGCGCAACGCGGTCGTGGCCGCCTACCCCAAGCTGTCACACCGTTATTACGCGTTGAAAGCCAAGTGGCTTGGGCTTGAGAGGATGCAGGTCTGGGACCGCAATGCGCCGCTGCCGATCGAAGATACCAAGATTGTCGATTGGGAAACGGCCGAGAAAACCGTGATGCAGGCTTATTCCGAATTTTCCCCGCGCATGGCCGAAATCGCCGAGCCGTTCTTCAAGAAGGGCTGGATTGATGCGGGCGTCAAACCGGGCAAGGCGCCCGGCGCTTTCGCGCATCCCACGGTGACGGATGTCCATCCTTACGTGATGCTGAACTATCTCGGCAAACCGCGGGACGTTATGACCCTGGCGCATGAATTGGGCCACGGGGTGCATCAGGTTTTGGCCGCAGGACAGGGCGAGCTTTTGTCGTCAACACCCCTGACCCTTGCCGAGACAGCCAGCGTCTTTGGCGAGATGCTGACCTTCCGCAAACTCTTGGCTGGCGCCAAGACCAAGGCCGAACGCAAGGTCCTTTTGGCCGGCAAGGTCGAGGATATGATTAACACAGTCGTCCGCCAGATCGCTTTTTATGACTTTGAGTGCAAACTGCATGCCGCGCGTAGTCAGGGCGAACTGACGCCGGATGACATCAACGCCCTCTGGATGTCGGTTCAGGCTGAAAGTCTGGGCCCGGTGTTTGACTTTGTTGATGGGTATGAGACGTTCTGGTCCTATGTCCCGCACTTTGTGCACTCGCCGTTCTATGTCTATGCCTATGCCTTCGGCGATGGTTTGGTGAACGCGCTTTACGCGGTTTACGAAGAAAGCGGCGGCGATTTTCAGGCCAAGTATTTCGACATGCTCAAGGCGGGTGGCTCAAAGCACCACACAGAGCTATTGGCGCCTTTCGGGCTGGATGCTTCGGACCCAAAGTTCTGGGACAAAGGCCTGTCGATGATCTCGGGTATGATCGACGAGCTGGAGGCGATGGAAGACTAGCGTTTTCCGCAACGTCAAAGCAATGTTCTCTTGGCGCGCGCGTCGGGCACGGCTTACCCTTTGAGCAACCAACAAAAAAGGTAAGCCAATGCGCTGGATACGTCGCCTTGTGGCCATTGTGGCCGCAGTTGCAGTTTTGGGCCTTGTGGCTTTTTGGGTATTCGCGCCGGCGATTGTCGAAAAGGGTCGCAATGCAGTTGCAGCACATGACCCATATCCGATCAGTGCCGCAGCGCAGGCTTTGCATGACGATCTGATTATCGGTGACTGGCACGCCGACCCGTTGCTGTGGAAACGCGACCTGACCCAGCGCGGCAGCCGCGGTCAGGTCGACATCCCACGCCTGATCGAAGGCAATGTGGCCGTTCAGGTGTTTACTGCCGTGACGAAAAGCCCTGCGGGACAAAACTATGAACAAAATTCGACCGATGCCTTTGATAACATAACCCTTTTGGCCTTTGGTCAGCTTTGGCCGATGCGCACTTGGTTTTCGATTTACGAACGCGCGGCCTATCAGGCGGACAAGCTGCACGATTTTGAGGCCCGATCGGATGGGAGGCTGAAGATCATCGAAACCCGCGCCGACCTAGAGGAGGTTCTGAAGGCCCGCGCCGATGGCGACAAAGTGGTCGGCGGGATATTGGGGATCGAAGGGGCGCATCCGCTGGAGGGTGATATTGCCAACCTCGACCGGCTGGTGAAAAAGGGCTATCGCCTGATCGCGCTTCAGCATTTTTTCGACAATGAACTAGGCGGGACGCTGCATTCGGCGGCCAATGCGCCGCTGACCGACTTTGGGCGCCTTGTCGTCGCAGAGGTTGCCAAGCGCGGCCTGATCCTTGACGTGGCCCACTCCAGCCAGAGTGTCGTGCGCGAGGTTCTGGCAATCACCAATATTCCTATCGTTCTCAGCCACACGGGCGTGCGTTCACACTGTGAAACGCAGCGCAATCTGCCCGATGACCTGATGCGCCAGATCGCAGCCACGGGCGGGGTGATCGGCATCGGCTATTGGCGCGATGTGACCTGTGACGAAAGCCCTGCCGGCATCGCCGCCACCGTGGTTGCGGCCATTGAGGCAGTTGGCGAAGACGCGGTGTCACTGGGGTCTGATTTCGACGGTTCGGTGGCCACATCGCTGGACACATCCGAGTTGGCCGCCCTGACCCAGGCAATGATGGACGCAGGGATTAGCCCTGATCAGATCCGCAAGGTTGCGGGTGCCAATATGCTTAGGGTTCTCAGGGCGCGGCTGAACTAACGGTCCTGGCCCCGACTACAACCGGGTCAAAGCCCTGCGCCACCATACGGTCACTGACTTTCGCAAAAAAGTCGCGGCCCAGCGTCCAGATACAACGCTCGTGCAGGAACCAGTAAACATAGCGCGAATAGCCGCGCTTGCGGGTCATTGCCTGATCATAGGCGGCGGCGAAATCGCCCAGGTCGGTGATGTTTTCCGCAAAATGGTGAAAATCGCTGCGGCCATAAAGGATCGCAGGTTTTTTATGCAGAAACCCCTCAAACGAACAGGCCGACCCGATTGAAACCGTCGCCGAGGCATGGGTCAGTATATCGTGGACGTTCGCCTCACTCAGGCTGATATCGACGCCAGAGGCTGCAAGGTCATGCACCGCCAAAATATCCTCAGGCGCGACTTTGAGCGGGTGAGGTTTGACAACAATTGGCCGCCCGCCCGCGCCTTTGGCAACAGAGCGGATCATCTGGGGCGTTGACCAGCGACGCGCACGATCCGTCAGGTGGCTGTCGCCCTGAAGAAATACCGCGATTGCCCCCGGAGTGATCTGGGCGACATCCTTTGGCTGATGATAGCGCGACTGACGCGCATCGGCGTAGTCCCGGCGCAGCGTCTGAAAAAACGCCCATGATTGCGCGCCGTCTATGCGCTTGGGATCAAATGTCTGATCCGAGATTGAACTGTCGCAAAGCACGCCCTGGGCATCTACCTGCCAAAAGCGGTCGAGATAGGCGATCGCTGTGTTCAGGACATTTGGATGTGACAGATTGCCATTATTGACGAAATGCAGATTGCCGTCGCCGGGGTCGATGCGGCGATAATGGCGGTCTTCGTAGTTCAGGATCCGGACGCCAACGCCACAGGCGGTCAGGTCGTTCCAAAGGCGCTTGTAGAAATGCTTTTTGGTGCGGCGCGAAAAGTTTCGCCGGATATGTTCGGGGATGTGAAATATCACCTCGCCTGCCATTTCGCCCTGCCTGCCGCGCCTGTTATTGTTTGGGGTCGATACTAAAGCGCAAAGCCGGTTTGCGCTACCCGATCCAAAAAATGGGTTACAAGTTCGGGATCACCCGCAGCCAGACAGTTCTGCCGGAAATACCAATGCAGATAGGCCTCGACTGGTTGTGGCGCCAGATCCTGTTGCACCAATGCTGTAAGCTCGGTTGTGGTTTTGGCCGTGTGGCAGACATGAAAAAAATCAGCGTGGCCACACAGAATTACCGAAACGCGGTGCAACTGTGCCTCGATGCCGACGGCCGAATTGATTGTCACCACTTTATCCGCAGCACCCAGAATATCGTGAATATTGGCACTACTGATGGTCAGATTTGGCCATTCTGACAGCAATTTGTGCAGCCTGAGATAGGTTTCAGGTTCCAGATCGCGCGGGTGCGGTTTGATTACAACGGGTTTGTCCGGCGCCGCCTCCAGCACTGTCTGAACCATTTCGGCGCGCGTCAGATAACAGGTTTCGCCGACGTCGCGGTGAAACTCGCTTTGCAGAAAGATAGCAATGCATTCGCGCGGCAAATCTTGTGCAACTTCAGGTGGTTGCGGATATCTGGAGGCACGTTTTTTGACCAGCCGATGGCGAAGACGGCCAAAAAACTCGGCCGCGGCCTGGGCTGGCACAGCTTGCGGGTCAAACTTTTGCGCGGCGATAGACGAAAAAGCGCGGATGCCCCAAGGGTCGAGGTTCCAGAAGGGATAGACATAAGCGATCCCGGCGTTCAGGGCGCGGGCGTGGCGCAGCTGACCGTGATCAAAGATATGAAATCCGTCGTCCGCCTCGATCTGCGCCAGAGCCGCGTCGCGGTCGTGGTTGACCAAAGACACACTGTGGCCCGCATCCTTCAGACCGCGCGTCAGGCTCTGGTAAAACGGCTTCATTTTTGCGCCGCCCTCTGACAGGGCCGAGGGTGGCAAATGAAAGGTAAAGCCGCTCAACCGGCGACCTCATAAATCATATCTATCAGGGCTTGCGTGCCGCGCGAAAACTCCAGCGGGCAAGGATAGTCGGCACCATCGCGGACCGAGCGGCCAAAAGCTTCGACCTGTAGTTTATAGTGATTTGGCGACGGAAAACGTTCGATCACTGTCTTTCCCGCGCTGCTGAGCTCAATCCGGGCCTCGCCAAAAACCTGTGGGTTAAAGGGGGCGGTCAGGCGCAAAAGCCCGGTGTCACCATGAAAGGTCATGTCCTGAATGGGGTGCATCCGCATTGAGTTCAGCCAATGGGCGCTAAACGTTTCAAACCGGGCCGAGACGCGGGCGATCACGTCAACGCCATTTTCCCATGCGATATCGGCATGGGTAATGCTTTGGGGTTCCTGCCCTGTGACAAAGCGTGTCGCGCCATAGGTATAGACGCCGATATCGGGTATGCCGCCGCCGCCTTTGGCCGGATCGTTGCGGATATTGGTCGTGTCGGCGGCGTTGTTATAGGTAAAGACGCCTTCAACATGCATCAGCGTGCCGATGGCGCCGCCTTGCACCAGTTCGCGGGCGCGCTGCCACTGTGGGTGGTGGACGATCATGTAAGCCTCGGCCGCCAGAAGGCCGGTCTGATCCCGCAGGGCAATCAGATCGTCAAACTGGTCCGCCTTCATCGCCAGAGGTTTTTCACACAAGACATGTTTGCCGGCGCTCAGCGCCTTTTTGGTCCATTCGACGTGCAGATGGTTCGGAAGCGGCACATAAACCGCGTCAATTGCCGGGTCGGCCAACACAGCGTCATAGCTGGCGTAGATCTTTAGCCCGGGCGCAATTGCCTGAAAAGCGGCGGCTTTTTCGGGTGAGCCCGTGGCGAGTGCTGATAGTTCGGCGCCTTCAGCGGCATGAATGGCAGGGGCCATCTGCTGGCGGGCAAAGTTTGCGGCACCCAGGATGCCCCATCGGATCGGGTCTGACATAAAATAACCTCCCTCGGTCAAAGGGAGGCTATCAATTCTTCGGCGCGGATCAAGCGGTTAGGCGTGCTCAAGAATGCCCTTATCGCTGGCCAGCTCGCGCATGCGCTTTTGCAGTTTCTCAAACGCACGCACTTCGATCTGACGGATGCGTTCGCGGCTGACGTCATATTCGCCTGAAAGTTCTTCCAGTGTCAGGGGCTGGTCCTGCAGACGGCGCTTCATCAGGATATCACGCTCGCGATCGTTCAGGATATCCATCGCAGATGTCAGCAACTCGCGGCGCACCTCTAATTCGTCACGCGCCTCGTAGTCGCCCGCCTGGTCGGCACTTTCGTCCTCTAACCAGTCCTGCCACTGCATCGTCCCCTCGCCTTCCGAGCCGACGGTGGCGTTCAGCGATGCATCGCCACCCGACATGCGCCGGTTCATCGAGATGACTTCGGCCTCGGTCACGCTCAGGTCATGGGCGATGCGGGCAACGTTGTCTGGGTGCAGATCGCCGTCTTCAAGTGCTCCGATCCGGGCCTTGGCTTTGCGCAGGTTGAAAAACAGCTTTTTCTGCGCCGAGGTCGTGCCGAGTTTGACCAGGCTCCATGACCGAAGAACGTATTCCTGGATCGAGGCACGGATCCACCACATGGCATAGGTGGCCAGGCGAAAACCCTTTTCGGGGTCAAACTTTTTGACCGCCTGCATCAGGCCCACATTTGCCTCGGAAATGACTTCGGCCTGCGGCAGTCCGTAGCCGCGATAGCCCATTGCGATCTTGGCGGCCAATCGCAAGTGCGAGGTCACCAATTTATGGGCCGAGCCGCTGTCTTCATCTTCGACCCAGCGCTTGGCCAACATGTACTCTTCTTCCGGCTCCAGCATGGGAAACTTGCGAATTTCCTGCAGATAGCGGTTCAGACCGCCTTCTGGTGTTGGTACGGGAAGGTTTTTGTAATTACTCATGTCTGCCCCCTTGGTATTGTCCCGAAGTTACGGGTATTAACATTGAGGATATAGGTAGCGTTGTGACGCTCTGCAAGTAGCACATAGCGCCCAATGCTTAACTCAGGATGAACAGATACTGTGCATATTTCCAGAGTTAGCCACCGTTTTCACGCAGATGTGCCAATTGTAACAAAGCATCTAACCTAGTGCTGCAACCAGATCCGCCATGTCCGGTGGCAGCGGCGCCTCAAACCGCATCTTCTGTCCGCAGACCGGGTGGACGAACCCCAAGGTGGCTGCATGTAGCGCCTGACGCGGGAAACCCGACACAGCGGCGATCGCCGTTGCAGGCAAAGCTTTGGCCGACAGTTTGCGCCGCCCGCCATAGGTCTGATCCCCGATCAGCCCGTGCCCGACATGAGCCAAATGAACGCGGATCTGATGGGTGCGCCCTGTTTCAAGCCAGCATTCAAGCAAGGCTGCGGTCGCGGGCGTGCCATAGGTTTCAAGGGTGCGCGTGCGCGTCACTGCATGGCGCCCGCCTGAAAATAGCACTGCCTGACGCTGGCGATCGTTCTTGTGTCGGGCAAGATGCGTCGTGATCTTCATCACGTTCCCGGCCTCGAAATTCACGCCCCGCACGCCGCGAAGCCGCGGATCAGCCGCATCCGGCGCGCCATAGCACAACGCCAGATAGCGGCGTTCAACGGTGTGACGCTCAAACTGCTCGGCCAGCCCGTGATGCGCCCGGTCGGATTTGGCAACAACCAAAAGCCCCGAAGTATCCTTGTCGATCCGGTGCACAACACCGGGACGGCGCGCACCGCCAACCCCGCTCAGGCTATCGCCAGCATGGGCCAAAAGCGCGTTGACCAATGTGCCCGACGGCGAGCCGGGTGCAGGATGCACGACCATCCCCACAGGTTTGTTGAGGACAATCAGATCGTCGTCTTCGAACACGACGTCCAACGCAATATCCTCGGGTTGAATATGGCTTTCGACCGCCTCTTCAAGCACGATCTCGATCTCGTCACCTTCGGCAATCCGCTGTTTTTGGTCGCTCAGAATGGCGCCATTGCGCGACACTGCGCCGGCCGCGATCAATTTTGTCAGACGTGACCGCGACAGGGCTTCGGCCTCTGGCACATCACGCGCAAGCGCCTTATCAAGGCGTGAAGGCGGATCCGCAGCGATCACAATCCGCAAAGTTCGTAAAGGGGCAGTCATGCAAGATACTCCCGAGGCCGTAGAGCCTGCAAATCTCAGATTTCTCAGACGTTTGGTGACGGTCCTGACCGCAACCATGATTCTGGGGCTTCTAACGATCGTTGCGCTCTTTGTCATCAAGATGGGGTTCGGAGCATCGATTACCTTACCAGATCAGATCACCCTGCCTCAGGGTGCCAAGGCGCTGGCCTTTACCCAAGGCACCGATTGGTACGGGGTCGTCACCTCAGACGACCAGATCCTGATTTTTGATCCCACCAGCGGCGCCTTGCGCCAAACGATATCAATCAAAACAACACCCTGACAGTTTCGCGCCCAAATCCGCATCTTTTGCAAAGAGCCAAGGGCGGGACCGCATTGTTGCGCGCGAGTTCAAGGTAAGTTGGGATGGTACCGCCTCCCCGGCTTGAACGGGGGACCTCTGGATCCACAATCCAGCGCTCTAACCAACTGAGCTAAGGCGGCACTGACCGGCGCAATAACGCCCGAGCGGCGCGAATGCAAGGCCCCTTAAAAAGTGATTTCCCAGGTTTGTTCGACCAGATCGCACCCAAAGGAATGAACCTCTGCCGAGGCAACAACCTCAAGCCCGTGCTTTTCATATAGCGCACAGGCAGCGCGGTGGCTCTCGTGGGTCCAAAGCCGCAGCCCCCGGTATCCCGACGCCTTTGCAAATTCCAGAACACCCAAAAGCATCCTGTGCCCCAACCCCAATCCGCGGGCCGAAGGCAACAACAAAAACAGGCGCAACTTTGCCAACCCGTCGCCGCCGTCCACACAAAACACCGACCCCAATCGCTCTTTGCCGCGAACCGCAATCCAGGCCCGCTCGCGTCTGGGGTCGTGATCGCGGATATAGGCCGCCATGATCTCGGCAACCAACGCCTCAAAACTGGCGTCAAACCCGTCCTTGCTCGCATAAAGCTCGCCGTGCTGCCCGATCAACCATCCAGCATCACCAATTTCCAGATCTCGCAAACTCACCTGAGTTGCGTCTTGTTCTTGCGCTACAGCCATCCAAGGGCTACCTCACGGGGCGATTGCAAGGAGCATGGCAAATGGGCATCGACAAAGAAAGCAATATCACCGCCAATCTTCAGATCGGCCCGACCAGCCTTGGCATGGTGCGGATCTACATCGAGGCTGATGGCGTCGACCTTCCAATGGACTTTGAACCCGACGAAGCGCGCGACATTGCCGAAGAAATTCTAGCCGCGGTCGCCCGCGCCGAGGCTGGCTCAAAAAGCAAACCCTGACGCATTTCTTTGTGGCTTAAATATCCCCGCCGGAGGCTCCGACACCGGCCAGTTAGCACAGTCGGCAAAGTCTGACGGTCATAGTTCCCAAGGTTGCTGAAAGCCCGGATCACGCAAAAGCTGGGCGCGAAATGCGGCGTGGCGCGCAAACTTCTGGACCATCACCTTGCGCCGGGCGGGGACAAGTTTGGCCTCTGGCCCCATCCGAATAATCTCGGCGTCATATGCATCTGCGATGATCAGCCCGGTCTCATCGGGTAAAAGCTCGGTCGGGAACTCTTCGTCCACTGCCCAGAAATAACGGTCACACCACTCCAGATAGCACTGCCACTTCCGATCCGTTTGAAAATCAATGCGACTGGACTTGCATTCAACGACCCAGATCTCGCCCTTGGGGCCCAGCGCCATGACATCGACCCGCAAGCCCGGAACTGGCGTCAGTTCCTCGACGGACACAAAGTCATGGCTGCGCAGATGCCGACAGACACCGCGCGCCAATAGCTGGCCCGGTTTCTTGTCACTAAGGTTTTCGATCTCTGCCATCGCAAAAACATGAACAATAGGTGAACAAAAATCAAGCCGCCTTTTGCAAGCTCCCGCCCAAAGCTGCAAACCGGTCGCGTCCGGCGTCAATGACCACCAACGAATGAAACCCCTTGTCCGAACGGCCCTGCAGGCCTACCTATGTCGACGGCGGGTTCTGCTCTTCTCGTGCCGCGGTCAAATTCCAGTGGCCTTAAGCAATTCCGAGGGAGCTGGCTCTGATCAGACCCTGGTCTGACTATCTGGCGCCCACCTGTACATACAGGTCCTCGGGAATCAGTTACCTCGACGGCCGCAGCGGGCCCGCCACTTTTCACCCCTGTCAGTGTCAACAATCGTACGCCAACCAAAACGGGCTTATGACGAGGGTTTGATCTTGTCCAAAAGCCCGGCCAGCTGGGCGGCCTCTTGCTTGGTCAGCTTTTCCTCGACCTGCCTTGTCAGCATCCGGGCGTAAATGGGCCACATGTTCGCGCGCGTCTTGCGCCCCTCCTGTGTGATATAGATCACCTGCCCCCGGCCATCTTCATCGCAGATACGGCGCTCAATCAGGCCGGCCCGCGCGAGGCGATCCAGCAGGCGCGAAGTACCGTATTGTGGCAGCAGCAGGCGCTGACGCAGAATGAACGGTCGGATACCGTCGGGGTCAGCGTTATCAATCTCTAGCAGGGCATCGTACCAGCTGAGCGGTGGCAGGCCTGCATCCTTAAGCTCGGCTTCAGCCAGTTCCACAAGCTCGCGCGCGGTGGATACAAGCATCGTCCATGCCAAAGTTGTTTCCGGTTGAATGGTCATAATCCAGATAGATCACAAAGATGCGATTGCATCAAGATTGACGCCTCGATGTCTCAGGTCCATATAGATGCAATCGCATGTAGCAATGGAGGCGAAGGTGAAACTTCATCTGATGAGCCATAATTTATGCCCCTACGTTCAGCGGGCCGTGATCGCGCTCGTAGAGAAGGGCGTGGATTTTGATCGAAGCTACATTGATCTGGCTAGCAAACCGGACTGGTTTCTGGCGCTTTCGCCTTTGGGGAAGACACCGGTTCTGACGGTCAGGGACGTGCCTATATTTGAGTCCGCTGTGATCCTTGAATATCTCGAAGACACGCAAACGCACCCTTTGCATCCCAAAGACCCGCTTGAACGGGCCAATCATCGGTCCTGGATCGAATTTGGATCAGCGGTTCTAAACGACATTGCCGGCTTTTATAATGCTCGAGACAAGGCCGATTTGGAAGCGAAGGCTTTGTCTCTAAACAGTAAATTTTTGCGACTTGAGGATGAACTGGGACTTGGCCCCTATTTTTCGGGCAAGAAATTCAGTTTGGTTGATGCGGCATTTGGCCCAGTCTTTCGCTACTTTGATACCTTCGACCAGATCGCTGATTTCGGCGTGCTGGCGGGCCTTCCCAAAGTCGCGGCATGGCGCCGGGCACTGGCGGACAGGCCATCTGTTCAAAAGGCCGTTCTGCCTGAATACCCAGAGTTGTTGCAACGGTTCTTGCGGCGCAGGCCTTCGTATCTGAGCACGCTGATGACAGAGGGCGACACCGCCCAGCGCGAGGTGAAACTGACCCTGCCTCAGAACGCCTCGGGCCGGACTTCGCGGGCCATGTGATCAAGGACCGCGTTTACGAACTTTGGCTCTCGCCCGCCGGGATCAAAGGCTTTGGCGATATCGACATATTCGTTGATCACAACCTTGGGCGGGGCCACGCCGTGGGTCAGTTCGGCCCCGGCGGCACGAAACAACGCGCGCACGGTTGGGTCGATCCGGCTGATCGGCCATTTGGCAACCAACGCCCGGTCGGTAACCTGGTCAATTTCGGCCTGATGATTGACGGCATCGTCGATGAGTTTGCGGAAAAGCTTAAGATCGCCTTCGGCCATCTCTTCACCCTCATAGACAGCGCCGAAACGATGCTTTTCAAACTCGACCTGAACCGCCTCGACGGTCTGGTGCGAGCTTTCCATCTGGAAAAGCGCCTGCACGGCGTAAAGCCGCGCGGCTGATTTCATCTGGCGTTTGTCGCTCATGTCGTTGTGGTTCCGTCACTATCGCCGGCAAGAAGAATCTCGCCAGGTTTAAAGCCAATATCGCGGCCCTTGTCGCCCCATCGGCGCGCAAGCGCAATCAGATGCAATGCCGCGGCCGCTGCGCCGCCGCCCTTGTTCTGACCGGCGGGATCTGCACGCACTTCGGCCTGGGCCCGATTTTCGACCGTCAGGATGCCATTGCCGATGCAAGCGCTATCCAGACCCAAAAGCTGAAGCGCGCGACTGCTGTCGTTACAGACCGTGTCGTAATGCGTCGTCTCGCCGCGAATGACACAGCCAAGGGCAACATAGCCGTCGTAATCTGACAGCCGCTCGGCGATGCGAATGGCCGAAGGGATCTCAAGCGCGCCGGGCACCTGAACTACGTCGTGCCGGGCACCGACCTCGTCCAGAATCGCGACCGCGCCAGCGACGAGGTTGTCGGCAATGGGTTTGTAATAAGGCGATACCACGATCAGAACCTTCACCGGTTTGGTGAATTCAGGCAGTGGCATAACATAGTGATCTTCGGCCTGGGCCATGTTGCTTACTCCTGCGGGATCGGGCGGGTGCCGGTGATCGAAAGGCCATAACCTTCGAGGCCCACAACTTTGGGCGTCGGCGAATTGGTCAGAAGGATCAGTTTGGACAGGCCCAGCGACGACAGGATCTGAGCGCCCAGACCATATTGGCGCAGCGTCTGGGGCGCGTGCCCATCCTCGGGTGCCAGTTTCATCGTCAGATCGCGCAACAGAACCAGCGCGCCGCGCCCTTCGGCGGCAATCAGGCGCATCGCATCGCCAAATTCACGCGCGCGCCCCGGGCCACCGGTACCAACGATATCCAAAAGCGGGTCCATCGCGTGCATACGCACGACCACAGGCTCGGGCGTGGTGATGTCGCCCTTGATCAGGGCGATATGTTCGGCCCCTTGGGTTTCATCTGTGTAGATGCGCATGGTCCAGTCACCGCCGAATTCAGATGTGATCTTGCTCTCGCTCTGGACCCGCACCAGATTGTCGTTGCGGCGCCGATAGGCGATCAGATCGCTGATCGTGCCGATTTTCAACGTGTGTTTCTGCGCGAAAGACACCAGATCAGGCAGGCGCGCCATAGTCCCGTCTTCGTTCATGATCTCACAGATTACGCCCGAGGGGTTCAGACCGGCCAAGCGGCTGACGTCTACGGCGGCTTCGGTATGGCCTGCGCGCACCAGAACGCCTCCGTCACGGGCGCGCAGGGGAAAGACATGGCCCGGCGTCGCAATGTCCGATGCCGTTGCCGCACCATCAATGGCCACGGCCACTGTATGGGCGCGGTCATGGGCGGAAATGCCGGTGGTCACGCCCTCACGCGCCTCAATCGAGACGGTAAAGGCAGTTTCATGGCGCGACGAATTGTAAGAAGCCATCAACGGCAGACCCAGCGCATCAATCTTTTCGCCGGGCAGCGTCAGACAGATCAGGCCGCGCCCGTGCATCGCCATAAAGTTGATCGCATCAGGTGTTGCCATCTGGGCCGGGATGACCAGATCGCCTTCGTTTTCACGATCCTCGTGGTCGACCAGAATGAACATCCGTCCATTGCGCGCGTCTTCGAGGATCTCTTCGATCGGGCTGATTGCGTCGGCATAGTCGTCTTGCATGGATGCGTTTTCCTGATCTCACGGCGGGATTGCCCGGCAGATAGTCGACTGGCGAGATAATGACCAGAGAGCAGTTTGCAACGTTTGGAGCGAAAAACGCGGCATTGGCGGGCAAAAACGACGCAGGCTATCCGCCTTCCACGCCCCGTTTCTCAAGGATTACTTGGCGCGGCAAAGTAATCATCGGCCGAAACGAACGCAGCCATCGCGCCCGCCGCGCACCATTCACGTTCAAGCATCGTGTCACCGATGATCACCACCGCGTCACTGGCGATACGGTCCTTGGCCAGCACCGTTTTCAGCCTTTGGCGCATTGCGGACCAGCTGTCGGTCAGCCTTGGTGCTGCAAATGCCCCCTGAACGGGAACGCCACCCGCTTTAAGCCGGGCGGTCAGGGTATCTGCGTCAAAGGGCGGCTGGGCTGCAAAAAGTCGGTCACAGTCCTGCAGGAGCTTCAGCTTGTCCAGCCGCATCGCCGGGGCCGTGTCAGTCAGCCGGTGCAGCCGCAAAGCGTTGGACGAAAAGAGAAAGGCCACGATGTCGCGCCCGCTGGTTGTGCGGATCGTGTTGTAGGTGGCAAAGGCCAGCCCCAGTTCCTGGGCCCGGCGCACCCGGATGCGCACCACCTCAAGCGGCATGCGCGGCAAGAGATTGCGCCGCGCCTTGGTCCAGCAGTGCCGTCGCCAGCCCTGCCCTTTTTCCATCGTCGGGCCTTTGTTGTGTCCGGGGCCCGGGATGGTCATGCCGCAAACTCGCCCAGCCGCGCGACATAGCGCGCCAGGGTGTCTATTTCGAGGTTGATGGCATCACCAACCGCCACATCCCCCCAGGTCGTTACCGATTTGGTGTGGGGGATAAAGTTGATGCCAAAGGTTGTGCCCTTCACCTCGTTCACGGTCAGCGACGTACCGTTCAGCGCAACCGAACCTTTGGGCGCGATATAGCGGGCCAGATCAGAGGGGGCCTCAAGCGTGACACGGGTGCTGTCGCCCTCATGGTGCATCTCGATCACGCGGGCCACGCCATCGACGTGGCCAGATACGATGTGGCCGCCCAGTTCGTCACCGACCTTAAGCGCACGCTCAAGGTTCAAACGCTTGCCCTCGGTCCAGCCGCCGACGTTGGTCTTACCCACGGTTTCGGCCGAGATTTCGACGTCAAACCAGTCGGGGCCCAGTGCGATCACTGTCAGGCAGACACCGTCACAGGCGATCGAGGCACCGATGTCTATACCGGCAGTCTTGTAACGCGTTGCGATCCGCGCGCGCAGGTCGCCGCGCTGCTGCAGTTCGCGAACTTCGCCGATGTCGGTGACGATACCTGTGAACATCCGATTTTCTCCCTCTTACCTTTCAACTAGCTTGGCAGAAGACGCCTTTCAAGGCAGCATTGGCGCGCCTTGCGCCTCAAAAACGCCGCATTTTAGCCGGAAAGCTCGGCGATCCTGGTGGCGGCATCCAGAACTCTGCACTCCGCGGGCACGGGTCAGCACGAAAGCGGCCGGTCAATAACCAGATTGAAAGGCCGCACCAACAAGTTGGTTGATATGACTAAGACACGTCACTTTCTTTTCCTGCAGGGCCCACATGGCCCCTTCTTTCGGCATCTGTCAAAGATGCTGGAACGTGCAGGCGTGAAGGTATGGCGTGTGGGTTTCAACGCAGGCGACAAGTTCTTTTGGCGCAACCGAGAAACCTTTATCCCCTTCACTGACGCCACCGAGGGTTGGAGCGCTACTTTTGAGCGGATCATCACCGACAAAGAGATTACGGACATCGTTCTTTATGGCGACACGCGCGCCATACACGCTCAGGCAATCGCGATCGCCAAAGCGCGCGGCATCACGGTTCATGTGTTCGAAGAAGGCTATATGCGCCCCTATTGGGTAAGTTACGAGCGTGGCGGTTCGAACGGGAATTCGCGGCTGATGGATATGAGCATCCCGCAGATGAAAGAAGCGCTGCGCCAGTCGCAACTTGATATGCCCGAGACGCCGGGCCATTGGGGCGACATGCGTCAGCACATGTTTTATGGCGCTCTGTACCATTGGTTCGTGATGTTCCGAAATGGGCGATTCCGAAACTTCAAACCGCACCGCGACATCACGGTCGCGCAAGAATTTCGCTTGTACGTCAAGCGCTTGTCGACACTTCCTTACACAGCGTTGACGCGCCTTCTGGCGACTTTCCGCATCAAACATGGCGGCTTTCCCTATCATCTTGTCCTGTTGCAGCTGGCCCACGACAGCAGCTTCAAGATGCACAGTCCCTTTGCCGAGATTTCGGAATTTCTTGAACTGGTGCTGGAAGGGTTCGCCGCAGGTGCGCCGCAACATCACCACCTTGTTTTCAAGGCCCATCCCCTGGAAGACGGGCGCGTCGAGATCCTGAAAGAGATCCGCCGGATTGCCGATAAGCTGGGCGTCAGTGACCGGGTTCACTATGTGCGGGGTGGCAAGCTGGCCGAGCTTTTGGATGATGCAAGAAGTGCCGTAACCGTCAATTCCACCGCCGCTCAGCAAGTCCTGTGGCGGGGTTTGCCACTTAAAGTCTTTGGTGATGCGGTTTACGCAAAGCCCGAATTTGTGTCCACTCAGCCTCTGCCCGAGTTTTTCGCGCGACCCACGCGCCCCGACAGTCGGGCCTACAAGGATTACCGCCGTTATCTGCTGGAAACTTCGCAGATTGCAGGCGGTTTTTACTCGTCACGTGGCCGCAGACAACTCTTGCGTCAGATCGTTGACATGATGCTGGCGCCCGAAGATCCATATGACGCGCTGAAACTGGGGAATGCGTCTCCTAGGCAACAACTTCGCGTCGTTACTTAAGGCCCCTAATTAAGCCCGCTATCTTTTTTCGTCGGGATTCTTTAGGGTTATAAAAAAAGAACTGAGGCCGTTTCGAAGTCGAGGAGTCAAGGCAGTGAAAATCAAAAAGTCTCGCTGGGCCAGGGGCGCAGCCCTTTTGGTCATGGCGGCTGTTTTGTCATCGTGCGGGCTTCCGCGCGTTGGGCCGACGAAAAAGGAAATCTTTGAAGGTTCTGTCCAACGCAGTGGCGATGCCTTTGTGGTGACAGTGAACGACCGGGTAACCCGAGCGACGGCGGTAACGCCTGCCTTGGGCTTTTCGCAGGCCTTCAAGAATGCGCATGTCATCGGGTCCGACACGATCCGCCCTGGCGACACACTGGGCCTGACGGTCTGGGAGAACGTCGATCAGGGGCTTTTGGCAGGAACCGGTCAAAACGCAACCGTTCTGGACGAGGTTCAGGTCGATGGTGCCGGGTTCATCTTTGTGCCCTACGCTGGCCGTATCCGGGCCGCGGGCAACACCCCCGAAGCCCTGCGCCGGATCATTACCTCCAAACTTGAGGCCCAGACACCTGATCCACAGGTTGTCGTGCGCCGCCTTGCTGGTGACGGATCGACGGTGTCGATCACCGGCGCTGTAAGTGGTCAGGGTGTCTATCCGATTGAACGCCCGACACGGACTTTGTCATCAATGCTGGCCAAGGCCGGCGGCATCGCCGTTCCGCCCGAGGTTGCTCAGGTCACGGTTATCCGCGGCAAGCATCGCGGCAAGATCTGGTTTCAGGATCTCTATCAGAACCCGTCGATGGATATCGCCCTGCGTGGTGGCGACCGCATTTTGGTCGAAGAAGACACCCGCGCCTTTACCGCCCTTGGGGCGACGGGCGCACAAAACCGGATAAACTTCCGCACGCAAACGCTTTCCGCGATTGAGGCTATTGCCACCGTGGGCGGTCTAAACTCCAACCTTGCCGATCCCACGGGCGTCTTTGTCCTGCGCAATGAGGCTCCTGAAATCTCGAACCAGGTGCTGGGACGGACCGATCTGCAAGGCGCGCAGCGGATGGTTTATGTTCTGGATCTGACCAAGCCCAACGGGATGTTCATGGCGCGCGACTTCGCCATTCGTGATGGCGATACGGTCTACGTCACCGAGGCGCCTTATGCCCAGTTCAGCAAGGTTCTGTCTGCCATTGCCGGTCCGGCACAAACGGCAAACAGCCTGAAGACCATTTCCGGGCTCTAGCCTGATCATGGCCGATGGCCAAATTAACAAAGATGCCGGCGGGCCCCCCCGCCGGCGTCTTTTTGTCTATAACGGCGGATTTCTGACCCAGAGGCGTTTGCGCCGTATCCTCAAGCTGGATGGTTGGGACATACGTCTGGGCCTGCCGCGGACAGGCGACTGGGTCGGCGTCTGGGGCAACAGCCCCACGGCGGCACGAGGGCTGGGCGTGGCGCAAAAACGCGGCGCGCCGGTGCTTTATGCCGAAGATGCGTTCCTGCGCTCGGTTCGCACCGGGCGTCAGGGTGACCCGCCGATTGGCCTGTTCCTTGACCGCCGCGGTCCGCATTTTGATCCCGCCCAACCCACTGATCTGGAACAGATACTTGCCAATCACCCATTGGATGACGCGGCCCAACTGACACGCGCCAAAGCGGCCGCAAAACGAATGCGCGCCCTGCATCTGACGAAGTTCAACGATTTTGACCCCACGCTTGAGGGCCCCGCCCCCGGTTATGTTCTGGTCATCGATCAAACCCGCGATGACGCTTCAGTCTTGGCCAGTGGCGCAACGCGCGCGCATTTCCGCGAAATGTTGGTTTTCGCGCAGGAAGAGCACCCCGGCGCCAAAGTTCTGATCAAGACCCACCCCGAAACCCAAGCAGGCCATCGTGCGGGGTATTTCAGCAAAGCCGACGTTTCGGGGCGCGTCTCGCTCTATGATCGGCCGGTGTCGCCATGGCGGCTGCTTGAGGGAGCGCGTGCGGTCTACACGATCTCATCGCAAATGGGGTTCGAGGCAATCTTTGCAGGCCATAAGCCGCGCGTCTTTGGCCAACCGTTTTACGCCGGCTGGGGCCTGACCGCAGATGAACGCCCGGTCCCGCGCCGGACGCGAAAACTCACGCGCGCCCAGCTCTTTATGGGCTCGATGATGCTCTACCCCAAATGGTACGACCCCTGTCGTGACCGGCTCTGCCCACTAGAGGACGCGGTCGAGGCGATGGCCGCCACCTTGCAAGCGCACCGTCAGGACGGCGCGGGCCATATCGCCATTGGCATGCGCCTGTGGAAGCGTGGGGCGATGCAAAAGGCCTTTGGTTCGGGCAAACGGCTGATCTTTGACAACCGGGCAAACCGCGCGTTGGAGCGGGCAAAGTCCACGGGCCGGTCTTTGATGATCTGGGCAGGGAAAGAGCCAGCGGACCTGTCAGAAACGGCGCAGGCTGCGGGGGTAAAACTCTACCGTGTCGAGGATGGGTTTTTACGCTCCAAGGGCTTGGGCGCGCAGTTGGTGGCGCCATTGTCGCTGGTTCTGGACGATCTGGGAATTTACTATGATCCGACGCGCCCCAGCCGGTTAGAGGCACTAATCTCTGAGGCGCCCGGCCTGTCCGAGGGCGAAAAGCGCCGGGCCGAAGGCTTGATCCTGCACCTGACCCGCGCGGCGCTTTCCAAGTACAACCTGACCTCTGACACAGCGCTGCCCAAGCTGGGACCGGGTCGGCGAATATTGGTTCCGGGTCAGGTTGAGGATGACGCGTCAATCCTGAAGGGCTGTCGCGATGTGGCCAGCAACCTTGCCCTGTTGCGCCGGACCCGTGCCGCCAACCTTGACGCGGTGATCCTTTTCAAGCCGCACCCGGATGTCGAAGCGGGCCTGCGACCGGGCGCCGTCGACCGCGCGACCGCCCTTGAGTTCGCAGATCACGTGATCGAAGGGTGCAGCGCGCCAAAGGCCATCGAGGCAGTTGACGAAGTTTGGACCATGACATCGCTCATCGGGTTCGAAGCGCTGTTGCGTGGACGCAAGGTCAGATGTCTGGGCGCGCCATTTTATGCGGGCTGGGGGCTGACCAAAGACCTGTGCGAAATGCCTGATCGCCGCCGGGCGCGGCCCAGCCTGGTTGAGTTGGCGCATGCTGCGCTGATCGGTTATCCGCGCTATTTCGATCCGGTGTCGGGTCTGGCCTGTTCGGTTGAAGTCGCGGTTGAGCGTCTGTCCAAGGGTGACGTGCCAAAACCGGGGCGCGCCAACCGAAGCCTGTCAAAACTGCAGGGGGCATTTGCAAGTTTCGCGCATCTTTGGCGTTAGGCCGCCCGGTGCCTAGCGGCGGCGCCAGCGATGAAGGACGTCATCACCAACGCGGCGGGTGTCGATCAGATCGAACCGGGGCGCCTCGTCCAGCCGGGCCAAACCCATAGGCCCCAGCGATGGGCGCCCTTCGGCCCCCAGCGCCACACCGGCCGTAAACCCGATCAGCTGATCAACCAGACCGGCCTGCAAAAGCGACGCGGCCAGCGCGCCGCCACCTTCACAGAAAACACGTGTAGTCCCCTGATCTGCAAGTATTTTCAGCATCAAGGCTGGATCAAGGTACCCAGCGTCTGCAGTGGGCACAGGCAAACAGCGCGCGCCTATGTCCATCCAAAACTCTTTGGCTGCCGCTGCTGCTTTGGGCCCGTGCAATATCCACAATGGAACCGTTGCCGCCGTTTCAGCCAAGACGCCGGTCTCAGGCAGCTTAAGGCGACGCGATGCAACAACGCGCACCGGCTGATGGCGCATCCCAAGCCCGCGCACCGTCAGCCGCGGGTCATCGGCGCGGGCGGTTCCACCGCCGACCAAAACCGCGTCATGGGTGGCGCGCAGGGCGTGCACCATGCGTCGGGCTTCGGGGCCGGTAATCCACTGACTTTCACCTGCGCCGGTGGCAATACGCCCGTCAAACGAACTGGCCAGTTTCAGCGTCAGGAACGGCCGACCTGAGGTCTGACGCAGCAGGAAACCTGCGTGATCTTCGCGCGCCTCGCCCTCACCTGCGCCAATGTCCACCGCGATCCCGGCCGCGCGCAGCCGGTCATGTCCCTGCCCCGCAACACGCGGATCAGGATCCTGCATCGCCGAGACGACGCGCGCGATGCCCGCCGCAACCACAGCATCCGCACAGGGCGGCGATTTACCATGATGCGCGCAAGGTTCCAGCGTGACGTAAAGGGTTGCCCCACGGGCCGCACCGCCCGCTTGCGCGAGAGCTACGACTTCGGCATGTGGTCGCCCGCCCGGCTGGGTCCAACCGCGCCCCAGAATACGACCATCTTTGACAATGACAGCCCCAACCGCGGGGTTTGGCCATGTCCGGCCCAGCCCGCGCCGACCAAGGGTCAGCGCAAGCTTCATAAAGCGGATATCGGTCGCGCTCACTCTTCCGGTTGGGTCGGTGGGCGCAGCTCGCTTACGAATTTATCGAAGTCATCCGCGGCTTGGAAGTTTTTGTAAACGCTGGCGAACCGGACATATGCGACCGTGTCGATGCGCGCCAAAGCCTCCATCACGATCTCACCGATCGTCTTGGAGTTGATGTCGGTCTCGCCCATGCTTTCCAGTCGCCGGACAATGCCCGAGGTCATCTGGTCCATGCGCTCGGGTTCGACCGGGCGTTTTTGAAGGGCGATGCGAATTGAGCGTTCCAGCTTGGAGCGCTCAAAGTCCTCGCGCCGGCCATTTGACTTGATGACCACCAGATCGCGCAACTGGACGCGTTCGTAGGTGGTAAAGCGACCGCCACAAGCGGGGCAAAAGCGCCTGCGCCGGATCGCAACGTGATCCTCAGCTGGGCGTGAATCTTTCACCTGAGTGTCGATATTTCCGCAAAACGGACAGCGCATGGCCCCTCCATTGGTCCAAGGTCTCAGTTTTCCACAGTCACTATAGGGGTGCGGCTAAGCTTTGGGTAGAGGCGATTTCATGCCGCAAGATGCTGATTTCCCGGCCCCTCGCTCATTTTCTGGCCGCGACAAAGTGAAACTTGTGACCAACCTTGGCGCGTTACACTGTTTTGTGGCCTTGACGATCCCAAAGACCGGGATTAGTGAAACTGAGAACCATTCGCAAGTAAGGACGGGCCGGTGTTAAAATCTACGCAAGGAACAGCCGAAAACGGCTGGCAGCGCAAAGGTGAGCTCAGCTCGCTTCCGGAAGCCAACGCAACCGTTGCCACCGGCTATGGCGGCCATTTCCGGCGTTTCTTAGCATTCTTTGGCCCCGGTTACCTGGTTGCAGTCGGCTATATGGACCCCGGCAACTGGGCCACATCGCTGGCTGGCGGCTCTGCTTTTGGCTATACGCTTTTGTCGGTTGCGCTGATGTCGAACATCATGGCGATCCTCTTGCAGGCGCTCAGCCTGCGGTTGGGGATTGCAAGTGGTCGTGACCTTGCACAAGCCTGTCGCGACGCCTTTAGCCCGGCTGTCGGCAACGTCATGTGGGTTCTGGCCGAGGGCGCGATTATCGCCACTGACCTTGCCGAGGTGATCGGCACGGCCATTGGTCTGAACCTCTTGTTCGGAATCCCGCTTGAAATGGGCGTTGTCCTGACAGCGATGGACGTGTTCCTGATCCTTTGGTTGCAGGGCCGTGGTTTCAGATGGATGGAGGCAGTTGTGATCGGCCTGACTTTGGTCATCGCCGTCAGTTTCGCCATCCAGATGTTTTATGCCGCTCCGGTGATCGGCGATGTCATGCGCGGCTTCATCCCCGACGGGCGCATCGTTACGTCGCCCGCCATGCTGTACCTGGCGCTGGGTATCATCGGCGCGACGGTCATGCCGCATAACCTTTACCTGCACTCTGCCGTGATCCAGACCCGCCGGATCGGCAAGACGGACGCCGAAAAGCTGGAAGCGATCCGCCTGGGCACCATCGATTCCACCGTGGCTTTGATGTTCGCGCTCTTTATCAACGCCTCGATCCTGATCCTTGCGGCCGCAGCCTTTCACACGGCCGGCAAGTATGATGTGGCCGAAATTCAGGACGCGCATCGGCTTTTGGGCCCCGCTTTGGGCGTACCCATTGCGGCCGTCCTCTTTGCAATCGCCTTGTTGGCTTCTGGTCTGAACTCAACCGTTACGGCCACGCTTTCAGGCCAGATCGTGATGGAGGGGTTCATCCAGTTCAGGATGAAACCCTGGGCACGCCGCCTGATAACACGCGGAATAGCCATCATTCCGGCGGCCGTGGTGACCGTTCTCTACGGAGAAAGCGGCACAGCGCGGCTGTTGGTCCTTAGTCAGGTCGTGCTCAGCTTTCAGTTGCCTTTTGCAATCATCCCACTGGTCATGTTCACCGCCGACCAAACAAAGATGAAGGGGCTTGCTGCACCAAAATGGTTGACGATTTCCTGTTGGATCATCGCTATCATCGTCATCTCGCTGAACATGAAACTGCTCTGGGATGTTGCCAACGGCGCCATCAGCCTGTGAGTTAGGCGGCTTCGGGCCGGGCGGTCAGCCTGCGGCGAAAATGGCCTGGGCCGTTTGGAAATCGCAGTCTGGGGCCGGTTTCGGCCGCTTATTGCCCTGCTAAAGTCGTAACCTAAACCACTTCCGGGGCTGTAGTTGACCTTGGCGGCCGCTAGCAGTAGGCGCGCGCAGAGTATGCATCCCACAACGCGCCCGTTCCCATGCTACGCTTCGATATTGTTGGGGTGCATCCCCTTGACGCAAGTTCAGACATGGGCACGGAAAGATCCGCAAACGGGAATTTCATGACCGAACTAGCAGAAGGGCGGTTCGTGGCTAACCGTGCTATGACACCAAGGGGCATGCGTTGCAGTCCACGGCTGATCGTACGAAACTGATGAACGACTTTTTTTGCCGCCATCGAACATATGAAATCGACTAAGGGTGGCAACGGCAAGGTCGGGATCGTCGGGTTCTGTTATGGCGGCGGGGTGTGCAACGCCGCGGCTGTGGCCTATCTCGAACTGGCCTGTGCCGGACTGGACGAGCGGATCAACGCAGGCTGGTCGAACTATGAGGCGGCGCTCAAGGCTGCGGGCACCGACTATGAGGCGTTTGTCTATGAGGGCGTGAACCACGGCTTTCACAACGACCCGACCCCGCGCCATGACGAAGCGGCTGCGGAACAGGCTTATGCTCGGACAGTGGAACTGTTTGAAACCAAGCTGTCCTAGCTTGAGCGCGCGACCGGTGAACCAGAGCTAGGCTTTCGAAAGTGGTGCCCTGCTGGCCGCCTTTGGCGAGCGGGATCCTGCCCGATCAAGACAATCGGTGCTCTGACAATGTGGCACCGAATACCGCCATTGCCGATATGACCGGCCCCATCGACCTGCCCAGTGTAGTCAGCGAGTATTCGGTTTTGGGCGGAACCGTGGGATAGATCCGTTTGTGGATCAGACCGTTCTCTTCCAGCATCCTAAGGCGCGCGGCCAGCATTCTGGGGCTGATACCGTCCAAAGATTTGCGCAACTCGGAATAGCGTTTGGTGCCTGAAAGAAGGTCGCGAAAGATCAGGGTGGTCCACTTGCCGCCTAGAACGTCATGGGCCCGGGCGACCGGACAGTCAGGGCCGCAATCCTGTGCGTTGGGCATTTGGCGTTTCATCGGTTTGGAAACTTTCTATAGGTATAAAGTTTCTAGAGGTATAAAAAATGTAACTACTTCCTTTTTTATACCTAATCCTGCATCTCCTGGGAAGGCAACTTTGAAGGAAAAGGAGAAATCATGCCGGGACAGAAAATCCTTCTGTGGATCATTGCGGTTTCACAATTGGTTCTTGGGGCGCTGACGCTGTTCGCCCCGCTACAGTTTTATGGATGGATGGGGCTGTCGGTTCCGCCACCCGACAACGCCTATATGATCGGAATGCTGGGCGCGCGTTTTGTGGCTTATGGGATGGGCATGGCGATGCTGGCCCTAAGCAGTAACCCTTCGCGGTTCTGGCTGGGCAATATGGTGCTGATACAGGTGATCGACTTCGCGGTCGGCGCGTTCTATCTGGCCGTTGGCATTGTGACTTTGGATGTCGTCGCGTTTCCAATGTTCAACGCCGCGCTCTTTGCAGGCTTGCTCATGTATTATCTTAACCGCAGCAGACAAGCCCGGGTTTAAAAACAAAAAAAGAGCGCCCTTTCCGGCGCTCTTTTACTTAACTGCTCAGGAGGCTGAACCTACTGATCGAGAAACGAACGCAGCTTGCGCGACCGGCTGGGATGCTTGAGCTTGCGCAGCGCTTTCGCTTCGATCTGACGAATGCGTTCGCGCGTGACGCTGAACTGCTGACCGACCTCTTCCAGCGTATGATCGGTGTTCATACCAATGCCAAACCGCATCCGCAGGACGCGCTCTTCGCGCGGTGTCAGGCTGGCCAGAACCCGTGTCGTTGTTTCCTTCAGGTTCTCCTGAATGGCGCTGTCCAGCGGCAGAACCGCGTTCTTGTCTTCGATGAAATCGCCAAGCTGGCTGTCTTCTTCGTCGCCAATTGGCGTTTCCAGTGAAATCGGCTCTTTGGCGATTTTCATCACCTTGCGAACCTTTTCCAGAGGCATCTGCAGCTTTTCTGCCAGTTCCTCAGGCGTCGGCTCACGGCCGATTTCGTGCAACATCTGACGACCTGTCCGCACCAGCTTGTTGATCGTTTCGATCATATGTACCGGAATTCGGATCGTGCGGGCCTGGTCCGCGATCGAACGGGTGATCGCCTGACGGATCCACCAGGTCGCATAGGTCGAAAACTTGTAACCGCGGCGGTATTCGAACTTGTCCACCGCCTTCATCAAGCCAATGTTACCTTCCTGAATCAAATCAAGGAATTGCAGGCCACGGTTCGTGTACTTCTTGGCGATTGAGATCACCAGTCGCAGGTTCGCCTCGACCATTTCCTTCTTGGCCTGGCGGGCTTCTTTTTCGCCCTTCTGAACCTGTTGAACGATGCGGCGAAATTCGCTGATATCCAAGCCGACATACTGGCCGACCTGCGCCATGTCCGCACGCAGCTCTTCGACCTTTTCGGTCGAGCGTTCGATGAACATCTGCCAGCCGCGCCCGGCCTTCTCTGCCATCCGCTCAAGCCAGTTCGGGTCCAGTTCGTAACCGCGGTAAGCGTCGATGAATTCGCGCCGGTTGATCCGCGCCTGGTCGGCAAGTTTAACCATGTTGCTGTCGATCGACATGATCCGGCGGTTGATGCCGTAGAGCTGGTCGATCAGCGCTTCGATACGGTTGTTGTGCAGGTGCAGTTCGTTCACCAGAACCACGATCTCGGACCGCAGTTTCTGGTACTTCTTCTCATCCTTGGCGGAAAAGCTGGAATCTTCGTTCAGGGTGGCCGAGATCCGGTTGTCCTGCATCTCTGCCAGTTTGATATAGTCGCGCGCGATCAGATCGAGGGTTTCCAGAACCCGCGGCTTTAGCGCGGCTTCCATCGCGGCCAGTGACATGTTGGCCTGTTCATCCTCGTCGTCGTCATCGTCGGTTGCCACGATCGGGTTTCCGTCAGCGTCAAGTTCCGGCTGATCGGTTTTTTCTGTTTTGGCCTCAGTATCAACGTTCGCAACGACAGGCGTGACAGCGTCTTCGCCGTCCTCTTCCATCGTGTTGCCAAAGGTCGTTTCAAGGTCGATGACATCGCGCAAAAGGATGTCTTCGGTCAAAAGTTCGTCGCGCCAGATCGTGATCGCCTGAAAAGTCAGCGGGCTTTCGCAAAGGCCCGCGATCATCGTGTTGCGGCCGGCCTCGATCCGCTTGGCGATCGCAATTTCGCCCTCGCGGCTGAGCAGCTCGACCGAGCCCATTTCGCGCAGGTACATACGCACCGGATCGTCAGTGCGGTCCAGCTTTTCAGTTTCGGTGGTCGAGACGGCAACCTCGCGCGAGGACGAGACTTCTACAACGTCGGTGCCCGACTTGGATTCTTCGTCTTCCGCTTCGTCATCTTCGATGATGTTGATGCCCATTTCGCTGAGCATCGACATGACGTCTTCGATCTGTTCTGACGAGACCTGTTCGGGGGGCAGAACCGTGTTCAGCTGATCGTAGGTGATATAGCCACGCTCGCGAGCGTCGGCGATCATCTTTTTGACAGCGGTCTGGCTCATGTCCAGCATCGGTTCCGCGTTGTCGTCGTCCTGCTTCCGATCGTCGGTGTCCTTGGCCATAGGGCATTCTCCTGGCGTTCGTTGCTGTCACTTTGCGCGGCAAAGTGATTCGGTTGTGCGAATCATGAACCCGAATCACTGATTCGGAAACACGTTTACCCTGATTTCTTTACTTCTTCCTCACCAAACCGCCAGATCATTCGTCACTGAGGCTTGGTGTAGCCTATTTGTTCCAGCAAGGTGTTGAGGGCAGATTGCTCTTCGCGGTTCAGTTTTGCGCCATTGGGCGCGGTGTTATAGACGGTTTTATCTTCGTTTTCGCTGCGCTCGGCGCGGTGCAGGGCCTCGGCGGCCTGTCCAAGACGCCACGTCAAACCTTCGTCAACCAGATCCGCAATGTCCGAGGCCGCTTCTTCAATTTCGCGTGCGGCACCTCGCCGTGCTTCCAACTTGGCAAGTTCTTCGGCAAGGCAGGTGCGGGCAATTTCCGAATTGCCCGCGTTTCTCACCGCTGCCGAGATTGCCACGTGGCGCTGCGCGAACAGATTTTCAAGGCATTCAGCGCCCAGTGCGGCAGAAATACTTTCACGCAATGCCGGGTCATGCGCCCCGGCCAGCACCGCATTTCTGAGATCGCGGAACTCGGGCGTCGCCATATCCAGGTTTTCCAGAGCGCTTTCAAACTCTTCAATGACCTGAGGCGTTGCGATGCAGGTTGCAAGAATAACCGCCTCGCGCAGATAGTCCTCGACGCCGCCATCACGCGATACCAGCGCCGATGTTTTGGTCGTTGCGCGTGCCGGTTCTGGCGGTGGCTGCCAGCGGCCTTGACCGCGCGCTCCCCGCCCCCTTTGCCCGGCCTTGGCCAGGGGACCAGCCGTTTTGCGGCGGGACTGACTAAAGAGATCGATGCGAAGCTCTTTAAGTGCTTCGCCGTAATGCGCCTTGATCGATGGGTCGCGAATTTCGCGGATCGCGGTGCGCAGGGTTTTGTCCAGCGCAGCGCGCCGTTCAGGGCTGTCAAAGACCTTGCCTTCGGTTTCGCGCTGCCACAGCAGGTTGACCATCGGCTGCGCGGCATCGACCAGCGCGCGCATCGCCCCCGCCCCCTGGGCACGGATCAGATCGTCAGGGTCCATCCCCTGCGGCATCAAGCAAAACCTTAACGACTGGCCCGCCTCAAGCAGCGGCAGGGCTGTGTCGATCACACGCATAGCTGCGCGCAGGCCCGCCGTGTCGCCATCAAGTGCGATGATCGGCTCGGGATGAATTCGCCACAAAAGCCTGATCTGATCTTCGGTAATCGCGGTACCCAATGGGGCCACCGTGGCGCCAAAGCCCGCTTCGCTGAGGGCGATCACGTCCATGTAACCTTCGGCCACGATCAGCGGCTGGCCTTTGCCCGCGGCTTCGCGGGCGGGCCCTTGATTGTACAAGCTGCGGCCCTTGTCGAACAGAGATGTTTCTGGCGAATTCAGATATTTGGCACGTGCTGCCGGGTCCATCGCGCGCCCACCCAGCGCTATGCAACGCCCGCGCCCGTCGCGGATGGGAAAGATGATGCGCCCGCGAAACCGGTCAAAAGCCGGGCGACCATCGTCGCCAGCTGCGGCCAGACCGGCATCGATCACCAGCTTTTCTTCGATGCCCTTGGCGGTCAGGTGCTGCAGGATGCGCTGACGTGCATCCGGGGCAAATCCGATGTCCCAACGGGCCAGCGAGGCCTCGTCGAAACCGCGCCCGGCAAGATAGTCCCGCGCCGAGGCAGCGCCCGCAGTCTGAAGCTGAAGGCGATAGTATTTGACCGCCTGTTCCATCACCTCTGCCAGGCCGTTGCGCTGTTCTGCCTTTTGCTGCGCCTGAGGGTCACGCGCGGGCACTTGCATCCCGGCTTCGCGGGCTAAAAGCTCAACCGCTTCCATGAAATCCATGTTTTCGGTTTCGCGCACGAAAGAGATGGCATCACCTTTGGCGTGGCAACCAAAGCAGTAATAGAACCCTTTGCGATCATCGACGTGAAAGCTGGCAGATTTTTCCTGGTGAAACGGGCATGGGGCCCACATGTCGCCCTTGCCCAGGTTGGACTTGCGCGCATCCCACATAACTTTGCGCCCGACGACCGCTGAAAGCGACGTCCGGGTGCGCAGTTCGTCCAAGAATCCGGGGGGCAGGCTCATGCCCGCAATATGCGGCTGAGGGGCAGGAAAGTCCAGCGGCCACCGCGCCCGAAACCTAGAGCGCGGCCTTGGCCGCAACCCGTTCCATTGCACCGGAAATTTCGTGGATTGCGCTTTGTGTCATCGACCGCATGACCATGATTTCAAAGCTTTCGTCGCCGGTTGCGGTAAAGACGGCCATCATGTGCCCAAGCGATGAACGGGCCGTTTGGCCGGTTCCAAAGTTGACCGGGCGCAGATCAAGCGGCGTCAGACGCGCCAGAACATGGCGCACGTCCGGCCCCACCAGCGATAGGACGGTCCAGGCGTCACTTTGGTCACTTAACGCGGCCATCTCGCTTAGGTCCCCGGGCCGCTTTCCAATAACCAGCGCCTGACCGCGCCCCGACCAGATGACGCGTGCATCTTTGCCCGCGGTCGTGCGCCCCGGGGCAGGAAATCCTGCACCCAACTTGGATTTCAGCGCCTTCGACACCGCCCTTTCAGCACCATTCAGGGGGGCCACAGATGTGATTGAGTTGGGCGTGACTTCGTCCAGAGTTGCCGCGCCGATGGTTGCCGGCACCAGCCCCTGAGCGGCGGATATCGCTGTCAGCTTAGCCACGAGCGCGCCCTCCTTTTGGGTCAAAAAATACCGGATCACATACCTCGGCCAGCGTTTCGACCTGCCTTACGTGGTCAACAACCCGCACGGTTTGCCCATGCCGCGCGCGCCCGTTTTTCAAAAACCCCAGCGCCAGAACATCGCCCATGGTCGGCGAGAAGCCAACCGATGTGGTGTAGCCCTGCGCGTTGACGCGGGTCGCCGCTGCGCCCGGCTCAAAAATATGCGCCCCTGCGGTCAACTGTTTGACCGCACCCGCGGGCCGCAGCCCCACCAGTTGCTCGCGCGTCTCGGCCAGAAGCCCCGGGCGCGCGGCCATTGTCTTGCCAATGCAATCCTTGGCCTGCGACACCATCCGCTCCATTCCGATATCAAAGGCGGTCACCCTGCCATGGATTTCGGCGTGCGTGATAAAGCCCTTTTCGATGCGCAGAACATTCAGCGCCTCCATGCCGTAGGGACCGCCGCCAAGGGCCCGGGCCTCGGCCTGCAAAAGGTCAAAAAGGCTGGCACCAAAGCGGCTGGGCACGGCGATCTCATAAGCATGCTCGCCCGAAAACGAGATCCGGAAAAGGCGCCCAAGGTGCCCCGCAACACTTACCTCGCCACAGGCCATGAACGGCCAGCTGTCATTGTCGATCGCATAATCCAGAACCTTGTTGATCACATCGCGCGCCAGCGGGCCTGCGACCGCAAACTGCGCCCATTGTTCGGTCACCGAGATAAATCGCACGTTCAGATGTGGCTTAAGACACTGATGTACGAACTCGAGATGGCGCATAACCGGTCCAGCAGCAGCGGTCGTGGTGGTCATCACATAATGGTTGTCGGCCAGCCGCGCGGTGGTGCCGTCGTCCATCACATGGCCATCTTCGCGCAGCATCAGTCCATAGCGAACGCGCCCGACCTTCAGCGTGGAAAACGTGTTTGTGTAAACGAAATCAAGGAATTCAGCCGCGTCAGGGCCCTGAATGTCGATCTTACCCAAGGTCGAGACATCGCAAATGCCGACCTTGTCGCGCACCATTGTCACCTCGCGGTCGCAAGACTGGCGCCAGTGCGTTTCGCCTTTCTGCGGAAAATACGAAGGCCGATACCAAAGACCCGCCTCAACCACTGGCGCATTGGCGGCAATGGTTGCGTTATGTGAGGTCGTGAACCGCTGGGGCGCAAAGCCTTTGCCTTGCGCGCCCGCACCCAATGCGGCGATTGAAACTGGCGAATAGGGCGGGCGAAACGTCGTGGTTCCGGTCTGGGCAATCGTGCGTCCGGTGGCGTCGGCCAGAACCGCAAGCGCCCCGATGTTCGAGGTTTTGCCCTGATCGGTCGCCATGCCTTGCGTCGTATAGCGCTTCATATGCTCAACGGATCGATAGTTTTCGCGCGCCGCCAATGCCACATCCTTGACCGAAACGTCGTTCTGAAAGTCCAGAAAGGCGCGGCCTTTGCCGGGAACTTGCCAGAGCGGCTCTATCGCGAAAACGGTATCCTCTGCCTTGGGAAGCCGCGTCCGGGTCGTGGCAAGGCCCAGCTCGCTCAACGCCTGATTTGCGGCCCGTTTGCCATCGGCCAGGCATTGCGCGGTTGAGAATACCCCCATCGCAGCACCCGCAGAGATCATCCCCTCAACCGCGTCCTTAGCAGGCACAAATGCCGCGATCTTTTCGCTCCAAACCGGGCGCGCTCCGGTGTGACATGTCAGATGCACTGATGGGTTCCAGCCCCCCGACATCGCCAGACAGTCGGCATTGATCCGTTTTTCGCCGCCCTCATAGGTCAGCGTAACCTCGCGCAAACCGGTCCGCCCGCGGGTGCCCGTTACCTGCGCGCCGGTGTAGACCGGAAAGTCGCCGACAACCTGGGCATCTTTGCGTGCGTCGATGAGCGCCGAAATCGTGACCCCCGCCTCGGCCAGATCACGCGCTGTGCGATGGGCGTCGTCATTGTTGCAAAAGATAGCAACCTCGTGCCCGGGCGCCACGCCCCAGCGATTGAGGTATTCGCGCACCGCACTTGCCATCATCACACCGGGGCGATCGTTGCCTGCAAATGCGATAGGGCGCTCGATTGCTCCGGCTGCAAGGATCGTCTGCTTTGCGGTGATACGCCAAAAACATTCGCGGGCCATGTTCCGGGATGGCGGGAGGTGCAAGGCGACACGCTCCAATGCGCCGTAACCCCCCTGATCATAGGCACCAGTGACAGTCGTGCGGTGCATCAGACGGACGTTTGGCATCTGGCCCAACTCGTTAACCGCTTGTGCCGCCCACTTGTGCGCGGGCATGCCGCCGACCTCTTCGACTTCCCCCAAAAGCCGCCCGCCCATCAGGCTGTCCTCGTCGGCCAGGATCACATCCGCACCCGCGCGCGCCGCAACCAAAGCCGCCATCAACCCAGTGGGCCCCGCGCCAACGACCAAAAGGTCGCAATGTGCAAAGGCCTTGTCATAGGTTTCATCGTTGTGCTCGCCCGACAATGCTCCCAGCCCCGCCGCACGCCGGATTATCGGCTCATAAATCCGTTCCCAAAAGGCGCGCGGCCACATGAAGGTCTTGTAGTAAAAACCAGCCGACAAAAACGGCGAAACCCAATCGTTCAACCCCAAGGCATCAAACCGAAGCGACGGCCAACGGTTCTGGCTGACAACGTCCAGCGCTTCGTAGATCTCTTGCTGGGTCGCCCTGACATTCGGAACTTTCGCGGCCCCTCTACCGACTTCAACCAAGGCGTTGGGCTCTTCGGACCCGGCGGTCAAAACTCCGCGCGGCCGGTGGTATTTGAACGAACGACCAACAAGCCTGACATCATTGGCCAACAAGGCCGAGGCCACGGTATCACCCTCAAACCCCTGAAACTGCTGACCATCAAAGGCAAACCCCAAAGGTTTGTCGCGATTGATCAGACCTTTTCCGGCAATCCTCAACGCTTCACCTCCGTCGCAAGCTGCGCGCCGAAAACCGCATGAGTTACGGTGTCGCGCTCAACCACGATCCACGCAGCACACCCCATTTCGTGATACCACAGGTCGCGCGTCCGACCAGCAGGGTTCTCGCGCAGGTGAACATAGGCATCCCAGACAGCAGCACCGGCCTCAGGCTCGGGCCGCTGCACTGCGATCGCATCGCCGGCATAATAGAATTCGCGCCGGTCACGCGTTCCACAGATCGGACAGGGTATTTGCATCGCTTACATCTCCTTGTCCGTCGTCTGGCGGCTCATTTCTTCTTTGCCCAAATACTCAATCCAAACCATTCTCAACTCGCTAATGCAGGTTGTGTTGCGCGCCCGTGCCTTCCTCGTCCATCAACCCCACACCAGTTCGGAACCGGTCTAGCCGAAATCCGGATGCAACCGCATGCGGTCGATCCGTGGCAATGAGATGCGCAAAACAATCGCCCGATGCCGGCACCGCCTTGAAGCCGCCATAGCACCATCCACAATCCAGATAGAGCCCCTCGATCCCGGTCTTGTCGATGATCGGGCTGCCGTCCGGGGTCATGTCCATGATACCGCCCCAACTGCGCAAAACCTTGGCTTTGCCGATCATCGGCATCAATGTCATGCCCGCCTCCATCACGTGCTCTTTCATCGGCAGGTTGCCGCGTTGCGCGTATGAAGCGTAAAAATCCAGATCGCCCCCAAAAACCAAGCCACCCTTGTCGGACTGGCTGATATAGAAATGGCCCATGCCAAAGCTGACGACGTGGTTGATGCATGGCTTCAGACCTTCGGTTACAAAGGCTTGCAATACATGACTTTCAATCGGAAGGCGCATGCCCGCCATTGCCGCCACCTGACCCGAGCGCCCCGCCACAACGATCCCGACCTTGCGGGCGCGAATTGCCCCGCGCGTGGTCTGTACGCCCTGAACGACACCGTTTTTGATGTCGATCCCGGTCACCTCGCAGTTCTGGATCAGATCGACACCGCGGGCATCAGCGCCCCGGGCATAGCCCCAGGCGACGGCGTCATGGCGAGCGGTGCCGCCGCGCGGATGCATCAGGCCGCCATAGATCGGGAATCGAGTTTGTTCAAAATCGAGGTAAGGTAAATGGCAGCGCACGCCTTCGCGATCCAAAAGGATCGCATCATCGCCCTGATTGATCATCGCGTTTCCGCGGCGCGCAAAAGCGTCGCGCTGACCGTCCGAATGAAAGAGGTTGATCAGTCCGCGCTGCGAATGCATCACGTTAAAATTCAGGTCCTGCTCAAGCCCTTCCCACAGTTTCAGGGAGTGTGAATAGAACTCAGAGTTGCCATTCAGAAAATAGTTGGCCCGCACGATCGTGGTGTTGCGCCCAACGTTACCGCCCCCGATATAACCTTTTTCCAGGACGGCGATGTTTTTCAGCCCGTATTTCTTGGCAAGGTAATACGCCGTCGACAGGCCGTGACCACCGCCACCAATGATAATGATGTCGTATTCCGGTTGTGGCTCGGGATCGCGCCAAACCGGTTTCCAGCCACGGTTGCCCGTCAGACCCTGTCGGATGACCTGCCAGGCTGAATAGCGCATCGACGTTTCCCCTCATCAACCTGCCACGCAGGAACTGAAAGGACCCTAGCAAGCAAGTCGAGCGGCGTCAGCGCCCCTTTTCGACATTACCGGGCTTTGTGGCGACATTGGGTATCGCAAAACGCCGCCGCCCGGCGACCAATGGCCAGCGGGCGGCAACTGGGGCGTTCAGAGGCCCTTGGCGCGATAACTGGCCGCGACGCGGCCGATCGATACCAAATATGCCGAAACCCTCAGGTCATCGACGTCATCGCGGGAATGCCAGACCTCGCGCATCGCCTGATAGGCGGCACGCATCGTGTCATCCAACCCTGAACGGACCAGTTCCAACTCGCCTGCGCCACGCAGGTATTTATCCTTGAAATTCGGCGACAACTGCCAACCGACGCCAGTGTCCGCCGAAAGGCGTTCCAATTCGTCGACCAAAAGCTGGTGACGCGATTCCTCAGCGCGGCGTTGCATCCGGCCAAACCGGATATGGCTAAGGTTCTTGACCCATTCAAAATAGGACACTGTCACGCCGCCTGCGTTGGCGAACATATCGGGGATCACAATAATCCCCTTGTTGCGAAGGATCTCATCGGCGCCCGCAGTGACCGGACCGTTTGCTGCCTCGATAATCAGGGGCGCTTTGATACGGTCAGCGTTGCTTAGGTTGATCACACCTTCCATCGCGGCGGGGATCAGGATGTCACAGTCTTCTTCCATGACGGCTGCCCCATCGCTGGTAATCTGCGCATCGGGAAAGCCTTTGATGCCCCCATGCTTAACCAGCCATTCGTGAACGTTTTCGACGTTCAGGCCTTCGGGTTTGAACAAGGCGCCGTCACGTTCGATGATCCCGGTGATGATAGCGCCGTCTTCTTCCTGAAGGAACTTGGCCGCGTGATACCCCACGTTACCAAGGCCCTGAACGATGACGCGCTTACCCTCCAGCTTGCCTGAAAGCCCGGTTGTTGCGACATCTTCCTTGTAGCGAAAGAATTCCTGCAAAGCGTATTGCACGCCCCTGCCCGTCGCTTCGACCCGGCCTGCGATGCCGCCGGCATTCAAAGGCTTGCCCGTTACGCAAGCGCGCGCGTTGATGTCGGTGGTGTTCATCCGCGCATATTGGTCAGCGATCCATGCCATCTCACGCTCGCCCGTGCCCATGTCGGGGGCCGGGACGTTCTGACTGGGATGGATCAGGTCGCGCTTGGCCAGCTCATAGGCAAAGCGGCGGGTGATAAGTTCAAGCTCGTGCTCGTCATATTGGCGCGGATCAATGCACAGACCGCCCTTGGAGCCGCCAAAGGGCGTTTCAACCAAAGCACATTTGTAGGTCATCAGCGCCGCCAGCGCCTCAACCTCGTCCTGATTGACGCCAAGCGAATAGCGGATACCGCCCTTAACCGGTTCCATATGCTCAGAATGAACCGAGCGATAGCCTGTGAATGTCTGGATCTGGCCGCGCAGACGCACACCGAAACGGACCGTATAAGTAGCGTTGCAGACCCTGATCTTTTCTTCCAGCCCCGGCGGCAGATCCATCAGCCCAACCGCGCGGTTGAACATCAGATCGACGGAATGACGAAAACTGGGTTCCTGCAGGTCTTTCATTGCACGCTTCCTTTCGAACCGCCGGAGGGAATCGCCTGCGGTGATAATTTGGGATCGAACTTAACGCTGTCATGGTTAACACATCACCACCACCGCCAATCTTGCGGGTCTCTGCGAATGCCCAGTTTCAGGTACCATTGAACCTTGATTGGAAACAATAGCCCGGCATTGGCATCATTCCCCCCAAAAAACCCAAAAACCTCTTTAAAACACACTGTTTCTGACCCCTCTGCGCCGCATTTCCGACACAAGTTTCAATGAAAAGTGCTGGGTGCGAATTGCGTTTTTGGCCGGAGAAACCGGTCTGTTGAAAGGTAGTCAGATGTTTGATCTTGGATCAATCCAAGCTTGCAAAAGCTCGCGTGCCGGGGTGGCCCAGCCATCGCTCGGAGCAACCGCTAGAAGTGCGGCAAAGCGTTTCAGGACCAACGAAGACGGAAGCCTGATCATTTTTTCACTGTTCTTGTTTGTGATCATCATGATCGTGGGCGGCCTGGCGGTTGATACGATCCGCCACGAGACGACGCGCGCGAAACTACAGTATACAGTTGACCGCGCCGTTCTGGCCGCGGCGGACCTGGAACAGACGCTTCCTGCGCAACAGGTCGTCGACGACTATTTCGCCAAAGCCGGCCTATCGCAATTTCCTGTGACCGTCACCGTGGACCAGGGTTTTAACTTCCGCCGGGTCGATGCGCTGCTGACAGGCACAGTCGATACGCTGTTTATGAACATGCTGGGCGTCAAAACACTTTCGGCCCCTGCCCAGAGCGCCGCGATGGAAGGCATCATGGATGTCGAGATTTCGCTGGTTCTGGACGTGTCAGGTTCGATGAACTCGAACAACCGGCTAACCCTTCTTAAAAAGGCTGCCAAAGACTTTGTCGACGCCGTGATCCCGGTTGGCGCAACCGAAAAGAATGTCTCGATCTCGATCATTCCTTTCGCGACTCAGGTGAATGCGGGTGCAGGTCTGTTGGACTACTATAATGTGACCAACGAGCATAATTACTCAAACTGCGTCGACTTTCAGTCCAGCGATTTCGACACATCGGCTCTGTCGACAACACAAGCGCTTCAGCGGACAGGTCACTTTGATCCATGGAGCTACAGTCGCCCCTCACCCAGCGTTTATTACGTGTGCAACCCGGACGCTTCGCGCGAAATCGTGCCTTGGTCTGATGATCCAGTTGTCCTAAAGGCAGCGATCGATGGGCTGGTTGCGGGTGGCAACACATCCATTGATGTGGGCACCAAGTGGGGTACTGCCCTCCTGGATCCCTCCAGCCAAAGCATCGTCACCGACAAGATTGCAAAGAACAAAGTCCATCCGGATTTTGCCGGTCGTCCGATGAATTATAACGTCAAGAACATCCTGAAAGTCATGGTTGTGATGTCGGATGGGCAGAATACCGGCCAGTACTACCTTAAGGATGGCTATGAGAAGGGCCTGTCGAAGACTTACCTTGATGCGAACGGATCGGGTATTTCCGACGACCGGTACTCTCAGTACAGCGCGGCCTATAGCGACTACTATCACATGAGCCGTAATAGGTATTACAGCTACCCGGACGGTGGCTCGGACGCGGTCCGGTTGAGTTATCCAGAAATCTTCAACCTTATGTCAGTTACCTATTGGGCCTACCGCCTCAAGTCGCGGGCAGATGGCGGTTCATATTCATATTGGGCAAATCAGGTTTATGGTGCTGTCGCGGGATCGACCAAAAATGCACGGTCCTCGGCGATTTGCGGCGCAGCCAAGGATCAGGGCATCCTTGTCTTTACGATCGGCATGGAAACCTATGGCCAGGGCGACGCAACTCTTCTCGACTGCGCCAGTTCCTCGGCTCACTTCTTTGACGTCAATGGCGTCGAAATCTCGGAGGCATTCAATGCAATCGCGGCCAAGATCAACCAACTGAAATTGGTGCAGTGATGAACCGGATCAACAGCTTCCTCACCCGTAAAATCGCCCGGTTTGGCAAGCGCCAGGACGGCTCGGCCACGATCGAATTCGTGATCCTGTTTCCGATCTTTATGGTTATGTTCCTGTCGTCCGTGGAAAGCGGCATCATGATGCTGCGCCATGCGATGCTGGAACGTGGCACCGATATGGCGGTGCGTTCGCTGCGCCTCAATACCGGTTCTCCGCCCACTTTCGCCGAGCTTAAGTCAGCAATCTGCAACTACGCCGGCCTGATCAAAAACTGCAACCAAGCCGTCCAGATCGAGCTTGTGCCAGTCGACACCAAGAACTGGACGCTGGCAATGGACGGCAACATCAAATGCCGCGACCGCAGCAGCAATATCAACCCGGCGACCGAGACGACCTATAAGCCCGGCGCCTCGAACGAGCTGATGATCGTTCGGGTTTGCGCCATCGTCGATCCGATCTTTCCCGGCACAGGCCTTGGATCTATCCTGCCGTTGAAGCCCGATGGCGGCTATGCGCTCGTTTCAATGTCTGCCTTTGTCAATGAACCAAGGACCTGAGCGATGAAATCTTTGCGCAAATCAATTCGGTTTTTTCTTGAAGACGTCAAAGGTTCCTTGTCTGTCGAGGCAGCTTTGGCATTTCCAATGCTGGTCTGGGTGTTTTCTGCGATGTTCGTCTATTGGGACGCCTTCAAGATGCAGAACAACAACCTAAAGGCCACCTATACAATTGCTGACCTTTTGTCGCGTGAGACGCTGCCGATCACTCAAAACTACCTCAATGGCGTAGACCGGCTGTTTACCTATATGACGGTCAGCAATCACGACGCCAAGATCCGTGTTTCGGTCATTTCGAAAAAGCTCAAGCCCGATGGGACCACAACCTTCCTTAACCTGGAATGGTCGCACTCGACCGATGGTCTGGCGGTTGCCAACACGGCGGCTGATCTTGAATCCGTCGTGCCCGTCATGGCCGTCGGAGACCAGCTGATCGTGGTTGAGACCTTGATGGTTTACGAACCAGTCCTGTCCGTCGGCCTGCCGGCTGACATTTACGGCAACGTCGTTGTAGTCCGCCCAAGGTTCGTGCCTCAGGTCCTCTGGCAAAGCTAACGGCGCGGGTTCAACTCTAGAACCAGCGCTGTCAGGATCTCGGCCATGAAACGCGTCTCGCGGGCCGAGGTCACGCCCCCAACCCCAACACGTCGCCCAAAGCGCCACCAGAGGCCCGGAACCCAGGTGCGCTCTTGCCGGGTCTTGAGCGTCACAAGAAACCCGTTCGACGGTTTGAACGCGAAAAAGCTGCGATCCACGCTGGCAATATCCTGAACACGGGCCAGGATTCGGCCATCCGAGGACGACAAGGTTTCTCGGGTCAGGATCAAGGACACCGCAGAAGCGCGCCGCATCGTTTCCGCCCCCCAAAGGATCAACGCCCCCAGACCGATCAGAAACACCCGCCACCCGAAGAGTTCGGGCGGGCGCGCAAAGGCGATATAGATCAGGACAAACCCCAAGATCATCAAGACACCAACGCCAAAGTAACGCCTGATCACCGACGGTGCGACCGTCGCCAGAACCTCATCCATCAAAACCCTCCCATTTCGCTTTTGCCTGCCATACAAGGCACAGATCGAAAAGACGAGCGCTCAGTGACGCGGGACAACCTCGGCCCCCGGTTCTTCGGGCTCATCATCGGTCATTTGCGCCGGAAAGCCGGGCGCAGTCACGTCCAGCCCGGTCGCATCCTCCAGCCGGCGGATGATGTTTGGTGAAAATTCGCGCGGGCCATAGCGGTCAATGGCATCCTTGAAGATACGGATCATAAGCGGGTTCACGTCAAGCGGCACACCGGCGCGATCTGCCACGTCCTGAAAAAGCCCGATGTCCTTGAGAACCAGATCCATCGTAAAACTGATATCGCGCGACCCGTTCAAAATGACCTGGCTTTCGGTCTCATGCACAAAAGAGGTTCCGCTGGAAATCCGGATCGCTTCATAGGCGACGTTCAGATCCATGCCCGCCCCTTTAGCAACGGTCAGCGCCTCGGCCACCGAAATTAGGTTGGCCGTTGCCAGATAGTTGGTCAGCACCTTCAGAACCGAGGCTGATCCAATTTCGCCCGTGTGCAAAACCCGCCGCCCCATGACGGTCAAAAGCGGTAAAACCCGCTCAAACGTCGCGCGATCACATCCCGCAAGGATTGAGATATTGCCCGTGTCGGCCCGGTGACAGCCGCCCGAGACCGGACAATCCACCGCCGCGCCGCCGCGCGCGTGCACCATCGCGCCAAGGCGTTTGACCTCGGCCTCATCAGTGGTCGACATCTCCATCCAGATCTTGCCCGGCGCCACCTCGCCCATCATTTCGGCCAAAACCGCTTCGCTGGCGGCGGGGTTTGGCAAACAGGTGATCACCACCTCACAATCGCGCATCAGCGCTGCGGCACCTTGGCCCGCAACCGCCCCTTTGGCGACCACCGCATCCACCAAAGCGGCGTTCAGATCGAAAACAGTTACGTCCCTGCCGTTTCGCAACAGGCTCCCTGCCAGTTTCGATCCGACATTGCCCAAACCAATAAACCCTATTTTCAAACGCCTTCTCCCTTTGCTTTGGGCCAACCTCAAAGATCACCCGCGACGGGTCTATCGCAGGTGCGACAAGCTGATGGTTTCTTCTTTGTAAAAATACTCGCGCCGCAGGCGCCCAGACCTGACCGCCGCGCAAAAACGCACGGCCCCTGCGCTTTGGCCCGCAGCCCGCACCAATTGCCCAAGGTCATTCGACCGCCTATCTATGTCCGAACCCGATTTGCAGGAGCCTTGCGATGTCCATCCGCCCCGTTACTCATATCAGCCCCGCCCAGCCGACGATGGAAGGCGCGGGCGTCAAACTGCACCGCGCCTTTGGCTTTCAGGAACCTGATATGCTGGACCCGTTCCTGTTGTTCGACGATTTTCGCAATGAAAACCCGCGCGACTATGCCGCCGGTTTTCCCTGGCATCCGCATCGCGGGATCGAAACCATCACTTATGTGCTGAACGGCACGGTTGATCACGGCGACAGCCTTGGAAATGAGGGCACACTGGCAGCAGGTGATGTGCAATGGATGACCGCAGGTTCAGGCATCCTCCATCAGGAAATGCCCAAGGGAAACTCCAAAGGCCAGATGCACGGGTTTCAGCTTTGGGCGAACCTGCCATCGTCGCTTAAGATGACAACGCCGCGCTATCAGGACGTTCAGGGCACGGATATTCCCGAGGTGATCGATGATGACGGTACGCATGTTAAGGTGATCGTGGGGTCCTTCTGGGGCAAAAGCGGGCCTGTGGACGGGATCGCCGCTGATCCTCAGTACCTTGATATATTTGTGCCTGCGGGTATCACCAAAACCTTCAAGGTCGATACTTACCGCCGGGCCTTTGCCTATATCTTTGACGGCAGCGGCGCCTTTGCCGACGCCTCACGACCCGCGGGGGTTTTGCTTGAAAAAGAGGTTATGGGCCAAGAGGTCAACATCCGCGATCTTTCGGGCGACCGTACGCTGGTTCAGTTTGGCAGCGGTGATGAAGTTACAGTTCAGGCCGGCCCGCAGGGGATAAGGTTCTTGCTGATCTCGGGCGCGCCCATTCAGGAACCGATCGCCTGGCATGGTCCTATCGTGATGAACACCCAGGCCCAGCTGATGCAGGCGATGAGTGAGTTGCGAAACGGCACGTTCATTCGCCCGGCACATTAACAGAACCATTGCTCAGGGCCCTGCGCGCGATCAGGCGTTCACGGCCTTGCGTACCATCTTGCAATAGATCTCTTCAACCTCGGCCCGGCTCAGCCGCCCTTCGTCGCGGTACCAGGTGGTGATCCCGGTCAGCATCGCAATGATCGCCATTGAGGCGACCTTGATGTCGGGCACCTCAAAGTGGCCTTCGCGCACCCCTTGCGTCAGGATGTCCTGAAGCCGATCCTCGTAGCGCCCGCGCAAAACCTCGACGGCGGTAAAATTCTCCTCCGACAGGTTCCGAAGTTCCATATAGGCGATAAAGACCAGATCGGGCCGATCCAGATGATAGCGGATGTGAAACCGCGAAAACGTCTCAAGCCGTTGCGTGGCGTCACCTGTATCGGCGCAGGCATCCAGCGCAACCAGCAAATCGTCCATGTGCGACTTCATCAGATCGAACAGCAGGGCCTGCTTGTCGGCGGTGTAATTATACAAAGCCCCCGCCTGAACGCCGACCTCTGCCGCGATTTGACGCATCGAGACAGCCGCAAATCCATGGCGTGCAAAAAGCGTCAAAGCCACTTGCCTGACCCTTGGGCCGGTGATCTGGGAATGTGAGCCGATTTTTCGTGCCATGGGCCCAACGTATCTGAACGCCTGTTCATTTCAATCCCAACTTGCTCATCGCCGCAGAGCCAAGCTATGAGTGGGGCATGTGGCGTATCATCGTTCTTTTCCCTGTCCTTTTGTCGGCTTGCACCGAATTTCCAGCGCTTGATGGAAAGACGTCTGCGGCGGCACTTGCGGCCTCCTATCCAAAGCTTGTTCCGCTGAACGAGCTCTTGGCGCCCCAGACAGAGCCGCGTTTGACCCAAGCCGAGGTCGACAAGCTTTTGGCGCGCGTGGCAAGGCTCAAACGCCGGGCCGCAGCACTGCGCCGGCCGGTTTTTGACAACAGCGCACGCATCAAGTTGCAGACGGCCATCAACCGGTAACATCTCGCGCGTTGCAGCGCCTGCACGAAGCCGCTAACAGAGCCGGGACGTAATCAGCGCTGAAGGAACCCCAGATGACCGCACCACTTCGCCTAGGCATTGCCGGTCTTGGTACCGTGGGAACGGGCGTGATCAAGATCGTCCGCCGCCACGCCGAGCTTTTGTCGGCGCGCGCAGGCCGCGAGATCGTGATCAGCGCCGTCTCCGCACGCACAAAAGACAAGGATCGCGGCGTTGCGATCAGCGGGTATGCCTGGGAAGATGACCCTGTCGCACTGGCGCGGCGCGATGATGTCGATGTCTTTGTCGAGCTTATGGGCGGCACCGATGGCCCGGCCAAGGCCGCCACCGAAGCTGCGATTGCGGCGGGCAAGGATGTTGTGACCGCCAATAAGGCGATGCTGGCCATCCATGGGCACGACCTGGCCATGGCGGCCGAGGACAAGGATCTGGTGATCCGGTTTGAAGCGGCGGTTGCAGGCGGCATCCCGGTTGTCAAAACCCTGACCGAGGGCCTGACTGGCAATCAGATGACGCGCGTGATGGGCGTTATGAACGGCACCTGCAACTATATCCTGACCCGGATGGAAAACGCGGGCCTGCCCTATGCAGAGGTCTTTGAGGAAGCGAACAAACTGGGCTATCTTGAGGCTGATCCGACGTTGGATGTGGGCGGAATTGATGCCGGTCACAAACTGGCGCTTTTGGCGGCCATCGCCTTTGGCACGCGTGTCAGTTTTGACGCGATGGAGCTTGAAGGGATCGAGCGGATCACCATCGAGGATATCCGGCAGGCCGCCGACATGGGGTACCGTATCAAGCTGTTGGGCGTGGCCCAAAAAACCGGTCGCGGGCTGGAGCAGCGGATGAGCCCTTGTCTTGTGCCAAGTGACTCGCCCCTGGGCCAGCTTGAAAACGCCACCAATATGGCCGTGCTGGAAGGCGACGCTGTGGGTCAGATCGTTCTGCGCGGTGCAGGTGCCGGCGAAGGTCCGACCGCCAGTGCGGTGATGGCCGACATTATCGACATTGCGCGCGGCATCCGGGTCCCGACATTTGGCCGCCCGGCGCAGCTTCTGGAACAGGCCACCCCGGCCCATTCGGCCACGCCGGCCCCCTACTACCTGCGCATGGAGCTTGAGGATAAACCCGGCGCACTTGCAAAAGTCGCGACCATTCTGGGGGCATGGGGGGTTTCGATCGACCGGATGCGCCAGTACAGCCACCATGACTCCAGCGCCCCGGTTCTGATCGTCACGCATAAGACACAGCGCGAAGCGATGGAGCAGGCGTTGGACGCTTTTGAAAAAACCGATGTAGTCGTAGGGCGCCCTGTCGCGCTGCGTATCGAAAACCTTTAGGCTGTCCGTAGCAGCCCCTGCCCCGTATCCTGACCAACTTTAGGAAGTACTCATGACCTCAGCCCTTGAATTTCACGACCGGATGCTATCGCTGGGGCTTGCCCGCGTTTCAGAAGCGGCGGCACTGGCCTCGGCCAAGCTGATCGGGCGCGGCGACGAAAAGGCGGCAGATCAGGCCGCAGTCGATGCGATGCGCACCCAGTTGAACCTTTTGGACATCCAAGGTGTCGTGGTTATCGGAGAGGGCGAGCGCGATGAGGCGCCGATGCTCTTTATCGGCGAAGAGGTTGGCACCGGCCAGGGCCCGGCGGTCGATATTGCGCTGGACCCGCTGGAAGGTACGACGCTGACGGCCAAGGATATGCCCAACGCTCTGGCCGTGATTGCCATGGGCCCGCGCGGATCGATGCTGCATGCACCAGATGTCTATATGGACAAGCTGGCGATTGGGCCTGGCTATCGCACCGGTGTCGTCACGCTGGATATGTCACCGTCCGAACGGGTCAGCGCGCTGGCCGCCGCCAAGGGCTGTTCGACCGCTGACATCACGGTTTGCGTGCTAGAGCGTCCGCGCCACGAAGACATGATCGCCGAGCTGCGCACAACCGGTGCGGCCATTCGCCTGATCACCGATGGTGATGTGGCCGGCATCATCCACTGCGCCGAGGCTGAAAAAACCGGCATCGACATGTACATGGGTTCAGGTGGGGCGCCCGAAGGCGTTTTGGCCGCAGCAGCGCTGAAATGCATGGGCGGGCAGATTTACGGCCGCCTGATGTTTCGAAACGACGACGAGCGTGGCCGCGCACGCAGTGCCGGGATTACCAACTTTGACCGGGTCTACACGCGCGACGACATGGTCACGGGCGATGTGATCTTTGCGGCGACCGGCGTGACGGACGGCTCAATCTTGGCGGGCATCAAGCGCGAAGTTGACGCGCTGACCGCCGAGACGATCCTGATGCGGTCCAAAACCGGGTCAGTCCGGCGCATGACTTACCGCAACCCGACCGGATAATTCATGGCCTTTCTGGGCGTCGAAACCTCGCTTACGGGCCGCCGCTGGATCGGTCCTTCGGATGAGTTCCTGCGCCTTGCAGAAGCCATGGAACAGGACACCGGCCTGCCGCGCCCCTTGTGCCAGACGCTGGTGCGGCGCGGCGTTTCGGCAGAGGGGGCCGAGGCGTTTCTGGCGCCTTCACTGCGCGATCTTCTGCCGGATCCGCGCGGACTGAAGGACCTTGAGAAAGCCGCCGCGCGCTTTCTTGCGGCGGCACAGGCCAAACAGCCGATCGCAATATTTGCCGATTATGATGTTGATGGCGGGTCGTCGGCGGCATTGCTGATCAGCTGGCTGCGCGACATGGGTCACCGGGCCACGCTTTATGTGCCGGACCGGATCGACGAAGGGTACGGGCCCAACGAGGCGGCGATGGCCGATCTGGCCAAGGACCACGACCTGATTGTCTGTGTCGACTGTGGGACGCTTTCGCATGGGCCGATCGAAGCGGCCGCAAAGGCCGACGTTATCGTACTTGACCATCATCTGGGGGGCGAAACGCTGCCGCCTGCTCTGGCGGTTGTGAACCCCAACCGTCAGGATGAAACCGGGGATCTGGGCCATCTTTGCGCGGCGGGCGTTGTTTTTCTGACGCTGGTCGAGGTGAACCGGCAGTTGCGCGAGGCGGGCCAAAACGGCCCCGACCTGATGTCACTTTTGGATCTTGTTGCATTGGCCACCGTGGCCGATGTGGCCCCGCTGATCGGGGTTAACCGGGCCTTTGTCCGGCGGGGGCTGGTCGTAATGGACCGGCGCCAGCGACCGGGGCTTGTGGCACTTGCCGATGCCGCCCGGATGGAGGGGATACCAACCGCCTACGCCCTCGGGTTCGTCCTGGGCCCACGCGTCAACGCGGGGGGCCGCATTGGCAAAGCTGATCTGGGCGCGCGGCTATTGTCCACGCCCGATCCGCACGAGGCCGCCGCGATGGCGGACCGGCTGGATCAGCTCAACACTGAACGGCGCGAAATCGAGGCATCGGTACGCGATGCCGCCATTGCCCAAGCCGAAGAACGGGGCCTTGATGCGCCGCTGGTCTGGGCCGCTGGCGAAGGTTGGCACCCCGGCGTTGTGGGCATCGTTGCCTCGCGCCTCAAAGAGCTGACAAACCGGCCATCGGTTGTGATCGGGCTGGAAGGTGACGAAGGCAAGGGCTCGGGGCGGTCGGTCAGCGGTGTCGATCTGGGGGCTGCGGTTCAGCGGCTGACGGCCGAGGGGCTGTTGACCAAGGGCGGCGGTCATAAGATGGCCGCGGGCCTCAGCCTGACGCGCGATGGGCTAGAGGCCGCGATGACCCGGCTCAGCGAGCTTTTGGCGCGGCAAGGGGCCGGACAGGCCGGGCCGCGCGATCTGGCACTGGACGGCATCCTTATGACTGGTGCCGCCACCGCCCAATTGATCACCCAGATCGAAGCGGCCGGCCCCTACGGTGCCAGCGCCCCTGCCCCAAGGTTTGCCTTTCCCGATCAGGCGATCGCATCGGTCCGGCGGGTTGGGGCAAGCCATCTGAAAGTGGCGTTTTCCGACGGCCAAGGCCCCCGCCTTGAGGCTATCGTTTTTGGCGCGTTTGACGGCCCGCTTGGCCCGGCCCTTGAAAACCACGGCCGCCAGCGGTTTCATCTGGCCGGGCGGCTTGAGCTGAACCGCTGGGGCGGGCGCGAAACACCTCAACTGCGACTGGAAGATGCGGCCCCTGCCTGACGCGGGGCTCGCATTGCATACACAAACCGGACGCCGCGGCGATATTGGCACGCTCTGACGCACGATTGCATCGCCCGCAGGAGGTTCGGCAAAAAAAGCTGAAAAGGAAGGTAAGAAACCCCTTGCGCGTTGCGCCCGCTTTGCCTAATACCCCCGCACTGTGGCCCGTTCGTCTATCGGTTAGGACGCCAGGTTTTCAACCTGGAAAGAGGGGTTCGATTCCCCTACGGGCTGCCACTAATCCGTGCAATATGTTGACTTAAAAGGATTATTTCCTGTCGGGAAAATCCTATTGATAATCTAATGCAAGTTAAATTCGGATGTTTGTCGTCAGATGCTAGTGCCGCCTTGCTACTTCACAGTGCCGTTACCATACTGCGTCCAACACGCCGAGGGCGTTACGACGAGACATATGAAAGGACAGTTTTATGGATATCCGCGCACTGTATGAACTTAAACGTCAGGGCTTCTTGATAGGCTACATTCAAAATAGCGAACGCTTTGACGACGCGCTTGCCTTTGCATACGAAAATCGCCTTGCACCGATTTTTCACGAAGGCATCATGCGCGAGACGCACGACGAAGACCCTTTTGCCGAAGCATATGCCGTGACTGCGGAGTTTATGAGCGCGGTCGTTAAGTTCATTGACGAATGCTGGCTCAACAAGACACTTGATGAGATAGAATTTTATAAGCTTGAGGACAAGTTCGGCGGCTATAAGGCCAACCGGATCGAACTCATACATACCATAGAATACGCCCGGATTTCTGGCCGCTTTGACGATACAGTCTACGACGCCATTGAGAAAAACGCCCCGGCGGAAGCTAACTCGCTTGATAGCTCATTTTCACCTACTGACGTTTACTTTAGCTGACTGGATACAGAAAAGCCGCCCCCGAAGGGACGGCAGTTATCCCATGGCACTTAGGGCCGGTCAGGCCACAGCGGCGTAAGTGCTGCGGCAAACCTCAAGGGTACGGGCACGATCCTTCGCGGTAACGGCGTATAGTGGAACGGCAATCAGCGCGGTTTCGGACGGCGATACGACCAAGCCTTCGGCGGTTAGGGCTGCGTTGATCGTGGTGGCCGGGCTGGCAATGCCCACAGCTAGGCAGGGCGGCACGTCCCATCGACTTTCGGGCACATGATGCAGGGCGTCGTGCAGCCGGTCAGAGGCGCTTGGTAAGACATTACACAACTAATCTTTGGCGCTGGTTCAGCACGGGCACCGACCGTGCCGCAAAAGTGCAGAATGACGGCGCGGAGTAGTTACGCGCCCGATAGGTCGGAGCGGCCAGAGAACCCAACCGGCGTCCGTTGTCAGAAAAAGACCGGCGGTTCGGCCTGTCCGACTGGTGGCGTGGTCAGGTCTGGGCGATCCAGCAAATCTGGCGAGTAAATCGTCGCACAGGCCCGACCCTTGTTCTTTGACGCATATAAGGCCAGATCGGCGTCATGCATCATTTGCTCTGGGTCCGGAACCGCGTAGGCGGTTGAAACAGCGATCCCGATGCTGCCAGAGATACGACAACTACGTCCGTTAAAGGGAATAGGTTTTTCCAGCGCCAATATCAGCTTGTTTGCGATTTGCATCAGCCGCTCTTGCCTGACAAGACCCTGAAACAAAAGAACAAACTCGTCCCCTCCAACACGTGCCACGGTATCTTCGGCACGCGCGGCGGCGACCATGATTTGCGCCGCGACCTGAAGGACGTGATCGCCCGCGGCGTGTCCCATAGTGTCATTGATCAGTTTGAAGAAATCCAGGTCCAGGTTCATCAGAGAAAATTTAGCGCCCGACAGCACCACCCGCTCCAGAACGTGATCCATTGCACGGCGGTTTTTCAAACCGGTCAAAGTGTCGGTATAGGCCTGTTCCTCAGCCGCGATCTTGGCCCCTTGAAGGCGGCTGTTCAGATCGCGACTTTCGTCCATTGCGGCGGATTTTGCTTCAACCAGATAAAGCATCTCGACCGTCAAATCCGTGGGCGCGAAATCTGCGTTTGTTAGTCCAAAGTCCCGCACGGCATCGACGACGGCAATCCCAAAGGACATGTTCAACAGCGCGCCGTCCTCATCGGTGTCGACAATTATTCCGGTCAGGCGCGTTCCGGGGTCCGCTCTAAGCGTGAAATGCAGGGTTCGACCACAAAGGTTCATCAGATCTTGCAGCGATGCCGCCAGCCGCGGGCGCCTCAGCTCAAAAACCTCCAGCATGCGCATCCCCTCAATGGCAATGTCAGGGTGCAGCTTTCTGAGCGTCGGACCAGCATGCCGGATATGGCCCGTCTTATCGACGAGCAGATGCATCGGCATCACCTGATCAAGCGCAGAGAGCGACAGGCTGACAGGATGGTCCTTCATGACGCAACCACGGGTGAAGCCAACTCAAAACTACGACCCTCGGCAAAGCTGGCCTCGAGGATTTGTATCTCAATCGTTTCAACCGATTGTCGTCGTCCCTTGAATTCCAATAGAGCCAGTGCGCCATAGTCATCGGCCATCGCCTGAAGGACCCCGACCATGACATTGCCAAAGCCCGCATGCGGCGAAGTCACCGAAAGCGTGAACATATCGGCGGTATGACCGCGCAGTTCCAGCCGCGGCAATTCAAGGTCAGGAACGGCCAGTTTCGCACGATCATGCAGGTCATCGAGTGAGTGCAGGAAATCGGAAAATCCCGCGCCGCCAAAGCGCAAAAGCCTGCGCAAGGCTTCGACATTGGGATGCGAGACCAGGTAAATACCAATATCTTCCAGCAGGGCGTCACGCGGTTTGGCACGCATTTCGCAAACAGTGTCGAGCACGCAAAAAGTTGTGCGATCGTCATAGGAAAACATGGCCTCGAAGTTATCGAACCCAATATCAGCCCTTAAAACGACCTCCGCCCAGACCTGCGGCCCGTATGTGTCGCGCACAAAACATTGGACGGCACGGTTCATCAGCCCATGCATGCCATATCCTTTTACTTCTTAGATGCACGCTAGGGGCTTGGGGTTAAGAAATACCAAAAAAGGTCAGGGCATGATGTAGATCTGTTCACCATTGACGGACAGCGCGTTAAGCGGCACCGGCGCCATCGTGAATTCACCGTTGCGGATGGCGTCAATAATAATCGCGCCCGTACCACTGGCGACCCTCCCGCCTATGATGCGGGTGCTTTTAGAAATGCGCGTGTCGCCAAGAACTCTCGTTTGCAGGGTTCTGCCGGGTGCCAGGTAGAAAAGCACAACCTCTTCTTCGCCGTATTCAAGCCGGAAAATTCCCTTGACCGCAATGCAGGCCGGGTTTCGGGCGCCTGTTTTCTGGCCGCAGGATTTTGCGATCTTGCCCAGATCGAAAGTGCTTATCAAGCTCAGCTGGTCGTCGCTTATGGGCACGCCCGATGGCATTACCTTCAGCTTTTCCAGCAGGATGGCGCGGTTCTCACTTTGCGACCCTTCACGCTCGACCCGGCGAAACTCATAAGAGCGCTCGGTTTTTCGGGCCGTTTCTAGACGGGTCAGAACGACCGGATCAATCTGCCCATAGTCGCCCGCCTCAACGGCATCGGCCACACGCGCACCATCGCGGCCCCATTCGTGGGTCAGGGCCCAGACATCAAATTCCTGCGGCGTGACCTTGTCCTTTTGCAGGCGCGCCACCTGCGAGGTCGCGCTGATCCGGTTGACGTTCAGAACCGGCGTGAGCCACAGGGCGGCGACAACGACGATGACAATGGCCTTGACCACGTTGGCGCGGCGGATGTTTTCCATCCATTCGCCCCGGCGCAGAACGGCAAGGGCGTAAAGGATCGAGTAACCCAGAAACACCAGAACCAATGCGGCGGCCGCCATCCGATCCGGCGTCCAGCCATATTGGTCGACCCGCAGCCAGACGGCATAAGAAGCAAGGCCCGAAAGGACCGGCATCAACATCGCCAACACCTGGGCCGAGCCGCGCATGATCGGCGACTTTACCGCGTCGGGGTCGGCGGTGTCCAAGGCGGTCGTGATCAGCGTGGCGGCGACGATGACGATTGCGGTCAGCACTGTTGCAGCAGAAAAACTGCCAAACAGTTCTGACAGCCCACGGAACGGGATGGCGACCACAAAGATCACGACGATCCCCAGCAAAAGTGGCATCAAAAGGCGTAAAAGCCGCAGGATCAGGTTGGGCGATACGTAATCTGACAACTCGTCCACCACCGCGATTGCCAGACCCAGAACGCCCCCCATCAGGGCAAAGACGAACCAGTCAACCTCAAGCAACATGTCAATCAGCCTGACACCGACGAGTTTTAACAGCCCGTCACTTAGAAGCAGAACCAGCCAGAACAAAAGAACAAAGACCCAAGCGGCCGCATAGCGCACCGCAAAGCCCCAGGCCTCCATGAACAAGGTCGGATAGTGGCGCCAACCACGGCCCGAACCCCAAGAGATCAGGAACGGCAGCGGCAAAGTGATCAACAGTGCAAAAGCAGCCATCGGCAGGCCGCTGGACAGATAATCGTCAACCTTTTCAAACCGAAAGCTGGCCCAGACGAACAGTACAGAGGATGGGATGGAAACCATCAGCGCCGAGAGCAGTGCGCGCTTTGGACTAAGTGGGCCGATCAACCCCAAAAGCGGGCCGAAAAAGCTAAACGTTAGGGCTGTGGCGCCCAGAACGATGCGTTCAAGCAGGACATCGCGATCCAGCACATCGAAAAGGATCCAGAAACAGATACCCGCAACCGCACCAATCAAACCCAGCAAAACTCGCCGTTTGATAATTTCATTATCCGTCATAGCACCACCCACACTTACACTGGCCTAACCTACATTGGGCAGCAGCCTAGGCAAAATGGTGGGCCATCACCAGTCTGGAATGTCCTACCTTTTGGGAAGCTGGGGCGGGCAAGCTAAAAATCCGTGGGCGCGCCGCCTTCGGCTTTTCGGCGGCTCACAAAATCGGCCAGTTCGTCGCGAACGGCGATATCCATCGCGGGCGGTTCGAAACTGGCGATGATGTTCTTAAATATCGCGTGCGCGCGCTCAGGCGTCCAGACAGCTCCGGCCAGTTCCCATCCTTCGTAATTTCGCCAATCCGACAGAAACGGCTGATAAAACGCCGTGGTATAGCGGTCCTGCGTGTGCTGAATGCCAAAGAAATGGCCCTGATTTCCCACGTCGCGGATGGCATCCAGTGCAATCTCATCCGTCCCTGTCGCGCATATCTCGGGCTCCAGATATCGCTGGATCATCTGGATAACTTCGCAATCCATGATGAATTTCTCGGGGCTTGCGATCAGGCCACCTTCCAGCCAGCCAGCCGCGTGATAGACAATGTTGGTGCCCGACTGAACCGAGGCCCAAAGGCTGTTTGACGTCTCCCACATGGCTTGGCCGTCGGGAACGTTTGCGGCGCAAGACCCGGACGAGCGCAGGGGCAGCCCGTAAAACCGCGCCATCTGGCCGGTCATCTGGGTTGCGCGCATGTATTCGGGCGTGCCGAACGCCGGCGCGCCGGATTTCATATCGACATTCGAGGTGAAGGTTCCGATCGCGCAGGGGCAGCCGGGGCGCACATATTGAAAAAGCGCGATGGCAGACAACGCCTCGGCAATAGACTGGGCCACTGCGCCGGCCATGGTCACGGGCGCCATGGCACCGGCAAGCGTAAAAGGCGTGACGATCACCGCCTGTCCGCGCCGGACACAGCGCAAGCAGCCGTCAATCATCGGCACGTCGTGTTTCAGCGGCGAGGTCGAGTTGATGTTGGTGTACATCCGCGGTTCGGCCTGAAACTCTTCTTCGGTCAGACCACCGGCGATGCGCACCATCTCCATCACGTCTTCGACCCGCTCTTTGCCCAGTGAATAGGCATGGGCAACCTTGTCGGTCAGCGTCAGCTTGTCGAAAACCACGTCCAGGTGGCGTTCGCGCGCATGGATGTCGACCGGCTCCACCGGATAGCCCCCGGCAAAGTGGATACAGTTGAAATACTGCGTCAGTTTCAAAAGGTCGGCACATTGCGCACGGGTGCCGGGCACTTTCCCGGTTGTCAGGTCCCAATAGTTGGGCGGCGACGAGACATTGCCGAACAGGATGTATTTTCCGCCGACAGTGATCTTGCGGTCTGGGTTGCGGGGCGTGATATCAAACTGGGGCGGCGCCTTGGCCACCATTTCCATCACCCAGTCGCGGTCCATCCGGACGTTAGTGCCGTCAATCCGGCATCCCGCCTCGCGAAATATCTCGATGGACTCAAGATTGAGAAACTCGATACCGATCTCTTCGAGAATGCGCATCGCACCATCATGGATCGCCTCAACCCCTTCGGGCGGCAAAGGTTCGGTCGGGCGGTCTGTGTTGACCGGCAGGCGCCATGGCATCTGATCGATCACAGCGGTGCCGCGACGATCTGCGGCCCCGGCGCGCCCGCCGTGCCTGCGGCGCCGTGGTGCTGTATCTGGCATGGTGGACCCCTTGAGATGTGCAAGTGAGGTCCAATAAATGACAGAGCCTTGGGGCGTGGTGATTTTTGAAAGCGACGGTTGATGTCGTTTTCAGAGCCGCCTCTTGGGCCTTAGCTAAACTTTCGCCGGTCTTCGCCTCAGCACCAGCTGGCTTCGTTTTTCCCGCGCGAGCGCAGCATCTCGTCAACATTGGCCTTCAGCAAGTGATAGCCGACGTTGCCATAAAGCGTCTGGCGCGCGTCGTTCATCACGAAAGTGGGGCTACCGCTGATTGCCAGTGACTGACAAAGCTTGGCGTCGCGGTCCAGAATGGCGGCGGCCTGACCGCTGTCGATGCGTGCGCGCAGGGCGTCGGGGTTCAGCCCCAGAGAAGCCGCACAATCGGCCTGAACGGACCATGCCGACACATCGCGACCTTCGGCAAAAAAGGCATGGCGCAATGCCCAGCTGAGAGCATGGGTTGTGCCCAGCGCTTCGCCCTGCCCGGCTTCTTCGCTTTCACTGGCAAGCTGACGCGCGGCACCGATAAAAAGATGTGTCGCCGTCGAAGTCGCAGGCCGCGTCCTGGTCCAGACATCCTCATGGATCGTGATATGGTCAAACCCCTCGGCCACGCCTTGCACATGTTTGCCATAAGCCTCAGGGCCGCCGCGATCTTTCCAAGCCGTTTCGATCTTGCCAACTGCATCAGGAAATACCGAACAGAAATGCAACGAAAAGGCGACCTGATCCTTGAACTCATCCGCCAGCTTTTCCAGCCGGATATTGGCCGCATAGGCCCAGACACAAAGGACATCTGAGAAATGTTTTATGGTCGGTTTGTCAGTCATTTTCGCCTCGTTTCCGTCACTGTATTTCAGTTCATTTACTTGGGTTGATCACTGCTTGGCTGACTGTTCGTCGATCCATGCAGGCAATTCACCGATATCGGTTAGAATAACATCGGCCTGCGGCGTTAGTTCCCGCGCTGTGGCGGGCCCGCTCAGAACGCCTATGGTTATCATGCCTGCGGCGCGCCCGGCGTGCAGGTCATGCAGGCTGTCACCGACCATCGCAACACGGCCCGGCGCCAGATCAAATTCCTTGGCAAAGGCCACAAGCTGACCGGGGTCGGGTTTATATCCGTAACCTGTGTCAAAACCTGCAATGAAAGGAAAGAACTCCAGAATGCCAACCGCTTGGAGATGCGCGCGCGCAGGGTCCTGGGCATCATTGGTTGCCACGCCCAGATGCAAGCCACGCGCACTCAGCCGCTCTATCAGCGGGCGAAGTGGCACCACTTCGGCCATGGGCGCCACTGCAGCCGACGAATTCATCCGCTCGATCATATGATCCTGCGAAATGCCCGGCAAATGCGCGACAAGTGCGCCGGCCACCTGCGCTTGGGTTCCTGCGATGGCAATGCTTGCGGGCAGAAACTGCGCATTCGGAATGTCAAAGCCGATAGCCTGACCCAACCGGTGTGCAAGGGTCGCGTCCCCGCCTGAGATCTCGGTCAGAAACGCGCTGGCCCAGACGCCCCATGTTGCTTCGAAATCCAGAAGCGTGCCGTCCTTGTCAAAGATGATCCCGTCGATTGGGTTTTGTTGCCTGGCCATGGTCTGTCTCGGTGATTTCCGGTTGCGGACACCTTATGCACTTGGCCGACAGGTGCCAGCGCGAAAGCCATTGGATTTGGGTAAATTTGATTGACGCTGACAACTAAATTGCGCATCTTTCGCAAATGCCCAACAATCCCGCTTATGACCTGCACGCCTCGCTTGGATACCAACTAACCGTTGTGGCGCGCCTTAATGAACGCCCGTTCGAGGACGCCTTGCATGAACTTGGGCTGACGCGCACAACGTGGTGCGTTCTGTTGGCGGTCTCGGTCGAGGGGCTGTCGCGCCCCTCGGACATCGCTGATTTTGTCGGCATTGATCGCACGGCAACCTCGCGTGCGCTGCGCCAGATGGAAAAGCAGCACCTTATCCGTCGCGCGGCGGGGCGTGATGATGGGCGCACGACCTTGGTGGCGATCACTGGCGCGGGTCAGGAAGCTCTGGCACGCGCCACGCCGCTGGCGCGGCAGAACGCACAACACTTTGACAGCCGGCTCAGCGCGGATGACCGGGCGCAACTGGTGGCGATCCTTAATAAACTGAAGGGCGACGCGCCTTTGTCGCTGCATAGGATTTAGCGCGATGCTGAAATGGACCTCTTACAAGAACCGCCCGATGCATTTGGGCCCCTACCCTTTGGAGAAGCTGCGCCGTGTGGCCACACCACAGGGGCTGAACGATCTGCCGCCGCAAGCGGGGCTTTCATTTCGCACCCAAGATCCTTTGTCGATCGTCAATGCAATGCAGGAATATCAGGCGATGCTGGACGCCACCCGTGACGGGCTGGTCAAGCCTGAGCGCGCCGAGATACCCGAAGATCCGCAAGATCGGGCCGACCACCTCAAGGCCTTTGGTTACTACTGTGACGCGGCCATGGTGGGCATCTGCAAAGTGCCTGATGGCACATGGCTGGAACAGCCGATTGTGAACCCTGATGTGGCGCGTCTGGCCGCCAAGATAGAGACGATGCAGCCCAAGACGCTGGCCTCGGGGATCGACGTCATTATGGCGGGCCTTAAGGACGCGATGCGCGCGCCCAATGACGGCTGCCGCCATCACAGCCACGCTCTGGTTTTCCTTTATGACCACCCGCGCGCGCCGCGCCCGGATGAGCCCGGTGCCGACTGGATCAAAGACGCCGAGGCCCAGCGCAGTTGCCTGCGCGGGTCGGAAACGGCCACAACACTGGCCAGCTATATCCGGCTATTGGGGTATGAAGCACGCGCGCATTCGGGGGCCGCCACGGATGTTCATCTGGGCCAGCTTGCGGTTTTGGCGGGACTGGCCACAGGCGACGAGAAAGGCGCGATCAACCCCTTTGTGGGCCGTGATTTCGGGGTGGCAGTGGTGACCACGACGCTGGATCTATGCCCGGATCAACCCTTGGCGGCGGATCAGAGGCCGCCGGCCAGCTATCGCACAGGCCTGGGCGCGCATGCCAAATCGGCGCGGCGCCGCGACCCTTACCGCGCCCGCAACTATGTCGATGGCGCACATCCCTTCGAGACGCTCAAACGCGTCGATCAGCCCACGACCTATATCGATGCCGCAAATGTCGCGCGGGTGCCCAAACGCGCCAACATGTTCGCGCGCGCCCTTTTCGGCGATCTGGGCCGCGCCGCTCAGGAGGGGGCAAAAAACGGCAATTACGTGCGAAAATCAGCGGCGGCTTATGCATTTCGACCCTCGCTTGGGGCGCTTGTCCTTCTGCAGGATGGCAAGGCCGGGCCGCGCCACCCCACAACCAAAGACGCGGCCCGCAATGCCCGCAACATCAAAGCCGCGCTTTACTATCTGGGGGTTGATGCGGTGGGGCTGTCGGCCTGCCCTGACTGGACATACTACAGTCACGACGCCGCAGGCCAGCCGATCACACCCTACCACGACAACGCGATCTCGATGATCATTGATCAGGGCCATGAGACGATGGAAGGCGCCAGCGGTGACGACTGGATCGCCTGCGCCCAGTCGATGCGCGCCTATCTACGGTTCTCGCTTTTGGGCGGGGTTCTGGCCCAGCATATTCGCCGCCTTGGCTATACCGCACGGGTCCATTCGGTGATGGATGACGAGGTTCTGCATCCGCCGCTTTTGCTATTGTCGGGTCTGGGCGAGGTCAGCCGCATTGGCGAAGTTATTCTGAACCCGTTCCTTGGGCCGCGTCTGAAATCGGGTATCGTGACGACCTCGATGCCGATGGCGCATGACAGGCCGATCGACTTTGGGCTTCAGCGGTTTTGCGAGGCTTGCAACAAATGCGCGCGTGAATGTCCCTCGGGGGCGATCACGGCCGGGCCAAAGGCGATGTTCAATGGCTACGAGATATGGAAATCCGACAGCCAGAAATGCACAACCTACCGCGTTGCGCAAAAGAACGGCGCGATGTGCGGGCGATGTATGAAGACCTGCCCGTGGAACCTTGAGGGGCTTTTTGCCGAAGCGCCGTTTCGCTGGGCCGCGATGAACCTGCCCGGGGCAGCGCGCGCTTTGGCCAAGCTTGACGACATGGTCGGCAATGGCGAGGTGAACCCGGCCAAGAAATGGTGGTGGGACCTAGAGATGGTCGATGAAGGCGCTTACCGGCGCCCCGCGCATGACGTAAACCTGCGCCCGCTTTCCAAGGATCTTGACCTTAAATTCAAGGATCAGACGCTGGCCGTCTATCCCGCACCCCTGGCCCCGCCGCCCTGGGGCTATCCCTTTGCGATGGACCGCGAGGCAGGGATCGATGCCTACCGCGCAATGATCCCGGCGGATGAGCACAAGCGCCGCCGCGCTGCAGGTATCGCGCCAGAGCATGTTTATACCGCTAATCAGGGCACTTCGCCGGTTATCGGGGTTGTCGTGTCGAAGGTCGAAAAGATGACCGACGGCGTTACCAAATACGAGTTCTCGATGCCCGATGGGTCCGCGATGCCGCCCGTCACTGCGGGCGCGCATATAGATGTGGTCGTCGCGCCAGAATTTTTCCGGCAATACTCCCTGTCGGGCGATCCCGCAGATCGCTCGCGCTATCAGATCGCGGTCCTGCGCGAGGATAAGGGGCGCGGTGGTTCCAAGCTGATGCACCGGATATTTGAGCCAGAGCGACGGGTCTTTATTTCGCATCCGATCAATCACTTTCCCCTGACCGAAGAGGCTGATTTCACCTACCTCATGGGCGGCGGCATTGGCGCGACGCCGATGATTGCGATGGCCCACAGGCTACACCGGATCGGCGCCGATTTTGCGCTGCATTACAGTTGTTCAAAGCGCGGCAACGCCGGTTTTCTGAAGGATCTTGCAGCGGCCCCATGGGCGGGCCGGGTCCACTATCATTTCTCGGACGAAGGCACGCGCGCCGATCTGGCACAGGTCTTGCAGAACCGACCGGGCGCGCATGTCTACACCTGTGGTCCCGATGCCTATATGTCGTCGGTTGTCGATGCCGCCCAAGCGGCCGGTTTTGCCGAAGAGGCGCGGCATCTGGAATATTTCTCGGTCCCCGAACAGCCTGAGTATGAAAACTTTGACTTTACGCTTCGCCTTGCTCGCTCTGGCAAGGAGGTTCAGGTTGCCGCCGATCAGGTCGCCACGGAGGCGCTTTTGGCATCGGGCGTGCATGTTGATGTCAAATGCTCAGACGGGCTGTGCGGGGTTTGCAAATGCACGGTGAAATCCGGCGCTGTCCAGCATCGCGATTTTGTTTTGTCCCAGGCCCAGCGCAAAACCGCGATGATCCTCTGCCAGTCTCGCGCTCAGGACCCCGGCGGGGTGGTCGAGATTGATCTTTGAAGGCGCACTTAAGTCCAGTTAACCTCTTCGCCGCCCGGCAAAGAATGGCGTGCCCGCATCGGGCTGTCATAGCTTAACTTTTCGGCGTCGCAGAATTCGACGACCCAATCGTCGTTCATCATCAGAAAGTCCAGAACCGACACCAGGAACGCCGGTTCATTGGCCCTTTGGCGCAAATCATCCGCCGCGGCCCCCGTCGCGCCCAGAAATACCGGCATCACCTCGTCATTTGACGCCAGCCAGGCCAGCGCCCTTATGCCGATCCACTCGGCATGATCCCGCTCAATCACTTAAGTTTTCCTTCAGTTTTATATTCGCGCGAAAGGTTTTCTTAACCTCTGTCAATAAAGACTGACCAAAGACAAAGGCACAAGCCGCAACACCATTAGTGACACAAGTAGCAGTACGGAGGCCAAGAATGGCGGGCCGAATTTTGATCGTAGATCCGGTTGCCACAAACCGGATTATCCTGAAGGTTAAGCTGTCCGCGGCCAGGTATGATATCTGTCTGGCCTCTGGTTTTTCCGAAGCTTTGATCACCTCAGCAGCGCAAGCGCCCGATTTGATCATCGTCGGCCTGTCGGCCAGCGACGCATCGGCCAGCGATGCCGGAGCAAAATGCATTCAACAGATCAAGGGGGCCGATCTGTTTTCGGCCATACCGGTCGTGGCGATCGCGTCGGGCGCAAGCAATCTGGCGCGGCTGGCCATTCTTAAGGCGGGCGCCGAAGACGTTCTGACGCGCCCGGTTGATGACGCATTTCTGCTGGCGCGGCTTCGCAGCCTTTTGCGGGCGCGTGACGCGACCGAAGAGTTGCGCCTGCGCGATGGCACCAACAAGGCGTTGGGCTTTGAAGAGGGTCCAACCCCGTTCGAGCCGCCGGCAAATGTCGCGATCGTGGCCAGTGATCTGACACAGGCCACCGCATGGCGGCGCGCCCTACAGGCGCAGACCGGCCACAAGGTCGAGGTCTGGTCGCCCGAGGAGACGCTGGAACAGAACGCGGCCAACTCTGGCCCTGACGCCCTGATCCTGGCTGTTGATGGTGCCGGAAGGCCGGGGTCGGCGCTGACAATACTGCCCGAACTGCGCAGCCGCCGCGGCAGTCGGCATGCGGCGGTTTTGGCGGTGCTGACGGTCGAAAACCCTGCCGCCGCTGTCATGGCACTGGACTTGGGGGCAAGTGACGTGATGACCGCAGGCTTTGATGCGGCCGAACTGGCGCTCAGGCTGGGCGTTCAGGTTCAGCGCAAGCGCGACGCCGATCGGTTGCGGACCTCGGTTCGCGACGGGCTGAAAATGGCAATGACGGACCCGCTGACGGGACTCTTTAACCGCCGCTATGCCCTGCCCCATCTGGGCCGGATCGCTGCGCGCGCCAAAAGCCTGAACCGTGGATTTGCAGTTATGATCGCCGATCTGGACCGCTTTAAATCGGTCAATGACACCTACGGCCATAGCGGCGGTGACGACGTTCTGATCGAAGTGTCGCGTCTGTTGCAGGACAATTTGCGCGGCGTGGATCTGGTGGCGCGACTGGGGGGCGAAGAGTTTCTGATCGCCATGCCCGACACGACATTGGACAAGGCCCGCATTGCCGGCGAACGGCTGTGCCGCATTGTCCGCGAAACGCCGGTCTTGCTAAAAGACGGCCGCACAAAGGTTGGGGTGACGATGAGCATCGGGATCGCGATGGGGCCGGGTTTGGACATTCACGGCCGCGCGCCGCAGGATGTGGATGTCGAGGCGCTTTTGGATGCGGCCGACAAGGCGCTTTACCTGTCGAAATCGGAAGGTCGCGATCAGGTTACCGTCAGCCGAACCGCAGCCTGATCACCGCACCGACGCACACCCCGGCCCCCGCCCCGGCCAAGGACTGGCCAAGGTCTGGCTGACCCGGCAGCGGGTCTACCGCCGCGCCGGTCCGCGTCTGGCAACGGCTTCCAGCCGATCGGCATAATCGCGCCGTTCGGCCAGGCTCATCGAACTGACGCCATCCAGAAAGACCCGCTGACCCAATGACACGCGGTCTACCGCGCGGGCCTGCTGTGCGGAAAAGACCTGTGTCAGTGCAGCGGGATCAAAGGGGTCGGCGCGCAGGGCCTCGATGACGCGGCCCACTTCTTGGGCGGCCTCGCGCCGACCATTGCGAAACTGGCCCCGGTTTTCACGCATCGCCTTGCGCACAGCGCGCTTTTCGCCTTCGTTCATTGCTTTGGAAAAAATCCCGAAAGAGCCAAGCCCGCCGTCGCGCGCGCCGGACCTGTCGGGGCTGCCCGGCGGCCCACCCGCCAGAATTGCACCCGCAACCATTCCGACGATCAACAGGTTGACCGACAAGGACAGCCCAAGGGCAATCGCCAGACGTTTGCTGGTCTTTGGTTGGTCAACTGCCATGGGTCAGCCCTCTGTCATAAAGATGTCGAGCGTCGGCATCAGATCGGAAAACTGGGGGTCACTCGAATACCCCAGATAGCCCGCCGTCAGGTCGTCGACCGCGTCTGGCGCGGAAAATCCGATCCAGACACCGGTCACAGCCGCCGTTGCCAGACCGGCAAAGGTTGGCCAACCACCCAGTGCCGCGCCAAAGTCGCGCCAGCGAAATCCAGATCTGGATATGGGCGTGGCCCGGGGTATAGGAATGGCCCAAGCCATTTGCTGATCCTCACCATCTTGCAGGACCCGCGCCAAAAGGTCGGGCGAAGCTTGTTGCCGGGTCGCCTGTGCGGCGTCGAAAAAGACGCTCAGACCCTCGTCATCCATTTGGGTTTTGTCAGCCATCGTAATACCCCAGTTCGTCTTGCCGCCCAGCCAGTTCAGCCGCCAGCGTCCGTTTTCCCCGCGCCGTCAGACTTTCAACTGCCTCGACGCTTATTTCCATCACTTCCGCGATCTGAGGGTTCTGAAAACCCTCGATGTGGCGCAGAACCACCGCTTGCCTTTGTCGCATCGGCAGCTTTGCAAGCGCCTTTTGCAAAGCCTCGGCGCGGGCTGCCTCGACCATGGTTTCGGCGGGTCCCGGCGTGTCGTCGATCGGTTCGGGGACCGTGTCCAGCCCGACACCCCGCGCCTTTCTAAGCCGATCCGTGCACAGGTTGGCCACTACCCGGTAAAGCCATGTGGTCACCAAAGCCTCGCCCTGACGCCAGTCCGGAGCGATCTTCCACAGCCGCATCATCGCCTCTTGTGCGACATCCTCAGCCTCGGCGCGGTCCCCCAGCATCCGAAAGGCATGCGCCATCACCCGCGGCGTCAGGCGCAGCGTCAGTATCCGGGCCGCAGCGGCGTCACCATTGGCGTAAAGCACCAAAAGCGCGTCATCTGTCACCTGGTCCATGGCATCAAGCGGCATATCCATTATCCGTCTGAACTATCCCGGGCTTGTTCGGTCTGCAATGCGCGCCCGCGCAGGGTAAGCGGGCGCGCGCTGCGATCAATTGTTGTCGTGGTCGCGTTTGCCTTTGCCGCGCTTGCCTTTGCCGCGCTCGCCACGGGCGGCTTTGGCGGCGTCAAACTCGGCCTGCGTGATGGCGCCGTCGCCATCTTTGTCCATCCGTTTGAACATGCGCCCGCTTTCGCGCGGCGTGAGTTCGTCCTGACTTAGAACGCCATCCTTGTTTGCATCGCGCCGCTCGATCATCGCTTTGGTGCGCTGGCCCAGCCGCTCTTGCATGCGCGCCTCGGCAGAGGCGATCAGCTCATCCTCGGACAGGGCATCATCGCCGTTTGCATCCGCTGCCGCGAAACGCTGCTGGCGGCTTGCGTCGATATCCGACTGGGTGATCTGACCATCCTTGTTGACGTCCAACTGGCTGAAATCGGGACCCTCACCGCGCCCACCGGGGCCTTTGCGTGCATCCGCGATCGCCGTGGTTGCCAGACTTACCGCGCCCAGCGCCATGACGGTGAAACCCGCCAGAATTGTTGATTTTCTCACTCGATGTTCCTTTCGACCTAAATTCACTTGAACACATCTGATGCGTTCAAAGTGTCAAACGGGCGAAATGGACTTTTCCGTCGCATGTGGTGGCACAGTATTTGCGACATGCCGCCGCAAGCCCCGCGTTGCCCCTGTTGTGGAGCGCAAAAAGGACTAGGTTGGATGTGACCCAGAAAGAGCATTTCATGACCGATATCACCAGCACCGCAGCCCTAACCTCAACAAAGGCCGCCGCGCCGCACGACACCCCTGACCGCCCGGTAAAGCGCGCCATGTGGCGCGGCTGGCGTCGGCGTTGCCCCAATTGCGGTGCAGGTCCGATGCTGGAAAGTTACCTCAAGGTGCGGGCGTCGTGCCCGGCCTGCGACCAAGCGTTGCACCACCACCGCGCAGACGACGGCCCCGCCTATCTGACGATCCTGATCGTAGGGCATATCGTGGCACCGTCCCTTTTGATCGTCTTCACAACCTTCCGCCCCGAACCTTTGACGCTTTTTGCGATCTTCGCTGTTGGCTCGGTCACTTTGTCGCTTTACCTTTTGCCCAGATTGAAGGGCCTGATTGTTGCGATACAATGGGCCAAGCGGATGCATGGGTTCGGCGGCTCTGACTAGGGCGGCGTCCCTATATGAGGGACGGGTCAGATGAACGATGTTGCCATCCGCGATGCGGCCACGCTGATCCTTATGCGCCGTCAGAACGACGGCCCTGCGCGCATCCTGATGGGACAACGCGGCGCCAAAGCTGCGTTTATGCCCAATAAATTTGTCTTTCCCGGTGGTGCGCTGGATGACGGTGATCTTGATATTCCACTGGCGCACCCGATCAATGACATCTGCGGTCAGCGCCTGTCAGAGGCCCCCAACCCTGAGCGGGCGGCGGCCCTGCCTGCAGCGGCGATCCGTGAGCTGTGGGAAGAAACCGGCCTGATGCTGGGCCAGCCCGGTCAATGGGATCGTGCAGCACCTGACGATTGGCGCGATTTCTCTGCGCAAAACCTCTGTCCCTCTGCGGCGGGCCTGACATATGTCTTTCGCGCAATTACCCCGCCCGGGCGCCCACGGCGGTTCGATGCGCGGTTCTTTCTGGCAGATGCCAGCGATGTCGCAGGTGATCTGGATGATTTTTCCGCCGCCTCGGACGAACTTTCGCATCTGCAATGGATTGCCCTCAGCGAGGCGCGCCAACTGGACCTGCCGTTTATAACAGAGGTGGTTCTGGCCGAGGTTGCCGCAATGGCCGACCACACAGCCCCGCCTGCATCCGTTCCGTTCTTTAACAACACAGATGAAGAAAGCCTGTTTGAGCGGATCTATGGCGCTGGCGCTAAACCACCAGAATAAGCCCCACGATGCTGAGTGTCAGCAATCCGATACCCGCCACCTCGCGCACAGTGCTTCTCTCGCCAAAAACTAGAATTCCGATCAGAAAACCAAAGATCACCTCGATCTGGCCCACGGCATAGACATAAGCCGCGGTCTGAAGCGTGAAGGCCGCAAACCAGCAATAGCTGCCCGCCATTGAGGTCACGCCAACCATCGCCGTCCTGCGCCAGCTTTTAAGCGTGCGCCCCAGTTGTTCAGGCGCGCGCAAGCTCAGCCATAGCGCCATGCCAATCGCCTGTCCCATCGTGACCACGGCCAGCGTTAGCCCCGCGCGAAGGGCGACATCGCCACTTTCCAGTGAAAGCGATGCCGCGCGATAGCCGACACCGGCAAAGGCAAAAAAGACCCCTGACAAAAGCCCCAAGCCAGCGGCCCGGTTAAGGAACCGGCCAAGGAGCAGCCCATTGTGCACCGGGCCCGCGCGCGCCGGAGGGTCCGACAAAAGCAAAACACCTGCCAGCCCGACCAGCAACGCCGCCAAGGCCGCGGCTGTCACCTTTTCGCCCAACAGGACAAAACCGACCAGCGCGGTCTGGATCACTTCGGTCTTCTTGAAGGTAATGCCCACAGCAAAATTGCGCTCAGCAAATAACGCCACGACCGCGACGGTGGCCAGGACCTGTGACAGCCCGCCAACACCGGCATAAAGCCAGAAAACGGGCGGTGCGACCGGTAGGGCCTGACCCGAGGCGCGCAGATACACCACCACCGCCACCGCGATCACCGGGGCAGAAAAGACAAAGCGCGCAAAGGTCGCGCCGGTCGGCGACAGGCCACTTGTGGCCAGTTGCTTTTGCAACATGAACCGAAGCGTCTGAAAAAGGGCCGCAGCAAGGGTCAGGTAAATCCAGAAATCCATGCCCCTCACCTGCCACGGCGCTCAGACCGGTGGCAAGGCGCCTGTCACCCGCGCCGCCACAAAGGATGGGCAACGGGGTCTTTGGTCCGGATCAGATGCCGCCTGAAGACCTGCGCGTAAGAGCGGTATACATAGCTGTCATTGCGGCTGAGATAGCGCGCGCGGTTCTGGCGATAGAGCTTTTGCAAACGGTACCACGGGACGGCGGGGTGCATATGGTGCACGACATGCAGGTTGTTGTTGAGAAACAAAAACGCCAGCGGCCCGCGGTCTTCGATGATCACGGTGCGCGCGCGCGCACGCTCATGCGCCTGATGTTCAAGAAAAGTGCGGATCTTGATCAGTGAAAGGCCGATATAGGCGGCCAGCAAATAGCTCCAGAACCCCATGCCCCCCACCATGTAAATCCAGCCAAAGACCAGACCAACGGCCGGGATATGCCATAGCCAGCCTTTCAAAATGCGCCGGTCCCCACGCAAAACCGCGCGCGCATCGCACCACAGGAAAACCGACTGTGACACAAGAACACCAATGGTGATGCGCCCGATCAGCGTGTTGTTGAACATAAGCAACAGACGCAGAACGCGCGGCAACCGCTCCCATATTGCACCATCAAGGTAATTGGCCTCGGGATCATCATAAGGGTCGGTCAGAACCGCGTCCTTGTGGTGGGCAAGATGGGTGTCGCGGAAACGAACATACGGGATCAGAACGGCAAGGGCCGGAAAGACCAGCGCCTCGTTCGTCCGGGTTCGCCTGAAGGGATGGCCGTGGATGATCTCGTGCTGAAGCGACGAGAAAAGCGCGATGGTCACAGCCGTCAGTGCAATGCCAATTCCAAGCTGCGCCTCAGCAACCCAGGTCGTCGCCAAGGCCCAGGCCAGGTAACAGGCAATGATCAATCCAAGGGTCGGCCATTCGACCACCCCGGCGCTTGCGTTTCGCACCTAACTCTCCAGAAAATCTAAGAAATATCTACGCCTTCCAGCTAGCACTTGCGCACCGGCGTTAAAATTCCGAAGATGCGAAACATAAATCACATTTGTTAACTAAAGTGCACAGATATGAGTAAATTCGACAAACGCGCACGTGCTCAGCTCTTTCGGGACCGGCTGGCCAAAGCGATGGAGCAATCGGGCCTCAATCAAAGCGCCCTTGCGCGCCAGATCGGCGTTGACCGATCAACGGTCTCGCAACTTCTGGCAAGTCAGACAACGCGCCTGCCCAATGCGCAGGTCGTCGGCGAATGCGCCACGGCCCTTGGGGTTTCGGCTGACTGGCTTTTGGGGCTGACCGAGCTGCCCGAACTTGCCGCCGATCTGGTGGCGGCAGCCATGACGATGACGGCCGCGCCACGCGCGCTGGTCGACGCTCAGATCTTCGCCTGGCACCAAGAGGCCGCTGGCTACAAGATTCGCCATGTGCCCGCGGGTCTGCCTGATATGCTTAAAACGCCCGAGTTCCTGCGCTGGGAATACGCCCCTGAACTGGGCCGCACGACCCAGCAGGCCATCGGCGCCAGCGAAGACCGGCTGACATGGATGCGCAGCGCACGCTCCGATTTCGAAATCGCAATCCCGCTGCACGAACTGTCGTCCTTTGCCCTTGGCGAAGGTTATTACCGTGGCTTGTCCGCACAAATGCGCCTGCAACAGATCGACCGGATGCTCGCCCTCCACCGCCAGCTTTACCCGGCCGTTCGGATCACACTTTTTGACGCGCGCCGGCTTTATTCGGCGCCGATTACGGTCTTTGGCCCGCTCCTTGCGGTGATCTACCTGGGCCGCAATTACCTGGCCTTTCGTGACCCTGATCGCATCGCGGCCCTCACCACCCATTTCAATCAGCTGGTGCGCCAGGCAGATGTCCCCGACCATGATTTCCCCGCCCACCTGATGCAGCTGCGCGAAATGATCTTGTGACCTTCATTTCTCCGGCAAATATCCCTGCCGGAGGCTCCTGCCGAAACCCAACCGTCACCGCCCCTGCCCGACGAAGCGCCCAAGCCCCTCTGGCACAGGCTGACCGGCCTGCGCTTGTGCAATGCGCCGCAATGCATCGGCAATGCCGGGCGCAGGTTCTGACGCTTTGCGGGTCTCAAGGCTGACATGGATCAGCATGTGTTCGCCCGTCGCCAAAAGCCGCGCACCTTCGTACATTTCGTGCCAAAGATGCATCTTCTTGCCCGCCCCCAAAACGCAACGCGTCCGCACGGTGATCACGGCGCCGGCGCGAACTTCGTCGATGTGCCGGATATGCGTCTCGGCGGTGAAAAAGCTGCAACCGGACTGAATATAGGCCGCGTCACAGCCAATGATTTCCATGAACCGGTCGGTCGCATCGCCAAAAGCCTGTAGGTATTTTGCTTCGTTCATGTGGCCGTTGTAATCAGTCCAGTCCAGCGGGACCGCGCGGTGCACCGTCAGGATCGGCTGGCTTGGATCGGCGATCTCGCTTGCGTGTCGGGGCCGCGGGTCCGACGCCTTATCTGCGGCATTCAGCAAGGCCCCCGCACCCCAGTTCTGCGCCTTTAGCGCGCGTATCATCGCCACCAGATTGTTGTCCCGAATGCGCTCCAGTTCACGAATGGAATGCGCGCCTGACTGTTCGTCGGACTGACTGGCGATCTTTTCGATCAGGTCTTCGGTCAGATCGGGCACGTCCATCAGTTTGGTCCATGGCCATTTCAGCGCCGGGCCGAACTGGGCGATGAAATGCTTCATCCCTGCCTCGCCACCGGCAACCCGGTACGTCTCAAACAGGCCCATTTGCGCCCATCTGATCCCAAACCCATAGCGGATCGCATCGTCGATCTCTTGCGTGGTGGCGACGCCGTCGCGCACCAGCCACAGCGCCTCGCGCCAGACCGCCTCGAGAAAGCGATCGGCAATATGGGCATCGATTTCTTTTGTGATATGAAGCGGATAGCATCCAATTTCGGTCAGCGTCTTTTTCGCCACCGCGATCAGTTTTGTGTCATTTTGGTCCGTGGTTACCAGTTCGATCAACGGCAACAAATAGACCGGATTGAAAGGGTGCGTCACGACAATCTGACCGGGCCTCGCCCCGCCTTCCTGAAGCTCAGAGGGCTTAAAGCCGCTGGTCGATGACCCGATGATTGCATCTGGCCCAGAGGCCTTCTGGACTTGGCGGTACACCTTTTGCTTCAGCTCCAGACGTTCGGGAACACTTTCCTGTATCCACGCCGCCCCCTGCACCGCCTCGGCAATAGTGGCATGAAAACTTAGCCACCCCTCAACCGGCAAGGCCACATCGAACAGACCCGGCATCGACCGGCGCGCGTTTTGCAGAACCTCGTCGATCTTGCGTTGCGCTTGCGTGTCAGGGTCAAAAACCCGCACGTCCCACCCCATAAGCAGAAACCGCGCCGCCCAGCCGCCCCCAATTACGCCACCGCCAATGATTGCTGCTGTTTTTGTCATGCCAACCGCTCCCTAACTGCTGCGGCCAGGGCCTGACCCAGAACCTTATGCGCCGCGACGCTCAGATGCACACCATCCAGCGGATCGGCCTGAATAAGAAGGCCGGCGTCCAGAAACCCGTATCCGGCCTCTTGGGCTGCGCGTTCTATGTGACGCTCTAAACCCGCACCACGCGCCTCGGCGCCCAGGAACATATCCGCCAGACAGCCCGCCGGTCGGACCGGGGGCGGCGCGATGACAATCACATCGCGCACCGCGCCCGAGACCTTTATCACCGCCAAAAGCCGCGCGACCGAGCGCCCTATGTCATAGGCCGAAACCGAAAAAATTGGTTTGAGGTCATTGGTTCCCAGCATCAAAAGCAACTGGTCAATCGGGCGGTGGCTTTCCAAAATCGAGGGCAAAATCCGCAAGCCATTGCGGTGCGGGCCCTCGATCGGATCATCATGCAGCGTCGTGCGTCCGGGGTGGCCTTCGGCAATCACTTCCCAGGCGGGATCCAGCAGGCGCTGCATCACCGTAACCCACCGGTCGGCGTGCGCGTGGCGCGCATTCAGGCCAAGCTGGCTCAGGGGCGGTGTTCCATGGGTGTTGCTGTCGCCAAAAGCCAAAAGTACAGGCATCCGTTCGCTCCCTTTCCTGCCGGCCATACAATGGCGCGGGCTTTGACTGTCAGGGGGATACATCCCGCCAAGCGGCAAGGTTGTATCCGTTAAACTCCAGAACCGTCTTCGCGGCCCGGTACCTGTCGGCGGCGGGCTTTTCCGCACGGTCAAGGATCACCGCAAAGCGCCCGTCATGGCGCGCCAGAACGGCCGTGCGGTAACTTTCGTCGGTCCATAAGACATAGTAATCCGCAGAGGCCGGGCCCGCGCTTGTCATGACCGCCTTGCCGCCCCGCGCACGCGCCGGGCCCGACAGATGCCCCGACCCACCGCAATCGGCCAGAACGTCCTGCCGGGCACAGGCGATCCGGGCCGCGGGCAGCAACCGGAACAAAGGGCCACCCGCCGTCTGAAACGACTGCAGCTGTCTCTGGCCGCCACCCGGCGCCTTGCGCCCGATCACGCCCACCTCGTACCATCGCCCTTCAAAACGGGGCCATTCAAACCGCGTGGTATAGGCAAAGGGCGCGGCCGCATCACGGTAAACGCCGCTTACCGGTGCGGTGCAGGCGGCCAAAAGCAGCGTCAGCGCCCAAAGCGATCTCATACCGGGGCCCGTTTGGTCAGGCCCAGCTTGCGGCGCACCCCGTCAGGGCCAATGACCCGCGCGCCCATGTTCTCAATGATGGCGCCTGCGCGCTCGACCAGTTGCCAGTTCTCGGCCAAAACGCCCTTGTCCAACATCAGGTTATCCTCCAGCCCGACCCGAACGTTGCCACCCGCCAGAACCGAGGCCGCCACATATGGCATCTGATTGCGGCCCAGCGCAAAGGCCGAAAAGGTCCAGTCCTGGGGCACATTGTTAACCATCGCCATGAATGTATTCAGGTCATCCGGCGCGCCCCACGGCACGCCCATGCAAAGCTGAACCAACGCGTCGGGGGCCAGAACTCCATCGGCAACCAATTGTTTTGCATACCATAAATGGCCAGTATCAAAGGCCTCAATCTCGGGCTTTACGCCCAGTTCTGTCATCATCTTTGCCATCGCCTGCAACATCCCCGGCGTATTGGTCATGACATAGTCGGCCTCGGCAAAGTTCATCGTGCCACAGTCCAACGTACAGATCTCAGGACGGCATTGCGCCACATGCGCGACCCTCTCACGCGCGCCAACCATGTCGGTGCCCTGAACCGTAGGCAACGGCGCTTCGGTGCCGCCAAAAACCATATCACCGCCCATTCCGGCGGTCAGATTCAAAACCACATCAACATCCGCTGACCGAATTCGATCCGTCAACTCGCGGTAATATTCCAGCTTTCTGGACGGAGCGCCGGTTTCCGGATCCCGGACATGGCAATGCACAACCGCCGCCCCCGCCTTGGCTGCCGCGATCGCACTTTCGGCAATCTGGCGCGGCGAGCGGGGCACATGGGGGCTCCGTTCCTGTGTCGCGCCCGACCCGGTGACAGCGCAGGTCACAAAAACCTCGCGGTTCATCTTTAGCGGCATGTCGGTCCTCCCCATTTAGTCCCGAACCAACCCGCCGCCCATCGCCTCTGCGCGCCGGTTTGCGACCTTTTTATCTTCTTTGCGAAAATACCTCTGCGGGGGTCCGGGGGTGCAAAACCCCCGGCGCGTTGCTGGTTCAATACGGCATCGGATGAGCGCGGTGGGCGGCGGAAATATCTGCAAGCACCTCATCTGAAAGAGTAATTTCAGATGAACCCAGGGCGGTCTTCAACTGCTCCATCGAAGTTGCGCCAAAGATCGGGACGGTGTGAAACGGACGGCGCAGACACCAGGCAATGGCCATCTGCGCCGGGTCCAGTCCGTGCTTTTGCGCCACCTTCAGATAGGCGTCGACGGCGGAGAATACGCGATCACTGATCCGCCCGCCCAGACCTGGGTTGAGGTCCATCCGCGAGGCTTTGGGAACTGCGCCGTTCTGATATTTGCCGGTCAAAAGCCCCGCGGCCAATGGTGAGAATGCCAAGAGGGTGACGTCTTCGTTCACCGACAATTCGGCCATGTCGGTATCGTAAAGACGGCACATCAAAGAGTATTCGTTCTGCACCGTGGCAACCCTTGGCCCGCCGGTTCTATCGGCCGCGGCAAGCCAGTTTGCCGTGCCCCAGGCGCTTTCGTTCGACAACCCGAAGTGCCTGATTTTCCCCTGTTTTACAAGGTCTTTCAGGGTTTCCATTGCTTCGTTCATATGCGCAATCGTGGCCGCGCGGTCCTGTTTTGAGGGGTCATAGTTCCAGTTTTTGCGGAACATATAACTGCCCCGGTTGGGCCAGTGAAACTGGTAGAGGTCGATGACGTCGGTTTTGAGGCGCTTGAGCGACGCCTCTAGCGTCGCGGCGATTGTTTTGGACGAGATCGGCGCGCCTTCGCGGACCATTTTCTGGCCCTCGCCCGAATGCTTTGTGGCGATGATCACCTCGTCCCGGCGGCCCGATTTTGCGACCCAGTCACCGATGATTTCTTCTGTTCTTCCAATGGTTTCGCGCGAAATGGGGTTGACCGGATACATCTCGGCTGTGTCGATAAAATTGATCCCGCGTTCCAACGCATAGTCGATTTGCTGATGGGCTTCGTCCAATGTGTTCTGGGTGCCCCATGTCATCGATCCCAAGCAAAGCTCGGAGACTTTGAGGTCGGTTCGTCCAAGGGTGGTCATGCGCATCTGTCATCTCTCCGTTCAGGTCGCGGGCGAGACTAGCGGACCGCAGCGTGGTGACAAGCCTAAGGGGGGGGCGGATGGCCGGGATCGGCGGAATTCCTTGCTATCTGTACATTTTGTACCGGAAAATCGGCCATTTTTGCAGGGCGCGGTAAGGACGGCGGGCCGAGGCACACCTGGCTCTTATAGCTTGTGTTCATTGTTTTCACTGGCGGCAAAGACCGTGATAAGTGCATGTAGATTTCTTAGAGACGTGTTACACTTCCGCGGTAAGAGCTAATCATTTTTGGCCATAAGCCAAGCATACTCTTTTTGATAATCTAGGGTCAGCACCCCTAGCTTCGGGGTAGGCTGACCGACCCAAGGTCTAAAGTTACTTTCACTCCACTCTAAGACTACGCGCAAGCTTCGATGTATCGCGAATCTGGTAGCGATTGGCAGACCAATTGCAGTGAGATCTGAAGAGTTTTGAATGATCAAGTCCTGACCTTGTAGCTGCGTCAGTTTTAGGCGTTTTGTTCCGTATGCGATTTCACATGCGAAGGTTCCATCAATTTCATTTTGATAGACGGCTGTAACTAGACAGGGCCTATGAGCCGGAGCCGAACCCTGCGGGTTGGACTCCGGATAGTAGCCTGTTACAATGTCAAAGACATTGGGTGGGCTAGCCACCCAATTAGGTTGAGACGACCTGACCAAAGGAATCAATTACCTTCCACTTAGAGTCAGACACGTCCACACCACGCTCACGCCGAATTTCAGCGACTATTTCCTTCGTCACATCATCGTTGTATGCAAAAACTTCTTTAGGTAGCGCATCGCAGCCGTTTGAAGTTGTGTGTTTGGCTTTCTGGGCCATAAGTCTCTCCAGTTATTTCTAGCAAAGATATGTGATTTTATCCAGTTAATGCAATGATTCTGGCAACATCGTGTCCTAACGTAAGTTATTCTTGTTGACGGAGTCTCAACGCACGATGGATTAAGTGGTTCCTTAGACTTTCTTTATATCCCAGATCAACTGGACACAAACATATTGTTCAGAACCGGCAGCTTTGCGGCAGGCTAACAGACGCTTCACTCATTTTTCTTAGTGTTGTATATGTGTGTTAGTGGCATGGTCCCTTCATACCCACTTGAGAACAAAATGAGAACATTTTATTCTCTGACGTCATGAGCCACCCTGTTTTGACACGCAGCACGCATCGCCGGTCCGGCCGGCCAATGATCCCGGTTCTGCCGGATATCCAACTGGCCACCAGCCGGGTGCATGAATTTTGCGGGCCCGCCCGGCGGATGCTGGCCTGTCTGGTGGCGGGGCGGATTGACGGGCCGGTCTTCTGGATCCACCCGTCGTGGCATTCTGACGAATTATACCTGCCGACGGTGGCGCGGTTTTTCAATCCGGGGCGGCTGACGATCCTGCGACCCAACCGGGTTGAGGATTTTCTGTGGTCGATGGAGGAATGTTTGCGCGACGGCTCGGCGCCGCTGGTGGTTGGTGATTTTCACGCCCCTGCGGGTCTGACCCCGGTGCGGCGGCTGAACCTTGCCGCCGAGGCCGCGTATGAGGAGCGGATGAAAACCACGGTGGGGCTGCTTTTGGCGCCCGGCGATGGCGGCTCGCCCGGGGTTGAGACGCGCTGGCATATCGCGGGGGCGCATACTCCGGGCAGGCGCGCCTGGACGCTGGAGCGGCGCCGCGCCCGGATGGAGCCGCCCAAAGCCTGGGATCTGACACCCGGCTGGCATCTGAGCCCGCGGCCGCTGGCCTCTTAGGGCGGCCACCGCGTGCGGCGGTTTCGGATCACGAAAGTTTCAGATCACGAAAGTTTCAGGCGCGCGGGCGGGGCAAAACGCAGTAGTGTCGCGCTATGAAAAGAGTGATCACAACAGCCTTGGGCCTCTGTCTTGCCCTGACCCTGATCGCGGGACCATTGGCCGCCGCCACCCGCTATGTGTTGGACCCAGAAGGGTCGAACGTAGATTTTTACTACCGGTTCAGCGGTAATGAGGTTCAGGGCACTATACCCGTCACTTCGACAGAACTTTTCCTTGATTTTCAAAATGTTACCAACTCGCGCGTCAGTGTCACACTGGATGTGACCGGGGCGCGCGCGGGGTTTGTCTTTGCCACGCAAGCGATGAAGGGGCCCACGGTTCTGGACGCCGAAAACCATCCTGAGATCCGTTTTCAAGCGACGCGGTTCTTACAAAGCGGCAACATCGCATTGGTCAGCGGGCAACTGACCCTGCATGGCGTGACCCGGCCGATCACTCTGCGGGCGCAGCTGTTTCGCGCCCAAGGCACCCAGGATCAGGATTTTTCGCGCCTTGTGGTTCGAATGACCGGCGCGCTGTCGCGTCAGGCATTCAACGCCACGGGCTACAAAGACCTTGTCGGGGACGAGATCCGGCTGGATATCACCGCAGCCCTCACCCAAAGCAGCCTCACTCAAAGCAATTGACGCGCCCGGAATAATCCTTGATCGATAAGTTCAGCCGGGTTTGCATTAAAACGACCCAGATTGTCGATTTAGAACAAGCGCGCCCGACAGAGCCGCGCAGGGTGGCCCAATGCGCCTGATCATTTCCTTTGTTTCGCTGTTTCTATCGGTGATCCTTTTGCAGCTTTCTTCGGGCGGCGTGGGGCCGCTGGACGCGCTGTCGGGGCTCAAGCTGAATTTTACCAATGGGCAGGTTGGCCTTTTGGGGTCGGCGCATTTCCTTGGGTTTTTCATCGGATGCTGGTGGGCGCCGCGGCTGATGGGCGATGTCGGCCATGCGCGGGCCTTTGCGGCCTTCACCTCGATGGGGGCGATCGGGCTTTTGGCGCATATGCTGATCATCGATCCTTATGCTTGGGCGCTGATGCGGATCGGCACGGGGCTATGCGTGGCGGGCTGTTACACGGTGATCGAGGCGTGGCTGCATGCCAAGGTCACAAACGAGACGCGCGGGCGCGCGATGGGCAGTTACCGAGTGGTGGATATGGGGGCCTCGCTGGTGGCGCAGCTGTTGATCGGCGTGCTCGAACCTGCGTCATATGTCTCGTACAACCTGCTGGCGCTTTTGTGCTGCGCCTGTCTTTTGCCGCTGACGTTGACGCGGGTCGAACAACCCGTGACGCCGACGGCGCCGCGGTTGCGCCCGCGGCTGGCAGTTGATCGCTCGCCCCTGGCCGCGGCGGCGATTGTGGTTGCGGGGCTGACCTCGGCTGCGTTCCGGATGGTCGGGCCGGTCTATGGCCAAGAAGTCGGGCTGGCCGCCGGGCAGATCGCCTTTTTCCTGGCAGCCTACGTAGCAGGCGGCGCAGTGGCGCAGTACCCCGCCGGGTGGCTGGCCGACAAATACGACCGGCGCTGGGTCCTGATCTGGTTGTCGACTGCGGCGATCGTGTCATCGGCGACAACGGTTCTGGCAGGCGGCACCGGCACGCTGGGCGTCATGCTGGCGGCGGGGTTTTTCGGCTTTACGACTTTCCCGATCTTTTCGGTTGCCGCAGCCCATGCCCATGACTTTGCGACCACCGAAGAGCGGGTCGAGCTTTCGGCCGCGCTGATGTTCTTTTTTGCGGTGGGGGCAATTGCCTCGCCACTCGTCGCCTCATGGCTGATCAGCGGCTTTGGCCCATATGCGCTATTTGCCTTTCTGGGTCTCAGCCACGCCTTATTGGTCGGTGTCAGCCTGTTGCGCATGCGCGCGCGTCCCACTGTCAAAAAACGCACGAGATACGTCTATGCCCCGCGCACAACCTTTCTGATCGGACGGCTTTGGCAGGGCGCCCGAAAGCCCGACTAACGGCACGTTGGGTACTCTTCATTTCTCTCTAAATATCCAAATCCGGACTGGCGGGCTTGGCGGAAAGATCGATTTCCGCCTCCGGCGGGGATATTTAAGCCACAAAGAAATTGGTAGAGTTCTGGCCCTTGTCCCTTCGCTGAGGTAGGAGGGCGCGGAACAGCAAGTTGGACGGCACATGGAACGCATCCTTATCACCTCGGCAATTCCCTATATCAACGGGATCAAGCACCTTGGAAACCTTGTCGGCTCGCAATTGCCGGCCGATCTATATGCAAGATATATGCGGGCGCGGGGCCATGAGGTCTTGTTTCTTTGCGCCACGGACGAGCATGGCACACCGGCCGAGTTGGCGGCGGCCAAGGCAGGCCAGCCGGTGGAAGAGTTTTGTGCCCAGATGCATCAGGTACAGGCGCGTCTGGCCGAAGGGTTTCGTTTGTCCTTCGATCATTTCGGGCGCTCGTCTTCGGCGGAAAACCGAGCGTTGACCCAGCATTTTGCGGGTCGTCTTGCAGAGGCAGGCTTGATCGAAGAGCGCAGCGAAAGGCAGGTCTATTCGAATGCTGACGGGCGGTTTCTGCCTGATCGATATATTGAGGGCACCTGCCCGAACTGCGGCTATGACAAGGCGCGCGGCGATCAATGCGAGAATTGCACAAAGCAGCTGGATCCGACGGATCTGATCGACCCGCGCAGCGCAATTTCGGGATCGACGGATCTGGAGGTGCGCGAGACCAAGCACCTCTATCTGCGCCAGTCGCTATTGAAGGACGATCTGGACGCCTGGATCGACCGTCAGTCGGACTGGCCCATTCTGACGACGTCGATTGCCAAGAAATGGCTGCATGATGGCGACGGATTGCAGGATCGGGGCATCACGCGTGATCTGAACTGGGGCGTGCCGGTCAAGAAGGGCGATCAGGATTGGCCCGGGATGGAGGGCAAAGTCTTTTACGTCTGGTTCGACGCCCCCATCGAATACATCGCTTCGGCCAATGAATGGACCAATGCGCGCGGCGCGGATGACAGCGAATGGGAGCGCTGGTGGCGCACCGACAAAGGCGCGGGCGATGTGCGTTACGTGCAATTTATGGGCAAAGACAACGTCCCCTTTCACACCCTGTCCTTCCCCGCCACGATCATGGGCAGCCGCGAGCCTTGGAAGCTGGTCGATTACATCAAATCGTTTAATTACCTCAACTATGACGGCGGTCAGTTTTCGACCAGTCAGGGGCGCGGCATTTTTCAGGATCAGGCGCTTGACCTTTTACCGGCCGATTACTGGCGCTGGTGGCTCTTGAGCCATGCGCCCGAGAACTCTGACAGCGAGTTCACATGGGAGAATTTTCAGGCTGGCGTGAACAAGGACCTGGCGGATGTTCTGGGCAATTTTGTCAGCCGCGTCACTAAATTTGCGCGCTCTAAATTCGGCGAGGTGGTGCCCGCGGGCGGCACCTTCGGCCCGGCCGAAACCGCGCTGATCGCTGAACTTCAGTCCCGCCTGCGCGCCTATGAGGGGCATATGCTAGCGATGGATATCCGCAAATCGGCGGCAGAACTTCGTGCCATCTGGGTTTCAGGCAATGAATACCTGCAATCCGCCGCGCCCTGGTCGGTTTTCAAAACCGACCCCGATCAGGCCGCCGCCATCGTGCGCCTGTCGCTCAACCTGATCCGCTTCTATGCGGTCTTGTCGGCGCCCTTTATTCCCGATGCCGCCGCACGGCTTTTCTCGGCTATGAACACGCTGGACGTCGCGTGGCCCAGCGATGTGGCAAGCGCGCTTGCAGCGCTTGAGGCGGGGCATGAGTTTTCCGTGCCGGAGGTTCTTTTTGCCAAGATCAGCGATGAGGACCGCGAGGACTGGCAAGCGCGCTTTTCAGGCACACGTGACTGAAGCGGGGCAAAACCCAAGGCGAGAACGGCCCCCTTTCTTCTTTGCTTAAAATACTCTCGCCGAAGGCGAAAACTGTGCCCGGACATCTGGCGCAGTTGGTTGACAAGCGCCGGGGTCGCTGAAAATCTGCGACACGAAAGTGAAGGGGCCTATGACCACGCCTGACTTGTGCTGCGCGACCCAATCCAGGCGGCCTTTGCTGGCGCCGCCTCGATGAGCGATATTTTCGACGGTCTGGCCGCTGCCTTTTGGCTGTTGGTCACGTTAGAGCCGAACCTTGTCGAGATCAGCCTGCGGTCGCTTCAGGTCAGCCTGACGGCGCTGGCGATCTCATGTGCGATCGCGCTGCCCCTGGGCACATGGCTGGCGGTGCAGCGGTTCAGGTTCAGGCGCGCGACGATCGCGACGCTAAACGCGCTGATGGGGTTGCCGCCGGTCGTTGTCGGGTTGATTGTCTACATACTTTTGTCGCGCTCGGGGCCCTTTGGGGTTCTTGGGCTATTGTTTTCGCCGACGGCTATGATCATCGCTCAGGTGATCATAATCACGCCGCTGATCGCATCAATAACACATCAGGCGATGCGCGATCTCTGGGCTGAATATCACGACCTTCTGATCTCGCTTAAGACCACCAAGGCGCAGCGCGTTCGCACGCTGATCTGGGATGGGCGGCGCACGCTTTTGACCGCGGCTCTGGCGGGGTTCGGGCGGGCGATCGGCGAGGTTGGGGCGATCATGATCGTGGGCGGCAATATCGACCATGCCACGCGGGTTCTGACGACCGCGATTGCGCTGGAGACCGGCAAGGGCGACTTTGCGCTGGCGCTGGGTCTGGGGTTTGTCCTGATCGCGCTGGCGCTGATGGTCAGCCTGATCACCCATTGGCTGTCGCAGACAGAGCGCGAGGGCAGATGGTAGGATCGGTTTTGCCTCTGCAGGTTCGGGGCGTCGTTGTGCGGCGCGGGGCGCGGCATTTGTTGGGCCCTGTTGATCTGACAATCGAGGGGCCCGGTCTGACGATCGTGCTGGGTCCGAACGGATCGGGCAAGACGACGCTTTTGAAGGTCATGCACGGGCTGGAGCGGCCCAGTGAGGGGCGCATCAGCTATGGCATGGGCCGCGCGGAGGCGCAGGAGCGGCAGGCTTATGTGTTTCAAAGCCCGATCATGCTGCGCCGGACGGTGCGCCAGAACCTGGCCTATCCGCTGGAACTGATCGGGTGCCCCAAGGACGAGGTGCGCCGCGAGTGTGCGATCTGGGCCGAGCGGATCGGGCTGGGAGGCGCGTTGAACAGCCCCGCGCCGCGCCTGTCGGGGGGCGAGAAACAAAAGCTGGCACTGGCGCGGGCGCTGATCCGCAAGCCCGATCTTTTGTTTCTGGACGAGCCTTGCGCCAATCTTGACGGACGCTCGACCAGAGCGATCGAAGAGATGCTTTTGCAGGCGCGCGAGGCGGGCACGAGGATTGTGATGGCCACGCATGACATCGCTCAGGCAAAGCGGCTTGCAACCGAGGCGATCCTGCTTATCAATGGCGCTGTGCACGAGACCGGCAAAGCGCCCGGTTTCTTCGATGCACCTATGACATCCGAAACCAGATCCTTCTTTAAGGGAGACATCATACTATGAGCCTTACAAGCTTTTTGCGGGTTTTTGCCCGCAGCGTTTTTGTGTCTTTTCTTGTACTTCTTGGGGTTTTTGCCCCGCTCACTGCGCGCGCCGAGACGATCAAACTGGCCGTGACAACTTCGTTCAATAACTCAGGGCTGTCGGACATTCTGTTGCCCCAGATCAAAAAGGACCTCGACCTTGATGTTCAGCTTTTGATCGTGGGCACGGGTCAGGCGCTGCGGCTTGGTCAGGCCGGCGACGTGGATGCGGTTCTGGTGCATTCGCGGGCTGCCGAAGAGGCGTTTCTGGCCGCAGGGTACGGCACGCACCGGCGCGAGATCATGTATAATGATTTTGTTCTGATCGGGCCTGCGGGTGATCCGGCGGGCATTTCGGGGGCTGGATCGGCGGCCGGGGCGCTGAGCAAGATCGCCGCCGCCAAGGTGCCATTTGTCAGCCGTGGTGACGACAGCGGCACCAACAAAAAAGAGCTGAGCCTTTGGAAAAGCGCCCAGATGGATGCGGCCACTTTCGGGCCTTGGTACCGGGCCGTGGGCGCGGGAATGGGCGCCAGTCTGAACACGGCGTCGGGCATGAACGCCTATATCATGTCAGACAGGGCCAGCTGGCTGAAGTTTGGCAACAAGGGCGATCTGAAGCTGTTGTATTCGGGCGATCCGGTGCTGTTCAACCAATACGCCTTTATCCCCGTGAACCCAAAGCTGCACCCGACGGTCAAGACCGCCCAAGTGGCAAGGCTGGAGGCCTGGCTGACCGGTGAGACGGCGGAAAAGATGATCAACGACTATAAGATAAACGGCGAAAAGCTGTTTACTTTCAACGCCACGCGTTAGGCGAAAATGGCCCGGATGGACGACGATCAGTGCTGATGCGGATCGTCGTCCAGATGGCCGTGGATGGCAAATTGTTCAAGACTTGCCTCTTGCGCCTCGATCACGCGGTAGCTTTCGCTTACCCCCGCCTGGGTCAGTGAACGTTCAACGGTGATCAGCGTGTTTGAGCGATGCTCGTCGCAAAGTTCGGCCATCTGGCTGATCTCTTCTTCGGCGACGCCGCGCGCGGCCTCGACCGAGGGGGCGCCGTAGACATTGACGAAATGCTGGGCCAGAAGATCGACCAGAACGGCGCGTTCGTTTGGCTCGATCCGGGTGACGGCGACAAAGGTCACGCGGCCAAAGGTTTCAAGCCCCAACCAGCCGTTGATAAAGGCCTGACCGGCCTTGCCGGTGATCTCATCCTCGGTCCAGTTCGAAAACTCGAACCCGCCCGAAATGCACCACTCGCCCGTGCGGGCGGGGGCGTGAAAGACGTTGCGGTCGCTGTCGTCGAAATGAATGGCGCGGGCCAGTTTCATACCGGGGCCTCCAGAAGGGTGGTCAGGGGGATGACTGTGGTGCGATCGTTGGTTTTGAGCAAGAGGCCAAAATCTTCGTCGATACCAAGAAAGGTGCCGGTCTGGCCGCCGGTGGTGATGTCGCCGCCGATGCCATAGGCCAGTTCGACCCAGTCGCGGTGCAGCGAGCCTGCGCCGTCCTGAGACCAGTGGTTGATCGCCACAAGGGTGTGACGGGCCCAAAATTCGAGCAGTTCAACGGGGTCCACATCGCCGCAGCCTTCGGCGTAAAGCGAGGTCTGATCGGGGGTGTCGCCGGGGGTGTCACTTTGCGGCCAGAGCGGCACCTGAACGCCGATGATCAGCCAATCGGGAACCGCGCCGGGATCACCTGTTGAGGCGGCGATACGCAGGCGTCCGCAGTCGGCGTCATTGACGCGGATGCCGCCCGCCCATGTCAGGTTGACCGCCACTTCGGGCGGGGCAAGCGAGCCCAGCGCGTTATGGAACCCAAGCGCGCAGAGCGGGAGCATGGCGGCGGCTTTGGACAGGGGCACTTCGGGGGCCAGAACGATCGCCATTTCCAGATCGGTCGAGTGCGGAGCGTAGAGGATCAGCCCTGCGTCACAGCCGGTTTGCGCGGTCTGAATGGCGGTGGCGAAAGGGTCGATGCCCGCCGCAACGGCCAGCCCTTTAAGGAGGGGCGGAAAGACCGGGACGGCGGGTTCGTTCACGCGCCTGCGCTTTCGATCAGTTTGCGCGCGACCTGCCGGAAGGCTTCGGCCTGAGCGCTGTCAGGCTTGGAGACGACGATCGGTGCGCCGCCGTCTGCGGCCAGACGGATATCAAGGTGCAGCGGGATCTCGGCCAAAAGCGGCACGCCCAGCTTTTGCGCCTCGGCGGCGACACCGCCATGGCCAAAGACATGTTCTTCGTGACCGCAGGCCGAACAGATATGGGTCGACATGTTTTCGATCATTCCGATGATCGGCGTCTTGAGCTGATTGAACATATCAATGCCCTTGCGCGCGTCCATCAGGGCCACGTCCTGAGGCGTCGAGACGATGATCGCGCCGTCAAGATGCGCCTTTTGCGCCAGCGTCATCTGAACGTCTCCGGTGCCGGGGGGCAGGTCGACCAAAAGCACATCCAGCGCGCCCCACTGGACCTGCGTCAGCATCTGTTGCAGCGCCCCCATCAGCATCGGGCCACGCCAGACGACGGCCTGATCTTCGTTCGTCATAAGGCCGATCGACATCATGGTGACACCGTAGTTCCGCTTGGGCAAAATGGTTTTGCCATCGGGTGAGGCCGGGCGCCCCGAGACGCCCAGCATGCGCGGTTGCGACGGCCCGTAGACATCGGCGTCCAAGAGCCCGACGCGCCAGCCTTCGGCGGCCAGTGCGCAGGCCAGATTGGCCGAAACGGTGGATTTGCCGACGCCGCCCTTGCCCGATGCGATGGCATAGATGCGCGCCACTCCGGGGATTTTTTCGGGGCCTGCGGGTTCGGCGCGGCGCGAGGGTTTGAGATCGGGCGGGGCCTGAGGTGTGCTGTGGGCGGTCAGAACGGCGCTGACCGTTTTGGCGTCTTTGAGGGCGGTGACCGCGGCCTCGGCGGCCTCGCGGACCGGTTCGTATTCGGCGGCGCGGGCGGGGTTGATTTCCAGCACAAAGCGCACCGCGCCCTCGTCAACCGTCAGCGCGCGCACAAGGCCCGCGCCAACGATGTCGCCGCCGCCCACGGGGGCAGAAATGCCGCGCAGGGCAGCAAGCACGTCTTCTCGGGTCAATGCCACGTTACGAGTTTCCTTCGATCTTGCCCTTGACCACATGGGTCAGGTCCAGCCCGTCGATGGTCAGGACCATCTTTGCCTCGAAGGTTTCGCCAGTGGTATCGCCGGCCTTGCGCAGCGCCTCTTCGATGGCCTGCTGCGAGGTCACGCCGACCTGTTTGAGGAATTTGCGCATCGACATGTTAAAGTCATCGCTCATGTTTTGGGCTCCGGTCTGAGTGGACTGTTCGTTGGTTTGTGAAACGCCCCGGCGCGGGGTGCACTAATGATCACGGCGCTTAGGCGGCGGGGAGTTTGCGGTTTGCACGGCGGGACGTTCGCCCATCGCAAAGGGGTTTCCATCAAGGTGCATCTGCGCGTTGATCCGGCAATTGTCACACATCTGGATCATCCGCGAGGCTTGGGATGTGGCAAACATCGAGTGTTTGCCGGCCAGTTTCTCGACCACTTTGTCGACAGTGGATTTAACGCCGAAAAGCGATCCGCATTCGATGCAGGCAAAGGGTTCCTCTTCGTGCAGGACAATCTGCGAGAGTGCGCTATCCGTAAGGTTCATGCGCGGCTGATAGGTGATCGCGTCCTCGGGGCAGATATTGGCGCAAAGGCCGCATTGCAGACAGGCGTCTTCCTGAAAGCGCAGTTGCGGCTTGTCGGGGTTGTCGCCCAGCGCGCCCGCAGGGCAAAGCGACACGCAGGACAGGCAGAGCGAACAGGCATCGGTATCGACCAGAACCGCGCCATAGGGGGCGCCATCCGGCAGATCGATCCCAGTGGCATCGGGGTTCAGCGTTTTGGCGGCAAGGCGGGCGACCTGACGGCGGGTGCCGATGGGCAGGATCGGGTCATGCGCCGCGCCGGTGGGTGGCTGATCATCCGGGTCATAAAGGAGCGCCGTCAGCTGATCGGGATCAGCGGGATCGATAAGGGTCACCTTGGCCCCGCCCGACATGGCGCGGGCCAGTTCAGCCTCGGAACGCGGTGCGGCGCGTTCGGTTGTGGGCGACATCAAAAGGTCGACACCGGCAAATCCGGCGGCAAGGGCGGCCAACATTTCGGCATGGCCGAAGCCAGAAAGGGCTGTGGTTTCAAAGGGGATCACATCGGCCGGCAGGCCCGCACCATAGCGTGCGGCAAGGGCGATCATCTGGGCGCCGTGGTCGGCGTCATGGACCAGAAGGCGGGGCGCGGTGCCGCCCGCGGCGCGGTAGGTGCGCGCCAGAGTGGACAAGCGCCGGAAGGTAAGATCAACGGCCGGCGCGTCATAGGTGATCGCACCCGAGGGGCAAACCGCCGAGCAGGCACCGCAGCCGGCGCAGATCATCGGATCGATCGCCACATGTTCGCCCGCCGAGGTGATAGCGCCGGTGGGACAGAGGTTCAGACAGCGCGAACAGGCCGGTTTTTCGGCCCGCGAATGGGCGCAGAGCGACGGTTCAAGCTGAACATAGAGCGGCTTTTCAAACGTGCCGACCATTTGCGAGGCGTCAAGGATCACCTGTGCAGTGGCGGGCAGGCTTTTGGGATCGGCGCGCAGGTATCCATCGCGTTTTTGCGGAGCCGTAACAAAGGGTTGGCCACCGGTCAGATCAATCAGGATATCACAGTCCGATTGCGCGCCGTCCTGCGGCGGGGTCATTTTCGGGGCGCCGCGCCCGCCGGGGATAAGCGAGCGAAAGGCGTCGATCTGAACCTCGAACTGACCCAGAGAGCCGGTCACGCGCGTCAATGTCCCGTGCACGACGTCAAAGCGCCGGTCGATGGGTGTTTCGGTTGATGTTTCGCCTGATGTTTTGGCGGCATCCGTCAAAAGAGCGGTGACCGCCAGGGTTTCGCAAAGCTGAGCCGCCGCGGGCAGAACCGCCTCCGATGCACCAATGATCAGACAGGTCCCTTCAGAGATCACATCAAGCGATTTGACCGGCTGGGCGGGCAGCGCGGCTTCGGCGGCAAGGGCGGCCATCTTGGGCAGTTTGGAGGTTTCATCATCGCTCCACCCGGCGCGGTCGCGCAGATCGACAAAGCCCGGTTCGTCGGCGTCAATTTCTGCGGCCAGATCCTGAAAGGTCTGACGCTCTTGCTGGCAGGCGATGATGATATCGCCCTGCGCGAGCAGTTTCGCCGCCTCGCCGATCTGGTCACCACATAAAAAGTTATAAACTCGCGTACATTTAAGACCGGTCGTTTTTTCAATACCCTTGGCGTCAGGGGTCTGACTTGCCAAGCAATCGCAAAGCACCAGAGTTTTGGTCATGTTCTCTCCCTTGTCCGGGTGCACCGAGGTCGTCTGGCGTTCCGAACGATGATCAAGCTAGGCGGGAAACAAGGGGATCGCAAACCGAAAACGTAAATTTCCCTTTATCGAACGAAGGAAAAACTTTCGGTCCGGAATTTGGGGGGTAATCGAAATTGGGGCTTTCGGATGCGACCGCGCTGGGGCAGCATGGGGCGCGAAAACCGACCGTTCGATCGCATTCCAAGGAGGTTGCCCCGTTGAGCCGTCCAAAAGATTTCTGGTCGCGCCGCAAAGCCGGTGTCGAAGCCGAAAAGATCGCCGAGGAACGCGTGGCCGCAGAGGCCCACGCCGCAGAGGTCGAGGCCGCGCATGCCGAGCAGAGCGACGAGGAGCTTTTGGCCGAACTGGGCCTGCCGGACCCCGATGGTTTGCAACTGGGCGATGATTTTTCGGGGTTCATGTCAAAGGCCGTGCCGGACCGGCTGCGTCGGCGTGCCTTGCGGCGGCTTTGGTTGAGCAATCCGACATTGGCCAATGTCGATGGTCTGGTCGAATATGGTGAAGATTACACCGATGCCGCGACCGTGGTTGAGAACATTCAGACAATGTACCAGGTTGGTAAGGGCATGATTTCAAAAGATGAAATTTCCGAAGCCGAGGGTGTTGGCATAATGTCCGAGGCAGAGGATCCAGACGATCAGGACCCTGCCCCGCAGGACATTGATGAGGATTTTGACGCCGAGGAAGAGCTGTCCGCGGGTGTTGATGATGGTGTTGATGATGGTGCTGTTGATGAACTGGCGATGGCCGACACTATGGCCGATAATTATGAGCCAGCGCGCCCCCGACGGATGAATTTCAGGTTTCAGCAATAGCCCGCGCAAGGCGCGCGCGCCGGATTTTTGCTTTTGGGAATTCAGGGTCGGCTGTTAGGATTTGCAGGTGGAGGCACCTGATATGGGCAAGAATTTCGCACTTGGTTTCCAGCAGCCCGGCGTTTTGCGGGCGCGCATTGCAACCCGGCTGATGATCTGTGCGGGCCTGATGGGCCTTGGCATTCTGGCCCCCGCTGCGGGGCGGGCCGAAGAGTTTTTCACCCTCAAAGGACACGGCGGCCCGATCATGAGCGTTGCCGCCGCCCAAGACGCGATTGCCACCGCCAGTTTCGACAATTCGGTCGGGTTGTGGCGTGATCACCGACCCATATGGCTGGAGGGGCACGAAGCGGCGGTCAATGACGTGATTTTTCTGCCCGGTGGGCGGCTGGCCTCGGGCGGGGATGATTTTGCGGTGATCCTCTGGACCCCCGATGGCGATGGCTATTCAGGGGTACGGTTGGAGGGGCATCAGGGCAAGGTCATGGGCCTTGCGGTGGCGCCGGACGGGGATCTTCTGGCCTCGGCCAGTTGGGACGGGACGATCGGGCTTTGGCCCTTGGATGGCGGGGCACCGCGGTTTTTGAAGGGCCATCGGTCGGGCGTCAATGACGTGGTGTTTTCGGTCGATGGGCGGCGGCTTTATTCCGCCTCAAGCGATGGGACGATCGGCGTCTGGGACGTGGCGCGCGGCGATCAGACCGGGGTATTGGCGCGGCATGGGTTCGGGGTGAACCGGCTGGCGCGGGCGCCCGAGGGGCAGTGGCTGGCCTATGGCGCGGTCGATGGAGTCACGCGCATTCTGTCGCTTGAAACGGGCGCTTATCAAACGGGCACTGGTCAAACGGGCACTGAAATTGCCGAGTTCACGCGCGACCGGCGGCCCATTCTGGCGCTGAGCGCTGCACCGGATGGCACGCAGTTGGCGGTCGGCGATGGTGAGGGGTTCATCATGGTGATCGACACGGCGCGCTGGCAGATACGGCGCGATTTTCGCGCGACAGCGCGAGGGCCTGTCTGGGCGCTGGCCTTTTCGCGCGATGGCACCAGCATTTATGCCGGCGGTCTGGACGATGCGATGTTTGGCTGGCCGGTCGACACGCTGGACGAGCACGAACAGATGACGACGGGGCCGCGCAGTTTCTTGCGCGATCCCGCAACGATGCCCAATGGCGAGCGTCAGTTCATGCGCAAATGTTCGATTTGTCACACGTTGGAAGGCACGGGTGAAAGCGGGGGCGCGCGGCGTGCTGGGCCCGGTTTGGGCGGACTTTTCGGGCGGCGCGCGGGCACTGTTCCGGGGTATCGGTATTCGGCCACGCTGGATGGTTCGGCGATCATCTGGTCGCCAGAGACGATCAGCGCGCTTTTCGAGTTGGGGCCGGATCACTATATTCCCGGCTCGAAAATGCCGATGCAAAAGATCGTCAGCGCCGCGGATCGCGCCGATCTGATCGCCTATCTGCGGCAGGCCACCGCAGGGTCGAGCCCATAAGCGCTATTTTCGGGAATAGAGGTCTTCGTAGCGGATGATGTCATCCTCGCCCAGATAGGTGCCGGTCTGGATCTCGATCAGGATCATCGGCACCTTGCCGGGATTTTCCAGCCGGTGCACCGCGCCCAGAGGGATATAGACCGACTGATTTTCCGACAAAAGCGTTTGTGTGTCGTCGATTGTCACCTTTGCGGTGCCCGCCACGACGATCCAGTGTTCGGCCCTGTGGTGATGGCTTTGCAGGCTTAGTGCTGCGCCGGGTTTGACGACGATCCGCTTGACCTGAAACCGGTCCGAGGTCACCAGGCTTTCGAACCAGCCCCAGGGGCGATAGTCGCGCGGAAACTGTTCTGATTGCGGGATTTTTCGGGCCTTCATGGCCTGAACGGCATCCTTAACCTTTTGACTTTGCGACTTTTTCGCGATCAGGACGGCGTCTGGCATGGCCACGGCGACGATGTCATCAAGCCCGATACCGACCAGTTCCAGACCCGGCGCTTCGGAGCGCAAAAGCGAGTTTTTGCAATCGATGGCGGTGACGTGATCGGACCGGACGTTGCCATCGGCGTCGGGGCCCATCTCTTGCCAGACGGCCTCCCAGCCGCCCAGATCGGACCAGCCGGCAAAGAAGGGCATGACGCTCAGATCGCGGGCCTTTTCCATGATCGCGTAATCGATCGAGATGTCGCTGACGGCGTCCCAGGGTTCAGGCGCAAGCCGGGTAAAGCCAAGATCCGTGACAGCACCGGTGACGGCCGGTGTCACCTGGGCGACGAGGTCCGGAGCACAGTCGCGATAGGCCGCCAGAATGGCCTGAACGCTGAACAGGAATATCCCGGCATTCCAGAAGTAATTGCCGGCCTCGATCATTTGGGCGGCGGTTTCGGCATCGGGCTTTTCGACAAAGCGGCGCAAGGGGAACGGCCCCTCGCCCTTGCGGTCGGTTGGATCAACCTCAAGATATCCATAGCCGGTTTCGGGGCGGTCGGCGTGAATGCCAAAGGTGACGATGTCGCCGGCGCGCGCGCGCGCCATCGCGGCTTTGACGGCGCGCTGAAACGCGGGGCCGTCGGCGATCACATGATCCGAAGGAGCCACCAGCATAAAGGCATCGGGGTCGCGCGCCTCAAGCCATAGAGCGCTTGCAAGAACGGCTGGTGCGGTGTTGCGGCCTTCAGGTTCGATCAGGATCGCCGAGGGGGCAATTTCGACATGCGCCAGCTGTTCGGTGACAATAAAGCGAAACCGGTCGGCGGTCACTGCGATCGGGGGGGCAAAACCTGGGCCGGTGAACCGCCGGGCCGAGGCCTGAAAGAGGCTTTCATCGCCGGTCAGGGCGGAAAACTGTTTTGGGTAGGACTTGCGCGAAGCGGGCCAGAGCCGGGTCCCCGATCCGCCGCAAAGGATCACCGGGTAGATTGCCGCGTCTTTCGCCATCAAAGTCACTTTCCTGTACTTCACAAAAAGGGCCGCGCGCGGCCCCTTGCCCCCCTCATACCCAATGGCGCGGCAAAAAACCAAGCCCGCGTTGGCGCCAACCCAGGCAAATCCGCCTAAAGGCTGGCTCCGGGGCATTCATTTCTCTGAAAATATCCCCGCCGGAGGCAAAATCCCCACCCATCCAGGCCGCGCCCGGCCCGAATGGCGCAGAACAGTTGCTTGCGCGCGCACCATGTTCCATAGACAAAACAACAAAAGCGACGGCACACAGAGGGCAGGCACATGCGCATTGCGATGATCGGGACAGGGTATGTCGGGCTGGTATCGGGGGTCTGTTTTTCGGACTTTGGCCATGAGGTGATTTGTGTCGACAAGGACCCCGCCAAGATTGCGATGCTTGAGGCGGGCGAGGTTCCGATTTACGAGCCGGGCCTTGATCAGTTGATGGCCAAGAATGTGGCTGCGGGGCGTTTGGCGTTCAGTGGCGATCTGAAGGCCGCCGTTCAGCGTGCTGATGCGGTGTTCATCGCAGTGGGCACACCGACGCGGCGGGGCGACGGGCATGCCGATCTGAGTTATGTCTTTGCCGCTGCCGAAGAGATCGCGCAGGCGCTGGATGGGTATTGCGTTGTGGTCACGAAATCAACCGTGCCTCTGGGCACGAACCGGCGCGTTAAACAGATCATCTCCAAGGCCAACCCCAAGGCCGAATTCGACGTCGCCTCGAACCCCGAATTTCTGCGCGAGGGCGCGGCAATTGACGATTTCATGCGCCCGGACCGGGTTGTCGTGGGGGTTCAGACCGACCGTGCCGCGCAGGTGATGGAGGATGTATATCGCCCGCTTTTCCTGCGCGATTTTCCGATTGTGACGACCGATCTGGAAAGTGCGGAGATGATCAAATACGCAGCCAACGCTTTCTTGGCGACCAAGATCACCTTTATCAACGAGATCGCGGCGCTGTGCGAAAAAGTGGGCGCCGATGTCAAGCAGGTGTCAAAGGGCATGGGGCTGGACGGACGGATCGGCAATAAGTTTCTGCATGCGGGTCCGGGCTATGGCGGGTCCTGTTTTCCCAAAGATACCAGTGCCCTGGCGCGGATCGGGCAGGAACATGCGGTTCCGATGCAGATCACCGAGACAGTGATTAAGGTCAATGAAGAGATCAAGCGCCGGATGATCGAAAAGCTGCGCGATCTTTGCGAGGGTTCGTTCAATGGCAAGACAATCGCGATCCTTGGTGTGACGTTCAAGCCCAACACGGATGATATGCGCGACGCGCCCAGCCTGACGATTGTTCCGGCGCTGGTGGGCGGGGGGGCCAAGGTTCGGGTTGTGGATCCGCAGGGCCTGCGCGAGGGTGAGGCGCTGTTGCCGGGTGTCAACTGGATGCAGGATGCCTATAAGGCGGCGCAAAACGCCGATCTGTTGGTGATCCTGACGGAGTGGAACGAGTTTCGGGCGCTGGATCTGAAGAAGATCGCGAAAAAGATGGCGCGGCCGCGGATGGCCGATCTGCGCAACATCTATTCGCCCAAGGATGCCAAGCGCGCAGGGTTTGAGGCCTATGACGCAGTGGGTCGGTAAGGGCGCCATAACCCCCGAGGGGAGGGCGCCTTTTGGTTCGCGCCTGGATCTGGATATTTAGAGAGAAATGAAGTGGGGCCGCGATGCGCCCTGCTGTCAGCTTGGGCCTGAGTTGGAGCGGCGCGAGACCCAGTTCCAGCTGGAGGTGCACATTTCCTGCAGGTTGCGGCGGGCCTGAAACCCCAGAAGGTCGCGGGCCTTGTCGGGGATTGCGCAATAGATCGGCACGTCGCCGGGGCGGCGCGGTGCAATCTGGTAGGGAAGGTCGCGGCCACAGGCGGCCGAATAGGCGGCCAGCATTTCAAGGACCGAGTAGCCGCGCCCCGTGCCGAGGTTCACAAGGTGGCTTTGCCCGGTTTGCACAAGTGCATCCAGCGACAGGACGTGCCCCTGAGCCAGATCTTCGACATGGATATAGTCGCGCACGCCGGTGCCGTCGGGCGTGTCATAGTCATCGCCAAAGACCGACAGCTGCGGCAGTTCGCCCATGGCGACGCGGGCGATATAGGGCATCAGGTTGTTGGGGATATCGCCGGGGTCTTCGCCGATAAGGGCCGAGGAATGCGCGCCGGCGGGGTTGAAGTAGCGCAGGGTTCCGAAGGCCCAGCGGGGGTCATTTGCGGCCAGTTGTTCAAGGATTTCCTCGCCGATGATCTTGGTGAACCCATAGGGGTTCATGGCGCGGCGCGGCGCGGTTTCAGGCGTCGGCGTCTGATCGGGGATGCCGTAGACGGTGGCCGATGAGGAAAACACCAGGCGGAAGACCTGAGCGTTTTGCATCGCGCGCAGGAGGGTGATCAGGCCCTGACCGTTGGTTTCGATGTAATCGAGCGGTTTTTGCACGCTTTCGCCCACGGCTTTGCGGGCGGCGAAATGGACGACGGCGTCAAAGGCGTGTTCGGCAAAGACGCGGGCCAGAAATGCGGCATCCAGAACCGAGCCTTTGAGGCAAGTAACGGGCGCATCGGTGATCTGGGCAAGGCGGGCGGGCACGCCGGGGTCGGCGTTGGAGAAATTATCGATGATGGTGACGTCATGGCCGGCCTGGGTCAGGGCCACGTAGGTGTGGCTGCCGATATAGCCTGCGCCGCCGGTCAAAAGTATCGATGCCATATCTTGTGTTGTCCCAACTTGTCCGCCTGGGCGCGACAATACCGGGGGAATTTCGAAAGGAAACATCTGATGGCGGTCAGATGCCAATCGGTCGCAATCTTCGCCAGCGGTGGGTGCGCGGCGGGTTGAAATGCAATTGGGGCGCGGCTAAGCCGGTCTGAGATCATAAAAAAGAGGCGCGCGGGGACCCCCATGACCAAGATCCTTGTCACCGGTTCTGCCGGATTTATCGGCTACCACCTGTCGCGGCATTTGCTGGACGAAGGGTTTGAGGTGGCGGGCATCGACGCGATGACCGACTATTACGATGTGGCTCTGAAAGAGCGGCGTCATCAGATGCTTTTGCAGTCGCCGGGATTTTCCTGTGTTCAAGGCTCGATCGAGGATGCCGAGGCGCTGATGCAGATGGCACGCGCGCAAGGCCCGGATGTCATCGTGCATTTGGCGGCGCAGGCGGGCGTCAGGTACAGTCTGGAAAATCCGCGCGCTTATATCGACACCAATATCACGGGCACATTCAATGTGATGGAATGCGCGCGCGAGTTGGGTGTTGGGCATCTTTTGATGGCCTCGACCAGTTCGGTTTACGGCGCCAACACCGAGATGCCCTATGGCGAGACGCATAAAGCGGATCTGCCGCTGACGATTTATGCTGCGACCAAGAAGGCCAATGAGGCGATGGGCCATTCTTATGCGCATCTGTGGGACCTGCCGGTGACGATGTTTCGCTTCTTTACCGTTTACGGGCCATGGGGGCGGCCCGATATGGCGCTTTTCAAGTTCACCAAGGGGATCTTGGAAGGCACGCCGATCGACATCTATAACCATGGCGAGATGTTCCGCGATTTCACGTATGTGACGGATCTGGTGCGCGCGATCCGCCTGTTGATCGATGCGGTGCCTGAGCGTCCTGCCGAGGGCGTCAAGATTGCGGCCGCAGACAGCTTGTCGCCGGTGGCGCCATACCGGGTGGTGAATATCGGCAATTCGGACAGGGTGCGGCTTTTGGATTTTGTCGAGGCGATCGAAGAGGCGACCGGAAAGAAGGCGATCCGCAATTACATGGATATGCAAAAGGGCGATGTGCCCGCGACATGGGCGGATGCATCGTTGTTGCAGAGCCTGACCGGGTATAGGCCGCAGACGGATGTGAGCGCGGGCGTACAGAAGTTTGTCAATTGGTACCGCGATTATTACGGCGTCTGATGGCGTCTGATATCAGGGCTTAGCGGGGGGCCTAGCGGCCCACGGCATAGGCCTGCATCAGGCGCGGGGTGGCGGCGGCGCGCAAGGTGCCGTCGGACCCGCGCGCGGCGGCAGTCAGGCGCCCAACGCTCCAGTTTTCAGCAATCTCGACATTATGGCCGCGGGCCTGCAGGGCCTTGATCACCTCGTCGCCTGCGTTGGCTTCGATCATCATGCGGCCCGGTTGTGCTTTGCGTGGGTAGAAGGACGGCGTGAAGTGTTGCGAGTGGTAGAGGGGGGCGTCGATCGCCTCTTGCAGGTTCATTTTGCCGTGCAGCATGCGCAGGAAAAAGATCAGTTGCCACTGATCCTGCTGGTCGCCGCCGGGGGTGCCGAAGGCCAGTTGGGTTCCGTCCTGATGGCGCGCCATCGAGGGGGTCAATGTTGTGCGCGGACGCCGGCCAGGGGCCAGGCTGGAAGGCAGATCGGGGTCGAGCCAGAACATCTGGGCGCGCGAATTCAGGGCAAAGCCAAGGCCCGGCACAATCGGCGAAGACTGAAGCCAGCCGCCCGAGGGGGTGGCCGAAACCATGTTGCCCCAGCGGTCGATGACATCGATGTGCACCGTGTCGCCGCGCCGGTTGGTCAGATGTGCCATGGTCGGTTCACCCGCATCGGCCCCAACGGACACATCGGCGGGGTTTTCGGCGCGGGCAATGGCGGCCTCGGCAAGGGCCTCCAGACCGGTAAGGCGGCCGGGGCGCGTGGCGTGGCTGGCCTGATCGCCGATCAGGGCGGCACGCTGGGCGCTGTAGTCGTCGGACAAAAGCTGATCCAGCGGGACGTCATAGAAATTGGGGTCGCCGTAGTAAGCCTCGCGGTCGGCAAAGGCCAGTTTCATCGCCTCGACCGTTGTGTGGATGAAATCGGGGCCAAGGGCATCCATGTCGGCCAGGTCGGTGTTTTTCAAAAGCTGCAGCGTTTGCAACAGGACAGGCCCCTGCCCCCACGGTCCGGTTTTCGAGATGGTCCAGCCGCCGTATTCGCCGGTCACCGGTGCCTCGTAGCTGGCCTGCCAGCCGGCCATGTCATCACCCGTCAGCACGCCGCCGTGGCGCGCGCCCGAGCCATCCATCACCTCGGCCGTGCGCATGTAGCTGTCGACCGCGTCGGCGATAAAGCCTTGCGAGAAAACCTGTCGCGCCTTATCGATGCCGGCCTCGCGGCCAGAGGCGGTTTCAGCCTCGCCCGCCACGCGGTCCCATGTGTCGGCGAGGGCGGGGTTGCAAAAGAGCGCGCCGGTTTGCGGTATTTTGCCCCCCGGCAACCAGACCTGCGCCGAGGTCGGCCATTCGTCGCGGAACATCGGCGCCAGACCGTCGATGGCCATTGAGACGCGTTCCAGCATCGGGTGGCCGTGGCGGGCGTAATGGATCGCAGGTTCCAGCACGTCGCGCACCGACATGGAGCCGTGATCGCGCAGCATCAGCATCCATGCGTCAAAAGCACCGGGGATAACCGTGGCCAGAAGGCCCGAGCCGGGAATTAGATCGACCCCCTGGGCGCGGTAATGTTCGATGGTGGCCCCGGCGGGGGCCGTTCCCTGACCACAGATAACGTGGGTCTTATCGTCTGCGGCAGTGTGGATCAGGATGGGCACTTCGCCTGCGGGGCCGTTCAGATGCGGCTCGACCACTTGCAGGACAAAGCCCATGGCGACGGCGGCGTCAAATGCATTGCCGCCGCGTTCGAGAATTCCAAAGCCAACGGCGCTGGCGATCCAGTGGGTCGATGCGGTGACGCCGAAGGTGCCGGAGATTTCCGGCCGAGTGGTGAATGCGCCCATTGGGTGATGTCCTGTCTTTCAGTTAGTTTTAGGGAGAGCGGTCGGGGCGAATGCCGCTTTGCCGACAGCCTTGAGAAGGGAGGGAGCCCAGCGGCCAAGGACCTGTGCCAGATGGCCGGTCATCGCGGCCTCGGCGCGGTCGGCGCCACCGCCGGTCAGTTCGATCAAAAGCTTGCGGTGTTCGTCACCGACACCCGATTCCTGAAAAAAGTCACGCGGCACTTCGAGGCCGCCCATCGTATAGCGATGAATATGGAGCGAACATCGGCGCAGGATCGGCGACAGAAGTTCCATATCGGCGGCGATGACCAGTTTGGCGTGAAAGGCGCGGTCAAGTTCGCTTCGGGTGAAAAGATCGCCCGCTTTGCGCGCCTCTTCCATCTCGACCATCATCTTTTCAAGTTCGGGCAGATCACGCTGAAGACCGGTTTCGGCCAGCGTGCGGGCCACGGCGCGTTCAATGGTCAGACGCACGCGCACCATCTCGACCGCCTCCTGAAGGCTGGTATTGGTCACGCGGGTGCCGCGATAGCCCGAGCGCCGGACCAGACCGTCCTCATCAAGGCGCAAGAGAGCCTCGCGGATGGTCCCCTGACTACAGGTGAACTGGCGCGCCAGATCCTGTTCCAAAAGCTGAACCTCGGGTTCAAAATGGCGCGATAAAATAGCCCATTTGATTACTTTATAGACATAGTCCGACTTTTTTCCCGGCCACATCGCGTTTCCGGGGATCAAATCGGCCAGGTCGTTTTTGGACACCGTTGACAAGGACATAGCGCTTCCTTCTAATATCGATAATGATAACGATACGAATCCAGCGTGTCCAGCCCGGCATCGCGCAACGGAGCCAAAAAGCCGCATGACACTCCTTAATATCAAGGGTCTGGCGATTGATGTTGACCGCGACGGTCAAACCCGGCGTCTGGTGCATGACGCCAGTTTTTCGGTGGATCGGGGCGAAACGCTGGCGATTGTCGGCGAGTCCGGGTCGGGAAAATCGCTGAGCGCATTGGCAACGATGGGCCTTTTGGCCGAAGGTTTGCGGGTGGCGGAAGGTGAAATTCTGTTCGATGGGCGCGATGTGGCGCAGATGCCCGCCAAAGAGGTCAATGACCTGCGCGGCAGCGAGATTGCGATGGTCTTTCAGGAGCCGATGACGTCGCTTAACCCGGTGCGATCAATCGAGGCACAATTGACCGAAGGGATGCGCCTGAAGATGGGTCTGGGGCTTCGCGCGGCGCGCGCGCGGGCGCTGGATTTGTTGCGCGAAGTGGGCATTTCGGACCCCCAAGAGCGGCTGCGCCAGTACCCTCACCAGTTGTCGGGCGGCATGCGTCAGCGGGTGATGATCGCGATCGCGCTGTCGTGCGAGCCGCGGTTGATTTTGGCGGATGAGCCGACGACGGCGCTGGATGTGACTATTCAGGCGCAGATTTTGGCGCTGACCGCCAAGCTGTGCCGTGACCACGATGTGGGGCTGGTTTTGATCACTCATAACCTTGGGATTGTCGCGCGATATGCGCAAAATGTGGCGGTGATGTATGGCGGGCGGGTGATCGAAAAGGCCACTGCGCGCGATCTTTATCGGGCTGCCAAGCATCCTTATACGCGCGGGCTTTTGGCGTCGGTTCCGCGGCTGGATCTGCCGCGGGAAACGCCGCTGAGCCCGATCCCCGGCGCGCCGCCCGATCCGACCGAGGTGATCACCGGATGCCGTTTCCATCCGCGCTGTGCCAAAGCCACGGACAGATGCGTGAGCGATATTCCTCAGATGCGCGCGGTTGAGGGTCACGAGGTTGCCTGTTGGCACCCCAATCTGAGCCAGAAGTCCAAGCCCGAGGTGGTGGCATGACGGATGCGCAATCGCCCCTGTTGCAGGTCGAAGACCTACATGTGAATTTCGATATCCGGTCGGGGTTTCTACAGCGGGTGACGGGGAAAATTCGGGCCGTCAGTGGGGTCAGTTTCGAGATCGAAAAGGGCAAGGCCTTTGGGTTGGTGGGCGAATCCGGTTGCGGAAAATCAACCGTGGCGCGGGCGGTTCTGAACCTGCAGGAGCCGAGCCACGGGCGGGTGCGGTTTGCCGGTCAGGACGTGGCCGCGTTGGACGCGCAAGGCAAGGCCGGGTTCCGGCGCCGGGTTCAGGCGGTGTTTCAGGACCCCTATTCATCGCTGAACCCGCGCATGAAAGCGGGCAGCATCATTGCCGAGCCGATCGCGGTTCACCGGCTGAAGCCACCGGGCGAGATCGCCGGCGAAGTGGCGCGGCTTTTGGATATTTGCGGGCTTCCGGCGCGGTTTGCCACGCTTTACCCGCATGAGATGTCGGGCGGTCAGCGTCAGCGCATCGGCATTGCGCGCGCGCTTGCGATGGGGCCCGAGCTGATCGTTTGCGACGAGGCGGTTTCGGCCCTGGATGTGTCAATTCAGGCCCAGATCATCAACCTTCTGGAAGAGCTGCAGCGCGAGCTGGGGCTGACCTATCTCTTTATCGGCCATGATCTGTCTGTTGTGCGTCACCTTTGCGATGATGTGGCGGTTATGTATCTTGGCCAAATTGCGGAAAGCGCGCCTTCGGATGCGCTTTTTTCGGGGCCATCGCACCCCTATACACAGGCGCTTATAGACGCCGTTCCAAACCCCGATCCGGACGCCGAGGCCAACCGGATCATCGAACCTCTGGCTGGAGAAGTGCCCAGCCCGGCGAACCCGCCTCCGGGCTGTGTGTTTCACCCACGCTGTTCGTTTGCGACCCCGGTTTGCACCCGCGATATTCCACCGCTTGAACCTATCGAAGCGGGCCATATGGCCGCTTGTTGGAATGTCGAGGCTGCAAGGGCGCGGTTTGCTGAACCATCCAATTCAACTGTCCTTCAAGGAGCTGAGAAATGACGAAATCTGATACACATATTTTGAAGAGAATGCGCGCCCTTTGGGATGACGCACATGACTATGACCCCAAGGACCCGATGTTCGGCCTGACGGCCAAGGAAATGTCGGGCCCTGCCCTGTCGCGGCGCGCCACGCTGCGCCTTTTGGCGGCGGGCGGCGCGCTGACGGCGGCGCATCTGTTGCCGGGCGGCATGACGGGCGCGGCGCAGGCCGAAGGTAAAAGCGGCGGCACTCTGAACTGTGGCTGGGCCGGTGTGGCCGAGATCCAGACGCTGGATCCGGCCAAGATCGGTCAGGTTTTGCAGTTTCAGATCGCGTCGAACGTGCTGTCGGGGTTGATGCATATCGACAATAATCTGGTGCCACGCGGCGATCTGGCCGAAGACTGGGTCGTGTCGGATGACGGGCTGAGCTATACGTTCAAGCTGCGTCAGGGGTTGACGTTCCACAATGGTGACGCGTTCAACGCCGATGATGTGATCTATACTTACGAGCGCTCCAGCAACCCGGACATTTCCATTCACTCCAAGGTTCTGGCCAATGTCGCAAGCCTTGAGAAGCTGGGCGATTACGACGTGCGCTTTACGCTGAAGCAGCCGCAGGCGTCGTTCCTGACAAAGACGCTGGAGCGGTCTTCGGGGCGGGCGATGACGATTGTCTCGCGCGGGGCGATCGAAGCGATGGGCGAGGCGCAATACGGTCTGACACCGGTTGGAACCGGGCCATTCAAGGTGACCGAGCATCAGTTGGGTCAGGGCGTTACGCTTGAGAAATTTGCCGGTTATTATGACCCGCAGCGGCCCAAGCTGGAAAAGGTCGTGATCCGTCCGATCGACGGGGTCGAGCCGATTGCAGCCGCGCTGGAGGCGGGCGACATTCAGTATATCGGCGGCAACCCGATTGCGGCCCAGCTGATCGACCGGTTCAAGGCGAACGCCGATCTGGTGGTTGATATCAAGCCCGGACCTGGATTTCAGTCTGTCTGGCTGAACCCGTGGCGCGAGCCGATGAAGGTCACCGATTTCAACAAGCCGATGGAGGAGTTGAAAAAGGAAAAAGGGTTCATGGTGCGTCTGGCACTGGCCAAGGCGCTGGACCGCGAGACCTATATCAAACAGGCGCATTTTGGTTATGCGGTGCCCGGTTACGGGTCGATCAACCCGGCGATGGCGTTTTACTATGACACCGAGATTGCCGAGAAGTCAGAGCAGGCTTTTGACCCCGATGGCGCGCGCGCCCTTCTGGCAGCGGCAGGATTTCCCGGCGGCAAGGGTTTCCCGGAACTTGAGATGATCGTCACGCCTGCGTCCAAGCGCAACGGTCTGGTGCTGGCCAATATCTACAAGACGGTTCTGGGCATCACGATCAAGATCGTCCCCAAGGAGTTTTCGGTCGGCATTCAGGACTTCAACAATATGGAGTTTGATATGCGGCTTGGCGGATCGGGCGGCGACTATGACCCCGATGACGGGTTGGTTGACTGGATGAAAACCTCATCCAAGTTCAACGGGCGCACGCGCGATGTGGCCAAGTATCCGTTTGGCTATTACTCGAACGATGCCTCTGACAGCCTGACCGACGAGCAATCGGTGACCGCTGATCTGGAGGCCCGCAAAAAGCTGGTTCAAGAGGCCAATCAGATCACATCAGACAGGGTTGCCTGCGGGTTCCTTTATCACCCGGTCGATGTGCTGGTGCATTCCAAGGCCGTCAATGTCCCGGCCGAGAACCGCATTCCGGGTCTGGCCGACCTTGACCGCGTCACGCTGAACTAACCACTCACGCAAAACAATCCGGTCCGGCAATTGCCGGGCCGGGTGCCAACCAAGGGAGCGGCGAAAATGACGTCCTATATGTTGCGCCGATTGATTGGGTCCGTGATCGTAATGTGGGCGGTTGCAACGCTGGTCTTTTTCATGCTGCGCCTTGTGCCGGGTGATCCGATTGCGGCGATGCTGGCCGATGCGGGCGGCCCCGACGAGATTGCCGCGATGAAGCACCGTCTGGGTCTGGACCGGTCGGTGTTCGTGCAATACGGCATCTGGTTTACTTCCATGTTGCAGGGCGATCTGGGCAATTCGATCTATGGCAGCCGCATCGAGGTGGGCCGGATCATAACCGAGGCCTTGCCGCGCACTTTGTCGCTGTCGCTTTTGGCGTTTGTCATTGCCATGGTCATTGCCATTCCCGCGGGCATTATTTCGGCCACGCGGCGCAATACGATGACCGATAATACGGTTTCGCTTTTCGCTTTCCTTGGGCTTTCGATGCCCGATTTCTGGCTGGCGATCCTTTTGATCATCGTCTTTGCCGCGAACCTTCAGTGGTTGCCGGCGATCGGATATACGGCGATGGACGAAGGTCTTTGGCAGTGGTTTCGCCATCTGATCCTACCTGCGATTGCCATAGGCACGGCCTTTTCTGCGATCATCGCGCGGATGATCCGGTCGTCGTTATTGGAAGTTCTGAATTCCGATTATATGCGCACGGCACGGGCCAAGGGGCTGACGCCGGGCATGTTGATGTTCGGTCACGCCCTGCCCAACGCCATGATCCCGGTGATCACGGTCATCGGCATTGCCTTTGCGCTTTTGATCTCGGGCGCTGTGGTGGTCGAGAACGTCTTTGCGATCAAGGGTCTGGGCCGGGTGCTGATCGAGGGCATTCTGAACCGCGACTATCCGGTCGTTCAGGGGGCGGTTCTGGTCGTCTCGGCGATCTTTGTTTTCTCAAACCTCATTGTTGATCTGCTTTACGGGCTGATTGACCCAAGGATCAGGCTGAACTGATGACTGACACAGGCTTCACCCCCGACACTGCAAGCGCGCCGCAACCACGCTCGCGGCTGCGCGCGACGCTGGCCCATGACCGCAAGGCCCAGTTGGGGCTGATCGTTCTGGGGATCTTTCTTTTGGCGGGCATTCTGGCACCGCTGATCGCGCCCTTTGATCCCAACGAGATGACTTTTGACATGATGAGCGGGCTGTCATGGACCCATCCTTTGGGGACCGATGATCTGGGCCGTGACCTGTTGAGCCGTATCCTTTACGGCACGCGCGTTTCGCTGTTCATTGGCATTTCGACCGTCGGGCTGGCCTTGGTGGCGGGTATCACGCTGGGGTTGGTTGCGGGGTATTTCGGCGGCTGGATCGACATGGTGATCATGCGCTACATCGACCTTCAGTGGGCATTTCCGAACTTTATCATCGCGGTCTATCTGGTGGCGGTTTTCGGCACGGGGTTGTTGAATGTGATTGTCGCAATCTCGCTTGCCTTTGTGGATGACTTTGCCCGGATCGCGCGGTCAATGACGCTGACGCTGCGACAAGAGCAATATATTGATGCCGCCCGAACCCTGGGCTTTTCCAACCTGCGCACGCTATTCGTGCATATCCTGCCAAACGCGGTGGCGCCGATCATTGTTCAGGCGACGGTCAGTATTTCCTATGCGATTTTGGGCGAGGCCAGCCTGTCCTTTCTGGGTCTCGGGGTCGATGCCAATACCGCGACCTGGGGGCTGATCCTGGCAGATGGGCGCGGGTTTATCACCCAAGCCTGGTGGCTGGGAGTGTTTCCGGGGCTGGCGATCATGCTGGTGGTTTTGTCGATCAACTTTATCGGCGACTGGCTGCGCGACGCGCTGGATGTGCGCCAGTCGCTTTGAGGCCCAAGGGGCGGACGCGCGCCTTGTAAAATTGAGCCGCCCTTGCCGGGCACCTGCGTTGCCACTAATGGTGTCAGCAGTCGGTGGGTTGGATCTGAGTGGGCGGCTGGTCATGAAAATAGCACTTGGCACCGTGCAGTTCGGGCTGGAATATGGCGCGTTTAATTCGGCCGGTCAGATCGGCGAAGATCAGGCCGGTTTGATTTTGGATCGCGCGCTGGCGGCAAACGTAGACACGCTGGATACTGCGCGCGCTTATGGCGATAGCGAAGAGGTTCTGGGGCGGCTTGGCGCGGCGCAACGTTTTCGGATCATCACCAAAAGCCCGCCATTGGGCGATGCCGTCAACGCGGCGGATGCGCTGATGCGGGCGGTTGATCAATCTTGTAACGCACTCGGGACCGACCATCTGGATGGTTACCTATTGCACCGCGCCGAGGATTTGGCAGGGGCGCAGGGCGACGGGCTGTGGCGGGTTTTGGGGGATCTTAAGCGCGACGGGCAGATCGGTAAGATCGGCGTCTCAGGCTATGACCCGGCGGGCGTGCGGCATCTGTTAGAGCGCTATCCATTGGATCTGGTGCAACTGCCTGGAAATGTTCTGGATCCCTGGTTTGACGAGGGCGATTTGGGCCACAAGGTTGAGGTGCATTCAAGGTCTGCATTCCTGCAAGGATTTCTTTTAAGTGACGCCGGAGCGTTGTCGCCATTTCACGCCAGATGGCGCGATGTTCTGGCCGGTTTTCAGGCCCGTGCCGCCGCGCGAGGCCTGACGCCGCTACAGGCGGCACTGGCACCGCTTTTAGGCAGCGCAGCGATTGATCGCGTGGTTTTGGGCGTCGATGGGGTGTCACAGTTTCAGGACATTCTGGAGGCGTTACCGGTTGCGGAGCATGAGCCCTTGGGCGCGTTTGAGATTGAAGACAAAAGACTACTGGACCCGCGTCAATGGCCGGCCCGCGGACAGGAGGAAAACCCTTGAGAATAGTAGCAATTGTTCAGGCGCGGATGGGATCCAGCCGCCTTCCCGGCAAGGTAATGGCACAGGTGTCTGGCGTGCGCGTGATCGATCTGTTGCTGGACCGGCTAAGCCGCGCCATAACGCTGAGCCAGATCGTTGTGGCAACCACCGACCAGCCCGCAGACGATGCTTTTGCCGATCATATCGGGAGGCTGGGCTACCAGGTTGTGCGCGGCAGCGAGGCGGATGTTCTGGACCGATTTGGCAAAGCGGCAGACGAGGTTGAGGCGGATGTGATTGTGCGCATAACCGGGGACTGCCCGTTGATCATGCCGGCAGTTGTGGATCAGGTTGTCGAGGCTTTTCTGACCGGAAACCATGACTATGTTTCCAACACAGAGCCGCCCAGTTTCCCCGACGGATTGGACACCGAGGTTTTTTCGCGCGCCGCGCTGGAGCGCGCGCAGGGTCAGGCGACTTTGGATTTTGACCGCGAGCATGTGACACCTTTTTTACGGCACCACGAGGGTTTTTCGCGGCTCAATATCAGCGGCTTGCGCGATTTGTCGGGCCTGCGCCTGACGGTGGATGAGCCTGCGGACCTACAGGTTGTTTCGGCGGTTCTGGACCATTTTGCGCCTGATCGGCATTTTGATCTGGACGCGCTTGTGAAGCTCTGGGACATCTCTCCGGAACTGTTCGATGCTAACAGCAAAATCAAGCGCAACGAAGGAGCGGAAATGGGCAAGGGTCAGAAACTTTGGAAGCGCGCCAAGCAGATCATTCCCGGCGGCAACATGCTGCTTTCGAAGCGGGCCGAGATGTTTCTGCCCGAGCAATGGCCCGCCTATTTTGATCGCACCAAAGGGTGCCGCGTCTGGGATCTGGACGGAAATGAATTTCTAGATATGGGCCTGATGGGTGTTGGGACAAACACCCTTGGGTACAGCCATCCAGAGGTGGACGATGCCGTTCGCGCAGTGATCGACAAGGGCAATCTTTCGACGCTGAACTGCCCCGAAGAAGTTGCGCTGGCCGAACGGCTGATCGATCTGAACCCGTGGTCCGATATGGCCCGTTTTGCGCGCTCTGGCGGCGAGGCCAATTCAATCGCCATCCGCATCGCACGTGCAGCGGCGGGTCGCGACAACGTAGCGATCTGTGGGTATCACGGCTGGCACGACTGGTATTTGTCGGCCAACTTGGGAGACAGCGAAAATCTTGCCGGGCATCTATTGCCGGGGCTTAGCCCGGCGGGCGTTCCAAAGACCCTGAAGGCCAGTACTTTTCCGTTCAATTACAATGATTTCGACGGCCTTGAAAAGCTGGTCGCCGAACGTGATATCGGCGTGATCAAGATGGAGGTTTTGCGCAATGCCGAACCTGTTGATGGGTTTCTGGAAAAGGTTCGCGCTCTTGCTGATGCCAAGGGGATTGTCCTGATCTTTGACGAATGCACATCCGGGTTTCGGGAAACCTTTGGGGGATTGCACAAGAAATACGGCGTTGAACCTGACATGGCAGTTTATGGCAAAACGCTGGGCAACGGATATGCGATAACTGCGGTTGTGGGGCGGCGCAGCGTGATGGAGGCGGCCCAGTCGACCTTTATCAGCTCAACCTTCTGGACCGAGCGGATTGGCCCGGCGGCGGCGCTGAAAACCCTTGAGGTGATGGAGCGCGAAGCCTCCTGGGAGAAGATCACCGACATCGGAAATGCATATCGCAAGCGCCTGATGGCATTGGCCGCGCATCACAAGGTTGAGGTCGCGATAAGCGGGCTGCCATCGCTGACAAGCTATGCCATCGCGGGGGCAAATGCGCTGGAATACAAGACGCTGGTGGCACAGGAGTTGCTTAAAAGCGGGATCCTGGCGGCGACGGCGTTTTATGCGGCCATGCCGCACGGCGAACCTGAGATGGACCTGCTGTTTGAGGCGATGGACCCGATCATGGCGAAGATTCGCGCCTGTCAGACCGGCGCCCAATCGGTTGAAGACCTGTTGGAGGGGCCGGTGTGCCATGCCGGGTTCAAGCGCCTCAACTAGGCGGGTGACGCTATCGTGTAACCGTTGTGGATGGCTTTAGACGTCGCCCAGAATTTTCTCGCGGGTAAAGATGAACTTTTCCTTCTCGAACTTCTTGTCGGCCATCCTGTCGAAATAGGCGATGACGTTTTCGCGGTCGGGAAAGCGGTCGGCGGTGCGCCATTTGTTGGGGCTGACGTAGATCACGCCACCTTCATTCAGGCGGTTTGCGAGGTCGGTGAAGAAGAATTTCCAGTCAGCCGCGCTCCATGTTGGGACGCCGGGGTTGGCGAAATCTTCGCGGTCAAACTTCGTCGACATCGCGGTGATCACGTCAAAACCTTGCAGATCGGCGCCGAGCGGTTGTTGCGGCAGGATCAAACCGGTGCGGCGTTCAACGCCCAGCGCGATCGCCATGTCGCGATACATCTGTGATCCGATATCCAAGCCTACGCCGCGGTGGCCAAGGTGTTGGCAGATCGCCAGAAAAATCCCCGAGCCACAGCCGAGATCCAGCACGTTAAGCGCCTTATCCTGTTGGTCCAGTCCGATCCGGCGGACGTGGTTCCAATGCACGCGGACGTATTCGGTGAGGTCGAAATACTTGGAATAGTTTTCGTCCAGCCGGGCGGGATAGGTTTTTGCGTCGGTGGCGCTGAGGGCCTCTTGGCGGGCGTAAAACCTGTCCTTGGCGTCTTGCCAGGCCTTGGTATCCAGCGCTTTGAGGATCGTTTGGGGGCTGTGTTCTTGGGCTGACATTCGATGGTCCGCTGTAAATTTCTCTTTCAAATTCGGGGCGGTCCGGCGCGGGCATTGCGGCCCGGGCAGTTGGTCGCCCCCTTCGCGTCCAAGGTTAGTCAAACCATGCGCCCAGGGGCAATGGCCAATTCAAACGGCTGTCCAAGCGACCCGTTTCTTGCGGATTGGATCGCGCGCGCGCCGCCATGCGCAGGAAATGGGTCGCGGATGGGCCCGGCGGCTTGCAAGTTCCGGGCGAGTTAATCAACCCAAGGACGCGAAAATGGAACTGGAGAACAAGACGATCATCATCACCGGGGCAAGCAGCGGGATCGGGGCAGCCGCGGCGCTGCTATTTGCAAACGAGGGCGCGAACGTCGTTCTGGGCGCGCGGCGCAAGCCAGAGCTGGACCGCCTTGTCGGGCAGATCACGCAGAGCAATGGTCATGCGGTTTGCCTGCCCGGCGATGTTGCCGAGGCGGGTTATAGCGAGGCTTTGGTCGATTTTGCCCGCGATCGCTTTGGTGGTTTGGATGGGGCGTTTAACAACGCTGGCATCGTGGGCGACATGGCCCCTGTCGAGTATATGGATCCGGCAAATTGGGATATGGTTATGGCCACCAATCTGAAAGCTGCCTTTTTGTCGGCGCGCGCGCAGATCCCGGCCCTGAAGGCGGGCGGCGGCGGATCGATTGTGTTCACGTCGTCTTTTGTCGGCTTCAGCAATGGCGGCATGCCCGGGATGGGTGCTTATGCGGCGTCCAAGGCGGGGCTGATCGGGTTAGTGCAATCACTTGCGGCGGATAATGCGGCCAGCGGGGTTCGGGTGAACGCGGTGCTGCCGGGGGGCACCAAGACCGCGATGGCGGGCGATGACGCCGATGTTCACAAGCTGATCGCGAACCTGCATCCGGTCAAGCGGATGGCGGAGCCGCGCGAGGTTGCTCAGGCGGCATTGTTCTTGTTGTCGGACCGGGCCAGTTTTGTCACCGGCGCGCCGATGGCGGTGGATGGCGGTATGGCGGTTCGGCTGCTGTAACCGGGTCTGCGTCAATCTTTGGGTCGCGATTGAAAGGACCGCGCGGCCAGCGGCGCGCCAAGGATGACCACGAAAATCCGCAGGACGTGGTGGGCGATGACAAAGGCCATATCTGCGCCGACAATCAGCGCAAGGATGGTCATTTCCGCCTGCCCGCCCGGCGCGAAGGCAAGGATGGTCTCAAGGGCCGGAGCAAGGTTCATCAGGTGAATGATTTCGGCAAAGATCACGGTCAGGACGAGGAGGATCAGGCAAAACCCAAGGGCTGCAACCACGATGCGGCGCACTTCGGCCATGGTGACGCCAGCGTATTTTGTGCCGACCGTCATGCCGATGAAAAACTGGGCCGCCCAGATCGCTTCGGCGGGTGGGCGGTGCTGCAGGAGGCCGGCCATTGCAAAGGCGGCGGCCAACAACAGCGGACCAAGGATTGAGGCACCGAACATGCCCGCGGCCTTGGCGATTTGCCAACCGGCCAAGCCGCAAAAGACCATAAGCGCCATTTGTGCAGGTGCGATGGTGGCGGCCATGGCCCCCGGCGGGTTGTCGAGGTTTGCCCCCCAGTTCCATTTCAGCAGGAACGGCAGGGCCACGACGATAACCATCACGCGGGTGGCGTGGATCAGCGACATTGCGCGCGCGTCGCCGCCTGCCTCTTCGCCAAAGGCCAGCATGTCCTGCAGGCCGCCGGGCATGGCCGAGTAATAGCTGGTGGGGAAATCAAAGCCCCAGAGTTTCTGAAAATAGGGCACGCCAACCGCGCCGATGCCGGCGACCATGACCGGGATCATCACAAGAGTGGGCCACATGCCCGCCATCGAGATCATGAGCGGGACGGTGAAGGTGGCGCCAACGGCCACGCCCAGAACGCTGCGCATCGCGTCGTTTACAACCTTGATCCCGCGCATCGGAACGCCGGCCAGAGCCGCGCCAAGACAGGCAAAGATCGGGCCTAGAAGCCAGGGCAGCGGCAGGTGCAGAAGTTTGAACACCGCAACGCCGAAACCGGCCGTGATGAACGCCAGGAAGTACGGGATCATTTGCGCATCACTTTCAGGCGGTGGCGCAATGAGGTTTGCAAATGCGCCTCGGCCATTGCGCCCGCGGTTTCGACGTCGCCGGCACGGATCGCGTCGATGATTGCCTGATGCTGTTGGCAGACGGTGGTGATGCGGTCTTTGTCGGCCAGTGTGGTCGGGCCCAAAAGCAAGAGTGCATTGTTCAGCCCGCGGGCGGCGTCAAACAAGAAGCGGTTGCGCGTGGCCAGATAAATGCAGCGGTGAAAGCTTTGGTTGATGGCGGCGGCCTGAACCGGGGCGTCGATTGAGGCGGCAATGGCTTTGTTGAGGTCCTCAAGTTCGTCAACCTCGCCGGGGCTGGCGTGTTTTGCAGCCATCCGGGCGGCGGTGCCTTCAAGGACCGTGCGCATCTCGTAAAGCTCGACCACTTGCGTGTGCGACAGGCTGCGTACCAGCGCGCCGATGCGCGGTTTGTGCTGAACGATGCCTTCGGCTTCGAGCCTGCGCAGCGCTTCGCGGATCGGGGTGCGCGACAGCGAAAAGCGGGTTGCGATGTCTTCTTCACGCAGCCGGTCACCGGGCTGAAACACGCCCTGCCGGATGGCGTCGTAAAGCTTTGTGTAAGCCGCCGCACCTTGCGAAAGCTCAACTGGATTATCGCCCATGTCGCTGGCCTTTCCTATCATTGTATCCTTTCGGATACAATTTAAGTGCTATCGCAATGGCCTGTGCAAGTCAAAGGGCGCCGGGGGTGTTTTCCGGTGAAGTACGTTTTACGGAAAGGATCGGGACCAGGCGGCCAATTAGCCGATTAAACGTTTTACCGTGCGGCAAAATTAAGCCATTCTTGGGGGATGGCTTCGTTGACCCAGATTGAATTATTGCTGCCAGAGTTGTCAGCCTATGCGCGTTCGATCACCTTTGGGGCGGATGATGCAGAGGATTTGGTTCAGGATGCGATCGAGCGTGCTTTGCGCAGCGCGGCCGACCAAACTGGAAGAACTGCGGCCATGGATGTTCAGGGTCATTCGCAATTTATCTTATGACGAGTTGCGAAAACGGCGGGTGCGTCGGGAATATTCATCCGGAGTGGGACGTTTGTCTTCAAAAGCATCGCAGGTTGGCGACCACGCAAAGGATATCCTGATCCGGCGTGCCTTTGACAAGTTGCAACCTGAGGTCAGGGAAATCCTGTTTCTGGTAGACATCATGGGAATGAAATACAAAGAAGCTGCAGAGGTTCTGGACGCGTCGGCGGCACGGTGATGAGCCGCCTCAGCCGGGCCCGGCGGGCGCTTTTGGAACTGGTAGATGGGTCTTGTGTGGACCAAAAGGGCGCAGAAATGACGATGCTTTCGGATCATGATTGAGGCCTTTTAGACGCCTATGCAGATGGCGAGCTTTCGGCGGCAGAAGCCGCGAAAGTGGAGCGGCGCATTGCATCTGAGCCAGACCTTTCGGAGGCTTTGGAATGTCTGCGCGACGTGTCTTCGGCCTTGTCCGCGCTTAAACCCCAGACCGCAAGGCCAGAGACTGTAAGGCCTGAGACTTTAAGGCCTGAGCGGGCTGCGAATTCAAATCGCCAACCCTGGCGGATGCGGATGGGCGCGCTGGTTGCGGCGACCTGTGCATTGGTAGCGTTTATTGTTCTTTGGCCCGTTGCAGCCACAGGGCCCAGCGCAATACATCAGGCCTATCTGGAGCAGGGTTTCAACGTTCAGGCCGCGTCCGATCTGAGCGCGGCTTCGGGTGGTTTTGTGGATGGGTTCCCCGGGCTTTTGGAGGCGAAGCTGACGCTGGCCGTGACCAAGACCGAGGGCGATATCGCCTCGGCGCATTATGTTGGCGTCAATCAGTGTCGCTTGACGGTGCTGCGTGGCAAGGGCGATGCACCGGCGGCACCAAGCGGACTTCGATCGGCGCGTTGGGATGCTGGGGGAAACTGGTATCTGGCGCTGGCAACTGGCATGGATTTGCCAAAGTTTGATGCGATCACCCAGTACCTCAGGCAGGCAACCCAAGGCGGGCTGAACCAGAATTCCGTTCTGGCAATGCAAAGGGCCACGGATGGCGCGGCCCCTTGCGTTTTGAGCTAGGTCAGTTGCCCGGCTTAGGGAAGTTTGGGCGATCTTCGCCGTAGTTTGCGGACAAATAATCGATGATCGTGGAATAGTCGGGTTCGTCGATTTGGGTCATGTCCTGTTCTTCGACCATCCAAGTCAGCACTTCTTTCCAACCGCTGCGAGTGAGGCCCTGTTGGGCGACGATCCGCTCTGAATGGCAGGCAGAACAGGCATAGAATGTCTCTTCTACGCCGGGGGCATCGAAGAGCACGCCAAATTCATATTCCTCAGGCTGGGATGCTTGGGGCGCCTCGGCCGGGGCTGCGGCAGCGGCCGGCGGTGTGTTTGAAAAGCTGCTGAGATAGGCGATGAGGTTGGTGCGATCCACCGGCTTTTTGAGGCCAGAAAAACCCATGGAGGTGCCTTTGACCTCGGCCTTGGGTTTGGTCAGAAACGCATCAAGACGCTCGGGCGTCCAGGTGCCGCCATAACCTGTCAGAGCCTTGGAATACTTGTACCCATCCGCGCTGGCCACATCGCGGCCGGAGATCCCATAGAGGTTCGGGCCAGCCTTGTTCTTGCCGCCCTGGTCGATGGTGTGGCAGGCGGCGCATTTCTTAAACAGCCTTTCGCCCTTGCCAGATCCGCCGTGGCGGTCGGCGCATCCTGATCGGCCAGTGCCGATGTGGCCGGCAATGCAACTGTTACAAGGGCCACAAGGGCCCAGTTCTTTCGCTTCGTCATCTATGTCTCCTGAAGGGCGGTGCAGGAGCCTGTGCGGCTCCTGCTTTTGTGGATCTACCCTGCGCGCGAACCGACGCGGTGCATCGTGTTGTTGAGGTAGCCCTTGGGGTTCCAATCGATCGCGAAAGGCTACATTGCGCCGGCGCTGTCGATGGCCCGAGCCCAGACTTCGTAATAGCCCTTTTGCGGGAAACTGACCTTGGTGCGCCAGTTCTGCCAGGCCCCGTCGTTGACAGGCGCGTCCAGCTCTACCGGAACCCAGGATGCACCGAAATCGATCGAAATCTCGACCTTGTCGATGGTCCGGTCGCCCGACTACGCGTGGCCGCGCACCTCGGTTTCGGCTGAACCCAGATCGGTGTTGTTGGCAGGATGGGTGATCAGCGATTTGACCGGCATCCGTTCGATGATGACAAAGTCCTCTGTCGCCACTTTTTCGCCGGGTGCAACCGGATAGGCCGGTACGCGATAGGCTGTGCCTGTCATCTTGGGGCCGTCATGCACCTGATCGCGCAGCTCGATACGGTTCAGCCATTTCTGGGCCGTCGAGGCGGGCCAACCCGGAACAACAAGGCGCAGCGGTGCGCCGTTCAGCGGGTGCAGGGCCTGACCGTTCATTTCGAATGCGATCAGGATGTTATCGGTCATCGCCTTGGCAATCGGCATACCGCGGGAAATTGGCAGTTTGTCGGGGTTGCCCGAAAGATGCGTATCAGCGCCGTAATGGGCGGTGTAGATCACGTTGGACTGAACGCCAGCTTTGGCCAGAACATCCTTTAGCCGCACGCCGGTCCATTCAGAACAGGCAACGGCGCCATAGGTCCACTGGTTTCCTTTGGCGGGCGGATCGAAAAACCCGCGCCCGTTGCCGCCGCATTCCAGCGTCAGCGCCATGGTCACAACTTCGAACTGAGCGCGCAGATCAGCAATGGTCAGCTGCATCGGGGCATCGACAAAGCCATCGATGGTGAGCGTCCATGTGTCGGCGTCCACCTCTTGCGGCGGGATGCCGTTGGTGCGCACGAAATGGCGCGCGGTCGGCGTGATGGCATCATCCAGAAGTTCCGGGGGCGTTTCGGCATTGACCGGACGGTCGTTCAAAAGGGTCAGCCCGTCCTTGTCTACCAGGACATTTTCCTGCGCCATGGCCGCCGGCACAAAGCCAAGCGGCAGGTTGCGGTGGAACGGGATCGATGTGCCGACCAGGGCCGCCACTGTCGCAAGACCGGTGTTCTTGAGGAACCCGCGGCGCGAGGGGCTGGAAACTTCGGGGCTGGCAGGATCGGGGTTGGTCACGGTTACAAGTCCGCCCTGAGCGTGCTCTTTAAGTCCCTCGGAACGGGTTCTGGTTCCCGCCCATTTCTTATCGTCATCAAGCGCCATAGTATCCTCCCTGGCTGTAGGTGTGGCTTGCTGTTGCAGACTTTCACTGGGGACATAGACGTATCAGACCCCGGGATTATTCCCCCGGGTGGAAAAGTTTTTTGCGGCGGCACCATGCGTGGTGTGGCCTTGGGGCGCGTTTTTTCCGGGCCCGGAAACGACGGGAAGAGGGCTGTGACAACCTGAACGGATATCGCGCCGGCGATCCGGATCTTAGCGAAATGGCCGAGCGCGATCATACGGATGGATCGCAGGTAGATGTCGTGATTGTGGGGTGCGGGCCCGCTGGTTTGACGCTGGCGGCGCAATTGTCGCGTTTTGGGGATATTTCCACCCGAATTTTTGAACGCAAGCCCGGGCCACTGGAGGTGGGACAGGCCGATGGTGTGGCTTGTCGGTCGGTCGAGATGTTCTCGGCTTTCGGGTTTGCAGAGAGGGTTCTGAAAGAAGGCTATTGGGTTAATGAAGTGGCGTTCTGGCGGCCCGGCGCCGACGGGGTGGGCCTGAGGCGTGCGGACCGGATTGATGATGTCGAAGAAGATCTGTCCGAGATGCCGCATATCATCCTAAATCAGGCGCGCATTCACGACTTCTATCTTGAGCGGATGCGCAATGGGCCGCGCCCGTTGGAACCTGATTACCGGCGCGAGCTGATCTCTTTGACGACAACAGATGATCCGGAATTTCCGGTCGCGGCGACCTTTGAGTGCCTTGAAGCCGAAGGCGGGACGCAAACCATCCATGCGCGCTATGTCGTGGGCTGTGACGGCGCGCGTAGTGCTGTGCGCAAGGCGATGGGTCTGAAACTGAAAGGAGAGGCCGCGCGTCAGCTGTGGGGGGTGATGGATGTGCTGGCGGTTACGGATTTTCCGGACATTCGCCTGAAAGCGGCGATCCAGTCCTCGGATCAGGGGAGCATTCTGATCATCCCGCGTGAGGGCGGCTATATGGTTCGGTTGTACGTCGAGCTGGACGCGTTGACCGGAGACGAGCGCGCCGCGGATCGCAATGTCACATCCGCCTCGCTGATCGCAAGGGCGCGCGCGATCCTTGCGCCTTTCACGCTGGATGTGAAAGAGGTTGCATGGTGGTCGGCCTATGAGATTGGACAGCGGGTTTGTGACGCTTTCGATGATGTGCCCGGCGCCCAGAGGGCAAGCCGCACACCACGGATATTTATCGCGGGCGACGCCTGTCATACGCATAGCCCCAAGGCGGGACAGGGCATGAACGTGTCGATGGCGGATACGTTCAATTTGGGATGGAAGCTGGCGGCTGTGCTGCGTGGTCAGGCGGCGGCCGGCCTGCTGCACAGTTATTCACAAGAACGGCAGGCCAAGGCGAAAGAGCTGATCGACTTTGACCGCGACATGGCGCGCCTGTTCAGCGCCAAACCAACGAATGCCGCCGAGGCCGATCAGTTCCAACGCTATTTCAAAAAGCACGGGCGATACACCGCCGGCGTTGAGACGCGGTACGATCCATCGCTGATCACCGGCGCGGGCCAGCATCAGGATCTGGCACGGGGCCTGAGCGTCGGGCGTCGGTTTCATTCGGCGCCCGTGGTGCGGTTGGTCGATGCAAGGCCAATGCAACTGGCCCGCACGTTGGTGGCTGATGGGCGCTGGCGTCTGATCGCGTTTGCGGGGGCGGGTGACAAGGGTCAGCCGGAGGGCGGGATCGCCACGGTTTGCAGATTTCTGACAGAGGATCCCGCAAGCCCGGTTTTGCGCTATACACCGGCGGGCACGGACATCGACAGTGTGATCGATTTTCGTGCCGTTTTTCAGGCCTCACATCGCGATATGGATTTACAGGACCTGCCGGGTCTTTTGGTGCCCGCAAAGGGGCGGTTCGGGCTGACTGACTATGAAAAGGCGTTCTGCCCCGACCTGAGGCAGGGTGCGGACATTTTTGACCTTCGCGGTATTGATCGCGGTCGTGGGGCGCTTTTGGTTGTGCGGCCTGATCAGTTTGTGGCCGAGGTTCTGCCGCTGGAGGCGACCGGGGAACTGGCCGCCTTCTTTGAGGGCTTCATGATCGCGGTCTGAGTTGCCCCGAGGATCGCGGCCCATCGGCTTTATTCAGTCAAACTCGAACGGGCCTTGCAGCTTTGTAACCTGGATCGGGTGGGTGACGAGTTGGCTGTCCTTGGTCCAGTGATGCAACAGGTAGGCCGGGTCGGACAAAAGAAACTGTGAGGGCGCGCGCTGATTTAGGTCCAGCGTCAGTTGGGTGCCCATGCTGGGGGCTGTGGTCACGATTGTCCCGCACCAGCGCGCATTGATGTGCAGGTGGATGTGACCGCATAAGAACCGTTCAATATTGCTGTGGGAGGCGATGATCTTTCCCAACGCGGTGGCCCCGGCAAAATCATAGTCATCGGTTTCAGGCACGCCCAGTTTCAGGGGCGGATGATGAGCGACGATCAATGTGGGTTGATGCGTTTCTTCGGCCAGCCGTTTCTTGAGCCAGTTCAGGCGGTCGTCGGTGATGCGGCCACTGACCAGGCCCGCATCAAGGCTATCAAGGGCGATGATGCGCACCGGGTAGCCGTCGATGACGTAGTCGACAAAGCCATCGCTATTGGGCGGACAGATGTCGGGGCCAAAAATCTCGCAGAGCACGCGGCGGTCATCGTGATTTCCCGGCACGATGAAAAGCGGCATTGCCAGCGCCGACAAGATTTTTGCGGCGTGTTCCGCCTCGGCACGGGTGGCTTTGTCGGTCACATCGCCCGACAGCAAGACAAGGTCGGGGCGTGGATCAAGCGCGTTGATGTCGGCGACGCATCGCACCAGATTTTCGGCCATCGGGGCAATGCCATGGGTCAGTTGGCCCGGCGGCATGACGTGGGTGTCGCTGATATGCGCAATGAGCATTGGTGGCCTCGTGTTTGAATGCGCCGTAGTCAGGATCGCCTTGGAGGATCAGTTTCCGGTGTTCAGGTTGTTGGGGTCAAAGACGTTTCCGAATGCTCCGCTTCCGCCGTCGGGTTTCTTGGTTTCCGGCGCGGGTGCTGGTTCATTCGCTGGTTCATTCGTGGTCAGGTTGTTTGGGTCAAATACATTGCCAAACGCCCCGCTGGTCGCCGGCGCCGGGTTTGTGGTTTTGGCTGTTGGTGCGGGGGCGGATTGATCCTTGTTCGCGCGGTTCTTTTGCAGCGCCTCGATGCGTTGCTGAATTTCGGCCTGACGCGCCGCGCGCACCTGTTCTTTGCAAATTTTCGGGCTGTAGGATTGGGCGGTGGTGACCATCACGATCATCACGAACGCCAGGAGAACCAAGGCCACAGCCGCGATGTTGCCGCGCATGAAGGGCGGCACAATGCCTTTGCGCGGCGCGGCGGCGCGGCCTTGGGCAATCGCTTCTTTGCGCTGACGATTGCGCTGAGTTGCCTCAAAGGCAAGGGCTGCGAAAATGGTCAGGACGATGATGATAAACGCCAGTGACGAGATCGACGGATTGATCCCAAGGCGGACTTTCTGGGCCAGAACGGTGGTCAGGGTTTTATAGTCGATGATGGTGAAGGTCGTGGTGTTGTAGTTTTCGAATGAGGCCAGAAATGCCAGCACGGCGGCCGAAGCAATTGCCGGGCGCATGAAGGGCAAAAGGATCTTGCGGAAGGCCTGAGTGTGGGTTGCGCCCAGATCCAGCGCCGCATCGGTCAGGCCGGGGTCAAACCGCTGCAGGCGGGCAACAAAGACCAGCATCGCGTAAGAGGCGATGAAGGCGGATTGGCCCAGAATGGTCAGGAAAATTCCATTGTGAAAAAGCCCATGAAGAAACGAGCCATCCGCGGCCCCCAGAAAGGCGCCGACGCGGTCCCAGAAGACCAGCGTCGAGATGCCCAGCACCACACCGGGGATCAGAATGGGGGCAATGATCATCGTGTAATAGGTCGAGCGCAGGCGCGGCCAGATCTGGGTCAGGACGATCGAGGCGGCAAGCCCCATCGAGACCGAGAGGATCACCGTTCCGATACCGATTATCACACTGTAATAGATGCCGTCGCGGATGTGCCTGTCGTTCAACAGCACATCGAACCATTCGTAGGTAAAGCAGGCCCAGGGTGACACCGAGGGGAAGGCTGATGAGTTGAAGGCGGTCAGGCTCATCACCACGAGCGGGCCCAGAAGGTAGCTGAAAAAGATCAGCAGATAGGCGCCAAGCGCGACACGGATCATGGCAGAGGAACTCATTTACCGATGTCCCCCATATTCACCTTGAAGATGCGCATCACCGTCAGAACGATGACGATTGTCGAGACAAGCAGCACGATCGCGTAGGCCGCGCCCTGTTGCCAGTTCAGCGAGTCGTTGAACCACTGATAGACCAGTTGCGTGAACCAGAGGCTGCTGGGTCCGCCCAGGATTTGCGGCGCCGCCAGAGCGCCCGCCGACAGCATGAACACCATTGTTGCCCCCGACACGATGCCGGGCTTGGCATGAGGGATGACGATGCGCCGGTGAATGCGGATCCAGCTGGCGCCCATGTCACGGGCGGCCTCAATCTGATTTCGGTCCAGGCTTTCGATGACGTTATACATCGGGAAAAGCATCAGCAGGATATAGGCGTAACCCAGACCCGCGTAGAGCGCGATATCCTGACGAATAAAGTCAATCGGCGCGCTGGTCAGATGCAGGAACATCAGGGTTTCGTTCAACAGACCGCTGTCGCCAAAGATGATGCGAAGCGCAAAGGCGCGCAGGATTTCGTTGATCCAATAGGGGATGATCAAAAGCACAACCAACAGCCGCACAAAGCCCGACCCGCGGGACTGACCCAGAAAATAGGCCAGCGGATAGCACAGGACGATGTTGAAGATCGTCACCAGCATGGCGGCGATGATCGTGCGCACAAAGACTTTGAGATCGACCGCGTTATAGGTCTGGCCCGAGGTGTCCGAGCCATAGATCAGGTGCTGATAATTGCTGAGGGTGTAGACATCTTTTGGCCCGCCAACTTCGGCCGGTGGCAGGTTGAAGCGGAACGAGTAATCCAGCATCGACAACTGTGGCAGAATGATCAGAAAGATCAGCCAGAAACCAACCAGACCGATCAGAATGCTGCCCATCAGGGCGCCGTTGTTCCGGAAAAAGTCGGAAAAGATCATCTTCTTTTTCATCGCCCGCGCCCCTATTCCGACGCCAGTTCGCCCGTAGGCATGGCAACGGCATTTGAAGCGTCATAGCGCAGTGACAGGTTTTCGCCCCGGCTGGCAATTCTGTCCTGCCCGGTGTTCGGGATCGACATCTTGATCGATTTGCCGCCGTCGCCTTCGAGGAAAACGCTGAAGGAATTGCCTTCGAACTCTTCGTTCACGACATTGGCCGAGATGGTTGTTTTGCTTGCGCTGTCGGCGGGGGCCAGGTGCAGCGCTTCGGGGCGGATGAACAGCATCGCGTCATCGCCCGGGGCCAGTTTGCCCATCTGCGCCGGAGCAATCCGCGACAGCAGATCGCCCGAGCGGTTGGTGCGGATCACGGCCTGATTGCCGGATATCTCTTTGACCTTACCGCGAAAGACGTTGTTTTCACCCACAAAGGAGGCCACGAATGGCGTGGCGGGTTGGTCGTAAATGTTGTGGCCGGTGTCGATCTGGTCGATCACCCCGGCTTTCATCACCGCCACGTTGTCGGACATTGTCAGCGCCTCGCCCTGATCGTGGGTGATGTAGATAAAGGTAATGCCAACGCGCTGCTGGATCTCGCGCAGCTCGGTGCGCATGTGCTGGCGCAGTTTCAGATCAAGCGCCGAAAGCGGCTCGTCCAGCAGCAAAACATCGGGATTGGCGCAAAGTGCGCGGGCGATTGCGACGCGCTGTTTCTGACCGCCTGAAAGTTCGCTGGGAAGCTTGTCGCCCTGCCCTTCGAGCGCGATCATATCCAGCAATTCGTCCGCGCGTTTGCGCCGCTCGGCAGCGCTGGCGCCCGCAACTTCCAGCGAGAAAGAGATATTCTCCCACACCTTCATCAGCGGAAAAAGCGCGAGGTTCTGAAAGATCAGCGCGGTTGGGCGTTTGTTTGGCCCGATCCCGGCCATGTCTTTGCCGCCGATCCGGATCTGGCCCCGGCTGGGTTCCAGAAACCCCGAAACCGCACGCAGGATCGTCGTTTTTCCGCAGCCCGATGGACCCAGAAAGGAAAAGAAATCACCGCCTTTGATTGCGACATTTGCATCTCTTACGGCGACAAAGTCACCGAACTGGATCCAGATACCATCCAGATCTACCGCAACCCCAGAACTCATTTCATGTCCCCCGTTTCGTGTGCCTGTGACGGGTGACCCGGTGCACCCGCATGTGGTCGTTGCCACAAACCTGCCCGGCCGCATGTTTTGCAGCCGGGCAGTGATTTTCTACGTCCTGACGCGTTACGCGCTTTGGAACTGGTTCACGAACTCAGTCCGCACATCGGCATACCACGGCGCTTCGGCCGGCCATGCGTTCAGATTGGCCAATGCGTCACCCGGATAGGCTTCGGCAAAGTTCTTGGCGTAGGCTGCGCCGGCCAGTTTGTCGGCCCCAAGAATGGGCGAGTTGTAGCCGTGCTTGTCGATCGCAGGACCTGCGTTTGCAGGGTCAAAGGCGAATTTGATCAGCTCGTAAGCTTCGTCAATATTCTTGGCGCCTTTGGTCATTGCCAGACCGTCAACCCAAGCCATCGCACCTTCGGCTGGTGCCTGATAGGTCACAGGCTCGCCCGCGGTCTTGAGGGCCAGCGGTGGGCCATCCCAAGTCTGACCGACAACAACACCGTCGTTCAGAAGGCCGTTCTTCTGGCTGTCGGCATCGTTCCAGATCAGTTTCAGGTTCGACTTGCGCGCGGTGCACCATTCGGTGATCTGCGCCCAGGTGCGGCGCATGTTCTCTTCGGATTCGTATGCCGCCCAGACCGAGCCGGGTTCCATGGCGCCCGAAGCTTCCATGTAAAGACCAGCGCAAAGCATGCCCGAATGTGCGCGGATCATGGTTTTGCCGGCGTTCTCTTCTGACCAGATCTCGCCATAGCTGGGCACGCCCGAAGCGTTGGATGGCGACCATTTGTCGACGCGCCAAGCCATGCCTTCGGTTCCCCAAATATGCGGGATCCATGTGTTGCCATTGCCGCCAAAGTCCCATGCGTCGGGGCCGATCTTGGCCATTGCGGGGTTTGCGGCATCAATTGGAATGCGCGTCATGTCAAAGGGCTGAAGCAGATCCAGCGGCCCCCACTGAAGCGAGCGGTTGTTGGTGGGGCCGATCAGGTCGGCACCGGCGCCTTGCGATGCTTTCATCTTGTTGATCAGCTCTTCGTTCGAACCGATACCGATATAGTTGACCTTGATACCGGTCTCTTTGGTGAACTTGGCCAGCATGTCCTCGGGCCAGTAATCGGACCAGTCCATCAGCGTCATTTCACCGGACGCGGCGAAGGCCTTGGACACAAGCGCTGGCGTTGCCAGAGCGCCGATACCGGCGACTGCGCCAGACTGCAGAACCGCGCGGCGGCTTAGGTGGTTTTTGGTTTTCATAGTCTATTTCCCTCTCAGAACTGTAAGTGGCCGGCAGCATGCAAACTTTCGCAAGGTTGCCGCAGAATGATGTAGTGGCGATTTGTTACGCTCTTGCGACATTCTTATGTGTCGTTAGGTCAGCGAATCGCAGGTACGTTGATGGTACTTCAATCTCCTCCCCTTGATGCTACTCGATTTTTTCGGTGTTCCGGTAGATAACCGAACAACAAAGCGTGTGATCAATTTTCAGACCCCTCGATTACAAATTCCACCGATCCGACGCCTGCGTGGAGCACAATCTCGGCGATCGGGACGGCGATGCGGCGTTCGGGCCTTGTGTTGATCGCCTGACGCCAGATCGTGTTGCCCCGCGCGCGCGCCACCAACGTGCCTGACACATGCTGGGTGACACGCAATTGAATTTTTTCCATTCCGGCCTCTGCATCGGCTTCCGGCAAACCGATGCGCTGGGGCATGGCGTATTTCAGGCGCGGATCACGGACCACAACGCTGAGGGGGCTGGAAAGTCTGGGCAGGCTTCCGGCCAGATCCTGTGCCACCCATTGGCCTGTCTGCCGTCCCTCGCCCCAGCTTTGGCCAGCGGTTTCGACGGCACGCAAAAGATTGCCCGTTGCGAAATACGAGGGGTCAGAACAGCGCCCCCATTGATCGACAAGCGGCCCACCGGTGGCCGGATCGATCTTAAGATGACCACATCGCGCCAGCGCCGCCTCGGGCGTGAATTGCCCGGTCACGATCACGCCATCGCAATCAATTCGGCGCGGTTGATCGTCGGGACCGGCAACCGTGACACCCTGAACCACCCCAGTGCCCATGATTTCAAGAAGGCGGGTGTTGGTCAGCAGGGCAACACTCTGCAACCGCGGCAACAGCGCACTGGGCCAGCGCGCGGTCGCGGTGGGCCCCTGCTCGATCATCGCGACGGGGCGGATGCCAGCATGGCGACAGGTCATCAGGGCCGAGAAGGCAACCAGTTCGCTGCCGACGATGACGGGGCGCAGGAAGGGGCGCAAAACTGGGCGCTGAACTGGGCGTTGATCTGTCAGATAGACCATCGATTGCAGGGCGCCGGTATTGACCACGCCCTGGACCCGTGCGCCCGAGATCAGTCGCGCAGACCGTGGCGTTTCGCGAACGCCGGTGGCATAAATCACCCGGCGCGGCGTGATCCGGGTCGAGACGTCCGGCGTCGACACCGTCAGAACGCCGCCCGGCAATATGCCGGTCACGGTGGTCAGCGTATGAATTTCGACACCGGCTTTGCGAGCCCTTGCAACAAGGCGCCGGGCATATTCAGGGCCCTTCAGGACGCGCCTGAACTCTCGCATGCCAAAGGGCGGATGACCGCAGTGGCGCGGAATTCCGCCTGCCTGGTGTTCGCGTTCAAGCACCACAACTCGCGCCACATCCGCGGCTTTAAGGGCCGTGGCCGCGGCCAGCCCCGCAGGCCCGCCGCCGATGATCGCCACGTCAATCGGCGCGCCGGTTTCAAGCGAAACATCAGTCATGCGCGATCCCTTCAGCCAAAGGGTGCTGAAACTTGCCTGCGGTCAGTTCAGCCAACCGGGCCGAGCAATAGAACCCCTGGCACCGCCCCATTGTGGCGCGCGTTTGCCGTTTCATCCCCCCCAGCGAGCGCGCGGCCAATGGGCCGCATAGCGCCGCTTCGATTTCTCTGCGGGTCACCAGTTCGCAATGACAGACGATCTCGGCGTGACCCGCGCTCTGCCAGTCGCGCGCGCCGTTTTGGGCCAGCGTGTTGGCTTGTGGCATCTGTGGCCTGGCAATCGGCTGATGCGAGGTGCCAAGGTCTTGGTAAAGCCTCTGCACGTGGCGCGCGATGCCCAGTGCCGCGCTCAATCCTGTTGACCGAATACCGCCCACGGTGATCCAGTTCATCGCGGGCGCGGCGTGGATCCGGTATTCCTTGCGGTCAGATGCCGGGCGCAACCCCGCGTAGACCGCCGTCACCGGCATATCAGCAAGTGCGGGCAGCTTTTCGATCCCCTCGGCGATCAGGGCTTTCAGCGTCCTCTCGTCAGTTGAGGCATCGGTGCGGCTGGGTTGATCTTCGGCTGTGGGCCCAACGACCAGGTTGCCAAAGACGGTCCGAAAAAGGACGATCCCTTTGGTCTTGTCCGTTGGTACGGGCAGGATCACGGAATTTGCCAAGCTGGCCGCCGCTTTGTCAAAGACGACAAACTGGCCTTTGCGGGGCGTGATGTGAAACTGTGTGCGGCCCAGGATTTTCTCGTCGACCAGATCGCCGTAGAGCCCCGCACAGTTGACCACCGCGCGGGTCGACAGGATGCCCGAGCCGGTTTCAAGTCGCCATATGTTGCCGTCAAAATCGCCGCCAGTGACGGTGCTTGACAGAAAGACGCGCGCGCCATTGTCCAGCGCTTGCTGCAGATAAACGTATGGGGCCGACCAGGGATCAATGATGCTTTCTTGCGGGACGCGGACCGCGCCCAATGCTTTGTGGCTGAGGTGCGGCTCGGCCGTGCGCAGCGACTTTGCGTCGATCTTGTGCACGTCGTTCACGCCATTTTCATGCGCCTGTGCCACGATACCGTCAAGCGCGGCCATTTCCTGGGGCGTCCAGGCGACCACGACCGCCCCGGATTTTTCCTGTATCAAGCCCAGATCACCGCGGATCTTTTCGTATTCGCGATAACCGGCGGTGATGCACGCCAGTTCCAGCGAACCGGGCGGCGCATCGAACCCGGTGTGAAGAATGGCGCTGTTGCCCTTACTTGCCCCATCCAGGATGTCACTGGCCTTTTCGACAACCGCGACTTTGGCCCCTTCCAGCGTCAGCCGCCGCGCCACGGCACAGCCCACAACCCCTGCCCCGATCACAACCACATCAAAGAGATCGTCCGACAGGACCTGCTTGGTCTTTGTCTGCGATGTCTTTTTCGGCGATGTCCTTTTCGGCGATTTTGGTTGAGAGTGCTGCAACTAGTGACCTATATTTAAGGAATTATGACTAACTTGGTAGTCATAATGACAAAATCGGTCAATAATGGTGAGGCGATGAAGGTCGAAAAACGACAAGCCAAGCTGGTTGAGATTGTCCGGCGAAACGAAAAAGCCTCGGTCGATGAGCTTGCCAGCCTGTTGGAAACTTCGCGCGAGACGGTCCGCCGCGACCTGACGCATCTCTCTGAGTTGGGCAAAATCCTGAAGGTCCATGGCGGCGCGCGGATGCCGCGGGTTTTGGGCGAAGGGCCTTTCAAACAGCGCCTTTCGGAGAACATCAGCGCCAAGATGGAGATTGCCAAGGCCGCCGCCGCTTTGGTCGAGCCGGGTGAAACGCTTTTCATCGACACTGGGTCGACCACGCTGTTTTTTGCCGAAGCGATTGCCGAGGTGGGCGATCTGACAATCGTCACCAACTCAACCGAGATCGCGCGCACGATTGCGCGCGCCAACACGACAAGCCGAGCCTATCTTCTGGGGGGCGAGTTCAGCGCCGACAACAGCCAGACGATCGGGACCATGGCAGTGACGCAGATCCGATCCTTTCGGGCACATCACGTTTTTCTGACAATTGGCGCGATGGATGCGCGCACAGGCGCGATGGATTACAACATCGCCGAGGCCCAGATCGCGCGCGCAATGATTGAGCAATCCCAGACGATCACCGTGCTTGCAGACGCCTCAAAGCTTGGCGCGCTTGCGTCGTTCGAAGTGTGCCCACTGGCCAGCATCGACCGGTTTGTGACCGACCGAACGCCCCCGCCGGACATCCTCAAAGTGTATGAGGCGGGCGGTGGAAAAGTCATCCTTGCTGGGTGATTCTGGCGCGGGCAAAATGGGTGTCTTGGGCGAGCGCCCGAATATTTGGGAAAACCGGACAGCTGCACCGGATAGACCCGGATCATCAGGTATTGCCCTGTGATGCTGTAAACTGGCATCGCCCATGTTTGGTGGCGGAGACGAAGGGATTCGAACCCTCGAGACAGTTTCCCGCCTACTCCCTTAGCAGGGGAGCGCCTTCGACCACTCGGCCACGTCTCCGCTGGCGGGTGTATCAGCGATTTGCGGCCAAGAACAAGTGCAAAATTCCAAAGAAATCGGACGAAAAATCATTGCCCCTGAAAGCTTTGTGTGCAGTCGCTTGCGGGGCAAGCGCGGCGCTGGATTGTAATTTTGCCGCGCGCGCCCCAAGTGAAAACTATTCTGAACAATCTGGAGGACATGGAGATGTCAGACGGAACGCTTCGCAAGGAGGCCGGACCGGTTGGCCTCTTGTTTGCCAGTGTCAGTGCAATGGTTGGTTCGGGTTGGTTGTTTGCCGGTTTACACGCAGCCAAGACAGCGGGGCCCGGTTCGATCTGGTCCTGGGTTATTGGCGCCGGGGCGGTTCTGTTGCTGGCGCTGGTTTTTTCCGAGATCACCACAATGATGCCGAAAAGCGGGGCGCTGGTGCATGCCAGTCATGTCAGCCACGGGGTTATGGTCGGGCGGGTCTGGGGATGGCTTTTGTTTTTCGCCTATGTCTCGGTCGCACCGGTCGAGGTGATGGCGGTGCTGACTTACGCCGATAATTACCTGCCCGGTCTGGTGGATCCCAAAACTGCGGTTCTGACAGCGACCGGATTCTTCTGGGCGGTGATCATGCTGGCGGCTTTTGTACTGTTGAACATGCTGGTGATCCGCTGGGTCCTTATGATCAACACGGTCGCCACCTGGTGGAAGATTGCGATCCCGGCGCTGACAGTCGTTATTCTGATGACCCTGTCTTATCATCCCTCAAATTTTGCGATCACCCAAGGCGATGGCGGGGTGACGGGGATCTTTTCGGCGGTGGCGACAGCGGGCGTGATATTTTCGATGCTGGGCTTTCGGCAAGCGATCGACATGGCGGGCGAGACGGCGAACCCGTCGCGCAACATCCCGATCGCAGTGATCGGTTCGGTCGTTCTGGCCTCGGCGATTTACATCGCGCTGCAGGTGGCCTTCATTCTGGCGCTCAGCCCTGCTGACATATCCAACGGCTGGAACAACCTGCATTTCACTGGCATCACCGGGCCTTTGGCCGCGATCAGCACAGCAGTCGGCGCCGCGTGGTGGGGTGTGGTCCTTTATGCGGATGCCATTGTGTCGCCGGGGGCCACCGGGTTCATTTTTTCGACGGCCACGTCGCGGGTGGCGATGGCAAATGGCGAGATGGGCGCCTTTCCGGCATGGCTGGCGCGGGTTAACCCACGCGGCGTGCCTGTGGCGGCGCTGATCGTAACCTACTTTGTCGGCGTCATCTTTTTCTTTCCGTTTCCATCCTGGCAAAAACTGGTTGGGTATATCTCGTCCATCACGGTTCTGACTTACGGGCTGGGGGCGGTTGTGCTGTTGCACCTGCGCCGCGCCGTGCCGGATGCTGAACGCCCATTCCGGTTGCGCGGGGCCTGGGTCATCGCGCCGCTTTCCTTTGTCGTCTCAACATGGATCATCCAGTGGACCGGACTTGCGACGGGCAGTTTTCTTTTTGGTGCGATCGCCGTTCTCTTTGCGCTCTACACTGGCGGATACTACCTGATGGGCGGCAAAACGGGGGCGTTCGGCTGGCGCGAAGGCTGGTGGCTCTTCCCTTATTTCGCGGGGCTTTGGCTGTTGCTTTATTTCGGCCCGGTGGCGATGGGCGGTGACGGGGTGATGACCTTTGGCATCTCGCTGATCGTCGGCGCGATCTTTAGCCTGATCATTCTGGCGCTGGCGCTGGCGCTGGGGCTTGGCCAATCTGAAACCGCCCGGTGGCTGGCCGAGATCAACAGCAAGGAAGGCGAAGCGGTAGAGCCATAGACCGGCGCCTGCCCTTCCCGCCGTCAGGTGTTGAACAAAAAGTGCAGGACGTCGCCGTCTTTGACGGTATAGGCCTTGCCCTCGGCGCGCATCTTGCCTGCGTCCTTGGCGGGCTGTTCACCGCCCAGGTTTACGAAATCATCATAGGCGATGGTTTCGGCGCGGATGAAGCCTTTTTCAAAATCGCCGTGGATCACACCGGCGGCTTGCGGTGCGCGCATGCCCTGGTGGATCGTCCAGGCGCGGGCCTCTTTGGGGCCGACGGTAAAGTAGGTCTCAAGGTGCAAAAGCTGGTAGCCGGCGCGGATCAGACGGTCGAGGCCGGCTTCGGCCAAACCAAGTTCTTCGAGGAACATGCCGGCTTCGTCTTCTTCCAGCTGGCTGATTTCTTCTTCGATCTGGGCCGAGATCACGACGGCGGCCGCACCTTCGCGCGCGGCCATTTCAGCCACGCGGGCCGAGTGTTCATTGCCCTGCGCTGCGTTAGCTTCGTCGACGTTACAGACATAGAGGATGGGCTTGGTGGTCAGAAGTTGCAGCATCGACCAGGTTTTCTGGTCGTCCTCGGCCACGTCTACGGTGCGCGCGGGCTGACCGTTGTTCAGGGCCTCAAGGGCCGCGCGCAAAAGACGTTCCTGTTGCACCGCCTCTTTGTCGCCGCCGCGCACTTTGCGCACGATGTTCTGCAGACGACGCTCGATCGATTCCATATCGGCCAGCATCAGTTCGGTTTCGATTGTCTGAGCGTCCTCGACCGGATCGACACGGCCCTCGACATGGGTGACATCGCCGTCATCAAAGCAGCGCAGCACATGGGCGATGGCGTCGCATTCACGAATGTTGGCCAGAAACTGGTTGCCCAGACCCTCGCCCTTGGACGCACCGCGCACAAGGCCCGCGATATCGACGAAAGTCATGCGCGCGGGGATGATCTGTTTTGAGCCGGCGATCTGGGCCAGTTTGGCTAGGCGCGCGTCGGGCACGGCCACTTCGCCGACGTTCGGCTCGATCGTGCAGAAGGGGAAGTTGGCGGCCTGCGCCGCAGCCGTGCGGGTGAGCGCATTAAAGAGGGTCGACTTGCCAACATTGGGCAGGCCCACGATTCCGGTCTTAAAGCCCATGACAAGCCCTTTTACGATTGATCCGCGCTGCTTCTAGGCGCGGCGGGGTCCGGACGCAAGCCAAGCTGTGAGGTGGGTGGCGATCGGACGCGCCACAAGAGGCGTCCGGGCGGGCGCGAAAATCTGCCCCATTGCGCTTGGGCCCGCAATCGGCCAAACCATTCAAAAGCCGGAACCAAGGACAGACCATGACCCGTATCGACGCCAAATTCGCAGACCTCAAAGCCAAGGGTAAGAAGGCGTTTGTGTCCTATGTCATGGCGGGTGATCCCGATTATGCGACCTCGCTTGAGATCGTCAAAGGCTTGCCTGCGGCGGGTGTGGACATCATCGAACTGGGCCTTCCCTTTACCGATCCGATGGCCGATGGCGAGACGATCCAGCTGGCCGGTCAGCGGGCTTTGGCCGGGGGCATGACGCTGGAAAAGACGCTGCAACTGGCGCGCAGCTTTCGCGAGAGCGATGATGTGACGCCGATCGTGATGATGGGGTATTACAACCCGATCTATTCGCGCGGTGTTGCCAAGTTTCTGGTCGATGCAAAAGCGGCCGGGATTGACGGGCTGATCGTTGTCGATCTGCCACCCGAGGAAGACAGCGAGCTTTGCATCCCCGCCCAAGAGGCCGGGTTGAACTTTATCCGTCTTGCGACACCGACGACGGATGACCGCCGCCTGCCGAAGGTCCTGACCAACACCTCGGGCTTTGTGTATTACGTGTCGATCACCGGCATCACCGGTGCGGCCGAGGCCGAGGCCGCGGACGTGGCCCCCGAAGTGGCGCGGATCAAGGCCAAGACGGACCTGCCGGTTATTGTGGGCTTTGGCATCAAGACGCCCGAAGCTTCGCAGGCGATTGCTGCGGTTGCTGATGGCGCGGTTGTCGGATCGGCGATTGTCGCCCGGATCGGTGCGGGCGAAAAACCGGCCGAGGTCCTGAGTTTTGTCAAAGGCCTGGCCGATGGCGCGCACCGCGCCTGAGGCTGCTTAAAAGCCGTTGCCTGAGCGCCGGGGAATTGGTAACGATTTTTGACCAATCCCCGCAAAAGGCAAAACTGCGATGCCCGTGATTACCGAAATCGAAGACCTGCGCCGCATTTACAAACGCCGCACGCCAAAAATGTTCTATGACTACTGCGAAAGCGGCAGTTGGAGCGAGCAGACCTTTCGCGAAAACATTTCGGATTTCGATCTGATCCGCCTGCGCCAGCGTGTGGCAGTGGATATGACCAACCGCAGCACGAAATCGCAGATGATCGGTCAGGATGTATCGATGCCGGTTGCGCTGGCCCCGGTTGGATCGACCGGCATGCAGCACGCCGATGGCGAGATTCTGGCGGCGCGTGCGGCCGAGGAATTTGGCGTGCCTTTTACCCTGTCCACAATGTCGGTCTGTTCGGTCGAGGCTGTTGCCGAAGCCACGACCAAGCCGTTCTGGTTTCAGATGTACACGATGCGCGACCACGATTTCATGACCCGGATGATTGCCCGCGCGAAGGCGGCCAAATGTTCGGCGCTGGTTCTGACGCTGGATCTGCAGATCCTGGCGCAGCGCCACAAGGACCTCAAGAACGGCCTGTCAATTCCGCTGCGCCCCAGCTTGGGCAACATTGCTGATCTGGCAACGAAGTGGCGCTGGATTGCCGGGATGGCCCGCACAAAGAACCACAGTTTCGGCAATATCGTCGGTCATATCGACGGGATCAGTGATATGACATCTCTGTCGGCATGGGCGGCAGAAAGCTTTGATCCCAAGCTGGATTGGAACCGGGTCAAAGAGATCAAGAAGGAATGGGGCGGGCCGCTGATCCTGAAGGGTATTCTGGATGCGGATGATGCCCGGATGGCGCTTAAGGTCGGCGCGGATGCGATCATCGTTTCAAACCATGGCGGGCGCCAGCTGGATGGTGCGCTATCGTCCATACGGGTCCTGCCCGAGATCATGGATGCGGTTGGCGACAAGGTCGAAGTGCATCTTGATAGCGGCATCCGCTCTGGTCAGGACGTGCTGAAAGCGGTCGCTATGGGCGCCAAGGGCACCTATATCGGACGCGCCTTTATCTATGGTCTGGGCGCGATGGGCCAAAAGGGCGTGACCAAGGCGCTGGAGGTTATTCACCGCGAGCTGGATACAACAATGGCGCTTTGCGGCGAGCGTGACATCCGCGTGGTTGGCCGCAACATCCTGAAAGTGCCGCGCGACTTTTCGGGCGACTGGCAAGAGGGCGCCTAGCGCGCGCCGCGCCGGCCAAAGATGATGACCAGCGGGAACAGTCCGGTTAGCAGAACGGCAATGGACGCAAAAGCCCAGCGCAGGCCAAAGACCTCGGACATGCCGCCCATCAGGACGGGTGCCACGAAAAATCCGGAAAAGCCGATGATGGCCGCGCGGGCAATGGCCTGAGTTCTCAACCAGGGCGGGACAACACGCCCAACCAGGGCCAACCCCATCGGACCGATCACAGAAATGCCAAGGCCCAGCGTTCCGAACCCGATGTAGGCGACAAATGGCGTTGGCGCCATCGCCGCAATCAGCGCGCCAATGGCGGATATCAGCGTGGCCCAGGTGATGACCTTCAGCTCATGCAGCCGCTCGGCCACTGCCTGACCCGAAAAACGCCCAACGGCCATGGTCAGCCCCAGCATCGCAGGCCCAAGCGCGCCTTGGGCTGCGCCGCCTGACAGGGTGCGTTCGACATGCAGCGCCGACCACGCCTCGACCGCGGCTTCGGACATAAAGGCGATCAGAACGATCAGGCCACAAGGTAGAACCACGCGCCATGGAAACCGGGCCGCAGTGTCGGCCGCGCGCGAAACGGCGCTGCCGGAAATCCGCAGGCCGGGGGCCAGCGCCACCACAACCAGACCGACCAGCGCAAATATCGCAAATGGCGGCAGATGCGCCTCGCGAGCGAGACCCGTGGCAATTGCCGCAACAGCATAGCCAACCGAGAACATCGCGTGATTGGCGTTCATCAGCGAGCGCGCGTTTGCCGCCTCAAGATCGCTGACCCGCGCATTCATCAAAACATCCGTCAGCCCCGAGGCCATGCCAACCGCGATCATTGCCAAAAGGAACGGCCAAGGGGCCTCGGCCAGCCCGGGTAAAAGAAACGCAACTGCCAGTGCAAGGGCCGAAAACTGCAGGCCCCGGTCGCCCAAAAGTCGGTCCAGCCGCGGCGCCAGCCACATCGACGACACAAGACCAACAGACGTGCCCAGCAAGAGCGATCCGTAAAGCGCATCTCCCGCTCCGACGCGGGCCTTGATCTCTGGCGCATATGCCGCGAAGACACCCCAATAGAGCCCGACAATGACAAAGGCCGTCGCAGGCTTGCGCGAAAGGGAAAGAGAGCGAATGATCGACATCCCCTGCGATTGCCACGGGCCTGACGACGCAGCAAGCGATTTTCCCTTTTCAAGCCGGCCATTCTTGCCTATAGCAGCGCCTTCACGCGGGCATACACCCTTGGAGGATGCCCGCCCTAACATCGGAGAATACCCATGGCTGGTCAGATTCCAGATCTTAACGCCACGGTACGGACGGGGACAGGCAAGGGGGCCGCTCGTCAATCCCGCAGGGACGGGAACGTACCAGGCATCGTATACGGCGGCGGCATTGACCCCGTAGCGATCAATATCCCCTTCAACGTGCTGCTTAAAAAGCTGCGTGCAGGTCGTTTCCTGTCGACGCTTTTCAACCTCAAAGTAGACGGTCACGACGACGTTCGCGTCATCTGTCGGAACGTTCAGCGCGATGTGGTCAAGGACCTTCCGACCCACCTCGACCTGATGCGCCTTAAGCGCACAACCAAGATCAACCTCTTCATTCACGTCGAGTTTGAAGGCGAAGACGAATGCCCGGGCATCCGCAAAGGCGGCCTGCTGTCGGTTGTTCGCCCAGAGGTCGAACTGATTGTTACCGCGGGTGACATTCCAGAAAAGCTGACGGCGACTGTTGCTGGCCTCGAGATTGGCGATACGATCACCATCTCGGACATCACGCTTCCTCAAGGCGCCAAGCCGACGATCGACCGTGATTTTGTCATCGCCAACATCGCAGCGCCCGCTGGTCTGGCATCCTCGGATGACGACGAAGATGACGCCGGTGACGTGGCAGAAGAAGAAACCGAAGAAGAGGCCGCAGAAGAGTAATCTTCTGTCCCTTACTTTGCGAAACGACCAACACGGGGCCCTCGGGTCCCGTTTTCTTTGCGCCCTGCCCTTCTTCTTTGAAAAAATACTCATGACGCAGATCTCGGACAGGCGCGCCGGGTCAATTCCTTTGCACAAGGGTCGCGCCAGCGCTAAAATCCCATTGGATCAATAGGAAACCTTTTTCATGCTGCTCTTTGTTGGCCTTGGAAATCCCGGTGCGAAATATGCGCGCAACCGGCATAACATCGGATTTATGGCGGTGGACGAGATCGCGGCGGATTATGGGTTTTCGCCCTGGCGCGCCAAGTTTCAGGGGCAGCTCTGTGAAGGTAAGCTGGGCCAGCAAAAGGTGACCCTGCTCAAGCCCGAAACCTTTATGAACCTGTCTGGCCAGTCGGTGGGCGAGGCGATGCGCTTTTTCAAGCTGACCCCAACAGATGTAACTGTCTTTCACGACGAGATTGACCTTGCTCCGGGCAAGATCCGCGTCAAATCGGGGGGCGGACATGCCGGCCATAACGGCTTGCGTTCGCTGCACCAGCATATCGGCGACACCTACCAACGGGTGCGTATCGGCGTGGGGCATCCCGGTCACAAGGACCGCGTTCCGGGTTACGTTCTGCATGATTTTGCCAAGGCCGATGAGGCCTGGCTGGATCAGCTGATCCGCGGGATCGGTGATGGTGCCAAGGATCTGGCGGCGGGCGATACCGGGCGGTTCATGAACGCCGTGGCCTTGCGGGTCGCACCGCCGCGATCCTCAAAGACCAGGGAACAGGCAGCGACCAAACCCGCCGCCCAAACGCCTGAACCGCAGGCCGCACCGAAGCCCGGGGACAAGCGGTCGGCCCTGCAAAAACTGGCGGACAGGTTTCGATGAACCTGAGCGCTGCTCTGATCCAACAGGCCGTTGCCTGCGACGAGTTGGGTTCGCCCTTTACCGCGCGGCTGTTGCGGGCCCTGCCGGCACTTGTCCGGCCCGACACGCCGCTTGGTGATCGTCTGCTGGGCTGGCCCGGCGAAATTGGCCCGTCCGGCGCCTCGGTTCCGCTCAGGCTGGCCAGCGCGTTTCATTCGCTGGTTCAGTCCGGCGCGGCGCCCGAACTGGCCGCGGTCTATCCGCCCAACCGTGTGAGCGATGGCGCCTTGGCGGCCGCTCTGGACCGGGCATTTACCGATCACGCAGCGCAGATTGACACCTGGATCAACTCGGCGCCGCAAACCAACGAGGTGCGCCGCAGCGCGATCATGATCGCCGCAGCGCAAGGGTTGGCCGCGCGTTTTGGGCTGCCGTTTGTTTTGTCGGAACTGGGGGCCAGCGCCGGCCTTAACCTGATGTGGGATCGCTATGGGCTGATCGTGGCGGGGCAACGTTTTGGCCCTGAGGCCCCTGCGCTGACGTTTGAGCCGCGCTGGTCGGGGCCTGCTCCGCTTAGTGCCCGGCCGGTCGTAACTGCGCGGCGCGGCGTTGATCTGAACCCTGTCGATGCCGCCACGCCCGAGGGCCAGTTGCGGCTATTGTCGTATCTCTGGGCCGATCAGACCGACCGGATTGCGCGCACGCAAGCGGCGATCGGCGTGGCCAAGGCGCAGGTTGATGCCGGAGATGCGGCCGATTGGCTGCAAGACCGGTTGACCCAGATGCATGACGGCGCGGTGCATCTGATTTTTCACACGGTCGCATGGCAGTATTTCCCTGCGCCCGTCCAAGCCCGGGCCCGCGCCCTGATCGCGGCGGCCGGTGCCAAAGCCACGCCGCAGCGCCCATTGGTGTGGCTTTCGATGGAGGCGGACGACCAGCGCGATGGCGCCGCGCTGAGGCTGCGCCTTTGGCCCGGAGACGAGCGCCACGCACTTGGGCGTGCCGATTTTCATGGCCGCTGGGTCAACTGGTCGCCGGGGGCTGCGTTTGGTGCCTGATTAGGCAACGACAAGGAGCCGCCCATCGGCTAGCATCTGTCTGGCAACAAAGGGTGGAGCGCTTTGATGAAGATGGATCCGTCGCTGAATGTTCTGGGCGAGGCTTTGCGCCCCTGCTCATCCAATCCAAAAACCGGGTTCTTTCGCAACGGGTCCTGTGACACCTGTGATCAGGATCAGGGCAGCCACACCGTTTGCGTGGTGGTGACGGGCGAGTTTCTGGCCTTCTCAAAATACGTCGGAAATGACCTGTCGACGCCGCACCCCGAGTTTGGGTTTCCGGGGCTGACGCCGGGCGATCGGTGGTGCCTTTGTGCGGCGCGTTTTCTGCAGGCGCATGACGAAGGTCTGGCGCCGCGCGTTGATCTTGAGGCGACCCATCAGCGGGCCCTGGAGATTGTGCCGCTGGCGGTGCTGACGGCGAACGGGCGCTCTGACTAGCGCGCGGCGGGCCGGTGTTTGACGTCGATCAGTTTGCCGCCCTCAATGCCGATCAGTTCATCCACAAAATGGCTGACCAGTTGAACCCGACCCGAAAAGCCGGACTTGCGGAATACCGCGTTGGATTGCGATTTCACGGTGCCTTCGCTTTTGCCGGTCATCTGGGCAATCTCGGCGTTCGAGCAGCCCTTGATCGCAAAAAGCGCCACCTCGCGTTCAGCGGGGCTAAGCGACCAGCGGTCAAACTCGACCTCAATCAGATCGTGAAAGGCGCCGCGCGCAACCAGCAGGCTGTTTTCGATGGCCGTCGCGCGGCGCAGGAGCTTGGCCAGAAAAAACGCATTGATAACAATGCTGAGCGCCAGTCCGACGACGGCGGCTATCTGGACGATTTCGCGAGTGGTATAGCTGGCCGGAACGGCATTTAGCCCGCCCACGTCAATGACGAAGAAAGTCAGGAACGCGACCGCGCTGAGCGCCTGAATAAGAATGATCAGAAGCATCGCAATGCCGACAGGTTTTAGGTTGTCCGAAAGTGCCAATGTGATCACCCCGTGGTGGCAGGGCCCGAAAGCCCCGCCTGATAGTCATGCCTTGGATGTGCTCAATTGCCAAGACCAAGGCCGCCGCCTGTCGACCCTTCGGCCGACCCCTCGGACGATGTGTCGGCCGAGCCACCGATTGAAACATCAACCGATCCGTCGCCCACGGACACGCCGACCGAGCTTCCGACGCTGACGCTGACGGACCCGCCGGTCGAGATCCCGAGCGAGCCGGAGTTGCCCGAGCTTTCCTGATCTTGTTGGGATGTATCACCGGCCGCAGCTTCCTTGGCGTGTGCATCACCCGTCGTTTGACCGCTGCCTTTCAGCATCACCGCGACATCGCTCAGAATTTCGCCGGTTCTCTGGTGCACGACCACTTCGCGCACATGCGCCTCGTTTTCGGCGCGGACATAGTAGCGCCCCAAAAGCGTGCGCCCTTCTTTGAGGATCTTGTAGCCGCGTGCGCGCAATTCACGTTCAACCTCGGCGATTTTATCTGCCTGCGCCAGCTTGATATCGGCGCTTTGGCTTGTCTGCGCGTTGGCCGATGTATCGGTCGAGCTTTGGGCCGTCTGGCTGAAAGCGGCGGTCGCGCCTGACAGGCTTAGCAATGTGGCGAGAACTGCGGGCAGAACTGTGGGGAGAACTGTGGGAAGGATTTTGGTTGATCGGGACATTTCAGCATCCTTTGGTTTGTTTCAGAGTACTTGCGAACATTGTGGGGTTCTTGTCTGCGTTCGCCGTGACCCTGACATGCCCTGAGTTCCAGCGGCGATCCATCCAACCACAGTTGGTTTGGCGCCCGATGAACTGAGGGTATAGCGCGATCTTTCCGGGGGTGGATGGATTTGAACGAAAGTTTATAAGCCTGTAGCCCGCCTTCGGCGGATCGGTGCAGATGGGCAATTTTGGGCGATTTTGGGCGATCTTAGTGGGCGCCGGTATTGCCGTTCATCAGATCGCCCTGCATCAGTTCTTCGATAAAAAGGCTCATCAGTTGGGACCGGCTGTTGACGCCCGCCTTACGGTAGATTGCGTTGGTCTGGGCCTTTACTGTCCCTTCCGAGGTTTCGCGCAGCGCCGCGATGTCATGAAGGGTCAGCCCCTTTAGCGCAAAAAGCGCCACATCCTTTTCAGCGGGCGTCAGGCCCCAGTCTTCGAAATGGCTTTGCATCACTTCTGCAAGAGCGCCCGAGGCGATCTTGACCTGCTCTTCGGCGCGGGCCGATCTCTGGGTGACCTGATGAAAGGCGATGGCGCCAAGCAAAACGCCAAGGACAAGGCCCAGCGCGGCGCCCAGTTCGATGAATTCATAAAGTTGCCAGCTGATCGGGCCGATGCCGAGGCCAAAAACGGAATCCGCAATTGTGACCACGAAAAAGGTCGCGGCCACGAACTGAACAAGCAGAGCCGTGAGAATGACGTAGCGGTTTGTCACGTTCTCAGTTCACTATTTCTGCTGATGTGCTGGAATTGGAAGGATCGTTCAGTCGCTGCTTTGGTCGCTGCTGTCGCCACTGTCGCTCTCGTCGCTGCTATCACCGCTGTCGCTGCTTTGGTCGCTGCTGTCGCTCTCGTCACTGCTATCACTGCTTTCGCCCTTGTTGTCTTCTTGGTCTGAGCTTTTTTCTTGGTCTGAGCTGTCTTCTTCGTCGGGGTGATCAATTGCGTCCTCGGTATCGGGCGAAGATGAGTAACTTTTCGAGCCGGATCCTGAGCTGCTGTTCTGAGTGCCGGGCTGGGAAGAAACGATGCCCACATTGTCATTGCCATCGTTGCGCAGCTGAATCCAGAAGTCGCGCAGGATGACACCGTTTGAGCGGTTTAATACAATTTCTCGGCGGAAATCGCGCCCGGTGGCCACGATCCGCGTCCGACCCAGAAAGGTTCGCGAGACGTCAATTTCGTCAAACCCCTGGCCTTTCAGCTGCTCGACTACATTGTCTTCGATCGGGCCCGCATAGGCGGGTAAGGCCACAGCCGTGGCGCATCCTAAAGTCAAAGAAAGAATAAGTGCCTTAAACATCTGTCTACCCGGGTTTGAGCCCCCGCCCTACAAATCAGGGCGGGGGCCTTGCCTATATAATACGGCAAAGGTCGTTGATTTTACCAGCCATCAATCGTCCTTGCTGTCGTCACTGCCGTTGTCGTCACTGCCGTTGTCGTCGCTGCCGTGATCGTTGTCGTCGTTGCTGTCGTCGCTGCTGCTGGAGCTGTCGTGGTCGCTGTCGTCGTTGCTTGAGCTCGAGCTGCCGTGGTCGTTGTCGTCAGAGCTGGAGCTGGTGTAGTTGTCGTCAGAGCCGGAGCTGGTGTAATTGTCGTTGCTGTCATCGCTGCCGGAGCTATACGAGGACGAGCTTGACGAGCAAGTGGGGTCAGATGCTGCGTCACATGACGACGAGCTGCTTGAGCTTGACTGCGAGTGGCTGGCGGCCAGAGCGGCCGAGCCAAGGATTGCCGTGAGTGCGGTGGTCAGGAGAAGAGTTTTCATAATTTAGGGCCTTTGTGCGTTTCAAATCTAGGGTGGCTGGCATGCCCACTTTTGGGGAAGCTAACGGCATGCCAGCCGGTGGGGGGGTGTGACTGGACATGCCAGCCTCGACACCCTGTCTGACGGGTTGGTCGAGCATGGGCTATTGAGATGAGGTTTATGCGCCAATAGCAGACCGCCGGTTTAGGCCCCTAAACCGAAGTTTAGGACCAGCGCGGAGTAAAATGGGAAGGTGGTATTGCGATAGCTAATTGATTTTAAACGAATATAATCGCGACCCATGAAATGCGGCGTGCGCGCCGCTGCAACTTGCGGAATGCCGCTCAATCCCGATCCAAACCTAAGTTGCAGGCCGCAAAACCGCCCGATGCGGGCTTGGAACTAGACGATATGGATAAGGATTTCAGCCACCCCTCGGCGCGTTGAGGCAGCGTGCCGATGGGTGCGGCGAATCAATTTAGCCTTCCATCGAGACGCCGAGCGCCTTGGCGACGGTAAAGATGTCTTTGTCGCCGCGGCCGCACATGTTCATAACGATGATGTGGTCCTTGGGCAGGGTCGGTGCGATCTTGATGACATGGGCCAGGGCGTGGCTTGGCTCGAGCGCGGGAATGATCCCTTCGAGGCGGCAAGACACCTGAAACGCCTCGAGCGCCTCGACATCCGTAATGGCCACGTATTTGGCGCGGCCAATCTCGTGCAGCCAGGAATGTTCGGGGCCGATGCCGGGGTAGTCGAGGCCGGCCGAGATCGAGAAACCTTCGAGGATCTGGCCGTCGTCGTCCTGTAGAAGGTACGTGCGGTTGCCGTGCAGAACGCCGGGGCGCCCGCCGGTCAGCGAGGCGCAATGTTCCATCTTGGCGTTCACGCCCTTGCCGCCCGCCTCGACGCCGATGATGTTGACGTCCTTGTCATCAAGAAACGGAAAGAAAAGGCCCATGGCGTTCGAGCCGCCGCCGATTGCTGCGATCAGGGTGTCGGGCAAACGGCCTTCGGCGGCCTGCATCTGTTCGCGCACCTCTTTGCCGATGATCGACTGAAAGTCGCGCACCATCGCGGGATAGGGATGTGGGCCTGCAACGGTTCCAATACAGTAAAATGTGTCGCGTACATTGGTGACCCAGTCGCGCAGCGCATCGTTCATTGCGTCCTTCAGCGTGCCGCGACCGGATGTGACGGGCACAACCTCGGCGCCCAAAAGCTTCATCCGAAAGACGTTGGGGGCCTGACGTTCGACGTCATGGGCGCCCATGTAGACGATGCATTTCAAACCGAATTTGGCGCAAACGGTTGCGGTCGCGACGCCGTGCTGGCCCGCACCGGTTTCGGCGATGATACGGGTTTTGCCCATGCGCATTGCCAGAATGATCTGACCCAGAACATTGTTGATTTTATGCGCGCCGGTGTGGTTCAGCTCATCGCGCTTGAGATAGACTTTGGCGCCGCCCAATTCGTTGGTCAGGCGTTCGGCAAAATAGAGCGGGCTGGGACGGCCGACATAGTGGGTCCACAGGTCATCCATCTGAGCCCAAAAGCTGGCGTCGGTCTTGGCCTTTTCATATTCGGCCTCAAGATCAAGGATCAGCGGCATCAGGGTTTCACTGACAAAGCGCCCACCAAAATCGCCAAAGCGCCCGTTTTCGTCGGGGCCGGTCATGAAGCTGTTGAAAAATTCGTTCGCCATTGCGGCCTCCGGGGGGGGGTGTCAGGACAGATCGCGTTTATACCCGATGTGCGAAGGGGTAAAGCCGAGGCGCTGATAGAATTGGTCGGAACCGGTGCGGCTTTTGTTCATGGTCAGCTGGATCAGGGCGCAACCGGCGGCGCGGGCGCGTCTTTCAACCTCGTCCATCATCAGGCGACCAATGCCGTGGCCGCGCAGATCACTGGCGACACGGACGCTTTCAACCTGCGCCCGGCGCGCGGCGCGCAGGGACAGACCCGAGATATAGGTCACCTGACAGGTCGCCACGATGCGCCCCTCGCCTTCGCCGACAATCAGGTGATTTGCGGCCTCAACCTGCATGCGTGCAAAGGCTTGCAGGTAGGGTTCGATGTCGGTCCCTTCACGGGCGGCGCCCAGCCGGTCATCGGTCAGAAGGTCAAGGATTGCGGGAACATCGCGGGGCGTGGCCAAGCGAAAGCTGACTTTCATTGCGCGCTGGCGGCGGCGATAAAGTCACGGATCAGGCCTGCGTCCTTTTCGCCCGGCGCGCTTTCGACGCCGCTTGAGACATCGATCTGACGTGCACCGGTCAGCCGGATAGCTTCGGCGACGTTCTGTGGTGTCAGCCCACCGGCCAGCATCCAAGGCACCGACCAGCGGCGCCCGGCAATCAGGCGCCAGTCAAAGGTCAGCCCGTTGCCGCCGGGCAAGTCCCCATCGGGCGGAGGTTTGGCGTCGATCAAAAGCTGATCTGCGACGGCGGCAAAGGTGTCGATCTCGGCAAGGTCTGTGGCATCTGCGACGCCGATTGCCTTCATCACCGGAAGGCCATAGCGATCCTTGATCGCGCGTACCCTTTGCGGGCTTTCGCGGCCATGAAGTTGCAGCATGTCCAGTGGGACGCTCTGTGTCAGCAGGTCAAGTTCATCGTCATCGGCATTGACCGTCAGGGCGACTTTGGCGATGCCGGCGGGCACGTCGATGGCCAGAGCGCGGGCCAGAGCCGGATCAATGTTGCGCGGCGACTTTGGAAAGAACACAAATCCGACGTAAGCCGCGCCCGCCTCTGCGGCAGTCGCGATATGGCCCGCATCGCGCAGGCCACAGATTTTCGTTCGGATCAAAGACACCATGAACAGCGTTTAGCGCGCGTTCTCGGCTTTCTCAAGTAGCGCAAGGACGTCGTCCTGTTGGCCCGGTGCCTCTTTTAGGCGGCTGACCTCACGGTTGAGCTGGCCAACTTCGCGCGCTTTACGAGCCGCGGTTGCGCGGTGTTTGTGCTCGCGCAGCCATTCCCAGACAAAGCCAATCAAGAGACCGACGACGATGCCGGAAAAGATCACTATGAAAAGCGGCAGCTGGATCTGACCGGTGAAACCAAAAAGATTCCCCAGCCCTTCGGGCATAAGCCGAAGGGTTACAAAGCCGCGGTTTGCAAGTGCTACAGTGATCAGGGCGATCCCGATCACTGCCAGAAACAAATACTTGATATAGCGCATTGGCCTACTTGCCGTTCAGACGGTCCCTGAGAAGTTTTCCTGTTTTGAAGAAAGGCACATGCTTTTCCTCAACTTCAACGGATTCTCCGGTGCGCGGGTTGCGTCCGACACGGGCGTCTCTTTGCTTGACTGAAAACGCGCCAAACCCCCTAAGCTCAACACGATCGCCTTTGGACATTGCTTCAATGATCTCTTCAAAGATCGTATTCACGATACGCTCGACGTCGCGCTGATACAGATGTGGGTTGTCGTCAGCAATCCGTTGGATCAATTCGGATCGGATCATCCTGATAGTTCCCCCCGTACCTTTTCATTGTCGCTTGTGGTGTCACATTGTTGTGCCGCCTGGTGGCATTCAAGCGAAGCATCCGGGAACTATAAGCAGATTTTTTTGCGCAAGGAACTCCCAGCGGGGCTCCAAAATGAATTAATGCGGCGGATTCGTGCAATAATTTCCGGGCAATAGGTCGTTTTGGGCGTGTCGGCACGAGAGCGCCCAGATTGCCGCACTGCAGCACGCAACCCGATTCGATTAACCAAATGAAAACGGCCCCGCAATTTGCGAGGCCGTTTTGCAGTCATATCAGAGGACCCAGGTTACTCGTCGCCCTTTAGAGCGGCGCCCAGGATATCGCCCAGCGAGGCGCCTGAGTCAGACGAGCCATACTGCTCGACCGCTTCTTTTTCTTCCGCGATTTCGCGTGCCTTGATCGACAGACCCAAACGGCGGGTCTTGGGGTCGATGTTGGTGACGCGAACGTCGACCTTGTCACCGACGCCAAAGCGATCGGGACGCTGTTCGGCGCGGTCACGGCTGAGGTCCGAACGACGGATGAATGACTTCATGCCTTCGTACTCAACCTCTACGCCGCCGTCTTCGATCTTGGTCACTTCAACAGTGATGATCGAACCACGCTTGACGCCACCGGTTGCATCCACAAACGGATCGCCGCCAAGGGCCTTGACCGAAAGCGAGATACGCTCTTTGTCGGTGTCGACTTCGGTGACGACGGCCTTGACCATGTCGCCCTTGCGATAATCGCCGATCACGTCTTCGCCACGGCCTTCCCATGTCAGGTCGCTGAGGTGAACCATGCCGTCGATGTCGCCATCCAGGCCGATGAACAGACCGAACTCGGTGATGTTCTTGACCTCGCCCTCGACCTCTGTGCCGACAGGGTTCTGTTCAGCAAAGACTTCCCAAGGGTTGCGCATCGTCTGCTTGAGGCCGAGCGAAACGCGACGCTTGGCGCTGTCGATCTCAAGAACCATGACTTCGACTTCTTGGCTGGTCGAAACGATCTTGCCCGGGTGGACGTTCTTTTTCGTCCAGGACATTTCGCTGACGTGAACCAGACCTTCGACGCCTGGCTCGAGCTCAACAAATGCGCCGTAGTCAGTGATGTTGGTGACGCGGCCAGTGTGGTTCGATTCCAGCGGGTACTTGCCTTCGACAAGGTTCCACGGATCGTCCTGCAGCTGCTTCATGCCAAGGCTGATGCGGTGCGTTTCTTTGTTGATCTTGATGACCTGCACCTTGATCGTTTCACCGATCGTCAGGATCTCGGATGGGTGGTTGACGCGGCGCCATGCCATGTCGGTCACGTGCAACAGACCATCAACACCGCCCAGATCGACGAATGCGCCGTATTCGGTGATGTTCTTGACGACACCGTCAACGGCCTGGCCTTCGGTCAGGTTACCGATAACCTCGGCGCGCTGCTCGGCACGGCTTTCTTCCAGGATTGCGCGGCGCGAAACAACGATGTTGCCACGGCGGCGGTCCATCTTCAGGATCTGGAACGGCTGTTTCATACCCATCAGCGGGCCAGCGTCGCGCACGGGGCGCACGTCAACCTGGCTGCCGGGAAGGAAGGCAACTGCGCCCCCCAGATCAACGGTAAAGCCGCCTTTGACACGACCAAAGATCGCACCTTCGACGCGATTCTCGTCGGCATAGGCTTTTTCCAGACGATCCCAGGCTTCTTCGCGACGGGCTTTGTCACGGCTGATCGATGCTTCGCCACGGGCGTTTTCAACACGATCAAGGAAAACCTCAACCTCGTCGCCAACGGCGATGTCGGGGGCTTCGCCAGGGTTCGCAAATTCTTTGAGTTCGACACGGCCTTCCATCTTGTAGCCGACGTCGATGATGGCTTGTCCTGCCTCGATGGCGATGACTTTGCCTTTAACAACAGACCCTTCGTCGGGTGTGTCAATTTCGAAGCTTTCGTTCAGGAGGGCTTCGAATTCCTCCATTGTTGTTTTAGCGCACATATGCGTTCAGTTTCCTTTGTACGTTTGTTTCTGGCCGCGCGGTTGTCTCCGCCGGTCTTTGGATTTCGGTTTGGTCGTCGGGATGGCAACGGTTTGGAAAACAAAGAGGGCCGGAAAACCGACCCTGCTCGTCCCGACGTTGTTACCACCTCTTGGACAGGCGCGCATATAGCGCGCATTCGGCAAAAGGGCAAGCGCAAGAAGGCCGAAACCCGTGGCGCGCCTGCCGAAAGCGGTCAGGGATGACCGCCCCCGGCTTTTGGGTGTTCCAACACTCTGACGGTGCTAGATGGCCATGTCATCTGCGGATTTGCCTGCAGCCACGGCGGCGTTGAACCAATCCGGCCTGCGACCCCTGCCCGACCAAGTCTGGCTGGCGTCTTTGGGATTACGAAACTTTGGCTTTGCCGCTTTGCGTTTGGCGCCGGCCTTTTTGGGCTTGGCTTTCGTCGCGCCGCCGCCGCCTTTCAAAACGTCATCTACCGACAGGCCAAATTCCTTGGCCACTTTTTCCATTGCCTGGCGCGCGTCTTTCTTGCGACGCTGCTCACGACCGACAATTGCTTTTTCTACTTTGGACTTGAGCTTTTTCAACTCGGCCAAGGTCATTCCACTAAGTTCTACATTCATTTATTCTGTCCCAAGATTTGTCCCCGTCCCCCACTTAACCATAACGTTAGGTTTCTGCAAATTCATTCGCTTATTCGGATACCTTCAGGCGAAGATTTGACCATAGCAATTCCGAGGGCATCGTGAATAAGCACTCCAACTAATGACCAATTGATTGGTTTCGCTTCTGCGAGATAACTTTGATCGCTTTCTGGGTGGCTTGGGCAATGGTCATGTCGGTGGTATCAAGAACAACGGCGTCGCTTGCTGCGGTCAGGGGCGCGGTGGCGCGCTGACTATCGCGCGCGTCCCGTTCTCGCAAATCGGCCAGAACATCCTCAATTGAAACATTCATTCCCTTGGCACTTAACTCGGCAAATCGCCGCTGGGCGCGCACCTCGTCGGTCGCAATTACGAAAAGTTTCACTTCGGCGTCCGGGCAAATAACTGTTCCGATATCCCGGCCATCCAAAACCGCGCCGCCATCGCGACGTGCGAAGGCGCGTTGGAAATCCACCAAAGCTTCGCGAACTTCGGGAATGGTTGCCGCACGGCTTGCCGCCTGAGCCACGGCCGGCAAGCGCAGTGCCTCGCCTTCAAGGTCTTTGGCCATCAGGCACTGTGCCGCCTCAATGGCGCTGACCCCCTGCAAAATGCGCACACCAACCGCCCGGTACAAAAGCCCCGTATCCAGATGTGCAAAACCAAAATGCTCGGCCACGGCTTTGGAAATTGTGCCTTTTCCCGATGCCGCCGGCCCATCGATTGCGATGCTAAAAGCCAATTGGTTAACTCCTTTTCTGACCGCTTGCCAATGCGCCACCAACCATAGTTGTCAGATTGGGATCTGCCCCTTCGGCCTTTGGCAAATCATCGGCAACGCAATAGTAGTCGCCTTTGTCAGCACAGAATATATGGCCCGACAATTCAATACCGGTGGGCTTGTCCAATGTGCCCGCCATGATTGATATATTCCGGCCCGGCCCATCCCAAAACAGGTTCGAGCCGCAATTGCCGCAAAATCCGCGCCTTGCCGTTTTCGATGAATTGTACCAAGTCACCGGGCCCTGAATACCCACCGTTTCGCGCAGCGCAGAGGTTGCCGCGACATGGTGACCGCTGGATTTTCGGCATTGGGTACAGTGACAGGCGATCACCGGGCGTAATGCGCCGCTGACTTGATAAGTGACCCGACCACAATTGCAGCCCCCGCTGTTCATTCGATTGCACTCATTCTTTTTTCTGTCTCAATTGCCCGTCCGCTCAAGCCGCGCACCAAGATTGGCCATCAGACTTTCGAAGATCGGGAAAGAAGTGGCAATAGGTCCCGCATCATCAACCGAGACAGGTTTTTTCGCCGCCATTCCGGCGATCAGAAACGACATGGCAATCCGATGATCCAGCCGCGCCTCGGCGCATGCGCCGCCCGGAACGCCGCCGGCACCCATGCCGTCAACGATCAGCGTGTCTTCGTCTTCCTCGACCGTGACGCCACAAGCCTCAAGGCCGCGCGCCATCGCATCAATTCGGTCACTTTCCTTGACGCGCAGCTCTTTGACCCCTCGCATAACGGTACGCCCGTTTGCAAATGCGGCGACAACCGACAGAACTGGAAACTCGTCGATCATGCTGGCCGCGCGTTCCGGCGGAACCGCGATGCCCTTCATGTCAGGCGAAAAACGGGCGCGCAGGTCGGCCACAGGCTCGCCACCCTCGATACGCTCATTTTCATAACTCAGATCGGCGCCCATTTCGCGCAGCGTCGTGAAAAGCCCCGCGCGGGTCGGGTTCAACCCGATACCTGGGACCAAAACGTCCGAGCCTTCAACAATCAGCGCGGCACAAACCGGAAAAGCTGCCGATGACGGGTCGCGCGGCACCTCAATCGCCTGCGCCTTCAGTTCGGGCTGACCAATAAGCGTAATCACGCGGCCCTCATCGCTGTCCTCGACCCGCAAATCTGCGCCAAATCCCTGCAACATCCGCTCGGTGTGGTCACGCGTGGCCTCGGCCTCGATTACAACTGTTTCGCCGGGTGCATTCAGCCCCGCCAAAAGGACCGCCGATTTCACCTGAGCCGAGGGCATCGGCACGCTATAGCGCACCGGCAAGGGATCCCGTGCACCCACAACCGTCATTGGCAGGCGCCCGCCCTGACGGCCATAAGATGCTGCACCAAACAGCGCAATCGGGTCGGTAATGCGCCCCATCGGGCGGCTGCGCAGCGAGGCATCGCCGGTGAAGGTGGCGGTAATGGCCGAGGTCGCCATCGCGCCCATGATCAGCCGCACGCCGGTGCCGGAATTGCCGCAATCAATCACATCCTGCGGCTCGCTGAACCCACCCACGCCAACGCCATGCACTGACCACTCGCCGCCACCATGATCGGTAACCTCAGCGCCAAAGGCCCGCATCGCCCGCGCGGTATCGAGAACATCCTGACCTTCCAAAAGCCCCTTGATCTGCGTCTCGCCAACACAGAGTGCGCCAAATATCAGCGCGCGATGAGAAATCGACTTGTCGCCGGGAACCTCGGCAATGCCCTTCAAGGGCTGCGCCTGATGCGACGTCATGGGGATTGCGGGACCGTGGCCGGACATCAGGTCTCTCCTTTGAGTACTGGTATTTCCTTTAGCGCGGACCAATGGGGTTTTCCATGGCCGCCACTTTCTTCTTTGAAAAAATACTCACGTCCCGCGGGATCAATTGCGCCGGAACGTCAGGTAATGGGGCACGCGATCTTCGCGCAGGGCCTTTTGTTCGTACCGGGTCGAGATCCAGTCGCCCCATGGATCGCGCCAGTCGCCTGGCCGCTGGCCCAGCCATTCGAACCCCGCGCGCGGAATTTCCTCCATCGCCTGACGTACATAGTCGGGGATATCGGTGGCCACGCGAAACAGGGCGCCGGGTTTCAGAGTTTGGGCCAGGGGTTCCAAATGCTCAGGCGTCACGAACCGGCGTCGGTGATGGCGCGCTTTTGGCCATGGGTCGGGGTACAAGAGAAACGCGCGCGACACTGACTGCGCGGGCAGAACGTCAAACAGATCGCGGGCATCACCGGGATGAATGCGGATGTTTTCGGCCTGCGCCTTGCGGATCTTGCCCAAAAGCATTGCAACGCCGTTGATATAAGGCTCGGCACCGATGATACCGACTTGCCGGTTCTGTTCGGCCTGATGGACCATATGCTCGCCGCCGCCAAAGCCGATTTCCAGCCAGATCTCGCGCTTGCCAAAGACTGTCTCCAGGTTAAGCGGGTCGCGATTTGGGTTCTCGTCCCAATCGACATCTTTCAGCGAAAGCTCTGCCAGATCCTGATCAAGATAGCCTTGCTGACTGTCACGGAGCCCCTTGCCCTTGCGACGGCCATAAAAATTGCGCCACGGCGCCTTGTCGTTCTTTTCGGCCATTACGAAAAAACCCCGGAGTTTGCATCCGGGGCTTTTCACAAGACTGCAGCGCCGGGGTCAACCCCCGGTGCGCTGCCAGTATCAGACGGCTTTTTTCAGCGCATCGATCAGATCGGTCTTTTCCCAGCTGAAACCGCCATCGGCATCAGGCTCGCGGCCGAAATGGCCGTATGCGGCGGTGCGCTGGTAAATTGGCCGGTTCAGGCCAAGGTGATGGCGGATGCCGCGGGGCGTCAGGTCCATCACCTGATCGATCGCCTTTTCAATCGCGGCGTCATCCACCTGACCCGTGCCATGGGTATCGGCATAGATCGACAGGGGTGCGGCCACGCCGATGGCATAGGACAGCTGAATGGTACAGCGTTCCGCCATGCCCGAGGCGACCACGTTTTTCGCCAGGTAGCGCGCGACGTAAGCGGCCGAGCGGTCAACCTTTGTGGGATCTTTGCCAGAGAACGCGCCGCCGCCGTGTGGTGCAGCACCGCCATAGGTATCGACAATGATCTTGCGCCCGGTCAGGCCGGCATCGCCATCAGGGCCGCCGATGACAAATGTGCCCGTCGGGTTTACCCACCATTTGGTTGCATCGGTGATCCAGCCCGATGGCAGGACCTCGCGGATGTAGGGCTCGACGATGGCGCGGATGTCATCCGAGCTTTGGCTTTCGTCGGCGTGTTGGGTTGACAGAACGATCGAGGTCGCCTCGACCGGCTTGCCATCCACGTAGCGCAGCGAAAGCTGGGACTTTGCGTCAGGGCGCAGAGTGGGTTCGGTCCCGTCTTTGCGCACTTCGGCCAGACGGCGCAGAATGGCATGCGAGTACTGGATGGGCGCGGGCATAAGCGCCTCTGTTTCGGTGGTGGCGTAACCGAACATGATGCCCTGATCACCAGCGCCTTCGTCCTTGTTGTCGGCGGCATCCACGCCTTGGGCGATATGGGCCGATTGTTCGTGCAAAAGGTTGCTGATCTTGCAGGTCGCGTGGTGGAATTTTTCCTGCTCGTAACCGATGCCACGAATGCATTCGCGTGCGATGTCTTCGACGCGTTCCATGTATTCGGACAGTTTGGCCTGATCGGACAGGCCGACCTCGCCGCCGATGACCACGCAGTTGGTGGTGGCAAAGGTTTCACAGGCGACACGCGCCTCGGGTTCTTGTGCCAAAAATGCATCCAGCACAGCATCCGAGATCTGGTCACAGACTTTGTCGGGGTGGCCCTCGGACACGGATTCCGAAGTAAAAATATAGTTTTGACGAGACATGGGAAAGTGCTCCGTTGTGTTAAATCCGCTACGCCAGGAAGCCGTTGTAGCAGTTGGTTTGACCCGCGATATGCGCCGGGCACGCCCGCGTCAATCCGATTTTGCCCGAACCCCCACCAAGAGTGCGCCAAGTGTGGCAATTAGGATCAATGCGATGGGCCAGTCGCCGGTGCGCGCGTAAAGCGTCGGGGGGCGTGGTTCGGGCAAGGCTGCATCGATATAACCCGCCTGCCCCAGTGCGATCGAGGCTGTGACGCGCCCATAGGCATCGATCATCGCCGAGATACCGGTGTTTGCCGCGCGCGCCATCGGCAGGCCCTGTTCAACCGCGCGCATCCGGGCCTGGGCCAGATGCTGGTATGGGCCGGACACTTTGCCAAACCAGGCGTCATTGGTGATCTGCATCAGCCATTGGGGCCGCGCAGGTGCCGCGCCGACATCCTGTGGAAAGATTGCTTCGTAACAGATCAGCGGCAGGGCCAGCCCGGCGGTGCCGGTGTCCATAAGTTTGGGGCCTGTGCCGGCGCTAAAACCTGCGCCATCTTCGGCGGCCAGACCCCGCAGGCCAAAGCGCGACAGGACCGAGCCCAGGGGGATGTATTCGCCAAATGGGACAAGGTGGTATTTGTCATAGACCTGAAGCGGCGCGCCGGGCTGCAAGACAACAAGGCTGTTGTAAAGGGCGTCGCCCTGGACCCGTCTTACGCCTGCAACAACCGGGCGCTGGCCCGAGGCTGCAAGCATCTGTGCAAAGGCACCGTCGGAATAGCGCAAAAGATCGGGCACCGAGGTTTCGGGCCAGATCGTCAGATCGGGCGCGTGTTCTGCGGGTGTGGCGGTCAGCGTCAGCGCGCGGTCAAAAAAGACAGGGATCCACGCAGGATCCCATTTCTGGCGTTGCGGCGCGTTGGGTTGAACAATCCGGATGACCGGGCGATCCGTTGCGGCCAAGGGAGTGCCACCCAACAAGGTCCAGCCTGCGCCGGCGATTGCCAGAAACGGCAGCGGCAACATCAAAAGCGCGGGCACCAGTTTGCGCGGCAGTGCCAGTCGCCAAATTGCCGTCACCGCCAAAAGCGTAACCAGTGTCAGGCCGTGCGAGCCGATCAGCGACGCCAGTTGCCGCGCGGGCGTTTCCACCCAGATATAGCTGATCATGCCCCATGGAAATCCGGTCAGGATGTAAGCGCGGGCCAGTTCGGCCAGACCCATCGCGACCGGCCAGGCGATCCAGTGTAGCCGGTTGGCCGGTGCAATCCGGCGCGCCAAAAGGAACGCCAGCCCCCAGAAGAGGCCAAAACCGACAGACATGCCCAAAAGCGCAAAAGGCGCCATCCAGCCATAGCGCGCGATATCAACCAGAAAAGGTTCGATGATCCACGACAGAGCCAGCGCGAAATACCCAGCGCCAAAGAACCAGCCTGTCCAGAAAGAGCCGCGCCCCCGCATCGGCACTCGTGCGACAAGGTAGCCGCCGAAAAGCCCGATGATGGCAAGCGGATAAAGGTTGTAGGGCGCCTGCCCCAACGCCACCAACAGCCCCGAAGCAAGGGCAATCAACTGACGTTGAAGCGCGCCGCGCCTTGCAAGAAATCCCTCTGCCATTGCCAGGGGGCTGCGTGTTTCAGCCACGTTTTGCCCCGTTCAACCTCACCCGCAGACGTTTGATATGGCGCGGGTCGGCGTCAATGACGTCGATCTCAAGCCCGCTGGGATGCGGTATAACCTCGCCGCGCGCGGGCACTCTGCCGGTCAGCAAAAAGACCAGACCGCCCATTGTGTCAATCTCGTCTTCGTCATTGGTGTCACGCAGGCGCATGCCGATTTCGGCCTCGAACTCATCCAGCGGCGCACGGGCCTGAACCAGATAGCAACCGGGCTTTTCCTGAACCCAGAATGCACCTTCGTCGATGTCGTGTTCATCTTCGATTTCGCCCAGAACCTGTTCGATCAGGTCCTCAAGCGTGACCAGACCGTCGACACCGCCGTATTCATCAATGACCAGCGCCATGTGAATGCGCGAAGTCTGCATCTTTTGCAAAAGCACGCCAATTGGCATCGAGGGCGGCGCGTATAACAAGGGCCGGGCCATCTTGAGCATTGAAAAGCGCTTGGGCTTGGCGCCCTTGACGGCGGTTCCGTTAAAGCCGTGTTTAAGTGCCAGATCCTTGAGGTGAACCAGTCCGATCGGGCTGTCCAGGGTGCCTTTGTAAATCGGCAAGCGGGTCAGGCCGCTTTCGCGGAACACGCGCACAAGGTCATCTTTGCGGATATCGCTTGGAACGGCGACAATTTCGGCTTTGGGAACGGCCACGTCTTCGACCCTGAGCCGACGCAGGTTCAGCATCCCCGGCGGCATCGTGGCCGAGGGAAGCGATTGCCTTGCGTCTTGGGCTGGTGCCGGGGGGGTCTGTTGCCCTTGCCCGAATGCCGCTGCTATTCGGCCGAGGATGCCGTGCGGTCTTGTTTCCTTCACTGCAAGCGCGCCGTGCGCTGCACTAGAAGATCCCTCTGATTGGTCGCCCATTAATCCTTACCAACAAACTTCTCATAGGGGTTAGAAATCCCCAGGTTACTCAGTATGGCGATCTCAAGCCCTTCCATCAAGGTTGCGTCGACATCGCTTTGGTGGTCGTAACCGAAAAGATGCAAAACACCATGAATAATTAGGTGGGTTGCGTGATCTTCCAAGGGTTTATGTGCCTCTTTGGCTTCACGCTGACAAGTCTCAAAGGCAATCGCTATGTCGCCAAGCTCTTGAGGTTGCGGGTTTTTGGGGCGTTTTCCGGGTGTTCCACGCTCTTGCGAGGGCCATGACAGCACATTTGTCGGCTGGGGCTTTGCGCGAAAATCGCCGTTGAGTTCCGCGATGCGCGTATCGTCGCAGCCCAGCAAACTGATCTCAAAACCTTCGGGCGCGAGGTTCAGCGCCTGAAATGTCGCCTGCGCGGCACGTTCGACCAAACGCTCAAAGGCAAACGTCTGCCAGCGGGCATCCTGGATCACAATGTCAACCAGCGGGTCGTCCTGGGTGGGGGTTTCTGGCTGAGGCATACCGTTCAGGTCGCATCAGCCTTTTCATAGGCCTCAATTATTCGCGCAACCAGCGGATGGCGCACGACGTCCTTGGCGGTGAAATAGCTGAACGAGATCCGTTCGATGCCGTCCAGCAGGTTTTCAGCCTCGCGCAGGCCCGACTGAACGCCGCGTGGCAGGTCAATCTGGGTGCGGTCGCCGGTGATTACCATGCGGCTGCCTTCGCCAAGGCGGGTCAGAAACATCTTCATCTGCATGGTGGTGGCGTTTTGCGCCTCGTCCAGAACGACGAAGGCATTGGCCAGCGTGCGGCCACGCATAAAGGCAAGGGGCGCGATTTCGATCCGCTTGTCTTCGATCAGTTTTGCAACCTGCTTGCCGGGCAGAAAATCGCTCAGCGCGTCGTAAAGGGGCTGCATGTAGGGGTCGACTTTGTCTTTCATGTCACCGGGCAAAAAGCCCAACCTTTCGCCCGCTTCAACCGCCGGGCGGCTGAGGATGATCTTGTCGACATGGCCGCCCAGAAACATCGACACACCCACGGCCACGGCCAGATAGGTCTTGCCGGTTCCCGCAGGTCCAATGCCAAAGGCCAGCTCGTTCTCAAAGAGGGCGCGCACATAGGCTTTTTGCGCGTCGGTGCGCGGTTCGACGGTTTTTTTGCGGGTCTTGATCTCGACCCGGCCACCATGAAACAGTTCCATCTGGTCGCCGGCTTCGCTTGATTTGCGCACTGCTTCGCCGCCCATCCGGATCTCGCCGTCGATATCGCCTGGGGTGATTTCGCGCCCGGCCTCAAGACGGGCGTAAAGCGCGTGCAGGACTTCGGCCGCGCGGGCCCGGCCATCGGTTTCGCCCATAACCTCCAGCTGATTGCCGCGCCGAACAATCTGAACGCTGAGCGCCTGTTCCAACTGGGCAAGGTTGCGGTCAAATTCGCCGCAAAGATCGATCAGTAAACGGTTGTCGGGAAATTCAAGACGGGTTGCGACAACGTCTTCGGGGGATGGCGGTGGTGTCAGCGCGCTGATGCCCAAGCGGGTCTCCGATGAATGGGGCGGGTGGAACTGCCCTGGTTACGTTGGCTTGATGGTGCCAAGTCCTGATCGGCAGCGCAAGCCGTGTCACGGAAACTTCACGCTTTGGGCGGGGATTTGAGCAACAAAATACGGCCGCAGCTTAATACTGCGGCCGTATTTTCGAAGAGGGTGTCAGCTCAGATTGGGTCTTCTACAATCTTGCTGCCACCGCGTTTGTGTTCGGCGGCATAGCCATTGGGCAAAACGCCCGAACAGACACGCGCGCCGGTGCGCGGCTCAAGCCGCGTTACGGCATAGCCTTCGATGCCATCATCGGCCATCCAGACATCACAACCGTCAGGGTCAATATAGACGCCCCAGACAACCTTTTTTTCCAACGGACCGCCATCAAGACCACGGTCAACAGATTGATCCGGCTTGGGCCCGTATTCGGAACAGGCCGAGACCAGCATCAGAAGGGCGACGGCGCTTACAGAGTGTAGCTTCTTCATTTGTCAAAACCTTCCAATGTCGCGGTAGCACGAGATTTCTACGCGCCGGTTGGCACGGCGACCTTCTTTGGTCTTGTTCGAGGCGATCGGATAGGCTTCGCCATAGGCGCGCACTGCGGTCACTTTGGCGCCTGCCTGCTTTGCTACTTTTGCAACGGCTGCTGCGCGGCGCTTACTGAGGGCGAGGTTGTACTCCATGCTGGCGCGCGAATCTGTGTGGCCATTGATTGCATAGGAATAGACGCCTTTCTGCCGAAACAGGCTCATCAGCTTTTTACGAGCTGAGGGACGCAGTTTAGAGCTATCGGTCGCAAAAAGCGCATCCGTATCGGCGCGGAAACAGGTCTCAACTTTGACGCAAACCGGCTTGCCGTCGCGATCGGTCCGGTTCCACGCGTAACCTTCCCAGCCGTCGTCAATCATCCAGACCTGACAACCATCAGGCGTGATCCCCAAAGCAGGGTTGTAGCGGTCCGCCTGGATGGTGCGCGTATTGTCCGACGCTGCGTGGACCGCACCGGCAACCATTGACACACCGACCGCGACTGCGCAGACCCGGGCCATTGCCCCAATTAGGTTTGATTTCTCTTTCACTGCAGCGTCCTTCCCCAGAAGACTCTATTTCGCTGCGCCAAACAAAATTTCCAAGCTGCCCCGACGCACCGAACCCACGCTGAATGTAGCAAATTTTGTGTTAAAAAAAAGGCGAAATAACCACATTTAGTCGCCGGTTGCGAAACGTTCGCAGGCAGGGCGCGCGATTGTCGCCAAATTCTGTAAAATGATGCCTGAATTATGTCGCGCCGGTGATCAACTGACCGGCAAGTGAGTTCGAAGAACTGGCAGTGATTCTTACCGGCTGGATGGTTCCCAACATTTCGGCAGGCGCCACACAGTGGACCGCATGCAGATACTCGGACTTGCCGACCAGTTGCCCATCCAACCGGCCCGGTTTTTCAAAGAGAACCTTGACATCGCGCCCGACCATCGCGTTCTGAGCGGCCTTTTGCTGCGTGCTCAAAAGCGCCTGCAGGCGTTGCAGCCGGTCGTTTGCCTCGCCCTCATCCACGCCTTGACGTTCGGCGGCAGGCGTCCCGGGGCGGGCGGAGTATTTGAACGAATAGGCCTGCCCGTAACCGACCGTTTCCACCAGCGACAGTGTGTCCTGAAAGTCGGCCTCGGTTTCGCCGGGAAAGCCCACGATAAAATCGCCAGACAACAGCAGATCCGGGCGCGCGGCGCGAATGCGTTCGATCAGGCGGATGTAGCTTTCGGCGGTGTGCTTGCGGTTCATCAGCTTGAGGATCTTGTCAGAGCCCGACTGAACCGGAAGATGCAGATAAGGCATCAGACGGTCGCAATCGCCATGCGCGGCGATCAGATCGTCTTCCATGTCGTTGGGGTGGCTGGTTGTGAACCGAATGCGTTCCAGCCCATCAATCCCGGCCATAGCCCGGATCAGACGCGCCAACCCCCAGGTGCCGCCCTCGCCATCGCCGTGATAGGCGTTAACGTTCTGACCCAAAAGCGTGATCTCGCGGACGCCGCGTTCGACCAACGCGCGCGCCTCACCCAAAAGCCGCGTCGCCGGGCGGCTGACCTCAGCGCCCCGCGTGTAAGGCACGACGCAAAACGCGCAGAACTTGTCACAGCCTTCCTGCACCGTCAAAAACGCCGTCGGCCCCTTTTTGGGCAGGCGCTCTTTGGGAAGATGCAGGAATTTATCCTCTTGTGGGAAATCCGTCTCAAGCGCCTTGCCACCGGCGCGCACGCGCTCTTCCATTTGAGGCAGGCGGTGATAGCTTTGCGGCCCGACGACCAGGTCAACCATCGGCTGACGGCGCATAATCTCTTGTCCTTCAGCCTGCGCCACACAGCCCGCAACCCCGATTTTCAGGTCCGGATTTGCGGCTTTCAGACCTTTGAGACGCCCCAGCTCAGAGTAAACTTTCTCGGCCGCTTTTTCGCGAATGTGACAGGTGTTCAAGAGGATCATATCCGCCTCTTCGGGGCGCTCGGTCTGCTCATAACCTGATGCGCCCATGGCCTCGGCCATACGCTCGCTGTCATAGACATTCATCTGGCACCCGTAGGTCTTGATGAACAGTTTCTTGGCGTTTGCCATCCTCGTGCCCTTCGCAAGCCGCGTCTCAAGGCTCTGGGCTTACACAATGGCGCGCGGCGCTGCAACGCTTGCAATCAACGCAAAATTCACCGAGTTTGCGCTAAAATGGCCCGGCAACACTGATCATCTGACCTGATCATCTGACCGTGCGCCAGATGGCAGAGCAACAATGATCGCGCAAAAGACGCGTAATGGGGACAGGGCACTGATGCTCTATAAGAACTTTCAGGATTTCATCGACGGGTCGGCCATAGTTTTGGCGCGCGGCCCTGTTGCCATTGTCCTTGTCGAGGATCTAGTCGAGGTTGAAACAACAATTCGCCATCACCAGCAATTAGGCTTTCGTCAGGTTCTGGTACTGGCACCGGACGAATTGCGCCTGCCTCCCGCGCTTGAGGAAACAATTCACCGCATTCCCTATGATGTCTCTGCCGACAACGCGGTAACGTATGCGATGAACCGGTTGATCGAGGCCGCAGACGGCATCTGGCTCTACTACTGCTTTAACACCGAATACCTGTTCTACCCGTTCTGCGAAACGCGCAGCATCGGCGAAATGATCGCCTTTAACGTCGAAGAGCGGCGCGATACCATCCTGACCTATGTGGTCGATCTTTATGCCGGCGATATCTCATTGCACCCTGATGCGGTTTCGCTTGAAGACGCCCATCTCGATAAATCCGGATACTATGCACTGGCACGCACCGACGGGCCGCATAAACACCCCCTTGAGCGACAACTCGACTTTTTTGGCGGGCTAAGATGGCGGTTCGAAGAGCATATTCCGAAAAAACGCCGCAAGATCGACCGCGTTGCGATCTTTCGCGCCCGCCCGGGGCTCAAGCTTTTGCCAGACCACACATTCAACGACCCTGAATACAACACCTACGCCTGCCCGTGGCACCACAATATTACCGCCGCCATCTGTTCGTTCCGCACCGCCAAGGCGCTGAAATCAAATCCCGGCTCTACATTCGAGATCGACAGTTTCCGCTGGCATAATTCGACGAATTTCGACTGGAACTCGCAACAGCTTCTTGATCTTGGCCTGATGGAACCGGGTCAGTGGTTTTGACCACAGACTTCATTTCTCTCTAAATATCCCCGCCAGAGGCGCCTGCCCGCAGGGCAGAACAAAAAAAATGGCGCCCTGATAAGGGCGCCGCATTCGTTTCAATCTGACGGGCCCTACCGCCTGCGCCGCAACCGGATCACGACATCAACTTTGCTAATCTCGGCGCCCGCAGGTGCCGATGGCAGCGAGGCGATCTTTAACTCATCCGCCGAGGCGTCGGTCAATTCAGCCGTGTCTTCCCAGTAAAAATGCGGGTGATCGGTCATGTTGGTGTCGAAATAGCTTTTCGAGCCATCAACAGTGACTTCCTGCATCAACCCCGCCTCACAAAAGGCGCGCAGTGTGTTGTAGACGGTTGCCAGTGATACTTTTTCACCGGTGTCACAACTGGCTTCATAAAGGCTTTCGGCGGTGACATGGCGATCTTTGCCATCGCCTACCAAAAGAGAGGCCAGCGACACGCGCTGACGCGTCGGGCGCAGCCCGCCTGTGCTCAGCCAATTTGTTCCGCGTTCCACCGCCTTGGGTGTCATGCTCTCACCGATCATTGCTTGTCTGACCCTTTTATATGGTGTGAAAGCCCCTAGATTCAATTGAAATTCATAAGGTCGCGTCGGCCGCCGCTCTTGCCAGTCGTCAGAGCAGGGTGATAGGAGACAAAACCAACAAGGCGAAAGCTAAAGGGGCAGACAGGTATGGCAGAATTTCCGACATCCTTTGACAAGGAAGGTCTTTTGAAATGTGCACGCGGTGAGTTGTTTGGACCCGGTAATGCACAGCTTCCGATGCCGCCTATGTTGATGATGGATCGGATCACGGATATCAGTGGCGATGGTGGTTCCAACGGCAAAGGTCACGTCGTGGCCGAGTTTGATATCACGCCCGATCTGTGGTTCTTTGATTGCCATTTTCCCGGCAACCCGATCATGCCCGGCTGTCTTGGGCTGGACGGGCTGTGGCAGCTGACCGGTTTCAACCTGGGCTGGCGTGGCTGGCAGGGGCGCGGGTATGCTTTGGGCGTTGGTGAGGTAAAACTGACCGGCATGGTGCGGCCGGACCGCAAGATGCTGACCTATTACGTGGATTTCACCAAGGCGCTTCAGACCCGCCGCCTGACCATGGGTGTCGCAAATGGCCGGGTCGAGGCGGATGGCGAAACCATCTATGAAGTCAAAGACATGAAGGTCGCTCTTTCAGAGAGCTGACAGCCAGGAGGAGAGCGCATATGCGTCGCGTCGTTATCACTGGAATGGGCATCGTATCGCCCATCGGAAACAACCTGGACGAAGTTACCGCCAGCCTGAGGGCCGGCAAGTCCGGTATCGTGGCCGAGCCGAATTATACCGAACACGGTTTTCGCAGCCAGGTCGCCGGCATCCCGCAGATCGATCTGGTCGAGGCGATCGACAAGCGCCAGTTGCGTTTTATGGGCCCAACGGCGGCCTATGCCTATCTGGCCATGCAACAGGCGATTGCCGACAGCGGGCTTGAGGAAAATGACGTCTCGAACGAACGCACCGGCATCATTGCAGGTTCGGGCGGCCCGTCGACGTCGAACCTGTTTACGGCCCATAACATCGTGATCGAAAAAGGCGCGCCCAAGCGGATGGGACCGTTCATGGTGACGCGGGGCATGTCTTCGACCGTCAGCGCCTGTCTGGCGACGCCCTTCAAGATCAAGGGTGCGAACTATTCGATCACTTCGGCCTGTTCGACTTCGGCGCATTGCATCGGCAATGGGGCCGAGCTGATCGGGATGGGCAAGCAGGACATCGTCTTTGCCGGTGGCGGCGAAGAAGTCGACTGGACCCTGTCATGCCTGTTCGATGCTATGGGCGCGATGAGTTCAAAGTTTAACGACACCCCGGAACTGGCCTCGCGCCCTTTTGACGCTAAACGCGATGGTTTCGTGATCGGTGGCGGTGGCGGTATCGTGGTTCTGGAAGAGCTGGAGCACGCCCGTGCCCGCGGCGCCAAGATCTATGCCGAAGTGACCGGCTATGGCGCCACTTCGGACGGCTATGACATGGTTGCGCCCTCGGGCGAAGGCGGCCAGCGGTCGATGAAGCTGGCCGTGGCCGGATTGGGGGATCGCAAGGTCGATTACATCAACGCGCATGGCACGTCGACGCCCGCAGGTGATGTAACCGAAGTTGAAGCGGTTCGCGCTGTCTTTGGTCAGGGATCGACCCCGCCCATTTCATCGACCAAGTCCCTGACAGGGCACTCGTTGGGTGCAACCGGCGTTCACGAGGCGATTTACTCGCTTCTGATGATGGAGGGTGGCTTTATCGCCGCTTCGGCCAATGTCACCGAACTGGACCCTGCCCTGCACCCGGACGAGATTGTGACCCAGTTGCGCGAGACGCCGCTGGATACGGTTCTTTCCAACTCTTTCGGATTTGGCGGCACGAACGCCAGCCTGGTCATGAGCAAGTTTCACGGGTGATTTAAGATGGCTAATCTGATGAACGGCAAACGCGGCCTGATCATGGGCGTCGCGAACGAGCGGTCTATTGCGTGGGGCATTGCAAAGGCTCTGCATGACGAGGGGGCCGAGCTGGCCTTTACCTATCAGGGCGAGGCTTTTGGCAAGCGTCTGGCGCCTTTGGCCGAAAGTGTCGGGTCTGACATCCTGATCGATTGCGACGTGACTGATGACGCCTCGCTCGACACTGTGTTTGCAACGCTTCAGGAACGCTGGGGGACCTTTGATTTTCTGGTTCATGCGATTGCGTTTTCGGACAAGAACGAATTGACCGGACGGTTTATCAACACCAGCCGCGACAACTTTCGCAACTCGCTGACGATCTCTTGTTATTCGCTGATCGATGTGGCGCGGCGCGCGGCGCCTATGATGACCGATGGCGGTTCGATCATCACGCTGACTTTTCAGGGCTCAAACCGGGTCACGCCGTTTTACAATGTCATGGGCGTGGCCAAGGCGGCGCTGGAATCTGCGGTGCGTTATCTGGCCAATGATCTGGGCCCCGAAGGGATCCGCGTGAACGCCATTTCGCCCGGCCCGATGAAGACGCTTGCAGGCGCGGCAATTGGTGGCGCGCGCAAGACTTACCGCGCGACCGAGGCAAACGCCCCCTTGCGGTCAAACGCAACGCTTGAGGCGGTGGGCGGGACGGCCGTCTATCTGGCATCGGCGCAAAGTGCGTCAACCACGGGTGAGATCATTTGCGTTGACGGCGGTTATCACGTGTTGGGCATGCCACAGCCTGAAAATCTGAGCTAAAAGCCCAGCTTAACTGTCGGGGCTCTGGTCGCTGGCGTGTTCTTTGGCCAGCGCGGCGCGCAGGGTTTCCTGACCTTTCTGAAAATTCTCGCCGTCGCCGAATTCCAGTAAAATCGGATAACGTGAATGCGCCCGACCGGGTGTTCGGGCGTGTTTGATCGGGCACCAGTACTGTTCAGTTCGTCCTGCGATTTCAGAGACATAAGCCAATAAGCCATTGCCGTAGGCGCAATAGATGCAATTCAACTTTTGCAGGCCGTTCAGATAGCCAAGGTGGTGACGGTCAAAGATGATAAAGTCGCGCCGATGCACTTTGGCAATGCCGTAGACCGGAAAACAGACGGCCTGAAAAATCGAGGCGAGGACATCGAGCACGACAAAGCCGATCAGGACAGAATAGATAAACGGCGCGGTGATCACCGTCAAAAACCGGGTGCGGGCCAGAAAGGCCCCCAGCCGGATGCGAAGGTCACGATGGCGTTGACGAACTTCGCGCCTGAACTTCACCCGACCCTGTGCCAGCGTATAGTCAAAATCGCGGCGCTTTTCGTTTAGCTGGCTCTCGATCCGTTCTTCCAGTTTGCGCACCTCTGCGACCAACTCTTCGATAGACGCCATCGGGCCTTCCTTTCAAATTCCAAGTTTTCACATCCGGATTGCGTGTTCAGCAAAGGCTAACACGGCCCTTTAATGATGTCGCGCGCTGTGCCAGTCTCGCCGCGAAAAGGAGACCTCCCATGCCCATTACCACTTGTGTTTTTGACGCTTACGGCACTTTGTTCGATGTCGCTGCGGCCGCGCGGGAAGCCGCGGGTGAGCCGGGGCGCGACGCCTTTGGCAAGGTTTGGCAGAAGGTGGCCAATGACTGGCGCCTCAAGCAGCTGCAATATAGCTGGCTGCGCGCTGTGGCCGGGGCGCATACCGACTTTTGGGAGGTCACGCAGAACGGGCTGGACTGGGCGTTGGAGGCGTCAAAGCTGTCTGATCCGGGGCTGCGCGAGCGTCTTTTGGCGCTTTACTGGGAGCTTTCGGCCTATCCCGAAGTGCCCGAAATGCTGAGCACGCTCAAGGCGAACGGGCTGAACACCGCGATCTTGTCCAACGGATCGCCTGCGATGTTGGAGGGGGCTGTCAGTTCGGCGGGTGTGGGCGATGTTCTGGACGATCTTTTGTCGGTCGAAAGCGTCGGCGTGTTCAAGCCGCATGTTAGCGTTTATGACCTTGTGGGGCAGCGCTTTGGCACTGATCCGCGCGAGGTTTTGTTTGTCTCGTCCAATGGCTGGGACGCGGCGGCGGCGGCGGGATACGGCTTTCAGACGGTTTGGGTCAATCGCGCGGGCGAGCCGGTGGACAGGCTGCCATGGGTTCCGGACCAAACTTTGGCCGACCTGACGACCATCCCCCAGTTGGCGGCGTCCTTATGAACAGATTCACGTCTTCGGATGGGTTAAAACTGGCCTATCGCGACGAAGGTCAGGGCCTGCCGGTTCTTGCCCTTGCGGGGTTGACCCGTGATGGACGCGATTTTGACTATGTCGCCCCGCATCTGACCGGTATCCGTTTGATCCGCATGGATTATCGTGGGCGTGGCGCATCCGACTGGGCGCCTGACCCTTCGGCGTATTCGATCCCTCGAGAGGCGCTTGATGCGTTGGAATTGATGGATCATCTGGGTCTGGATAAAGCGGCGGTCCTTGGCACCTCGCGCGGTGGGATCATTGCAATGACGCTGGCGGCCACGGCGCGGGACCGGCTGATCGGCGTATGTCTGAACGATATTGGCCCGGCGATTAACCCCGCAGGGCTTGGGCGGATTATGGACTACCTTGGCCGCAACCCAAGTTTCGCCACGCAAAGCGAGATGGCTGCGGCGATGCCTGCCTTTTTTCCCAATTTCAGCGATGTAACACCGGCACGTTGGGCCGATGAGGTCGCGCGCCATACCCGTCAGACAAACGATGGTTTGGTGATTACCTATGATCCCAAGCTGCGCGATGCGGTTGAGGCCGCCGGCGCCCAGCCTGTGCCGGACCTCTGGCCCTTGTTTGATGCGCTTGCAGGTCTGCCCCTGGCGTTGATCCGGGGCGCCAACTCGGACATCCTTTTGGCAAAAGACGCCGATGAAATGGCCCGCAGACGCCCCGATATGATCCGCCGCGACGTACCGGGCCGGGGCCATATCCCGTTTCTGGACGAGCCGCAGAGCATCGAAGCACTGACCCTTTGGCTGGAGAAAATGGGATGAACATCGAGATGATCGAGGCTGCGGAGGCCCGTATCGGCCGCTTTGTCCGGTGCACGCCGCTTATGTCTTCGCCGTTTCTGGACCAGATCGCGGGGCGTCGGGTTTTCGTCAAGCCCGAGTGCCTGCAGCACACCGGGTCCTTCAAGTATCGGGGCGCGAAATCCGCCGTGACCGCCTTGTCGGGCGACGCGCTGAAAAAGGGTGTGATTGCCTTTTCTTCGGGTAATCACGCGCAAGGCGTTGCTTTGGCGGCCAAAGAGGCGGGCAGCACGGCGGTGATCGTGATGCCCTGTGATGCGCCGAAGCTAAAGATCGACAACACGCGTGCATTGGGGGCTGAGGTCATCCTTTATGACCGCGAGACGCAGGACCGCGACCAGATCGGAGCGGATCTGGCACAGGCGCGCGGCCTGACGCTGATCAAACCTTACGACGAGCCTGAGGTGATTGCCGGGCAAGGCACGACCGGATTGGAGATTGCCCGGCAGGCCGCGCGGTTGGGCATCGAAACTGCAGATGTGTTGATCTGCTGCGGTGGCGGTGGCCTGACCTCGGGCATCGCTCTGGCCTTGCAAGCGCGAGCGCCGGCCATGCGCCCCCGCCCTGTGGAACCTGTTGGGTTTGACGATGTTGCGCGGTCACTGGTGGCCGGGACGTTGAAATCGAACGCGCTGAGATCCGGCACGCTGTGTGACGCGATTGTGACCCCGACGCCCGGTGATATCACCTTTCCCATCATGGCGGCACTTTGCGGCCCTGGCCTGGCCGTCACGGACGAGCAATGCCTGCAAGCCATGGCGCTGGCCTTTGAGCGGCTCAAAATCGTACTGGAACCCGGCGGCGCGGCGGCACTGGCCGCGGCACTTTTTCAACCCGGTGAGATCAGCGGTGACGCGGTTATCGTCGTCGCCTCTGGCGGCAACGTGGACCCATCCGTCTTTGCGATGGCGCTTGAGTGCCTGTCGAAACCGGCGTGAGGGCCGGCGACGCCGCATGATCCTGAGGTCCCGCCTTCCCGTTGTCTTTATCCTGCTGACGCTGGTGATTGACGCCATGGGGGTCGGGCTGATCCTTCCGGTGATGCCGGAGCTGATCAAGAGCGTGGCAGGTGGCGATCTGGCCAATGCCGCAATCTGGGGCGGCGTTCTGGCCACGGTCTTTGCCGTTATGCAGTTTCTATTCGGACCGGTGCTGGGCGGGCTTTCTGACCGGTTCGGGCGCCGCCCGGTTCTTTTGGTTTCCATGGCGACGATTGCGTTGGACTATGTGGTGATGGCTTTGGCCGGCACGCTGTGGCTTTTGTTTCTGGGCCGCCTTGTCGGTGGCATCCTTGCGGCGACCCAATCGATTGCCGCGGCGTTTATGGCCGATATCTCGCGCCCTGAGGACAAGGCCGCCAACTTTGGGTTGCTGGGCGCGGCCTTTGGTGTGGGCTTTGTTCTGGGCCCGCTGGTCGGCGGTTTGATGGCAACCTTTGGGCCGCGCGCGCCGTTTTATGCCGCTGCGGCACTTGCCGCGCTGAACTTTGCAATCGGGCTATTCGTCCTTCCCGAAACGGTTACCCAAAGCAACCGACGCCGATTTAATTGGCGCCGCTCGAACCCTTTTGGCGTCTTCAAGCATCTGGGAAAGCTGCCAGATGTAAGCCGCCTTTTGCTGCTCTTTTTCCTCTATGAGTTTGCATTTTTCGTCTATCCCGCAGTCTGGGCCTATTTCACGCTGGAACGCTTTGGCTGGACACCGCAGATGGTTGGGATTTCGCTTGCTTCTTTCGGTGTGTCGATCGCCATCGTTCAGGGGCTTTTGATCCGCAAGGTCCTGGCCTGGTTTGGAACGCGTGGCACGGTCGTTTTCGGCCTTTTGTTCAGCGCGATTGCGTTTTTTGTGCTGGCCATCCTGCAAGACGGATTTCTGGCACTTATGTTCACGCCCTTCTCGGCTTTGGGCGTTGTGGTGACGCCGGCCCTGCAATCCATGGCCTCGAGCCGCGTGGGTGACGACCAGCAGGGCGAATTGCAGGGCGCCATTACATCGGTGCGTGCGGTTGCGGTGATCCTGTCACCCCTGGTCATGACGCAGACCTTTGCGCTCTTTACCCGGAACGAGGCGATGTATCTGCCCGGCGCGCCGTTCCTTTTGTCGTTAGGTATCATGGCGATCTGTATGGTGGTCTTTTTGACCCGCCGCCGGGGTTAAGCCCACCCGGACCATCAGCCGCAGGACCGCTCTGGACCTGCCCGCCAATTGATGTTTGTCTCGACCCGTCAAACCCATGCACGGAAAAAAGACCATGAAACTTGCCGATCTTGATATCGTGATTACTGCGCCCCCGGCACCGGGCTGGGGCGGGCGCTATTGGATACTGGTCAAGCTCACGACCGCTTGCGGTATTGTCGGCTGGGGCGAATGCTATGCCTCGTCGGTTGGACCACAAGCGATGCGCGCGGTGATTTCGGATGTGTTTGAGCGTCACATGGCGGGCGAGCATCCCCAGAACATCGAAAAAATGTTCCGCCGCTGTTACTCCTCTGGGTTTACGCAGCGGCCTGACCTGACTGTGATGGGTGCCTTTTCAGGGCTCGAGATCGCCTGTTGGGACATCTTGGGCAAAGCGCTGGAGCGTCCGGTCTGGGCCCTTTTGGGCGGGCGGATGAATGACCGGATCCGGACTTACACCTATCTCTACCCGCTGCCAGATCACGACATGGCCCAGTTCTGGACATCCGCCAATCTGGCCGCCGAAGCCGCACTGGATTGCGTGGACCGCGGCTATACAGCCGTCAAGTTTGACCCCGCCGGCCCCTATACGATGCGTGGCGGCCATCAGCCTTCAATGTCCGACATCGCGCGCTCGGTCGCCTTTTGCAAAGCGATCCGTTCGGCGGTCGGTGATCGCGCCGATCTCTTGTTTGGCACCCATGGCCAGTTTACAACCGCCGGCGCGATCCGTCTTGGTCAGGCGCTTGAACCCTACCTGCCCCTCTGGTTCGAAGAGCCGATCCCGCCCGACAATCTGGCCGAGTTCGGACAGGTCGCCCGGTCGGTCCGCATTCCCATCGCAACCGGCGAGCGGCTGACCACCAAGGCCGAGTTTGCCGCCGTTCTGCAATCGGCTGGTGTCAGGATTTTACAACCGGCGCTGGGGCGGGTTGGCGGCATCAACGAAGCGCGCAAGATCGCGGCCATTGCCGAGGTTCATAACGCCGAAATGGCCCCGCATCTTTATGCAGGTCCTGTGGAATGGGCCGCCAACCTGCACCTTGCTACAGCCATCCCCAACCTCGTGATGGCTGAAACCATTGAAACCAGTTTTCATGCCGACCTGATCCAGGGGTCGATCGCGGTCGATCATGGCTTTGTCAGCCTCTCAGATGCGCCCGGCCTTGGCATTGAAATTGACGAAGATCTGGCCCGCGCACATCCCTATACCGGAACCGCGCTACACCTTGAAATGCAGGAAGCACCTTGCGACTACCAAAATGAGAACAGCTTCCAAGGTGGCGCGCCTGCGACCGAACCCTAAGCGCTTCATTTTTCCAAAAATATCCCCGCCGGAGGCTACATCAGCACCACCCGGACGCAGCGCCGTTCAGTGCAGAACGCGCGCTGTCACAGGCTCATCGCCAGAACCCTGCTGATCTGGGTCAGCGATCTGCCCGACTGGTCTGCCCAGTTGTTAAATGCCCCCTGAACCTTTGCCATGGCCCCTTTCGAGGTCGGCGTCTTGTCGATCACACCTTCGGCGATCAGCCGTGCCACCACGTCGCGCGACAAGACATAACCGCGGCGCCCGACAAAGCGCAGAAAATACATGCCCGTAGCCCCGCCCAACCGCGCGCCGCGCGATTTGAACATCTCTAACAGACCCGCAAAATCTGTATCGGGCCAAGCGGCGACCATCTGACCGATACCGCCCTCTTTTCGAAGCTCAAGGATCAGTGCGGCGTTTTCGGGAACGGTGCGGATATTGGGGCCGTTGCGGACGATCGCGGTGTCGGTCAAAAGCGCGTCGAACCATTCGTCGTCCATCAGTGCGCATTTTCCGGCATCAAAACCTTTGAAAGCGGTTTCGAACCCGGGCCATTTGTTTTCGATTACCTTCCAGTTAAATCCGGCCTGAAGGATACAACGCATCATCACCGAAAGATATCGATCCTCGGGCAACGCGGCCAGATCAACGGTCGGTGCTGGGTCCTGCAACAAGGCTTCCAGCGCTTCGGGGCCACCTTTTCGGTCAGCGGCGATCTGGAAAATCTGGTCAAAGCTTCGCTTGTCTGCGCCCTTATTATACTTTCGCAGACCCGGCACTGACGCCTGAGCGGGTATCGTCAGAGCGCTTTGCCGCCCGCGTCAAAGAAGCTTTCGCGTCCAGCCTCAAAGGTCAAGCCAATCCTGTCGCCCGGCTTGTGATCAGTCTCGCCGGTGACGCGCACGGTCAGTTGACCCAAGGGGCCCGCATCGACGATCAGGAAGGTGTCGGCGCCAAGATATTCCAGAACGTCGATGGCGCCGTCACATTGGCCGGATCCGGGCTGGGCGACAGAAATATGTTCGGGCCGGATGCCAACATGGGTGGCTGCGCCTTTGACCGTCAGTTTGCCGGTGCGCCCGCCCGCGGGCTGATAAGTTGCCGCCGTGACCGTGCAGGGCATTACGTTCATTTTGGGCGAGCCGATGAACTGCGCAACAAAGAGATTTGCAGGGCGCTCAAACAGCTCGCGCGGGGTTCCAACCTGAGCGATGTGACCACCATCCAGCACGACAATCCGGTCGGCCAGCGTCATAGCCTCGACCTGATCGTGGGTGACGTAGATCATTGTCGAGCTGAGCGTCTGATGCAGTTTCGCGATCTCGTAACGCATCTCGACACGCAGGGCGGCATCAAGGTTCGACAGCGGTTCGTCGAACAAGAAGGCGGTGGGGTCGCGCACAATGGACCGGCCGATTGCCACGCGCTGGCGTTGGCCACCGGATAGGTCCTTTGGCCTGCGCTCCAGCAGCGCATCCAATTTCAGAACGCGCGCGGCTTCGTCGACTTTTGCCTTGATCTCGGCTGTGGGCGCACCCGCAGTTTTCAGCGAAAACCCCATGTTGTCGCGCACCGTCATATGCGGATAAAGCGCGTAGGACTGAAACACCATGCTAAGGCCGCGCCGCGCCGGCGGCTGATCGGTGACATCAAGCCCGTCGATCACGATCCCCCCGCGCGAGGTTTCTTCAAGCCCGCCGATCATCCGTAAAAGCGTCGATTTTCCACAGCCCGAGGGACCGACAAAAATGATGAATTCGCCATCTTCGATCGTCAGATCAATGCCCTTGATGACCTGAATGTCACCGAACCATTTTTCGACCTTTTCAAGTTTGATCGCACCCATCAGAACAGCGCTCCTTCGTTTTCAGCCGGAACCGGTTTTCCGGCCCAGCCAAGCCAGACCGCTGCGGTCCAGGTGAACGTTCCTCCGCCTGCCGGGGTCCCGTCATAGGGGTCGAAATATTCGGCAAAGCCTTGGTTTGCGATGGCATTTGCGGTTTGCCTGCGCAGCTCGGCCGCCTCTTGGGTCAGGCCCGCATCCTCAAGCCCGAACCCGATCAGCGTGTTCATGATCGCCCATGTGGGACCGCGCCAATAGCGCTTGGGGTCAAATTCGGGGTGGGTGGGATCAAGGCTGGGAATGCCGTAGGGGACGGCCGCCAGGATGCGGGTCAGATGGTCCTCCATCCTGGGGTGGCTGACGCCGCCAAACCAGCAAAGGAACGAGGCGTTCGACAGAGAGCCGCTGAATTCCCCGGTTCGGGCGTTTCGCGCGTCAAAGCAGCCAAGCGCGTCGTTCCACAGCGTTTGGGCACCGGCCATTAGCGTGGTGATCCACCCTTCGATTTCGGACGTATCGGCACCGATTGCCTGACCCATCGCCACAAGGTCACGGTTTGCGCGCAGCAGTGTGAATGTCAACGTGGGGTCCGCCACGCGGAAGGGGTTCTGCTCCAGCAGGCTGGCCTCGTCCCAGTCAAGGCGGCGGCCCAGTTTCACCAGCCAGATGTAGCGGTCATAGTCGTATTTTGTGGGCCGCATCGAGGGGTCGACATGCGATGTGTCGCGCCGGGTGTAATCGCCCACGCCCGTGGGGTCGATCGCGGCCATTGCCGCGTCCCAGTCGGGGGCGTTGTCGCGGCCGGCCTCCCAAGGGTGGGTGACACAGACCGCACCACGATCCAGACGCCAGTTCATGAACCATTTGTGCCAGGCCTTCAGCTTGGGGAAATAGGTGCGCAGATGGGCCAGACCGGCCTGCGGGTCCTTGTCGAAAACCTTGCGCATGAAAGTCGCCGCAACGGGCGGCTGGCTGATCCCTGACGAGGGGATCGGCCCGTTACAGCCCCAGACGTCAGGGCCCGGAAAATACCCCGGATCGGTTTTATGGAACAGGATATGCGGCACCATGCCGTTGTCCCACTGACCCCGAAAGAGCCAATCAAATTCCTGCCAAGCGCGGCCCAGATCGAACTGGGCAAACCCATAAGCTGCAAAGGCGCTGTCCCAGTTCCACTGGTAGGGATAAAGCCCGTCGGTCGGCACGGTGTATCCGCCGCGGTCATTGCCAGTCAGAATTTTGCGCGCCTCATCATCAAGGCGTTCATTGGTCTTCATCTGTGTCATCCTTTAACCGATCCCGCCGTCAGCCCTTTGGTCATGAACCGTTCCAACCCAAGGAAAAGCGCCATGATCGGCACAGTCGCGATCACCGCGCCCGCCATCAGATGCTGGCGCGGGATTTCCGAAGAGTTGAGGCTGGCAATGCCCCTTGTCAGGGTGAATTTTGAAGGATCATCAAGCAGCATGAACGCCAGAAGAAACTCGTTCCAGGCGATCATAAAAACGTAGAGTGAAACGCTGGCCAAAGCGGGCAGCGAAAGTGGCAGAGTGATTTTCCAGATGACAGCAAGGCGGCTGAGCCCGTCCATCAGGCCCGCCTCTTCGATCTCGGCGGGCAATCCGCGAAAGTACCCTTGCAGCATATATAGGGCGACCGGGATCGTGGTGACGGGATAGATCATCACCAGACCGGTGACCGAGTTGCGCAGGCCTGTCATCGAAAAGGCGATGTAGATCGGCAAAGCCAGAACAATCATCGGCACCATATAGATCAGCAGGATCGAGCGGCCGATTGCGGCGCGTCCGCGAAACCGCAGGCGGGCCACGGCATAGGCTCCGGGGATGCTGAAAAGCAGGGTGATAAAGACCGTCAGGACCGAGACGAAGAAGGACGTCCACAAGTAGCTGCCAAAGTTGAAATCAACAAAGAGCTCGACATAGCTGCGAAAAAGGCCCCAGCCCTTTGAAAGATCGAGGCTGAAATCCAGCGGGTTCTGCAACAGCGATTGCTGGGATTTCAGGCTGGTCATCACCATCACGTAGAAGGGGATCAGCACAATGGCGGTGAAGAAAATATAGCCCGAGCCGGTCAGAAAGCGGATCGCGGCCTCTTCGAATTCGTGGCGGTTTATGGCGCCTAGGCGCAAGCCAGACAGGATCTTTGTCAACGAGAAGACCGCAATTGCCGAAAGGGCGATGGCGCTGAAGACGCCGGTGGTCATTGCGACTTCGGGGCCAATCCGCATTGGACCAAAGGGCATCAGCGTCACCGCCAAAAGAATGAGGGTTGCCGCAGCGGCTGGCAATTTCGTGGCTGGTGACCAGATCAGGGCAAGCCCGATCAGAGCGCCCCAGATCAGCGAATAGATGACCAGCGGGCGAAAGGCCTGACCCGTAGCAAAGGACATAGTCACAGCGACGGTCGTGGCCAGTATCAAGAGCCACAGGGCACCCAAAATCGGGGCGGCGATAAATCCGTGACGTGGCATTCTCACAGCCCTTCCTCGCGGCTTAGGAACTTGAAGAAGAAGATGCTGAACATCAGCAGGCAGAAAAAGACCACCACTGCCACGGCCGCACCTGCGCCGATGTTGGACACTGCAAAGGCCTGTTCATAGACGTTGACCGTCAGGGTCCGGGTGCCTGCGTTACCGCCGGTCAGCAAAAAGATGTCGTCGAATTTGTTGAAGGTCCAGATAAAGCGCAAAAGGAACAGGACCGACAGGATGCCCAAGAGCTGGGGCAGCGAGAGGTACCAAAATTTCTGAAACGGGCTTGCGCCATCCATGTCGGCGGCCTCGTACATATCGGTGTCGATCGATTGCATCCGCGCAAGGATAAAGAGGAATGACAGGGGGAAGTAACGCCAGATCTCGAACACTGTCACCATGATCAGGGCAAGGGGCCGTTCGCCAAAAAAGTTGATCGGTCCGGCGCTGACGCCCATCTGGATCAACAGCGCATTGGCCGAGCCCGAGAAGGGATCGAAAAGCGTGACCCAGGTAAAGGCCACGGCAATCACGGGCGCGACGTATGGAAAGAGGTAGAGACCGCGCAGGATGCCTTGGCCGCGAAAGCTTTTGTTCAGCAACATCGCTGCGAAAAGCCCCATGACCAGCGCGCCGATGGTTCCGAAAACCGAGTAGAATATCGTCACGCCAAGGACGCTGTAGAACTCTGAGCTGTCAAAGACGCGGGCAAAGTTTTCGGTCGTGAATTTCAGGTTTGTCAGGATGTTATCGGCCTGACCGGTGACGACGGGCACGCTTTGGGCCATGGCGGCTTTGGCGGCGTCTGGATCGCCTGTGACGGTTACCGGAATTTGAATGCGGGTTCGAAAGCCGCCTTCGATATCGCCAAAATCACAGCGCAGGTTTTGGCCGGTCAGAACGCAAGGCTGGGCCACGGGGCCAAGTGTCAGTTCATCCGGCATGACATCGGTCAGGGTGACGCCCGTGATCGGGTCGCTTTGGCTGGAATTTCGGAGCCGGTAGTCCAGTTGCAGGTCCTGGCCCCGGCCACGCAGCGTTTCGCGCACGATCGGTGCGGTCGCGCGCAGATCGGCAAGCCCCACCGGTTTGAAGCTAATCCAGAAGATCGACAAAAGCGGCAGAATCACCACCAGCGCGACGCTGAACAAAGTGGGGAACAACAGACCCCATGCCAGGCGCGCTTCGCGCTTTTGCAGGGGGCCCGCGCCCTTAGGGGGCTCGGGGGCCATCATCGGCATCTCCAATAGGAACGGTTGCGGGCTTATACTACTGAACGTGGGTTGCCTGCGGCAAATGCCGGGGCCCGACGCAATTGGTCAGGCCTCGGCGATCATGGTGGATCAGTTGATTTTCGCCAGTTCGGCGTTCATCTCGTCCACGGTTGCCTTGGCATCGCGCGCGCCGTCAACGTATTCGCGCACCAGACGGTTGATCACCTGACTGTTGATCATCTTGGAAGCCAGCGAAAGCTGTCCTTCCTTGACGCCCCAGCGCTGTGCCACGTCCAGGCCACCCACGATCTGAGAAATCATCTCAGGCGCGTAAAGCTCGGAGAGGGGTGCTTTGCGATCAACACCAACCGGCAGCTTTGACCAGGCTTTCACGAACTTCTCGGGATCGCTGGCATTGCCGCGGCGGACCGGGAACTTACCCTCAGGAGCGATTGAAAGCGTTTGGGTATAGCCCTGATCCATCGAGAATTTTACAAACTCCTCGGCAGCGCTGACATTGGCGTCCGAGGTGATCCCGAAATACCGCACGTCGCCCCATGCGGCGCCTTTGGCGTTCGAGGGACCCGCGAATGTGGTCACGATGCCGGTCTTGCCGGCCAGTTCGGTCGAGGTTGGATCACCATTGATCGTGGGCGGGGCGCTGTCGCGCAGGCCTGCCAGTTCGTCCAGAATGAAGGGCGACCAGATGATCATCGCGGCTTTGCCCGCAAAGTAGAGCTCGCGCGATTGTTTCCAGTAAAGCTCGCCCGGAGGAGAGGCTTTTGAAATCGCCTTGTAGAAATCCAGAACCTCGGTGGTTTTCTTGACGTCCAGCGGTGTAAAGCCGTTGGCATCGACGGGCGAGACGCCATTGGCCAGGAACACATGTTCCAACACCTGGCTCATAAAGTTCTCATCGACCTTGGTTGCAGAGACAAAGCCATACATCTCGGGCGGGTTGGACAGTTTTGCGATCGCGGCTTCGACGGCTGCGTATGTCGTGGGCGCGGCCAGCCCGTTGGCATCAAAAAGGTCCTTGCGATAGACGATCATCTGGGTCCAGCCATCGACCGGAACGGCGGCATATCCGCCGTCAAATGCAGCCATGCTCAGTGCGCCCGGTGCAAATGTTCCAACGCCAAGTGCGTCGATCACATCGGTTGCCGCGTCGCTGTCCAGAATGCCGGCTTCGGCCCATGGCAGGGCGTATTGCAGCGTGTGATAGATGACATCCGGCAGATCACCGGCGGCAAAAGCAGCCGTGGCGCGCGTGCCCAGATCGCTTTCGGTGACGGGGATAACCTCGACGTCGGTTCCGGTGGCCGCTTTGAACTCAGCCGCCATTTCCTGTTGTTTGGCAAGACGCTCGGGCTGTTCTTCGGTTGTCCAGAAGCGGATGGTTTCAGCGTGGACGCCAACGGCGCCAATTGCCAGTGCAAGCGATGCCCCGGCCATGAGTTTGGCCAGACGTGCCTTTGGTTGATAGGTCATTTGTTCCTCCCTTGAAAAAGACCAGTTTTGCGGCTCAGTTGAGCTGCGAGTTCTTTGGATGTCAGTGCGGGCGGCCCGTCAGAACCGCGCGCGACCAGCCTTGCGGGTGCCAGTTCGCGCAGATCTTCGGGCGCTGTGCCTCGAATGCGTTCGATCAAAAGCTTTGCAAGTCTTTCGCCGGCATGGGCGGTATCAACCGCATAGGTCGTCAGGCCGGGCTGGGCATAGGCGCCTTCGGGCAGGCCGTCATAAGAAACAACCGAGATATCCTGACCAATTTGCAGACCCAGATCGCGCGCCGCGTCATAGGCGCCCATTGCCGCTTTGTCGGTGGCATAGACGATGGCGGTGGGCGGGCTGGCCAGCGCCAATAGCTTTGCAGCCGCGGCCTGACCGTCCTGCGATGTGACGGCATCCCCCATGATCAGCGATGGGTCCGGGGTCAGTCCGGCGGCATGCAGACCGCTGAGATAGCCAAGGTGGCGGACATGGGCAAAGTTGTACTCGCGCCCTGCGTTTACAAAGGCGATACGTTCATGCCCCTGCCCTGCAAGGCGCAGAACGGCCTGTTCCATCGCGTCTTCGCTGACGACATCAAACCAGGCGCAATCTGTTGTGTCGCGGGTGCGTCCAAACAGGACAAAAGGCACGCCGTGGTCGCGCAGGAAATGGACGCGCGGATCGTCCAGCCGCGTCCGAGGCAGGATGAACCCGTCGGCTTTGTGTTCGTCGACAAGGCGTGCCAGCATGGTTTGCGTGTCTTGTGCTGACACGGATGTCGCCACCGTCAGGGTCCAGCTTTCAGCGCTGGCGCCGCGTGTTACGCCGGCCAGAAATTCGGCCAGAAACGGGCGGTGGGCGTCATATTCACCAACCTCGACAATCAGCCCCAGCGCACGCACCCGGCCCGTACGGATCGCCTGAGCATGGCTGAGCGGGCGATACCCCATGGTATCTGCGGCGCGTTTGACGCGCAGCCGCGTGCCTTCGGAAATGTCAGGATAGCCGTTGAGCGCCCGGCTGACCGTGCTTTTGGTCACCCCCAAAGCCGAAGCAACATCCGCAATTCGAACCCGGTTTGGTCGGGTTCGGGCGGTCCGATTGCTGGTGGCAGGTGTTGGCTGGGAAGGTTTCAACATGGGCGTCAGGTTTTTCTCCGAAACCGGTTTCGGCAACCCCAAAAAACCGCCGCAGCGCAGCATTCATCCGGATCGGAGTAATTCGGGGACAGCTTCAGAGGCGCTGTCTGTTGGACGCTCTGGCTCGTTTCTTTGTCTGAAATATCAATATAATCAGTTCACTAGAGGCGAGTGATGCAAGCAAACCGGATCGCAATGCAGTTGCAGCCTGCCCCGACGCCAAGTGCGCCGAATTTGCTGCGCGCCCTGCCCTGGAAGCTGCGAAACGCGCCACGATCTTATCGTTCGGAAATCGGTTTCTGGTGCACATGCAGAAGGGCGATTCTTTTCCAGGCCTGATGACTGACCCGTTTAAATCGCGATCAGGGGTGTATTGAGAATTGGCGATCCCGGGAGGACTCGAACCCCCAACCTGCTGATTAGAAGTCAGCTGCTCTATCCGGTTGAGCTACGGGACCGCTCCGCCCCTTTTGCGGCAGGCGTTCAGCCCTTGCAAGGGGGGATCAGTGGGTCCAGGACCCGCGCCGGTTGGTCGCAAAGTTTGCGCCATATCCGCCGGGACGGATAATCGGCTTGCGGTTTTTAGGGTCCTGAACGGTCGCCTGGATGCGGTGCTTTTGCGCATAGTCCAGCGCGGCCTGCTTGCTGTCAAAACTCAGGCGCACCTGGGCTTGGGTGTCGCTCGACGACGTCCAGCCCATCAGCGGATCAACTTCGCGCGCGCTGTCCGGTGCAAACTCTAATACCCAGCCGCGGCTTTTGGCCGTGCCTGACTGCATTGCGTTTCTGGCCGGTTGGTAGATGCGTGCGCGCATGTCGATCACTCCCTTTCTGTCTCTTGCCCCCCCCTGTATCCTTTGTGAGGCGACGCAAATCAAGCGCATCTGTCATTATTGATTGGGAGAGATCAGCGCAGGGTCGGTTGTCAGGACAATCGCGAGGGAGCGAGGGGTGGGGTGGGTGGTGCGACCATCCCGACAACCAGTTCTGCTGCTTACCGGGAAAACCTATGCCTGCTCAAAATCCTTTGCAACAAAAAAACACGCTAAAGTTGTAAAATTTTTAATCAAACGCCGTGACGGTTGTTAGTGCTTTGTTGATCCTTGGCCTTTTCTCCAAATATTGTCAGGAGAGTTGACGTAATTCTGTCCTGTCTCTTGAAGCGGAACAAAAAGCGATCAAATCTAGGACAACCCAATGGGGGGGAATCGCTTAGAATGACCGATACAATGATGCACGCTCCGGCCCCGGACGTGAAAACACGCCCCAAGCTTGAGGGCGGCAAGACGTTTGTGATGCATTCGCCCTTCACGCCCGCGGGCGATCAGCCGACCGCGATTGTCGAGCTATCGCAGGGCATCAATTCAGGCGAGCGTAATCAGGTTCTTTTGGGTGCCACGGGCACAGGCAAAACCTTTACCATGGCCAAGGTGATCGAAGAAACGCAGCGCCCCGCGATCATTCTGGCGCCCAACAAGACGTTGGCGGCCCAGCTATATGGCGAATTCAAATCGTTCTTTCCCGAGAATTCGGTCGAATATTTTGTCAGCTATTACGACTATTATCAGCCCGAGGCCTATGTCGCGCGCAGCGACACTTACATAGAAAAAGAAAGCCAGATCAACGAACAGATCGACCGGATGCGCCATTCGGCCACCCGCGCCCTGTTAGAGCGCGATGATGTGATCATCGTGGCCTCGGTCAGTTGCATCTATGGTATCGGCTCGGTTGAAACTTACGGCGCCATGACCCAGGATCTGCACGCAGGGCGCGAATATGACCTGCGCAAAATCATGGGCGATCTGGTCACCCAACAATACAAGCGCAACGATCAGGCGTTCCAGCGCGGCAGTTTCCGGGTGCGCGGGGATGTTCTGGAAATATGGCCTGCTCACCTTGAGGACCGGGCATGGCGCCTGTCGTTCTTTGGTGAAGAGCTGGAGGCGGTGACAGAGTTTGATCCGCTGACCGGGCAGAAAACCGACACGTTTGAACGCGTGCGCATTTATGCAAACTCGCACTATGTGACGCCACGCCCGACACTGAACCAGGCCCGGATTTCGATCAAGAATGAGCTGCGGATGCGGCTGGATCAGTTGGTCAACGACGGCAAACTGCTTGAGGCGCAGCGGCTTGAGCAGCGCACGAACTTTGACCTTGAGATGCTGGAGGCGACGGGGTCGTGCAACGGGATTGAGAATTACTCACGCTATCTGACGGGGCGCGCACCGGGCGAGCCGCCGCCCACATTGTTTGAGTTCATCCCCGACCATGCCATTGTTTTCGCCGACGAAAGCCATGTGTCCGTGCCGCAGATCGGTGGCATGTATAAAGGCGACTATCGGCGCAAATTCACGCTGGCCGAACATGGGTTCCGGTTGCCGTCCTGCATGGATAACCGGCCCCTGAAGTTCGAGGAATGGGATGCGATGCGGCCGCAGTCGGTGTTCGTATCCGCGACACCCGCATCCTGGGAAATCGAGCAAACGGGCGGCGTTTTTACCGAACAGGTGATCCGCCCCACGGGGCTTTTGGACCCCGAGGTTGAAATTCGCCCGGTCGAAATGCAGGTTGATGACCTGCTCGATGAGGTGCGGCGCGTGGCAAGCGACGGGTTCCGCACGCTGGTGACCACGTTGACCAAGCGCATGGCCGAGGACCTGACTGAATACATGCACGAACAGGGCATCCGCGTGCGTTACATGCATTCGGATATCGACACGCTGGAACGCATCGAAATCCTGCGCGATCTGCGGCTTGGCGCCTTTGACGTGCTGATCGGTATCAACCTCTTGCGCGAAGGTCTGGATATTCCCGAATGCGGGCTGGTGGCCATTCTGGATGCCGACAAAGAGGGGTTCCTACGGTCCGAGACGTCTTTGATCCAGACCATTGGACGGGCTGCGCGAAACGCCGAAGGGCGCGTCATCATGTATGCCGACCGCATCACCGGATCGATGGAACGCGCGCTGGCCGAAACCAGCCGCCGCCGTGACAAGCAGCGCGCCTATAACGTGGAGCACGGGATCACCCCGTCGACGATCAAAAAGAACGTCGAGGATGTTCTGTCGGGTCTTTATCAGGGCGACGTCGACATGAACCGCGTCACCGCCAAGATCGACAAGCCGATGCATGGCGCCAATCTAGAGGCGGTTCTGGACGGGCTGCGCGCCGATATGCGCAAGGCCGCCGAGAACCTCGAATTTGAAGAGGCCGCGCGCCTGCGAGACGAGGTCAAACGGTTGGAAACCGTCGATCTGGTGGTGTCCGATGACCCGCTGGCCCGCCAATACGCGGTCGAACGCGCCGTGGACGACGCGCATAAGGCAAGCGGCCGGTCAAAGGCGGGCCGCGGCGGTATGCGCGGCGGGAACGTGTCGCGAAGGAAGAAGCGGTGAGCGTCGTTGACGACGGCGAAGATTGGAACGAAATTGACTTGGGGTTTTCTAATGAGGGCGACGGGCGGCTAACTGACGGGTGGCTAACCACCGACGAATTTGAAGATGCAAAAATTTCTCTGATCTCGCTTCGCGATGCCTTGACACACGTTCAAAGCGAGACCGGATACTGGAAATGGGCAATTTTGCTGCCCATTCTGCCCTACAGGGCGCGTGCGTTTGCCTTTTGACGCATACCGATGGGACCGGGGCCTTAGACAAAAGGTCAACAATAAAAGTTTTGGACTACCATGATGCCGAAAGGAAAGTTGGTGCTTACGACAATAGTCACCGCGCCAGATTCCCTGAGGAAAGGCTTGCCAGTTTTCCTGACCTTTTGAAAAGGTTGCCGAAAGAGTGGAGGGTAGAACTGTCAAAGCAAAAGTTGGCAGAAAATGGCTATGAATTGGCTGGCGACCTTCGGCGGCTTCACGAGTTTCGGAACGACTTTACACATTTCACTACAAAGGGCTGGTCTCTTGAAATCGTCGGATTGCCGCGCATAGTAGGCCGTGCTGTCGAATTGGTTGAACGGATCACCCAATCGCATGAATTCCGCTCCTTCAATAAATTTCCAGAAATGGAGATGCAGCCTCTGTTTGACGATCTGAGGTTAAGGATTAAGGAGGTCTCATCCACTCCACAGAGGGCGGAAGATCTATGCTAGTCAAGAAAGATTCGGTCTAGCTGGTTGCAACCAGAATTCGAGTGATGCCCGCCGCGCCAAGTCAGGCCAGTTCACTAACGGTCCTAAGCGGCAAGCCTTCGCCGCTACCGCTGCTCCACACTTTCACTAACTGCCCCTCAAACCAACCCCGCCGGGCCGTGATGCAGGATAACCGGAACGATCAGGTCTTCTTCGTCTGACAGGTGACGCCGCAGCAGCGCGGCAAAACCCTGCGCCTCATCGCGAAAGGCGCCAGTCGCATCGGTCAGGCGGTCGGGATTTTCCAGCACGCCAAGCACCTCGTTGGCGGCGGTTGCGAAACGATCCAAGAGACCGCCCATCGCATGATGATCGCGGTCCAGCATTTCAAAGCCGCGCGACAGGCGCTTGTCCAACCCCTGCAACGTCGGGAAATAGTGTTGGTCTTCGATCTGGTGGTGGCCATGCAGCTGATTGATCATCATGCCACCATATTGCGATAGCCGGCCGGCGTATTTGCGCGCCTCAATCCGGCGATCCAGCATCGCCTCGGCGTCGTCGTTCAGGACGTCGCTGAGTTGGCGAAACAGCTGGTGACGCTCAAGCCAGAACTGAACCAGACCAGTAAAGCGCGGGTGCGCTTCCCAGCCCTCGCGCGGATAGTCGTCCAGCAAAACGCGCAAGGCTGCTGGCAGGGCCGTGCGGGCGGCCAGTTTTGGAATTTCCATGTCATTTGCCATAACGGGCCGCCGGTTTTTAGTGCAGTCTTTCGGCGTCAATACACCGCCGCGACATCATACATCACAGGCTCAAACCCTTTGCAAAGCGCATTTATGCGCCGGTTGCGTTCGCGCATTTCCGAGGTCCGCAGCATCGCCTGAAAATCTTCGCGGCGCGTCCATTGGGAGTAGTTGGCGATCCGGGTCTGGGCGTCGTTGACGTGCAGGCTGGCACCGATAAAACCCGGCTGCTGGACGATACAAGCCGAATAGGCCTCTTGCAGTTCATCCAGAAGGTCATGGCACGTACCCGGCGTCACCTCAAAGGTCGTCAGCACCGTCTGTAGTGAAACGTCTTGAGATATGGTCTGCATGGCATGTTCCTTGTTCTGTTTCGATGAAGTTTTGAATTCAGGTTACACGGCTTTGACGCCCGCGTCCGCAAAGGTGGCCCATTAACGGGCCGTTAACCAACATTACCGTAATTCTGTTTCATGCAGCGAACCCTTGTAATCCTTGCCCTGATCTTATGCCCGGCGCTGGCTAAGGCCGGGGCGTGGATGCGTGAACCGGGCCAGACGTTTGTGTCTTTTTCGACAAGTAGCGACATCCAGTCGGGTGGCGGCTTGCGCTTTGATGATGGTGTTTCGATCTTTGTTGATCATGGGCTTCGGCCCGGCCTGACCATCGGCGCCACTGGATGGTCAACGGGCAAGGTCACCGAGGTCATGGCCTTTGCCGCCCTGCCCGTTGCAACCCAAAGCCGCGACAACTGGGCCATCACTCTGGGCTTGGGAGGATACCGCGACAGGGGGCAGGCAAACCGCCCTATCGTGCAGTTGGCCGCAAGTTGGGGACGGGGCTTTGTCACGTCGTTGGGATCTGGTTGGATCGAGGCAGAAACCAGCATCACGCGGCGGATGCGCCCGGGGCTGACGGTGTTCAAGGCGAACTTGACGCTTGGGCTCAGCCATTCCGAAAAGGGCAAGGTGATCGTTCAGGTTTTCACCTCAAAAGAAGGTGCTGGCGCGATCACGGCCAAGCTGGCGCCGTCTTATGCCTTGCGCATTTCGGGCCGAACCGAGGTTGTGTTTGGAGGCACTTTTGGCGTCGTGGGGGACCGGACGCGCCAGGTTTCAATCGGAACCTGGATGTCGTTCTAAGGCCGCTTGCAAATAAGCGCGGGCTGACGGACTGTTTGGGGCATGAACAGCAAAGCCACACCCCCTCGCCCGCTCAGCGGAACCATCCGACCTACCGACGAACAGGCCAGAGCGCTTGCGCGCGATCTGATTTCGGATGCGCGGTTTGCGTCCCTTGGGGTACTTGATAACGGCGCCCCGATGGTTACCCGTGTCGCTATGGGAACTACGCCCTCGGGCGAGCCGCTAACGCTGATTTCGGATATTTCGAACCACACGCGGGCGCTCAAAATCAACCCGGTGTGCTCGCTTTTGGTGGGCGAACCGGGCCCCAAGGGCGATCCGTTAACCCACCCGCGCCTGACGCTGCAGTGCCGTGTCAAGTTCGTGCCACATTCGGACCCGGGTTATAAGGCGCATGCCGATCACTATCTGGCCACCCATCCAAAGGCAAAGCTCTACATTGGTTTCGCCGATTTCAGCTTTGCGATCTTCGGGGTTATCACGGCCTATCTGAACGGCGGGTTTGGCAAGGCCTATAACTTGGGACCGGGTGATCTGAAACAACAAGGGGCGCCGTAGCGCCCCTTGCCCCCGTCTCAACTCTCCAAGGCGATCAGGTCGGTTTGTCCATCCGCGCCGTGAGGTGGATTTTTCCGCTACACACTTCGGGCCAGACGACATGAACCTCATCCTTGGCCACGCCTTGCTGCATCAAAAGATAGGGCATGGCCGTCACCGCGTTATTGACCGCGTCGCGGGTTTTGCCGTCCTTAACTATGCTTGATACGCTACGTGCAAAACCACCAAACGGAAGGTAGCCGGCAAAAGAGCACACCCATGTGCTGTCAACACTGGCCTGCGAAAAGTCCAGCGAGACCGGGTTGGCCACGAATTGGTCGATACCGTTGAAGGTGTTGCCTTCAAAGATCACGTTGCGGTTTTTCAAGTTATCGAGGCCGGCAAAGGACGTATCCACATCCTCGACCCGTTCGATATTGCCGTTCAGCGTCCGGAAGGTGTTGCCGGACACGTTCAGCCCATGAATGTAGTGGCCGGTACCAAAGGGTTTGATCACGATCCAACGGAACCATGGGGCGACATTGTTGGCGGTGAAGATGTTGCCGGTGATCGTCAGGCCGCCAAACGAATACTGGCTCTGGAAATTGGGCGAAGCATCATGCTCGTTCGTCATCTCGATAAAGTTGTTATCGATGTAATTGCCCGTCAGGGTCGATTTGACGTTCGGCGTCGTAAAGATCACACCGGCCTGACGAATTCCGTTTGTCGCGCCATCGCCCATAAACCAATGGTTTCCGATAAACATATGGCCCGTGCCGTTCAGGACGCCAAAGGCCGCGTAATGCACACAGCGGTTGTTGCGGATCTTGGAATCGTTGGCGTTGACGTTAAACCCGATCGACGTGCGATCCTGCGCCAAAAGCATGGATTCATTGGACAAAAACTGACAACGATCGATCATCATTCCCTGACAGGCATCACCGATCGACGTAATTCCGCGATCCTTTGGTTTGGTGATGAAGCAATCGCGCACCATGAAATTGATGCCATCCAGCGCCAGCATGATCCCGCTTGCCCGGCCTGCGCACTGAAATTCGATATCGTCCAGCGCCATACGACTTAGCGAGGCAAATCCACTGAAATCCAGTATGTATTTGAAGCGCGTAAAGGTGAAGTTTTGCGTGCCAACCGCACCGTATAGTGGCTGACTGACCGTCACCGTGCCCGCAGCGACATTGGTTGCGTTGACATAAACCTCGCGGCCGACGCCGACGCCGGTGACCAGTGACCCGACTTTGATCTGGGCCACATTGGCAACGGCGGTCAGTGTTTTTGTGCTGGAGGTTGAATAGGTCGCCTGAGAGGTGACAACATCCGGGTCCCAATTTGTGCTGTCGACGGCCTCGAACTGACCGTTTCTGATCACACGCCGGATGGCATAGGATGTCTTGTTGTCGACAGCGGCCTGAATGTCGATCGGACCGTCCAATTCTATCCGGCGCCCGTTGAGGTTCAATTCCGAGTGGTCGGAATAGTTGTACAGGGCCTGAACAGCCTTCTTAAAGGCCAGAACTTCGTCGCCCAAAGCGTCGATGTAAGTGTCCAGATCAAAGTTGCGCACCAGCGTCAGACGCTTGTCATTAGCAATGGTGACCTTGCCCTCAAACCGGACCGGCGATTCAAAGGTGACATGGTCAGCCAGGTTATAGGTTCCGGCCGAAACCAGAACGGTTCGCCCTGCTGCGGCAGCATCAGCCGCCTCAAAGGCTGCGGTGGCATCTGTCACGCCGTCACCGACAGCCCCGTAATCCTTGACGTCGACCCAATCGATCATGGTGCGCAAGAACGCACTGGTGATGTCTTCGATTACGATGTCATCAATCCGTACGATCCCGCCGTTCGAACCTGTCAGGTCCAAGCCAAAATGGCCGTAGATCGTGCCATTACCCCAAACCATGTCAACGCCGGTGCGCGCGCCGGTACCGATGATGGCCGAAACCTCGACCACTTCGCCATAGCTGGTCAGTGTTACGCTTGGTCCAACCTCGGTCAGCCCGGTAACATGGACGCTACCTGCGCCTCCAGCCCAGCCTGAAATTCGGACCGTCGGCAAGTTGCCGCTGACCGCTTTGACGCGGGCGGTCACGCGCAGATAACACCCAGGAAGGATCGAGGTTTCGCCCATATAGCGCAGCTTTTGTACCGCTTGGGACTTTTGAAGCTCCAGACATCCGGCAAAATCCTGATCTGCCGGCACCAGCGCCGCGTCAGGATTGCCCTGATAAGTGGCCGACCCGGGCGTTCCATCGCCCGAAGACCAGACATCCAGGCCGTTTGCAAAAGCTGGTGGCATCAGGACCAGCCCGTCGGTAATTGCTTTGTTCATCTAGAACCCTTTCACATCCGCAATTTCAGGTGCGCATGGCAAAAGGGCAGACCCCGACGCCAAGGCTCCGCTCAATTTTCAATAGTCGACTGGCAACACGGGCGATTGGCCCGCTTGAAGTGGTGGAATATCAATCAGAGGTTAAAGGCGCGCTACACCACCGTGACGGTGGTGCCGGTCAAACCCTCTGCGATGGGCGTGAAAATCCCGGCTTTACGCCCCGACAGACTGCGCTCTTAGGATCTCGACTGCATTGATCTGCCAGCCCTGCTGACTTTCGACCATCTGGTAATCCAGAATGTGGATCTGACCCGAAACATCGGTCACAAGAACCCGCTGCCACATCCGTCCCTGAACTTCGCGCAGTTCAAGAAACCGAACTCCAGAGTGTCGCCAAACCATCGGAAAGCCGCGCTGGACCATTATACCAAAGCGATCTTTGTCACCGAAAATGGACTTGATGTTTGGCGACGCAAACCCAAAGGCGGTTGCGACATCATCCGATTGAAAGGCGTCGAGTTGCCTCTGAATGACGCCTTCAATCGCAGGGCTACGGTTCTCGGCGCCATGGACGGCTAGTGTCAGGCTAAGAACTGCAATCAGGGATGAAATCAGATGGCGCATCAGGTCTCTCCTTGGCTAAAGCTCGAGGATGACTGTAGCGCGGCTGTTTCGCTGGTCAATTCACAGACGCGCGCTTTGGTCTGTTTTCGCGGCTTATGCGATCAGGTCGCCGGCCAGTGCCTTTTCGATCAGCGCAATGGTTTCGTCGACACCATAGAGGGCGATAAAGCCGCCAAAGCGCGGTCCCTGACTGGCCCCCAAGAGGACCTCGTAGAGCGCCTTGAACCAGTCGCGAAGCGGCTCAATCTCGTGTTCTTTGCCGACCGCGAAAACCATCGACTGCAGCGCCTCGGCGTCCAGACCGCCATCCCAGAACTTAAGGCGTTCAAGCAAATCAACCAGCGCCATACGCTCTTTTTCATCCGCGGCCCGAAAGACTTTGGCGGGCTTCACGAAATCATTGTAGTAGCGCACCGCGAAACCTGCGGCGGCATCCAGATCGGGATGGCTTTGCGGCGTCGCGTCGGGTGCATAGCGTTGGATAAAGCCCCAAAGCTGACCCTTTTCTTCGGCGCCGGCGACCGAGGCCAGGTTCAAAAGCATCGCGAAAGGCACGACCATGTTCGAGGTCGGAACCGTGTCACCATGGACATGATGCACCGGGTTGTTCAGCCGCGCCGCCGCATCCTGATCCTCATAGGCGCGCAATTGCTGATGATATTCATCAACCGCCTTTGGGATCACATCAAAGTAAAGCCGCTTGGCCGTCTTGGGCTTGAGATACATAAAGTACTGCAGGCTTTCGGGGGCGGCATAGGTCAGCCACTCTTCCATCGACAATCCATTGCCCTTGGACTTGGAAATCTTTTGGCCTGCCTCGTCGTTGAATAACTCGTATGACAAGCTTTCGGGCGGGCGCTTGCCCAGCGCACGGCAGATTTTGGTGGACTGTGTGACGCTGTCGATCAGATCCTTGCCCGACATTTCATAGTCAACGCCTAGCGCGGCCCAGCGCATTGCCCAGTCGGGCTTCCACTGCATTTTGACGTTGCCGCCAGTGACCGGCAACTCAACACGCTCGCCATCAGGTTCCTCATACACAATCGTGCCGCGCGCAACGTTGCGCTCCAACGTGGGCACCTGTAACACATGACCGGTTTTGGGACTGATCGGCAAAAAGCACGAGTAGGTCTCGCGCCGGTCGGGGCCCAGTGTCGGCAACATGATCTTTTGAATTTCGTCGAAGCGTTCCAGCGCGACCATCAGCATTTCGTCAAAGACGCCGCGCTTGTAATAATCAGTGGCCGAGGCAAATTCATACTCAAAGCCAAAGCTGTCCAGAAATTCACACAGCATGGCATTGTTGTGCTGGGCGAACCCTTCGTGCGTGCCAAAGGGGTCGCGCACTTGGGTCAGCGGCAGGTTCAGGTCCGCTTTCAGCTCTTCTTGCATCGGCACGTTGCCCGGCACCTTGCGAAAACCATCCATATCGTCCGAAAAGCAGATCAGTTTGGTTGGGATGTCCGCCAAGATTTCAAAGGCACGCCGCACCATGGTTGTGCGGGCAACCTCACCGAAAGTTCCGATATGCGGCAAACCACTTGGGCCATAACCGGTCTGGAACAATGCATAACCCTTTTCGGGCGCCGCGTTTTCATAGCGTTTCAAAACCCGGCGCGCTTCTTCAAAGGGCCAGGCTTTCGACGTCATCGCCATGTCACGCATATCACTCATCGGTCATTTCCCGCTGTCAGAGGCACCCGGTGCGCTTCTGGTTCCCACTCCCTATTGCCGCCCCCCCTTGGCGTCAATATGCTGCGCCGCAACAAGACTTTGGAAGGAAAGCTTTTGAACCAGCCTCTGCACCCGCTCAACCCTCAAGATTGCCTGATTGCCGTCATGATCGCCGTATCTGCATCAGACGAGGAAATTCGTACGTCCGAGCTGATGACGATCCAGTCGATCGTGAACCACCTGCCGGTCTTTCGTGGGTACGATTCTGACCGGATCAAGCTCATTGCTCAGACCGTCTTTGACCTTTTGACCGAAGAGGACGGGCTTGATGCGCTATTTGGACTTTTGCGCGATGACCTGCCCGAGCGGTTGAATGAGACGGCCTATGCGCTGGCCTGCGATGTTGCGGCGGCTGATGGTAAACTGGATCAGTCCGAGTTGCGATTTCTTGAAGAAATCCGGCACGAGTTCAATATCGACCGTCTGCATGGTGCCGCGATTGAGCGTGGTGCACGTGCGCGACACATGAAGATCTAGGCGGTAAGATCTAGGTGGTGCCGCGCAAACGGCTTCAGTTGCCGTAAAGTGCACCCCATCTTTCGATCAGATCCTGCTGCAGCTTGCGCGATCGCCGCGTCCAGCTGCGCAGGCCTTTGGGGATCTCGTTGTCGCGCGAACGCGAACGTTGGCGCCGCGGCAAGTCGGCGACATAGATAGCAAATGCCAGATCAGTGCCGTCCGGCGTGGTTATATACCCCGTAAGGGCACTGACGAAATCCAGCGTTCCGGTCTTGGCGCGCACCTTTATCGGGTGGGACCGGTCGATCTTGTTCTTGGCATCGCGCAGCGGAATTGTTTTCATCAAGCCTGCGACCTGACCGCCCGGGCCGATGCGCACCAGAGCCTTGGCAAGGTCATCGGAGGTCACACGCGACGCGCCGCCCAGTCCGGAATGATCCACAAATTTGGACCCCGCCAACCCCAGCGCCCCTTGCGCCCAATCCGTCATGGCCGCAGCAGACTGCGCCAAGGTTCGAGGTGCAATGCCGCGTGCAGCCGTTGCTGTCAGCCCCAGAACTTCGGCCGTCAGGTTGGTTGAGTATTTCAGCATCGCGCGTACCATTTCAGCCAGTGGCGCGCTTTGCACCTCGGCCAATTGAGTGACTGTCGCGGGCAGGTTCTTAATTTCTCGTGCATCGCGCAGCGCAATGCCGTGCGCGCGCGCAAGTGTCTGAAAGACGTCGCCGGCATAGGCGGCAGGATCACGCACCGGAAGCCAGCGCGCACCGCGCTTGCCCAACGCGCTGCGCGCCACTGTCCACTGATCAACCGCGTTTGAGCGAGTGTAAGTATAGACCGGCAGCTGACGATCGATGATGCGCATCCGCGCGACCGACACCTGGGGCCGAAAGCGTTTGGTCCGCGCTTCCATCGTGATCTGGTACCCGGTCGAGGCTTTTTTCCATTCAAAGTGAACCCGGTTGAAGTTGAGGTTCATTCCGTTCAAAGCGGGATTATAGCTGGCGTGTTCCAACTGATCGTCGTCGATCCGGTCCACAAAGGGCAAGGCGCCCGAATAGACCAGAAACCGTCCCGACACTTCGCGCAGGCCCGCGCCCTTAAGGTCACGCGCAAGATCGCCCAACTGATCGGTGTTCAACGTGGGATCACCCCCACCCGCCAGGATCAGATCACCATCAAGGCGCCCGTTGGCGATGCGCCCTGCGGCCAAAATTCGGGTGCGATAGCGGTACCCGCCTCCCAAAGTGGCAAGCGCGTATGCCGCGGTGATTGTTTTGGCGGTGCTCGCAGGCGGCAGGGGCAACGCACCATTGCGGCTTTCCAAGGTCAGCCCGGTGCGCGCATCCGACACCGAAAAGGCCAACCGCCCACCCAGTTTAGCGCTTTTGATAAGGGCCTCTGGCGTTTTTGCGCTGACAGCGGGAACCGTGCCCTTACGAGCAACCGGGCGCGGCGAAGAAAGCGGTGCGGATGCGACGGCGGGCATAGCCACGCCGCCCAAAAGAGCCGCAAGAAGATCGCGCCGTGAAATACAGGTTCTCATGGTTGCGTTATTATCCTTGAGGCCGCAGAACAGACAAGGGAGATTGCAGGATGTAGCGCATACCTTCCTGCAATCCAGTCCGTTGGGGCAAGGTTGGTCGTGCCTCCGGCGGGGATATTTCAAGCCACAAAGAAGGCTTAGGGTTTCCAGTTTCCTGATGCACGGATTGCGGTTGAAGAAAGATCCATCATCGGCATGTTGACCAGCGACCAGACAGGGGTCTGGTAGGAAGACAAGAGTGCTGCGTGCGAGGCTGCAAGCCGGTGATCGCGAAAGCGGTTTGCCGCAACCGAAGTGCGGGCGGATATCCGTTGGTTTGGGCGCGCCAAAACGCCCACAGGAAAGTTCGCGATGATCCACTCCCAGTGATCCCAGCGATGAAAGCTGGTCAGATTATCAGCCCCCATAAGCCAGATAAACCGCGTTTTTGGGTAGAGTTGAGCAAGCTTGCGCAGGGTTTGGGCCGTGTATCGGGTACCGATGCGTGCCTCAATGTCGGTCACTTGCACACGCGGGTGGTGCATGAGGGCTTTGGCGGCCTTCATTCGCTGCGCTAGCGGCGCTGGACCTTTTGATTTCAGCGGGTTGCCGGGCGTGACCAGCCACCAGACCTGATCCAGCCCGAAGCGCTTAAGCGCTTCTTTTGTGATGTGCACGTGACCTGCGTGGGGCGGGTCAAAAGACCCGCCCAAAAGGCCTATGGTGGATCCCTGCGGGGCCTTGGGCAGAAGAAAGCGTGAAAGGTCAGACACCCTCGGACGACTGCGCCCAGAGGTTGATATCCTCATCCGTTGAAAGGGTGTCGATCGCTTCCAGCTCGGCTTTACTGAACTCAAGGTTTTGCGCAGCACCCGCACATTCTGCGATCTGTTCGGGGCGCGATGCTCCGATCAGGGCCGAGGTGATCCGCCCGCCGCGCAGCACCCATGCGATTGCCATCTGAGCAAGGCTTTGGCCGCGTTCTTGGGCGATTTCGTTGAGGCCGCGGATTTTTTCGATCGCGCTGTCGCTTAGCATGCCTTCGCGCAGGGATTTACCCATTGTGGCGCGACTGCCCTTGGGAACGCCTTTGAGGTACTTGCCCGTCAGCATGCCCTGCGCCAGCGGCGTGAAAGCGATCGAGCCGACGCCAAGTTCGTCCAATGTGTCGCGCAGGCCGTCACGTTCGACCCAGCGGTTCAGCATATTGTAACTGGGCTGATGGATCAGGCAGGGCGTGCCCAGATCGTTCAGGATTTCCACAGCCTGACGCGTCTTGTCAGAGTTGTACGAAGAGATGCCTGCGTAAAGGGCCCTGCCCGATCTGACGATATGGTCCAAGGCGCCCATCGTTTCTTCGAGCGGTGTGTTGGGATCGAAACGGTGGCTGTAGAAGATATCGACGTAATCTACACCCATCCGTTTAAGTGACTGATCGCACGACGCAATCAGGTACTTGCGGCTCCCCATTTGGCCATACGGTCCCGGCCACATGTCGTACCCGGCCTTTGAAGAAATGATCAGCTCGTCCCGGTAACCGGCGAAATCCGTGGCCAGAATCTCGCCAAAGGCGCTTTCGGCGCTGCCCGGCGGGGGGCCATAGTTATTTGCCAGATCGAAATGCGTGATACCGTTGTCAAAGGCCGTTCGGCACATGGCGCGCTTGACCTCATGCGCGGCGTCACCGCCGAAATTGTGCCAGAGGCCAAGTGATATCGCCGGCAGATCCAGGCCAGAGCGTCCACAACGCCGGTAAGGCATCGTGTCATAGCGGTTCTCTGCGGGGGTATAGGTCATGGTCGGGCTCCTGTGCGCTGAACTATTCCAAACTGCATGCAACGGGGGCGATGTCAAATACACACCGCCGATTTCTTGCGCGGCCCGCGGTCATGAAACCACCGCGAGCGGTAAACTTATTGGCGGTTTTGGGCGCGGCGGACGCACGGCCTGCATTGCCCCGCCCATCCAGCTTCGATATCAACGCGGAAATTCCAAATGCGCGTCAGGAGCATGACCAATGGCATCTTATCAGTACGTCTATCATATGGACGGCGTTTCCAAAACCTACCCCGGCGGCAAGAAGTGCTTTGAAAACATTCGTCTTTCGTTCCTTCCGGGCGTCAAGATCGGCGTTGTGGGCGTCAACGGCTCGGGCAAGTCGACGCTGATGCGGATCATGGCGGGTCAGGACACTGAGTTTACCGGCGAGGCTTGGGCCGCCGAAGGCGCTCATGTCGGTTACCTGCCGCAAGAGCCTGCCCTGGACGAAACCTTGGATGTGCGGGGCAATGTCATGCTGGGCGTTAAGCCCAAGAAAGACATCCTTGACCGTTACAACGAACTGGCGATGAATTACTCGGATGAAACCGCCGATGAGATGGCCAAACTGCAAGACGAGATCGACAGTCAAAACCTTTGGGATCTGGATGCTCAGATCGACATCGCGATGGAGGCGCTGCGCTGTCCGCCCGATGACGCAAAGGTGGAAACACTATCGGGTGGTGAACGTCGCCGTGTCGCTTTGTGCAAGCTTTTGCTGGAAGCGCCCGACATGTTGCTGCTGGACGAACCGACCAACCACCTTGACGCCGAAACCATTGCCTGGCTGCAGAACCACCTGATCGCCTATAAAGGTACAATCCTGATTGTCACGCACGACCGCTATTTCCTGGATGACATCACCAGTTGGATTCTGGAGCTGGACCGCGGCCGTGGCATTCCCTACGAGGGGAATTATTCGGCATGGCTGGAACAGAAAGCCAAACGGCTTGAACGCGAAGCCAAGGACGACAAATCAAAACAAAAGACGCTAGAGCGGGAATTGGAATGGATCCGCGCCGGGGCCAAGGCCCGACAGGCCAAGCAAAAGGCCCGGATCAACGCTTACGAAGAGCTGGCAGGCCAGTCCGAGCGTGAAAAGCTTTCGCGCGCTCAGATCATTATTCCCAACGGCCCGCGACTGGGGGCCAAGGTCATCGAGATCGAGAACCTCAAGAAAGGATACGGCGACAAGCTGTTGATCGAGGATCTTTCGTTTTCCTTGCCCCCAGGTGGGATCGTCGGCGTTATCGGGCCGAACGGCGCCGGTAAATCGACGCTCTTTCGGATGCTGACCGGTCAAGAAGAACCCGACGACGGTTCACTGACATATGGCGATACGGTTCAGCTGTCATATGTGGATCAATCGCGCGATGCGCTGGGGGCGGATAAGACCGTTTGGGAAGAGATTTCAGATGGCCTGGATGTCATCCAACTTGGTGACGCAGAAATGAACAGCCGCGCCTATTGCTCGGCTTTCAACTTTAAGGGCGGCGACCAGCAAAAGAAGGTCGGCCTATTGTCAGGCGGCGAACGTAACCGCGTTCATCTTGCCAAGCTCCTGAAATCAGGCGGCAATGTCTTGCTGTTGGACGAACCGACCAACGATCTGGATGTGGAAACGCTGCGCGCGCTGGAAGACGCGCTTGAGGATTTCGCAGGATGCGCGGTGATCATCAGCCACGATCGCTTCTTTCTTGACCGTCTGTGCACCCACATTCTGGCCTTCGAAGGCGAAGCACATGCCGAATGGTTCGAAGGCAACTTTGAGGACTATGAAGAAGACAAAAAGCGCCGCCTTGGTCCTGACGCGCTGGAACCAAAGCGGGTGAAGTACAAGAAATTTGTTCGGTAAAAGCTTCGTTGGCTGGGCTGAGCCCCCTACGCTTTGACCCAGTCCACGATGCCGGCCATTGGCATCGCGCCAGACTGGCGCTTTTTCTCGCGCCCGCCGCCGAACATGACCATCGTGGGGATTCCGCGGATGTTGTATTTGGCGCCCGCTTGCGGGTGATCCTCGGTGTTAAGTTTCACAAGACGCGCGCGGCCTTTCAGTTGAACGGCCGCCTTTTCAAACTCGGGTGCCATCATCCGACAGGGGCCGCACCATGGGGCCCAGAAATCTACTACCAGCGGAAGATCATCTGACTTCGCAGCCTTCTGCAATCCAGCCAGATCAACCTCGCGTGGTTTGTCAGACATCAGTTTGGCACCGCAGGTTCCGCACTTGGGCCCCGATGAAAGCCGATCTTCGGCGACACGGTTTGTCTGGCCACATTCAAGGCATGTCAGTTTTAGGTTCGCCATGACGGCCGCTCCTTATATTCGTTCAAGCGAATATAATAACGATGCCGTGACCTGCAAGCCCTGCCCCGGCGCGCGGTCGCCTTGCCGGAGCAGGTTTGGATTTTAGACCCGTTTCACAAGTTTGATCAGGAATAGCAGGATGATCGCACCAATCGTTGCGTGAATGATCGCCGCCAGAATGCCGCCGCCAAAGCCCAGACCGACCGCAGGAAAGACGAAACCAGCGATAAACGCACCGATAATCCCAACCACGATGTTGCCCAAAAGGCCGAACCCGAACCCGGTCACAATTTGGCCGGCCAGCCAGCCAGCGATCGCACCAATGATCAAAAAAACCAAGAGACTTTCAATACCCATCAAGAACTCCATTGTTTACAAACGATTATATTTAGCAGTAGCGCAAACTTAGTGCAGGAATGCAATTCCGCATAGCCCGAGGTTTTTGTGATCTTTCAAAACAAAATCCAAAAAAGGCCGCTCGAGCTGAAACTTGTTGCTGCAGCATCTCGTGTCTCCGTCACTTCAAACCTGAACCTTAGGAGAATTGACATGAACCGCTTTATCCTCGCAGCCGCCGCAACTTTGATCGCAACCACCGCTCAGGCGGGCCACCTCTGAGTGTCCAGCGAAGACGTCCGCACAGTTCGAGCCGAACTCAGGCGCTCTGATGAGTACGTTCCAACCTCCGCCGAGGCTCGTCAATTTCAGATTGGCGAACCGCGAGCAACCGACCCCGCACCGCCCAGGGCGCTATTGCAAGGCGCGTTACGGGCCAAGTAGCGTTCTTCGCAGTCAAAGGCCCATAACCGAGCGGTGCAGACCAGAAGTTAGCCTTTCAAAAGAGCACGAATGCGCCCTTTGATGTTCTCGAAGGTCATTGAAAGGTGCGTCTTCGCGTTGTCTGTCAGAAGACCCGTGTGCCCGACAGCGTTGCGGACTGGCTTGTAGTTAACTGCGTCCTTCACCAGGGATGCGTTCTTTCCGCCGTCGCCCTTACCTTCGATCGATTTGGCCATGTGGTCCATACCAAGGTAACTCAGATCGTCGTTGTCTTTCCGGATGGTGAAGCTGATGTTGGCTTCACCCTTTCGATCCTGCTCTCGCTGACGCCACGTTTTGACCTCGATTTCGGAAGGATTGGATAAGACAATGCTCTCGCTGGTCATGTACTTTCTGACTAGGTTTTCAGACAGGAAGCAATCAACGTATGCTGAGATGTTGAACTCGGCATCCGGTTCAAGCTCATTGAGCCACGTGTCAACTTGATCGCTTTTGGGGCTGTCGCCGTCTGGTTTGTATTCGTTTTTTGCCTGTGAATATAGGCTCTTGACGGTACGCTGCTTTTTGGTGGCACGCTTTGTGTTTTCCTCGTCCCCTTCCTTCCCGCGCTCAAGACGCAACTTGTCCCACTCGTCAAGAATGTGCGGCAGAACCGTGTGCTTTAGATAATCGAGTAGCGACTGAAAGTTTTCGTCGTCCTCGACGATCCCTTCGCGGCTACTCGTAAATGGATCACGGCCGGGCGCGTCCATCTCATTGAAGTGGAGCTGACCATACAGGTAGCTTTCCAAAATCCTTTGGGTCGGGATGTGCCGTATTATGCTCTTCTCGCGCAGGCGCCCGTTCACGAATAGATCGACGGTCGCGCGCTGATCAGTGCCGTCAATCTTAAGGTGCCTGGGCAGTTTTACGGTGCCCAGGAAACCGGAAACGTTGAGTGTAGTGGTGAGCGCGATGGGTTCGGCGGCCTTCCCGGTGAACTTCTTAATGTACTCGTCGGAATAGCCGTTAATGATCCAACAGAATTCAGTGTTACTAGCAAGGTCTTTCAGGTCTTCGACCGTGACGGGGTCGCCGTTGACGTGGATCGTAAAGTTCTTGTCAATCACCGAAAATCGGAAAGTCATGGCTATCAGCTTCCGCAAGTGAGCGATCGAATTGCGAATGTGCTCCTTCGTATTGGCGAAGTGGATAATAGTCCCATGCTCGTGATCGTCAGTGAGGCCCTCTATCAGTGAGAAATCGAGCTCCTCCAGCGGATATTGATCTGGCGTCATGTCACTTGTGATAGCAGCATCAAGCCCGCTGTTGTCGATCACGCCACCAACGTAGTCGGTTTCGTTGGTCTTGGTGAAGACCGAGACCTTATCCGCACATGACAGCAGCGCAAGCTTGCCGATACCTTTTGCGCCGATGTACGGTCGGTCGGATTTGGTCTTGTAGGTGCCGTCCTTACGCTTGGAATAGCCGACCTTGAGGAACTTCCCCTGGAAATCATCAGCTACCATTCCGATCCCGTCATCCTTTATGATGAACGAAGAATTCTCCTTGTCGATAATGATCCAGACATTTTTGGCTTCTGCATCCCAAGAGTTGGATATGGCTTCACCCAGTACGGTAATGAAATTGCGGTACAGATTGCGGCCAAGGTGATTAAGAACGCTCAGGGAAATCTCAAAACGAAAGTCATCATTATTTGGCAAAAAAATCGTCTCCGTAATAAAGCTGCGCAATCTGTTTGCCGATTGCTTCTCCGAGCTTAACCGGCACGGCGTTCCCAATCCAGCGCCCAACCTCTTTCATTGAAGGGGCCTCTTTTTCAGGAAGGAATCGGTAATTAGGCGGGAAAGATTGCAGTATGGCCGCCTCACGAAGTGAAATCGCCCTGTCCTGATCTGGATGCCCAAAACGACCGTTGCCATATCCGTAGCACTGCGTCGTCATGGTCGGAGAGGGATTGTCCCAGGTCATTCGGGCATAGACGCCAGAATAGGTCTTGCCACTCGGCTTCCTGTGACATGCGGCACGAAGTTCATTCGGCCAATCACGCCAAGTCCCGCCTGGCTTGGAAGCCCTAATCCTACGCAAGTTCAAGTCAGAGAGGGAACTGGCTACGTGCAGACGATCGTTCGGGTCGGCCTCACCCGCCGCCAACCTCGGGAGACCGCCGATCGCCTCCATAACCGAGACCGCCGCCGTTTTACCTGCATTCAGAGGGACAGCGGATCGATCCTTGGCAGCAATCAAAACAAGCCGCCGACGCCGCTGCGGAACGCCGAATTCCTCACAGCGCGCAATCGTCCACTCGACGGAGTAGCCACCACGCTTCAGGGTATCAACGAACCGTTGAAAGACTTTGCCGTCTTTGTAACGCTCAAGGGCTGGGACGTTCTCCATCGTCACGAAGTCAGGTGCGACTTGGACTGCCAACTTTGCGAATTTTTCGACCAATCCCCATTGCGGGTCTTCATCATACCGTTGTTTGTAGGTCGAAAACGGTTGGCAAGGGGCGCAACCGGCAAGAATTTTCGGAAAGCTTCCCGTAAAATGCGCGCTGACCTCTTTCGCAGTCAACTTCGAGACGTCGCGTGCGTGGAAGGTCGCCCGGTTGTTGGTCTCGAAGGCAAACTTGCACCGGGCGTCGGTGTCGTAGCCCGCCTTAATCTCGAACCCGGCTTGTTTTAGGCCGTGGCTCAGGGCACCGACACCGCAGAAAAGATCAACTACCTCCCCGAAGGGCTTATCCTTCCTACTCTTTCTCATGACTGCTCAATACTCCGACGCCTTTTTCTTTTTCTAGCGAATTCGCCGGCACTCTGTCCACGAATATCCCAACCAGTAAAAAGCTTGGCGTCCCCGTCTGGTCTGGACATATCAGTAGTCATACCATGCCTCGTATTCGCGTGACGTAGCCGCCGACCGCGCGCCCTTGTTGAGGTTGCACTTGGAGCAAGTTAACTGGAGGTTCGTTGCGCAATTCATCCCTCCAAGAGCCAAGGGAATGATATGGTCGTAGTGAATTTGCGACTGCTGGCTGAAAAACCTGGTCAAGTCCGTCTGGCAGAGCACACACCGACCCTTGTCCCTGTGGAACACCGCACTCTTTGCCCACGTCGGGATAGAAGCCCTGGACAGATGACCGGAGGCGTTGAATGCGTTTGGTACGAACGAAGGTGCCGTGTGCAGGACGTAGTTTCCCACCATATGCCCGAAGGCGGACATCGTCCCTCGATTTGAGAACAAGACGTGAAAGACCTGCTTCGAAACGGTCTCACACAACTCAGCAATCAGGTCTTCCTGCTGGAGGGCATCCAGATACTCGTATCCATCGTATTGGTCAAATTCCAAGGGGCGCACTGTTGAACGGTCAAAGCCTTTCGATCGAAGCAGATGATCGACCCAGTATTTGCCCGGACTGTTGTTGGACCTGCCTGCGTCTTCAAAAATCACGCTTGAGATCAGCTCTTCGATAAAAACATGGAAACAGGTCCACTTAGGATACCTGCGCACAAGACTGGATGACGACATGTCGCCGAATATGTCTTCTACGTTTCGTAGGTATTCCCCGGGTTCCCGCGTTACACCGTCCACCATTTGACAAATGTAGTAGAGGTCGACGGTTGACACCATCTGTAGCTGTGAGACCAACTGCCGAACCATCCTTCTGAACAAATGCGTACATCAACACCTTGTTTTAAATATCTTTTTGGTGCGGGCGGTGGGAGTCGAACCCACACGGGCATTCGCCCAACAGATTTTAAGTCTGGTATGTCTACCATTCCATCACGCCCGCATCTGGCATTCAGCACCAAGCGGGCTGTGGCGACTTGCTAGCAACCTGCTGGCCAAAGGAAAAGCCCGCATCTGCGCGCAGGGCCGCGAAAACGGACACGGATGCGCATTGCGGCAGCCAACTGGCGCGGAAAATCGCAAGCTTTGGGGCGCTATAGATCCTCGCCCGGATCCACAACCAGCATACCACGTTCAGGCAGCCACGGGTTCATATCAACCGCCTCGCGCAGAACCCTTTGACCATCGGTCATACGTCCAAGCCCGAAAAGCGTCAGCGCCTTGCCGGACAGGGCGGCAATGTGGTCGGGTGATCTCTCCAGCGCCAATTGCAGATCCTCCAGAGCATTTGAATAATCCTGACGAATGAAGCGTATGAATGCTCGCTGGTTATAACCTTCGGCATAATCGGGGCAGTAGGCGATCAATTCATTGAAGGCCTCTATCGCTGCATCCAGGTTGTAGTCCGAACGATACTGCAAGCCCCGGTCTAGCATGTCTTGCGCCTTGGCGTCGGGCGCTGTTGCCCATATTTCCCACATCTGGTTCGTGATCAGGCGCGCGGATATCTCGTTGGGCGCGGCTTGGACTTGCTCTATCAGCTGCTGGAACGCGCCACTTTGGTCCGGCGGCGGCGGACATACTTCTGCGCGCACTGCCAAGGGCACGCAGACCACTACTGCAAAAATTGTTGTCGCTACCCAACGCATAAGCCAATGCTGTCGCGATAGGGCGCCCTGCGTCAAGTCAGTTCAATGTGATGCGACCCGCATCCGGGGACGGCCTGTTACCAGGCGGCGTTGGTTTCCACCGCGGCAATGGTTGTGGAAATCGTGACTGCCAAAGCCTCGACCCCGTCAGAGACAGCACTGGCAACAGACAGGGCCATCGTCACGCCCAAAGCCGTGCCCATAACCCACTCGACGGTTGCTGAGCCGTCTTCATCGCTCAAGAAGTTCCTGAATTTCACGCCAAGTTTCATGGGGCTGATCTAGCCCGTGAATCTGGCGATATTTTGACGCTCGGGTCACTTTGGCGTCGAGGGTTGCATGGTCCTAATTGTCGCGCACAAGGCGCGCAAAACGGTCAAAGACCTGCTCGTTCGTCGCCAAAACCTCGCCATCTTCGATGACGTTGCTTCCGACGCGCAGTGGTTCGACCATTCCGCCCGCTTCGCGCACGATCACAAGCCCTGCCGCCATGTCCCATGAATTCAGGCGACGTTCCCAAAACCCGTCGTACCGGCCCGCAGCCACATAAGCCAGATCCAAGGCAGCAGCGCCCCACCGGCGAACACCGGCACAGGTCGGCAATATCCGCGCCAGATCCTGCAGCGTTTCGGGCAAGTCAGCGCGACCACCAAAAGGCAGGCCGGTTGCAAACACACATTCTAACAGATCTCGGCGCCCCGAAACGCGCAGGCGGCTTTCGTTCAGGAACGCGCCCTGCCCTTTTTCGGCAACGAACATTTCGTCCTTGGCGGGATCAAAGACGACCCCGGCCACAACTTCGCCCTTGAATTCAAGGGCGATCGACACAGCCCAATGCGGCAGGCCGTGCAAGAAATTGGTGGTGCCATCCAGCGGGTCAACGATCCAGCGGCGCGTCGGGTCTTTGCCCTCGACCTCGTCACTTTCTTCGCCAACCCACCCATAGTTCGGGCGGGCTTCGGTCAGTTCGTCACGAATGATCTTTTCAGCGGCAAGGTCGGCACGGCTGACAAAGTCACCGGCACCCTTCATCGAAACCTGTAGGTTTTCAACTTCGCGGAAGTCCTTGACCAACGAACGACCCGCCGCGCGCGCGGCTTTGATCATGATATTTAGGTTTGCACTGCCCTGCATGGTCCGGCTCCTGATGTTCAGGCAGCGCGTATAAGCGCTTCCTTGCGGGATGGGAAGGGGTCAGCTGGGATCGGGTACAGCCATTTTGCGCATCATGCGTTCGCGCCACAAAAGCCATTCCACGAAAATCAGGTTGATCAGGAACCCCGACCAGATGCCCGCGGCAATTGCGGCGTCGCTAAGCTCGCCGAAATAGACAAAGATCGGCAAGAGGTAGATGCGCTGTGTCGCGCCGCCCAGTCCCAGCGCCATCGCCCGCATCATCCAGGCCCGGTGACTGTCAAAGTCCCGGACAAACGCGGCCCGCAAACCCAGAACCAAGGTCAGGATCAGGCCTGAACCAAAAAGATGCAGCCCCAGATATTTGGCAAAACCGCCGTAGTCAGGAAATATCTCGTTCATCCAGACGGCGGTCGCCCCTGCGATCACCCCTGCCACGACCAGAAGGCGCCCAGACCAACGGTGCACGGCAGGAAGACGCTGGCGCAGCCCAGCGACGAATTGCAGCGGCGTCATCAGGTTAAACAAAATGCCCGCCACGATATGGGCTGTGATCAGGGGCGTGTGCGCAAAGTAATGCGCCATCTCGTCCGCCCCCTTGGCGTCTGGCCCGGCCCCAATGGAGGTCAAGCGAAAGGCACCCGACAGGACAGTCAGGCTGCCAAGTGCAAAAAGTGCAACAGGCACAACTATAGGTTTCGACAAGGTTTTCATCGGTTCAATCCTTTCAGGTCATTATTAGAGAGCCCAGCGCCGGCCGGTTTCTTTGCGGTGCTTAAGAGTGGTTTAGGAGTGGCACAACTTGGGTCCAAGTTGGAACAGATCAGTGCCGCTCCGGGGGTTACTCGGCGTCGAAGAAAAAGACCTCTTCCAGCGGCTTGCCAAAGACTTGGGCGATCAGAAAGGCCAGCTCTAGTGAGGGCGAGTAATGCGCCTTTTCAATCGCGACAATCGTTTGCCGGGTAACCCCGACGCGATCGGCCAGGTCCTTTTGGGTCATTTCATCATGATCAAAGCGCAATCGCCGGATTGAATTGCTGACACGGCTTTTGCCCATCTTATTCCCCTTGCCGATAAAGCTTGTGGCGCATGACGTTGGACAAAACATCGCCTGTAGCAAACCCAAACAATATCAAGTGGATAACGACAAAAAATGTGGCGCCTTGCGACAGAAAAATCATCGCCAGTAAGAAGCCAAGGCCGCCCGAATAGAGGAACGCACGCAGGCCCTGCATTTCAAAAAGCCTATCACGCTCATCCACGACAAAGCTGGGCTTTGGCTCACGCGTTACAATCGCATGAAGGATGCTGAAAAGGATCGTTGCAAGAATGTTTGCGACGATCGCAACGCCGATCACAGTTAACACCGCCCAGCCCAAGGCACGCGCACCTTCTGCGCCATCAAATCCGCCTGAGAAATACATCGGCAAGACGGTCAAGGTATATATTGTATAGACCAGCACCGTTGCGATCAGAGAGGCCATGGCTGTCTTATGTTGGTATGTCATTTTTCCTTCTTTGTCAGATTTACCCGACTCTATGTAGAAAATATCATACATTAAGTAGCTGATTCTATACCTCATGTCAAGATTACCAGACATGAAACTCTGTGGCTAAGTTCTCTGCAGCTTGACCGGCTCGGTCTTGGCAAGGCGGATCAGCTTGGACATGAAGGGCTTTGTGGTCTCATCCGACCGTGTCGCGGCATAAAGCCTGCGGGTAAGCCCGGCCTTGGTAATTGGGCGCGTTACATAGTCAGAATGGTATTTGACGTCCCGGACGACCCAATCAGGCAAGACCGAAACACCACGGTTTGAGGCCACCAGCAAGAGGATGACGGCCGTCAATTCGACCTGCCGGATGGCGCGCGGCTCGACCTTGGCTGGGATCAGCAGTTGCGAGAATACGTCCAGTCGCGTCCGTTCAACCGGATAGGTAATCAGTTGTTCGGTGCGAAAATTTTCAGCCTCAATGTAGTCTTTCTTGGCCAATGGGTGCTGTGACGAGGCCACAAAAACCGGCTCGTAATCGAAAAGCGGTGTGAAATCGACACCGGGAAGGTCTTCAGGGTCCGAAGACACAACCAGATCGACTTCTTCACGTTGCAGCGCCGGTAGCGCGTCAAAGGACAGCCCCGGGCGAATATCGACATCGACATCCGGCCATGCGTGGCGGAATTGTTCCAGCACTGGAAAGAGCCACTCAAAGCAAGCGTGGCATTCGATTGCGATGTGCAACCGGCCTGATTTGCCACTGCGCAATGACTGGAAATCCTCTTCCATTGCGGCAACCTCGGGTAGAATTTTATCTGCTAGTTTCAATAGCTTAAAGCCAGCGGACGACAGTTTCAGAGGTTTCGTGCGGCGCACAAATAGATCGACGCCTGCCTGTTCTTCCAGGCCCTTGATCTGATGTGATAACGCCGACTGGGTGATGTTCATCAAGTCTGCTGCCCGCGCCAACCCACCCGCATCATGAATGGCCTTGATCGTTCGCAGATGACGGAACTCGATGTGCATTACTGAATGTACCTCATGTTGATCTTGAGAATTATGAGTTTGTTTCACATCTCCAGGAATGCGACAAGGGTCACAAGCAAACTGGAGCCTCAAATTATGTCCGCCGACAAAACATCCTCGCCCAACATCTCGTTCGAGTTCTTTCCGCCAAAATCGCTGGATGCTTCGTTTCGGCTTTGGGAAACGGTTCAGACGCTGGCTCCGCTGAATCCCAACTTTGTGTCGGTCACCTATGGCGCCGGCGGTACGACGCGCGCGCTGACGCATGATGCGGTCGCAGCCATTCACAAGCATTACGGTCTGAATGTTGCGGCACATCTGACCTGCGTCGAGGCCACGCGCGCCGAAACCATCGAGATTGCCCAGTCATATGCTGACGCCGGTGTCACAGAGATCGTGGCGCTACGCGGCGACGCTCCCAAAGGTGCCGTCAATTTTCAGGCCAATGAGGATGGTTTTGCAAGTTCCGTTGATCTGATCGAAGCTTTGGCAGACCTCAACAAGTTTCACATCCGCGTCGGCGCCTATCCCGATCCCCATCCCGAAGCGAAGGGGCCAGATGCGGACGTGAATTGGCTCAAGCGCAAAATCGATGCGGGTGCAGGTTCGGCCATCACACAGTTATTTTTCGAGGCGGAAACCTTCTTTCGGTTTCGCGACGCCTGTGAAAAGGCCGGGATCGATGCGCCGATCATTCCGGGCATTCTGCCTATTGAGAACTGGAAAAACGTACGTTCTTTCGCGGCGCGCTGTGGCACGGCGATCCCCGCGTGGCTGGACGAAGCTTTTGCCGCGGCCCAGCGCGATGGTCGCGAGGACTTGTTGTCGACAGCACTTGCGACAGAACTTTGTAGTGAGTTGATTGATGGCGGTGTCGATGACCTGCACTTTTACACGCTGAACCGGCCCGACCTGACGCGCACGGTTTGCCATGCCCTTGGCATTGCACCCGAGGTAGGTTTGCGTGACGTCGCATAGACGGGGTGACAGCGCGACCCAAACAGATAGGCTGCTCCGAAAATCAAGGAGCGTCCGATGAAGACCGCAAAATCCACTCAGGACCTGCCAAGCCAAGACGAAGTCCTGTCGCTTTCGGGGCTTGAGTTCATGCAGGCCGTTCTGGATGGCAAGATCGCGCGCCCGCCGATTTCGGTGGGCCTGAACTTTACGCTGGACCGGGTCGAAGAGGGGCGCGTCCTGTTTCGGGGCACGCCGGAATTTTCACATAGCAACCCGATGGGCACCGTGCATGGTGGCTGGTACGGAACAATCCTCGACAGCGCGATGGCCTGCGCTGTGATGACAACCGTGCCCCGGGGCTCTGTCTACACAACGCTGGAATACAAGGTGAATATCACGCGCGCCATTCCCTTGGGGACGGAAGTTGTCTGTGAAGGTCGCGTTCAGCACGCAGGGCGTTCAACGGGTGTTGCGGTCGGCGAATTGCGCGGTGCGAAAGACGACAAGCTCTATGCCACAGGCTCAACTACCTGCATCATCATGAAGGTCGGCTGAGCTACCTCAGTCTGGCCTTTTGACCGAAGAAGGATGCGAATTGCCGCCGGGGCACGGTACGAGTCTGTGCCGAGGGATGAATTGTCTCGCTGATATCCGCGCCGATTTTGCGCTTTTTGCGTGACCAGAAAAATTTACCCCAGCCGCGAAATGTCCCCACAGATGGGGCATCTGCGTTTTCAGGAAAATGGCTGCGCCAATTGTCCGGCAGGGCAAGGCCACAGGCCTCGGCCTTTTCAGTGATCCATACAAGCGGGATATTAGCCAGACAGCGCGCGCTTTCGAACCCGCCCAACTGGCCACCAATGTCGCCATGCGCGCCGCGAAACCAGACCTGTTCCATGTGACCGGTGTAACCTTCGTGACAGTGCCACATCACAGGCGCATAGGCATTGCGCGTCTCGTCCATTGCCAGTGCGTGATAACCATGGCGCACGACTTCACCCAAGGCGTCGTTGTGAAATGCATAAAATGGTTGTGAATAGCGCCAGACAATTGGCAACCGCAGGCCCAGCGCCTTGACCGTATCCCAAATGCCGATCATTTCGACCTCGGCCGTCGGATGACAATAGCGCAGTGCAAAGCTTTTGGCGGCTTTGCCGTCAGGGTCCCGCTGATAGTAGCGATAAACCTCTTGGACACGACGCGGAATTGCGTGTTCGGCCCGCAACAGGCCGACCCGGTCGATGATCCCGGCAAGCGACCGCACCGCATATGCACCGCGCGAATAGCCAAAGAGAAAAACCCGGTCGCCGGGCCTGTAGCGCGACGCAAGCGCACCATAGGCACGCCGGATCATCCGGTTGGTGCCGATCCCCGTAATGACGTGGCTGGTTGTTTTCCACGCGTCCCACTGAATTCCGGGTTCATAATAGATGGTCTGATCGACCCGGTCCGAGCACAAAAGCTTGTAAAACAGGCCTGCGTTGGTTTCGAATCCCGGATCAAGGGACGAAAGCGTGCCGTCAAGGATGACAATATGTTGTCTATGCTGCTGCGATCTTTCGGTCATTTAACCACGACCATACCCGGTTAGGAGTAAACGGCATATCAACATGTCGTACGCCTTCGTCATAAAGCGCGTCCAGAACCGCGTTTGACACCGCAGCCAAAGCACCGACTGTTCCCGCCTCGCCGCAACCTTTCATACCCAAAGGGTTTGCCGTCGACGGCACAGGCTCGGATGAAAATGCTATCATCGGCATGTCGTCAGCGCGCGGCATGGCGTAATCCATGAAGGTGGCCGACAAAAGCTGGCCTTCGCCGTCATAAACGACATGCTCTGTCACGGCCTGACCAATCCCTTGGGCCACACCGCCATGCACCTGACCTTCGGCCAGCATCGGGTTGATCAGGTTGCCAAAGTCATCCGTGACGGTATAGCGCACGACTTCGACCTGACCGGTCTCGGGATCAATCTCAACCTCGGCGACATGGCCGCCATTGGGATAGCTGCGCCCAGGCAGTTTGGTTTTCGCCGACTGGTCCAGCAGATCCATACGCCCCGCCGCGCGGGCCATCTCGGCAACCTCCTGCATGGTCGGTGTCTGGTTTGATGCGTCCGTGCGAAAGGTCTGATCATCAAAGCTGACTTTGCCGCCCAACTCGCCTTCAAGGAACTCGGCAAAGCTGTCGATAATCTTGGTGCTGGTGGCAAGCGTTGCGGTGCCTTGGGTTGTGACCGAGCGTGATCCTCCTGTACCGCCGCCACTGGCAATCAGGTCGCTGTCACCTTGGATGACGTTGATCATATCGGCCGGAATACCCGTCTGATCCGCCAAAAACTGAGCGAAAACAGTCTCGTGCCCCTGCCCGTTTGATTGTGTCCCGACAAACAGCGAAACGGTGCCGTCTTCGTTGAAAACAACGCGCGCGCTTTCAATGGCTGAACCAAGGATCGACTCGATATAGTAACAAAGCCCAAGACCGCGCAGCTTGCCTTCTGCTTTGGACGCCGCTTTGCGTGCCTCATAACCTGCGCGGTCACAATTGTCTTCCACAGATGAAAGAACACGGTGAAAATCGCCGACATCATAGGTTTCGCCAGTCGTGGTGACATAGGGAAACTTGTCGACCGGTATAAAGTTCTTGCGGCGCAAGTCCCATGCATCAATGCCCAGCTCGCGCGCGGCATGATCCATTGCGCGTTCCAGCACATAGATCGCCTCGGGCCGTCCGGCACCGCGATAGGCGTCAACCTGTGTCGTGTTTGTATAGATGCATTTGACGCCCAGAAAACTGGTCTGAACATCATAGCATCCCATCAGGACTTTCGAGAAAAGTTCGGTCTGAATGGGTTGACCAAATTCCGAGTTATAGGCCCCAAGGTTACAGACCGTCGTGACATGATAGGCGGTGATCTTGTGATCGGCATCAAATGCCAGCTCGGCGGTCGAGGTCAGATCGCGCCCGGCATTGTCGGTCAGCATCCCCTCGCCCCGCTCGGCAATCCACCGCACCGGGCGGCCCAGTTTGCGGGTCGCCAGCGCAATCAGATAATATTCAGGATAGGTCATACCCTTCATGCCAAAGCCGCCGCCGACATCCGGTGTCGTAACGCGAACCTGATCCGTCTTAAGCCCCAGTTTACCGGCCAATTTATCCTTCAGGTCCCAGACCCCCTGGCCGCTGAAATCGACGTGCAGACGCTTGCCATCCCAATTGGCCCAGGCACCGCGCGGTTCCATCGAGTTCGCGATGACACGGTTGTCGGCGATATCGACGGAAATATGATGTGCCGCTTTGGCAAATGCCGCCTTTGTCGCGGCCTGGTCGCCCATGGACCAATCAAGCGCGACGTTATCCGGAGCCTCGTCATGAATGGCCGCGCCTCCGGGCTGCGGTGTGACGTGAACCGGCAGGTCGTCGTAGTCAAATTCGATCAGTTCGGCGGCATCCTTGGCCTGCGCCAGCGTGTCCGCAATGACAATGGCGACGGCTTCGCCAACAAAGCGCACGCGGCCTTGGGCAAGTAGCGGGCGCATAGGATCCGCCCCGCGCGACCCGTCTCGGTTCTTCAAAACCGTGGCCGGCATGTTGAGATCAATGCCTTCGGCCTCCAGATCCTTGGCTGACAACACCAGATGCACGCCGTCGGCCTGACGCGCATCATCAAGGTTCAGCCCGGTAATTTCAGCATGAGCAACAGGAGAGCGAAACACATGGGCCACCAAAGCACCCTCTGGCGCGACATCATCGATGTATCGCCCCTTGCCCATCAGGAAACGCTGATCTTCTTTGCGGGTTACCGAGTTGGATTTGCCGAATTTTTCCATGGGGGATGTCTCCTAGCCAAAGCAGCTGATCTTGGCCGAGACTACTGTTATTGCGGCAAAGGTCCACCCCGCAGGGCGGGTCATTTCAGATGGTGCAGGAAACTCTTTTACAATCTCTCTGATCTGCCCGGCGAAGGGTGGCGGAAACTGGCGCCGATCTGGCGCCGATCCGGGGTCCAGCCTGTCCAAAAGCGGCTCCAACCCGCGGCGCGCGTGCCTGTTGTACTCAGCCCTGTCTGCCATTATCACGCTTTCGACCATAAGCAGAGCATCTCTGCTTTCACAGACAACCCAAAAAGGCCCCGACCCTCATGGCTATGGAAAAGACATTCGACGCCGCTCAGGCTGAAAAACGCCTCTATGAGGCTTGGGAAAAGGCCGGGTGCTTTAAGGCAGGTGCCAATGCCTCGCGCGCTGAAACCTACTGTATCATGATCCCGCCGCCCAATGTGACCGGCTCGCTGCACATGGGGCATGCCTTTAACAACACGCTTCAGGATATCCTGATCCGCTGGAAGCGGATGCAGGGCTTTGACACGCTCTGGCAGCCGGGCACAGACCACGCAGGCATTGCCACTCAGATGGTAGTCGAACGCAAACTTGCCGCCGAGGGCAACCAAAACCGCCGCGAGATGGGGCGTGAGAAGTTTCTTCAGAAGATCTGGGAATGGAAAGCCGAATCTGGTGGCACAATCGTCGGACAGCTCAAGCGCCTTGGCGCCTCTTGCGACTGGTCACGCGAAGCCTTTACCATGTCCGGAAGCTTTCCCGATGCGGTCACCAAGGTCTTTGTCGAGATGTACGAGCAGGGCCTGATCTATCGCGGCAAGCGGTTGGTCAATTGGGACCCGCATTTCGAAACCGCGATCTCGGACCTGGAAGTTGAAAACATCGAAATGCCCGGCCACATGTGGCACTTTAAGTACCCTCTGGCGGGTGGCGAAAGCTATGAGTACGTAGAAAAAGACGAGGACGGCAACGTCACTCTGCGCGAGATGCGCGACTATATTTCTATCGCCACAACGCGGCCCGAAACCATGCTTGGCGACGGCGCGGTCGCCGTGCATCCCACCGACGAACGCTATGCGCCGATCGTTGGCAAGCTTTGCGAAATTCCAGTTGGCCCCAAAGAGCACCGCCGCCTGATCCCGATCATTACCGATGAATACCCCGACAAGGACTTTGGCTCTGGCGCGGTCAAGATCACCGGCGCACATGATTTCAACGATTACCAGGTCGCCAAGCGCGGCAACATCCCGATGTATTCACTGATGGATACCAAAGGGCATATGCGCGCCGATGGTCGCCCCTATGCCGAGGAAGCCACGATCGCGCAGGCGATTGCCCGCGGCGATGAGACGTTTGACGAGGCAAAGATCGCCGCGATGAACCTTGTCCCCGACGAATACCGCGGCCTTGACCGGTTCGAGGCGCGCGCACGTGTTGTGGCCGATATCACCGCCGATGGTCTGGCCGTGATGACCACCCAAACCCGCAAAGATAAGGAAACCGGCGACGAGATCACAGAGACGGTCCCTTACGTCGAGGCCAAGCCGATCATGCAGCCCCTTGGCGACCGCTCCAAAGTTGTGATCGAGCCGATGCTGACCGATCAGTGGTTTGTCGACACCGACAAGATCGTCGGCCCGGCGCTGGATGCCGTTCGAAATGGTGACGTAAAAATCCTGCCCGAGCGCGAAGAAAAGGTCTACTTTCACTGGCTGGAAAACATCGAGCCATGGTGCATCTCGCGCCAGCTTTGGTGGGGTCATCAGATCCCGGTCTGGTACGGGCCGTCCGTGTCTGAAGACGGTAAAATCGACTATGCCTCCGGGCACGAAAAGATATTCTGCGGCGCCGATTTTGATGCCGTCGCCGCACAAGCGCGCCAGTTCTATGGCGCCGAGGCCGTCCATGAACGCGGCACGCTCAGCGATGCGCTCGAGGATCAGTTGGAAAGCTTTTCGCACGACGAAAATGCGGTCTCGCTTTGGCGCGACCCCGATGTGCTCGACACATGGTTCTCGTCCGGCCTCTGGCCAATTGGCACGCTTGGCTGGCCCCAAGACACGCCCGAGTTGGAAAAATACTTTCCCACCTCGACGCTGGTCACCGGCACCGACATTCTCTTTTTCTGGGTTGCACGGATGATCATGATGCAGCTTTCCGTCGTCGATCAGATCCCGTTCGACACAGTCTACCTGCATGGCCTTGTGCGCGACGCCAAAGGCAAGAAGATGTCGAAATCGACCGGTAATGTTGTCGATCCTCTGGATCTCATCGACGAATACGGTGCCGACGCCTTGCGCTTTACCAATGCGGCCATGGCCTCGATCGGCGGCGCACTGAAACTCGACACCCAGCGCATCACCGGCTATCGCAACTTTGGAACCAAGTTGTGGAATGCGGTGCGTTTTGCAGAGATGAACGGCGCCATTTCGTCTGAACTGAACGGTCAGATCTTTGTTCCGAACCAAACGCCGCTAAACGAAACCGTCAACAAATGGATCGTAGGCGAGACAGGACGGGTGCGCGCCGAAGTGGACGCCGCACTGTCGGCTTTTCGCTTTAACGACGCCGCCAACGCCCTTTACGCATTCGTCTGGGGTAAGGTCTGTGACTGGTACGTCGAGTTTTCCAAGCCCTTGCTGATGGGCGACAAGACCCCACAGGCCAAGGCCGAAACCCAAGCAACCATGGCCTGGGTCATGGACCAATGCCTGATCATGCTGCATCCGATCATGCCCTTTATCACCGAAGAGCTATGGGGCATCACCGGCAAACGCGACAAAATGCTGATCCACGCAGACTGGCCAGGCTATGACGCGCAGCTGGTTGACGATCTCGCCGACCGGGAAATGAACTGGGCGATCTCTCTGATCGAGGCTGTCCGCTCGGCTCGCGGCGAAATGAACCTGCCCGTGGGCCTCAAAATGACGATGCTCCAGCTCGACCTCGACCCTGCGGGCAGTACAGCCCTTGCCCAGAACGAAACTCTGATCAAGCGACTGGCCCGACTGGAAACCATCGAACTGGCCGCCGCCGCGCCCAAGGGGGCGATCACCCTGACCGTCGAAGGTGGCACCTTCTGCTTGCCGATTGCCGACATCATCGATGTAGCGGCGGAAAAAGACCGCCTGCAAAAATCCATGGCCAAGCTCAACAAAGACCTTGCCGGCCTGCGCGGCCGCCTCAAGAACCCCAAGTTTGCGGAAAGTGCCCCCCCCGAGGTGGTCGAGGAAAGCCGCGAACTCTTGACCAGCAAGGAAGACGACCACGCCCGCCTGACCGCGGCTTTGGTTCGGTTGGCTGACATCGGCTAAGCGCGGCGCCCGCGCCACCGTTCCATTGCGGTGGCGCGCCTTCAACCGCCGCCCCGCACGAGGCCGCCCATTCTTTGTGGCTCAAATATCCCCGCCGGAGGCGGAGATCCCAACCGCTCGGCCCTTGCGCCGCGACCCGCCTCAGGGCAACATTCACCCCCATGACACACGCCCGCTTTACCCCGCTCGTCGCCTCGCTGCCTGCAACGGTCCCCTTCGTGGGCCCCGAAGCACAGGAACGCGCCCGTGGCCGCCCTTTCGCAGCGCGCATCGGCGCTAATGAAAACGTCTTTGGACCCTCACCCCGGGCGATTGCCGCAATGTGCGATGCCGCCGCCGAGGTCTGGAAATACGGCGACCCCGAGAACCATGATCTGCGCAATGCGCTTGCCGCTCACTACAAGATCCCCGCCGAAAACTTCATGATCGGTGAAGGGATCGATGGGCTTTTGGGGTATCTCGTCCGCATGTGTATCGCTCCGGGTGATGCCGTTGTGACATCGGACGGCGCGTACCCAACGTTCAACTATCATGTTTCGGGCTTTGGGGGTGTTTTGCACAAAGTCCCCTATCGCGATGACGCCGAAGACCCGATGGCCTTGATTGCCAAAGCCAAAGCGGTGGACGCCAAACTGATCTACCTCGCCAACCCTGACAATCCGATGGGCAGCTGGCACAAGAGCGACACCTTGCAATCGATGATCAACGCGGTCCCCCAAGGGACCCTGCTGATCCTTGACGAAGCCTATATTGAGACCGCCCCGCAAGGAACCGCGCCACAGATTGAATTCCAGGATCAACGCGTTGTGCGGCTACGTACGTTTTCCAAGGCTTATGGCATGGCCGGCGCTCGCGTGGGATATGCAATCGGTGCGCCACAGCTGATCAGCGCTTTCAACAAGGTCCGCAACCACTTTGGGGTCAACCGTATCGCTCAGGCAGGGGCCTTGGCTGCATTGGCAGATCAGGACCATCTGCACGCGGTTTGCACCAAGATTGCTGCCGTTAGACAACGTATTTCACAACTGGCCCTCGCCAATGATCTGACACCACTGCCTTCCGCTACGAATTTCGTTACGGTCGATTGCGGTAAGGACGGAAATTTTGCGCGCGCGGTACTGGCGGAACTTATCAAGCGGGATATCTTTGTGCGCATGCCCTTTGTGGCCCCGGGCGACCGCGCGATCCGGATCGGCTGTGGCACGGATGAAGATTTCCATGCGCTGGCGCAGGCCCTGCCCGATGCGCTAAAGGCCGCGCGATCCTGAATTGATCGTCGCGGGTCAGCCGTGCGCAATCACCTTTGCCGCGGCCTCAAGCGCACCTGAGCCATGCGGGATGTCCAGCGCGATAAGCCCGGCCTGAATGGACCCCAGAACACCCATAATCATCTGTGCATTCACGTGGCCCATGTGCCCAACGCGGAAGAACCCGTGCCATGCCGGATCGCCGCGATCAACCATTCCGATGCCGATCCCAAGCGTCAGCCCGGCGTGTGTTTCCGTCCAGTCGCGCAACGCCGTACCATTGGGAGAGCCAATGCGCACCGCCGTCACCGCGTGACTGCGCAGCGCCGGGTCGGATATGTTCAATTCAACCGGGCCGTCCTTGCCCCAGGCCTCAAACGCTGCCCACAAGGATCGGGCCAGACTTGCATGCCGCGCCCATACCGCTTCAAGGCCCTCTTCATGGACGAGCATCGTCAAAGCCTCGCGCAGACCGAACAAATGATGCGTCGGCGCCGTGCCGCAAAAATACCTCGGGAATTCCTCTGGGTTGGCACGCGGTCGCCAATCCCAGTAGTTGGTGACCAAATCCGCGTTCTCGCGGGCCCGATCCGCCTTGTCGTTGAAGAAGACAAAGCTGACACCCGGCGGCGTCATCAAACCCTTCTGACTGCCGGTCACCATGACATCGACGCCCCATTCGTCCATCTCGAACCGGTCGCACCCAAGCGACGCGATGCAGTCGACCATCAAAAGGGCGGGGTGGCCGGTCTGGTCGATCACCTCTCGCAACGCTTTGATATCGCACCGTAGACTTGTAGAAGTGTCAACATGGGTCGCAAGGATCGCCTTGATCGCGTGCCCGGCGTCTGATCGCAGTGCGGCCTCGACCTGGGTCAGGTCCACGGGCGCGCGTTTACCAAAGTCCAGAACTTTTGCGTTCAGGCCCATACCTGTGGCCATCTCGCCCCAGCCCTTGCCAAAAGCGCCGGTCGCCAGAACCAGCACCTCTTGCCCACGCGACAGGACGTTGGCCAGTGATGCCTCCCATGCGCCATGGCCGTTCGAGATATAGATCGTCGCATTGTGCCGGGTCCGAGCTACCGCTTTGAGGTCCGGGATCAGACTGGCCGTGAGGTCAACCAAGGCACCTGTGTAGATGTTTGGCGATGGTTGGTGCATGGCGCGCAAGACGCGGTCGGGCACGACCGATGGGCCCGGAATTGCAAGGTATGAGCGACCGTTGGCAAGTGTCATCTGATGTGTCCCTTGAGTTGCTTTCAAAGTGGTATTGCGCCCTTGGACCAAGGTCAATTGACCCCGCATCGAGATTTGCCCATGTCTTATCACAAGCTTTGATATGCCCTTTTGATATCGGCGTGCGGTGGCCCGGTGAACATCTTGCCTCTGGGCAACCTTTGGGGCACACCGCAGGAGCGCTAAAACCAGAAAGTCAAAGATTTGAGCCAACCGGCCGACCCCCGTTACACGTCACGAGCGTTGTTTTTGCGTCTCTGGCGCGACTATCTCAGCCCCCACAAATGGTGGCTGCTGGTGGCCGTGGTTTTCATGGTCATCGAAGGCGGGGCGCTGGGTGTGCTTTCCTACATGCTTCAGCCGATGTTCGATCTGGTCTTTATTGGCGGGCGGATCGACGCGATGTGGTGGGTCGGTGGCGTGATCTTCTTGTTGTTTTTCTTCCGCGCGATCAGTTCGATCGTTGAAAGCGTAATCATGACCCGCGTCGCGCTCAAAAGTTCGATTGCGATGCAGGTCGACCTTTTGCGCCACCTGATGCGGCTCGACAGCGTCTTTTTTCAGCAAATGCCCCCGGGCGCTTTGATGGAGCGTGTTCAGGGTGACACGACTGCAATTCAAACGGTCTGGCGCGCGATCATCAAAGGTGTCGGGCGCGATAGCATTGCGTTGATCGCCCTGCTCACGGTGGCCCTCAGCGTTGATGTCACATGGACGCTCGTGGCCCTGATCGGCGCGCCGGTTCTGATCCTGCCCGCCGCCGTTTTGCAACGTTACATCCGCCGGAAAACCGCCGAGATGCGCGAGACCGCCAGCCAGAGATCAACACGCCTGAACGAGGTTTTTCACGGCATTGACGAGGTTAAGCTCAACCGGCTCGAGGCCTATCAGCTGTCGCGTTTCCAACGTCTTGTTGATCGCATTGTCGGCGCCGAGATCAGGATGGCTGCGGGCCAGTCGATGTTACCGGCGCTGATCGACCTTATGACCGGCGTTGGCTTTGTCGGCGTTCTAATGCTGGGTGGCCGCGAGATCATTGCAGGCGATAAGACCGTGGGCGAGTTCATGTCGTTCTTTACCGCCATGTCGCTTGCCTTTCAGCCGCTGCGCAAGCTGGGCGGGCTGACCGGCATCTGGCAGGTCGCGGCGGCAAGTCTGGAACGCCTCTTTCACCTCTTTGATACCGATCCGGGCATTCTGTCGCCGACCAGCCCTGCGCCGGTGCCGCGTGACCAAACGGTCGAAGTGCGCGATGTGCATCTGGCCTATGGCGATCACGGCGTTTTGCACGGCACCAGTTTTGTAGCAAAGGCGGGTCAGACGACTGCTTTGGTCGGGGCTTCGGGTGCTGGCAAAAGCACCATCTTTAACGTGCTCACACGTCTTGTGGACGCGGGTGAGGGTCGCGTGACGCTTGGCGGCACGGATATTCGCACGCTGGACACCGGCGACCTGCGCGGGCTGTTTTCGGTCGTTACCCAAGATGCGCTGTTGTTTGACGAAACGATCCGCGAGAACATCCTTTTGGGGCGTAACGATCTACCCGACGCGCGTCTGTCAGAGGTCCTGAAAGCCGCGCATGTTGAGGATTTTGTCAGCCGCCTTCCCAATGGTCTGGACACGCCCGCAGGCCCGCGTGGTTCGAACCTCTCGGGTGGCCAGCGTCAGCGCGTGGCCATTGCGCGCGCGCTTTTGCGCGACGCACCTATCCTCTTGCTGGACGAGGCGACCTCGGCGCTGGATGCGCAATCTGAAAAGCTGGTTCAAGAGGCGCTTGATCGCTTGTCCAAAGGGCGTACCACGCTTGTCATCGCGCACCGTCTGTCGACGATCCGCAACGCCGATAGCATCGTTGTCATGAACAAGGGCAAGGTCGTCGATCAGGGCACCCATGACGAATTGATCGCAAAGGGCGGTCTTTACGCAGATCTCTACCACCTTCAATTTGAAGAAGAAAAACACAAGTAACCGGCGCGACGTTTATTTGTGGCGATAATCCTTGGCCAACTTTTCAGGTTTAACACCTGCAAAATACCGCACCAGCGTCCAAAGGTTGCACGCGCCTTTGCGCAGCCAGCCGCCCTGAACATAGCGCTGTCCACTTGTGATGGCGGTCACAGGCAACCGGATCAGCTTGCCCTTCAGCGCGCGGGCAATCGCGACATCCTCCATTAATGGAAAATCGGCGTAGCCTCCGATCGCGCGATAAAGCTCGCCTGAGATCAGCAGACCCTGATCACCATACGGCAGCCCAAAGAGGCGCGCGCGCAGGTTGGCCCAACCGGCAACAATCCGTGGCCCGAACCCGTCTTCTATGAAAGACAGCTGAAAATAGGCCGCTTTTTTCGTGCCGAGGTGGGACAGAACGGCATCGCTCCACCCTGTGGCCAGCGCGGTATCGGCGTGCAGGAAAAGCAGCCAGGTGCCCTGTGCTGCATCAGCGCCGCGGCGCAACTGGCCGCCGCGCCCGGTTGCGCCATTGACCACAACTGCACCCGCCTCGTGCGCAATGAGCAGCGTCGCGTCGGTCGAGCCGCCATCAGAGACGATCAGTTCACGGATCAGACCGGCATTCAAACCCTCACCAAGAGCGCCAAGAACAGGCGCCAGTGTCGAAGCCGCATTCAGCGTCGGGATCACAATCGAAAGGGGGGCACGCATAGGGGCTCTTCTTGCCGTTGGGATTATCGCCTATATGACCCAAAGAAAGAGGGGATGCCATGACTGCAGAACAAATGGACGACCGCACCATACTCGCCCTTAGGGGATCTGATGCCATCAGCTTTTTGCAAGGACTGGTGACCAACGATCTGGACAGGCTGAAGGACGGGCTGGTCTATGCCGCGCTTTTGACGCCGCAGGGAAAATACATCGCGGACTTCTTTCTGGCCCAGAAGGACAAGGCGATCTTGCTTGATGTCAAAACCGAATTTGCGGCGGCGCTGAACCAACGTCTATCGATGTATAAACTGCGTGCGGATGTTTCGATTGAAGCCTCCCCTCTTTTTGCCCAGCGCGGCCTTGGCCCGGCACCCCAAGGCGCCTTGGCTGACCCGCGCCATCCCGCACTTGGCTGGCGTCTTTATTCCGACACACCCGGCACGGCCCCCGTTACCGACTGGGAGGCATTGCGGGTGAAATATGTGGTCCCCGAAAGCGGCGTCGAACTGACCGGCGACAGCTTTATTCTGGAACTTGGGTTCGAACGTTTGCACGGCGTCGATTTTCGAAAAGGCTGTTATGTTGGACAGGAAGTGACGGCCCGGATGAAGCACAAGACCGAGCTGCGCAAAGGTTTGGCACGGGTGACGGTCGAAGGTGTGGCCGAACCCGGCGCTGAAATCGAAAGTCAGGGCAAGGTTGCCGGGACGCTTGGTACGCGGTCCGGCGCAAAGGCTCTGGCCTATTTGCGCTTTGATCGGGCGCAGGGCGCGATGTCGGCGGATCAGGCGCAAGTTCGTTTGGATGAAGATCAGCCGGCCTAACTGCTTAAAAATTGGGCGGTTGCCAGTGAAATGACAAATTCCGATGGCCGAGATCGTGCTGCCCCTGTTTATCCGCGGCGTCCTGTGTCACCGATTTTGGGTTAGTGGGGGTTATAGAATTACTGTCCAGTCTCAGATAACCGGTCCGGTCACCCCGGCATGCCAGCCTCGGGCTGAGGGCGCTTTGCGCGTCTCGGGCGTCTTTGGGCCGCGCGGATCCGTGTTAGAGAATGTTCGACAGTCCGGGTCAATGAAGGCGCTCTTTCCCCGCGGCGCAGGGCTGACCGCAGTTATGTTGAACACGGCGGGCGGCGTCACGGGTGGCGACCGTTTCAAGGTCGATGCCGTTTCTGGCTCGGATAGTACCCTGACCATGACCACGCAAGCGGCCGAACGCATCTATCGCGCACAGCCCGGAACGCGCGGCGAAATTGACGTTGCGCTGACCGTTGAGCCGGGCGCGGTGATGAACTGGCTGCCGCAGGAAACCATAATCTATGATCATGCCAGCGCCCGGCGCCGGCTCACGGCAAAAGTTGCACCCGATGCCACGCTTTTAGCGGTCGAGCCTTTGATTTTTGGCCGTCGCGCAATGGGCGAGACTTTGACCCATGCCGATTTTTCGGATCACTGGCGTATCTGGCGGGATGACGAACTGATCTTTGCAGACACACTTCGGCTAAAGGGCTGTGTCGATGATGTGCTGGCAGGACGCGCAACCGGCGCGGGCGCCGGCGCGATGGCGTCGGTTCTAATGATCAAGCCCAATGCTGAGACGATGCTGGAGCCGCTGCGCGCCCTGCTGCCCGCAACGGGGGCTGCGGGCCTGATCAGGCCCGGTGTCCTGTTTGCGCGCATGCTTGCGGTTGACGGTTTCGCACTGCGCCAGACGCTGATCCCAGCCCTGACGCTGCTTTCGGGCGGCCCAATTCCCAGAACATGGATGATATGACGTGCAATTGACGCCCAGAGAAAAAGACAAATTGTTGGTAGCCATGGCCGCCCAAGTTGCCCGCAAGCGGCTTGAGCGCGGCGTCAAGCTGAACCACCCCGAGGCCATCGCGCTGATCACTGATGCGGTTGTCGAAGGCGCGCGTGATGGGCGGTCGGTGGCCGATATGATGGAGGCGGGTGCACATGTCGTCACCCGCGCGCAATGCATGGACGGGATTGCCGAGATGATCCCGGAAGTTCAGGTCGAGGCGACATTCCCCGATGGAACCAAATTGGTGACGGTACATGACCCGATCAGATAAGACGCCTCCGGCGGGAGTATTTCAGCAAAGAAGAATGAGGGCCGAGACATGATACCCGGTGAATTGATGCCCGCGGAAGGCGAGATTGAGTTGAACGCGGGGGCGGAAACGACGGTTTTGATGGTTGCCAACACGGGCGACCGGCCAGTTCAGGTCGGCTCGCACTATCATTTCGGTGAGGCGAACGCCGCTTTGGAATTTGATCGTGATGGCGCACGCGGGATGCGGCTGGATATTGCGGCGGGCACCGCCGTTCGTTTTGAGCCCGGCCAGCGACGTGAGGTACGATTGGTTTCGATCGGTGGAAAGCGCGAGATCTGGGGGTTTAATCAGGCCGTGATGGGGCCGTTGTGAGCACGTTTGCCCAACATACTTCGGTGAAGAGGAAAGTTTAAATGCCCAGCACCATTTCCCGCCCGGCCTATGCCGCCATGTATGGCCCTACGACCGGTGATCGGCTTCGCCTTGCTGATACGGATCTGATCATCGAGGTCGAGCGCGACCTGACCACCTATGGCGAAGAGGTCAAGTTTGGCGGCGGCAAGGTGATCCGCGATGGGATGGGTCAATCTCAGGTCACGCGGGCGCAAGGTGCAATGGATACGGTGATCACCAATGCGCTGATCGTTGATCACTCTGGGATCTACAAGGCCGATGTGGGGCTGCGCGGCGGGCGGATCTCGGTCATTGGCAAAGCTGGAAACCCGGACACGCAGCCTGGTGTCGACATCATCATCGGGCCGGGGACCGAGATTATCGCCGGGGAAGGGCGCATCCTGACGGCGGGTGGTTTTGACAGCCATATTCATTTCATCTGCCCTCAGCAGATAGAGGATGCCCTGCATTCAGGCGTCACGACGATGCTGGGCGGGGGCACGGGGCCCGCACATGGCACTTTGGCCACAACTTGCACTCCAGGGCCATGGCACCTGGGCCGGATGATGCAGGCGGCCGACGGCTTTGCCATGAACCTTGCCTTTGCCGGTAAGGGCAATGCTTCGCAGCCTGCCGCCCTAGAAGAGCAGGTCAAGGCAGGGGCCTGTTCGCTAAAGCTGCACGAAGACTGGGGCACAACGCCTGCCGCGATCGATTGCTGTTTGTCGGTGGCGGATGCGATGGATGTTCAGGTTATGATCCACACGGATACCCTGAACGAAAGCGGGTTTGTGGAGAACACGATCGCCGCGCTGAAAGGCCGGACAATCCATGCGTTTCATACCGAAGGCGCGGGCGGCGGGCATGCGCCGGATATCATCAAGATCTGCGGGCAGGAAAACGTTTTGCCCTCGTCGACCAATCCGACGCGCCCTTTTACGGTCAACACAGTTGATGAGCATCTGGATATGCTGATGGTCTGTCACCATCTCGACAAATCTATCCCCGAAGACGTGGCCTTTGCCGAAAGCCGGATCCGCCGCGAAACGATTGCGGCCGAAGACATCCTGCATGACATGGGCGCCTTTTCAATCATCGCATCGGACAGTCAGGCGATGGGCCGTGTGGGCGAGGTTTTGATTAGGACATGGCAAACCGCCGACAAAATGAAAAAACAACGCGGGCAGCTGGCCGAAGAGACCGGGCAGAACGACAATTTTCGGGTGCGCCGCTATATTGCGAAATACACGATCAACCCCGCTATTGCCCATGGCATCAGCCGAGAGATCGGCAGCGTTGAAGAAGGCAAGCGCGCGGATCTGGTTTTGTGGAGCCCGGCCTTTTTCGGCGTGAAACCCGAGATGGTCCTGATGGGCGGGACGATTGTTGCCGCTCAGATGGGCGATCCCAATGCATCTATTCCCACGCCACAACCGGTTTACTCGCGTCCTATGTTCGGCGCCTTTGGGCGGAGTGTCGAGCATTCGGCGGTCACATTCGTGTCGGCGGCAGCACAGGCCGAAGGGATTGGCGCATCGCTGGGTCTGGCCAAAAAGACGGTTGCGGTTTCGAATACGCGCGACATCGGCAAAAAGGACCTGATCCTGAATGACGCAACGCCCCAGATCGAAGTGAACCCCGAAACTTATGAGGTTCGGGCCGATGGCGAGTTGCTGACCTGTCAGCCGGCCGAAGTTCTGCCAATGGCGCAGCGGTACTTTCTGTTTTGACGGTCCAGCGCATCCATTTCACCCGCAAAAGCGATGACAGCCGCCCTGCAAGCCACGCATACCGGGAATGCGGCCTTAGCGGTGCTCATATGCGGGCAAGGCGCCTAAGTAGCGGGCAACGTTTAAACACCGCTTTTACCGAGGTCGCCCATGTCGTTTTTGAAATCTATCCGCAACGTGCTTTCGCAGTTTACCGAAGCAAACATCCGCGCCGCGCATCTGGCTCAACTGTCGTCCAAGACAGATACCGAACTTCAGCGCATGGGTCTGAACCGCAAACAGCTGGTTCATGCTGCATTTTCGGGAAACCACTACAGCTAAGTGAACAAGGACGGGCGGCATGAACATGCTGCCCGCCCGCATTTTGCATCGCGCCGGCACATGGCCCGCGGCGGATGCTTCTGTAACGCTTGACTATGATGACCGGTTCTTAAGGCGCAAACGCCTTGAGACGGATCAGGGCGAGGCGTTTCTGGTCGACCTGCCCCAGACTGAATCGCTGAACCACGGTGATGCGCTTGAGCTGTCTGATGGCCGTTTGATCCAAATCCTTGCCGCCAAAGAAGACCTGATTGCCATAACAGGTCCCGATCTGGTCCGGCTTGCCTGGCACATCGGCAACCGGCATTCCCCCTGCCAGATCGAAGCGATGCGTCTGGTCATCCGCCACAATCACGTGATGGAAGACATGTTGGCCAAGCTTGGTGCCACATTAATCCCGATTACCGAACCCTTCACGCCCGAGGGCGGTGCCTATGGGCACGGGCGTACCCATTCTCATGACCACTGACGCGATCCTGACGCTGGCGCAACTCTTGTCTCCGGCCTTTCCGGTCGGGGCCTTCAGCTATTCGCACGGGCTGGAAGCCGCGCATGAGGCTGGCGATGTGATGAACGCCGCTGATCTAGAGGCCTGGCTACGTGATGTCATTGCAAATGGCGCGGGTCGTAATGACGCGATTTTTCTAGCCGCAGCTTTCGGAACAGAAGATGCGGATGAAATTGGCCGGATCGACGCTCTGGCCTGTGCGATGACCCCCTCGTCCGAGCGCCTGATGGAAACCGTCAATCAGGGCCGGGCCTTTGTGACCACGGCCCAAGCAGTATGGGATGTGGCGTTGCCCGCGCGCTGTTACCCGGTTGCGGTGGGCCAATCGGCGCGCGCGATGGGTTTGCCGCTGGATGCGACGGTCACGCTTTACCTTCAGGCCTTTGTTGCCAACATCGCGTCCGCCGGTGTCCGGCTGATCCCGCTGGGCCAGACCGACGGCCAACGGATCGTCGCGCAACTGGCCGGGCTTTGCACAGAAACCGCCAAAGAGGCGCAATTATCGGCGCTCGATGATCTGGGCGGTGCGACCGTGCTGGCCGATATCCGATCCCTTCAACACGAGACACAGTACACAAGGCTTTACCGTTCATGACCAAGGGCACCCTAAGGACCGCCAAAAGCTCGCCACATGGCCCACTGCGCTTCGGGATAGGCGGACCAGTGGGCGCGGGCAAAACAACGCTGACGGCTGCGCTATGCCGCGCCTTGCGCGACCGCTATTCGGTCGCCGTGGTCACCAATGACATCTATACCCGCGAGGATGCCGAAGCCCTGATGCGGATGCAGGCGCTTTCGCAGGACCGGATCGTGGGCGTTGAAACCGGCGGGTGCCCGCATACGGCCATTCGCGAAGATGCTTCGATCAATCTGGCGGCAGTTGCTGATCTGACGGCCCGCCTGCCCGATCTGGACCTGATCCTGATCGAAAGCGGCGGCGACAACCTGTCGGCAACCTTTAGCCCCGAGTTGGCAGATATCACGCTTTACGTCATCGACGTTGCCGCGGGCGAGGAAATTCCGCGCAAGGGCGGTCCGGCAATTACCAAGTCGGACCTTTTGGTGATCAACAAGGTCGACCTTGCGCCCTACGTCGGCGCGTCACTTGAGGTGATGGAGCGGGACGCCAAGCGCATGCGTGGCGTGCGCCCGTTCGTCTTTACCAACCTCAAGACCGGTGCTGGGCTGGATCAGGTAATCGCTCAGATGGTCGAAATGGGCGGCCTGTAAGGGCGCGCCGATCCGGTCAGGCGCGTTCGGAATAATCCATCGTCTCGGTGTTGACGACGATATCCTCGTCCTGACCCACGAAGGGTGGCACCATAACTTTTAGCCCATTGTCCAGGATGGCTGGCTTAAAGCTGTTGGCGGCGGTCTGGCCTTTGACCACCGGCTCGGTCTCGACCACTTTGCAGGTGACCTTCTGGGGCAGCGACGCGCTCAGCGCCTCGCTTTCATGATACTCGATCTTGATGGTCATGCCGTCTTGCAGGAATGGGCGGCGTTCGCCCAGAATGTCGGCCGAAAGCTCGATCTGCTCGTAGGTCTCGTTGTCCATAAAGACCAGCATGCCGTCCGTTTCGTACAGAAACTGCTGATCCTTTTGTTCCAGCCGAACGCGTTCAACTTTGTCTGCAGATCTAAACCGCTCATTAAGCTTTGAACCGTTACGGAGGTTCTTAAGCTCGACCTGGGCAAAGGCGCCGCCCTTTCCGGGCTTCACGTGGTCGACTTTTACAGCCGCCCACAAACCATTGTTGTGCTCAAGCACGTTTCCGGGGCGGATCTCGTTTCCGTTGATTTTTGGCATGTGGCAAAACCGTGGCAAAAGGTTGATCAAAGATTGACGAGACCTATATCTTGTCAGTGTGGCCCCCGCAAGCCGACTAGATAAGGGAATCACCTTCGTAGAGGTATGCGTTAAACGCATGGCTGGCATTCCAAAAAGGCAAAGCCGAATCGGATAAAATGGGCGATAAGGGGCGTCACGTCAGAAAACACAAGAGCAATAATACAAGGACGACGAGATGATCGATTTCGTTGACGGAACAGCGTTCAACCACGAACAAGGCAACCGGTCCCGCAAGCTTTTCGCTGCTGTGGTCCTTGCCGCATTGGATGATGCAATTGCCGACGACAAGAAGTATGGCAACGGGCCAGAGCAGATTGCCCGCTGGGCACGCTCACGCGATGGTCGTGAAGTTTTGTCCTGCGCCGGGATTGACCCTAACGAGCGGGTTGTTTCGGGCTTGATGGAATTTGTGTCCAAAGGTGTCCGCACCTCGGTCGCGCTTTCACGTGAAGAAAGTGAGCGCCGCCAAGCACAAGAACAGGCCGAAGCCGCCTGATTCTTCGCTTTCTACAAGCGACTGCCAAAAGAGCGCGCCTTGTTAGGCGCGTTTTTTTGTCCGAAACGCGGAGGCATTGCCGCGCACAAAGTCGACTGCGCTGCCCGCCCGCCCCGACACCACAATCCCCATTGTGCAAGAAACCGCCCGCATACTGACTTCTTTGTGGCACGCACTGTTTTAGCGGCGGATACCCGCGCAGGCAGAACCGCGAACCCGGCCACAATTCTGCCGCAAACGAAGCGTGCTGCGTGGCCGCCTTGTCGGGCCAAATTCCCCGGGACCAGTCACCGCAGATGCATTCACCACCTTCCCCCTGCGGCCTTCGCCAGCTATCTGAGGGATACCAGACAAGCGGGGCGCTATGGCCAAGGCAATCATGATCCAGGGGGCGGGCTCGAATGTGGGTAAGTCATTGGTTGTGGCAGGTCTGGCACGGGCGTTCCATCATCGCGGCTTGCGAGTTGCGCCGTTCAAACCTCAGAACATGTCGAACAATGCCGCCGTTACCGCGGATGGCGGGGAAATTGGCCGTGCGCAGGCGCTTCAGGCGAGGGCCGCGATGCGCGAGCCGCTGGTTGATATGAACCCGGTTCTGCTGAAGCCCGAGTCAGATACCGGCGCTCAGATCATCCTGCAGGGTCAGAGGGTCGGCACCATGCGGGCACGCGAATACGGCCAGCAAAAGGGGCGCCTTTTGCCGCCTGTCGTCGAAAGCTTTCGTCGCCTTGCCGAAACCGCTGATCTGGTCCTGGTCGAAGGCGCCGGAAGCCCGGCTGAGATCAATCTGCGGCAAGGCGACATCGCCAACATGGGTTTTGCCGAGGCCACCGGCGTGCCCGTGGTTCTGGTGGGCGACATCGACCGCGGCGGCGTCATTGCCCAAATCGTGGGCACCTGGGCCGTTCTGCCAGATGACGATCGGGGCCGCATCTGTGGCTTTGCAGTCAACAAGTTTCGCGGTGACGCGCGACTGTTCGATGACGGCCTGACCGAGATTGCAAAGCGCACTGGCTGGGCGTCTCTGGGTGTCATTCCATGGTTTGCCCAAGCGTGGAAGCTGCCAGCCGAGGACGTGATGGATGTGGCATCGCGAAAGGGCGGCGCCCTCAAGATCGCCGTGCCCCGGCTGTCGCGGATCGCGAATTTTGATGACCTTGACCCGCTGGCCTGCGAGCCGGGCGTGACACTTGAGATTATCGAGCCCGGGCGTCCCCTGCCCGGCGATGCGGCACTGGTCCTGATCCCCGGAAGTAAATCCACGATCGCCGATCTGGCGCATTTTCGCAGCGAGGGCTGGGATATTGATCTGAACGCGCACATCAGACGGGGCGGTCATGTCTTGGGCGTCTGTGGCGGCTATCAGATGCTTGGGCGCGAAATTCATGACCCGGAGGGCATCGAAGGACAAAGCCAAAGCATTGCGGGCTTGGGGTATCTGGACGTCGTGACCGTGATGAAACCTCAAAAACACCTCAACCGTGTTCAGGCTACGCACCTGCCCAGTGGCCAAGATCTGACGGGCTATGAAATTCACATCGGTGAGACTGATGGCCCGGACCGCGCGCGCGCCTGGCTGGACGTGGATGGCCGTGCCGAAGGCGCTTCCTCGGTGAACGGGCAGATCCTTGGCTGTTATCTGCACGGGCTCTTTGCGTCAGACGGCTTTCGAAGCCGATACCTGCAGGACATTGGCGGCGCACCATCAGAGCTAAGCTATGACGAAAGCGTCGAGGCGACACTGGACGCGCTGGCCGGCCACCTAGAAGCGCATATGGATCTGGATCAAATGCTGGAGCTGGCCGCCGAAATTTAGCGGCCGCCCTGCCCGTCGCTGGATCTATTCCAGTTCGTTGCTGGTCAGGGCACGGTGGATTTCACGGCGCACCAGCTTGCGAACATTTCGCGTGATCCGCTCGCCCAAGACACCCTGCAACTCTTCGCGGACAATATCGCGCACCATGTCGCGTATCGCATCCTCATCGAAATAGGCGTCTTCGTCGGTGTCATCCGAAAGGGCCGCTTCCAGTGCTTCTTCGGCCTCGGCGGTGCCCAGAACAGTCGCGTCTATCTCGGCGTCATCCTTGTCGGGCTGCGCAATGGTTTGATCGCCATAGTCGCGACGCACATCCTCATCATCTTCGATATGGATAAAGTTGGCCTTGGGGTGCTCTTTGGGTTCGTCCATGATCTCAGCGTCTTGACCCGTGCCGCCATCTTCGGCGCGATCCTCTTGAACGTCAGCAGCATGGTCATCTTCTGCCACATCCTGCACTGCCTCAGCTTCTTCAATTTCGCCTTTGTCGTCATGCCGGAACGGCGCGCGATCCTGCCTTGCCTCTTCGGCATGGTCTTCGTCGTTTGACTGATCATCGCCGTGCTGATCATCGCCGTGCTGATCATCGCCGTCATGCTGGCTTTCAGTCTGCAAAATTGGCTGTTCGGGTTGATCTTCACCATCCCGCGCCTCGTCAGCGCCTTCCTCAGAACGATCATCATTAGTAGCGGATTTGCCGTCGACCTCGGTGGTCCGTGCCGCGCGGTGCATGAACGCCGGGATTGAGGTGACAACGTCATCATTCGCCGCAGTCATCTCGCTTCCGTCAGGCTCCCACTCGTCGGGCTGGCCATCGACAGCCTCCTCCAGAACGGCGATCCGGCTTTTTATGTCCGCAGCCTGGTCTGCCTGGTCGTCGGGATTTGTTGACGGCACATGCGCGGCCTCTTCTTCCTGAGGCTGATCATTTTTGTTCAAAATCAGGTAGTCAGTGGCACGCGTCTCTGGCTCGTCCTGCACATCATCGAGTTGGATTTCATCAAACGCATCGGCGGCGGCGTTGCCCGAAAGAGCGCTTTGCAGATCTTCATCGCTGGCCGTTTCGGCAGGCGATACTTCCGCTGGCTCGTCCGAGACACGCTCTGCTGGTGCGGTCCTTGGCAAACCAGAAGTATCGTCATTCAGCCCAGGTTCATTGGCGGCCATTTCTGCTGATTGCGGCGTTGATGCAAGTTCAGGAACCCTGTCAGCGGCCGTCAAGACCAGCTTGTCACCAGCCGCAGCATGTACAGAAGACTTGGGCTTGGTGTCTTCCGACACTAGCCGCCGGATTGAGGACAGCACATCTTCAATCTCAACGTTCGTAACTGATTTGGACATTCTTTTTCACCTGCTCATGCCTTGGCGACAACAGTAACCTCTGTAGCCGCTTCGCACAACAGACAGGACGAATTCTAAGTTTTCAAAAAACCCGAAAGATCAGTTCTTACCCATGCTCTTGAAAATGCGGTCCAACGCCTTGCCCTGCTTGCTTTGAACGGGTGCCGTGCGCACAACGTTATAGTAAGCGGTGGGGTCATAGGTCTTGATCCCGAGACGAAGGTTTGTAGCGGTCAGCAACCCCATTGAGGACATAAGCTGGTAACTGGCGATGTATTCGTCCGTGACGGCCGACACCAGATTCGCTTCGGCGTTCAACAGTTCCTGCTCGGTGTTCAGGACATCCAGCGTTGTGCGCGAGCCCAGCTTGGCTTCTTCACGGACACCTCGGAATGCGACACGTTGGGCGCGAACGGCCCGGTTGCCTGCATCACGACCGGCGCGTGCAACCAAAAGGCTGGACCAAGCATTCCCAACGGCTTGCTGCACGGCAAGTGTGGTCACCAAAAGGCTGGATCTAGCCGCATCTTTGCGTGCGACGGCCTGCCGGTGCAGCGCGGACAGCCGCCCGCCCTGATAGATCGGCCCCGTCAGGGACAGAGACGCGCCGTGGTTCGGGCGACCTGCGTTGTTGATACCGGCGTTGATGCCAGCCTTCAGCGTTGGCCGCGTCGCAAGCGAGGCACGGTCGACGTTGATATCGGCCACGCTGACCTGGCGCTGCGCCTGACGCACGTCGGGATGACGCTGAACGGCGATCGCCTTGGCTGCTTCAAGCGATTTTGCAGGCAGCGGAACGGCCGGCGGATTGCGAAGAGCGCCGGGATAATGGCCGACTGCTACCTTATATTCCTCTCGCGACTGGGCCAGAGTGCCCTGCGCTGTTGCCAGTCCACTGCGCGCAGATGCAAGCCGCGCCTCGGCGATGGCGACGTCTGTGCGGGTGACTTCGCCCACGTCAAACCGGTCGCGCGCGGCGCGCAGCTCTTGCGTGATCACGCGGACGTTGTTTTGGCGCAAAGACACAAATTGTGCCGAGCGGATCACCGACATATAGGCGCTGACGGCACGGAACAGGACGGCCTGTTCAACCGACACAAGGGATTCGCGCGTGGCCAGAACGGTCTCTTTCTGGGCGTCGATTGCCCGGCGCGACCGGCCACCGTCAAAGATGGTCAGCTCTGCCGTGATGCCAAGGTTCGACGTCGTCGTCGACGCGGCGCCATTTGGATTGTTGTAGTTGACGCTGGCCGCATAGGCGATCACGGGGTAAAGCGCTGCCACAGCGGTTGCGACATCTTCGTCAGCGGCCCGCAGCAGCGCCCGGTTCTGTTCCAGAAGGCCGCTGTGCTTATATGCGGATCTCAGCGCATCGGTCAGCGTTTCAGCCCAAACAGTCACGGGCGTCAAAACTGTCGCTGCAATTGCAAACGCCGCCATCAGTTTTCTTGTTTTGTAAATCGACATCATAGTCCCCCCGGAAACCGCTATTCGCGTTCAATCATAAAAAGCTGGCCCATTCTGGGGCCCCGCTCACTAAAGTGCAAACTCTTGCGCCCGCTCAAAACCGGGCAAAATCGGTGCGCTGGCATTGAAGGCAAATCGCCAATTCATGGCGCCATCAATCTTGTAACCCAGTCGGACGACACCCAGCGCGTCTTCCATAAAAATCGCGGCCATTCGGCCACCTTCTTTCAGTTGGTCAGTCAGGAGTTGGGGAATCTCCTGAACTGCGCCTTGAACCACTATTACATCATAAGGGCCATGTTTGGCAGCCCCTTTTGAAAGTGGCGCATCAACAACCGCGGCATTGTCCACATCATTGGCTGACAGTGTTTCTTGCGCGATCGTCGCCATATCTTCGTTTTGCTCGACCGCCACGACGGCATCTGCAAGTTGTGCCAGCACGGCCGCCGAGTACCCGTAGGTGCAACCGACATCTAAAATCAGATCCGTTGGCTGTATATCCAAACCGTCCAGCATCTTTGCCAATGTGCGCGGCTCAAGCAGAACCCGACCGCCACCAAGCGAGATATTCTCGCCGATATAGGCAGCTTCGCGCAGGGCCTTTGGCAAGTAGGCTTCGCGAGGCACCGTCAAAAGTGCATCAATTATGGGAAACTTGGTTACATCCGAGGGTCGAACCTGTGTGTCGACCATCATCGTCCGGCGGGCTTTGTAGTCAGGCATAGGGCGCTAAACTCTTAAGTTCAGTTTCTTCCTTCAGGTTTGGCATAGTTTGCGCCGGACGGCAACCGCTGAGCAATGGCAAACGCCTCCTTGCAAGGGCGCCATGCTTAGGCTAGAGACAGCGTCGCTTCGGCGAGTTGGCGGAGTGGTTACGCAGCGGATTGCAAATCCGTGTACACCGGTTCGATTCCGGTACTCGCCTCCATTTCCTGTCCCGCCATTGCGCCCAAGACGGGGCACAAAGGATAAACGGGCGCCAAACAGGGCGGATCGTGCAGGCAAACTTGGACATATGGGATGGATCCGCGGCGGATTTTCCGCGTCCACTCCGGTTGCGTGTTGCGTATGTGCTATACCAACTCGCGCTACACCTTGCCTTCCCGCTTGTCCTTTTAAAGCTTTGGCAACTGGGGCGCAAAGAACCACTTTACCGGCGCAATTTGCTGCAGCGATTTGGCTTGGGGTCAAACCGTACGAGGCACAAGAGCCGCGGCGCGATCTGGATTTTTGCGGCTTCACTGGGCGAGACACGCGCGGCAAGCCCGCTTGTCCATGCACTTTTGAAGCGGGGCCAAGATGTCCTGTTGACGCACAGCTCCGCCGCCGGACTTCAAGCAGGACGCGATCTGTTTGGCGACGAAATATCACAGGGCCGCGTCGTACAGCTCTATCAGCCTATCGATGCATTGATCCCGCTGTGGCTTTTTTTCTGGCGCTTTCGCCCACGTGTCGGGTTGGTCATGGAATGCGAACTTTGGCCGGGCCTTTTGGTTGAGGCGCGCCGCTGGGGCCTGCCGATTATCGCCACAAACGGCAGCTATACCGAGCGCGCGCAGGCACGTGATATCGACCGTTTCTTTGGTCTGCGGCTTTTGCTTTGGCCCGCTTTCAGCTTTGTGACAACCAAGTGACAACCAAATCCGAACGCCATAGGGATCGCTATCAGGCAGCGGGCGTGCCCCGCGACCGTATTGCGGTGGTGGGTGAGCTGAAGTTCGATCTGCCATTGCACGAGGATCAGGTTGCGGCCGCAGGCCCCGCCCGCGCGGCACTTATGCAAGCTTGCGGTGAGCGCCCGGTGTGGATGATTGCATCTTCAATTGAGGGCGAAGAGGCCGCTCTCCTTTCGACGATCGAGCGCATGAAACGCGAAATGGACAAGCCGCCGCTTGTCATATGGGCACCGCGAAGCCCACAGCGCTTCACCGCCATTGAGAAAATACTGCAACAAAGGGGCTTTCTCGTGGGGCGGCGCACGCAGGTCTTCGACGGCTTTACGGCAACCAACCCTGCCCCGATCGACGTACTTGTTGGCGATACAATCGGGGAAATGGATTTCTATTATTCGATGGCCGATATCGTATTTGTGGGCGCCACACTTTATCCGATGGGTGGTCACAACCCAATTGAACCGCTGGCGCTGGAGCGACCGGTTGTAACGGGGCCCTCGATCTATGGCGTCGCATTTCCGGCCTTTGAGGCAATCGACAAAGGTGCCCTGCTCTCGATTGCAGATGAACATGATTTGGGCGGGGCACTGGTCAAGTATTTTTCTGACCACAAACTGTTGGCGCAATTTCAGTCGCGGGCACGTGGGTTCAACGAAGAACATCATGGCGCCAGCGAACGGACGATTGCCGTTCTGGCGCCCATGTTAGGCCCTGTGCCGGATCCCAGAACATGAACACTCGCGTGATCCTCAGGGCCGATGGAGGTCAACAGATCGGCCTGGGCCACATTCGTCGGGCGATGGTTCTGGCGCGCCTTTTCCGCGTATCTGGGGCGACCGTCGCTTTCGCAGTTAGCAACGAGATGGCCAAGTACCTTGTCGATCACGGTGTAGTTTCGGCTGAAATTCTGCCCCAATCTGGCGACTGGGGTGCCCACAATCACGTTGTCACCGACATCAACTGGAGCGGCAACGCCAGAGTCGCAACCCACGAGGTTGCGCGGCTTGCCAAGGGCGCCGCCAGCGTCACGGTGATCGACAGCATGCCACCCGATCATTTCATGTCGGAACCCGGCGGCGCGCCTGACCTCTTGATCACACCTTATCTTAACGCAGCGAACTTCCGACCCGAAACCGCCGCGGGAAAATGGCTGGCCGGAGGCGACTACGTCGTAATTGATCCGGACCTTCCTGCCCAACCCTCGCAAGCCCACCAAAGACCGATGCGCGTTCTGCTTTCCTGTGGCGGCGCCGATCCTGAGGGGCTAAGCATTCGTGCTTTGACGGCCCTCTTGCGCGCAAACGTGCCTGTTGATATCGCCGTGGGGCCGCTTTTTTCTCCGGCGCTTCGTCAAGAACTGGAAGTAGCAGCCGCCCGTGCGCCGCAAGGTCAGGTCACTCTCCATCACAATCCGGATGGTCTTGGGCCGCTATTGGCCACCGCTTCGCTTGTGGTCGGGCGCGTCGGCCTTTTGCGGTATGAAGCCGCGTCACTAGCGCTTGCCGGCATCTATCTGCAATTTGGTCGGGCCTATCGCGAATATCTCCAAGCCTTTGCAGCCTCAGGAGCCGGAGAGGTCTTTTTCGCCGAGGATGATGAAGGCGAAGCTGCGTTCATCCAGCGCCTCGCCAACCTTGCGCCCGACGATTTTCAGTGCAACCGCAAGGCCCGAACACTGGTGGATGGAAAAGGGGCCGAACCTGTGGTTCAAGCAGTACTCAACCTGAAGAAAGCCGCGCCATGACCCTGATCATCGAAGGAAAATCCATTGCGCGCGACGCCCCTGCCCTTTTGATCGCCGAGGTTAGCGCCAATCATGACCGCGATCTGGATCAAGCTCTGGCGCTTGTCGATATCGCCGCCGATGCTGGTTGGGATTGCCTCAAGCTTCAGACCTACAACGCCGATACGCTGACAATCCGGTCTGACCATCCGTCGATGCGTATTGATCCGGTTTGGGGCAAGGAAACTCTCTACGAGCTTTACCAGACCGCCGGAATGCCGATGGAGTTTCATCGGCCGCTCTTTGATCGTGCGCGACAGCGTGGGCTTTTGCCCTTCACTTCCATCTACGACCCGCGCGATCTGGATTTCATCGAAGATCTAGGCTGTTCGATCTACAAGGTCGCCTCGTTCGAGATGACTTTTGACGATCTGCTGATCGCCGTGGCCAGCACCAAAAAGCCGCTGATCCTGTCGACGGGCATGGCCACGATGCCAGAGATCGCGCATGCGCTGGAAGTGCTCGACAAGGCGGGCTCGGGCGAGGTGATCTTGCTCCACTGCTGCTCCAGCTACCCGGCGCCGCTGGATCAGATCAACCTGAATGCCATGGCATTGATGGAGCGTGAGTTTGGGCGGATGGTCGGATTTTCGGACCACACGATCGGGACCACTGGCCCGCTAACCGCTGCCGCGATGGGCGCAGTAGCCATTGAAAAGCACTATACCAACGACCCCACGCGCAAAGGCCCCGATCATCGGTTTTCAGCCACGCCCGAAATCATGGCTGAGATCGCCAAGGGTGTCCGGGATATCCAGGCGCTGAAAGGCTTGGCTGCGAAATGCACGACCGAGGCCGAGCAGGTTTCAAAATCTATCGGCCGGCGGTCCGCCTTTGCGATCCGCGATTTGCCGGCGGGTCACGTCATCACCGAAGACGACTTTCGCTTTGTGCGCCCCAGCGCAGGCATCCCGCCCACTGACGCCGCCGCGCCGCGCGGGCGCGCCCTATCTGCACCCGTCAAAAAAGGCGACCCGATCCGGTATGAGGACCTTGCATGACGCAAGCCACAAGGTCGCAGGCCCTTCCACCCAAAGATGTCTGGTCTACGACAACTTACGTTGTTTATCAGGTCTTCGCCCATTTGGTCGCGCCGGTAATGTTGGCTGCCTTCCTGCTACGATCGCGCCGCGAGCCGCTTTACCGCGCCAGATTTCAAACCCGGCTTGGCCTGGGCTGGACAGCCTCGCCCAGAACCATTTGGATTTTTGCGGCATCTTTGGGCGAAACCCGCGCCGCGGCACCACTGGTCGAGGAATTGATCCATCGTGGCTACAAAGTTGCCCTTACGCACAGCTCTGCGGCGGGCTTGGCCGAGGGTCAAAGACTTGCCGCCACGATGCCAAGCGGGACGTTGCAGGTAGGCTATGCGCCCCTTGACCTATTTTGGTGCGTGCGTTTGTTCCTCTCTCGACTTCAACCGACAGCGGGGTTGGTTTTGGAATCCGAGATTTGGCCCGCCCAGCTAATCGAAGCGCGGGCCAAAGAGATACCGATGCTTCAGGTTAACGGAAACCTTCATGAACGCTCATTGCGTCATCTGAGCCACCGCCTGGGCCGTATTCGACTTGGCCTTTATCAATCCTTTTCGGCGATCTGCACGAAATCCAAACAACACCTTGAACGCTACCATACCGTTGGCGCAAATCTGGAACGCATTCATCTGGTGGGCGAGCTGAAATTTGATCGCAAACCCAATGCCCAGCTTGTCCAGAACGCGCAAAAGGTCAGACAAAACTGGTGCGCGGACACACCTACCTTCTTGATCGCAAGTTCTGTCGAAGACGAAGAACACGACCTTTGCGCCCTTGTCTTGGGTTTGTGCAAAGCACTGCCCGACCTGCGCGTGGTCTGGGTCCCACGCAGCCCGCAACGGTTCCAATCCGTTGCCAAAATGACCACCAATCTGGGATTAAACACAGCGAAACGCAGCGAGGTTCTGGATGCCGGCTTTACCGGCGCCGTTGCAAGCGGCATCACCGTCCTTATTGGCGATAGCATCGGCGAGATGGACGCCTATTACGCGCTGGCCGACCTCGTTTTTGTTGGAGCAACGCTGGCCAATCACGGCGGGCACAATATCATAGAGCCGCTATCGCTTGGAAAACCAGTCGTCGTAGGGCCAAGCCTTTATGGCATCACCTTTCCCGCCTATGACGCGCTGGCAGAGAATGCCTTGTCTTCATACCCGGACGTGAGAACACTGACTGACGCGGTGGTCAAAGCGCTCTCGGACTCTGCCGCGTTGGAGGCCCTGCAAGCTGGTTGCGCAGGCTTTGTTGAACGCCACAAAGGTGCATCCGGTCGAACGGTCGACGTTCTGGAGCAGTTTCTTTGACGGGGGTCGAGCTGATACCGGCCAGCCTTGCCGATGCTGAGTTGCTGCTTACCCTGCGCAATGACAAGGACGCGCGCAGCATGTCGATCCATACTGAATTGATTGCGTCCAAAGATCATCTTGCCTGGCTGGCTGGCACGCTGAGGCGTGATGACCGTGCGCTCTTTGTAGTTACAACCGACGGCAAAAGGGTTGGCATGGTCCGTGCTGATTACACCGATGACGTTGTGCAGCTAAGTGTAAACATGCTGCCCGACGCGCGCGGAAAAGGGCTGGCACGACATGCGCTGATGGCCCTGATGGCAAAACTTGCACCAGAGGCCAAAGTGTACGAAGCAACCGTAAACCGTCAGAACGCGCCAAGCCTCAATTTGTTTGGCCAGCTCGGCTTTGAAGAACACTCAAATGATAGCGAATTTCTAATCCTACGAAAGGACCCAAAAAAAATGTCGGACAAGAATAAATACGACTTGATCATTGACCAGATCGAAGCCGTCCGCACCCGGAATAACCGCAATTGGATGGACATCCTGCGCCTGGCTTTCCGCCATTCGCCGGATGAGGCGGCGGCGATCCTGAAAGACATCTATAGAGAGGACAAGGCGGTCAGCGATCTGGCCGCAAAACTGACCGGCGAAGATTGAGCACTACGCAGGTAAGAAGCGCACCAGGATCATACCGTCAATCACGCGGACCGGCTAATCACGCGGACCGGGACGCTTTCGCGGTCTCAAGGGCACGTTCAACAGCGTGAATAACCACGCCCTGATCTGCGTCAGTCATGCCCGGATAAAGCGGGATTGATATGGCGCTGGCGTAATAGGCTTCGGCCACTGGAAAATCGCTGCACTTAAAGCCCAGGTTCTCGTAATAGGGTTGAAGGTGGACCGGTATGTAGTGGACGTTCACGCCGATGTCCTCGGCGCGCAATGCTTCGAAAACATTCCGCCTTATCGCGGGATCGACGCGAATGACATAGAGATGAAAGGCCGAATATGCGCCGGCCTGACGACCGGGACGTTCCAGAGCAAGACCATTCAGATCTTCGTCGTAACGCCGGGCCAAAGCGTTGCGCCGGGCGACATAAGCATCCAGCCTTTCCATCTGACTTATGCCCAGTGCGGCCTGTAGCTCAGTCAAGCGATAGTTTAGGCCCAGATCAACTTGCTGATAGTACCACGGCCCCTCGCTGGGGCGCGTCATCAGGGCCTCATCACGGGTCACACCATGGCTGCGCAACAAAGCCATTTTCGCAGCAATGTCAGGATTTTGCGCACAAGCAGCGCCGCCTTCGGCTGTTGTCACGATCTTGACAGGATGAAATGAGAAAACCGCGATATCAGAGTACTGACAGGCGCCGACGGGCTGACCGCCATAGCGTCCACCAATCGCGTGCGAGGCATCCTCGATCACCCGAACTCCATAGGCGCGGGCCAGTTTTCCGATCTCTTTCATATCCGCTGACTGGCCGCACATATGCACAGGCATGATGACCTTGGGCAGGCGCCCGGCGGCCTTGGCATCTGCCAACTTGGTGGCAAGGGCCTTGGGCGACATGTTGAAAGTTTGGGCATCGATGTCGACAAAATCCACATCCGCACCACAAAGCCGCGCGACATTTGCCGAGGCGACAAAAGTAATCGGCGACGTCCACAAGAGATCACCGGGTCCAAGATCCAGCGCCAGACAGGCCAGATGCAACGCCGAGGTGGCCGAATTGACGGCAACGCAATGCGCGGCCCCCGTTGCCGTGCGGATCGCCGCCTCAAACTTTGGAACGGCGGGCCCTTGTGTCAGGTAATCCGAGGTCAGCGTCTCGACGACGCGGTCAATGTCCTCTTGGGTGATTTCCTGGCGGCCATAGGGGATCATGGGTCTTTGGCCGCTGCCATCTCAAGGAACACCTCTGGCGCCAGCCAACTGGGATTATTCCCCGAGTTATACTCAAAACTTTCGCCCACGGGCGCGCCCTTTTCGCCCAGTCGATTGACGGTAAAGTCAACTTCATGGGCAAACTGGATTGTTGGGGTGATCACGTAATGGTCCTTGAATTCCAGGGTCAGGTGGCTGTCATCGGCAGGGCACATGATCTCGTGCAGCTTTTCACCGGGGCGGATGCCGATCACCGTCTGTGGCAGGTCCGGGGCCATTGCCGTGGCCAGATCGACCATGCGCATTGACGGGATCTTGGGCACGAAAATCTCGCCGCCATGCATCCGCTGAAAGTTGCTCAGGACAAACTCGACGCCCTGCTCAAGCGTGATCATGAACCGGGTCATTTCGGGGTGAGTGATCGGCAAAGCCTGAACGCCATCGGCAATCAGCTTGCTAAAATACGGAACAACCGACCCGCGCGAGCCGACAACATTGCCGTAGCGCACAACCGAAAACCGGGTCGGGCGCGCGCCCACCATATTATTTGCCGCCACAAACAGCTTGTCTGACGCCAGTTTGGTCGCGCCATAAAGGTTCACCGGGTTGGCGGCCTTGTCCGTTGACAGGGCGATCACCTTTTGAACGCCGTTCGCAATCGCGGCCTGAATGACGTTCTGGGCACCGTGGATGTTGGTCTTGATGCATTCCATCGGGTTGTATTCAGCCGCCGGGACCTGTTTCAGGGCCGCGGCATGGATGATGAAATCCACGCCATCTGTGGCCTGCATCAGGCGCGCTTCGTCGCGGACATCACCCAAAAAGTAACGCATTTCCGGCGCGTCATAAGTCTGAGCCATTTCGAACTGTTTCAGTTCGTCGCGCGAGAAAATGATGACCTTGTTCGGTTTGTACCGCGCCAGGATCATTTCGACGTATTTTTTGCCGAACGATCCAGTTCCGCCTGTGATCAGCACGTTCTTTCCGTTGAACATATGTGTCGCCTGCTGCCTAATAGCCTCTGGAATATCCGGCTAAGGCTTAATCAAAGCCCCGCCGGGATACCATGGGTAATATCTCTGCCAAGGGGGCCAAGGCAATGTCACTACTGTTTTCCGCCGAAGAACTTGCCGAAGCTTCGGCTTTGGTTCATCGAAATATGGCCCCAACGCCTCAGTACGCCTGGCCACAACTGGCGGCGCGGCTGGGCTGTGAGACATGGGTCAAACATGAAAACCACGGACCAACCGGTGCATTCAAAGTGCGCGGCGGGATCACATACATCGACTGGCTTTTGCGGCAAAACCCGGATGTGCGCGGAATTTGCACCGCGACGCGCGGCAATCACGGGCAAAGTCAGGCGCGGGCGGCCTCGGCTCGGGGTCTGACAACCAAGGTCTATGTGCCCTTTGGAAACTCGGTCGAGAAGAACGCATCGATGCGCGCTTTTGGTGCCGAAGTTATTGAATTCGGCGATGATTTTGATGGCGCAAGGGTCGAGGCGATCCGGGTTGCCCAGCAAGAGGGACTGCAGGTTGTACCGCCCTACCACCGCGAACTTGTGCGCGGCGTGGCCACCTATGGGTGGGAGCTTTTTAACACGGTACGCGATCTGGATACGGTTTATGTGCCCATTGGCTGTGGGTCCGGCATCTGCGGCACGATCGCGGCGCGCGACGCGCTGGGCCTTTCAACGCGGATCGTGGGCGTTGTGTCGGACGCGGCGCAAAGTGCCAAATTGTCCGTTGAGGCAGGCGCGCCGATTGAGACGAACTCGGCCAATACATTCGCCGACGGCATGGCGGTGCGCATTCCCGTGGCCGAAGCGCTTGAGGTTTATTCACGCGGCGCCGAGCGGATTGTCAGCGTCAGTGACGACGAAGTCGCACAGGCAATCCGCATCTATTATCGCGACATTCACAACCTTGCCGAGGGCGCCGGTGCTGCGGCGCTGGCGGCCCTTATTCAGGAAAAAGACCGGATGCGCGGCAAGAAGGTCGGCGTCATTCTGTGCGGCGGAAATATCGATACGGACTGGTTTGTTAAAGTTATGTCCGGCGGCGTTCCTCTGGTATGAACAGCTGTGGCAAACACACCATCTGGCGTCACACCGCATGATTTGTTAGTGTGTTTCCAATTAACTAGTGAATGTAACAAGACAGCGGTGGCAAGAGCAGGCCCATGACGTTGCAGAAAAAGACACAGCTTCCCATCTCAACAGGTGGCGGACATAAATCCGATGTCCGCACCCAGTTTGCTGCGCTGTGCTACAAGGTAGTTGACGGAAAAACCCGGATCTTGCTGATTACCAGTCGACGCTCGGGGCGGTGGATTGTGCCCAAGGGCTGGCCCGTCGATCAGATGCGCCCGGCAGCGGCAGCCATGATGGAGGCCTATGAAGAGGCCGGTGTCGACGGCAAGGTCATCGATTTCTGCCTTGGGCTGTACTCTTACCAGAAGGCGATCGAGGATAGTGACGACTTGCCGTGTGTGGCCGCCGTCTTTCCGGTGAAGGTCAAAACACTGTTGGGCAAGTACCCCGAGCGGAAAGAGCGCAAGCGGCGCTGGTTTTCTGTCTCGAAAGCGGCCACAAAAGTTGTCGAGCCAGAGCTTGCCAGGATCATAAAAACCTTTGATCCGGCTCTTCTGCCCTACTAGATAACCTTGAATGTCAGGGCTCTGAGGTTATTTTTGCATTATGATCAGATACGCGCTGAAATGTGGGCAAAGTCACAGCTTTGAAAGCTGGTTTCAATCCGCAGCCGCCTTTGAGACGCTCAAGGCGGCGGGGCATGTGTCATGCCCGACCTGCGGCGAGATGAACATCGAAAAGGCGATCATGGCGCCTCAGATCAGCAAGAAATCCAAAGCTCAGACAAGTGACCCGGCGCCGCAAGCGCCTGCGCCTGCACTCTCGTCGCCGCAAAGTGGCGCAGAAGTCGCGTTGGCCAAGATCAAGGCGCATATCCAAGCCAATTCCGACGATGTCGGGATGAATTTCGCAACAGAGGCCCGCGCCATCCACGAGGGCGAAGCGCCCGAGCGTGCGATCTATGGTCAGGCAAAACCCGAAGACGCCAAGGCGCTGATCGAAGATGGCATCCCGGTCGCTGCTTTGCCGTTTCTACCCAACAGGAAAATGAACTAAATGGCAGTTCTGATAACCGGGGCCAATCGCGGGATTGGCCGGGCGCTTTATGATCATTACAGCGCTCAGGGCAAGACGATTGGCACTGCGCGCGACGCGGGCGCCGAGTTTGAACAACTGGATGTGCGCGATGCAGCCTCGCACGCGGCGCTTGCCGGGCGGTTATCCGGTGTTCCGATTGACCTTTTGGTATGTAACGCAGGCACTTACCCTGACAAAGGCCATAAGCTGCGGGGTGGCTATCCTGCCCAAATGTGGGCCGATACATTTGCTACGAACGTGACGGGCGTCTTTCTAAGCGTTCAGTCCCTATTGGACAATCTGGCGCTAGCCCCTGCTCCTAAAATCGCGATCATCTCATCGCAAATGGCGTCACAGAAAAAGGCGCCGGGCGGGTCCTATATCTATCGTTCGTCCAAGGCGGCGGCGCTGAATTTGGGCCGCAATCTGGCAAGCGATCTGGCCCCTGAAGGCATCGCCGTGGGCATCTACCATCCCGGCTGGGTGCAGACGGATATGGGTGGCGCGGCCGCCAGCATCACCACACATCAATCACGTGACGGTCTGGTTCAGCGCTTTGCCGAGTTGTCGGTTGCGACCACCGGTTGCTTTCTGACTTGGGACGGACAGCCACATGCCTACTGACCTACTGAAAACCGTCTTTTTCTGAAGGGTCTGCTGATCATCGCCCTTGCCCTTCCGCGCCTTGCCGCCTAAGACACAGGGCGGTTTTTGACGGGGTCCCACCATGCCCAGACTGGTAATGAAATTCGGCGGCACTTCTGTTGCCACGCTTGATCGCATCAGGCGTGCGGCCAAACGCGTGGGCCTGGAGGTTGCCAAAGGGTACGACGTTATTGTCATCGTTTCGGCCATGTCCGGCAAAACGAATGAACTGGTCGGCTGGGTTCAGGAAACATCGCCGCTCTTTGATGCGCGCGAATATGATGCGGTTGTGTCGTCGGGTGAAAACGTGACCGCAGGCCTTATGGCGCTGACCTTGCAAGAAATGGATATCCCCGCGCGCAGCTGGCAGGGCTGGCAGGTTCCGCTCAAAACGACTTCGGCGCATGGCGCGGCACGGATCGAAGAGATCCCGACGGATAACTTAGACGCAAAATTCGCCCAAGGCATGAAAGTTGCGGTGATTGCGGGCTTTCAGGGGATCAGCCCCGAAGGCCGGATCGCAACGCTGGGCCGGGGTGGATCCGACACCAGCGCTGTGGCCTTTGCCGCTGCTTTTGAGGCTGATCGCTGTGATATCTACACGGATGTGGACGGTGTTTATACAACGGACCCGCGCATCACTTCAAAGGCGCGCAAGCTGAACAAGATCAGCTATGAAGAGATGTTGGAACTGGCCTCGCTTGGGGCCAAGGTCCTGCAAACCCGCTCGGTCGAGCTGGCAATGCGCTACAAGGTTAAGCTGAGGGTTCTGTCGAGCTTTGAGGAACCATCGGATGATGCAGGCACGTTAGTTTGCGATGAGGAAGAGATCATGGAAAAGAACGTTGTCGCCGGCGTGGCCTATAGCCGCGATGAAGCAAAGATGACCCTTGTGTCAGTTGCCGACAGGCCCGGTATTGCCGCCGCGATCTTTGGCCCGCTGGCCGAGGCGGGCATCAATGTCGACATGATCGTCCAGAACATCAGCGAAGACGGCCGCACCGACATGACATTCTCGTGCCCCACCGATCAGGTTGCGCGCGCCGAGCAGTCGATCAAGCACGCTAAGGACAACGGCGAGATCAACTTTCATGATCTGGTCGCCGACACGGATGTCGCAAAGGTCAGCGTCGTTGGCATCGGCATGCGCAGTCACACCGGCGTCGCCGCCCAGATGTTTCAGGTCCTTCGCGATGAAGGGATCAACATCAAGGTCATAACGACGTCCGAAATAAAGATCTCGGTGCTGATCGACCGGAAATATATGGAACTGGCGGTTCAGGCACTGCATGATACGTTTGGGTTGGAACGTTCGGCATAAAGTCGCGACGCAAAGCCAGTATCGATTGCGGATCGGCAATTGCTGATCTGCACTGAGGGGCAGAATGCCGGAGAACCGCGAAAGTGAAAGTCGCAAGCTGCTTGGCCGCCTGCGCGATGCCCTTGCAGAGGACAGCGCGGGCCAGACGCGACTGGACAAGATCACACATCTGATCGCCAACTCGATGCAGACCGAGGTGTGCTCGATCTACCTGTTTCGCGACGCCGAAACGCTGGAGCTTTGCGCGACCGAAGGCCTGAACCCAGAGGCAGTTCACATGACGCGGATGCGGCTGGGCGAAGGTCTGGTTGGTCGCGTTGCCAAGCAAAGCCGCGTGATCAATTCCGCCGATGCCCCAAAGGAACAGGGCTTCAGGTTCATGCCTGAAACGGGCGAAGAGATTTATTCGTCCTTCCTTGGTGTTCCGGTTCAGCGGCTGGGCGAGAAAATGGGCGTGCTGGTGGTTCAGTCCAAAACTGCGCGCACCTATTCCGATGACGAAGTTTACGCGCTGGAAGTCGTGGCCATGGTACTGGCTGAGATGACCGAGCTTGGGGCGTTTGTCGGTGAAGGGGCCGCTTTGGCCGCACCTCACCAGCAGCCTGCGATGTTCAAAGGCCTTGTCGGTCAGGAAGGCACCGCCGAGGGCCACGTCTGGCTGCACGAGCCGCGCGTTGTGGTGACCAACCCGATCGCAGACGACCCCGAAAAAGAGCTTTTGCGCCTCGTCGAAGCGGTGGACCAATTGCGCGTTTCGGTGGACGAAATGCTGTCTTCGGCCAAGACCAAGGACAAGGAACAATACGAAGTTCTGCAAGCCTACCGGATGTTTGCCAACTCGCGCGGCTGGATGCGCCGGATGGAAGAGGACATCGCGCGCGGCCTTTCAGCCGAAGCTGCCGTCGAGAAAGAACAGTCGGCTGCGCGCGCGCGGCTTGAAAACGTTCCCGACGCCTATCTGCGCGAACGGTTGCAGGACCTTGACGATCTGTCCAACCGCCTGTTGCGGATCCTGACCGGTCAAGGCAGCGCAACCGGCGCCGAAATGCCACCCGATCCCATTCTGATCGCCCGCAACATCGGCCCTGGCGAATTGCTTGACTACGGTCGAAGCCTGCGCGGGATCATCCTTGAAGAGGGCTCAGTCGGTAGTCACGCCGCCATTGTCGCGCGTGCGTTGGCCATTCCTTTGGTCATTCAGACACGCTCGATCACCAACGCAGCACTGAACGGCGATGCGATCCTGGTCGACGGTGAACAGGGGATCGTGCACCTGCGCCCCGAGGAAAGCATCGTTGCTGCGTTCCACGACAAGATTACCATGCAAACCGAAGCGCAGGAACGCTATGCCGGGATACGTGATCTACCCGCGCAGACCGTAGATGGTCAGGTTATCTCGCTCTATATGAACGCAGGCCTGATGGCGGATTTGCCGTCGCTTGTGGGATCGGGCGCTGAAGGTGTTGGCCTTTTCCGGACAGAGCTTCAGTTTCTGGCCCGCAATCAGGTGCCAAAACGCGGCGATCTGGCGGCGCTTTATGCGCGGGTTATGGATGCGGCCGCTGGCAGGAAGGTCATATTCCGGACGCTCGACATCGGCTCGGACAAGGTGCTGCCGTTCATGCGCCGCATTGACGAACCCAACCCCGCGATGGGCTGGCGTGCCATTCGGGTCGGGCTGGATCGCAAGGGCATAATGCGGATGCAATTGCAGGCGCTGATCCGTTCGGCCAATGGCCGCCCACTCAGCGTGATGTTCCCCTTCATCGCTCAGTTCGAAGAATTTAAAGCCGCGCGCCAGCATCTTCTTGACGAGCTGGACCGCGAAAAACGGATGGGCCATACGGTTCCCGAAAAGGTCGAGATCGGCGCGATGCTTGAGACGCCGTCGCTTGCTTTTGCGCCCAGACAGTTTTTCGAGATGACGGATTTCATCTCAATCGGCGGCAACGACCTGAAGCAGTTCTTCTTTGCCGCCGACCGCGAGAATGAACGCGTACGCCGGCGTTATGACACGCTGAATGTCTCGTTCCTGAACTTTCTTGGAACGATCGTTAAACGCTGTGCCGATACGGGCACGCCTTTATCGTTCTGTGGCGAGGATGCGGGACGCCCGATCGAAGCTTTGTGTTTTGCGGCGATGGGCCTGTGTTCGCTTTCGATGCGCCCGGCCTCTATTGGACCGGTCAAACTGTTGCTGCGGCGCTCAAACCTTGACGAGGTGCGCGCTGTTATTCAAGGCGCCGAGGCAGCGGGCGAACAATCGGTGCGCCCTGCTTTGATGGACTGGCTGGCTCAGCAAGTCTGAGCGACCGTTGGTCCCCCCGCGGGCGGTCATCTCGCTTCGGCCCAGGGCCTGACGTGGCCTGCGATCCCGTCCCATGCATCTTGTGCCAGATCGGCACCCAGAACACGGTCTGGATTGGTTGGCGGCGGCATGATGACCCCGTCAAGGCGCCTAAATCCAAAGCGCTGGTAATAGGGCGCGTCGCCAACCAGCATCGCCCGTTGCCAGCCCGCGGCACGGGCCCGGCCCAGGCTTTCGCGCATCAACAGCCCGCCCAACCCTTCGCCCTGATGGGTGGGGTGGACCGCAATCGGGCCAACCAAAAGCGCGATGTTGGTGTCGACCCTCACGGGCCAAACACGGACCGCACCACCCAGCCCGCCATATTCGTCGCGCGCCACCAGGGACAGATCGGCCAGCGGCCCGGTCCCTTCGCGCAGACGATAGGATGACAGAGCCTCGCGACCGGGCGCAAAAGCCAGATCGAACAGTGCTTCGACCTCCCACCAATCCTCTGGTGCCTCGTTTGCCACGCCCAACATTGCGCGCCCTTCCCGTTTTGACTGGCGCTGGCCCTATCACGCAGTTACCCCTTGGGCAAACGAGACAAAGGACGAATGATGTTTTATCGACCAAAAGACGGCCATGGCCTGCCTCATAACCCGTTCAACGCCATTGTGACGCCGCGGCCGATCGGGTGGATTTCGACGCGCGCGGCGGATGGTTCGGAAAACCTGGCGCCCTATTCGTTCTTTAATGCGGTGGCTTATGTCCCACCGCAGGTCATGTTCGCCTCGACAGGAAGCAAGGCGGATCGCGACGGCACCAAGGACAGCGTTTCCAACATCCGGCAAACGGGTGTCTTTTGCGTCAACATCGTTGAATACGGCGCGCGCGAAGCGATGAATATCTCGTCTGGCGTCTACGACAAGGACGTTGACGAATTTGATCTGGCGGGGCTAAGGCGCGAGGATTGTCAGACAATCGCCTGTTCGCGTGTTGCGGGTGCGCCAGCTGCATTGGAATGCGAGTTGATCGATCTGGTCCCGCTCAGAGGGACCGATAACATCATGGTTCTGGGCGAGGTGACCGGCATTCATATGCGCGACGATTGCATGAACGAAGGTCAGTTTGACGTCACCCGTTTTCAGCCGCTGGCGCGCCTTGGTTACCGCGACTACACCCGCGTGAGCGACCTCTTCAGCCTCAATCGCCCCGGCGAAACCTGAGGCCTATCGGGCGGGCCCTAGTGGCCCGAGCCCAAAACCCCGGTGCGCACCGAATAGTCGACCGCGATCTCATAGTCGGGATCATCGTCACTATCGACTACCAGTTGACCTGACTTGCTGAGCAGCTGGTGACAATCGCGGCTGAGGTGGCGCAGCTGCACTTCTTTGCCCGCGGCCTGATACTTGGCCGCCACTGCCTCGATCGCGGTCAGTGCTGACTGATCGACGACACGGCTGTCGGCAAAATCCACGATGATTGTCGATGGGTCCTCATCCGCGTCAAAGAGCTCTGCAAAGCCGGCGGCGGACCCAAAGAACAAGGGGCCCTGAACCTGATAGACCTTGGCGCCTTCAGGGGTGGTGTTGGTCTTGGCATAGATGCGCTTGGCGTTATTCCAGGCGTAAGCCAGGGCTGACACGATCACGCCCACGACCACGGCCGTGGCAAGGTCGGTCATCACGGTGACCACGGTCACCAGAACGATCACAAAGGCATCCGTTAGCGGCACTTTGCGCAGGATGTTCAGCGAATTCCACGCAAAGGTTCCGATCACGACCATGAACATAACGCCCACCAGCGCGGCCAGCGGGATTTGTTCGATTGCGGGGCTGGCAACCACGATAAAAAAGAGCAGAAAGAGCGCCGCTGCGATCCCGGCCAAACGCGTGCGACCACCGGATTTTACGTTGATCATCGACTGACCGATCATCGCACAGCCGCCCATGCCGCCGAAAACGCCGGTCACGGTATTGGCGATACCCTGGGCCACGCATTCCTGGCTGGCGCCGCCCTTGCGGCCCGTAATCTCGCCCACAAGGTTCAGCGTCAGAAGGCTTTCGATCAGACCGATGGCAGCAAGGATCAGCGAATAGGGCAGGATGATCTGAAGGGTCTCAAGCGTGAAAGGGACCATCGGGATATGAAAACCCGGCAGGCCGCCCTCGATCGAGGCCAGATCGCCAACGCGCGGCACATCGACTCCAAAACCGATCACGATAGCGGCGACAATTCCGATGCCCGCAAGGGGAGCTGGAAAGGCGGCGGTGATCTTGGGGGTGACCCAGATGATCGCCATTGTCAGCGCAACAAGCCCAAGCATCATAGCAAGGGGCACACCGCTCAGCCACTGGCCACCGGTAATCCCATGCCCGGCCGCTTCGCCGCTGCCCGGCACCTGAAACTGGCTGAGCTGCGCCAGAAAGATCACGATGGCCAGACCGTTCACAAAGCCCAGCATAACGGGGTGCGGAACAAGGCGAATGAACTTACCCCACTTCAAAAGCCCCGCCGCGATCTGGATGATCCCCATCAGGACAACGGCGGCAAAAAGGTATTCTACACCATGCGCTGCAACCAGTGACACCATGACCACGGCCAACGCACCTGTTGCGCCCGAAATCATGCCCGGCCGTCCACCGATCACCGCAGTAATCAGACCCACGATAAAGGCAGCGTAAAGGCCGACCAACGGGTGCACACCGGCCACAAAGGCAAAGGCCACGGCCTCGGGCACCAGTGCCAGCGCCACGGTCAGACCCGACAAAAGTTCGGTCTTGATACGGGTTGGCGTCATTTTGACGTCGTTGAAAGAAGACTGGTTGGCGAGAGCCGCCATCAGGACGCGCGTCATGGATTACCTGCAGGATAGGGTTTTTTGATTTCGTTGCGCTGATACCAGAAATCTCAGGGAATGCACGGTTTTAATGTTGCTCTGCTTGTGCGACCGATCGAACCACCCCAGCGACGATTTGGGCATTTAACTCATGTGCGACCTCGGCCAAGATGCGCGCAATTCATGTGGCGGAGACAAGTGATGTCAGAGACAGTGATCGGCGTAATTGGTGGCAGCGGTGTTTATGACATCGAAGGCCTGCAAGAGGCAACATGGCAGAGCGTTTCCAGCCCGTGGGGCGCGCCTTCCGACGATATTTTGACGGGGCGGCTGGACGGCGTGAAAATGGCATTTCTGCCGCGCCACGGTCGCGGCCATGTGCATTCGCCAACGACGGTGCCCTATCGCGCAAACATTGATGCGCTCAAACGGCTGGGGGTGACGGATGTGATTTCAGTCTCGGCCTGCGGATCGTTTCGAGAAGAGATGGCACCCGGCGATTTCGTAATCGTCGATCAGTTCATCGACCGCAGTTTTGCGCGGGAAAAGTCGTTCTTTGGCACCGGCTGTGTCGCCCATGTCAGCGTTGCCCATCCGACCTGCGCGCGGCTGTCGGACGCTTGCGAGACAGCCGCCCGCGCAGCCGGGATCAACGTGCACCGCGGCGGCACTTATCTGGCGATGGAGGGCCCCCAGTTCAGCACCCTCGCAGAATCGCGCATGTACCGCGAGGTTTGGGGCGCTGATGTGATCGGCATGACAAATATGCCCGAGGCAAAACTGGCCCGCGAGGCCGAGCTTTGCTACGCCTCGGTTGCGATGATCACCGACTATGACAGCTGGCATCCCGAGCATGGCGAGGTCGATGTCACCGACATCATCCGCACGCTTATGGGAAATGCCGACAAGGCGCGTGACCTTGTCAAACGCCTGCCCGGGCTATTGGGCAACGAACGAGCGCCCTGCCCGCACGGCTGTGACCGCGCGTTGGAATTTGCGGTTCTCACCGCCCCCGACGCCCGCGATCCGGCGCTGGTTGCCAAGCTGGACGCAGTCGCTGGCCGCATTCTGAAAGGATAGCAACCATGGAACTTCATCTTTGGCTGACATTTGTCGCAGCCTCTACCGCCCTTCTTTTGATCCCTGGGCCCACGATCCTGTTGGTCCTCAGCTATGCTTTGTCGCAAGGCCGGCGCGTGGCCGTTGCCTCGGCGACTGGCGTGGCATTGGGTGATTTTATCGCCATGTCCGCCTCGCTTGCCGGGCTGGGGGCGCTGGTTCTGACATCGGCGACGTTGTTCAGCGTTCTGAAATGGGTCGGTGCAGCCTATCTGATCTGGATGGGGATAAAGCTGCTTCGCTCTGCGCCCGGTGGCGGGCTTGCCATGCCCGATGCCCCGGGTGCCATTGCGCCCCGCGCCGTGTTCGGCCATGCCGCCGCTGTCACCGCGCTGAACCCAAAATCCATTGCGTTTTTTATCGCCTTCGTTCCGCAGTTCCTGCGACCCGATGCCCCGCTGCTCCCTCAGTTTGCAATCCTGATTGCGACCTTCGTGGCACTTGCCACTCTGAACGCTCTGGCCTATGCGCTTTTGGCGGATCGCCTGCGCGCTACAATCGCACGCCCCGGTGTGATCACCGGGTTGACGCGTTCGGGCGGGGTCGCCCTGATCGCGATGGGCATCATGACCGCTACACTGCGCCGCGCAACGCCCTGAGGACTGAAATGAAAACCGTCAAAGACTATATCCGCACGATCCCCGACTTTCCGCATGACGGGATCATGTTTCGCGATGTGACCACGCTTTTTGCTGATCCGCGTGGCTTTCGCATGGCCATCGATCAGATGCTTCACCCCTATGCGGGTCAAAGGATCGACAAGGTTGTGGGGCTCGAAGCGCGCGGGTTTATCCTTGGCGGGGCCATCGCCCACCAACTTGGAACCGGCTTTGTGCCGATCCGCAAAAAGGGCAAACTTCCGGGTCGCACAATCAGCGCGGAATACACGCTGGAATATGGCGCGGCGATTGTCGAGATCCATGAAGATGCGATCATCGCAGGAGAGACGATCCTGGTGGTCGATGACCTTCTGGCAACGGGCGGCACGGCCGAGGCGGGCATCACCTTGGTTGAACGGCTGGGTGGCAAGATCGTTGGCTGCGCCTTCATCATCGATCTGCCCGAGCTGGGCGGGCTTAAAAAGCTTGAAGCGCTGGGTATGGACGTCCACGTACTTTGCGATTTCGAAGGCGCCTGAAAAAGCCGCCTGCTGGATCGTGTAAATACTTTGGTAATTATTTCGCCGTAATAAAGACAGGCCTGTCGGGAGCAGGCGCTGTTTTTACATGTGAACTCTAAAGGACGCTTCATCCCTCCCCGGATGAAGCGTTTTTTATTGCCCGGCGCGCAAAACTGCGCCCGGGTTCATAATTCCGTTTGGATCAAGCGCCGCTTTGATCGAACGCATCGCCGTCAGTTTGGCAGGCGAACCATAAGTTTCCAGTGTCTCAACCTTGATCCTCCCGATCCCGTGCTCGGCGCTGAATGATCCGTCCAGTTCGCTGACAAGGTCATAGATCGCCTGGCTAATATCTTGTTTTAATGCGCTAAACTGATCGCGAGACCGCCCAAGCGGCGGAAAGACGTTAAAGTGCAAGTTGCCGTCTCCAACATGTCCAAAGGCGTTCACACGCAGTTCTCCCAGCTGCGCGATCTTTGTCGTGCCACGTTCGATCACCTCGGCGATGCGGCTGATCGGCACGGAAATATCGGTTGAAAAGATCGCGCCGGTGCGGCGGTTCGCTTCTGGGATTTGTTCACGCACGGCCCATAGTTCGGCGCGCTGCGCTTCTGACTGGGCGATGATCCCATCAGATACCAGCCCGCGTTCAACCCCTTGCTCAAAAATCGCCTCCAACGCCCTTCCAGGATCCAGGCCGGCGCTTAATCCCAGATCGATCAGCACGGACCATTGCGGGTCCCCGGCCAATGGTCTGCGCACCTCTGGCATGGTTTCGGCCAGAAAAGCATAGCCTACACCGCTGATCAGCTCAAAGGTCGAGACGCCTTCCCCAACCAGATCTCGCGCCAGCGCCAGCAGCGTCACGGCCGCGCTTGGGTCAGCCACGGTCATCATCGCGGTCCCCGCTTGCGTCGGGCGCGCAAAGAGCTTCAGCGATGCTGCGGTGATGATGCCAAGCGTGCCCTCGGCGCCGATCAGAAGATGCCTTAAGTCATAGCCGGTGTTGTCCTTGCGCAGCCGCGAAAGCCCATGCCAGATGTCACCATTGGGCAGCACGACCTCCAGCCCAAGGCAAAGCTCGCGCGCATTTCCGTAGCGCAGGACATTCAGCCCACCGGCGTTGGTCGACAGGTTACCGCCAATGCGGCACGACCCCTGCGAGGCCAGCGATAGCGGAAAAAGGCGCCGTTGGGCTGCGGCCGCTGACTGGACGTTTTCCAGTATCGCACCTGCCTCGGCGACAATGACATTTTCTTCGGGATAGACCGCGCGGATCTGGTCAAGGCGCTCCATCGACAGAACCAGCGGAACCGGACCATCAGGCGCCACCTGCCCGCCCACCAAACCGGTGCCACCGCCAAACGGCACAATGCCCACGCGGGCCCGATTGCAAAGCTTGACGATCGCTGCGACTTCGTCGGCGTTGCGCGGGGCGGTCACGACGCCGGCACGACCAATGATGTTACCACGCGGCTCCTGCAGGTAGTGCTGAGAAACCGGGCGTAGCAGATCCGCGCCCAGTTCGCTCGTGAGGGTGGCCACAAACCCTTCGTCCGCGGAATTCAGCATGCGATGCCCCTTGGTGATCAGGCAAAATTCATCGCGCGGCTGGGCGCTGTTGGCAAGTCACTCTTGATCCTCGCGCAGAAACCTTGGCTGCATGACAAGGATAGTTGGGCGGCTTGGCAAGGTTCTCAGCGACACCTCTACAAAAGGCTCACTTGCGCGTTCGATGTCAAAGTCCTGAGACATCGCCATTAAAAAGGCATCCAGATTGTAGCTGCCAAACCAATGCATCGGGATGACAAGGCTGGCGCGAATACGCTTGAGCACCCGGATCATTGCGGGGCGATCCAACGTCAGCCCCCCATCAACCGGCGCCATAACAACGTCCAGCCGACCCAGTGCTGCGTATTGCGCGGCGTCGGGCTCATGATGCAGATGCCCAAGGTGCCCGATGCACAGTCCCGCCACCTCGAACACAAAGATCGAATTGCCGTTCTTTTCGATCCCATCACCGAACCGGCTTCGAATATCGGTCGTGACATTTCGCACCAACATCTCGCCCAGATCCAGATTATGGGCTATGCCGCCCTCATCAGAACCCCAACCAGGCAAGACATTCGGAATGCGCGGATCAGGCGATCCGGTCCAATGGGATTCGTGGGCGCGGTTCATCGTGGCAATGGTCGGAACCAGATCCGTGATCCCCAGAAAACCAGTGTAGTCGGTCGCAACACTCAGCCCGCCAGGCGTCTCGATCAGAAACGTCGCATGCGCGACATAGTTCAGCCGAACGGTGAATTCCTCCAAAGGGTCACCGAAAGCCACTGTCTTTAAATATTGCATCCCCGGCGTCGCCTCAGCCAGGGCAATGCAATGGCTGGGGCGGCGATCTTGTGCACTCGCCGCCGTCGCGATCAGCGTCATGACCAGAAAAATTCGAAACATGCGACTAATCCCCCCAATCACCAGCCTAGCACGATTCTCTGCTCCGGTGACGCGGCACCACGGCAAATCTTTGGCGGGATCAGAACCGGTGCGTTCCCTCCCCCCATGGGGAGGGTCAGGGAGGGGGCAAGGTGCGCTCATGCGGCCCCAATTTGGGGGCGCACGTTGCGATCAGACCCAAAAGATCAGCCCGCGTCGGTCTTCCCCCGGCGATCGTTGCGCAGGTTGGCATAAAGCACATGGTTGCGCCAACGCCCGTTGATCTGAAGATAGCTTTGCGCCACGCCCTCATATTTGAACCCACAGGCCTCAAGCACCCCGCGTGACGCGTTGTTTTCCGGCAAACAGGCGGCCTCGATCCGGCTAAGATCCAATGTCTGAAACGCATAATGGACCGCGGCCTGGATGGCTTCGCGCATGAACCCCTGACGCGCGTGGCCTTCGCCGATCCAGTAGCCAAGCGTCGCGGCCTGACTTGGGCCGCGGCGAATATTGTCCAGCGTAATGGCGCCCAGCAAAACGGCATCGTCACGCCGCACCAGAAAAAGCGGCACGGCCGAGCCGTTGCTGACCGACCGGTTCGACCAGTAAACGCGGTTCGTGAAAGACCGCCGCGACAGGTGGTCCTGGGCCCATGCGGGCTCCCACGGGGTCAGAAACTGAATGCTGTCGCGCCGCAGCGCGCTCCATGCGCGAAAGTCGGAATGCTGTGGCGGGCGAAGCGACATACGCTCGGTCTCGATGCGGATCCTGCGCCGCGAGGGTAACATCAGGCTGCCAACCTGTTGCGCAGATCCTCCAGCGATGGCGCCTTGGACACCGGGCCATAAAGCGCCATGGCTTGCGTCGTCGAACCTGCAATGCGGCCCGCCAATTCGCGCACGTCTCTGGTTGTGACATCCTCGATCCGGCCCACGGTCTCTTCAAGACTTGGGACGCGGTCCCAGATCGCCGTCATCCGCGCCAGTCGCTCGGCGCGCGAGGATGGGCTTTCCAGCCCCATCAAAAGGCCTGCTTTCATCTGGGCGCGGGCGCGTTCCACCTCGGCGTCGCTCATGTCGTCGGCGGCGCGCTTCAGTTCGTCAATGGTCAGCCCTGTCAGGTCCCCGATCTGATCACCCGAAGTGCCTGCATAGATCGTCATCATACCGGTTTCGGCATAAGCGCCGGCTTGGGCAAAGATCGTATAGCACAGCCCGCGCTTTTCACGGATTTCCTGAAACAGGCGCGAAGACATGCCCCCACCCAATGCGGTCGAGAATATCTGCGAGGTATAGATCCCCTGATCCAGATATCCCGGAGCCTCGAAGGCCAGTGCGAAATGCACCTGTTCCAGCGCCTTGTTTTCACGCCGCTCCCCGCCCGAGAAAAAGGCCGGAGTTGCAACCGCTGACGGGACGGGTTTGAGGTGGCCAAACAGGCGCTCGGCCGCCCTGACAATGCTTTCGTGATCAACTGCACCAGCCGCGGCCAAAATCATCTCGCCCGGGCCATAGCGCTCGCCGACAAAGCCAACCAGATCGTCGCGCGAAAAACTGCTGACGCGTTCGGTCGGACCCAGGATCGTGCGCCCCAGAGGTTGCCCGGGATAGGCCACCTCTTGCAGCCAGTCAAAGATCACATCGTCGGGCGTATCCAGCGCCTGACCAATCTCTTGCAGGATAACGCCACGCTCGACCTCAATCTCAGAGGGGTCAAACACTGGGTTCAGCAGAATATCGGAAATCACATCCAGCGCCAGATCGGTGTCATCTTCCAGAACGCGAGCGTAATAGGCGGTCATCTCGCGGCTGGTATAGGCGTTGATATAGCCGCCCACGTCTTCGATCGCCTCTGCGATCTCAAGCGAGCTGCGGCGCGCCGTGCCCTTAAACGCCATGTGCTCAAGAAAATGCGCGATGCCGTTTTGTTCGGTGCGCTCGTGGCGGCCACCGGCCTTGACCCAGATGCCAAGCGAGGCTGACTTAAGGCCTTCCATCCGCTCGGTTACGATGCGAAATCCATTGGCCAGTTTGTGTTCTTTGACTGTCACGCCTTGCGCCGCTCCCGTATCAGCATTTCCAGCTTTTCCAGATCGTTCTCGACCCGGGTTATCCGTTCGGGACGCTCATACAAGTCCGCCAGCCAAAGGGGAAGAGGCGGCCGCGTGCCGGTTGCCGCCTCAACCGCATCGGGAAATTTCGCCGGATGCGCCGTGGCCAGCGTGACCATCGGGCTTGCGCCCAGATGTTCATTGGCGACTTTGACCCCAACCGCACTATGCGGACACAAGATTTCGCCGGTGCGACTTTGCATATCCTTAATGATGGCCATGGTTTCCTGCTCGGACGCGCGGCCCGAGATGAAAATGTCCTGAAGCCGGCTCAACGCCCCCTGGCTCAGTTTGAAACCACCTGACTTCAACTCGTCCATCAGCTGACCAATGGCCGCGCCGTCGCGGTCATAGACATCAAAAAGGACCCGCTCAAAGTTGGATGAGACCTGAATGTCCATGGACGGGCTGATCGATGGTGTCACCCCATCAGGCATGTAGGCGCCCGTTGTCAGACAGCGGTGCAGGATGTCGTTTTGATTGGTGGCCACGATCAACTGATCGATCGGCAAACCCATTTTGCGGGCGATGTAACCTGCGAAAATATCCCCAAAATTTCCGGTGGGGACGGTAAAACTGACCTTGCGGTGCGGCGCGCCCAGCGATGTCGCGGCCGAGAAGTAATAGACCACTTGCGCCAGAACCCGCGCCCAGTTGATCGAGTTCACACCGGCCAGCGCGACCTCATCACGAAATGCGTGGTCATTGAACATATCCTTCAGCCGCGCCTGACAGTCATCAAAATGGCCATCCATGGCCAGCGCGTGGACGTTGGCTTCGCTGGGCGTGGTCATCTGGCGGCGCTGAACTTCCGAGACGCGGCCATGCGGGTAAAGGACAAAGACATCCACCGCGTCCAGACCGCGAAACGCTTCGATTGCGGCAGAGCCGGTATCGCCCGAGGTCGCGCCGACGATGGTCACTTTCTGACCGCGCCTTTTCAGCAACACCTCGAAAAGCTGGCCGATCAGCTGCATTGCAAAGTCTTTGAAGGCCAGTGTCGGCCCGTGGAACAGCTCAAGCAGAAAATGGTTCGGGCCAAGCTGAACCAGTGGCGCGCGCGCGTCATGACCAATGTTGGCGTAGGCGCGGGCAATGATCTCGGCAAACTCATCTTCGGTAAAGGCATCGCCGATAAAGGGGCGCATCACGCGTAGGGCAATCTCTTCGTAGGGGCGCCCGGCCAGATCGGCGATCTGGTCTTGGGTTAGCGTCGGCACGGTTTCAGGCACATAGAGCCCGCCGTCGCGCGCAAGGCCCGTCAGCATGGCGTCTTCGAATGTCAGAACCGGGGCATTTCCCCGTGTCGAGTGATAGCGCATCTTGCCTATTCCTTATCTTCCGCACGCCGAATACGCCAAAGCATAAAGCCTGTCATCCCCAGCCAGACAATCGCAAGCGAGAACCATGTGATTGCGTAATTCATATGGTCGTTGGGGATGCCCGCCGTGCTGACCGGCAACGGGCGAACAACCGCCGCCGGGTCCGAAGTTTCGCGCAGGATCACTAGCACTGGCAGTGTGTTCAGCGCTTTGGCCATCGCGGGCACGTCGCGGGCAAACCAGGTGTTAGTCTTGATGTCCGGGGCGGGCGTAAAGCTGTCGACTTCTTGAGGCGTTCGGAAGTTACCGACGATCCTTGTGGCGGTGGTCGGCTTGGGCGCGTTCTTTTGGTCGTTCAGGACATAGCCCCGATCGACAAGGATGCGCGGGCCGCCCGCCGTCTGAAAGGCCTGCACAATGCGATAGACCGCGCCGACTTGCTTGATCGAGCTTAGGATATGGATTTCGGGGCCGGTGAATTCGCCCGTTGCAAAGACGGGTGCAAATTCGGTTGGCTTTGGCCCAAGTACCGTTTCAATGGGCATCGGCGTGCCGCCGACCTGCGCCTCGATACGGGCCAGCATCTGGGTCTTCCATGTCATGCGCTGGATTTGCCAGGTCCCCAGCCAGATCAGGATACCCGCGCCCAGAATGCCGAACATAATCGGCACGATCATCTTGCGCGTCACGAAACGCCTCCTTGTAACGGGCCCTTTAACGAGAAAGAGCGAGGACTGGCCCCGCACTTTCGCTATTTTCATAAGTCATTCGCTTGCTGCGAAAACTGTCCGGGCCGGGTCAGCCGCCCCAGATGTAGACTGCAAAGAACAGGAACAACCAGACGACGTCAACAAAGTGCCAGTACCATGCAGCGGCCTCAAAACCGATGTGCTGCTCGGCGGTGAAGTGACCCGCATAGACGCGCAACAAACAGACGGTCAGAAAGATCGTACCGATGATCACGTGGAAGCCGTGAAAGCCGGTCGCCATGAAGAAGTTGGCGCCATAGATGTTTCCGGCGAAACCGAACGAGGCGTGCATGTACTCATAAGCCTGGAAGAAGGTGAACAAGGCGCCAAGGACGATCGCGATGATCAGGCCCGTTTTGATTTCATTGCGCTTGTTGCCATGCACCAGAGCGTGGTGCGCCCAAGTCGCGGCGCAACCTGACAGCAAAAGGATCAGTGTGTTGATCAGCGGCAGGTGCCAAGGGTCAAAAGTTTCGATGCCCGCGGGTGGCCATGTGTTAAAGGCCTCTGGCTGCGTTGGACCACCGGGGTACAGCGCGTGCTTGAAGAAGCTCCAGAACCATGCGGCAAAGAACATGACCTCGGACATGATGAACAGGATAAACCCGTAGCGCAGACCGATCTGAACCACTGGGGTATGATCCCCGATGTGGCTTTCTTTGACGACCTCGGACCACCAGGCGAACATGATGTAGAGAACGCCGGCCAAGCCAGCCAGCATCAGCCATGGGCCTTTGTCATGGAAGAAGAAAACGGCCCCCAAGAGCATCGTAAAGCCAGAGACGGCACCAAGGAAGGGCCATACAGAGGGGTGTAAAATGTGGTAGTCGTGGTTTTTTTCATGGGCCATGGGCTTATCCTTCGCTCAGGCTGGAGTCTTGGGTTTCTTGCGGGCCGGCGGCCTGCTCTTTGGGCAGTTCAGTCTCGTAGAATGTGTAAGATAGCGTGATCTGCTTGGCAAATTTTGCTTCGGGGTCATTCACGATTTCGGGGTCGACATAGAATGTCACAGGCATCTGGACACGCTCGCCCGGTTGCAGAACCTGCAACTCGAAGCAAAAACAGTCGATCTTGTTGAAATAACTGCCGGTCGAATACGGCGCGACGTTATAGCTGGCGGACCCGGCGATGACACGGTCTGTGGGGTTATAGGCCTCGTAATAGGCCAACCCGGTCTCGCCGATCTTAAGATCCATCAGGCGGACAACGGGTTTGAACTCCCACGGCATGCCGCGATCAAGCGAGGCATCAAAACGGATCGTGATCGTCTGATCCAGAATGATGTCAGAGCCTTTGTCAGCGACCAATGTCGTGCCGCCAAAGCCTGTTACTTTGCAGAACCAGTTGTAGAACGGCACCGAGGCCCAAGCCAGACCGCCCATCAGGACGACAACGCCCAGCGTCTGGGCCAGTGTCTTGTGCTTGCCTTCGATTTTCATTCGGAAACACCTGTTTGAACTTGAGTACCAACAGTGGCGCCCGGAACGGTCTGATCTTCGATGCGCACCTTGGCGATGGTCAGGCCAAAGACGACGGCCACAAAGCCGAAAAGCACCAGAAACAGCCCGATGTTGCGCGACCGGCGGCGGGTATGAAGCTCATGTTCAGGACGGAAAGTCATGACCAGCCTCCCAAACCATAGGGACGCAAAGCGGCCTCTAACATCAGAGCGCCGAAGAGTAGGAAGAGGTACAGCAACGAGAACTTAAAGACCTGACGCTCAACCTTATAGGCGTCCGCCTCGGCAGTTTCTTCGTCACGCTTCCAGATCGCATAGGCGCCTTTGAGGAACCATGCCGACATCACCACGGCCAGCGAGGTATAGATCAGCCCGCCGATCGATGTCAGGCCCAGACCAATCGCAACCGGTGCTAGCAGGATCGTATAGACCAGAATATGGTTGCGGGTTGCGCGGCGGCCATGGGTGACCGTCAACATCGGAACGCCTGCTTCGGAATAGTCGTTCTTCATGAACAGCGCCAAAGCCCAAAAGTGCGGTGGCGTCCACATGAAGATCAACGTGAACATCAGGACAGATTCGATTGAGATGCCGCCCGTTGCAACGGCCCAACCGATCATCGGCGGGAAAGCCCCTGCTGCGCCGCCGATCACGATGTTCTGCGGCGTCCAGCGCTTTAGCCACATCGTATAAACGACGACGTAGAAAAAGATCGTAAAGGCCAAAAGACCCGCGGCCACAAGGTTCGAGGCCAGCCCCAGCATCACAACAGCCATAACCGACAAGGTCAGGCCGATGGCCATCGCCTCGTCCGCAGTGACCTTGCCCGAAGGGACCGGCCGGTTCGCGGTGCGCCGCATCACTGCATCGATGTCGGCGTCCCACCACATGTTCAGCGCGCCAGACGCGCCGCCACCAATTGCAATAAAGAGGATCGAGGCAAAGCCCACCATCGGGTGCACCGACACTGGCGCAATCAGAAGGCCGGCAAGCGCGGTGAAGACGACAAGCGACATCACCCGCGGCTTGAGCAAGGCGAAGTAATCGCCGAACTGAGCCTCGCCAGTTTCGTTATATGCGGTGGTCTCTACCATTAAACTATCAATCCCTGCGGGCCGCAGCCCCATTGCTGATGGTTCAGTTCGACGCGACGGTCAGCGGAGCAAGCTTGCCTGCGTATTCCGCTTTGGCGCTTGCCAGCCACTGGGTGTAAACCTCTTGGCTCACAACCTTGACGGCGATCGGCATATAGGCGTGATCCTTGCCGCAAAGCTTGGAACACTGACCAAAGTAGACGCCTTCACGCTCGGCTTTGAACCAAAGCTCTGCCAGACGACCAGGAACGCCGTCCTGCTTTACGCCAAAGGCCGGGATCGTCCACGAGTGGATGACGTCCGAACCTGTTACCTGAACAACAATGGTCTTGCCGACAGGGACAACCACAGCGGCGTCAACAGCCAGAAGATATTCGTCAGGTGCATAGCCATTGGCGGCCAACTCGTCCTTGGCCAGCAAGAAGCTGTCAAAGCCAAAACCGTCATCGACATACTCATACGACCAATACCACTGGTTGCCAGTTGCCTTGATCGTGATGTCGCCCTGCGGGATTTCCTGTTGCTTGAACAGAACCGGCAGCGAAAAGGCACCGATAAAGACAAGGATCACAACCGGTACGATCGTCCATGCAACCTCGATGGGCGAGTTGTGCGTAAATGAAGCCGGGTTGGGATGAGCCTTGCGGTTATAGCGGATCACGACAATCGCCAGCAAAGCTGTCACAAACAGAACGATCGCGCCGATAATGACGTTGATCATTCCGTCCAGCCAGTGGATGTCGCGTGCAAGCGATGTCGCGGCGGGCTGAAAGCCCATGCCGCCCGGCGTGGGTTTACCGATGGTTTCAAGGTTATCAATAGCCATCTGTGCATTGGCAAGCCCGGCGTAAAGCGTGGCCGAGAGTGCTGCAAGAAGGCCAGTAAAGACGTTCACAAGTCGCATGTTTCTATCCTGTTTGCCCCTGTTGCGGTGCGCATAACGCGACCGGGTGGGCGTGTCTCAAGTCATGAAAACGGAAGCCCGTTGTATTCCGATCGGTTGAAACCATATTCTCTGCCACAGAACAAGCGCTGCTGGCGCGGCATTCAGCCGCTTTAGCTGCTTTATTTCGACGCACCGCCCTCTGACCCTGAAGGAATACCCATGTCTCAAGACCGTTTCCAGCCCTTTGACACTGATCTTGAGCAGGATATCGCACTGTCGCTTTTGCAAAAAGCCACAGCAGGCGCCGATGATGGCGAACTTTTTCTGGAACGCCGCCGCTCCGAGGTCATTTCGTTCGATGACGGGCGCGTAAAGACCGCCAGCTACGATGCGTCCGAAGGATTCGGGTTGCGCGCCGTGCGCGGCGAAACCGCCGGTTATGCCCATTCCACCGATATCAGCGAAAGCGCGTTGCGCCGTGCAGTTGAAACCGCGCGGCTTGCGGTGGGCGATGGCGGCGGCAGGGTCGCGGCTTCGCCTCAGCATACGAATGTCAAACTTTATACCGACGCGGACCCGATGGCAGATGCCGCCTTTCCCGTGAAAATCGACACGCTGCGCGAGATCGACGCCTATGCGCGTGGCCTGGACAAGCGCGTGGTTCAGGTTTCGGCGACGCTGGCGGCTTCGCTTCAGGAGGTTTACATCCTGCGCCCCGACGGCACGCTGGTTTCCGATACCCGCCCGATGAGCCGTCTGAACGTTTCGGTCATTGTCGAGGAAAACGGGCGTCGCGAATCTGGTGGATCGGGCAGCGGCGGGCGTGCAGGCCTGACCGGGTTGATCACCTCGCACCACTGGCAGGGTGCAGCGAAAGAGGCGTTGCGCATTGCTTTGGTCAACTTAGGCGCCATCGCCGCGCCCGCAGGCGTGATGGATGTCGTTCTTGGCAACGGCTGGCCCGGGATTTTGCTGCACGAAGCGGTTGGGCATGGGCTGGAAGGCGACTTCAACCGCAAGAAAACTTCGGCCTTTTCGGGGTTGATGGGCCAACAGGTTGCCGCACGCGGCGTTACCGTTTTGGATGACGGCACTATTCCGGATCGGCGCGGGTCAATCACGGTGGACGACGAGGGCACGCCCTCGGGCAAGAACGTCCTGATCGAAGACGGTATTCTGGTCGGCTATATGCAAGATCGCCAGAATGCGCGCCTGATGGGCGTGGCGCCCACCGGAAACGGGCGGCGCGAAAGCTATGCCCACGCCCCCATGCCGCGCATGACCAACACTTATATGTTGTCGGGCGACACGGCCCCGGGTGATATCGTGGCCGAGCTTACGGATGGCATCTATGCCGTGGGGTTTGGCGGCGGGCAGGTTGATATCACCAATGGAAAATTCGTCTTTTCCTGCACCGAGGCTTATCAAGTGAAGAACGGCAAGATGGGTGCCCCGGTGAAAGGCGCCACGCTGATCGGTGATGGCCCCACTGCGATGCGCCAGATCAGGGCGATCGGCAATGACATGGCACTGGACCCTGGTATCGGGAACTGTGGCAAGGCCGGCCAATGGGTTCCCGTGGGCGTAGGTCAGCCCACACTTATGATCGGTGGGCTGACTGTTGGTGGCTCGCAGGCGTGATCGGCCAGGTGCGCCTTGCGCAGCCGGAGGACTACCAGCCATTGGCAGACCTTTGGTTAGAAGGCTGGATCGAGGCGCATAAGGCGCATGTTCCACCGGCACTCACAGCGCTTCGCACCCGCCCTGATTTCCTCAGGCGGCTTCGGCTTTTTGGCGATGACTTGCGCGTTGCGGGCCCGATTGGTGCACCTTTGGGGTTCTGCGCGATATTGGGCGATCACCTTGATCAGCTTTTTGTTGCCAGGGCCGGGCGTGGCACGGGGCTTGCCTCGGCGCTTTTGCGGGATGGCGAAAGACGACTGGCGGAAAATGGCGTCAGCTTGGCGCTTTTGGATTGCGTGATCGCCAATGCACCCGCACGCCGGTTTTATGCGCGCCAGGGCTGGATCGCGCGCGGAATTGAAACGGCAGTGCTTGAGACATCTCAGGGCCCGTTTGAAATGGAATGCGTAATTTTTCAGAAATTTGTCGCTTAGGCATTTCTTTTTGTCCACGTTCACGCGTCGTTAACCATCACTGGGCCAATCTTAGGGAGCAGCGGATGGAGCAAAGATGTCCGGAACGAAATATTCTTCCCCCACCCCCCTCGACCCACCCAATTGCGAGGAAGACCGGGTCAACTGGCTCTGTCTGCTGCGATCGCGCCGTGTCGGTGCCACGACTTTCTTTCGCATGATGGTCGAACATGGCGATGCGGCAACCGCGCTGGCCGCTTTGCCAGAGGTCGCGGGTGCCGCCGGTGTTGTGGACTATAAGGCCTGCCCGCCTAGCGTGGCCGTGGCCGAGTTTAAGCGCGCCAAAGCGGCCGGTGCACGGCCCATATTTTTTGGCGAACCAGATTACCCCACCGCACTTTGTGATATTCCCGATGCGCCACCCATTCTGTGGACCCTTGGCGATGCGCAGCTGATGCAGCGCCCGATGGTGGCTCTGGTTGGGGCGCGAAACGCTTCCAGTCTTGGGACCCGCATGGCACGCAAGCTGGCCGAAGGGCTGACCGAGGCGGGTATCGTCGTTGTTTCGGGGTTGGCTCGCGGGGTCGACACCGCGGCGCATTTCGGCGCGCTCGAAGGCGGTACTATCGCCGTTCTGGCAGGCGGCGTTGACGTCATCTATCCCTCCGAAAATTTGAACTTGGGCGAGGATATCGCGAAAAAAGGCCTCTGCATTTCTGAACAGCCCATGGGGCTGGCGCCGTTCGCGCGACATTTCCCAAGGCGTAACAGAATTATCTCGGGGATGGCGCGGGCCGTTGTCGTCGTTGAGGCGGCGGGAAAATCAGGCAGCCTGATCACCGCAAGAAACGCGCTGGATCAGGGCCGTGATGTACTGGCCGTGCCGGGACATCCCTTTGATGCGCGCGCCTCTGGCTGCAACATGCTGATCCGTGATGGTGCGACGCTGGTCCGCTCGGTCGAGGATGTTCTTGAGGCGTTGACGCCATTGGCCGCCGAGATGCAGACGCCGCCGCCCGAACCCTTTGTCCCACGCCCCACGCCCGAACGCGGCTTGCGCGAAACTGCCCTTTTGCACACCGAGATCCTGTCGCGGCTGGGGCCCAGCCCCGTCGCCGAAGATCAGTTGATCCGCGACCTTGCCCGTCCCGTCAAACAGGTCACACCCGAGATCGTGGCGTTGGAACTTGAAGGCAAGATTGCGCGTCAGTCAGGTGGCCTGTTGTCCCTGGTGATTTAGGGCAGTGACTTAGGGTGGCGATTTAGGGCCGAATTTTCCGGTACCAGAGGTACCGTAACGTGCTTGCGGATTTCGGCGCATTGACAAATGCCCCATGCATCCCCCATCTGCCCGCCAGAACATACCCCCATTTGACGAGGAATTTCATGCCAGTTGTCGTTGTAGAGTCGCCCGCCAAGGCCAAAACGATCAACAAATATCTGGGTTCCGACTTTACGGTTTTGGCCTCTTATGGCCATGTCCGCGACCTTCCGCCAAAGGATGGTTCGGTCGACACTGACCACGATTTTGAGATGAAGTGGGAAGTCGCCAGCGATTCGAAAAAGCACGTCAAAGCGATTGCAGACGCGCTGAAAGAAGACGGCGAACTGATCCTCGCAACCGACCCCGACCGCGAGGGCGAAGCGATCAGCTGGCATCTCGAAGAGACGCTGCGCAACCGCAAGATCATCAAGAAAGACACCCCCGTCAGCCGCGTCGTCTTCAACGCGATCACAAAATCGGCAGTCACCGAGGCGATGAAAAATCCGCGTCAGGTCGATCAGCCTCTGGTCGATGCCTACCTTGCGCGCCGCGCGCTGGACTATCTGGTGGGTTTCAACCTGTCGCCGGTGCTGTGGCGCAAATTGCCCGGTGCCAAATCGGCGGGCCGGGTTCAGTCTGTGTGCCTGCGTCTGATTGTCGAGCGCGAGATGGAGGTCGAGGCGTTTAAAGCCCGCGAGTATTGGTCCGTCAAAGCCGTGCTTTCGACGCCGCGTGGTCAGGAATTTGAAGCGCGCCTGACAGTGCTTGCCGGTAAAAAACTGGAAAAATACGACCTTGAAAACTCTACCGCGGCAGAAATGGCGGTTCAGGCAATCACTTCGCGTGATCTGACCGTAAGCTCGGTCGAGGCGAAACCGGCCAGCCGCAATCCATCCGCGCCATTCATGACCTCGACCCTGCAACAAGAGGCAAGCCGCAAGTTTGGCATGGGCGCACGCCAGACAATGTCGACCGCCCAGCGCCTTTATGAGGCGGGTTACATCACCTACATGCGGACCGACGGCATCGACATGGCACCCGAAGCGGTCGCCGATGCGCGCGACACGATCAAGACCCGTTATGGCGTTGATTTCGTACCGGCCAGCCCGCGGATCTATAAGAACAAGGCCAAGAACGCGCAGGAAGCGCACGAATGTATCCGCCCGACAGAAATGTCGAAGGCGGCCGAAGACATCAAATTCACCGAAGCAGATCAGGCAAAGCTCTATGATCTGATCTGGAAACGGACGCTGGCCAGCCAGATGGAAGCGGCCCGGATGGAACGCACGACCGTCGATGTGGCCAGCGCGGATGGTCAGGTTGAGCTGCGCGCGACCGGTCAGGTTGTCCTTTTCGAAGGTTTTTTGAAGGTCTACGAAGAAGGCCGCGACGATGCGGTTGTCGACGACGATGACAAGCGTCTGCCTCAGATTACCCAAGGCGAGGTTGCCGAAAAACGCAAAGTGTCGCCCGAACAGCATTTCACCCAACCGCCACCACGCTATACCGAGGCAACGCTCGTCAAGCGGATGGAAGAGCTCGGGATTGGGCGCCCGTCAACCTATGCCAGCATCGTCACCACGATTCAGGACCGCGAATACGTCCGCAAGGACAAGAACCGCCTGATCCCCGAAGATAAGGGGCGTTTGGTGACCGCGTTTTTGTCGAATTACTTCCGCAAATACGTCGGTTATGAATTCACCGCCAACCTCGAAGAAGAGCTGGACGATGTCTCGGCCGGTTCGGCAAATTACAAAGAATTGCTTGGCCGCTTCTGGCGGGATTTTTCTGCAGCGATCGCTGAAACCGCCGATCTGCGCATTGGCGAGGTTCTGGACAAGATCAACGAGGTGCTTGAGCCGCACCTTTTTCCGCCCACGCCCGAAGGTGGTGACCCGCGGCTTTGCCCCAACTGCGGTCAGGGGCGCCTGTCGATGCGCACGGCGCGGTCGGGTGGCGCCTTTATCGGATGCTCAAACTACCCTGAATGCCGCTATACGCGCGCCTTTGGCCCTCCGGGCACTGAAAGCGACGAGATTGGCCCCGATGGCAAGGAGCTAGGCGAAGATGGTGGCGACACCATCACACTGCGCAAAGGGCGCTTTGGCCCATATGTACAGCGCGGCGAAGCCACCGAAGAAGAGCCGAAGCCACCGCGCGCCTCGCTGCCTAAGGGCTGGTCGCCCACGGACATCGACCTTGAAAAGGCGCTGATGCTGCTCAATCTACCGCGTCAGATCGGGCCGCATCCGGACGATGGCGAGATGATCGAGGCTGGCATCGGGCGCTATGGCCCGTTCGTCAAACACGGCAAGCTTTATGCCAATATCAAAGAGGTCGAAGACGTCTTTACCATCGGCATGAACCGCGCGGTTGAGGAATTGGCCAAAAAGGCCGCCTCTCGCGGGGGGCGTGGTGCTGCGGTCAAGCCGCTGGTCGAACTGGGCGAACATCCTCAGGACGGCGGCGCGGTCAATGTCATGGAAGGGCGCTATGGTCCTTATGTGAAATGGGAAAAGATCAACGCGACAATTCCAAAAGGGACCGAGCCGGGCGATGTAACCATGGAAATGGCGGTCGAGCTGATTTCCGAGAAGGCCGCAAAAAAGGGCAAAAAGGCGCCGGCCAAGAAAGCCGCGCCCAAAAAGAAAGCGGCCCCCAAGAAAGCCGCCGCCAAGAAAAAGCCTGCGCCCAAAAAGAAGGCAGATAAGGCCTGAACACAGCGCTGCGGCTGCGCTTGCGGGCCTTGCAACACGGTATGTACCGGCTTTTGGCCCGCCCGCGCATTGGGCGGGCTTTCATTTATTTGACTCTGCCCGGTACTGAGTTCAGAACGCGATAATTCCAGACGAACGGGGGATCCCATGAAGAAAGTCTATAAATCCGCGGCCGAGGCGCTTGACGGTGTTTTGCAGGATGGAATGTTCATCGCTTCCGGTGGATTTGGCCTCTGCGGTATTCCAGAGCTTTTGTTGCAGGCAATCAAAGAGGCGGGCACCAAGGATCTGACATTTGCGTCAAACAACGCGGGCGTTGACGACTTTGGTATCGGCATCCTTTTGCAGACCAAGCAGGTCAAAAAGATGATCAGCTCTTATGTCGGTGAAAACGCCGAATTCATGCGTCAGTATCTTTCCGGCGAATTGGAGCTTGAGTTTACGCCGCAAGGCACGCTGGCGGAACGGATGCGCGCGGGGGGCTGTGGCATTCCGGGCTTTTACACAAAAACCGGTGTGGGTACGGTGATTGCCGATGGCAAAGAGCACAAGGATTTCGGCGATCAGACCTATATCCTTGAGAACGGAATTTTTGCCGATTTGTCGATCGTTAAAGCGTGGAAGGCGGATGCAACGGGCAACCTTGTGTTCCGCAAGACCGCGCGCAATTTCAACCCACCGGCTGCAATGTGTGGCAAGATCTGCGTGGCCGAGGTCGAAGAGATTGTACCGACCGGGTCACTTGACCCTGACCTGATCCACCTGCCGGGCATCTATGTGCACCGCATTATTCAGGGCGATCACGAAAAACGCATCGAACAACGCACCGTGAGAAAGGGTTGATCCATGGCTTGGGACCGCAATCAAATGGCCGCACGGGCGGCACAAGAGCTTCAGGATGGCTGGTACGTGAACCTTGGGATCGGCATTCCGACTTTGGTTTCCAACTATATCCCCGAGGGGATCGAGGTAACCCTGCAGTCGGAAAACGGGATGCTAGGCATGGGTCCCTTTCCGACCGAAGACCAGATTGACGCCGATCTGATCAATGCCGGAAAGCAGACTATAACCGAGTTGCCTCAGACGGCCTATTTTGACAGTGCGACCTCGTTCGGAATGATCCGCGGCGGCAAGATTGCTATGGCAATCTTGGGCGCGATGGAGGTTGCCCAAAACGGTGATCTGGCCAACTGGATGATCCCGGGCAAGCTGGTTAAAGGCATGGGCGGCGCGATGGATCTGGTGGCCGGCGTTGGGCGTGTCGTGGTAGTTATGGATCACACCAACAAGCACGGCGACAGCAAGGTTTTGACCGAATGCACCCTGCCCCTGACCGGCCAGGGCGTCGTGGACCGGATTATCACCAACCTCGGTGTTCTGGACGTCGTCGAGGGTGGCCTTAAGATTGTCGAATGCGCCGAAGGCGTCAGCGAGGACGAACTGCGCGCGGCGACCAAGGCCACAATCGTCTAAATCCCGCATTGCGGCCAGAAAACGGTAGGGCCCGCCGTTCCACCACTTGGGTGGATCGGCGGGCTGCCCCCAACACGCCTGACCCGACACCGGGCTATCCGCAAATTGTTCCCAAATCGGAAACAGCTTCACATTCTTGCCCTAATTTGTCGCTAATCAGGCGTCAAATGAGCATGAGCACGGTCAATTCCTCTTCCAGGGCTGATACCTCCACAGCTGATCGCGGCGCTTCTCCGGGGCGCCGTTGGCGGGATATTGCCTTATTGGCGGGGCTCTTTTGCCTGGTGATCCTTGGGCTGATCGGCATCGCGGCCGCGACGGGCTGGGAAGAAACCAAAGCCCAGCTTTTAAAGCTCACGTTCTCTCAGGTCCTGATCCTTTTGGCCCTTTCGATGGTCAACTACCTCTTTCGCGGATTGCGCTGGCACTTTTTTGCCCGCGCGCTTGGCCTTGAAACCGGGCTGATCCAGAACCTGCGCCATTTCCTTGGTGGTTTCGCGATGAGCGTGACCCCCGGCCGCGTGGGCGAATTGGTACGCATGCGCTGGATCCGGCGCGAGACGGGTTGGGCAATTGAACACACGGCACCTTTGGTTCTGGTTGACCGCGCCTCTGATCTTGCAGCAATGGCGTTGATCCTTGCGGGATCGGTGGCTTTGTCAGCCTCGGGTGTGGCGGGCGCTGTGCCCGTAGCAATCCTGGCAATGCTGGCGGCCTTTGTTGTAACGCGCCCACGGCTTTTGTCGGGGCTTGCAACGCTCGCGCACCGCGCTTTGGGCGTCTGGCCGCGGCTTTTCGCGCGCATCCGGCGCGCGGCCAAATCGCTGGATGCTTTTGCCTCGCCGCGCGTGCTTGCGGTTTCGCTGCTGCTCGGAACTTTAGGATGGGCCGCCGAAGGCATCGCCTTTCACCAGCTTTTGATGTGGATGGGCGCAGAGATCCCTGTGGCTACCGCGCTTTTGATTTTTACCTTTGCAACACTCGCAGGCGGGCTGACAGGCGCCCCCGGCGGGATCGGCGGTGCCGAAGTTGCGATGGTGGGACTTTTGTCGATGCAAGGCATCGCACCCGAAATCTCGCTCCCGGCAACCGCCGTGATCCGTGTTACAACCCTGTGGTTCGCAATTGCGGTCGGCCTTTTGGTCTTTCCGCTGGCCGAACGCAATTCTCTGAAGGTTTGAAATGGTCTGGAAAACCGCTGAATACTCTGGCTGGGGCCGGGTCCTGAAAGCCGAAGGCGAACTGGCACGTCCCGAACGCGTCTCGGCCTTGGCGCAACTCGCGCCAGCGCCCGCAATTGGCAACTGTCGTTCCTACGGGGACGCCTGCCTGAACAATGGCGGCAAGGCCGTTGACATGACGCGGCTGGACCGAGTTCTGGAATTTGACGAGGCGGCAGGCGTCCTGCATGTCGAGGCCGGTATCACGGTCGGAGAGATCGCGCGCATCTACGCGCCGCGCGGGTGGCTGCCTTCGGTGATGCCGGGCACAGGGTTTGCCACGGTCGGCGGCTGTATCGCCAACGACGTGCACGGCAAGAACCATCACAATGCGGGCTCGTTCGGGCAGTTCGTGGATGAGATTACGCTGTTGCAGAACGGCAAGTCGCGCAAGATCACACCAGACAAGAACGCCGATCTTTTCAAGGCGACCCTCGGTGGTCTGGGCCAGACGGGTACCATCGTGTCGGCCCGGATCAGGCTTTTGCCCTGCAAGGGTGATCTGATGACAGTGACCGAGCGCCGGGCAGAGAACTATGACGAATTCCTCAGCCTTCTGGACACGTCCGAGGCCACTTATACCGTCGGTTGGATTGATGCGACTGAAAAGGGTGCATCACTGGGGCGCGGCATTCTGGAGGAAGGTGAAACAGGTTACGGGCTGGTGCCGCCTGCCAAGAAATCCAAGACCGTGCCCTTCAATGCGCCCGGTTTTGCCCTGTCCGCGCCGATTGTCCGGTTGTTCAATCAAGCCTATTTCAGGCGCGTGCCCGAACGCGGGCGCACTTCGGTCAAGCCGATCAATGACTTCTTCTTTCCGCTGGACAAGATCCTGGACTGGAACAAGCTTTACGGAAAACGCGGCTTTCACCAGTTTCAATGCGTCGTGCCGCTGACCGCTTCAGAAAAGCTGCGCGAGATGCTGGAAAAGATCGCCCATTCGGGTCTGGCTTCGCCTTTGGCGGTGCTCAAACGAATGGGACCGGGGCGCGCGGGCTATATGTCTTTCCCAATGGAAGGCTATACGCTGGCCGTCGATTTCCCAAATCGCGGACAAGTGGCATCGCTGATCGGTCGTCTGGAAGAGATGACCGCAGATGCAGGCGGGCGGATCTATCTGGCCAAGGATTCTCTGGCCACGCCCAAACGTCTGAGGGCGATGTACCCCGAACATTCGAAATTCGCAGCCGCGGTGGCCAAGGCTGATCCCGATGGCGCATTGGCAACCGATCTGGTTCGCCGATTGAAACTTAAGGAAGCGCTATGACCGAAACCTGGATTATTCTTGGGGCCACATCGTCGATGGCGCGAGGCTTTGCCCGGGCGGTTGCCCAGCGCGGTGATAACCTCTTTCTGGCGGGTCGCGACATGGACGACATCAAACGGCTTGCCGCCGATTGCCTTGCGCGCGGGGCCCCGGTTGCAGAGGCCGTCAAGTTCGACGCGCGCGAGCGCAAGGGCTTTCAGGCGATCATCAACCGGGCAACTCGTCAGGACGGACAGATTAATGCGGCGGTCTTTGTAGGCTCGATGCCTGAGCAGTCAGAAATCGACAAATCCCCTACCCTGATCGAAGGCACCGTCACCGACAGTTTTACCGGTCCGGCCACATTCCTTCAGGCGCTTGCGCCGGAAATGGAAGCGCGCGGCGGCGGTACGGTGGTTGGCGTGGGGTCCGTTGCAGGCGATCGCGGGCGAATTGGCAACTATGTCTACGGGTCCGCAAAGGCGGGGTTTCACACCTATCTGTCTGGCCTGCGCAACCGTCTGACACGGTCGGGTGGTCATGTTGTGACGGTCAAACCGGGTTTTGTTGACACCGCCATGACCTGGGGCGTGCCGGGGATGTTTCTGGTCGCAACGCCGGACAAGGTAGCCGCCGACATCCTGCGCGCGGTCGATCGCAAAAAGAACGTGATCTATACACCGTTCTTCTGGCGCTACATCATGCTGATCATCCGTTCGATCCCCGAGTTCATCTTTAAGAAGCTCTCGGTCTGAACGGCTTTCGGCGTCGGGCTTTTATAGGCCGAACCACTGTTGCCAGAGACCCGCGGCGTAAAACATCAGCGACAAGGTGATCAGCAGGATGCCGATGCCGGTTTTGTCACGCATGGCAAAAACGATTGGGTCGTAATCCTGTTTGCCGGTATAGCCCAGCCAAACCATGCGGATCAGCCAGATCGCCAGCGGCACAAGTGCCAGCCACAAAAGCCACTGCGTTGGGTAAAGTGAAACGGCCTGTTCCGAAAAGCTGTAGAGAAAGAAGATTAGCAAAGCGCCAAATGTGCCAAGGCCTGCGACGTTCAAAAGATCGCTGCGATCGGGGCGGCCATAGCCCCTGCCCGGCAGGCGTTCATCCGATGTCGCCAGCGTCAGCTCGGTCAGGCGTTTGACACAGCCCAGCGCGATAAAGACCGGGAAGATAAAGATCAGCATGAAAGAAGAGACCATCACCTGACCGGCGGCGGCGCCTGCAACGACGCGCAAGGTATAAAGCGAGGCAAGCGTTGCAATGTCGATCCAGCGCATGCGCTTGAGTTTCAGCGAATAGGCAAGCGAGGTTGCCACGTAGATCGCGATCACCCCCAGAAATGCGGGACCAAGCAGCGCGCCCAGCCCTAAGGCCAGCACCAATAAGGCGGCGAATGTCACCATGCCGACACGTATCGGCACCGCGCCGCTTGCAAAGGGGCGGCGGCACTTTGTTACGTGCAGACGGTCAGCTTCAAGATCCAGAAGGTCGTTAACAATATATATCGACGATGCTGCTGCTGAAAACGCCGCCATTCCAAGCAGGACCATCAGGAAGGTCGATAGCCCGAACTGATGTGCTGCGATCATCGGCAGGAACAACAGGATGTTCTTGACCCACTGATGCGGCCTGAGCGCGCGGATCAGATCGCGCAGGCGCCAGCCACCGGGAAATAAAACAACGTTCTTGCCCGCCGCGCTCAGGCGGCTTTCAACGCCGCGCGGCTGACCTACGACAACTGCGTTTTCCGCCTTTTCCCAGATTGCCAGATCGACATGGGCGTCTCCGGCATAGTCAAAACCGTTTTCACCATGCGCCTCAATCAACGCCGCTGCCTTGGCGCGACCTTTGAGGTTGTTTTGACCATCTGAGGCCAAACTGGGGTGGGTAATCCCGTGGTCATGGGCCAGCTGATCGACCAGTGCCTTGTCGGACGCCGAGGCCAGATAGACATTGCGGCCTACCTTGATCGAACGCAAGGCAAGCGCTTTGACCTCCTCATTGACCGGCAATAAATCGGTGCGGATCTGGGCAATCTCGGCCAGCCGGCGCTTTAGAACCGCAGGTTTTGTGAAATACCGCAATGAGGCGCCGATCACCGCAAAAGGATCTTTGCCCAACCCGGCCCAAAAGCACTCAAACAACATATCCGTGCGCAGAAAGGTCCCGTCGACGTCCAATACAAGTGGTTTCGCATCAGCCATCTGAACGCGCTCCTAGTCCAACAAACACACAACCATCCGACAACAACTCAGGCGGGGTCAGGCACAGCCCCCGCGCCACGGTCCAGGCGGCAAGCACTTTGGGCACGTAAGCCCTTGTTTCGGCAAATGGGGGAACGCCGCCGTATTTCTTCACTGAGTTCTCTCCTGCGTTATATGCGGCCAGAACCATCGCCGGGTCCCGGTCGTATAGCCGCATCAATAGGTTCAAGTAAGCGACACCGCCCTTAATATTGTCGGGCGGGTGCGTGGCGTCAGTGACGCCAAAACGTTCTGCCGTCGCTGGCATCAGCTGCATCAGCCCTGATGCGCCTGCAGAGCTTAGCGCATCTTTGCGCCCGGCACTTTCAACGCTGATCACGGCCAAAACAAGAGCGGGCGAGACATCCGTGCCGATCGTGGCTTTCAGGATCTCAACACCATGTTCGCGCGCGATATCCTGCAATGCTTGCAAACGCGGAAAATCGACGCCCTTGCCTGCGGGCGGTTTTATCAGGATGTCCACTGCGGCCTTCAGGCGGCCGGGGCTTGCCTCGGTCAGATCGGGCGACAGCGAACCCCAGTACCAGGCGTAGGGCCCGGTGTCTGCATTGGGCTCGGGCGTTGACGCATCACTTTGTGGAGTGATCTGGGGGCGCGGGGCGATCTGAACCGTGATCCGGTTAACTGTCCCGGACGACGGCGGCTTGACGCGCTTAAAGGTGAAGTCGGGAAATGGTTTGGGGTCTTGGCCCCAAATCGGGCTCGCAAGAGCCAATACAATCAATGATCCTGTTACGAAGCTCCGCATTTTGCGGCTACCGCCCTGCCCCGTTGAGTTTTCTTAAGCGTGTTGTCCCAAAAAATCGGTCCTAACACCACCATTTAGACACCAAAATTAGTGGCAAAGAGGACATTTTTAACCGGTTTGGCCCTTGTTTTTCGACCGAGCAGTATTAACAAAATATTAATTTTCGTTCTATTTCAGTATCTTGATAAGTTTCCTCGTAGAAAATCGCGCCTGCCGAAAATTGTACTATCTGTGCCAAACTCTTGCCCCATTCGACCAGCTATATAGCGACATACCGAGACGGGGTCGGGCCAACTTGAGAGGCTGGTCAGACAGGAACCCGGCGAGGTGAGAGAGTAGAAACGAGCGTAACGAACCCTTTGGAGAATCACATGAAACTGTTCAAGCTTGCAAAAAATTTCCGTAACGACGAAGACGGCGCAGTCACCGTTGACTGGGTTGTTCTGACAGCCGCAATCGTTGGTCTGGGCATCGCTGTTCTGACTTCGGTCACCAGCGGCACAAAGACTCTGACTGAAAAAGTCTCAAACCAGCTGGGTAGCCAGACTATCAAGACTACGTTCTAATCGTCGGAACGACACAATAAAGAAGCCGCGCCTTTCGGGGCGCGGCTTTTTTTGTTGGATCAACAAGGCTCCGCTACCTTGTGATCGCGATCTGACCCGGATTTATCCGACCCAGGCGCCAGCTCCGCCAACTCAAAAAAGCTCAGGAACACGAAAGTTCCGTTCTGGTTCCGCTTTTCGGCCACAATCTATCGATACCAAGACCATGCAAGGACCGCGACGACACCGGGCCAGAGCGATCTGTTTGGAGGATTTTAAGATGCGCAATTTGAACGCGTTTGCCAAAGACGAAGACGGAGCAGTGACAGTCGATTGGGTTGTTCTGACAGCCGGTGTTATCGGGATCACCCTTGCGGGTCTTTCCGTGATGACGAGCGGAACAAAGAGCCTGACCGAAACCATCAGCAGCGAAGTGGCCGGACGGTCTGTGTCCGCTACTTTCTAAGAAATACCGCCGGGGAATTCCAAGAGATCGCGAGATCCCCGCAACAGCCTTGGTGACGTCAGTTCGGCGTTCTGAACCAAGACTGAGAATACTGGGCGCATGACTACAGGGTCATGCAAAAAGGGTGAAAGGAAAAGCGATGCGTATCGTTTTTGGATTTGTATTACTGCTGGGCATTGGGCTTGCTGGTGGCGCTGTATATATGGCCCAAGGCTATGTTGGTGCGCAACGAGCGGCCCTCGAGCAGGAACGCGCGGCACGTGCCGCTCAGGTTCCGCTGGTCGAGCTGTTTATCGTGAACAAGCAGATGTCTTATGGTGAACTTCTCACCAAGGAAGACGTCTCGTTGGTCAAATGGCCCGAGAATGCAATCCCCGAAGGTTCTTATCAGGACCCGGTCGCATTGTTCGGCGAGCGTGAAGCTGATCTGCGCACTGTCCTTCGCCGCATGGAAAAAGACGAAGCCGTCCTTGCAGTAAAAGTAAGCGACCCCGGACAGGATGCCGGACTTACCTCACGGCTCCAAAAGGGTATGCGGGCATTTGCCATCAAGGTTGACGTCACTTCCGGTGTTTCGGGCTTCTTGCGCCCTGATGACAAGGTCGACGTCTATTGGACCGGCAATGCCAACACTCAGGAATTCACCAAGCTGATCGAAGCGGGAGTCAAAATCATCGCCATCGATCAGACGGCGGATGCTGAACGCAATACTGCAACGATTGCACGCACCGTCACGGTCGAGATTTCTCCGCGTCAGGTTGCCACTTTGGCACAGGCCCAATCCTCGGGCCGCCTGACACTGTCGCTTGTCGGCGCCGGGGACGATACTGTCGCCCAGTCGATCCAGATTGATCAAAATGGGTTGCTTGGCCTTAAGGAAGAAAAGATTGTCGAGCGTCAGGTGGAGAAGGTCTGCACGATCAAGACACGCCGCGGCGCCGAGGTTCTGGAAATCCCGATCCCTTGCACCAACTAATCGGCCAGAAATTGCAGGGCGCGCACCACCGGATATGGGGTGCGCGCCTTTGTTTTTTGCTAGGTCTGGGAAGTGTTGCGACTTATCCACACGAATTGTTTCCTCCAAGCTCATGATTCTTGATTAAAAATCCGTTTTCGCGCATGGTTCAGCCAAAGGGGGCGATATGACCCCCAGAGCAGGCGTGATCAGAGAGGCAAGATCACAATGAAATTGAAGTCAGTTATTACAGCGGCCTGTTTTGGTGCGGCACTCGCCACCATGACAGTTACTTCGGCCCCGGCCGAGACTCTTCGTATTATGCGCGGTGCCTCGTCGGGTGCGCTTCACGTCCCCATGAACCGGGCTGTGGTGGTCGAAAGTGACACGCCCTTTGCCGAACTTTCGGTCGCAAACCCGGGCATCGCCGATATCTCGACCCTGTCCGATCGCACTATCTATGTTCTGGGCAAGGCGCCGGGGCGTACGTCTTTGACGCTTTTGGGTCCCGATGGCCGATTGATCACTAACGTCGAAGTTCAGGTCACGCCTGACATTGCAGAGTTTAAAGAACGTATTCGGCAGATCCTGCCGGGCGAACAGATCGAAGTTCGCACCGCAAATGACGGCATTGTCCTGTCTGGTACCGTGTCCAGCACGGCGCGGCTGGACCGCGCACTGGATCTGGCCGAGCGTTATGCGCCTGAGCGGGTTTCGAACCTTATGGTCGTAGGCGGCAATCAGCAGGTCATGCTCAAAGTTCGCTTTGCCGAGATGCAGCGTAGCGTTCGCAAGAAACTGTCAGGCAGCCTTGGCATCCGCGGCACAGTTGCCGGCGGCAACCTGGGCGTCGCCGGAGGCTCGCAAACCCTTTCCGGCAATACTGCGGCCACGGCCGCTCTGGCAGGTACCCCGCCCGGCGTAAACACCAATAGCGGCGCGTTGCTTCTGGGTCTGAACGCCGGTGCCGTTCGTCTGGGCGTTCTTCTGGAAGCTCTTGAAACAAAAGGTGTAATTCGCACTCTTGCCGAACCGAACCTGACTGCTCTTTCGGGTCAGGAAGCCAAATTTCTGGCCGGCGGCGAATACCCTGTCCCGGTTAGTCAAAACAACGGCACTGTCGCGGTTGAATATAAGCCCTTCGGTATCACGCTTAACTTTACGCCGCGTGTTGTTGACAAGGACATCATCAATCTGACCATGAATGCCGCCGTCAGCTCGCTTGACCCGGCAAGTGGCTTTACAGGTAACGGCTTTACGATTGCCGCCTTCAAGCGGCGCGAAACTGAAACCACGGTTGAGATGCGCGATGGCGAAAGCTTTGCAATTGCGGGTCTTTTGCAGGACGACTTTCGTGATCTGAACGGTCAGGTTCCGTGGCTGGGTGACATCCCCGTTCTGGGTGCCTTGTTCCGCAGCGCGGAATACGAACGCAACCAGACCGAGCTGGTGATCATCATTACGCCTTACCTGGTTACGCCGACACGTGGCGAAGCGCTGGCGCTTCCAACTGATCGTGTTCGGCCCCCCACCGAGAACGAGCTTTTTCTCTTTGGTAAGGTTGCCGGCAAGAAAAAGGCCCAAAAGGGCGCTGCCGCCGAAGTCGCCAAGCAGGACTTTAGCGGCTCTTATGGCTATGTTCTGGACTGATGAGGATTTCCCCCATGTATAAGTTCCTTGCTACGGCCAGCCTTCTGGCCATCTCGGCATGTACCGAAAAAGCAACCGGTGCAAACCCGGCCTTTGCCAGTTGGAACCGCGAAGCGGGCGCATTCGTTGACGTCCGCGATCCGGGGTTTGGGGAAAGCACCCAGAACAACATTCAGATCCAGACGGGTCAGAAGAGCTATACGGTTGGTTTGGCCAAGCGGTTCGCCGCAGAAGTTCCGCCAACCATCAATTTCGCGTTCAACAGCGCGGCTTTGGACAATAACGCCCGGCTGATCCTGCGCGAGCAGGCACAGTGGATCCGTCAGTTCCCCGAAGTTCGCTTCCGCGTTTATGGCCACACCGATCTGGTCGGCTCGAACGCCTATAACAAACGCCTTGGTTTGCGGCGCGCCCAAGCTGTGGTTGCATATTTTGCAAGTCTCGGGATCAGCCGTTCGCGGGTCGAAGCCGTTGCATCATTTGGTGAAACTCAGCCTCTGGTCCTGACCCAGGACAAAGAACGTCGCAACCGGCGGACCGTCACACAAGTGACTGGTTTCGTTAGAAATCACCCCGGCGTTCTGAACGGTAAGTACGCAGCGGTCATTTTCCGCGACTATGTTGCCAGCGCGGCCGAGACTTCCACGCTTTCGGGCGGTGGTCTTGCCCCAACTCAGTAAACAATACTGCTAAAAAAGTACGATTAAGCTTTTTTAGCCCAATTGTTGCCTAGATTACCCGTCAAAGTCTTCAAAAGAAGCAGGTTTGCGATCAAACGAATCGCGTACGGGCAATCGTGGTGTGGGGCCGAAAGCAGTTAAGGTTCCATGCGTCTTGCGGTGTCCGTGATTGGAAGGACTAGAGGCATGACGAGTAACGCAGTATTGCAGCCAGAACCGGCACCGATCGTGGCATGCACGATCTCTCGCGATCTGGAAAACTTCGATCTTTTGATCGAAGACATGGAGGTTGAGCTTGGCGAAAGCTGGGGCGACCTAAGTTTTGCTGATGCCGCTCAGTTCCTGATGCAGCCAGATGCTGAAAGCCTTGAATTTGTTGCCATCGCGGTCGATGACGACGACGAAAAAGATCTGGCGATGATCGGCGAGTTGATCACCATGGCGAAAGCCAAGGGTATTCGGGTGATCCTGATTGCTGAAGAGGTCAGCCCGATCGCGCTTCACCAGCTGTTGCGCTTTGGCGCCGATGATTTTGTCCCCTACCCTCTACCTGAAAACGAGTTGCACCAGGCTGTCGAACGGCTGCGAACCGCATCGGCGAAAGTCGAAGAAGAGCCGGACGTTCCAGACGAAATGCAGACCAAAATTCGCGCAACGGGTGACCGTAGTGCCGTGGTTTTGCCGGTCCACGGCATGGCCGGGGGCACGGGCGCGTCTACGTTTGCCGCAAATCTGGCCTGGGAGCTGGCAAATCTGGGGGGCGACAAGGCTCCGCGGGTCTGTCTTTTGGACCTTGATCTGCAGTTTGGGTCGATATCGACCTACCTCGATTTACCGCGCCGCGAGGCGGTCTATGAGTTGCTTTCACAAGCCACGTCGATGGACAGCGACAGCTTTATGCAGACGCTGCTGACCTACAACGAAAAGCTGCATGTGCTGACCGCTCCTTCCGAGTTGCTACCACTAGATCTGGTAGACCCGGAGGAAATATCACACATCATCGAGGTGGCTCGAACCAACTTCGACTATGTCGTGATTGACATGCCTTCAACGCTGGTCAGCTGGACCGAAACGATTTTGAACGAGGCGCATGTTTACTTTGCGACGCTTGAGCTCGACATGCGTTCGGCACAAAACACGTTGCGGGTTTTGCGCGGGCTGAAGGCCGAAGAGCTTCCCTATCAAAAGCTGCGCTTTGTCTTGAACAGGGCGCCAAAGTTTACGGACCTCAACGGCAAGACACGCGTTAAGCGCCTGGCTGAAAGTCTGGATATCAAGATCGAAGTTCAATTGCCCGACGGCGCCAAAGCCGTGTCTCAGGCGTGTGATCACGGTGTGTCGCTTGCCGAAAGCGCACCCAAAAATCCACTCCGCAAAGAAATTCAGAAACTGGCCCAGTCGATTCACGAAACCAACGTGGCCGAGGCCGCCGCCGGATAATGACGAGTATAGGATCGCAGCATGTTTTCACGTTATAAAAAGCCGGGTGCGCCGGGCGCCGCAGGAAGGCTTCCCGCGCCGACGCCCGAGAGCAAAACCGCTGCGCCCGCGCCTCAGCCGGCGGACACACCAAAGGTGATGCGCCGCCCGTCATCGGCGGCTCCGGCCACTGCGGCGCCTCAGGACAAAGAGAAAAAGCGCAAAGAGCGACTGGGCGAGATCAAGGTTGAGCTGCACAAGCGGCTGTTGGAAAACCTGAACCTTGCGGCACTTGAAAATGCCGCCGAGAATGATCTGCGTCAGGAAATTATCGCAATTTCCGCCGAAGCGCTGGAAGATATGAGCATCGTTCTGAACAGGGACGAGCGCGCAATCCTCAACCAGGAACTGTTTGACGAAGTTACGGGCCTTGGCCCGCTTGAGCCGCTTTTGAAAGACGACACCGTCAACGATATTCTGGTCAATGGCCCCAAGCAGATCTTTATTGAACGCGCCGGTAAGTTGGAAGTCAGCGACATCACGTTCAAAGATGAAAAGCATCTGCTTAGGATCATCGACAAGATCGTTTCGGCCGTTGGTCGCCGGGTCGACGAATCCAATCCTTATGTGGACGCCCGTCTGGCTGATGGTTCGCGTTTCAACGCGATGGTCCCGCCGGTTGCGGTTGACGGATCGCTGGTTTCGATCCGTAAGTTTAAGAAAGAAAAGCTGGCCATCGATGATTTGGTCAAGTTTGGCGCCTTTAACGAAGAAATGGCCGCCTATCTTCAGGCTGCGGTTTCAACCCGCCTGAACGTCATCGTCTCGGGTGGTACCGGTTCGGGTAAAACGACCACGCTGAACGCGCTTTCGTCGTTCATCGATAACTCCGAACGCATCCTGACGATCGAGGATACGGCCGAACTTCAGCTACAGCAGCTGCACGTCGGACGGATGGAAAGCCGCCCGCCCAACGTCGAAGGCAAGGGCGCTGTTTCCCAGCGTGACTGTCTGAAAAACGCCCTGCGGATGCGCCCGGACCGGATTATCGTCGGCGAAACGCGCGGCGAAGAAGTTATCGACATGCTTCAGGCGATGAACACCGGCCACGATGGATCAATGACCACGATCCACGCCAACTCGGCCCGTGATGGCGTCAGCCGACTTGAGAACATGATCGCGATGGCCGGTATCGACATGCCGATCAAGGCCGTGCGCTCGCAGATCGCATCGGCTGTGAACCTGATCGTGCAGGCCAGCCGCCTGCAGGACGGCTCGCGCCGTATGACCTCGATCACAGAGATCACCGGCATGGAAGGTGACGTCATCACCATGCAGGAAATCTTTCGGTATCAGCGCACCGGCCTTACGCCCGACAACAAGATCATCGGGCACTTTACGGCGACGGGCGTTCGTTCGCACTTTTCGGATCGTTTCAAAATGTGGGGCTACGATCTTCCTCCAACTATCTTTGAACCAATGGCGGCGGAGTAAATCATGTCCATTAGTGCAGAACCGATTATCTACGGCCTGATCTTTCTGGCCGTTCTGGCACTTGTCGAAGGCCTGTACCTGACCGTATTCGGCAAATCGATCAGCCTTAACAACCGCGTAAACCGGCGCCTTGATCTGCTAGAAAAGGGCGCGGGACGCGAAGAGGTGCTTGAGCAGCTCCGCAAGGAGATGAGCCAGCACCTCAAGGCGAAAAAGATCCCGATCTATTCGTTGCTTGCGGCCAAGGCGCAAAAGGCAAACATCGCCTTCTCGCCGTCGCAACTCTTTATGATCATGGGGCTTTTGTCGGTCGTTGCCTTTGTGGGCCTGACCGTCGGGACCGCCGCATCTGGGCCGGTCCGGCTTCTTGTGTCCTCGCTTATGGGCGTGGGCGCGGTTTACATCTGGGTCAACAACAAGGCCAAAAAACGCATGTCGATGATCGAAGAACAACTGCCTGACGCGGTTGAACTTATGGTGCGTTCGCTGCGCGTAGGACACCCGTTCTCATCGGCCGTGTCGATCGTTGCAAAAGAAGTGCCCGACCCTCTTGCATCCGAGATGGGCGTGATCGCCGACGAAAGCGCGTATGGCCGCGACGTGGGCGAGGCGCTCAAAGCGATGGCCGAACGCATGGACATGCAGGATTTGCGCTTTCTGGCGGTGGCTGTGACCATTCAGCAAACATCGGGTGGTAACCTGGCCGAGATCCTGGATGGTCTGGCAAAGGTGATCCGTGCACGTTTCAAGCTGTTCCGCCGCGTCAAGGCGATCACCGCCGAAGCCAAATGGTCGGGCATGTTCCTTTCGGTCTTTCCGCTTGGCGCATTGGTCATGATCAACGTGATCCAGCCCAACTATTACGACGAGGTTATGGATACCGCCGTCTTTATCCCGGCGGCGCTGGTTGTTGCGGCCTTCCTTGTGGCGAACATCTTTGTGATGCGCTCACTTGTGAACATCAAGGTTTGAGGATCCGATCATGGAATTCATCGACACAATCAACACGCTTTTGACCAACAATCTGGGTCCGTTTGGCCCGCTTATCGTGGTCGGAATTCTGGGCCTTATGCTGATTGGCGTGGCGCTGCCATTGATGCTGAACCAAAAAGCAGACCCGCTGGAAAAACTCAAGCGTTCGAACCAGGCATCCAGCAGCACGATAACCGGCGAAAAGCTGAGGTTTGAGTCCAAGAAAGACAAGCTTGAGAAATACTCGAACTTTCTGGAACCGCAGGACGAAGAAGAATACTCGGCCGTTCGCCTTAAACTTTTGCAGGCGGGCTACAAGCACAAGACCGCCGTTCGAACCTATCACTTTGCACAGTTTGCTCTGGGTCTGGGCTTACTGGCGCTTGGCCTGATTTATACGCTGGTCCTGAAAGGCGGCGGGGAAGAGACGACGACGCAAAGCATGATGCTAACGACCCTTTTGCCCGCTGTCGTTGGATACATGGCCCCCAAATTCTGGGTCAACAAGCGCGTGAATGAACGCAAAACCGCGATTGAAAACGGCTTTCCGGATGCGCTGGACATGATGCTGGTTTGCGTCGAGGCTGGCCAATCTCTGGATCAGTCGATCATCCGCGTTGCGGCCGAACTTAAGGCCGGCTTCCCGGCTTTGGCCGAAGAATTTGAGATCGTGGCACATGAAAGCAAGGCCGGTAAAGACAAGGTCAACGTTCTGCGTGACATGGCCGAACGCGCCGGCGTTCAGGATGTGGGATCGTTCGTGACGGTTCTGATCCAGTCGGCCACCTTTGGTACATCGATTGCCGATGCGCTGCGGGTCTATGCCGCCGAAATGCGCGACAAACGGGTTATGAAGGCCGAAGAAGCGGCCAACAAACTACCGACAAAGATGACGCTGGCCACGATGATGATGACAGTGCCGCCGCTTCTGATTATCCTGATCGGACCATCGATTTATTCGATCTATGAGACACTGCAGAATGTGAACTTCTAACGATGCGACACGCCGCGCTTTTGTCCTTGATGCTGTTTGTTGCCGCCTGTCAGTCGACCGGCGGCAATCGGCTTTCGGCGACCCAGGAACCTTCGGGTGTAATGCGTGGTGCCAACGCCGAAGAAAACATGTTGATCGGTCACCAACTGATGGACGAGGCTCAGTATGACGATGCGCTCAAGGCCTATTACCGCGCCGCCGGCCAAAAGGGGCTAACGGTTGACGTTCTGGCCGCTCTTGGTTCGGCTAACCTTAGAATGGGGCGCCTTGGCCCGGCCGAACAGCTTTTGCGTCAGGCCGTCGATGCTGACCCCGAATTCACCCCGGCATTGAATAATCTGGGAGTTGTGCTGATGGAAAAAGATGAAACCAGCGAAGCACTTGGCTATTTTCGCAGTGCCTATGCGCTGGATAGTGGCACAAGTGACGAAATTCGTAATAATTTGCGCTTGGCACTCGCAAAATTTGAAAATTCTGCGTACCATGAGCCTAAGAATGAAAGTGAATTTGCTTTGGTGAGTTACGGAGGCGGTGACTATCGCCTGAAGAAGAAGCCATAAAGCAGATCAGAGACGAGCAGTAAAAGGACGCAAAAAATGCGCCGACCTATCCTTGTGATCCTGTGCCTTGCCGGTGCAGTTGCCCTTTCGGCCTGTGAAAAGTCGAAGAAGGCAGATGTTGAACGGGCGTTGGATGACATCAATGTCATCGACGAGTCCAATCTGAACGATATTATGCTGACTGTGGCCGACGCTGACGAGGCGGTCTCGTATTTCGAGCGTGCCATCAAAGGCAAGCCAGATCGCGTTGATCTGCATCGTGGCCTTGGAAAGTCGCTGGTGCGTGCCAAGAAACCGGCCGAAGCGGTTGGCGTCTGGACCAAGGTGGCACACGGGCCCGATGGCACCGACGAAGACCGCGTCTATCTGGCCGATGCGCTGATCCGTATTGGTGAATGGGACAAGGCCGAGGCCGAGCTGGACAAGATCCCGCCGACCTTTGAGACATTCCGGCGCTACCGCCTTGAGGCGATGGTCGCGGATTCCAACAAGGAATGGAAAAACGCCGACAGCTTTTATGAAACCGCCGTTGGCCTGACAACAAAGCCCGCCGGTGTTCTGAACAACTGGGGCTATTCCAAACTGACGCGCGGCGATTTCAAAGATGCCGAGACGCTGTTTGGTCGCGCGATCCGTTATGACAACAACCTCTTTACCGCCAAGAACAACCTGGTACTGGCCTTGGGCGCCCAGCGTAAATACGACCTGCCCCTGATTGAGATGACCCAGACCGAGCGCGCGCAGCTTTTGCACACGATGGCCCTTTCGGCGATCAAGAAAGGCGATGTGGCGACCGGTAAGGGGCTTTTGAAAGAGGCGATCGACACCAACCCGCAGTATTTCGAAGCCGCTGTGCGCAGCCTTCGGGCACTGGAAAACAACGTCTCGAACTGATGGCCCTTACAGCGACGTCCGCCCTTTGGTTCCTGCCCTTCGTGCTGCCTATCTGTATCTGGGTGGCGTGGAGCGACATGAAGTTCATGAAAATCCCCAACAAGGCGGTTCTTGCCCTGTTGGGGGTGTTTCTGATCGTCGGGCTGATCGCGCTGCCGTTCACGGGCTACCTCTGGAGGCTGCCGCATATCGTGGTGATCCTTGCGATCGGATTTGTGGCAAACATGGCTGGGCTTTTGGGCGCAGGTGACGCCAAGTTCGCCGCCGCCATGGCGCCTTTCGTGGCTTTGGGTGACGCGGTTTTGTTCATGTATCTCTTTGCGGCCGCACTTTTGGCGGCCTTTGCAGTGCACCGTATCTTTCGGGCAATCCCGGCCGTGCGCCGCGCTACGCCCCAATGGGCCTCGTGGACATCGCGAAAATTTCCAATGGGTCTGGCCCTTGGATCGTCGCTGGCTTTTTACCTGCTGGCAGGTGTCCTAAGGTAGCCGGCTACTTGGCGATCTTATAAAGAATATAAAGCCTGTTTCGGTCTACCTCGATCAGATCGTCAGTGCCGCGCTTTTCCAAATCCTCAAGAATGTCATGGCGCACTTTGTCGGCCATCGGACAAACAGGAACCACGACATAATCGGCTTGCTCAAGCCCGGGAAGGCCGCCGTAGTACCAAGGCGCTCCGTTGGCTGTCGGGTTAATCTTGTCGCTATACATCCAGAGTGACGGCAAAAGATCGGTCATGAAAAAGGTGTTGCCTTGGGCATACCCGGTCTCTTCAAGTTTGCGCGCGATACTTTCCATCCACGCGACCGTGCCCAGTTCCAGAGCGCAAAACGGCAGTTCTTCGCCCTTGATCTTTGCCAGCGGATCGCGCTTTGCGCGATCAGAATAGGCTTCAAAGACCTGCCCCGGCCCATCGTCACGGGTTGTAATATTCACGGTCACGGCGCGTGGCTGAAATAGCTGAAGGTCACTGTGACGTTCCCAGCGCGACAACAGCGGCGTGAATTTGGACGTGTCTTCGGCCATATGGCGGAACGGGCTATAGACAAGGTTCAGGAACGACGGCGCGCCGGCCATCAAAACCGCAACCCCGGTGTAGTTCAAAGCACGGCGCATGTTCCATCCAAAGCCGTTGACGACATCGGCGGCAGGACGAAAAGCAAAGATCAAGATCGCCAGAAGCCACAGCCATTGTGGGTCATTTCCAAAGTTCTGATAGGTGACATAGATGAACCCCGGCACCAGTAACAGAAGGACGAGACCGCCAATACGTTGGCGCGATTGCCGCATCAGAATGACGCTGAGAAACAGCATCATCGTGCCTGCCATATAGGCCGGGGCACCGACAACTACGCGCAAATCACCCGAGGGCGCGGCGCGCGCGCCAGAGGTGGCGACCTCTAGCAGGTCATCCATATAGGCGCCCCAGTATCCAAACCCGCCATAGAGCGTCATCGCCGCCGCCACGACCAGTCCTGCGCCCAGCGCAAAGAGAATTGCCCGATACTGGGCGCGCAAAATCATTGCGATCAGAACGACCGGCGCGAAGGAGACGAAATAGGTGATCTTCAGAAGCGCCAATGCGCCCATGCAAAGTCCGATGATGACCCCGTCGACCACCTGATTTGTGCGCCATTTAGCGGGCAAAACGGCCAGCGCGATTGCGATGAACGACAGCATCCAGGCAAAGCGGTTGTAATGCATGGACAAGGAAATCGATTGTTCGGCCTCGCCATGTACCAGCGCCAGGGGAAGCACCATAACAAAACCGCCAAACAGATAAGCTAGGGGCGTGCTCAGGCGGCTGGAACCAACCCAGGCGACCGCCGGCAGGACGATGAGGGCCACGGTGATCTGAGCCAGAAGAAAAGCCATGCCAAAACCAAATCCCGCCCAGACAAAGGCCGAGATCGGGGCGAAAGCCAGAATTCCGATGGGGGTTACAAAGTCTAGGTGCGGAAGCTCGCCCTGCGCCATGCGCAACACGATATCCAAAAGGTGCAGCGTGTCGCCTTCGTGCTTGGAAATATAGATCCCGCCCTTCAGAACCGACACGCCTCCCAACACTACGACGATAGCGAATAGAAAAAGGGTCAAAACCCATGGATTTGGTTTGCTCATCACTGCCCTCTTGCCCTTTTTTTGCCATGTTAACCGGGCAAACTCTGCGATGCAAAAGCCGTTTTTGGAATAATCTGCGCAAAGCAGCGTTTTCGGCGCAACCGGTGCGAAATTTGAGATAAAGAGCAGGTCAAATTATGAATATGGAAGCTCCCCCAGCCGGGGTTACCCCGCCGCCACAGCCCAAAAGCCTCCAAGAGGTCGGGCTGACGATGGTGATGATGCGCGACATCCTTCTTAAGACGATGTTCCGCATGAACCTTGAGCAGGTCGGGCAGTTGAGCAAGGTTATGGCGCTGCCAATTCCCTTGCTGCAGGAATTGATGGATATCGCGCGCGACCAAAAGCTGGTGCAGGCGATGGGTACGATGAGCGCGACAGCCTCATCCGAAATGGGCTACCAGCTAAGTGATGCAGGCAAGGCGCGGGCGCTGGATGCGCTCAGCCAGTCTGAATACTATGGCTCCCTGCCCGTTCCGCTTGAGGATTATCAGGCGCAGGTTAAACGCCAGTCGATCAAGAATATCATGCTGGACCGGCAAAAGCTGATGGGTGCGATGGGGCATCTGATCCTGCCGGACGAGCTTTTGGACCATTTGGGCCCTGCGGTCGGGTCGGGTCGTTCGATCCTGATGTATGGCCCGCCGGGCAACGGTAAATCGTCAATCTCGAACGGTATTCGCGACGCTTTGGGCGATCGCATCTATATCCCGCGCGCGATCGAATACTCGGGTCAGGTGATCACCGTCTTTGACCCGATCGTTCACAACGAAGTGCCCGACGAAGCCGAAGACCCGACCGCCCTGCGCCGCACCGCGCGGCGCTATGACCGGCGCTATGTCTATTCCGAACGCCCGTCGGTCATCACCGGTGGTGAGCTTTCGCTGTCGATGCTGGATCTGGTCTATAACCCCACGGCGCGGACATATCAGGCCCCGCTGCAGCTGAAATCGTCGGGCGGCATCTTTATCGTCGACGATCTTGGCCGTCAGGAAGAACCACCTCAGGCGCTCGTCAACCGCTGGATCGTTCCGTTGGAAGAAGGCAAGGATATCCTTGCGCTTCAGTCGGGCGAAAAGTTCGAAGTTCCCTTTGACACGCTGGTCGTGTTCTCAACCAACTTCCATCCGAACGATATTTTCGATGGCGCGGCTTTGAGGCGGATCTTTTTCAAGATCAAGATCGATGGACCTTGTCAGGCGGACTTCCTCAAGATCTTTGCGATGGTTGCGCGCAAGCGCAAGATGCCGCTGGACGAGGCGACACTGGTCTACCTGATGAAGGAAAAATACCCGACGATCGAAAACAACTATGCCAACTATCAGCCGATCTTTTTGATCGATCAGATCATTTCGATCTGCGAGTTCGAAGGCATCCCCTATCAGATGCGGCCCGATCTGGTTGATCGCGCATGGGCGAACATGTTCGTCAAGCAGGAAGCCATCGCGCATTGAACCCGACACTGGTTGGCGGGACACCTTTCGAAGGGTGGCCCGCCGCCACTGGACCTTTGGCGCAAAAGAATGACACTGCGGGGCATGACCGCCCTGCCCCCTCCCTTTACCAACTGGTTTGCCAAGAATGGCTGGCGCGTGCATCCGCATCAGCAGGCCATGCTGGATCGCGCGGCGAACCGTGCGCTTTTGCTGATCGCACCAACCGGCGGCGGTAAAACTCTGGCCGGGTTTTTACCCACGTTATCCGAACTTTACGAGGATAATAGCCCGGGCCTTCACACGCTCTACATCTCACCGCTCAAGGCGCTTGCCGCCGACATAAAGCGCAATTTGCGGCGCCCGGTCGAAGAGACGGGGCTTGATATTCGCATTGAAGATCGCACCGGCGACACCAGTCAGACCCAGCGCCGGAAACAACGCGCCGACCCGCCGCACATCCTGTTGACGACGCCTGAAAGCCTGGCGCTGCTTTTGTCTTACGAGGACGCACCGCGCATGTTTTCCGGGCTGTCGCGCGTGATCGTTGACGAGATCCATGCGCTGGCAGATTCCAAGCGTGGCGATCAGTTGATGCTGGCGCTGGCGCGTCTGCAAACGCTGGCGCCGGGGATGCGCCGCGTCGGGCTGTCGGCCACGGTCGAAGACCCCCAAGCCATCGCGCGGTTTCTGGCCGTTCATCCCGAACCTTGCGAGGTTCTGTTGGCCGACCCCGGCCCCGACCCCGATATTGCGATGCTGCATACAGATCAGCCGCCGCCATGGTCGGGCGGTGGCGGCGGCTATGCGATAGGCGCGGTTATGGCCGAGATCAAAAAGCACAAGACAACCCTGATCTTTCACAACACCCGCGCTCAGGCCGAGATCTTCTTTCACAACCTTTGGCTGGCCAATGATGAAACGCTGCCCATCGGCATCCACCACGGATCGCTGGATCGCGAGCAGCGCCAGAAGGTCGAGGCAGCGATGGTGGCGGGTCAGTTGCGCGCTATCGTCTGCACCGGAAGCCTCGATCTGGGGATCGACTGGGGCGATGTTGATCTGGTGATCCAGATCGGCGCGCCCAAGAACGTCAAGCGGCTGGTCCAGCGGATCGGCCGGGCCAACCATCAGTATAACGCGCCCTCCAAGGCGCTTTTGGTGCCGGCCAACCGGTTCGAGGTGGTTGAATGCGTGGCCGCACTTGAGGCCGTGCGCGCCCGTGATCTGGACGGCGATCCACGGGGTCCGGGGCCGCGCGACGTTCTGTGTCAACACATCCTGATCCGTGCCGCGGCCGGCCCGTTTGACGCAGAGGCACATTTCGCCGAAACGACAAAAGCCGGCAATTTCGCCGATCTGACCCGCACGGAATTTGACGACTGTCTGGAGTTCTGTGCAACCGGCGGATACGCCTTGCGCGCTTATGATCGCTGGCAAAGGCTTATGCAGCGACCCGACGGGATGTGGCAATTGCGCGACCCGCGCGCCGCTCAGCGGATCCGCATGAATATCGGCACGATACAGAACACCGACACGCTTAAGGTTCGGTTTCGCGGCCATGGCAAGGCGCTGGGTGAGATCGAGGAAACCTTTGCCGCGTCGCTTTCGCAAGGCGACACTTTCCTGATCGGTGGGCGGATCGTTCGCTATGAGGGGCTGCGCGAAATGACGGTCGAGGTCAGCAAAAGTTCCTCGCGCCGTCCGCGTGTGGCGGCCTTTATGGGCACCAAGTTTTCGACCTCGACCCAGTTGTCACAGCGCGTTTTGCGGATGTTTCAACAGGAAAGCTGGCCTGAGTTGCCAGACCACACTGCCGAATGGCTGGCGCTTCAGCGACAGGTCTCACGCCTGCCCGAACCCGGGCGGCTTTTGGTCGAAAGCTTTCCGCATGAGGGGCGCCAGCACACATGTGTTTACGGTTTTGCCGGGCGCAACGCGATGCAGACGCTTGGCCTGTTGCTGGCGCGCCGCATGGAAGAGCTGGGTCTTGATCCGCTGGGATTTGTGGCAACCGATTACGCGCTTTTGATCTGGGGCCTTGAGGAACTTGTTGATCCTGAACCACTTTTTTCCGCGGACAACCTGCGCGACGGCTTGGATACCTGGCTGGCGGGCAATGCCGTGATGAAGCGAACGTTCCGGTCGGCGGCCGTAATTGCAGGGCTGATCGAGCGTAATACGACCACCGCGCGCAAAAGCGGGCGGCAGGCAACTTTCAGCTCGGACATCCTTTATGACACGCTGCTAAAGTATGACCCCGATCACCTGATGATGCAGATTACCCGCGACGAGGCGTTGCGCGGGCTGGTCGATTTTGGGCGGATCGAAGAGATGCTGGCACGCACCGCGGGGCACATCGATCACATAAGGCTGGACCGCGTTCCACCGCTGGCTGCGCCGCTTTTGCTGGAGGTCGGGCGCGTCCCCGTCAAAGGCGCCGCCGAAGAGCGGTTGTTGGCAGAAGAAACTCAGCGGCTGATGACAACCGCCGGCATCGCAGGTTTGGGCGAAGGCTGAAACCAAATCGCCCGCAACACCCGGTTCGCGCTTGAAACCCGCGCCACAGCAGGTCAAGAACAAACTATGAACGGGTATGGCTTTACACTTGCCGGGGCTGAACTGACCGCCTGCGCGTCAGGTGCGCTTTGGTGGGCCGATCGGCATCTGCTTTGTTTCTCGGATCTGCATCTGGGCAAGGCCGAGCGGACGGCGCGCCGCGGTGGGGCGATGCTGCCGCCATATGAAACGCAGGATACGCTGGCCCGGGTCGAGGCGGACATTCGCGCCTGTAACGCCACGACCATCGTGTGCCTTGGCGACAGCTTTGATGATCTTACCGCCGCCGATAGCCTGAGCGAGGATGAACGCCTGTGGCTGACGCGGCTTCAGGCCGGGCGGCGATGGGTCTGGATCGAAGGCAATCATGACCCCGGGCCGCTGGATTTTGGCGGCACGCATCTGGCCGAACTGCACACCCCGCCCTTGGCCTTTCGCCACATCGCGCGACCGGGTGCCAGTGGGGAAGTGTCAGGGCACTATCACCCCAAAGTTACCCTGCGCACCCGCGGGCGCGGCGTGTCGCGGCCCTGTTTTCTGATCGACAGTGATCGCGTGATTTTACCAGCCTACGGCACTTACACAGGCGGTCTGCACAGTGAAACGCCGGTTCTGTCAAACCTGATGCGCACCGAAGCACTGGCGGTTCTGACGGGCAATCAGGCGCATGCAATGCCGATGCCGCGTGCGCTTGACCAAGGCTCAGACGAGGCCTGATTTTTTCAGACCCATGCGGTACTTGGGTCCCACCGGCAGGCGGGTTCCATCCTTCAGGCACAGCGTGTCGCGCCCCTTGGTCGTTTCAACCGACCTGATCGCGCCATAGCTGACCCAGTGCGAGCGATGCACGCAGAGGCCGGAAACAGGTTCCATTTCCGTGATGGCGTCCGAAAAGCGCATAAGCAGGCGCTCTTTCGTGCCGTCGACAAAGTAGACAATGACATAGTGGTCTTCGACGGTCAGCCGCGTGATCGGCTGATCCTGATGGTGCTCAAGCCGGCGCAACAGGCGCGGCGCCGCGGCATCAGGCGGGCAATCAAGGCCCATCATCCTGCGAATTGCCAGCACTGCGGTAAAGACCAGCGTGCTGAGGATAAAGAGGTACCAAAGGCCACCTGCGTTGGCGTTGGGCGGTTGCAAAAGCCCGCGCGTCACCAAAATGATCGGGGAAAAGATCACGCCGAAAACCACCGGCATGCCCAGCATGAACTGGGTTGTTCCAGGCGGGCTGCCCAACGCCTGAAAGAGCGCCCGCAGCGCGTTTGCAATCAGGATCGACAGGCCAAGTAGCACGAACCAATAGGTGACGCGGGTGATCGGCGTGTGGTCCGTAAAGCTGCCAAAGGGACCGGCAACACCGACCAGCACCGCCGCGATACCCCAGACGGCAAGCGTCAGTGGTGCAAAGCCCCAGCGCTTGAGTGTCAAAAGAAAACGTTCTTTCATAGAACTATCTGGCATAACCCCAATGTCAGATCAGGCCCGCCTGCTGTGCATGGCCGCGAAACCCTCGGCTGACCGGAACACGAGCACTGTCCGACGTGACCAAAAACAGCCGGCCCTTTTCACGCGCCACGCCCACGACGGCCCTTTTGGCGACCCAGTGCGAGCGGTGAACTCTTACGCCTTCGACACCCTGCAATTCGTCTATTGCATCGGAAAAACGCATCAAAACAGGCCTAACATCGCCGGATGTCAGGTGAATATCAACATAATGATCGCGGCCGCTGATGCGGGCAATCTTGGCATTCTTCAACCCGCCCAGCCGCTGAGCCAGGCGCGGGTGGATCACAACCGGCTCATCGCCGACGCCAACGATGCGCCGGATGTACAAGATACCATAACACAAAACGGCAATGTATAGCGTTGTCTGCCATAGCGGGAAATGGATCGGGTCATGTTCAGCCGTCATTTTGTGAACGAAAAGCCAAAACATTGGCCCGTAAATCAGGGCAAATGTAAGGGAGACCCGCAGGTCGCGGCCATGCGTCCGGCTTTCTTTGGTGATGTTCTTGACGATTTCGCAAACTGCTGTTGCCACGACGATGGCGGTCCCGATGAGGCCGGACCAGTAAACCATGCTGAGCGTGGGCGAGGTCGTGCCAAAGGTCGCGAAAGGGCCGCTGAGTGATATCAAAAGAGAAGAGATCAGCCAGCTGCTGATAGTCAGCGGGTGGGTGACCCGGCCGCGTAAATTTTCAACAAATTCAAGCAACGCTTAACGCCTAAAATGGTTTAGTTCCCAATTCTTGGGTAGCGAGCGAATGGCGTTTAGACAACCCAGACGCGCTCTGAAATCAGTTTCCGCTACGTAAGCTTTGGAGTTTTGAAAGGGCGCCTTTACGGCGTCAGTCCCGAAGGTTCCTTGATTGCATTGGCACGGCAACAGGCGGTCAGGGTGTTGGCCAGAAGGCAGGCGATTGTCATCGGTCCGACGCCGCCCGGCACCGGCGTTATGGCGCCAGCGACTTGGGAAACGGATGCGAAATCAACGTCACCGACCAATCGTTTCTTTCCGTCTTCTTCGATGCGGTTGATGCCGACATCGATGACGGTGGCACCCGGTTTGATCCAATTTCCGGGCACCATCTGCGGGCGGCCGACGGCGGCGACGACGATGTCAGCGCGCCGCACGACAGATTGTAAGTCATTGGTTTTACTGTGACAAATCGTAACCGTGCAACTGTCACCCAGCAACAATTGGGCCATGGGTTTGCCGACGATGTTTGAGCGACCGATGATCACTGCGTCCTTGCCGGCAAGCGGCCCCAAGTGTTCGCGCAGCATCATCAGGCACCCCAGCGGCGTGCAGGGCACCATGCTTTTCTGGCCGGTTCCCAAAAGCCCGACGTTCAGGATGTGAAAGCCATCGACGTCTTTGGCGGGGTCAATTGAGTTGATCACAAGATCCTCGTTCAAATGACCGGGCAAAGGCAATTGCACAAGAATGCCGTGGATCGTGGGATCGGCGTTCAAGTCATTGATAAGGGCCAGTAAATCCTGCTGAGATGTATCTGCATCCAGACGGTGTTCGACCGATTTCATGCCCACCTCGGTGGTCATCTTGCCCTTGGAGCGGACATAGACCTGACTGGCCGGATCTTCGCCGACCAGCACCACGGCCAGGCCGGGTGTGATGCCGTTTTCTTCTTTCAGGCGGGCGACGTGGGTTGCTACCTGGGCGCGAATGCGCGCTGAGAATTCCTTGCCGTCAATGATTTCTGCGCTCATCTTTGATGCCCCTCGTCTGGTTGCCCGCTATCGGTCAGAATGTTGCAATAGGTACATTTTGTTCCTTGAATAGGCACATTTTTCGACCGGCAACACCCCTGATCAGAAAAGCCCCTCGATCTGGCCATCCTTGTTGAGGTGAATGGCCTCGGCGGAGGGGACGCGCGGCAGGCCGGGCATGGTCATGATCTCGCCGCAGACAACGACGATGAAACCCGCCCCGGCCGACAGGCGAACCTCGCGCACCGGAACCGAATGCCCCGTCGGCGCGCCGCGCAGGTTGGGGTCGGTCGAAAAGCTGTATTGGGTTTTGGCCATGCAAATCGGCAGGTGGCCAAAGCCCGCCTCTTCCCATTGGCGAAGCTGATCGCGGATCTTTTTGTCGGCCAGAACCTCGTCGGCGTGATAGATGCGCCGGGCGATGGTTTCGACCTTTTCAAAAAGCGGCATCTCGTCGGGGTAAAGCGGGGCAAACTGACTGATGCCGCTTTCGGCAATCTCGGCCACGCGGGTCGCCAGTTCAACGGTGCCTTCGCTGCCCAGTTCCCAGTGGCGGCACAGGATCGCCTCGGAGCCTTGGGTTGCGACATAGTCCTTGACGGTCTGCACCTCGGCATCGGTGTCGGTCACAAAGTGGTTGATCGCCACGACGACCGGCACGCCGAAACTTTTGAGGTTGGCGATGTGGCGGCCAAGGTTGGCACAGCCCTCTTGCACGGCTTGGGTGTTTTCGGCGCCCAGATCGGCCTTGGCCACGCCGCCGTTCATCTTCATTGCGCGCACCGTGGCCACCAGAACGACGCAATCGGGCGCGAGGCCTGCTTTGCGGCATTTGATGTTCATGAATTTTTCGGCCCCCAGATCGGCGCCAAAGCCCGCCTCGGTCACGACAAAGTCGGCGATTTTTAGTGCGGTCGTTGTGGCGGTGACCGAATTACAGCCGTGGGCGATATTGGCAAAGGGTCCGCCGTGCACAAAGGCGGGATTGTTTTCAAGCGTCTGCACCAGATTGGGCTGCATCGCGTCCTTGAGCAGGACGGTCATTGCGCCGTCGGCCTTTATGTCGCGCGCATAGATCGCCGAGCGGTCGCGGCGGTAGGCGACGATGATGTCGCCCAGACGCTTTTCAAGGTCCTCAAGGCTGGTCGCCAGACAGAGGATCGCCATGACCTCGGAGGCGACGGTGATGTCAAAGCCGGTCTGGCGCGGAAAGCCGTTGGCCACGCCACCAAGCGAGGTCACGATATCGCGGAGCGCCCGGTCATTCATGTCCAGAACGCGTTTCCAGACGACACGGCGCTCGTCGATCTCAAGCTCGTTGCCCCAGTAGATGTGGTTGTCGATCATCGCCGACAAAAGGTTGTGGGCGGATGTGATGGCGTGAAAGTCGCCGGTGAAATGGAGGTTCATTTCCTCCATCGGAACAACCTGGGCATAGCCGCCGCCAGCGGCGCCGCCTTTCATGCCAAAGCAGGGGCCAAGCGAGGCTTCGCGGATACAAATTGCGGCCTTTTTGCCGATCCGGTTCAGGCCATCGCCCAGACCGACGGTCGTGGTGGTCTTACCCTCGCCCGCGGGCGTGGGGTTGATGGCGGTGACAAGGATCAGCTTGCCCGATGTATTGCCCTGAACCGAGTTGATGAACTCTTGGCTGACCTTGGCCTTGTCGTGGCCGTAGGGCAAAAGATCGTCCGAGCCTATCCCGAGTTTGGCGCCAATTTCCTGAATTGGACGCTTGTTTGCCTTGCGGGCAATTTCGATGTCGCTGAGATAGGCCATGTGCGGGTCCCCCTGATCGTTCGGGCTGACTGCCCCACCTCCCCTATAGCGGTGGACGGTTTGTCGCAGAACCGTGTTTTGCGACATTTTGCATTCGGGAATCGCCGCGGCGGTTTCTTATCGGAAAAATCGGGGGCCGAACGGGGTGGTTCGGGGTGTGGGTCGTATGGTTCGTCGTGTGGTTTGGGGGGGCTTTAGGGTTGCCAGGGCCGCTGACCGGGCACGAAAAGCGTCATCTGATCGCCGAGGGTCAGGGTGCCGGGGTGTTCGACCCATGCGGTAACGCCGCGCCGGTTTCTGGCCGCCGTTTTGAAAAGCGCGCCTTTGCCCGGCGCCTCTTGTTCGATTTCCCTGGCAGGCCAGTTGCAGGGGCCGTTCTGCATGTCGATGGTCAAGCTTGCGCCGCTGGGGGCGCACAGGCGGGATGACGGCGGGATGTTGGAAAAATCGGGAATGCCGGTGACCACGACCGACGCGCCCAGCCATTCGGGATCAATTTGCGCCAGCCCCATGTCAGCGGCGATGGCGGCCAGTTCTTCGGTGGAGACAAGCGTCAGTTGCCGGGTGTTTCGGATGGTCGAACCCAAGGGGTAGAGCGCTTTGACGCGGCTGCAGGAGGCGCGTGTCAGGCCGGAATGATCTTCGCCCTCGTAACCTTGTAGGGTCAGGGGCATCGAGGGGATGGCGTGCGCGCGCAGGTTTTTGGCGCGGCTTTGGACGGCGCCCAGCCAGCGGATTGTTGCGGTGTATTCGCTGCGCGTGAGTGCAGGCATCGGATGCTCCGGTCTGGGTCGGTCAGGTTGGTTGGGCCGGAAATTCGGGCGCTTAAGGAAATGAAAAACCGCCGCAGTCACCCGCGGCGGTCTTATCTTTCAGCCGGGCCGAAATCTGGCCGATGGCTCAGGCCGGTATGTCAGGCAGATGGTTCAGGTTCCATCCCGCCCGAGGGCTTGGATTTCGGCTTGGTCTTGGGGATCGCTGTGACCGAGCCGGTGCTGCCGGTGCTGGGCGTGTCATCGACGTCGGGGCCCGAGGTGGGCGGCTCGCCACGGATAACGCGCTGGATCTCTTCGCCGGTCAGCGTCTCATATTCCAGGAGGCCCTGAGCCAGACGTTCCCATTCCTCCTGGCGTTCCTTGAGGATGCGGCTGGCATTGGCATAGCCTGCGTCGATGAGGGATTTCACCTCTTCTTCGATCAGTTCCTTGGTGGCTGCGGAAATAGAGAAGCCCCCGGCCCCGCCGCCGCCGCGATAGCCTTCGGCGGCTTCCTGATAGTCGACATTGCCGACCTTGTCGGACATGCCCCAGCGCATCACCATCGCGCGCGCCAGTGCCGAGGCTTGCTGAATGTCGCTGGAGGGGCCGTTCGAGACCTCTTCTTCGCCATACTTGAGGATCTCGGCGGCTTTGCCTGCCATGGTCATTGCAATCTTTTGTTCGATCTCGGCCTTGAAGTAGTTGAGCTGATCCATCTCAGGCAAGCTCATCACCATGCCAAGGGCCTGACCGCGCGGGATGATCGTGGCCTTATAAACCGGGTCACATTTGGGCAGGGTGATGCCGACGATGGCATGGCCCGCCTCGTGGTAGGCGGTCATTTCCTTTTGCGCGGGCGTCATCACCATAGAGCGGCGTTCGGCGCCCATCATCACTTTGTCCTTGGCGTTTTCAAAGTCGATCATGGTGACGAAACGGCGACCCACACGGGCGGCCATCAGGGCCGCTTCGTTTACAAGGTTGGCCAGATCGGCACCCGAAAAGCCGGGCGAGCCGCGGGCGATGATGCGCAGATCAACGTCAGGGCCAAGCGGTGTCTTGCGGGCATGGACGGCCAGAATTTTCTCGCGGCCCTTGATGTCGGGGTTGGGCACGGTGACCTGACGGTCAAAGCGGCCGGGGCGCAACAGCGCAGGGTCCAGCACGTCTTTGCGGTTTGTGGCCGCGACGATGATCACGCCTTCATTGGCCTCAAAGCCGTCCATCTCGACCAGAAGCTGGTTCAGCGTCTGTTCGCGTTCGTCATTGCCGCCGCCATAGCCGGCGCCGCGATGGCGACCGACGGCGTCAATCTCGTCAATAAAGACGATGCAGGGCGCGTTTTTCTTGGCCTGTTCGAACATGTCGCGCACACGCGATGCACCCACGCCCACGAACATTTCCACAAAGTCCGAACCGGAGATGGTGAAGAATGGCACGCCCGCCTCGCCCGCGATGGCGCGGGCCAGAAGGGTTTTACCGGTGCCCGGAGGACCGACCAAAAGCGCGCCTTTGGGGATCTTGCCGCCAAGGCGGGAGAACTTTTGCGGGTTGCGCAGAAATTCGACAATCTCTTCGAGTTCTTCCTTGGCCTCGTCGATGCCCGCGACATCGTCAAAGGTCACGCGGCCATGCTTTTCGGTCAGCATCTTGGCCTTGGATTTTCCAAAGCCCATCGCGCCGCCTTTGCCGCCACCCTGCATCCGGTTCATGAAATAGATCCAGACACCGATCAGCAAAATGAAGGGCAGGAAGGTCATCAGGATGGCGCTGAAGCCGGACTGTTCCTGAGGCTTGACCTGAAACGGTACCTTCTGGTCGATCAGCAGTTTGGCCAGACCAGCATTTGACGGCTTGATCGTGGTGTATTGCTTACCATCGCTGGTTTTATAGGTGACCCTTTCGCCGTCCAGCGTGGCGTTGGTGACCTGATTGCCTTCGACCGAGGCCACAAAGTCAGAATAGCTGACGGCGCGCGACGAGGTGTTCGACTGCCCCCCCGAAAAGAGGTTGAAAAGAGCCAGGATCAGCAGGAACAGAACGACCCAGAATGCGACATTTCTCGCGTTGCCCAAAGATAGTCTCCTCGAAAAAAGATAAGGCTCTGACGCGCGCGCCAGAAAGTTGGCTATAACATAGACACTAACGGCTCTGGTTCAATGCGATAAAAGGCAGGAAACAAAGTCTTGGGCGGCGGGTGCAAGGGTAATTTCACAACTTTGGCCGAAGCCGGCAAAGGGGGCGGCCACAAGTCGGGCGCCATCCCAAAGCGACGGGGTGGCCAAAAGAGCCGCGCGGGGCGGGGCATCGGGTGTGATCTGATCCAGTTGCTCAAGCCCGTCGGGGCCAAGGGCGCGGATATGTAAGTCTTTGTTATCAGGCAATGAAACCTGCCAACGGTGATCCCAGAAGGTTGCCGGGGTTGCCGTTGAAACCTGATCTTTGACGGCCTGAAATTCGCGGGTGACGCGCAGGTGCGTGCGGCCCGGCAGGATCAGGCAGCCATGCAGCGTGGCCGTTTTGCCGCCCTCGGCCTCTTGCAATGCGCGACAAAGTGCCTGAGCGCGGGGCCGGTAGGGATTGGACGAAACCCAGCGCAGAGCCGCGGCGAGAATGCGCAGACGCGTGTCGGTTTCAACCTTGGCCAGTCCGGCGCTTTGGATCAACAGATCGCCGCTGGGGGTTGTTTGGGTCAGTTGGGTCGCGACCTGAGTCGCGCGGGCGGCCAGAGCCTGTTGCGAGCGGCGCATCCGCCCGGCCGTGTCGGCCAGCGTCTGGGTGGTCAGGCCCAGAGGTTCCAGGAGGGTCAGCGCGCGGCGCGCCTTGACGCGGTCGAACCGGGGGTCGTCATTTGAGGGGTCCTCAACCCAGGGAATGGCCTGTGCGCGCAGATAGTCGCGCAGTTCGGCACGGCGCATTTCAAGAAGCGGGCGCAGGATGGCAAAGCCGCCCGCATCGGTTGTTGCGCCGGTCGTTGTGTCAGTGTCAGTGTCAGTGTCGATATCAGCATCGGTGATGTGGCGATGGGCGCGCATGGCCGACAGGCCTTCGACGCCAGAGCCGCGCGCCAGCCGCATCAAAAAAGTTTCGGCCTGATCATCGGCGGTATGGCCGGTCAGGATGTGGCGGATGGGCCCGCGCCAGTGTGCCAAAAGCCGGGTGCGGGCGCGGCGGGCGGCGTCCTGAAGGTTGCCCTGACCGTCCCATCCGGTCCATTTCAGGGTGTCGTGCGGCAGGTTTAGCGCGGCGGCGGCGCGGGCGACCATCGCGGCTTCGCCTGCGCTTTGAGGGCGCAACCCATGGTCGATTGTGGCCACGGCCAGTTTGACGCCCGCGCCCTTTGCCCAACGCGCGGCAAGGTGCATCAGCGCCATGCTGTCCCCACCGCCAGAAACGGAAACGCCAATGATTTGAGGGGGCTGCGGGCCAGTTAACTGGCCCATCGCCTGATCAAAACGGGTCTGAAGCGTCACGAACATCCCAGTTCGCGGCGCGTCTTTTGCGCCTGTTCGTCGGGTTTGCCACCGGGAAAGCGGGTCGACACTTCGCCCAGTGTGACGCAGGCCTCGGAGGTCTGGCCGAGGGCATCAAGGGTCACGCCCAGCCGCAGCAAAGCGTTGGGGGCCATCTTGCCATTGGGATCGCCCGAAAAGCTTTCGAGGTAGGCGCGCGCGGCGGCTGAGGTCTCGCCCATGCCTTCGAGCGACTGGCCACGGTAGAACTGGGCGGTCGAGGTCAGCTGGCCGCCGGGATAGCTGTCAAGAAAGTCCTGAAAGCCGGTGACGGCATTGGTGAACTCGCCCGCATCCAGCGCGGTCTTAGCACGGTCGAAATCGGCCTGTTCGGACATCGCCATTTCGGTGCCTGATCCGGTCGCCGCAGGTTTGGGCGTCAGGGGTGCGGCGGGGGCATTGGTGCTGGTGCCGCCGCCCAGAAGGCCGGTTTGGCCCAAGCTGCCGACGTCGCATTTGGGTTCAAGTTCGCACAAGCGAAACTCAAGATCGCCGACCCGGTTGGTGCCATCCTTGACGACGCTGTTGAGGCGGAACTCAAGGCGCTCGGTCTTGGAGGTCAGGCGCTGCATTTCAACCTCGATCGCGTCGAGGCGTTCAAGCGGGGCGCCGCCACCTATGGGAACCGAGGGGCTGCCTGTTGTGGAAAGTTCGCGCTTGAGGCGCTGCAGTTCGACAAAGAGCACCGACAGTTCCTGACGGATGTCGGCAAGCGTCTGGTCGTCGGCCTGGGCTGGCGCCTGGATCGGCACCAGCGCAAGGCTGACAGACAAAAGCAAGCCGCGCAGGATCTGGTTGGGCAGGGTCAGCTGCCCACTCCGGCGGTCAGAACGGTTACAGAGCGGCGGTTTTGTGAGTAACATGTTTCATCCGAACAGATGGCGATGGGGCGTTCTTTGCCGTAGGTCACGGTGCGCAGGCGGCCACCTGCAACGCCTTGATTTACAAGAAATTCCTGAACCGCGCTGGCGCGGCGTGCGCCAAGGGCAAGGTTGTATTCGCGCGTGCCCTGTTCGTCGGCGTGGCCTTCGATAATGGCGGTGTAATCGCCGTTAGCCATCAGCCAGGCCGATTGCGCCACTAGGACCTGACGGGCCTCATCGCTGAGCGTGCTTTGGTCGACGGCAAAGAGGACGCGGTCACCCACGGTTGTCTGAAAGTAAGCCGGGGACGAGGGATCGGCGGCGGCGTTGACGACGCTGCCTGCGGCTTGACCTGACGCGTTGCCAAAGCGATCTGCGTTGGTACAGGCCGACAGTCCGAGAACCAGGGCGACGGCGGCGAATTTCAAAGATGTCTTCATGTCTCTGTCCTGCTCATTTTTGTTGTTACGTCATGTGTAGCATTTTGCGGCATGGTTGAAAACGCTTGGTTACTGAAGAAGTGGTGACCATGCGGGGTCAGATGCGGCGCCCGGCGTGGGCACGCGTTTGAGGTTTCGTCCGGTGATATCGACCGAGTAAAGGGTCGAGACGCCGCCGGCGCCCTGACTTTCGCGGGCGAACATGATCACGCGGCCATTGGGTGACCAGGTCGGGCCTTCGTCCAGGAAGGACGAGGTCAAAAGCCGCTCTTCGGAGCCATCGACGCGCATGACACCGATGTGAAAGCGGCCCTGATACTGTTTGGTAAAGGCGATCAGGTCACCGCGCGGCGACCAGACGGGCGTGCCGTAGCGGCCATTGCCAAAGCTAATGCGCTGACCCTCGCCGCCGCCCGAGGGCATGATGTAGAGTTGTTGATTGCCCGAACGGTCGCTTTCAAAAACGATCTGGCTGCCGTCGGGCGAAAAGCTGGGTGCGGTTTCGATCGAGGGGGCCGAGGTCAGGCGCTGACGCGCGCCGCTGGCCAGGTTCAGCTTGTAGAGGTCGGTGTTGCCGCCCGAGGACAGCGAAAAGGCGACCGCCTGACCGTCGGGGCCAAAGCGCGGTGCAAAGGTCATTGTGCCGGGCTGATCGTCCAGCACGCGGCGGGTGACGGTGGCAACGTTCAGTGCATAGATGCGGGGAAAGCCGCTTTCATACGAGGTATAGAGCACGCGGTCGCCGGTGGGCGAGAAGCGCGGCGCCAGAACGATTGAGCGGTCATCGGTCAGGAACTGAACATTCGCGCCGTCGTAATCCATGATCGCCAGACGCTTTTTGCGGGCGTCCTTGGGGCCGGTCTCGCTGACGAATACAACGCGGCTGTCGAAATAGCCGCCCTCGCCGGTGATCCGGCTGTAGACCGCATCGGCGACCTTATGGGCCATGCGGCGCCAGCTGCCTGTTGAGCCGCCAAACTGAAGCCCCTCGCCCAGTTGGGTTTGCGAGAAGACGTCAAAGACGCGGAATTTGACGGTCATGCGGCCATCGGGTCCGGCGCTGACTGCGCCGGTGATCAGGGCCTGAGCGTTGATCGCTTTCCAGTCGGCGTATTGGACCGGGGCGTCAAAGCTTGAGATCTTGCTGATAAACGCCTCGGCCGGGATCTGACGAAACAGACCAGTTCCGGCCAGATCGTCGGCGATCACCTGTGCGATGTCGCGGGCAAATTCGCGCGCCGCGGCGTTTTCGGAGATGAAGGCGGGTGTGGCGAACGGCAGGGGTTCAATCACACCTTCGGTGATCGTGATCCGCAAGGGGCCGTCACGTTCCTGCGCCGACAGCGGAAGCGCCATCAGAGCAAGCATCAGAAAAAGGGACGCGAGGTTTCTCATTTGATCCTCATTCTCTCTGGATTGAATGTCATTTCAATATCCTGCCAGCGGGAATATTTCTCGGTCGGCAGATTATAGCCTTTCGCACCGCAACGGATGATTGCGCGGCGCGCTGTTTCGAACGCCTGTTTCGTGGCCGAGGCGGAACCACCATCGGACGAAAGCATGCGGATAGAGCCTGTGTCCGGCGTGCCGTCGCGGTTCATCGATACACCGACAACCACGGTCGTGGCCAGAGCGTCAGACGAAAGTGACCCGACATTCCAACAGGCCTGAACCGCAACGCGCAGCGCGTCCTTCTCGCCACCGGTCAGGGGCGGGCCCGAGGGGGCCTCGGCCGCCTGAGGTTGCGGCGACGGTTCGGGTGCAGGTTCTGGTGCGGCCAAAGCCACCGCCACGGCGTTATCGGTGCTGGAGGCTTTGGGTGTTTGCGGTCTGGATGTTTGCGGTTTGGCGGCCGTTCGGGTCGGAGCGGGCGCTGAGGGGCGCGATTTTGGGCGTGGCGATTTTACCGGTGCCTTGGGCTGTTCGGCTTCGGTCACGATCTGGGTCGCGGCCTCTTTTGGCGCTTCGGCAGCTTTGGGTTTTTCAGGGGTCTGGGTCGGGGCGTTGGCGTCGGGCACGACTTCTTTGCGCACAACATCAGAGACTTGCGCGTCTTCTGGCGGGGCCTCGGCGGCCTTGGGCGCCACGCGGGGTGCGGCACGCGGTTGCGGCGGCGTGGGCGTTTTGACGACCAGTTGTGCGGCGGATTGCGTATCGGGCGATGGTGGCGCGGCGGGGGCTGTGGGCGTCACATCAGTTTGTGGCAGGGGTTCAATTTGCGACACATCAGGCGTGGGATCGGCGGCCGGCTGAGCCTGGGGGTCGGGCACGGCGGGGGTGTCAACCGGGCGGTCGGCGCCGGGGGCTTTGGGGGCTGTGTCACTGGCCGGGGCGGTGGGGGTCGCGGGGGCATCCGTTGGCTTGGGCTGAGGCGCGGTCATTGCGGCAAGCTGGGCCGATGAGATCACCGAGACGGACATGTTTTCGGGCACCCGCGCGGCATCGCTGCTTTGCAGGATCCCGCCAAAGAGGACCCAGGCAATCAGGGTCACATGAGACGCGCCCGAGATATAGGTGCCGGTTTGCATGGGGCGCCCGCCCTTAGTTTCCGACCACGGCATCGGCGGCGCCGAATGTCGGGCCCCCGGTGTCGGTCACCAGACCGATGTCAGAAAAACCACCGGCGTTCAGCGCGCCCATGACCTGAACCACGCGGGCATAGGCAATTGCGCCATCAGCCCTGAGGAACACCTTTTTGGAGGTGCGTTCAGCCGCAATAGCCTTGAGTTTCGGGATCAGTTCGGCGGGATCAATCGGTGTTGTCTGAAGCACCAGCCCGCCTTCGGCGGTCAGGGTGATGGTCAGCGGCTCTTCTTGTTCGACGGCCAGCGCATTGGCCGCGGTTTTGGGCAGCTCGACGGGCACGCCCACGGTCAGGAGCGGTGCGGCGACCATAAAGATGATCAAAAGGACCAGCATCACATCGACGAAGGGTGTGACGTTGATCTCGGACATAGCGGCCGAGCGTGCGGCACGCCTGCGCCGGCGCCGCCCGCCCTGCTGTTTCTGGATGACGCCCCCGCCCATCGCTCAGCTGTCCAACTGGCGGCTGAGGATGGTTGCAAATTCGTCGGCAAAAGCCTCGTACCCGGCGGTGATATAGTCGCTGTCGGCGGAAAGCTTGTTGTAGAAGATCACCGACGGGATCGCCGCCAAAAGGCCAAAGCCGGTGGCCAGAAGCGCCTCGGCGATGCCGGGGGCCACAACGGCAAGGTTGGTGTTTTGCTGGGCTGCGATTTCGACAAAGGCGTTCATGATGCCCCAGACGGTTCCGAACAGGCCGACAAAGGGCGCGGTCGATCCGACCGTTGCCAGATACGACAGGCCTTTGTTCAGTTTCTCGGCCTCTTTGGCGATGGCCACATCCATCGAGCGGTCGATGCGGGCCTGTGCCCCTGCGATCAGGGCGCCGTCTTCTTTGTGGCTGCGCCGCCATTCGTTCATGCCGGTGGCAAAGATCTTTTGCGAGGCGCCTTTGGGATCGGTCCCAAGGGTTTCGAACAATTCGTCCAGTGGCTCGCCCGACCAGAAGGACCGGTCAAAGACCGCAGCCTCGCGCCGGGCGTTTCTGTAGTTGATCAATTTCTGGAAAATGATCGCCCAAGCCCAGAAAGAGGACGCGACCAGCATCAGAATTACAAGTTTAACTATCGGGGTTGCGCGGGCAAATAGGGCCCACATCGAAAAATCATCCATCCGCCTGCTCGCTCTTATCGGGCTGTTTATCGCCCTTAGTTACGTTCTAGTTAGTCATAAATTAAGGGGAAAGCCAAGCAAAGCGCGTATCCTTGCCAACTATTGCAGCTGTCGGCGGATGTTTGCTGGCATTCTGGCGGGCTGACCGGTGTCAGAGAGGGCCACAAGCGTCACAAGGGCCGAAAACAAAAGGGTTTCACCGCGCCAGACCTTTTGTTCCAGCACGACGCGGGCGCCGGTGATCGCCTGAGGCCGGGTCTGAACCGTCAGATCTTCGTCAAAATGCGCGGGCGAGAGATAATCTGCTTCGACACGGCGCACGGCAAAAACGATGCCTTCGGCCTCTTTCATGGCTTTTTGATCAATGCCAAGGCCGCGCACCCATTCGGTGCGAGCGCGTTCTATGTATCTGAGATAATTGGCGTAATAGACGATACCGGCAAGATCGGTGTCTTCGTAATAGACATGGCAATGAAAATTGTGGTCCATGATCGCGCCTGCCCTTTTGGGTGCCACTTGATGTGGCTCTCCCCGACCTAGCTTGGCGCCACTAGCGGGGCAAGGCCGATCACGTTCGCGCGAGGCGGGCGCGCGAGGCGGGAGCGCGCTGCGCCCGGGGCTACAGCCCGGCGTCAGTTTCCCCGATAGTCAGGGCCGTATTCGTGGTATCCTGTGGCCACTGCCGCCGCGATTCGAGCCCGCCTCGAATTTGGGTTTCAGGGGTGAATTCAGACAAATTTCTCAGACATCCGGCAGCGATTTCGCCCCCGGACCCGCAATCAATGGAAAGGTGAATTGATCATGACGACGCAAAGTGAAGTTCAGGAAGCCTCGAAAAAATTTTATGCTGCATTGTCCCGGATGCTGAATGGCGAAAAGGGGTCGATGAAAAACATCTGGTCGCATAAAAACGGCGCCAGCGCGCTACAGCCAACCGGGGCCAACCTGAGCGGCTGGGGGGCGATTGAAAAATCTTTCGACGATGTGGCAAGCATTTGCACGGGCGGCAAGGTCAAGCTGGGCGACCAGCATATTCAAACCAGCGACGCGATGGCCTTTGAATATGGCAACGAGATGGTTTCAGTGACAATGGCGGGCAAGCGCGCCGAGGTCGAACAGCGCGTCACCAACGTCTATTGCAAGGAACCCGATGGCTGGAAGATCATGCACCATCACGTCGATATGTCGCCCGCGATTGTTGAGATTATCGAGGGGCTGAAGATGCACCCCGCCAGTTAGGCCTAACGCGATACGATCCTGAGGCGCGGCCGGGCTACCCAGTCCGTTCAAGCCGCGCCCAGAGCCGCAGCGCAAGGGCTGCATCGTCCGAGCTTTGCGGCAAAACCGGATCATAGGCGGCCTGCACCAGCGTCGCGATTTCGGGCTTAAGCACGGCCAGATCACTGCCCGGCGCACGCGCCAGCGGCGAGCGGTTCTTAAAGGCAGTGTCGGACCACGACACGATGACCTGCACCATCTGGCCCAGCGCAAGCGTCGCCGCCGGTTGGCGGGCCATCTCATCCGTCATCCGCAAAAACACAAATGCTGCGCGAATTGCCCCGTCGGGATCATAGTGGAACAGCCGGTACTGATCGGCCCCCTGCGCCTCAAGCCGCCCGACCAGATCCGCCAGCCCGGGCACCAGATCACACATTTTCGGCGTATCGCTTAACTCGCGCCACTCGCGCACGAAAATCACCATCAGGTTGGCCCCGAGCTCGGGGTCGGTGTCGGTCAGTTCGTGACCGGCCAATTTGACCACCGCCTCGATCGCGCCTTTCAGGACCGGCATCGAGGCGTCATCGACACCGAAAATGATCGGCGCAATGGGCCGCCCCCAACGCGCAAAAGAAAACTCGCCGCTTGCGCGGGTGAACATGGCTTCGACCTCGTCTGCGGTCATCTTGCGCCCTTCTTCTTTGCCAAAATACTCCCGCCGGAGGCATACTGACTTAGCCGCCCCGCCTCAATCGTCGAATAGCGCGCCTTGCGCTCCGCGCGCCGGAGCGGTCTCTGTCGCGGGCGCAACAACGGGTGCGGCCAGACCCAGATGCGACCAGGCCTTGGCCGCCAGCATGCGGCCGCGCGGTGTGCGCTGGATCAGGCCTTGTTGCAACAGGAAGGGCTCAATCACCTCTTCCAGCGCATCGCGGCTTTCGGACAGGGCGGCGGACAGGGTTTCGATCCCGACCGGGCCACCGCCATAGTTTTCGGCAATCAGGCTCAGATACCGCCGGTCGGCGCCATCGAGGCCCAGATGGTCGACGCCAAGGCGGGTCAAGGCGCCGTCGGCCACTTGTCGGGTGATGCGCCCGTCGCCTTCGACCAGCGCAAAATCGACGACCCGGCGCAAGAGGCGCCCTGCGATGCGCGGCGTGCCACGGGCGCGGCGGGCGATCTCATGTGCGCCGTCGCTGTCGGTTTCGATCGACATCAGCCGGGCGCCGCGGGTGACGATCTCGTGCAGTTCCTCGACGGTATAGAACTGAAGCCGCGTGGGGATGCCGAAGCGGTCGCGCAGCGGCGTGGTCAAAAGCCCCAGCCGGGTTGTGGCCCCCACCAGCGTGAAGGGCTGAAGTTCGATCCGGACGGTGCGCGCGGCGGGGCCTTCGCCGATCACAAGGTCCAGTTCAAAATCTTCGAGCGCGGGGTAGAGCACCTCTTCGACCACAGGGTTCAGGCGGTGGATTTCGTCGATGAACAAGACATCGCGCGCCTCGAGGTTGGTCAGGATCGCGGCCAGATCGCCGGCTTTTGCCAGAACCGGGCCGCTGGTCATACGGAAATTCACGCCCAGTTCGCGCGCGACGATCTGGGCCAGCGTCGTCTTGCCCAGACCGGGGGGGCCGTGAAACAGCGTGTGGTCCATCGCCTCGCCGCGACGGCGTGCGCTTTCAATAAAGACGCCAAGGTTGGCGCGCGCTTCGGCCTGGCCGATGAACTCGGTCAGGACCTGTGGGCGCAGCGCGCGATCCGCGTCGCCGGGCCGAAATTCCGGGCTTAGATCGGGGCGCATTTCGGCGTTTGGGTCGGCGTTTGGGTCGGTGTGCGGGTAGGGATCGGGGTTTGTCATCAGCCGCCTTTCGGGTTGGGCTGACTTTCCCCTCATTCGCGCCGTGGTTCAAGGGGTGCTTGGGGTTTGCGGCGCGTTCTTGTCAGGTCCATGGGCCTGAATGAAAGCGTGGCGGGCGGGCAGCGGGCGCTCTTTTGCGCCGGCCCGACGCCGGGACCGAAGTGGTGACCGAAGTGATGGCCGGGGCATCGGGTGCGGCATAGGCCGGATCGCCATTGGATTTGCGCGGCTTGCCCGGTGACATCGCCCGCAGTGCGGCCACGCGGTTGGCGGTGCTGGGGTGGGTGGCAAAGAGGTTATCCATGCCGCCGCCGCTGAGCGGGTTGATGATAAAGAGATGCGCAAGGGCGGGGTTGCGTTCGGCGGCGGGGTTCTGAATGCGGCGGGCCAATGCGTCGATACGTTCAAGCGCCGAGGCCAGCCAGTCGGGGCGGCCACAGATTTCGGCGCCTTCGCGGTCGGCCTCGTATTCGCGGGTGCGCGAGATGGCCATTTGCACCAGGGCGGCGGCCATGGGGGCAAGGATCATCAGGGCAAGCGTGCCGATGATGCCCGGCCCGTTGCGCCTGCCCAGCCGGAAAAACAGCGCAAAGTTTGCGATCATCGCGATGGCACCGGCAAAGGTTGCGGTGACGGTCATGATCAGCGTGTCGCGGTGTTTGATATGGGCCAGCTCATGGGCGATCACGCCTGAAAGTTCCTGCGCGCTGAGCGCGTTCAGGATGCCGCGGGTGACGGCGACGGCGGCGTGTTTGGGATCACGGCCCGTGGCAAAGGCATTGGGCTGATCGGTTTCGATCAGGTAGACGCGCGGCATCGGCAGGCCCGCGTTTGCGGCCAGACCCTGGACCATGTTCACCAGATCCGGCGCCTGGGCTGCACTCACCTCTGTGGCGTTTTGCATCCGCAGGACCATGGCGTCCGAGCCCCACCACGCAAAGATGTTCATGCCGCCCGCGATCAGCAGGGCGATCAGCGCGCCGGTCTGACCGGCCAGAAGCGCGCCGATGGTCATGAAGAGGGCCGTCATCGCGGCCAGCAGAACTGCGGTTTTAAGGGTCGACATGGGACAGGAACCTTTGCGGTGTGGCAGCGTCTTTTCCGATATGGAAAGAGCCCTGCCCCGGTTCAAGTCTTAGCCTTTGGGTGCCAAAAGCCTGAGGGCTGCGCGGATCAGGGCGCTGGTTGTGGCGTTGGGATCGGCACCTGCGGCCTGAGCCACGGCCGAGGCCGCCTCGCTTGGCGAATAGCCAAGATTGCCGAGGGCCGAAAGCGCCTCGGCGGTGGTTGAGGCCTGAGGGGGCTGAGGGGGCCGCGCGGGCGTGTCGATGACCGCGTCATCCCCGGTTTCATCCCTGGTTACATCCCCGGTGTCCGGGGCCTGTGCGGCGGCGGCGCCTGCGTTCAGCGATTGGCCCAGAGATTGGCCAAGGGCCATGACTGCGGGCGCTTTTTCCTTCAGCTCATTGACCACGCGTTGCGCGATCTTGGGGCCGACACCGGGGGCGGCCTTGACCGAGCCCCAGTCGCCCAGCGCGATTGCGCGGCCAAGCCCATCGGCACCCAGCGTGCCAAGGATCGCCATCGAGGCCTTGGCGCCGATCCCCTGAACCGAGATCAAAAGCCGGTGCCACTCTTTTTCCAGCAGGGTGGTGAAACCGAAAAGCTGAAGGTTGTCTTCGCGCACCAGAAGTTCGGTATAAAGCGCCACGGGCTGGCCGACCGGTGGCAGGCTGGCCAATGTGCGTTCCGAGCAATAGATAATATAGCCCACGCCGCGCACGTCGATCATCACGTGATCGGTGGCGCGGTAATCTACGCGGCCTGCGATCTTGCCGATCATGATGCACCCTTTGCGATGGCGTTTGCCAGACGACCGGCTGATTGGGCGTGGTGGGCGTGACAGATTGCGATGGCCAGTGCATCGGCGGCATCGGGGCCGGCGATCTGAACGCCGGGCAGTTGCAGGCGCACCATATGGTCGATCTGGTCCTTGCTGGCGTGGCCGACACCGACCACGGATTTCTTGATCGCGTTGGGCGCGTATTCGCCAACGTTCAGCCCCGCGCGGACCGGGACCAGAACCGCGATGCCGCGCGCCTGACCCAGTTTCAGCGACGCCGCGGCGTTGGAGTTGACGAAGGTCTGTTCGACTGCGGCGGTGGTCGGGGCGAAGCGGCTGATCACATCAGAGAGCTGATCAAACAGACTTAGCAGGCGCAGGGGCAGATCAGAGCCGCTGGTCTTGCAATGGCCGTTGGCCACATGGCTAAGCCGCGCGCCCGCCACGTCGATTATGCCCCACCCGAGGGTGCGCAAACCGGGGTCGATCCCCAAAACGCGCATCATTTGCCCCTGTCTTTTTTGCTCTTGGATCAGGACTAGCACGAAAGGCGAACATTCGCCAAGGTCAAAGCCGCGCGCCCGCCTCGGGGGTCAGACAATAGCGGCCCCGGCCTATGCGTTGGGCCAGCCCCATCCGGACCAGTTGCGACAGGGCGCGATAGGTGGCCTCATGCGTCAGACCGAGGGTGGCGGCAAAGGCGATGACGCTGCCTTGCTGACCAATTTCAGCCAGAGCGACATGGACGCGGTCACGGGCGCTGCGGATGGCCAAAAGCTCGATATGGCGGCGATAGCCCTGCACCTGAGCGGCCAGACGGCGCAAGAGCGCTTGGGCAAAACCCGGATCGCGGGCAAGGCGCGCAAGGATCTGGGTCTTGTCCAGCCGGATCACGATGCTGTCGGCGCTGGCCACGCAGTCACAGTGGTAGCGGGGCGAGAAAAGCGACGCTTCGGCCAGAGTGTCGCCGGCGATGGCGCGGTGCAGGACAATCTTGTGGCCGCTTGCGCTGTGGCGGATCATCTCGACACAGCCCTCTTGCACAAAAAGCGGCCCGCGCGAGCGGTCCGATTGGTGAAACAGCTTTTGGCCGCGCGCGGCGCGGGTGCGGGTCTGGGCCGAGGGGGGCAGATCGTAAAAGGGTTCTGGCAACATTATGATCGGGATCATATTGGCGGGCGGCGGTGCTGTCTAGGTTGGGGCAATCGGGCGCATCGGGCCCCGCCAGGAAAAAGGAAGCGACGCGATGACGGGCATGAAGGAACGCAAGGGGCGGCGGCCTGACATGGCATTGGCGCTGGCATTGGCGCTGGCTCTGGTGATCGGCCTTTGGGGACAGGGCGCGGTTGCCCAGGAAGTGAACCACGCGGGGATGGATCATGGGGCGATGATGGGGTCCGGCGACCCGATTGCCAGCACCCCCACCCTGCCCCGCGAACCCGGTCAGGGCGCCTTTGCGGCGGTCGCGGAAATTGTCGCGATTTTGATGCAGGATCCGCTGACCGATTGGCGCCTTGTCGACATCACCGCGCTGCGCGCGCATCTGGTCGATATGGACAGGTTGATCACCGATACGGTGGTCAGTGAACGCCAAGTACCCGGAGGGGTCGAGATAAGCGTGGTATTGGGGCCGCGCGACGCCTCGGCCGCGTTGCGGATGGTACCCGCGCATGCGCCGGTTCTGAAGGGGGAGACCGGTTGGGTTTCGGTGCTGGAGGATCAGGGCGAGCGGCTGATCTGGACGGTGACGTCACCGGGCGACGGCATCCGCATTCGGGCGCTTGGGTTCTTTGGGTTGATGGCCTTGGGCGACCATCACCGCGCGCATCACATCGCATTGGCACGGGGCGCGCCGATGCACTGACAAAAGCGGGACCTATGGCGACGGGAATGGCGGCTGTAACCGGTGGTCGGTGACCCATGCTGCAAGTGCATAACGCCTATGCGAAATCAGTTGCTTGTGCGGGCCGTTTTTCCGGCTTAGGTCGCCCGTCGGACCAAAGCGTCCACACTTCGAACATGTAAACATATAAGGACGACCGTTATGGCCGCTTTTGACAGCTTTCGCCCCCTGAGCGGTGCAACCACATTTGGTCGCCGTTTTTCTTTTGCAAACTTTCTGGCCGTATTTGCGGTCTGGAATGACGCGCGCCTGACCCGCAAGGCTCTGTCGCGTCTGACAGCCCGTGAACTGGACGATATCGGCCTGACACGCGGCGATATCGAGACCGTTACTTCGCGGCAATACCTGCGCTAAGGCGCGGCCGAGGCCGGTTGACATACCCACTGTTTGCGCATCCCTTTTTGGGGTGCGTTTTCGTTTCTGCCCTAGGTCTGAAGGCGCCATTTTGGCAAGCGAATACAAGAGGTTGTATTCCCGTCTCCGGCTATCACCTCGAACTCGCCGCCGTGAAGTTCAACCAACCTGCGGGTCAGTGGCAGGCCCAGACCCAGACCGCCGCGGGTGTCGCGGTTGGACAGGTTCCCCCGACCCTGAAGGGTTTATATAGTTCGGCCATCTGGACGCTTGGATCGATCTGACCGTCGTCGGAAATGCGGATTTCAACATTGCCTGCGTCGTCGGTCGTGTAGGTAAGGCCAATCGTCTGGCCACCATGCAGGACAGAGTTCAAAAGCAGCGATGTCAGGCAGATCCTGATATGTTCGGCATCTACGGTCAGGGGCGCCTGAACATCGCAGACCGGCGCGGTGAAGCTTTTGGCCTGATCCGACATTGCTACGGCGTAATCGTGATAGATCTCGGCGATCAGGGGGACCAGATCGGTCGGCTTGTCGTTGAGTTGAAGCTCGCCTGTGCGCAGATCACTGAACTCGAGAATAGAGGCGATCAGTTTGGACAGATGCCCGCTGGATTTTGCGGCCGCTGTGGCGAGTTTTTTGTCGGTCTCATCCTGAACGCGCGCCTGAAGCATCCCAAGCGAGGCGTGGATGATCGTCAGCGGTGTCCTCAACTCGTGCCCGACGAGTGTCAGAAAGGTTTCCTGAGAAGCCTCCTGTGGGTCATGCGCGGGCTGAGCGGGCGCTTTTTCAAGGGCGGCGACGACGGCGCGGCCAAGCTCTTGCAGGGTGGCCAGTTCTTTGTCCGAGGGGCGTTCATGGGGCACGAAATCCAGCGCGCAAAGGCTGCCAAAACGATAGCCCGACGACAGGACCAGCGGCACGCCCGCGTAAAACCGCGCCTGAGGGCCGCCTGCGGCGACCATCGGGTGGTCCATGAATTTTTTGTCCTTGCTCAGATCGGGGATGACCATGGGCGTTCCAGTCATGATGGTATGGGTGCAAAAGGACGCGTTTTTCGGCATCTCCTCAAGTTCGATCCCGACAACCGATTTGTACCACTGGGTGCTTTCTTCGACGACGCTGATATGGGCGATGGGACAATCCAGAAGCTGGCGCGCCACCATGCAGAGCGCATCGAAAAGCGGATCGTTATCGCGTGTAAGCCCCGGCACGTCTTTAAGCGCCTCGACACGTTCGTCTTCGTTGAAAGGGAGTGGATAGGTTCGCATGCTGGCCCCTGCAGTTTAGCTGTGTGACCGTAATTTATTGAACAATATAGGCGAAAATTTGGCGATTTATGTTGGTTTGAGCCGCCGCGAGACGCGCGGAACTGAAGGGACCTGCCGCTAGGTGATGCGGTAGAATGCGGGCCCTGCGGTCAGGCGCCAGAGGACGGCTGTGGGTTCAATCTGATACTCTACATCGGCGTCCAGCATGGTTCGGGCGAGGTTTGTCAGCACGGTGTGACCATAGTCGCGCTCAACCGAGGGCGGGTCGCATTGAATGCCGGTTTCGTGCCAGCTGACCGTGAGGTCGCCGGTGTCTGTCAGGTGCCAAGAGACGGCGACTTTGCCGCCTTGCATGCTCATCGCGCCGTGTTTGGCCGAGTTGGTTGCAAGCTCGTGAAAGGCCATGCCGATGGCCTGAACCGCCTCAGGCGTAAGGACCAGCGCGGGGCCGTCAATGGTGGTGACGGGCGCCCCGTCTGCGTCAAAGGGCCTGAGTTGAGTTTTGAGTAACTCGTCAAGCGAAACGGTGGTCCAGCCACTGTTCACCAAAAGATCGGTCGAGGACAAAAGTGATTGAACCCTTTCGCCGAACTTTGTTCTGAACTCGTCGTAGGAGGTGGCGGTCTTGCTGGTCTGGCGCTGAATCGCCGTGACGATCGCCAGCATGTTCTTGGCGCGATGGATCATCTCTTGGGCGATCATTTTTCGCGCTTCTTCGGCCTTTCGCACATCGGTGATGTCGCGATGGATGTTCGAGACGGAAATGAAATCGCCATGCGGGCCGCGCACGGGAGCGCAGCTGATCCAGACCAGACGCGCGGTGCCATTTTTGGCGATGCGCGTCGCCTCGAAACTGGTGAGTTTGCCCAAGAGGATCTGATCGCGGTAATAGCCGATCGAATGGGGCCAGTTGGGCGGGTAAAGAAATTCGAGCGATTGACCAAGCGCCTCTTGGGCGGTGTAGCCATAAAGCTTTTCGGCGGCCCGGTTCCAGGTCAGTATCCGGCCATCCAGATCATAGCTGAGCACCGCATCGCTGGTCGTGGCGACAAGCGCGGTCAGTGTTTCGGCCTGAATATAGGCCTGTTCGGTGTCGAGATATTCCAGATGGCGGGTTGTGATGTTGCGGTGCTGGATGACCAGAAACTTGCGCCCGTCGCGGATAAAACGCGCGGCGGTCAGTTCAAACCAGCGCTTGATCGTCGGGCTGTCACAAGGGTATTCACAGCGAAACTCATTACCTGTGACCAGCGCATCGTTCAGGCCCTCGGGCACAATAGCGGCTTCGGCGCTGGAGTTGCCGCGGGCGCCGCGACAGACGTTGATGTAGTTCGTTCCGACGTAATGGGTTTGTGTGTCACCGCCGTTTTCGGCGCAAAACCGCCGCCAGGCCTGATTGACGGCCACAATGGTTCCGTCCTCCTGGACGATGATCGTCTCATCCGCCATCGCATCGAACAGATTATCAAACGACATTTCCATACGTTCTGCCAATAAATCCTGAACCAATGCGGTACCCTTTGAAAAATCTGGCAAAAAGCGAAATCTTGCTTAATCCCTTATAGCAGGCGTCGGGCACGTTGTCTTTCGGCCAGATCAATCTAGGTTTCAGATGGGTCTGTAGTTATTTTAGGCTCAGGTCGTTTCAAGTGGTTTATTGTACGAGGGAGCGTTTTTATGGCCCGATTACAGACATGCCTGCCCGCCGGGCGCGCGGAGCGATGACCCCGCTTGCGCCCGCCCCTGAGCGCCCGGTCGGACGGTTCGAGCCGCTGATCACCGCCAATATGGGATTTCCGGCGCTTGAGCGTCTGGCGATGGGCGCCCGGCGTGATCTGTGGCTGGCGTTCCGGGTCTTTGACCCTCTGACCAAAACCCGCGAGCAGGTCGAATTTGGCGCAAACTGGCTGGAGCTTTTGCAGCATCGGCTGCGTGCAGGAGTGGCGGTGCGGGTGCTTTTGGCGGATTTTGATCCGATCGGCGCGCCCCAGTTGCATCAGGCGACATGGCGCAGCGCCTCTTTGCTGAAAGATCTCGAAACCGAGGGGCAGATCGAGATCCTGCCGGTCCGCCACAAGGCGCGGCTAGGCCGGGGTTTGCGCCTTGGGCTTTGGCCTGCGGCGGCGATCGAACTGGAGCGTCAGCGCAGGGAAATGAACGCAACGGGCCGCGATGAGCGTGCTGCAGTTCTGGCCGGGCGGCCCGGATTGTGGCGCTATCTGAAGGCGGATGAGGATGGGCGGATCCGTTGGCGGATGCTGCGGCTGCCACGGCTCTTTCCGGCGACCCTGCATCAGAAAATGGCCGTGGCGGATGGGTCGGTTGCGATGCTGGGGGGGCTTGATATCGACGAGCGCCGCTTTGATGACCCGCTGCACCAGCGCGCGGCGCATGACACCTGGCATGATATTTCGGTCGTGGTGGACGGGCCGGTTGCCACCGATATTGCCCGCCATTTCGGCGATGTGTGGAACGCCAACCGGCTGCGCATGGCGGCGCTTAGGCGCGAGCAATTGCCAAAGGCGCCGCGCAATGCAGTGCCGTTCCCGACGCCTGTGGGCAAGGTCACCCTGCCCGATGCGCCCAAGACAGACGGGCGCCATGAGGGGACGATCCGGTTTCTGCGCACCCTATCCGATCAGGGGCCGCGTTACGGGTTTCAGTTCTCGCCGGTGACGCGGGTTCATGAAATTGAAGATGCGCATCTGGAAGCGATCAAGACCGCCAAGGACAGCATCTATATCGAGACGCAGTATTTCCGCAGCAAAACGATTGCCAAAGCTTTGGCGCGCGCGGGGCGGGAATGCCCCGATCTGAACCTTGTTATGGTTCTGCCAGCGGCCCCCGATGACATTGCTTTTGACAAGAAAAGCGGGATTTCCGAGCGGTACGGCGAATACCTTCAGGCGAAATGTCTGGGTATCGTTCTGGACGCTTTTGACAAGCGCGCGGTGATCCTGAGCCCGGTGCGCCCGGTGGCCAGCAAATCCAGCGCGCGCGACACACTGCATGGTGCGCAGATCGTTTATGTGCATTCCAAGATCATGGCGATTGACGCCACGCGGGCGATTGTGGGGTCGGCAAATCTGAATGGGCGCAGCCTGCGTTGGGATACGGAAACGGCGCTGATATGCCACGACGCGCCCAGCGTTCAGGAGCTGCGAAAGGCGGCTTTGTGCCACTGGATGATCGGGGAAACCGACCCGGCGCTTTTGGCAACAAAAGGGATGGCAGGGGCATGGCGCGCGCTGGCCCGGCGCAACATGCGTTGCCTGCCCGAAGATCGAGAAAGCTTTGTCGTGCTTCACGATCTGGACCCGGCGCGCGAAATGGGGCGCGCCTTGCCCGGAGTTCCCGAAGAATTGGTATAGGGGGCTATTTGGCGGCAGCTTCGCCCAAAGTGTCGGCCTTGACCGCATTACGCTCGCCCATTGGGCGGCCTTCGCCGACAGTTGTGTCGTGGCGGGTCAGGGCCTCGATCTCGCTATTGATCTCGGCGCCCAAGAGCACGATGTAGGCCGAAATCCAGAGCCAGGTCAGCATGACGATGACCCCCGCCAGCGAGCCAAAGCTTTCATTATAAGAACCGAAGTTTCCGACGTAGAAGGCAAAGCCGGCCGAGGCGATCAGCCAGGCCACACAGGCCACGGCCGCGCCGGGCGTCAGCCAGCGCCACTGGGCGTTGCGGCGCGAGGGGCCATAGCGGTAGAGCACCGCAAGCCCGACCACGGTCAGCGCGATCATGGCCACAAAGGTCACGACGGTGATGGCGATTTCAGTGGCGGCGCCAAGATAGAAGTTGGACAGGATGATCGGCAAAACAAGCGACACGCCGAGCCCCAGCAGGAGAGCAACCAGCAAGAGCAGCATCAAGAGCAAATTGGTGATCTGAAGCCGGACATAGCCGCGCTTTTCCTCTTCGTCATAGGCGACGTTCAAACCCTCGATCAGGCTTACCATTCCGCGCGAGGCGGACCAGAGAGCCAGCGCAAGACCAAAGATCGCAACAAGACCCAGCCCGCCCTGTTCTGAGCCGGCGACCTGCTTGGCCTGATCAATGACGATGGTCGAGACCTCTTGCGGCAAAAGCCCGGTCAGCGCGCTGAGTTGACTGACGATTTGCGAGGGTTCGATCAGCAGACCGCCGATGGCAATCAGAGCGGTGATCGTGGGGAAAAGCGCAAGAAGGGCGTAATAGGCAACCCCGGCCGCGATCAGCCCGACGTGGTCTTCGCCGATCTGATCCTTGATCCGAAAAGCGATATCTTTCCAGCCCTTATAAGGAATTTGCGACGGCGTTTCCGCGAAACGACCACGACCTGACTGATCTGACATGGGTTGGTCTGACATTGGATGGACGCTCCTTGATTGCGGCAATGATCTTGGGAATGAACGCGCGGTGCGGCGCGATTGTTCCATCAAAAGATCACCGCTGGGCGGTTTCCGGCCGACGAAAAAATACTTGGCAAAATGGCGGAACCTTTCGCCGGTTGGTGCAGTTCACTCCCTGCAACCCGCCGTTGAATGGCGACCCCCCCCGGTGCACCGCGTAGGCGCACTTAATGTAACGAAACCCGAATGGAGGAAATCATGAACTGGACCCAGATCGAAGGCAAATGGGATCAATTGAAAGGCAGCGCAAAGTCCCAGTGGGGCGAGCTGACTGATGACGATCTCGATAAGGCAGAAGGCGACCGCGATAAATTGGTCGGCGCCATCAAGGAGCGTTATGGCAAGTCCAAAGAAGCTGTCGAAAAAGAAGTCGATGCCTGGTTCGACAAGCATTGATAAAATTATGGACGGGTCGCCCGGGCGGCCCGTCCGACCTTTCTAGACCGCCCTGTTTTGCCCCCCCTTGAAGACGCCTTTTGGCGCCCCGCCCCAAAATTTTCGCAGCCAATGTATCGGAGATATGCCATGGACGATCTTGCACGGATCCGGACCACATTGTCGCTGGTACTGCTCTTGATGTCATTCACCACCATATATTTTGCCAAGGACGTAATCTTGCCGATCGTTCTGGGCGTTTTGCTTTCGCTGACGCTGAGCCCGCTGGTGCGCGCGGCCGAACGTGTGGGGGTGCCGCCGCTGGTCTCGGCGATTGTGCTGATCACGACGCTGGCGCTGGCGGTGATCTTTGGCTCGCTTTTGATGGGGGGGATTGTGGCCAACTGGGTCGATGATGCGCCCAGCCTTAGCTGGCAGCTGAGATCGAAACTGTCGGGGGTGTTTGAGTCCGTGAAATGGGCGCATCAGACCAGCGAGCAGGTTGAAAACCTGACCTCGGCTGATCCCGTGGGCACGCAGAAGGTTGTGATCAAGGGTCCCGGAATGTTGTCAGCCGCGATCGGTGGTCTGACCAGTTTCGGGACGTCTTTGGCGCTGGGACTGGTTCTGGCGCTTTTGCTTTTGGCCTCGGGCGATTTGTTTGCTGCGAAACTGGTCGAAGCGGCGCCGCGGCTGACCGACAAAAAGCGGGTTCTGCGCATCGTCAAGGATGTCGAGCGCAGCATCTCGCAGTATCTTTTGTCGATCACGGTGATCAACGCGGGTCTTGGCCTAACGGTCGGGGCAACTTTGTACCTGCTGGATGTGCCGCATTACTATGTTTTCGGGGCGATGGCGTTTCTGTTCAACTTTCTGCCCTACATCGGGGCGCTGGCCGGCGTGGCGCTGGTGGCGGCCTATTCGATCATCACTTTTGACAGCCTCAGCTATGCGGTGGTCATCCCGATTGTCTATTTCATGCTGACCTCGATCGAGGGGCAATTGGTGACGCCATACCTTTTGGGCAGACAGATGGAACTGAACCCCGTTTCGGTCTTTCTGACGCTCATCTTATGGGCCTGGCTGTGGGGTGTTCCGGGGGCGTTGATGGCGGTGCCGATCCTGGTGGTCCTTAAAGTTGTATTCTCGAACGTCGAGAGCCTGAACAAAATCGGGAATTTCCTGAGCGCGCGCTATGATAATTCTGACAGCTCCAAGCAAGCAATTGTAAAATAATAAAAATATTTTCGTCTTTTTATGGAACTGAATCGGCAACCTCACGTTGAATCATTACAGCGCGATTGATGCGCAGCTATGAAACCTGAAGGAGTACGACATGAAAAAGTTCCTCACAACGACCGCCGCAGCCCTGCTTTTGAGCACGCCCGTTTACGCCGAAGCACATGCGCCAAACATGTTCAATTTCCAGTATGAATCCACCCAGAGCGTTTACGCTTCTGAGCTGATCGGCATGCGTGTTTACGCCGCCGAAGGTGCCGACGCCACAGTTATGGATGCGTCATCCAGCGACAACTGGAATGACATCGGCGAGATCAACGATGTGGTTCTGACACGCGACGGCAAAGTGGCCGCTGTGATTGTCGGCGTTGGCGGCTTTCTGGGCATGGGCGAAAAGGACGTCTCGATGCAGATGGACCAGATCAAATTCGTCAAAGACAACGACGACGAAGATGACTTTTTCCTGGTCGTCAATGCCAACAAACAGATGCTGAACGACGCCAAGCCATTTGCCCGCATGATGCAGGGCGACATGGAGACAAACACCGCGATGAAGACCGCGACACATGGCACGACAACTGCTGATGTCGAAGTTGAGAACGGTGACGAACGGACCGTTCTGGTGCGTCCGATGGTTCAGCGCGACGGCTATGTCGAAGCGGCAAAGCTGGATCTGACCAGCGAGAACCTGACCGGCGCGCGCGTCTACGGGATCAACGACGAAGATGTCGGTGAGATCTCGAAGCTGATCCTGTCGACATCCGGCAAGGTTGAGAAAGCTGTCATCGATGTTGGTGGTTTTCTGGGTCTTGGCGAAAAGCCAGTTGCGGTCACTTTTGACGAGCTGAACATCCTGCGTTCGTCGGACGGCAAAGACTTCCGCGTCTATATCGACAGCACTCAGAATGCTCTGGAAGAGCAGCCCGAATACGACGGGTAAAGTTGTAAACGTCCAAGTTGGGCGGTACCGAGTGTGGCCATTTTTGCGGCCACGGGGAACGGCCGGTGCAAGAGATTGCGCTGGCCGTTTTTCTTTGCGCGGGCCATCGTCCCACCGCCCCCATAAACCCACAAAAATAAGTGAAAAAATGAGAATTTTGTCGATTTTCGTGGAACTTTGATCGCCGCTTCTGCGTTGAGATCACGTACACGAAACCAAACGTTTCACAGTTAGGGGGAACATCCCATGCACGGCATTTTTTACATTATTGGCGTGGTCGTCGTGGCCCTTGCGGTCCTCAACCTTGTCGCCTGACCTAAAAATGGAGAGAGCTATGACCAGCACTTCGAAATCGACATCAGCACCCGCCACGGTCGCGAAAAAATCGACGACCGAAAAGGCAGTGGATGCGACCAAATCAACCGCCAAATCCGTTGCGGCAAAAGTGGCCGACACCACACATGCAAGCGCCGAAGCCGCCAAGCACAGCGTTGCCGACGAAGTGTCGGGCGTGGCCTCGGCTTTGCGCAACGCCGCGCGCGATATGCGCAACGGCTCGCCGCAAGAGCGGACCATCGGCCAGATTGCCGAAAGCCTGGCCGATGCGGGCGATGCGATCCGCGGCAAGGAAATGGGCGATGTTGTGCGCGATGTCGGTGACATTGCACGGCGCAACCCGGTTCTGTTTCTTGGCGGCGCGGCCCTTTTGGGGTTTGCAGCCACGCGGTTTGTCAAAGCCGGCCAGCCTGAGACACAAAACCCGCTGCCGCAGGATTTCGGTGGTCAGCACAGGGGTGGCCAGCACAGGGGTGGGCAAAATTCGGGCGCTCACAACACGGGTGCAGGCGATCACAGTTGGCCCGAGGCGCAAGCCGATGGCAGCGTCATCGGCCAGGTGAACTCTGGGGGTGCATCATGAGCGGCCCTGATTTTACACGCTCGACCGCGTCGGTGCTAAGCGACACGCTGAGCAATGTCAGTTCGCTTGTGCGCAACGAGGTCGATCTGGCCCGCACCGAGCTGAACGAAAACGTCACCCGCGCGGCGGTTGCGATCGGCCTGATCGCCGGCGCGGGCCTGATCGTTCTGGTGGCCCTGAACGTTCTGACCGGCGCGCTGATTGCCGGGCTGACCGAGGCCGGACTGGATGCCGGATGGGCCGCCCTGATCGTTGGCGTGATATTCTGCGCCATCGCATGGGGAATGCTTTCCAAGGGTATCAATGACTTGAAGCTTTCAAGTCTTGCGCCCACGCGAACCGCCCGCAACGTCAAGCGCGATGCGAGCGCTGTAAAGGAGGCTTACAATGCCAAATGAGACCCGCTCTACTTCGGAAATTGAACATGCGATTGAAGAAAATCGCGCGGCGTTGACGGCCGATCTGGAAATTCTGCAGGAAAAGCTGTCACTGGATGGGATTATCCGCCAGGCGACCGGTCAACTGCGCGAGCATGGCGGCGAGATTGCCAATTCGTTCAGCGCCGGCCTGCGGGAAAATCCGATGGCTGCGACGATGATCGCGGTTGGCATCGGCTGGATGATCTTTGGGGGTCGCAAAGGCGCCCCGGCGTCCACAAGTGCCGACCACCCTGTGCCGGAATTCCGCCCGGCCCCGATCGAGCCGCGCCCGGCGCCTGCTGCGGCAGCGCCCCGCCCCGATCCTTCGCCCGAATGGGCCCGTGACGACAATTGGGGGGCAAATGATGACTGGCGCCATTGAAACAGAAGCGCATAGCGCGACGCCGCAATCCCAAAACAGAAAGGAAAGTTCGATGCCGATCAGCGAACGTATTTCACTTGGAACCGAAAAACTGAGCGACGAGGCACGCGCGCGTGTTGTTGCCGCACGCCGCAAGGCCATTGATGCGCGCCGCGCGGCTGCCAAGCAGGTGCGCCGCGGCGGTGACATGCTGTCGGATGCCTATGACAGCCAGCCGCTTGTCTTTGGTGCACTGGCCCTGGCGGCGGGTGCAGCGATTGCCGGCGCTTTGCCACGCTCGCGGGTTGAGGACCATTATATGGGCGAGACCAGCGATCACCTGTTTGACGAGGCTGACCGCGTCTTTCGCGAAGAGACCGCAAAGCTACAGAACGTGGTGAGTGCCGCCCGCGACGAGGCCGGTAAGATCGCAAACGAGATCAAGTCCGATATGGACAAGGCTGCGCCGGGTAAGAAAGACGCGTTGGAAGCATTGGCAGAGAGCGCCAAGACAGCCGGCAAACGCGTGGCTAAATCGGCGCGCGAAAAGGCAGAGAGCGAAAATCTGGGCAAGCCCAAGATCTGAGCGATGTCAGTTTGACCGACCCGAATTGGGGTAAGGGGCCAGCGCCGCAGCGCTTGGCCCCTTTTTCATGGCCTGCATAGTGCGGTCTGCATTGTGCGGGGTCTGCATTGTGCGGGGGTCTGCATTGTGCGGGGCGGCCCGCGAGGGCGGCACAAGTTGGCGTTTGGTGCGCGGGCGGTTTTGGGGCTTTGCCAAGGCAGACCCTTTGGTCAAACGAAAAGGGCCGGGGAAATATCCCCGACCCTCTCTGACGTTCTGCAAGGTAGAAACTTAGTTCGACGCGCCCTGAGGCAGCTCAACCTTGATGTTAAGATCGTTCGTGTTCGAACCACCGTTGTAATACCAAAAAAGACCACCAACCAACACCGCCAGAACCACGCCAACGATCAGCCATCCGGCGCCGTTGCCTCCGGAATGAATTACAGTTGTATCCTTATCAGTTCTCGCCATTTTAATTCTCCATTTGTTGAATGCGCGCACTGTGCGCGCTCTCATGAATAAAACGCATGGGGGCCAGAGAAGTTCCCTAATGGTGCAAATAAATTTTCGTTTTCGATAAGATTATCGGCTCGTGGGGTAAAAGCACTGACCCGACCGAATGAATGCGTGCACCAATTCGTCTAAGCGATCTGATCAGTAGTTTCCGGCGTCGAACGAAAACTCTTCGACCGGAAAACGGACCGAGACCATGTTAATGCCGGGATCAGGATCCTGGGTCAGCTGGCCGCCCATCTGAGTGACAAATGCCTTGATCAATGTGGCGCCAAGTCCGGCTTCGTCCAGGGGCTGGCGCCCGCCTGCAGAGTTCACGATCTTCAGTTCACATTCGCCGCTGCTGACGAGTTTGAGGGAGACGGTGAGCACGCTGATGACCTGAGAGAAATTGGTCTGAAACTTGATTGCGGCGTTGATCACCTCTGTCACCAAAAGCGACAGGGGGACGGCCTGATCGGGATAGAGCAGCACATCCTGAAGCTCCGTCGAAAACTCGATCGGAAGCGGCAGACCCGCGACTAAAGCTTTGGAATTAAACACGATCTCCCCGACCATTGACCCTGCATTCACACGACCTTCGGCCTGAAGTTTGTACAAATTCTGGTGGATCGTTGCCAGGCCAAGAACCCGTTCCTGAAGGTTTTTAACAACGACCGTCGTGTCAGGGTTCTTGGTGGTGCGCAGCTGGATATTCATGATGGAGGCGATCAGTTGCAGGTTATTTTTCACCCGGTGGTGCACTTCTTTCAGCAACACATCCTTGCTGCGCAGAGCGTCCTCAAGCTCGGCCTCGTCGCGGACGATATCAAGGGCCATGGTGTCAAATTCATTACTGATCTCGGCCAGTTCCGCAGGCATTCCGGCCGCACGCACCGAGTGGTCGATCTGGCGATGGCGCGCAAAAATGCGCATTCGCAAGCTGAGGCCGCGCACATGGCGGGTGACAAGTCGGTGCATTGCAAAACATGCGACCAATAAACTGGTGATCCACATTGCAATTGGCATAATTGCGGCGGGGATGGCATCAATTCCGCCGTTCAAAGATGCGTCGTCCCGCCAGATGCCGACTGCGTAAATCGAATTTTCCACCAATGGCGCGATTGTATAAATGCGCCATTCGTTGGCGGCGTCTTTTGCGTAAAACCCGCGCTTGCCGCCACTAGCGATTTCAGCGACCGAAAGGGCCGGCGGAAGTTGACTTAAAAAATCGGCGGAATTGCCCGTGTAGGTCAGGACCGTGCCACCCTGCGCCAGCGAGGCAAGCCCGACAAACCCCCGCCCCGAGACGAGATCGTCGTTCATTTGAAATGGCGGGTGCGGAAGCGAGACGGCGACAAAACCGCTCAGAACTTCGGCGTCAAAGTAGGGTTGGAACACGGTGATGACCGGCATCTTGTTCTGGCCGCCCTCCTGAATGACGAGGCTTGCATCGGGGCTGGACAATGCACGGTCAAAACCGGTTCTTTGCGTGAAATCGGGAAGGCGCCCGGATGACGAACAGATCGTTTTGCCATCGGTGCCGACCAGACCCACGAAAATATATCGCTCGGCGCGGGCGACATAGTCGCGCAGATAAGTTTCGCAGGTGGCGCGGTCTGCCGAGAAGACCTGATGCAGGCTGGTCAATGCGGTGGCGGCCCCCATGGCGTGTTCGATTGAGACACGTTCGGTCAGCGCCACGCGTTCGGTCACGGCCAGCAACGTCGCCTCGGTTGCGGTGCGGTCTTCGCGGCTAAGCCGGTCCGTCTGAACGACCGAGATCAACCCGATGGGCAGAAGCGATATCGTCAGAAATCCGATAATCAGGAAGGCAAGGCGGCGGTGCCAGGGTAAATCGGAGCGGCTCATTTCAGAATGCAGAAGATCGTGCGGCGGTTACAACGGCCATAGTTGCCTTGTCCGTCAGTTCCAACTCTTCGCCTTCGTCCAGCGCCAGAAGTTCGGCAAGTTTGGCGCGGCCACGGTTGGCGCGGCTTTTGATGGTGCCCACTGCGACACTGCACATTCCGGCGGCTTCTTCGTAAGAAAAGCCCGAGGCGCCAACAAGGATCAGCGCTTCGCGTTGCTCATCGGGCAACTGGTCAAAAGCTTTGCGGAAATCTGCGATCTGAAGGTGGCCGTCGTGGGCGGGTTTTTCCGCAAGACCTTGGGTGAAGGCGCCATCGGGATCAGCCACTTCGCGGCGCAGCTTGCGGCGATGCGAATAATAAGTGTTGCGCAGGATGGTAAAAAGCCAGGCACGCATGTTGGTGCCGGCAGAAAATTTCTCAATATTTGTCCAGGCTTTGACCACGGCGTCCTGAACCATGTCATCGGCGACCGAGTTGTTTCGGGTAAGGCTAATGGCGAAAGCGCGCATGGCCGGAAGATGCTCAACCAGCTGATCACGTGGGTCGGCTTTGGTCATTTACTGTCGTTGACCCCGCTTTCCTTGGCCTTGAGTTGCGACAGTAAGTCTTTGAATCTATCCGGAATTTCCTCGCTAGAGATGTCGTCATAGATCCGCTTAAGGCTTTCATCGATCAACGTCGTGCGAGCCTTTTCATCGTCATCAGTGTTTTTCATCATCATTTCGCCTCGGAGCTGCTAGTGCTTTTTTTCAAAGCCTGTGGAACTAAACTGCAGTATCACGCGTTAGGTTCCGAAAAAAGTTTCATGAGGGGCAAATTTATGACTGCAACGACACAACCGACCCGGCTTTCACAGGACGTCAGCCAGTACCTACCTTTCTTGCGTCGCTATGCGCGGGCGCTGACCGGATCGCAAAGCAGTGGCGACAAATACGCCGTGGCAACGCTTGAGGCGATCTTGCGCGATGACACGGCGCTGACCGCTGCGTCGTCGGTGCGCACCGGCCTTTTCCGGATTTTCCACGTGATGTGGAAAAGCTCGGGCGCGCCGGTCGATCAGGACGAAAGCGGGCTGAGGGCGCGGGCCCAGCGGCATCTGGCGCGGCTGACCGAGAACACGCGCGAGGCGCTGCTGTTGCATGCGATCGAAAACTTCGAAGTCAGTGCTATTGCCGAGATCATGGAAGTCGACAAGGACGAGGTTGAGCATCTGTTGCGTGTGGCGTCGGACGAAATGCAGGAAAGCGCCCGCGGGCGGGTTCTGATCATCGAGGATGAGGCGATCATCGCCTTTGACCTTGAGGGCATCGTGTCTGAGGTTGGCCATACGGTTCTGGGCATCGCGCGCACGCTTAGTGCGGCGGTTGAGATGGGCCAAAAGGATCGCCCGGACCTGATTTTGGCAGATATCCAGCTGGCCGATAATTCGTCCGGCATAGATGCGGTCAACGATCTGTTGAAGACGACCGGCGATATTCCGGTGATCTTTATCACCGCCTTCCCCGAGCGTTTGTTGACGGGTGATCGCCATGAGCCTGCTTTCCTGATCTCCAAGCCCTATTCCGCCCAGCAAGTGCGCACGGCGGTCAGTCAGGCCATGTTCTTTGCCTCGACCGAGACGCTTAAGACCTAAGGCGCGCGGTCATACTCCGGCACTAAAAAAGGCCGGTCCGAGTGTTCGGGCCGGCCCTTTTCTTTGTCAAAGCTTCCTGGTGTCAGGATCGCCGCGCGACGCGCAGAATGACCGCTACGACAAAGAGAACAAGGAAGATGAAGAACAGGATCTGAGCGATACCTGCCGATGCGCTGGCGATGCCGCCAAATCCAAAAAGTGCTGCAACCAGTGCAACTGCCAGAAATACTAGGGCCCATTGTAGCATTGAACTTTTCCCTCTTACTTGGGTTTCGGTTTCGCAGGCCCGGTCAGGGTGGCCAAGCTGCGGCTTCTATAAGAAAAGAACGCCTTAGGGGCGATTTGGTTCCGGGTACGGGCAAGAAATTTATGCGCTCGGGCCCTTGGGCCGCTTTGTGTAGGTCCGGGGATGGACCGGCGGTAGGGGGTGAGATGGCGATGTATCGCGATCGGTTGCCACAAGTTGGGGGCGATGTGTTTCTGATCTATGTGGGAAGCAGTCGCAGGTGGGGCGTTCCGGCAATCAAAAAACGCGCCGTTTGACGGGCGCGCTTTTGGAGAGAGAGTTGTAGAGCGATAGAGTTTGGAGGGTCAGCTGAGAAGCGAAACTGCCCATTTGAATGTCTCTGCGACCCATTCGGTCGCGGGTCCGGCCTGCATGACCCAGGCGCCTGCCTGTTCGACCATGGTTCCGGCCTCAAGCTTGGCGATGCGGCCAGCATAGGTGATCGGCCCCAGATAGCTGAAGAGCATGACCTTGAAGCTGAGCAATACGGCCAGTGTGATGACGATCCCGCGCGGGGATGGACCAAAGCTGCGACGTGGACGGTGGATGATCAGACCGTCACGGGTGATCGTTGTGACATAGCCCCGCGCCATTTTGCGGTGCTGGCGCGCAATACGGCGTGCCCGTGTCTCAAAGTCTACCAAATTTGCGTTCGTCATATCAGCCTCTAGCAGCCACAAGCCCCCACTTGCTGCATCCTAAATCTTCCTCAATTGCGGCCAAAATGTGGCGAACCGCCTCAATTAAGGAAGAATTGCGCCAATTCTAGTTCGATTTTGTCAGTGTGAGCGTCGTCCATTCAACAATCTCTTCCCTTAGGTCAAGATTGAAGCCATTTGCGAAATAAACACCAAGCACCTCGTCGGCCTGTTCGTTCAGGATACCAGATAGAATCACCTTGCCGCCGGGAGCGGAGGCCGCGGAAATGCTGGGAGAGATCTGGATCAGCGGACCCTTCAGAATATTGGCGAAAATAAGGTCAAAGGGTTGCTCGGCGGAAATCTGCGGATTTTCAAGGCCAGCGGCCTCGATACAGCGCACTTTTCCGCCCATGCCATTTGCCTCGACATTGGCGCGGGCGACATCGACGGCGACAGTATCGATGTCGCTGGCCAGCGAGACAACGGGCCAGACCGCGCTGGCCGCCATCGCCAGAACCGCCGTGCCACAGCCGACATCCAGCACCGCCCTGGGGCTAAGCCCTGCATCCACCAGCCGGTCAAGCGCGCGCAGACAGCCAAGCGTGGTGCCGTGGTGGCCGGTACCAAAGGCCATTGCGGCCTCGATCAGCAAGGCGATGCGGTGCGGGTCGTTTGGCACGTTGTCGGCGTCATGGCTGCCGTAGACGAAAAAGCGGCCTGCCTCGACCGGGGCCAGTTCGCGGCGCACTTTGGCGACCCAGTCGGTTTCGGGCAGTTCCGAGATGGCGAAGGGTCTGGCGTCAAAGGCTGCGGCCAAAAGGGCAAGGGCCGCCTGATCGGGGGGCCCTTCGAAATAGCCGCCAACCTCCCACAGGCCCGAGCCGTCTTCGATCTCGAAGACGCCGACGCCGGTGGGTTCGGGGGCCACGCGTTCCATCGCTTCGCCCAGCGCCTCGGCGCGGTCCTTGCCGGTGAGTGTTGTCAGTGCCGTGAAAGTCGTCATAAGCCGCGCCCCTTTGCGATGATGTGGCGCTATAGCGCCCGGGCGGGCACGCCTGCAACCCGCGATCCCGGCGCGACGTCGCGCGTTACGGTCGCACCGGCGGCCAGAATAGCGCCATCGCCCACGGTCACGCCCGGCAGGATGATGACGCACCCCCCGATCCAGACATCGCGGCCAATGCTGACGGCAAGGCCACGTTCGATCCCCAGGCGGCGTTTTCTGGGGTCACGGTGGTGGTCGGCTGTATAGATATGCACGCCGGGGCCCAGCATGGTGTTGTCGCCGATGTGGACGCTTGCGGTATCAAGGATGACGCAGCCTGCGTTCAGATAGACGCCCTGCCCTATATAGGTATTGAAGGCGTAAGAGGCGTGAAACGGCGCCTCGATCCAGGCCGAGGGTGGGCAGGCGCCCAGCCGGTCGCGCAACAGCGGCGCACAGGCACAGCGCTGTTCGGGTGCCATTGTGCAATGCTGGTGCACGGCGCGGCGGGTCAGGGCGCGCTCGGCCTCAAGCGCGGGCTCAAGGCAGTTGTACCAGCCGCCACCGGCCATATCGGCCAGCAGGTCTTTCATACGTTTGTGCCAATGGGGCAGGTCACGCCGGTGCCGCCGATCCCGCAATAGCCGGCCGGGTTCTTGGCCAGATATTGCTGGTGATAGTCTTCGGCAAAGTAGAACCGGGGTGCGGTGATGATTTCGGTGGTGATGGCGCCGTGACCTGCATCCAGAAGGCGCGGCGCAAAGGCGTGCCCGGTTGCCTGGGCCTCATCCTGCTGGTGAAGTGAATAGGCGTAGATGCCCGAGCGGTACTGGGTGCCCATGTCATTGCCCTGACGCATGCCCTGAGTGGGGTCATGCCCTTCCCAGAAGACACGCAACAGATCGCCATAGCTGATGACGGCGGGGTCATAGATGACCCGCACCACTTCGTTATGGCCGGTCTTGCCGCTACAGACCTCTTGGTAAGTCGGGTTGGGCGTGTAGCCACCCGCATAACCCACTATGGTCAGCCAGACGCCGTCCAGCTTCCAGAACATCCGTTCCACGCCCCAGAAACAGCCCATGCCAAACATCGCCTCGGCCATGCCTTGGGGTACGGGGGATTTCAGGGGGCGGCCCGAGATGAAATGCGTATCTGCCGTGGGGACAGGGTCGGCGCGCCCGGCAAGAGCCTGGGCCGGGTTGACCATTTCCAGTTTCCTGCGCTTTGCCATGAACATCGTCTGTCTCCTCAGATGGGCTTGCCTTGATATAGGAAATCGCCGCCCGATTGCTAGGCCACTGGGGCCGCACGAAGGCGCGTCAGCACGGTCTCGTTCCCCGGTTCGGGATGGCGCGGGATCAAAAGCGACAGCGACAGCGAAGCGGCGGCAATTGCAGCGGCGGCCACAAACACAGCGCCGGGCGACTGAACCCACAAAAAGCCCAAGGGCAGCGGCAGGGCCACGGCCGAGATATGGTTGATCGTAAAGGCCACCGCCGCGGTCGGAGCAATATCGCCGGGGTCGGCAATTTTCTGAAAGTAGGTTTTCAGCGCGAAGGCCAGTGCGAAAAAGAGGTGGTCGATGACGTATAGCGTGGCGGCAAGCACCACACCCCAGCCAAAGTAATAGATGCCGCCGTAGGCCATAAAGACCACGATCAGGCCGCCATATTCAAAGATCAGCGCGCGGCGTTCCCCAAAGCGGCCCACTGCTTTGCCCATCAGTGGCGCAAAAAGCATATTGGCCACAAGGTTCAGCATGAAAAGGGCGGTGACTTCTTGCACTTGAAAGCCGAATTTCTCGACCATCATGAAGCCTGCGAAGATCACGAAAATCTGGCGGCGCGCCCCGGCAAAGAATTGCAGCAGGTAATAGAGCCAGTAGCGGCGGCGCAGGATCAGGCGTTTAACCTGCGGGTTTGGCGCCTCGAACCGGGGGAAGATAAAGAAGGCGGCCAGTGCGATCAGCGCCGTCAGCCCGCCCGAGGCCAGATAGACCGTGTTAAAGGACAGATCAAAGGCCTTCCACGTCAGCACAATGGCCACATAGACGGCCAGTGTGGCGGCCGATCCCGCCGCCAGAAGCCAGCCCAGAACGCGCGGCGCGCGGGCCCTTTCAAGCCATTGCAGTTGCAGCGACTGGTTGACCGTCTCGTAATAGTGAAAGCCGATCGAGGACAGCATCGTGATCGTCAGGATGCCCGCCAGTGACGGGAACCAGGCCGTGACGGCGGTGGCCAACCCCAACAGGACAAGCGAGATCAGCGCCAGCACCTGTTCATGCACAAAGATGATAATCGCAATCACGCCGATGGCCAGAAAACCCGGAACCTCGCGCACCATGTGCAAAAGGCCGATGTCTATGCCATCAAAACTGGCCACTTCGACGACGAAATTGTTCAACAGCGCCGACCATGTGGAAAAGGCAATCGGCATGGCAATCGCAGTCAGCAAAAGCAGAGCGATCGGCCGGCGCCACAGCGGAAGATTTGCCGCCTGAGCCAGCGGGACGGGAGTGCGCGAAAATACCATGGGGTTTTCTTAGGCCGATTTACCCACCGGGGCGAGAGGCAATCGCATCTGTAGCGCGGGCGCCGCCATGGTGCGGGAAACTGAGCGCTGATTGACCCAGATCAAGGCGCGGGGCACGGCCAGGGGCGCAGGTTGCGCTGAACCGAAAAGGTAAGGGGTGCCCGATGAACATGTTGGATTTCGTGGCCCAGATGGCGGATGCCTTGGGCGAAACGCGCACGGCGGCGCTGTTTGGGCTGGCCACGGGGGCCACGTTTGGCGTGGCGGCACAGCGGTCGCGGTTTTGCCTGCGCGCGGCAACGGTCGAATTTGCGCGCGGTCAGATGGGGCCCAGCGTTGCGGTCTGGCTGTTGACGTTTTCAACGGCTCTATTTTGGGTGCAGGCGGCGGGTCTGGGCGGATTTCTGGAAACCGATGCAACGCGGTTTCTGGCCCAGACCGGATCATGGTCGGGCGCCATATTGGGCGGGCTGTTGTTTGGCGTGGGCATGGTTCTAGCGCGCGGGTGTTCGGGGCGTTTGTTGGTTCTGGCGGCCACGGGCAACCTACGGTCGGTCGTCTCGGGCCTGATATTTGCGGTGGTGGCGCAGATGAGTTTGCGCGGCTGGCTGTCGCCGTTGCGCGACACTCTGGCCGGGCTCTGGACGACAAGCGGCGGGCGCAACCTGAACCTGATTGAATGGTCGGGCCTGCCGGCGTGGAGCGGGCTTGGCATAGGCGTGGCGCTGGCGGCGCTTGCGATTTACGAGGCGCGGCGCAACAGGTTGGGTGCCCGGCGGCTGATCTTTGCCTCGGGCGTGGGGTTTGCGGTGGCAATGGGTTATGTGCTGACTTACCGGCTGAGCCAGGTCAGCTTTGATCCGGTGACGATCACCAGTGCGACGTTCACCGGGCCTTCGGCCAATACGCTGATGTTCTTTCTGAGTTTCGACAATGTCCTGAACTTTGACATCGGGCTAATTCCGGGTGTGTTTCTGGGGTCGTTTCTGGCCTCGGTTGTCACGCGCGAATTTGCGTTTCAGGGGTTTGAGGGAGAGGCGAACATGCGCCGGGCGATGACCGGATCGGCGCTGATGGGGTTTGGCGGGATGCTGGCGGGGGGCTGTGCCATCGGCAACGGGCTGACCGGAGGCTCGGTCTTTGCAGGCACCGCGTGGATTGCGCTGACGGCGATGTGGGTGGGCGCGATTTTCACCGATTTCATCGTCGATCAGCGGCCCATGGGTGTGCGGGCCACAGCGGGCTAGCAAACCGTATGGCGGGGCGGTCAGGCGGCTTGGAATTTGGCGGCGACTGAGGCAATGTGCGCGCAGATAGAAGCGCTAGCCAAGGTGGCCCGAATGAACAGGCATCTCATCAAAGCGGGCCGCGTCGCGGTCCAGACCCTTGTCGCGCTTGCCCTGACGCTGCTGGTGGCGGGGACTGTGGCCGCCGGACCTGAGCGGATATCGGTGCTGATCGGGTCGCGCCATGTGGGGGCCACCGGATTTGAAGAGATCAATCCGGGGCTTTTTGCAACCTGGGACAACGCGTTTGAGGCGTTTGGCCAACCTATCGGGCTGAACCTTGGGGTGTTTCGCAACAGCTATGGCCGGCCCGGAATGGCCGCGACGGCCAGCTTGCCGATCCTGCGGCGCGGCTCTTTTGATCTGGACCTTTTTGCGGGCACCGCACTTTACCCTGTCGATGGGCGCCGCTTTGCGGTTCATGTCGGGGATTTCGTGCCCATTGCCGGTTTGCAGGCGCGTTGGGGCAACGGGTTTGTTCAGGTGATCCCTTCGGACGGCAAACCGGTCAAGGCGATTGTCAGTTTCGGTCTGACCTTCAAGCTGGACAAGAACCGTTAGAGCATTTCGCGTTAGTAGAAACTTTGCGGATCGATGTCGATTGAGACCCTCAGCGAGGCGGGCCATTTGAACTGGGCAATCCAGCGTGACACCGCGTCCTGAACCGGGGCGCCTTTGTCGGCCTTGACCAAAAGGCGCACACGGTGGCGGCCGCGAATGCGGGCGATGGGGGCGGGTGCGGGGCCAAAGACCTGCGCGCCGATCTGGCGCAGCGGCCCATCGTTGCGCGCCATCTGGGCACCAAGGTCGAACACTTCCTGCACGTTGGGCGAGGACAGGACGATCCCGGCCATACGGCCATAGGGCGGCACGCCTGCGTGCAGGCGCTCGGCCGCTTCGGCGCGCCAGAACCCGTCTTCGTCGCCCGACAGGATTGCGCGGATTACCGGGTGATCGGGCTGATAGGTTTGCAAAAGCGCGGTGCCGGGTTTGTCGGCCCGCCCGGCGCGGCCCGCGACCTGACGCATCAGTTGAAACGTGCGTTCGGCGGCGCGCAGGTCCGACCCCTGAAGCCCCAGATCGGCGTCGATCACGCCGACCAGCGTCAACAGTGGAAAGTTGTGGCCCTTGGCGACCAGTTGCGTGCCGATAATGATATCGGCATGGCCCTCGGCGATCTTGACGATATGTTCTTTCAGCGCGCGGGCCGTGCCGTAAAGGTCCGAGGACAGAACCGCGATGCGGGCCTCAGGGAAAAGCAGGGCGGTTTCTTCGGCTAGGCGTTCAACGCCGGGGCCCACAGGGGCCAGACGGTCCTTGGCCTGACAGGAAGGGCATGCCTCGGGCATGGGTTTGGTTTCGCCGCATTGGTGACAGACCAGACGCTTGAGAAAGCGGTGCTCGACCATGCGAGCGTCGCAATGATCACAGCCGATCTGATGACCGCAGGCGCGGCACAGGGTGATCGGCGCATAGCCGCGCCGGTTGATGAACAAAAGCGATTGTTCGCCCTTCTCAAGCCGCGCGTTCACCTCGCGCTGAAGCTGGGGCGAGATCCAGCGGCTGGACGGCAGGGTTTCGGCGCGCATGTCGATGGCGCGCATTTCCGGCATCTGCGCTGCGCCGAAACGCGCATCCAGCGTCAGGCGGGTGTATTTGCCGGCCTCGGCATTGGCCCAGCTTTCAAGGCTGGGCGTGGCCGAGGCAAGGATCACATGGGCCGAGCAGATCGAGGCGCGCAGAACGGCCATGTCGCGGGCATTATAAAAGACGCCGTCCTCTTGTTTGTACGAGGTGTCATGTTCTTCATCAACCACGATCAGCCCCAGATCGCGGAACGGCAAAAAGAGCGACGAGCGCGCGCCGACGACCAGAGATGCGCCACCCTCGGCCACCATTTTCCACGTGCGGCGGCGTTCGGTCATGGTCACGCCTGAATGCCATTCGGCCGGGCGCGCGCCAAAGCGCTTTTCGACGCGGGTCAGAAATTCGGCCGTCAGGGCAATTTCGGGCAAAAGCACCAGCGCCTGACGCCCACGTGCCAGACATTCGGCCACGCCTTCAAGATAGACCTCGGTCTTGCCCGATCCGGTGACGCCTTTCAAAAGGGTCGTGCCGTAGTTGCCGCTGGCAACGGCGTGGCGAATGGGATCGACCGCGGCGCTTTGGTCGGGTGTCAGGTCAACGCCGTGGTGGCCCGGATCAAGGACCGGGAACGGCAGATCGCGTGGGCTGTCCTCTTCGGCGACGACGCCTTGTTTGACAAGCCCTTTGACGACGGATGTGGTGACCCCGGCCAGTTCCGACAGTTCGCCCAGCGTAAAGGCAAGCCCGCCGTATTCGGCCAGCGTGTCCATCACCCGCCCGCGGGCGGCGGTGTGGCGGTCAGGTTCGCCCTGCCCCGCGCGGTAGACGCGCCGCATCGAGGGGGGATCGCCCAGACCGGGGGACCGCGTGGCAAGGCGCAGCATCGCAGGCATCGGCGTGATCGTGTATTCCGCCGCGCGCATCAGGAATGTCTGCATTTCCTGCCGCATGGGCGGGGCATCCAGCAGGCGGATAACGCTGCGGGTTTTAGCAAGGTCATAGCCGCCCTGCCCCTTGCCCCAGACCACGCCCAGAACCTTGCGCGGGCCCAGCGGCACCTCGACAAAGGCGCCCGTCTGACAGCCACCCTGGGGCGCTTTGTAGTCGAGGATGCGATCCAGCGGCTGTGTTGTAAGGACACCAATCAGGTCGCCCTCGTGAAAGAAGCTCATTGCATTGCTCCGGGGGCTTTCTGATACGCGCTGCATGCGTTAGAAGGTCGCAAACAGACCCATATTCGCAGGAACAGTCCCATGAAATTCTTTGTAGACACCGCCGACGTAGACGCCATCGCCGAACTTAACGATCTGGGCATGGTTGATGGCGTGACCACGAACCCCTCGCTGATCCTCAAATCGGGTCGCGACATTCTGGAGGTCACCAAAGAGATCTGCAACATGGTCGATGGCCCGGTCAGCGCCGAAGTTGTCGCGCTGGAGGCGGACGCGATGATCGCCGAAGGTCGCAAGCTGGCAAAGATCGCCGATAACATCGCCGTCAAGGTCCCGCTGACATGGGCCGGGTTGAAAGCCTGTAAGGTACTGACAGGCGAAGGTAAAATGGTCAACGTCACGCTTTGCTTTTCAGCAAACCAGGCGCTTTTGGCGGCCAAGGCGGGGGCCACGTTCATCTCACCATTTATTGGGCGTTTGGACGACATCAACCTCGACGGCATGGAACTGATCGCGGAAATCCGCGAAATTTACGACAACTACGGCTATGAGACGCAGATTTTGGCGGCCTCGATCCGGTCGGTCAACCACATGTCGGACGCCGCAAAGATCGGCGCAGACGTGGCAACCGCCCCTCCGGGCGTGATCAAGAAGATGGCCGATCATGTGCTGACCGACAAGGGGTTGGAGGCCTTTCTCAAAGATTGGGAAAAAACAGGGCAGAAAATTCTGTAAACGGGTGCTATAGTGCCCGAAAGCAAAAATGAGGCAGGCATGAGCAGCACCGCCAATATCGCAGAAGATCTGCGCGAAAAGATAATTCGTGAACCGGATGTCATCCTTGACGATCCGGATCTCATGCGTGCACTGGTGGCCGCCAACGAAGAGCTGATGGGCGGCAATATCGTCGATCTGCGCGGCATTGCGATGGAACGGCTTGAGGCCCGGCTGGACCGGCTGGAAGACACGCATCGCACCGTGATCGCCGCCGCCTATGAGAATTTGGCAGGCACCAATCAGGTGCACCGCGCCATTCTGAAGATGCTGGACCCGGTGAAGTTCGAGGATTTCCTGCATAATCTTGATGGTGAAGTGGCCGAAACGCTGCGCATCGATTCCATGAAGCTGGTGCTTGAAACCTCGCAAGAGGAGTCCGATAGCGGGCTCGACCGGCTTAGCCACATCCTGTCGGTTGCCGAGCCGGGGTTTGTCGACAGCTATATCACCCAAGGGCGCAATCTGCCGATCCGGCAGGTCACGCTGCGCCAGCTTGGCAATGACACCAACGGCCTGCATGGCGACAAAATCCACGGTGACACCGGCGACTGGATCCGGTCCGAGGCCTGCCTCAAGCTGGACTTTGGGCCCGGGCGCTTGCCTGGGATGCTGGTGATGGGGGCCGAAGACCCGCATCAGTTCAAGCCAAATCAGGGCACCGACCTTCTGGCTTTTTTCGCGGGTGTGTTTGAACGGATCATGCGCCGCTGGTTGTCATGAGCCTGATCTCTCCGGCGGCGCGCGACGCGCTGGAGACATGGCTGGCCGGCCTGAAGGCCCTCAGCGACATCGCCGAAAATACCGCTGCGGCCTATCTGGCGGATGTCAGCGGCTTTCTGGCCTTTATGAGCCAACATAAGGGCCAGCCTCAGGGCCTTGGGGCGCTGGCCCAGATCACCATTTCGGACATGCGGGCGTGGATGGCGCATGAGCGCGGGCGCGGGGTTGCGGCGCGGTCGCTGGCGCGGTCGTTGTCGGCGGTAAAAAACTTCTATCGCTGGCTGTCTGAGCGTGAGGGTTTCGAGGCGACCGCCGTCCTGTCGATGCGCACGCCGAAGTTTCAGAAAAAGCTGCCGCGCCCATTGGCCGAGAACGCCGCACGCGCGATGCTGGAGACGGTCGAGTTGCAAAGCACCAGCCCATGGGTTGCAGCGCGCGACGTGGCAGTTGTGACGTTGCTATATGGTTCGGGGTTGCGGATTTCCGAGGCTTTGGGCCTGACCGGGGCGGATGTGCCTTTGCCGGATGTTTTGCACATCACCGGTAAGGGGGGCAAGGACCGGCTGGTACCGGTGATCAATCTGGCGCGCGAGGCGGTCAATCGATATGTGCGGATCTGCCCGTTTGAGATGGTCCCGGATGCGCCGGTTTTTCGCGGCACGCGTGGGGCCAAGCTGAACCCCAGGGCGATCCAGAAGGTGATGGAAAACGCGCGCATGCAACTGGGGTTGCCGTCCACGGCGACGCCGCATGCGCTGCGTCATTCCTTTGCGACGCATCTTTTGTCGGCGGGGGGCGATTTGCGGTCGATCCAGGAACTGCTGGGCCACTCGTCATTGTCAACCACTCAGGCCTATACGGCGGTCGATACCGCGCGCCTGATGGAGGTTTACGACGCGACCCACCCCAAGGCAGGCTAGGCTGGGACGCGGGCGCAAAAAATTAACGCCGCAGGTGGCCGGAGCATTTGCACCGCCCGCCAAATTCCTTCACTACAGTTTTATGACAGATCAGTTTCGCGCAATTTTGGTTCATCTACTGACAGCCACGGGGGCTGTTTTTGCCATGCTGGCGATGCTGGCCGCTGTCGATCAAAAATGGAGCCTGATGTTTCTGTGGCTGGTTGTGGCCTTTGCCGTGGACGGCATCGATGGGCCGCTGGCGCGCAAATATGACGTCGCCCGGAACGCTCCGCAGATCGACGGCGTGCTGCTGGATCTGATCATCGACTATCTGACTTATGTCTTTATTCCGGCCTATGCGCTGTTCAAGTCGGGGCTTTTGCCGGGCTGGACCGGGTGGATCGCGATCATCGTGATCACCTTTGCCAGCGCCGTCTATTTCGCCGATACGCGAATGAAGACCGAAGACAAGTCATTCTCGGGCTTTCCGGGATGCTGGAATATGGTGGTTCTGGTGCTCTTTGCGACACAGCCGAATTTCTGGGTCATTCTGGCATTGGTCGGGGCATTGTCGGTGGCAATGTTCGTGCCGCTAAAGTTCATTCACCCGGTGCGCACCAAACGCTGGCGCGCGCTGTCGCTGCCTGTGGCTCTGGCATGGACGGTGTTTGCGGGTTGGGCGGCATGGGGCAATTTCGACCCCGCCAGCTGGGCGCATTGGGGGCTGATCGTGACCTCGGTTTACCTGATTTTCGCAGGCATCGTGCAAGAGGCGTTTCCGACCAAGGCCAACGCCATTCCCAGCTAAAGCCGGGTCAGCGCGACACCGGCGACGATCAGGGCGGCGGCCATGATTTTTTGCGCATCCATCCGGTCACGAAACACCAGCCAGCCGATCAGCACTGCAAATAGGATCGAGGTTTCGCGCAAAGCTGCGACCAGCGCGATCGGGGCGATTGTCATGGCCCAGACGGCGATAGCATAAGCGCCGTAAGAGGCCATCGCGGCCAGTGCGTTCAGGCGCCATGCGCGGGCATTGCGGCTGATCACGCCCGTGCCGCGCAGCGCGACGGTGACCGGCAGAAAGAGCACGGCATCAAAGACGAAAAGCCAGGCGACATAAGCCGCCGCATCGCCCGAGACCCGCGCGCCCAGCCCATCAACCAACGAATACCCCGCCGTCGCCATGGCCGAGCCCAGCGCAAAAGGCACCAGACGCGCAGATTCCTGTGATGCGAACACGCCGCGCGCCATCATCAGAATACCGGCCCCCAGGATGACGATCCCGGCGTATTCCGTGCCCGAGATCGTATCGGACAGAATGGCAAAGCTGAGCGCCAGAACGATCAGCGGGGCCGCGCCGCGCGCAATTGGATAGACGCGGCTGAGATCGCCGTGTTCATAGGCGTAGGCCAGAAAAAGTTTATAGGCGCTGTGAAAGACACCCGAGGCCAGAAGCCAGAGCCAGACCTGACCCGAAGGCAGATCGCGCGTCATTGCGATGATCAGCCCTGCGGCCCCCTGAACCAGCGTCATCGACAGCATCCCCGACAGTTTGTCCGGGCCGGTCTTGATCAGGGCATTCCACAGCGCGTGCAAAAAAGCCGCCGCCATGACCGCGAGGAAAATGGTTGGGGTCACGTTTGGTTCTCAGATTTCGTTTTGCCGACTAGCGCAGCTTGGCGGGGGGGTGTCAATCAATGCTCAGATCAAAAGCGAGGCCGCGCCTTCAAGTTTGAGCAGGGCCACTTTCGCCTCGACCCCGCCGCGGCCCGAATAGCCGCCCAGACCGTTCGCTGCCAGCACGCGGTCGCAGGGAATGAGGATCGGGATGGGGTTGGCGCCGCAGGCCTGACCGATCGCCTGAGCGCTGACGTTCAGATCGCGCGCCAGATCGCCATAGGTGCGTGTCTGGCCGTAGGGGATGGCGCAAAGGGCCGCGTAGAACGCGCGCTGAAAGGGCGATCCGCCGGGGTTCAGGGGCAGATCGAACCGCTTTTGCTGGCCGCTGAAATAGGCGGCCAGCTGATCGGCGGCAGCGTCAAGGACAGGCGCGCGGTCATCGCCCGCCTGCCCCCAGTTCAGTTCGGTGATCTGGTCGCCACTGGCCACCAGCGTAAGCGAACCGACGGGGCTGTCGATCCGCCGTTTCATCACGAAAGCGCTTGGTCGCAGCGGGCGCAGACATCGCCATGGGCATGGCTGCCAACGTCGGGCAGGATTTTCCAGCACCGCTGACATTTCGCGCCCTCGGCGCGTTCAAAGACAACGCCGATCCCTGGGGTTTCGGGCAAACGAAAGGCTTCGGCCGGGATCGGATCAGAGGTCAACGCGACATCCGAAGTGATACAGACATCGGCAAAGTCGATGGTGCCCAGCGCCGCGATGGCGCCGGCGTCATCCAGATGGACGACGGGGGCCGCTTCGAGGCTGGCGCCGATGGTCTTGTCCTGACGCTGAATTTCCAGCGCTGCGGTCACAACGCGGCGTACGCGGCGCACGGCGGCCCATTTTTCGGCCAGCGCGTCATCGCGCCATTCAGCCGGGGTTTGGGGGAAGTCGGTCAGGTGGATCGAGCTTTCGTCGCCGGGAAAACGTTCGAGCCAGACCTCTTCCATGGTGAAGACAAGGATCGGGGCCAGCCATGCGGTCAGGCGGTGAAACAGGATGTCCAGAACGCTGCGGGCCGAACGCTGGCGCAGGCTGTTACCATCGCAGTAAAGCGCGTCCTTGCGGATGTCGAAATAGAAGGACGACAGGTCGACCGTGGCGAAGGTAAAGATCGCCTGAAAGACAGCCTGAAAGTCATAGCGCTCATAGCCTTGGCAGACCTCGGCATCGAGACCGGCCAGACGGTGCAGGATAAGGCGCTCAAGCTCGGGCATGTCGGCGGGTTCAACCCGCTCGGCCTCGTTGAAATCACCCAAGCTGCCCAGCATGAAGCGCAGCGTATTGCGCAGCCGGCGATAGCTGTCGGCGACGCCTTTGAGGATCTCGGGGCCAATACGCTGGTCGGCGGTATAGTCGGTCTGGGCCACCCAGAGACGCAGGATATCGGCACCATACTGGCGCACCACCTCGTCCGGGACGATGGTGTTACCGATGGATTTCGACATCTTCATGCCTTTGGCATCCAGCGTGAAACCATGGGTGACGACGTTGCGGTAAGGCGCGCGTCCGGTGGTGCCGACCGATTGCAAAAGCGAGGAATGGAACCAGCCGCGGTGCTGGTCGGTGCCTTCCATATAGACATCAGCGATGCCGTCCTTGGTGCCGTCGGGACGGTCGCGCAGAACGAATGCATGGGTTGATCCGCTGTCGAACCAGACGTCGAGAATGTCAAAGACCTGCGTATATTCCTCAGGGTTCACGATGCCCGAAAGAAAGCGTTCCTTGGCGCCATCGGCGTACCAGACATCGGCGCCGTCGGCCTCGAACGCATCAACGACGCGCTGATTGACCTGCGGGTTGCGCAACAGGAAATCGGGGTCGGTCGGCAGGGTGCCAGCTTTGGTGAAACAGGTCAGCGGAACGCCCCATGCGCGCTGACGCGACAGCACCCAGTCGGGGCGCGCCTCGATCATCGAGTAAAGCCGGTTGCGGCCCGATTTTGGGGTCCAGTTCACATTGTCGATTTCCGTCAGAGCGCGCTGACGGATTGTTTTGCCAAAGCTGTCCTGACCATCGCCGACGGGGCGGTCGATGGCGGCAAACCACTGGGGTGTGTTGCGATAGATCACCGGCGCTTTGGAGCGCCAGGAATGGGGGTAGGAGTGCTTGATCTTGCCTCGCGCCAAAAGGCCGCCGACCTCGACCAGCTTGTCGATTACCGCCGCGTTGGCGTTGCCTTCTTTACCGTTGGGTTTCAGGATCGCCTTGCCGCCAAAGAACGGCAGGTCGTCGCGGAAACGCCCGTCTTCCATGACGTTATAGGTGATCACCTGCTCCAGCATGCCAAGGTCGCGGTAAAGCTCGTATTCCTCAAGCCCGTGGCTGGGCGCGCAATGCACGAAACCGGTGCCCTCGTCGTCGGTGACGAAATCGGCGGCGCGGAAATCGCGGATGTCATCCCATTCGCCGTTCGCGCCCTCGGCGTTGGCCAGCGGGTGGGTCAGCTGGATTTTGGCCAGATCATCGCCCGTTACATCGCAAAGGCGGCGGTACATGGTGTCGTTCAGCCGCGCGCGGGCAAAGACGTCGGCAGCCAGATCGTCGGCCAGAAGATAGCGGTCCCCGATCGAGACCCAGCATTCTTCGGGGCGGCCTGTAACCTCGTAAAGGCCATAGGAAATACCCTCGCCGTAGACTACGGCCTTGTTGGATGGCATGGTCCATGGTGTCGTCGTCCAGATCACGACATAGGCATTGTCCAGCGTGGCGTCGCCGGTGCCTGAAACCCGGAACTTCACCCAGACGGTCGGGCTTTCCTTGTCGTGGTATTCAACCTCGGCCTCGGCCAGGGCGGTCTTTTCGACGGGCGACCACATGACGGGTTTTGAGCCCTGATAGAGCGTGCCGTTCATCAGGAATTTCATAAACTCCTCGGCGATGACGCGTTCGGCGTGGAAATCCATTGTCAGATAGGGGTCGGCCCAGTTGCCGGTGATACCCAGACGCTTGAATTCCTCGCGTTGGATTTCGACCCAGCTTTCGGCGAATTTGCGGCATTCGGCGCGGAAATCGTTGATCGGCACGTCGTCCTTGTTGCGGCCCTTCTTGCGGTATTGCTCTTCGATCTTCCATTCGATCGGAAGTCCGTGACAATCCCAGCCCGGAATATAGCGCGCATCGCGGCCCATCATCTGATGGCTGCGCACGATCATATCCTTGATCGTCTTGTTCAGCGCGTGGCCGATGTGCAGATGGCCGTTGGCGTATGGCGGGCCGTCGTGCAGCGTAAAGGGCTGACGCCCGGTCTTTTCGCGAAGGCGGTCATAGACCCCGATCTTTTCCCATTTCTCCAGCCACTGAGGTTCACGCTTGGGCAGGCCTGCGCGCATCGGAAAATCGGTGACGGGCAGGTTCAGAGTGGATTTGTAGTCGGTCGTATCAGAGGGTGTATCGGCGCACATTGGGGCGTCCTTTGGTCGGTCATGTCAGGAATGGCGGTAGGGCGGTGCGAGCGGCTCAAACACCTTGGCCCGGCGTCTCATCAGATCAGAGCGCCGGGGATATAATTCGAATAATGATCAAGCTGGGCGTGGTCATGGCCCGGGTTATAGGCGGATGTGGCTTAGCCGTCCAGAGGCTGTGACGCGCCCATCAGGGAAGGGGCGCGTCGGGTTTGGTCTGGATCTTGAGCTGGGCCCAGCGGTCAAGCCATGCAAGGGCCGCCAGCGACAGGCCGAGCACCAGAAACGAAAAGACCCTTGTCAGCCCGCCAAGGCCGGACATGTCGAAGAAAAACACCTTGGCCACGGCAATCGCGATGACGGCAAGACCGGCGCGGCGCAGTTGGGACGAGTTGCGCGCAAGCGACTGATAGAAAAGCGCGGCTCCGGCCAGCAAAAGCACAATGGTGTAGCTGTAAAGTTCGCCCTGACTGACGGTGCCCGAGGCCATGCCCTGCGATCCTTGCCAGAAGTGGCGCACCGACAAAAAGACCCAAAGCACGCCCAAAAGGCCGGCCACAGACACAAAGCCAAGGCGAATGGCCGGCGCAAGCGTTCCAAGGCGCCATGCCCCAAGGGCCAGCAGGACCGCGGGCAAAAGGTAGGCGACGGTCAGCGTGTTGAAGAGGACGGGGCCCAGCACGATTTCGCGCGGGAACAGGACCGGGTTGGCAAGGGTCGCGGCGGCCAACATCGCCAGAGCGGAAATCCCGAGGAAGACAATGGACAGCCCCGCACGCACAAGGCGAAGCCGCCCGCCGATCGGCATGCGCTGCAGCTGAGCCAGCCCGACGCCCAGCCAGATCAGCGCCATAAGCGCCAGCGACCAGTGGCTATCGATCTCGCGCGCGCCGCCCATGGCGACGATGGCGCGGTACAAAAGCAGGCTGAGCAGCGTGCCGCCAACCGACCATGCCGCGCTGTCGAGCATGATCCTGGCGTTCTCGCGGTCGCGGGTCTGCAAGAGCCAGAGCGCTGCGACAAAGAACGCCAAAGTGCCGCCATAGACCAGAACCATTTCCGCAATGGGCGCCCCGGTGGCCCAGCCCAAGCCGGGATCGGCGATCAGGCGGTAGCCGACTGCGACCACTCCGGCCGCGATGAAAAAGGACATCTGCCGCAGGTCGAACCGCCGGTCCAGCCATGCCGCGATCGCCACCATCGCGCCAAGGGCAAGCGTCAGCGCAGAAGCACCCAGCGTGATGAAACAGGCAAAGGCAATGCTGGACAGCGCCGATAGTGTCGCCAGAGACATGCGCAGCCTGTTTTCGGGTCCGTCGGCTTTGGCGAACCTTTCAGCCAACACAACCATAAGTGCGGCGATGGCCATGACGTGCAGGGCCCATGGGGAGGTCCCAAGGGTTCGGGCCGGGTACCATGGAACCTCAAGCGCGATGGCCATGAGCGGTGCAAAAAGCACGGCACCGGCGGCCCAATAGATCCGGTAGGGTCCCTGCTCTTTTGAACGCCAGGCGGCAAGAGCCGAGATCACAAGCCCCACCGCGATCAACAGGCTGATGTCCCAAGGGGTCGACACCTCGGGGGGGCGCGTTTCGTGGAAATTTCGGATGATCTGCCAGGGCGCAAGAAGCGTGGCCAAAAGCAGCAGGCCCACGGCCGGTACAAGCGTCAGGTCCTGCAAGGCGCGCGCGCCTTTTGCCCAGACGATCATCGCGACGCTGAGGAAAGTCAGCAAAAAGATCGAAGCCCAAAAGGCCTCGGTCCCGTTGCTTGCCAGAAAGGTTTGCGTGCCGCCCTGGCTGATGAAGTCCTGATAGCTTGAGACGCTCGGCAAAAGGCTTAGGACGGTGACGAGAAGGGAACCTGCGGCAAGCAGGGTTGGAAACCCGGGCCAGCCGGCAAAGCCTGTTTTGGTTTCGCCGCTGGCAATAGTTTCAGAGATCATTGGGCCCAACTGGTCGGGCCAGATGCTGCGCGCGGGAATGGCGATTGCCAGAAGGGCGAGGCCGGTTACGTATAGCGAAAATGGCAGGAAGGGCGGGGCCGAGGATACGGTGCTGAGCAGCCAGCCCGTGGCATAGGCCAGGACCATCGTCAGCACTGAAACCCACGCCCAGCGGCGGATCGTATCAATGCCCAGCCCCAAAACGGTAATCACAGTGAAATAGCCATAAAGCCAATCGGAATTATCCGACGATCCACCCACGACAAAGGGGCCACAAAGGAACCCAGAACACCGACAGCTGCCAGAATGGGGCCGTTGAACCAGCCCAGAACGATAGAGATCAGCGCGGTCACGACAAGCCCGACAAGGGCAAACTCGGGACCGATCAGGTCATAAAGCAGACGCGCCGAGACGATGCCGCCAAAGAGCGAGACGATCCCCGCGCCTGAAAAGACGGCAGGCAGATAGGCGGTGCTGGAGCCATCTGCGTCGCCAAATCGGCGGCGGATATACTCGCCCGCGCCGATCAGTGCGACACCAAACAAAAGCGCGGATGCGACGCGCGCGGCCGGTGGCAACAGGCCGTTCTCCATGCCGTATTGCACAAGGAAAAGCCCCGCCAGCGCCAGTGACACGGCGGCGACAGCATAAAACCAGTTATTGGTGAGCCAGCCTAAGAAGCGCGAGAAGACATCCGCGCCCGGCGTGGGCGATTTGGGTGGTAAAGCTTGGCCTGCGGGACGTGCCGGCGGTTGATCCGCCGCAGTCTCTGGCGCGGGTTTGGGTGTTTCAGCAGCGGCGGATTTCGTGGTCTGCGCCCAAGGGTTTGCAGTTGCCGCTGCAATCTGACCAGGCTTTTCTGGCGTCTTTTCATCGGCCTTCGGCGTCTTTTCATTGGCCTTTGGCGGTGGCGAATAGCGCGGCTTTGCAGGCGCTGCGGATTGCGCAGCAGGCGGCATCGCAGAGCTTTTGGCGTTCAGCGCCGCCTCTAGCTTGCGCACCCGTTCTTTCAGTCGGCTTTGTGCGACGACCAGATAAATCAGCGTCGCCGGGACCAATAAGACAAAACCAATGATCAGAGTTACAATCTCGTCCACGCGCAATTCCTCGCTTAATTTGCAACAGGTTACCGGCGCAAATCGGCAAAAGATAGGCGGGAACTCCCGACCCTCAGGACGGGCCGGAAGCGAAAAGACCGGTCAGCGCGCGCTTGACCAATGCGGTGACCGAGGGGCGCTTTTCTGCGTGAAAAGGCAGCGGGCGGCAAACTTCGATTGCGGCCACGCCGACGCGTGCGGTCAGCGCGCCGTTTATGACGCCTTCGCCAAAACGGCGCGAGACTTTGGACAAAAGCCCGCCGCCTGCGACCGAGCCGATCAGGTCATCGCCAACCGACACCGCGCCGGTTGCCACAAGGTGGGTCAGCACGGTCCGGGTCAGCCGCCATGAGCCCAGCGTTCCGGCGCGCCCGCCATAAATCTCGGCAATCCGGCGGATCATTCGCAGGTTGGCAAAGAGGGCGACAACGACGTCGGCCAGTGCCAGTGGAACAATGGCGGTGACGGTTGCGACCTGACGGGCGGCGGCCTCGACCTCGCGCCTTGCCTGTGCGTCCAGGGGGGCGATCATCTGCGTTTCGGCGGTCCGCAAAAGCCCGTCGGCATCCAGTATCTCGGGGGTACGGTCGGCAAAGTTCTGGCGCGCCCATGCCAGATCGGGGCGGTCGCGATAAAGGTGCGTCAGGCGGCCTGTGACGCTGCGCGCATCAGAGAGAACGCCGCTGGCGTAACTTGCATCGGCGGCGCGGCGGATGCCACCTAGGCGGGCAAGGCGCGCAAATGCGGCCCATTCGCGGATCGCCATTGCCAAAAGGATCGCGACGAAAAGGCCGATTAGGATCAGCGCAGCACCCCCAAGATAGGGGTTGCGCGCCAGCAGGGCATTCACGAAATCCCATGCCGCGAGCGAGATGACAAATGTCATCAGCGCAAGGGCCAGACGCAGAAACCAGCGCCCCAGAAAGGACGACCGGCGCGTGGCGATCCGGGCCACGGCCTGCATGGCCTGGCCTTGGGGGGCAAACTCGGGGACGGGCGGCGCCTGATCGGGCGTGGGGGCGGGCGATTTGGGGCGGCCAGTGCCTTTGGCCGGGTCAGCCAAATCAATCAGCACGGGCTTTTTCGGCGCGGTCATACCAGACGATCCCCCAACAGAAACTCGGCCGCTTTATCCAACCGGATATGCGGCGGGCCATCGCCGGGTTTCAGCGTCATACGGGCGGGCGCAAAGCGCATGATCTGATAGTCGGCGTCCAGCCAAGCGGTGTCGCCTTGCCGCGCGGGTGCCAGGATATGACCGGGGTCCAGCGGCAGTTCGCCGGGGTAAAGTGCCGCCTCTTTTTCGGTGTCGGCCAGCGTGCCGCGCACCACGTCCAGCGTCTGACCCTTGTGGTCGATCCGCTCTTCTGTCGTGGCGCGGAGTGCTGCGATCGACATGGCGGCGGTGTTTGCGCCCGCGTAATCGGCACGCGCCTTGGCCTCTTTCAAAAGCGCCTCTACGATGGCGGTCAATTGGGGGTGCTGGCTGTGATGCAGGTGGTCGGCCTTGGTTGCAGCAAAGAGGATCTTTTCCACGCGGCGGCCAAGAAAGATCGAGCGCAGAAAGGCGTTTCGGCCCGGTCGGAACGCGCTTAGGATATCGGCCATCGCCAGCCGCGTTTCTTCCAGCGCGCGTGGTCCGCGATGAATGGCGCCCAGCACATCGACCAGAACAACCTGCCGGTCGATCCGCGAGAAATGATCGCGAAAGAAGGGTTTTACGACCTTGGCCTTATAGGCCTCATAGCGGCGCTGCATCTCGCGGCCGAGCGACCCGCGCGGGTACTTGGCGTGACCCGGCAAGGGCGCAAAGGTGAGAACCGGCGAGCCGGCCAGATCTCCGGGAAGCAAAAAGCGCCCCGGCGTGGCCAGCGCCATCCCCTGATCGCGGGCTGCGGCCAATGCGCCGGTATAGGCGGCGGCGATTTCTTGGGCGGTCTCTTCGGCATGGGGCTGGGTCGGGTCCAAGGCCTGAAGCTGTGCGAGAAACGCGGCGGCCTGGGGTTGATCGGCAAGACGGGTCAGCGTCTGTTCCGACCATTCGGCAAAGGATTTGTCCAGCAGGGACAGATCCAACAACCACTCGCCGGGGTAATCCACAATGTCGATATGGATTTTGCGGGGGCCTGAAAGCGCGCCCAGAATGCCGGTCGGCTGAACCTTCAGCGACAGGCGCAATTCGCTGACGGTGCGGGTGCTTTGCGGCCACTTGGGGTTGGCGCCGCTGAGGGTGGACAGATGCGTTTCGTAGTCGAAACGCGCCACGGTGTCGTCCGGCTGGGGCTGAAGATAGGCCGCGCGGATCGTGCCCGAAGAAGCGGCGATCAGTTGCGGCATGCGGCCCCGGTCCAGAAGGTTGGCCACCAGCGAGGTGATGAACACGGTTTTGCCCGCGCGCGACAGGCCGGTCACGCCCAGACGGATCACAGGTTCAAACAAAGCGCCGGAAATCCGGTCGCCCAGATTTTCGACGCCGCGTGTCATGCCATCGGCTATGTCGCCCAGAACCATGCTGCCTCCGATTAGGTGCGCCTCTTCACTTAAGCGCGGGGGGGATGATTGGCTAGGGCCTTGCGTCAGGGATTGTTCCCCCCCGCCGCTTTGGATAGGCAGGGCGCATGCCGCGTTACGCCCTGAAGATCGAATATGACGGAAGCCCTTTTGCCGGTTGGCAAAAGCAGAAACAGCATGCCTCGGTGCAGGGTGCGATCGAGGCGGCGCTGAACAGGCTTGAACCGGTTGAAAGCATCGCCGCTGCGGGGCGCACGGATGCGGGCGTTCATGCCTTTGGGCAGGTGGCGCATGTCGATCTGGCGCAGAACTGGACGCCTTTCCGGCTGTCAGAGGCGGTGAACTTTCACCTCAAACCGCTGCCGGTGTCGGTGGTGGCAATTGCGCGTGTGGCGGATGACTTTCACGCCCGGTTTTCCGCCGTTGAGCGGTGCTATCTGTTTCGACTGGTGGCTCGGCGTCAGCCGCTGACTTTTGAAGCGGGGCAAGCCTGGCGGGTGGGTCATGATCTGGACCCTGACGCGATGCAGGAAGGTGCGAACCTTTTGCTGGGGCATCATGATTTCACGACCTTCCGGTCGGTCGATTGTCAGGCGCCCTCGCCCACCAAGACGTTGGACGAGTTGCGCGTCGAAACCAGGGCATTGGATGTAGGGTGCGAATACCGCTTTCACGTGCGTGCGCGCAGTTTTCTGCACAGTCAGGTGCGCAGCTTTGTCGGCACGCTGGAGCGTGTGGGATCGGGAGCATGGGCGCCGGCGGACGTTCAAAAGGCGCTGGAGGCGCGGGCGCGAACGGCATGCGGGCCGGTGGCGCCTCCGCATGGGCTCTACCTGGCCGAAGTGGGTTACGGCACGGATCCTTTCGCCGGGGCAGAGGCCGAGCAGAAGCCGCGCTGACCGTTTTGCGACGCTGCAGTGTCGCTTGGGAGATGGACCCATTTGTCAGCTGCGCAAGGATACCTCAAACGGGGGGAGCTGCGCATGAATTTCGCGATGACTGACGAGCAGGAAATGATCGTCGCCACGGTGCGCAGCTTTGTCGAGCGCGAGATTTATCCACATGAAAAGCATGTAGAGCAAACCGGTCAGGTGCCTGCCGAGGTGGCGCAGGCGATCAAGGCCAAGACCCTCGAGCTGGGGTTTTATGCCTGCAACTTTCCCCAAGAGGTGGGTGGCGCGGGCCTGAGCCATCTTGAATTTGCGCTGGTCGAGCGCGAGTTGGGGCGCGGTTCAATGGCGTTGACGCATTTCTTTGGCCGCCCGCAAAACATCCTGATGGCCTGTAGCGGTGATCAGGTCGAGCGCTATCTGACGCCTGCGGTGCGCGGCGAAAAGATGGATGCGCTGGCGATGACGGAACCTGATGCGGGGTCGGATGTGCGCGGGATGAAGTGCACGGCCCGGCGCGAAGGCGGCGACTGGGTTCTGAACGGAACCAAGCATTTCATTTCGGGCGCCGAACACGCGGATTTCGTGATTGTTTTCGTAGCGACCGGCGAAGACCAAACGCCGAAGGGCCCCAAAAAGCGGATCACGACCTTCCTTGTGGATCGCGGCACGCGCGGGTTCACGATCCGCGAGGGGTATCGGTCGGTGAGCCACCGTGGCTATCAAAACATGATCCTGGAGTTCGATGATTGCCGCCTGCCCGAAAGTCAGGTTCTGGGCGAGGTGGACGGGGGCTTTGCGGTGATGAACGACTGGCTTTACGCCACGCGGCTGACCGTGGCGGCGATGTGCGTGGGGCGCGCGCGGCGGTGCTTTGATCTGGCGCTGGATTATGCCGCCCAGCGGCGCCAGTTCGGCCAGGAGATCGGGCGCTTTCAGGGCGTGTCGTTTCAGATTGCCGATATGATCACCGAAATTGACGCCGCCGACTGGCTCACACTGATGGCCGCGGGGCGGCTGGACGAGGGGGTGAGTGCCAACCGGGAAATCGCCTCGGCTAAACTCTATGCCTCGGAGATGCTGGCGCGGGTGACCGACCGCAGTTTACAGATTTTCGGCGGCATGGGGTTGATGGATGATTTCCCGATCGAACGGTTCTGGCGCGATGCGCGGGTCGAGCGGATCTGGGACGGAACGTCGGAAATTCAGCGCCATATCATCAGTCGTGATCTGCTGAGGAGGCTTGGGTCATGAAGAGAGTTTTGCCTCCGGCGGGGATATTTTTTCGAGAAATGAAGCCGTGAGGCAGGGATCGCTAGAGCGGTTGCTGAGGCCGCAATCTATTGCGGTGGTCGGCGGCGGCGCCTGGTGCGAAGCGGTGATTGAGCAGTGCCGCAAGATCGGATTTGCAGGGCCGTTATGGGCCGTCCATCCGACACGCGCCGAAGTGGCGGGCGCCCAGACCTTTGCCGATCCGGGCGCGTTGCCTGGCGTTCCGGATGCGGTGTTTGTTGGGGTCAACCGCAACGCATGCGTCAAGGTCGTCGGTGAACTGGCGGCGCTGGGTGCCGGCGGGGCGATCTGTTTTGCCTCAGGGTTTCTGGAAAGCGGCGCCCGGGATCTGAACCGCGCACTATTGGAGGCGGCCGGCAAGATGCCGATCCTTGGGCCCAACTGTTACGGCATCCTCAATTACCTCGACCGGGTGGCATTGTGGCCCGATCAGCATGGCGGGCGGGTTGTAGAAACGGGGGTCGCGATCCTGACGCAATCGTCGAACATCGCGTTGAACCTGACAATGCAGGCGCGTGGATTGCCGGTGGCCTATGTGGTGACTTGCGGCAATCAGGCCCAGCAGGGCATCGCCGATATTGCCGTAGAGGTTCTGCGCGATCCGCGCGTGACGGCGGTCGGTTTGCATGTTGAGGGGTTTGGCGACATTTGCGCCATCGAGGGGCTTGCGAAGACCGCGCAAGGGCTGGGCAAAAAGATTGTGGTGCTGAAGGTCGGCGCAACGCCTCAGGCGCAGGCCGCTGCGGTTTCGCATACCGCATCGATGACGGGCAGCGACGCAGGCGCGCGCGCCCTGATGGCGCGGCTTGGGATGTTGCGGGCCACGTCGTTGCCGATGTTTCTGGAGGCGCTGACACTGCTGCATGTTCACGGCCCGCTGGGCGCGGGCGGGCTGGGCGCGCTTAGTTGTTCGGGCGGCGAGGCGGGTTTGCTTGCCGATGCAGCCTTGCACCACGGCCTTAGTTTTCCGGTGCTGGGTCAGGTCAGAACCGATGCTTTGTCGGCACTTCTGGGGCCGCTGGTGACGCTTGCAAATCCGCTGGATTATCACACGTTTATCTGGCGGGACCGAAATGCCATGGCGCAGGTCTTTGCGGCCATGACCGGCGATGACATCGCGCTGACGATCGTCGTTCTGGATTTTCCACGCGGCGACTGGTGCAGCAGGGACGACTGGCAGATCGCAACTGACGCAATCGCGGATGCCGCGCGGTTGACCGGGACACGGTTTGCGGCCCTTGCGACGCTGCCAGAAAACATGCCCGAAGAGATTGCCATCGCGCTGATTGATGCAGGTATTGCGCCGCTTGCGGGCATTGATGACGCGATGGCGGCGATTGCACTGGCTTGCGCGGATGCGCGCGATCTTCAGGTGCCGATCCTTTTGCCACAAGGGGCAAACGGCGCCTGTCACCGGATGGATGAGGCCGCCGCCAAGCGCGCCCTTGGACAGTTTGGCCTGGCTTGCCCGAAGATGGGGGTTGCATCCTCGCCGGGGGAGGCGCGCAAACTTGCGGCTGAAATCGGCTTTCCGGTTGTCCTCAAAGCTCTGGGGTTGGCCCATAAAACCGAAAACGGCGCGGTGGCTTTGGGGCTGCGCAGTGCGGATCAGGTTGCGGCGGCGGCACGTGCGATGGCGGTGGATAGCTTCCTTGTTGAGGGAGAGATCACCGATCCCGTGGCCGAGGTCCTGATCGGTGTCACTTGTGATCCCGCCCATGGTTATGTTCTGACACTGGCCGCCGGGGGCATTCTGGCTGAGGTCCTGCGCGATCAGATATCCCTTTTGATCCCTTCCGACCGTCAAGCCGTGGCCGGTGCGATCGACGGTCTGGCGATTTCCAAACTGCTGGCCGGTTACCGCGGGGCGCCTGCGGGCAACATTCAGGCATTGCTGGACACTGTGATGGCAGTGCAGGACTATGTGATCCATAACCGCACGGGCTTATCCGAGCTAGACATTAACCCCGTCATAATCACCCCCACGCGCGCCGTTGCCGTTGACGCGCTGATCATAACCCAAGGACCCTGACCGCCCGTGACCAATCCGATCAAGACGCACCGCGACGGCCCTGTTCTGCAAGTGACGCTGGACCGCCCCAAAGCAAACGCCATTGACCTTGCGACAAGCCGGATCATGGGTGATGTCTTCGCCCAATTTCGTGACGACCCCGAATTGCGCGTCGCTATTATCACCGGTGCGGGCGATAAATTCTTCTGCCCCGGTTGGGATCTAAAGGCCGCCGCCGCAGGCGATGCGGTTGACGGCGACTATGGCCAGGGCGGGTTCGGCGGCCTTCAGGAATTACCAGATCTCAACAAGCCGGTGATTGCGGCGATCAACGGGATCTGCTGCGGCGGCGGCCTTGAACTGGCGCTTTCGGCCGATATCATCCTGGCGGCGGAACACGCCACCTTCGCCCTGCCCGAGATCCGCTCTGGCACGGTAGCAGACGCAGCTTCGGTGAAGCTGCCCAAACGCATCCCCTATCACATCGCAATGGAGATGCTTTTGACTGGCCGCTGGCTCGACGCAGACGAGGCGCACCGCTGGGGGTTTGTGAACCGGATAGTCCCGGCAACGGACCTCCTGAATGAGGCCCACAAGATGGCCCGCCTTCTGGCCTCAGGTCCGCCCCTTGTCTATGCCGCGATCAAAGAGATCGTGCGCGAGGCTGAAAACAGCCGCTTTCAGGATTGCATGACCCGTATAACAGGACGCCAGCTTGAAACCGTCGACCGGCTCTATGCCTCAGATGACAACCTCGAAGGCGCCCGCGCTTTCGCGGAAAAACGCGCACCCGTCTGGACCGGAAAATAGCCTCTTCTTTGTGGCCTAAATATCCCCGCCGGAGGCACCGCGGCGCACGCAGTGCGGCGCAATAATCTCTCTGGATAGTCGCGCCCTGTTTCACCACGCCACAGTCCCACCCGTCGCCACCCGGATCATCGCCCCCCTCGATCATCGCCAGATGCCGCTTTGTCATTTTTGTAGAAAAAATAACGCAAATGTGAATAAATGCCGAAAAACAACGAGCGGAGGTCTGAATTCCAGAACTGGAACGGGCCTGAGATAACGGGCACCCAAAGCTGAAATGGCTTTTGAACTCCAAGATCCGGCACGCCGGTCCGTTCGTCATCACGACATAACAATAACAGTCCAAAATAAGGAGAGATCCTATGGCTGATACTTCAATAGGGACAGCTGAACAGCTGCGCGATCCAGACTATACACCGGCACTCAGCACGGCTGTGCCGCTGGGCATCCAGCATGTGCTGGCGATGTTTGTGTCCAACGTAACCCCTGCGATCATCATCGCAGGGGTGGCCGGATTTGGTTTTGGTGCGCCGAACGCAGACATCCCGGCGCTTATCTACATGATCCAGATGTCGATGCTTTTCGCAGGCGTCGCAACATTGTTTCAGACCATCGGCATGGGCCCGGTGGGTGCACGTCTGCCGATTGTTCAGGGTACAAGTTTTGCGTTTTTGCCGGTAATGATCCCGGCTGTGATCGGTGCGGGAACCGCCGGGATGGCGGGACTGATGACCGGTGTGGTCATTGGCGGCATCTTTCACTTTTGCCTGGGCTTTTTCATCGGGCGTATCCGCTTTGCCCTGCCCCCGCTGGTGACTGGACTGATCGTCCTGATGATCGGTCTGGCACTGATCAAGGTGGGCATCGAATATGCGGCCGGCGGCGCGGGTGATTTTAACAAGTCCAAACCGACATGGGGCAGCCTGAACAACTGGATGCACGCAAGTGTCGTCATCCTTGTGACGCTGGGCGTCAAGTTCTTCATGCGCGGGTTCATGTCCATCGCTGCGGTTCTGATCGGGTTGATTGCCGGTTATATCGTGGCCTTTGCCACGGGTGATGTCAGTTTCGCAGGCGTCGGCGGTGCAAGCTGGTTTGCGCTTCCGTCACCGTTCAAATTCGGGTTCGAACTGAACTGGCCGATCGTGATCGGGATGTGCCTGATGGCGGTCGTCTCGGCGATTGAAACGGTCGGCGATACCTCAGGCATCACCAAGGGCGGCGCCGGGCGCGAGGCCACCAACGAAGAGATCCGGGGCGCTACTTTTGCTGACGGTCTGGGCACGGCGATTGCCGGTGTCTTTGGTGGGCTTCCCAATACTTCGTTCAGTCAGAACGTGGGCCTTGTGGCCATGACCGGGGTGATGAGCCGCCATGTCGTGACGATCGGTGCGCTCTTTTTGATTGCCGCCGGTCTGATCCCCAAGGTGGGCGCGGTGATCAACACTATTCCGATCACAGTCTTGGGCGGCGGCGTCATCGTGATGTTCGGCATGGTCGCTTCGGCAGGCATCAGCATGCTGTCGGATGTGAACTGGAACCGGCGCAACATGGTGATCTTTGCGCTGTCTCTGTCGATCGGTCTGGGCCTTCAGCAGGTCCCCGAGGCGATGGCGGGTTTGGGCAAGACAGCTCAGATCCTCATGACATCGGGGCTATTGCCCGCGGCGGTTATCGCGATCGTGCTGAACCTGACCTTGCCGGACGAATTGCCTGACTAAGGCGTTTGGCGTTTAACTTGAGGCATAACATCATCACCTAACGCGTTGAAATCTGTAATTTCAGGCAGCGTTAGGTGGACCAGGTTTAGCGCCAAATGCTCTAACGGCGGCACCGTCAGAAACGATAAAGCCCCCCGTCTGGTCTGGACGAGGGGCTTTATCTTGGCCGCGCAGGTGCCTGTTTCAGGTCAGTTGGACGCGCCTGCGTCAGGCGTCAGCGGCGGCAGGGTCACGTTTGGTCCGGCTGAATAGTAAGCTGCGGTGCTGTCGCCCGGGCGTGTGCCCAGAAAGAGCCACAAGCCGACACCGGCGACGATGGTCACGACAAACGCCAGAAACATAGTTTTCATAAGTCCCGTTCCTATTCTGCTGGTGTCGCTGCGGGCTGATCATGGGGGTGTGTTGCATGGCCACCCTCTTTGACCCACTCGCTGTGGTGATCGCGCGCCCAGTTGAGGTCAACTTCGCCCTTGGTCATGGCTTCGGCTGCGCCCTCCATTCCGAGGGTGCCGATATAGATGTGACCAATGATGATCGCCATCAACACAAAGCTGACCGCAGCGTGCCAGATTTGGGCAAGCTGCATTTCGGCCTGCGGCGACAGGTCGGTGGGCAGGCCAAAGCCGACGGCGTTCAGGACCCCAAAGGTCTTGGCAAAGAGCGGAAATTCGAACGGAAAGAGCAGCGACAGCCCCGAGACAGAGATTGTCGTTCCAAACAGAATCACCGACCAGAAAACGATCTTTTGACCGGCGTTGAACTTTTTCGCCGGGGGGTGGCTGTCTTTGGAAAAGAAACCGCCCGCCTGCTTGATCCAGATCCAGTCAAGTTTGTTGGGGATGTTCGCCACAACCCACATCAGGAAAACCGCACCAAGGCTGACGATAAAGACCCAGGACAGGTAGTCGTGGATAAACTTGGAGTAGCCGGCGATCGGCGCAAAGGCGGCTTTGCCCAATAAGGGTATGATCGCCACGCGCCCGAACAGGGTGAGCAGGCCGGTCAGCGCAAGCACGATAAAGGACCCTGCCATCAGCCAGTGAAAGAAGCGTTCAATCGCGTTGAAACGTTCAATCATGGTGCCCGAGCGACCGGCCGAGATGCGCATTTTGCCGCGCACCAGATAAAAGACCGCCAAAAGGACGATGGTCGCAACCAGCAGGTAACCACCCCATGTTCTGAGCGGACCTGCCCGCAGGCTAAGCCATTCCATCCCCGTCGTCTGGATCATCACATCCGTTGCGGGGCCACGCGCCGAAACGCGCACCTCGCCGTTGGTGCCTGAACGCGCCGCGCGGTAGATATCCGATATACTGCCCGTTTGCAGCGAGTTGATCGGGATATCAGGGCGCGAGGGTACGGTTGCGAACTGACCCGCGTCATCCTTAAGCGCCTTCTGGCGTTCAAGGATCGCGTCCAATCCGCTGGATTTCAGCGTGAAATCCGTGGCGCCGCCGGGAGCAGCCGAGTTATTTTGCGCCGACACCGGCAAGGCCAGAAAGGCCATTGCCAGCAGAAGCGAAAGCACTGATCTGAGTGTCATGATGCATCTCCTTCGCGCAAGGTTCACGATTTTGAACTGAAATCGCTTGTCGGCTTGTCATAGGCTGTGTTCCAGCCCCAGGCCCCTGCTCCGAAACCGCGCGAGACGACCCGCTGACGATAAACGTCCGCGATGACATCGCCGTCACCGGCCAGAAGCGCACTGGTTGAACACATCTCGGCGCAGAGCGGCAGCTTGCCCTCGGCGATCCGGTTGCGTCCGTATTTTTCGTACTCTTCTTCGGAATTGTTTTCGGCCGGGCCACCGGCGCAGAAGGTGCATTTGTCCATCTTGCCGCGGCTGCCAAAGTTGGTGGCCTTGGGGTATTGCGGTGCGCCAAAGGGACAGGCGTAAAAGCAATAGCCGCAACCGATGCACAAGTCCTTGGAGTGCAGGACAATGCCGTCTTCGGTCTGGTAGAAACAGTCGGTCGGACAGACCGCCATACAAGGCGCGTCCGAGCAGTGCATGCAAGCGACCGAGACTGAGGTTTCGCCCGGCTCGCCGTCGCGAATTGTTACAACGCGGCGGCGGTTGATGCCCCAGGGGACACCGTTTTCGTTTTTACATGCTGTGACGCAGGCGTTGCATTCGATGCAGCGGGCGGAGTCCAGAAGAAATTTAGCGCGTGCCATTTTGTTCGCCTCCTTAAGCTGCGGTTATGTTGCACAGGGTGACTTTCGTCTCCTGCATCTGGGTGACGCTGTCATAGCCATAGGTCTGAGCGGTGTTACAGCTTTCGCCCAACACGTAGGGATCAGCGCCCGGCGGATATTTCGACCTCAGATCCTCGCCTTCGAACCAGCCACCAAAGTGGAACGGCATAAAGACGACGCCGGGGTTCACCCGCTCGGTCAGCAGTGCCTTGACCTTGACCTTGGCGCCTGTGGGGCTGTTGACCCAGATCCATGACCCCGCCGAGATGCCGTTGTTGTTGGCGTCGCGTGGGTTGATTTCGGCGAACATCTCTTGCTGAAGTTCGGCCAGCCATGGGTTTGAACGGGACTCTTCGCCCCCGCCCTCGTATTCCACCAGACGCCCCGAGGTCAGGATGATCGGGAAATCCTTGGAATAGTCGACTTTTTGAATGGTCTCGTAGAGCGTTGGCAGACGATAGAAGGTGCGGTCCGCATAGGTCGGATACTGGGCCACCAGATCGCGGCGCGGCGTGTAAAGCGGCTCGCGGTGGATGGGAACCGGATCGGGGAAAGTCCAGACCACGGCGCGGGCCTTGGCGTTACCGAAGGGGGCGCACTCATGTTTGATTGCGACCCGCTGGATGCCGCCCGAGAGGTCGGTCTTCCAGTTGGTCTTGGGTCCTGCGACAGCGTCGATCGCCTTGCGTTCGTCCGCGGTCAGATCGCCGTCCCATCCCAGATCGATCAGCATCTGCATGGTGAATTCAGGATAGCCGTCCTTGATCTCGGAGTTCTTGGAATAGACCCCCTCGGCCAAAAGGTTCTGACCGTTGCGCTCTACACCAAAGCGCGCCCGGAACGTCAGCCCGCCTTTCGAGACAGGTTTGGACATATCGTAAAGGTTCGGGGTGCCGGGGTGTTTCATCGCGGGCGTGCCCCACGATGGCCAAGGCATGCCGTAATATTCGCCATCCAGTGGGCCGCCAACCGCCTGAAGCGTCGTGCGGTCAAAGGTTTTCTGGTTGGCCATATGGGCCTTCATCCGCTCCGGGCTTTGGCCGGTATAACCGATGGTCCACATGCCGCGGTTAAACTCGGCCGTGATGTCCTCGATCTTGGGCTCGTCGGCCGGGCTGACCTCGATATTGCGGAACAGCTCGTTGGCGAAACCCAGCTTTTTGGCGAATTTGGCCATGATCGTGTGATCCGGCAGGCTTTCGAACACAGGCTCGACAACCTTTTCACGCCACTGCAGGGACCGGTTGGAGTTGGTGACCGAGCCGTAGGTTTCGAACTGTGTCGAAGCCGGCAGAACCCAGACGTTATCGGTGCGGTCGCTGAGGATGGCCGAAACCGTCGGATAAGGATCGACGATCACCAGCATGTCCAGCTTCATCATCGCCTTGCGCATATCTGGCAGGCGAGTCTGAGAGTTGGGGGCGTGGCCCCAGAACACCATCGCCCGGATCGGGTTGGGCTGGTTTTCCATGTTCTTGGGGTCTTCGAGGACACCGTCGAACCAGCGTGAAACCGGAATGCCGATGGCCTCCATTTCCTTCTGGTTGGCGAACTGGCCCTTCAGCCAGTTATAATCTTCGCCCCAGACGCGCGACCAATGCTTCCATGCGCCGCTCGACAAGCCGTAATAGCCCGGCAGAGTGTGGGAAAGAACGCCAAGGTCGGTTGCGCCCTGAACGTTGTCGTGGCCACGGAAGATGTTGGCGCCGCCACCGGCTACGCCGATGTTGCCCAGCGCCAGTTGCAGGACGCAATAGGCGCGGGTGTTGTTGTTGCCGGTGGTGTGCTGGGTGCCGCCCATGCACCAGACGATGGTGCCGGGTTTGTTTTCGGCCAGCGTCTTTGCCACACGCTCAAGCTGATCCCCCGGAACGCCGGTGACGTCCTCAGTGGTCTTGGGGTCCCATTTGGCGACCTCGGTGCGGATCTGATCCATGCCCCAGACGCGGGTGCGGATGTATTCCTGATCCTCCCAGCCATTCTGGAAGACATGCCACAGGATGCCCCAGATCAGCGCCACGTCCGTACCCGGGCGCAGGCGCACATGTTCATGTGCCTTGGCCGCGGTGCGCGTAAAGCGGGGGTCACAAACGATCAGCTTGGCGCCGTTTTCTTCGGTTGCCTTAAAGACGTGGCGCATCGCGACGGGGTGCGCTTCGGTCGGGTTGGCACCGATCATCAGGATCGCTTTGGAGTTGTGCATGTCGTTGAACGAGTTGGTCATGGCGCCGTAGCCCCATGTGTTGGCCACACCCGCAACCGTGGTCGAGTGACAGATCCGCGCCTGATGGTCGACGTTGTTGGTGCCCCAGTAGGCCGCGAATTTCCGGAAGAGATAGGCCTGTTCGTTGTTGTGCTTGGCCGAGCCCAACCAGTAAACGCTGTCTGGGCCGCTTTCCTGGCGGATCTTCAGCATCTCGTCGCCGATCTTGCCGATGGCTTCGTCCCAGGTGCGGCGCTCCCATTTGCCGGCGACCAGCTCCATTGGGTATTTCGCGCGGCGCTCGCCGTTGGTGCTTTCGCGGACCGCGGCACCTTTACAGCAATGTGTGCCCATGTTGATCGGGCTGTCCCATGCCGGGGCCTGACGTGTCCAGACGCCGTTTTGCACTTCGGCTTCGACGGTACAGCCGACCGCACAGTGGGTGCAGACCGATTTCTTGGTCTCGACCGCGCCGACCTGCCAGGCATTGCCGGCTTCGGCTTTTTGCACTGTCTTGGCCATCATCGTGACGGCGGCCAGACCGCCCACGGCCAGACCCGAGCCGCGCAGGAAACCGCGCCGGTCCATATTCATGTTCGCAGCTTGTGCCAAAACGCCGGTGCGTTTTGTTCTGCCCGTTACACCAGAGGTTTTTTTCCTCAGCATGATGTTCTCCCTTTGAATTCTTGTGTGGCCCGGTTGGTCGGGCGCGGCTGTTGTCCGGTCAGGTGGTCGGTGAGGACCAGACTGCCAATTAGAATTTCAAACTCTTTAAGTACTCGGCGGTATGTTCGGTTGTCCGCATCTTGACGTCGCTGCCGGTCAGCACCACGTCCTGGGCTTCGGCGGCTGTCGCGCCTGTCATACTGGCGACCGCAACGGCGGGTGCGGCCATGGTGGTCAGTTTCAAAAATGACCGTCGGGAATTATCCGTGACGCCTTGGGGTTTGGCATTCGACATTTAGTGTTCCTCCCTTAGTGCGAGTTCAGGCCGCTTTGCCAAGCAGCCGGAATGACTCGAATTCGATTTCCATGAACAGACGACCGATCGTGCCGAGCGGCGCGTAGAGTTCTGCGTTCTCTGCCGCCTCAAGATCGGTGAAAAAATGTGGCGCCCACTTGGCCAAATGATCGTTAAAAAACTTGCGCTGAGTGTCCAGCGGGGCGCGTCCCGAGGCAAAACTGCCGCGAATCAGTCCCTGCATAATCTCCATCATGCTGGCGATATGATCTTCGGGTTCGTGCCGGTCCTCGGTGCGTTTGACGCCCAAAAGCAGCATGTCTTCGCGCAGTTTTGCCAGCGGCATTTCATGCAGAAAACCGGTCAGATAAAAGCTGGCGTAGGGCAGTAACTCGCCCCGGACCAGCCCCATGTACAAAAGATTGTATTCCTCACGGGCGCGGCGCTGGTTGGCGTCAGACGCCTGATGGGCAAGGGAATTTATCGCGCGGCCCAGATCGGTGTCGTCGCCCTTGATTCTTGCTATGTTTTTTAGCTGTTCTGCCGTGGGCGGCGCGGCGATAAGCTGGCCCAGCAGACCATAGAGATCGGCGCGCATGCGATCTTCGGGATCTAGAGTTTTTTGCTCGGCTTCGGGCAACATCTGCTCCTGCGTCACTAAGACATGTTAAGAACTGCTCCAAGGTTACCGAAGCACCGCGAATCCAGCAAGAAAATTAATCATTACTTTAGAGCGTCTTTAATTTGATTTAACGCGCCAGAGGGGTCTCGGAGCCGTCAGTGCGGCTTGGATGGACCCCTAGGAGATCGGTAGACATCGGCGTGCTGACGGATGCGTGCATCACCGCGCCCGTCATCCACGCGCTCGACATCGACATCGTCGCGCTTGCGTTTATAGCGCGGCTCTTCTTTGTGGTGTTCAGCCACAAAATCGCGGACCCACTCAACCATTTCGGGCGGCATGGTGATCTTTTCGACGATCTCTTCGCCGGTATCCATGTGATCCTGAGCCTCGAACGGCGAAGCTGTGATTGCCACCGGAAGCGGGCGATCCTGATCGTCGGTCTCTGATTGCAGGATGACGTAGGCGGAGGGCGGCTCGGCCGCGAGTGCCACGATATAGGCGTCGGTTTCGGTGCGGTGCAGATCAAGTTCAAGCGTGGCCGCGTGGTGGTCGACAGTTTCACCATCGCGGCGCAACTCGGTCCATTTGGCGTCCGGCGCGCCCGGCAAAAGCCCGATCACCCGGTAAGTCACATCCACCCAACGCGACTGGCTGGGCACAGAGCGTATGAGAATGCCGACCGGAATGCTTTGTTGAAAATTCGTGCGTCTGGTGGACATGCTGCCTCCCAACTGCGTGACCTTATGCAACGTGTTAGGCCAAGTTGGCCGGTCGGTCCATGGCTGATGGTCACGATTTCAATGCGCGTTCAGTTTCTATGCGCGCAAGCTGGGCGCGCAAGCTGGCCGGTTTGGCGACGCCGGGCCGGGGACGCGGGGCCGGGGCCGGGGCCCGCAATGCGGACAGCGGCGGCCTAATTCTAGGGCGTAATTCTACGGCCCACTTCTACGGCGCACTGCTACGGCGGAGCTACAATTGCAGCGGTATTCGTGGTATGGAATCGCCCAAGGGACACCCTGTTTACCGAGCCTCATGCCTGCAATTTCTGCAGTGCAGCTATACTTTTCTTATAGTGAAAACCGAATATACTGCCATTCAATGCTATAAAAGTATATGATCTTGGCGGGAATCTATTGGCTGACAACCACGCTTATCGGCACCGTTACGCCACAAGACAAAAAGTTAATGTGATTTCAGGGAGGAAAACATGAAATCTCTACGCAACACGGCGCTGGGGCTCGCGTTGGGCGTGACCGGCGCTTCGATGGCAATGGCTGGCGAATTGACGATTGCGACCGTGAACAACGGCCACATGATCGAAATGCAGAAACTGACGCCTGAGTTTGAGGCCGCCAACCCCGGAATCACCGTAAACTGGGTCACGCTGGACGAAGGCACATTGCGCAGCCGCGTCACAACCGACATCACCACCAAGGGTGGCCAGTTCGACATCATGACCATCGGCATGTACGAAGCGCCGATCTGGGGCGAGCGTGGCTGGCTTGAGCCGCTCGAGTTTGATGCCGCTTACGATGTGAATGACATCCTGCCAGCGATGCGCGGCGGTCTTTCCTATGACGGCAAGCTTTATGCGGCACCGTTCTATGGCGAAAGCTCGATGATCATGTACCGCAAGGACCTTTTGGATGCAGCGGGCATGACAATGCCTGACAATCCAACATGGGGACATGTTCAGGATGCAGCAGCGGCCATGACCGACAAGGCTGCTGGTCAGTACGGCATCTGTCTGCGCGGCAAGCCGGGCTGGGGCGACAACATGGCGTTCCTGACAACCATGGCCAACTCGTTCGGCGCACAGTGGTTCAACGAAGACTGGACACCGGCGCTGGATTCAGCGGCATGGAACCATGCTGTGACCTTCTACAAGGACCTTCTGGACAACTACGGCCCTCCGGGTTCGTCGGCCAATTCGTTCAACGAAATTCTGGCTCTGATGAACGAAGGCAAGTGCGGGATGTGGATTGATGCCACGATCGCTGCATCCTTCATCGAGAACCCGAACATGGCTTATGCTCAGTCCCCTGTTGCGGTCACGAACCGCGGCGCAAACTGGCTTTGGGCATGGTCGCTGGCAATCCCTGCCGGCACCAAGCAAAAAGACGACGCGATGAAGTTCATGGAATGGGCAACATCCAAGTCTTACATCGAGCTGGTTGCCAAGACCAACGGTTGGGGCAAAGTGCCGACAGGGACGCGCCAGTCCACATATGACAATGCGGATTTTCTGGCGGCTGCCCCGTTTGCAAAGGCCGAGCTGAAGGCGATCCTTTCGGCTGATCCAGAGAACTCGACCCAGAACCCATCGCCTTACACAGGTGTTCAGTTCGCCGCGATCCCCGAGTTCCAGGCCATTGGTACGGCTGTCGGTCAGCAGATGACCGCGGTTCTGGCCGGTGACATTTCGGTCGAAGAAGGCCTGGCGAATGCGCAGAAAGCTGCGGACCGCGAGATGAAAAAGGCAGGCTACTACTAAGTCCTGACCAAGCGTTTCGAGGCGGCCCTTCGGGGTCGCCTCAAGACATACGGCCTGACCATAAGGCTTCCCCATATTTCAACAGGATTGATCAAATGAACCCGGCTCTCGCAAGATGGCTTCAGGCCCCAAGTATCATTCTTTTGTTTCTGTGGATGATTGTCCCGCTCAGCATGACAATCTGGTTTTCGACCCAGCGCTATAACCTGCTCTACCGCGAGCGTAGCGGCTTTGTCGGCTTTTCAAATTACGAATTCTTCTGGACGGACCCTGCGTTCCTTCCGGCTTTGACCAACACGCTGATCCTGGTCGGTTCAGTTCTGGCGATCACGGTGGTTCTTGGACTGGCCGTTTCGATCCTGATTGACCGCCCGTTCCGGGGCCGCGGCATTGCGCGGGTGATGCTGATCTCGCCGTTCTTCATCATGCCGACGGTGTCGGCTTTGGTGTGGAAGAACATGCTGATGGACCCAAACAACGGTCTGTTTGCCGCCTTCGCCAACGCGCTGGGTCTTCAGCCGATCGAATGGCTGCAGGATATGCCGCTGTTTTCGATCATCATCATGGTCAGCTGGCAGTGGACGCCGTTTGCGATCCTGATCTTCATGACTTCGTTGCAAAGTCAGGACCAAGAGCAAAAAGAGGCCGCCACGCTGGATGGTGCCGGGTTCTGGTCGCAGTTCTATAACCTGACGCTGCCGCATCTGGCGCGCCCGATCTCGATCGTGATCCTGATCCAGATGATCTTTCATCTTGCGGTCTTTGCCGAAATTTTCGTGACCACCAGCGGCGGACCGGGCGTTCAGTCGACCAACCTGACATACCTGATCTACATCCAGTCACAGCAGGCGTTTGATGTGGGCGTGGCTTCGGCCGGCGGGGTCTTTGCAATCATTCTGGCCAATATCGTCGCGATCTTTCTGATCCGCGCGGTTGGCAAAACACTGACGGTGTAGACATGACCGATAAACAACGCGAGCACATGAAGAACCGGATCGCAGTGGTCTTTGCCTGGATTGCGGCCCTTTTGTTCTTCTTTCCGATCTTCTGGATGGTTCTGACGGGTTTCAAGACCGAGTCTCAGGCCATCGCCATTCCGCCCCTGCTTTTCTTTGAGCCGACGCTTGAAAACTATACCGAGATCCAAGAGCGCACCAACTATGCCCGCTTTGCCTGGAACTCGATCGTGACATCCTTTGGCGGCACGTTTCTGGCGATGCTGATCGCAATCCCTTCGGCCTATTCGATGGCCTTCAATTCGGGGCGCTGGACCAAGGACATCCTGATGTGGATGCTGTCGACCAAAATGTTGCCGGCGGTTGGCGTCTTGATGCCGATTTACCTGATCAGCCAAAAGTTCGGGCTGCTGGATACCAAGATCGCGCTGATCTTTATCTATTCGATGATGAACCTGCCGATCGTGATGCTGATCCTGTTCAACTATTTCCGCGAGATCCCCAAGGAAATTCTTGAAGCGTCGCGGATGGATGGCACATCAACCTTTAACGAAATCAAGGACATCGTCATGCCTCTGGCATGGGGCGGGATCGCGTCAACGGCGCTTTTGTCGATCATCCTGTGCTGGAACGAGGCGTTTTGGTCGATCGTTCTGACAACCACCGATGCCAGCACGCTGACGGCATTTGTGGCCTCGTTTCAGGCGCCCGAAGGGTTGTTCTGGGCCAAGGTTTCGGCGGTCTCGACGCTGGCGGTGGCACCGATCGTGGTGTTCGGCTGGTTTGCGCAGAAACAGCTGGTTCAGGGCCTGACCTTTGGTGCGGTGAAATGACCATGGATGCGGCCCCTACCGATCTGACGGGCAAAGTCTGTCTGGTTACCGGGGCCAATGGCGGCATCGGCCAAAGCGCTTGTGCCCATTTCCTGGCCCTTGGGGCCGAGGTTCATGCAACCGATATCGGGCGCGGCTTTGCCCATTGCGATGCCACGCGCGGGTATGGCGCGGCGCTGCATTATCAACGGTTTGATCTGTTGGACAATTCAGGCCTGCGGGCCTGTACAAGCTGGATTGAACAGGTCAGCCCGGACGTCCTGTTCAACAATGCGGCACTGTTTGACATGGGGTCGGTGCTGGAGGCTGATCTGGATCAGTTCGACCGCCTCTTTAACGTCAATGTGCGTGCGTTTTATGCGGTGATGCAGGCGGCGGCCAAATCGATGGTTGCGGCAGGCACGCGCGGGGCGATCATCAATCTGGCCAGTCAGGCAGGCCACCGAGGCGAGGCTTTGGTTGCGCATTACTGTGCGACCAAGGCGGCCGTCATCAGCTATACACAGTCGGCGGCGCTGGCGCTGGCGCCGCATGGCATCCGGGTCAATGCGATCTCTCCGGGGGTGATCGACACGCCGATGTGGGCGACGGTTGATGCGCTTTTTGCCAAGCACGAGGGGCTCAAGCACGGCGAGAAAAAGCAAAAAATCGGCGCGGCGGTTCCGCTGGGCCATATGGGGGCGCCGCGCGATGTCGCGCGCGCAGCCGTCTTTCTGGCCAGTGACCAATCATCGTACATGACCGCTCAGACCATCGGCGTCGATGGCGGCAACGTGTTGAGGTAACGGATATGTCCATCATTGCCCCAGAGATAGAAATCGTCGACCGCGCCAGCGAAAGTATCCGCTATCTGGAACACGGCTGGCCGACCGAGCTGTGCCGCTGGCACACCCATAAGGAATACGAACTGCATCTTGTGGTGGCGACGCGCGGCAAGGCTTTTGTCGGCGATTACATCGGTGACTTTCAGCCCGGCGCGCTGTTTTTGACGGGACCGAACCTGCCGCATAACTGGATCACGGACGAGGTTTGGACCGAACCTGTCGATGTGCGCGATATGATGGTGCAGTTTGATCATCCGGGCGTTGAAAAGCTGGCGCAGGCTTTTGGGGAATTCGGCGAATTGCGCCCGATGCTGGACATGGCGCAATCGGGGATCGAGTTCATCGGCTTTGACGCCGATGTCGCCAGAAAGCATCTTGAGACGATCCGCGATGCGCGCGGCACCCGGCGCATCATGGAGTTTCTTTCGTTCCTGCTGGAGGTCAACAACTGGCCCCACAAGGAACCCCTGTCGGTCCTCAAACTGTTTCAACCTGAAGGCAGCCGCAAACAGGCGCGCATCGGTCAGGTCGTCGACAATATTGTCGAGAATTTCGCGGACGATATCTCGCTTGATGCCGCCGCCCGGATGGCCGGGATGAGCCCCACGACGTTTTCACGAAACTTTCAGTCAGTGACCGGCAACCGGTTCGTCGAATTCGTCAACCGCGTAAGAATAGGACAGGCGTGCAGTATGCTTTATGCAACAGAGGAACAGATCTCGTCGATCTGTTTTGGTGTGGGATTTCAAAACCTTGCCAACTTTAACCGGCATTTTCTGAAGATGAAGGGGATGACGCCTTCGCAGTTTCGCGACACCGCGCGCGGCGAGTTGATGCGCCAGACCGAGGGGGCCCGATGAGCGTTGTGTCCCAGTCCCGCCTTGATGCATCGGATTACGATCGCAGTGCCTGTCGCATCGGCGCGGTGCATCTGGGGTATGGCGCGTTTCACTGCGCTCACCAGGCCGTTTATATCGACGCGATGATGCAAAAGACCGGCGATCTGGGCTGGGGCATTGCGGCGGTAAACCTGCGCGCGGCGCAGTCGCAGACCTTCAAGGAGGCGGCGGCGCAAAAGGATGGGTATATCCTGAAATCGGTGAACCATGACGGCGTCAGCCGGTTCAGCCGCATCCGCCCGCATGTCCGTTTTGCCGACTGGAGCGAGAACGCCGTAGCGGCCGAAGAATTGCTGGCCCTTCCAAGCGTTCATATGGTGACGATCACGGTCACCGAAAGCGGCTATTACCTGAATGACACCGGCCAGCTGAACGGCGAACATCCTGTGATCGCGCAAGAGATTGCAGGCGGCGCGCGCACCAGCGTTTATGGCTATCTGGCCGCCGGATTGCAGCGCCGGATGCAGGTCACGGGTCAACCGATCACGGTGCTTTGCTGTGACAACATCCGGCAGAACGGCAAGATGCTGAAGGCCGCGATGCAGCGCTATCTGGACCTTTGCGGGATGCCTGATCTGTCGGCTTGGATGGCGGACCATGTCACTTTCCCTTGCTCGATGGTCGACCGGATCACCCCGCGCGCCTCGGCGGCACTGAGGGCTGAGGTTCAGGCTGAATTTGGCGCGGGCGAAACCAACCCGGTTCTGGCCGAGGATTTCATCCAATGGGTGGTTGAGGATAATTTCGCAGGCCCGATGCCGGCGCTCGATAAGGTCGGGGTTACCATCACGCCCGACGTCGACCCATACGAAGAGGCCAAGATCCGCATTCTGAACGGCGGCCATACCTGCCTTACCTACCTCGGCGCGCTGGCCGGTCATGCGACCTTTGATCAGGCGATGGCCGATCCTGTCCTTTTCGATCACTTCTGGAATTACGAGACCAAAGAGGTTCTGCCGGCGCTGACGCTCAAGCTGCCATTTGACAAGTTCGACTATCTTAAAGGTATCGCGCAGCGGTTTCAAAACGCTTCGATTGCCGATTCAATCGAACGGATTGCCGCGGATGGGTTTGCCAAGTTTCCGATCTTTATTCTACCCACCATCCGCGGCTGTCTCGAGGCGGGAACCCTGCCGCTCTACGCTCTGCGCTCGGCTGCCAGTTGGTATGTCTTTAGCCGCCGTATCGCGGATGGGTCGCTGAAACTAAGCTACGCCGAACCCAGCTGGGATGCGCTTTTGCCGCTTCTGGCCGAGGGGGGGCAAAGTGATTTTGCAACCTCGCCCATGCTTTGGGCCGAGGTGCCTGAGAAATTCGAAGGATTTGCCGAGGCGCTGATCCAACAGATCGAGGAAATGGAAGCATCATGGCCGAAGTAACAATCCGCAATATCCGCAAATCCTATGGCGAACTTGAGGTCATGCACGGCATTGACCTGGACATCGACGATGGCGAGTTCGTGGTCTTTGTCGGCCCCTCGGGCTGTGGCAAATCCACGCTTTTGCGGATGATCGCGGGGCTTGAGGATATCACCTCGGGCACCGTGGCCATCGGCGGGCGCGAAGTGAACGAGGTTGCGCCCTCAAAGCGCGGGGTGGCTATGGTGTTTCAGACCTATGCGCTTTATCCGCATATGACGGTTTACGACAACATGGCCTTTGGTCTCAAACAGGCCAAAACGCCCAAAGACGAGATTGACCGCCGCGTCAAATCGGCCGCCGACGTTTTGCAGATCACCGACTATCTGGAACGCAGCCCGCGCAACCTGTCAGGTGGTCAGCGTCAGCGTGTGGCCATCGGGCGCGCGATCGTGCGCGACCCGCAGGTCTTTTTGTTTGACGAACCATTGTCGAACCTCGATGCGGCCCTTCGGGTGCAGACGCGGCTGGAAATTGCCCGCCTGCATGAGCGGCTGAAATCGACGATGATCTATGTCACCCATGATCAGGTCGAGGCGATGACACTTGCCGATAAGATCGTCGTTTTGCGCGATGGCCGGGTCGAGCAGGTCGGCTCGCCCATGCAGCTTTACGAGCGGCCCGAGAATACTTTTGTGGCCCAGTTCATCGGCAGCCCCAAGATGAACTTCTTTGCTGCGGAGGACATGGGTCCGGGCTGGGCCGCGCTGGCCGGCGATGGCGACAGCAGCGACACAATCGGCATCCGGCCTGAGCATCTGATCCCTTGCGATGCGGCCAAGGCGGTGGTGTCAGGGCGTCTGGAACTGGTTGAAAAGCTGGGCGAATACGCGCTGGTGCATATGATCTCGGAACATGGGGCCGAATTTATTGCCAAGCTGGAACATCCGCCCAAAGAGACGTCGGGCGAGGTTCTGAACTTTGGCGTGGCGAAAAAGCTGGTGCACCGGTTTGCCCCTGATGGCGCGCGGCGCGGCTAAGGCACAGACGAAAGGCTTTCAGGTGTCCGGGATGCCCGGATTTTCAGGCGTCGGGGGGTGTCCAGTCGGCGGGCGGCACGTGGCGGCGGCGCGCCCGGATCGCCAGCCCCAAGGCCACGCCCATGCCGATCGCGAATGTCAGATCGGTCACTACGGTCAGGACCATCGTCAGGGCCAGCAGGAACTGATCGCTGCGCGGCGCGGCGAAATACCCGCGCCATTTATGCGGCTCGCTCATGTTCCAGGCTGTCAGGATCAAAAGTCCCGCCAGTGCCGGCATCGCCAGATAACCGGCCAGAGGTGCCGCCACCATCATCACCACAAGGATGGTCAGCGCATGCACAATGCCCGCCACCGGCGTCTTGCCACCCGCGCGCACGTTGGTTGCGGTGCGGGCAATCGCTCCGGTCGCGGGCAGCCCCCCGAAAAGGGCTGAGCCGAGGTTGGCCGCACCCTGGGCCAGAACCTCTGCGTTGGGGCGGTGACTGCCGCCGGTCATCCGGTCGGCCACAAGCGCCGACAACAGCGATTCAACTCCGGCCAGAAACGCAATAACGAAGGCCGAGGGCAAAAGCTCGACAATGCGGTCCAGACTGATGGCGGGCAATTGCGGCACCGGAAGCTGGGCGGGCAAAGCGCCAAAGCGCGACTGGATGGTATCGACCGGAAGCGCGCCCAGCGCCACGATGGCCGAGGTGATTGCGATTGCCACGATCAGGCCCGGCAGACGCGGCGCGGCGCGGCGCAAAAGAATGATGAGCGCCATCGTAGCCAGCCCGATCAGCACTGCGGCGATGCTCGTCGTGGCGCGCGCGTCCCAGAGCACGGAAATCTTGTCAAAGAAGTCGGCCGGCACGGATTGCACCCCAAGACCCAGCAGATCCTTAAGCTGGCTTGTGGCAATGATGATGGCGATGCCGATGGTAAAGCCGTTGACCACGGCTTCGGGGACATAGGCGATCAGGTTTCCGGCGCGAAGAAATCCCGCGACCAGCAGGATCACACCCGCCATTGCCGTCGCCAGAACCAGACCGTCATAGCCATGCTGTGCGATCACCCCATAGACCACGACGATAAAGGCACCGGTCGGGCCACCGATCTGAACCCGGCTGCCACCCAAGGCCGATATGATAAGCCCGCCGACAATCGCGGTGATCAGCCCCTTGGCCGGATCGGCGCCCGATGCAATTGCAATGGCCAGCGACAGGGGCAGCGCCACCATCGCAACCGTCAGTCCGGCCATCAAATCGGCCAGAAACAAGCCGCGCGAATAGGTCTGAAGCGTGGTCAGTATTTTGGGTTTCATTAAGGCCGCCCGAATTCCACTGTCGCGGCTGTTATGCTTTGGCTCCGCTGCGCCCGCAACAAAAAAGCCGCCCCGAAAGGCGGCTTTATCGTATCCTCCGTCACATCGCGTGGCGACTTATTCGTCTTCAAGCGCCTCGACAGCTTTTTGAAGCGCGTCCTTGGTGACGGTTTTCTCTTTCACGCTTGCCAGCTCAAAGATGTAGTCGATGACCTTATCTTCGAACAGCGGCGCCTGGATCTGCTGGCGCATCTGCGGGTTCTGCTGAACGAACTCAAAGAACTGACGTTCCTGACCGGGGTACTGGCGCGCCTGGGTCATGACCGCCTGGGTCATTTCGGCGTCCGATACTTCGATCTCGTTCTTTGAACCCAGCTCGGCCAGGAAAAGGCCCAGCTTTACGCGGCGGCCTGCCAGTCTGCGGTGTTCATCGGTGGTCTCGACCTCGGGGTGGTCGTGGCCCTGAACGTCGGGGTTGTCTTCGTGCCACAGCTGGTGGGCAATCTGGCCTGCTTCGGCATCAACCAGCGATGGCGGCAGTTCAAACTCGATGGCCTTGTCCAGCTCGTCCAGCAGGGCGCGTTTTTGAACCGCGCGGGCAGCGCCGGAATACTCGGTTTCCAGACGTTCGCTGATCTGTGTCTTCAGACCGGCCAGATCGTCAGCGCCAAACTGCTTGGCCAGATCGTCGTTGATCTCGGCGGCTTTGGGTTCTTTCACGGCCTTGATCGTGCAATCAAAGACGGCATCCTTACCGGCAAGGTTCTCGGCGCCATATTCCGCAGGGAAGGCCACTTTGACGGCAACCTCGTCGCCTGCCTTGGTGCCAACCAGCTGCTCTTCGAAACCCGGAATGAACGAGTTCGAGCCCAGAACCAGCGGGTAATCTTCGGCGGTGCCGCCTTCGAACAGCTCGCCATCCACCTTACCGGCGAAATCGATCACGACCTGATCGCCGTCCTTGGACTTGGAACCCTTCTTGCGGTCCTCAAAGTTCTGCGCGGTCTTGGCCAGGCTTTCGACAGCCTCTTCAACCGATTTGTCGTCGGCCTTGACGACCAGCTTTTCCAGTTTGATCTTTTTAAAGTCCGTGTCCGGAATTTCGGGCAGGCGTTCGTAGGTCATGTTGACCGTGACGTCCTCGCCGGGCTTCCAGTCTTCGTTCGTCATCTTGACGTCGGGCTGAACGGCGGGGCGGTCGCCGCTGTCCTCAAAGTGCTTGCTCATCGCGCCGTCGATGACTTCCTGCATCGCTTCGCCAAGCATCCGCTCGCCGAACTGCTTTTTCAAAAGCGCCATAGGGACCTTGCCCTTGCGAAAGCCCTTCATTTCAACTTCGGGCTGGGCCTCGATCAGCTTTTCGTTGACCTTCGCGTCCAGCTCGCTGGAGGGAACGGTGATCGAATATCCCCGCTTCAGACCTTCGTTGAGCGTCTCGGTGACCTGCATGTGTGTCGTCCTTTTGCATCTGGTCGGGCCGCACCTTGCGCCGCCCATGTAAATCAGGGGCCGTTCTATTGACGGTAACCCAGTCTTGCAAGGTGATTTGGCGTGTTTTTGCCCCTATCTCAGCCGGAAACGCGTGCGCAGGCCCAGTCCAAGGAAAAAGAGCAGGATGATCCCGGCCACGGACTGGGCACCCGAGATCGCATCCAGCCATGCCGGGGCCTCTTTGTAAAACTCGGGGTGCATCTTGCGGACAAAGCCCAGAAACGGCAGCGTGTTGCCGATCGAGATGCCAAGACCCTCGGCAATCGGATAGGCGCTGGGGCTGTTCGAGCCGTTCTTTAGAAACGACGCGATAAGGGGCCAGAACACCGTGATGACGCCCGCCAGACCGATCAGGGGGCGCACCATCGAGTGCCCGAAGTCCGAGATCGCGCCATACCCCCGGATCACCCAATTGTCCGGCCAAGGGTCCAGCACGGCCTTGCAACGCATTTCATGCCGGAAAAGAAATGCTCATCGTCAGGTTTGTGCAGATCGCTCATCACCTGCCGAAGTCGCGTGTAGGCCTGTTTGCCCTCTTCAGCGTTTTTGGCGGTGACCTTGGGCCAGTTGGCGGTGTTGGTGGTAAATGTCGTGTTCTGATGCATTTCGCGCTGAAAGAACTTTGGCACGTCGGTTTCGAATTTTACGTCATTGAACAATGTGGCGGATTTGAAGGCGCCGTCGGAGAAATCGACTTTCCCGATGAAGGTCGCGGACTTGAAAAATGCATAGCGGCTGAAGGTTGTGAAGTTGAAAAAGGTAGGCCCGCTGAAGGTCGCCCCGTCGAAATGCGCAGGCCCGCTAAACGTTGATGACTGGAATCTGGCGTCACCTTTGAATTTCGCCGAGCTAAATTCAGTTGACTGGATAAAGGTTGAGTTGAGGAAACTGACAATTTCATTAAAGATCGCTACTCTGAAATTCACGGGGCCGCTGAAGCTCGAGCTGCGGAAATTCGCATTTTCGCGAAAGATGCATTTCTCGAAAGTAAACATATTGGGAAAGTGAGTTTCGGACAGATTTGCGACATCTCTACAGTGTGGTAGTTCTGTCAAAGGCAAGCGTTCTTCAAAAGCGGCCCTCAGCGCCCCGCTCTCTTTTTCGGTAAGTTCGGCTAGATCATCTGGAGGCAGTTGAACTAGCTTTGCCAGTTTGGCACGCTCATCCGCAGGCATCCCCTGACACATCCAGCCATTCCAGATACGCTGGTTCTTGGAATGCAACTCATAGTCCGGTATGGCTGGGTAGGTCTCGGTTTGCTCCCCATAGATCGTCATCAGGACGTACCAGGGGTTCTTCGCCGCCGGTTGCAGGATGCGGCCATCGTTGGTTCGAAATGTTCCGTCCGGCAACTCTTCCACAACCGCGCCTGCAGGTTTGCTGGGGTCTATCAATTCACTCATCTGAAAATCCGTCGATGCCAATGCGGGCCAGCCTAGCGGCGGGGCCTTGAATTGTCATCAATCGGAAATGGTGCGGGTGAAGGGACTCGAACCCCCACGCCTTGCGGCGCCAGAACCTAAATCTGGTGCGTCTACCAATTCCGCCACACCCGCATCGCCAGACAGGGCCAAATCGGCGCTGTCAGAGCCGCGACTGATTAGCAAAGGTTGCGCGCGGATGCGAGGGGTAAAATCCGGGACTGACAAAATCCCTTTACTAGTGTTAAGCTTTCCCAAAAGCAGAGCCGGTAAAATCCGGCCTGAGGTTGAGAGAGCAGGCAGAAAAATGACAGAAAATGCGCTTTGGGCGCTGGGGGCGTCCAGTATCGCGGTCTCGGGCGGTGTGTCGCTGAGCGGTGACAGATCGGGCAGCGGGCGGCATTTGCTGGGCCGGACCCTGACGCTGAGTGGTAAAAACTGGGCTGAGTTGATGGTGGTGGATGCGCGCAGCGGCGCCACCATGTCGGATCGCCAGATTTTCGATGGTATCGCTTATGGCGAAGGTTTGCGGATTGCGGCGGAGTATATCCTGACGCTTGCCGAGGGCGAAAACCGCTATCGGCTGGTCGGGTTCAACATTCAGGACGGCGGCGGCGATGATCAGCCGGGTCTTGTCGAGGGGCTGGTTTTTCTGGACGACGGGCTGGGCTTTCCGCCGACGGATGTGGCGCTTAAGGTTGTGGCGGCGTCGGAAAGTGCTGAGGGCGGTGGCGACGACGCGGGCGCTTTGGTGGCCCCGCCCAGCTTTGTCGAAGGCTGTGAGGTGCTGACGCTGGATGGCGCGCTGCCGGTCCAAGAGCTGCAGATCGGCGATATGGTGATCACGCGCGATGCGGGTGCGCAGCCCCTGCGCTGGATTTCGCGGGTCACGGTTTCGGCCGCGCAGATGGCCGCCACGCCGAGTTTGCGACCGGTGCTGTTTCTGGCCAATTCGATGGGCCCGGACCGGCCGCACCGGGCCACGATGTTGCCGCCGGGGCACCGGGTATTGATCCGCAATGCGCGCGCCGCCGTTCTTTTTGGTGAAAAAGAGGTTCTGGCCGCAGCCCAGCATCTGATCAACGACACAACCATCACCCGCGCGGACGTTCAGGGTGTGGTCTATTTCCACCTTTTGTTTGACGACCATCAGATCGTTTATGCCGATGGGTTAGAAGCAGAAAGCCTGCCACCGGGGCGCGACGCGCTTGGGATGATATCCGAGGCGGAAAAAGCCGATGTTTTCGCGCATATGCCGCATTTGCCGACCAAGGCGACATCGCAGCAGCCCGGCAAGCGGCGACAGCTTAAGTACTGGGAAGCGGCGGCAATGGCCTAAGACAGGCTTTGGCGGGTGCTGGGCCCCTTGGTCAGTGGCCCAGCGCTTTCAGAACGCGCGGTAACGCCTCGGGGATGTCTTCGGCGATCAGGCCCGGACCAAAGCGGCGCGCGGCCTCGGCGTGCAGCCAGACCGCAGCGCGGGCGGCATCAAAGGCGTCCAGGCCCCGCGCCATAAGTCCCGTGACAATCCCGGCCAGAACATCGCCGGTGCCTGCGGTTGCAAGCCATGGCGCGGGGCGATCATGACGCGCGGTGCGCCCGGCCGGATCCGCGATGGTGGTTGCCGCCCCTTTCAGCACCACGACACAGCCCGCGCGCTGTGCGGCCCGGACGGTGACGGCCAGTTTTTCGGCCCCGCCTGCGTGCAACTGTTCACGCGTCAAAGTGGTGGCATGATCGGGGAACAGCCGGGCAAATTCGCCCGCGTGCGGTGTCAGGACACAGCGGTCATGCGTCCGGGCGAACAAGGCCTCTGGCTGATCGTGGTAAAAGCTGAGTGCATCGGCGTCCAGAACGGTGGCCCGTCGGGCGGTCAGAGCGGCCTGAACCAGCGCGTCGGTGCGCGGCCCCTGCCCCATTGCGGGGCCCAGACACAGCGCATTGATGCGTGGGTCGTCCAATTGTGCAGTCAACTCATCACCGCTGTCGATGGGTGTCAGCATGATGGCGTTCAGCTGCGCGGCATGCTCGGCGATGGCCGCAGGCGGACACCCCACCGTCACCAGCCCCGCGCCGATGCGCAGCGCACCCCGTGCAGCCAGACGGGCGGCACCGCCCTGCCCCGATCCCCCGGCCAGTACCAGCGCGTGACCATGCCCGTATTTATGATCCTGCGGCGTCTTGCCCAGCCGGCCAAGTACCTCTTGCAGCGACGCGCCGGGCGGGGCCGATGATGTGGGCGGGGCCGATGCGGCGGTGTTCAAAGACCGATATCCCGGACCACAACCTTACCGCTGAGCGTTTTACCGCGCCCCAGATGGTGACCGACCTTGGCCTTGTGAAAGGTCACCGTCAGGTTCGAGGCCAGCGCTTCGCCCATTTCCTCGCCCGTGTCGGCATTGACGCCTGAGGGGATATCAACCGCCACAATCGGTTCGCGCCCTGCGTTCATCTCATAAAGGTTCAGCTCTTGCGAGATCATCACAAATTCCCACGGGACGTTGCGCGACAGGCCGGTGCCGAAAACCGCGTCAACAATCAGATCGGGGTGTTTTTGCATGACCGCCCAGCCATCGATCGACCCCATCGCAAGAATCGGTCCGATCCTGGCCCATGCATCATGGTTGCGCCGGGCATCGGGCGGCATCTGGCCGGGGTCGCCCAACAGGACCACTTCGACGTTCCAGCCGCGTTCGGCCAACAGCCGCGCGACGACAAAGCCATCGCCGCCATTGTTGCCCGGACCGCATAAAACAACGCTTTTATGGGTGCCGGTCGCCAGTCGCGGCCATTCCTGAAACACCGCCTCGATCACGGCGGCACCTGCGCGTTCCATCAATTGGGCGCCGGTCACTTGCCCGGCGGCGATTGCCAGGCTCTCTACTTTGCGCATTTCAGCTGCTGAAATCGTCTCTGTCATCTTGCCCTCGAATTGTTTACAAATCGCTCTAAACTGCATCAACCTGCCTAAATTTTAGGCAATGGCTTGGGATTCATAGAGTCGGTACCAGTTAGGTAAGCATAGCGAATTGAGACCGCTAGTGAGAAGTGTTCTGAGGCGCAGAGAACGGCATCGGAGGATAAGCCCCATGAAAAAGATCGAAGCCATCATTAAACCCTTCAAGCTCGACGAGGTGAAGGAAGCCCTTCAGGAAGTCGGCGTTCAAGGATTGAGCGTTATCGAGGTCAAGGGGTTTGGACGCCAGAAGGGCCATACAGAACTGTACCGCGGCGCGGAATATGTCGTCGACTTTCTGCCGAAGGTGAAAATCGAAGTTGTCCTGTCGGATGATCAGGTGGACGCTGCAATCGACGCCATCGTCAATGCCGCCAAGACCGACAAGATCGGCGACGGCAAGATTTTTGTCTCGACCGTCGAACAGGCGATCCGGATCAGAACATCCGAAAGCGGCGAAGACGCGCTTTAACCAACACCCCCGCCCTGACCGGCGGGAACTACTTGCAACAAGATACGAAGAAGGGACTTAGGGTCACATGAGCAATTCTGACGTTCTCAAGACCATCCGGGACGAAGATGTCGAATATGTCGACATCCGTTTCACCGATCCACGCGGCAAGCTGCAGCACGTTACAGTGATGGCTGATCAGGTCGACGAAGACTTCCTTGAGGAAGGCTTTATGTTTGATGGCTCTTCCATCGCAGGCTGGAAGTCGATCGAAGAGAGCGACATGAAGCTGATGCCCGACACCAACAGCGCCTACATGGATCCGTTCTATGCCGAAAAAACGCTGTGCATCCATTGCTCGGTTGTTGAGCCGGACACGGGCGAGGCTTATGACCGCGACCCGCGCAGCACAGCACAGAAGGCCGAGGCCTATCTGAAATCCAGCGGCATTGGCGACACATCCTACTTCGGCCCCGAGGCCGAGTTCTTTTTGTTTGACGACGTTCGTTTCTCGGTCGGGATCAACAAAGTGTCCTATCAGGTCGATGCGCTTGATGCGTCCTGGAACACCGACACCGAGTACGAGATGGGCAACATGGGCCACCGTCCGGGCGTCAAGGGCGGCTATTTCCCTGTGAACCCCACCGATGACGGTCAGGACATTCGTTCTGAAATGCTGTCGACGATGAAGCGCATGGGCATGAAGGTGGACAAGCACCACCACGAAGTAGCCAGCTGTCAGCACGAACTGGGCCTGATCTTTGGCTCGCTGACTGAACAGGCGGACCATCTGCAGAAATACAAATACGTGATCCACAACGTGGCTCAGGCCTATGGCAAGTCGGCGACGTTCATGCCCAAGCCTATTGCTGGCGACAACGGCACGGGCATGCATGTGAACATGTCGATCTGGAAAGACGGCAAGCCGCTTTTCGCGGGCGACAAATACGCAGACCTGTCGGCCGAAGCGATCTACTTTATTGGCGGCATCCTTAAGCACGCCAAGGCGCTGAACGCTTTCACCAACCCGTCGACCAACAGCTACAAGCGTCTGATCCCAGGTTTCGAAGCCCCCGTCCTGCGCGCCTATTCGGCCCGTAACCGGTCGGGTTGCGTTCGTATCCCGTGGGCAGAGTCGCCCAAAGCCAAGCGTGTCGAGGCCCGTTTCCCCGATCCGGCGGCAAACCCTTACCTGTGCTTTGCAGCGCTTTTGATGGCCGGCCTTGACGGCATCAAGAACAAGATTGATCCCGGCGAAGCCATGGACAAAGACCTCTATGATCTGCCGCCAGAAGAGCTGGCAGGGATCCCGACGGTCTGTGCGTCGCTGCGCGAGGCAATGGAAGAGCTGGAAGCAGACATGGACTTCCTTCTGGCTGGTGATGTCTTCACCAAAAGCCAGATCGAAGGCTACATGGAACTGAAGTGGGAAGAGATCTATGCCTACGAGCATACGCCTCACCCGATCGAGTTCCAGATGTACTACAGCTGCTAAGGTTGTTACCATAATCTACGAAAAGGCGCCTCAGGGCGCCTTTTTTATTGTGTTTATGGACAGTGTATGAATCGAAACAGTGGGGTTTTCATCCCTTCATTGTCTCTTCGAATTTCACAATCATGTCTTAATTGTTCTCAAATCCTCCACAAAGCGACCCAAAACGAACCACTATTTCAGCGCCTAGTGCAGTTGAGGCAGGGTCGGAAAGGTCCGTTATGAAAACCAAAGCAACAAGCACAATCGCGGCACTTCGCTATAACGGGTCCACGGATCTGGATTTCGAAGGTCTTGTGACAGAGTTCAACGAAGCTCTGGGCGGCAGCGCCGTTACGCGCACAACAATGCCCGACAGCGGCGGCCACTTTGTAACCTTCAGCACGGACGCGGCCCGGATTTGTCTGGCCTATGTGACGCCGGACCTTGATGCGGGCAACAGCATCGGCAACAGCATCGGCAACAGCACCAGCGCCAGCGCCTGCACCAATTTCGTCCTTTCGGTCGGAACCTGCGACGATACCGTCGGACTGGGCCCGATCTTTGATCAGCGATGGCAGCTTTGCGGCGATCTGATTGGCCGTATCGAAGAGCTTTATCCAAGCGACCATAACATGTGGATCGAGGTCGACGAAGTCTTTACCCGCGATGTCTGTGATCGGTTTGTAGCCTCGCTCTGGACTGACAAAGACAATGCGCTGAAATTCTCAACCGCGATGTGGCCCAACCTTGAGCCTGATACGATCCTTCCCGATCTCGACCGCCGCCTGGTCGATGAATTTACCCGCGCCGGCAAATTTTCGGATCGCGCGCCCGAACGGAAGCGTTCAACACCGCGGCCACGCATGTTGCCGATCCCGACACATACGATGTCTGTGCAGCCCGAGATCAAGGATGCCGACGTTGCATCCGAATTCGTAGCAGAGTTTGCAGCCGCGGCCCAGGAGATCGCCCAAGAGGCAGCCCAGGAGGGTGTCGTTGAAACCGATCTGGTCGTCGATGACACCGAAGATGACAAGCCCGCAAAAATCGTGCTGACGCATCCGGCAATGTATGCCGACATGCCGCATCGGCGGGTGCGCGCGGAAAACCTGCCTGCGGTTATCGGACCACGCGTTGCCATTGGCGATCCGGACAATGCCGAAGGCGATGCGCTCCTTTTCCGCGAGGCGCTTTATCCGCCCGAGCTTGAGGAAGAAAACCCGCGCGACAACCCGCTGGCGCACCGGATGGCGATCTATACGATGAACTTTACGTTGCTGGTTATTGCCACGCCGGTCGGTGCTGCCATGATGACTTATTGCGCTTGTGGGCGCGAGAATATGAACGTCATGGGCCGGGCCATGGCGCTGACGGGGATCGCTCTTGGGTTTGGCTCAACCGAAGCTGGTGCTGCGATCATGCCGTTTCTGAGTTAAACCTCGAACCCGGGTTGGCCGCCGCCGCTTTTGCCTCGGCGGCCATTTTTTCGTGGTAGCCTTTGGCGCGGCCTATTTGGCGCCCCTTGCTGCAATCACCAAATCCCCATATGGGTTGTAGATCACCATCAGCCAGGTGCCGTCTTTCTGACGCCTCAGCACTGCAATCGACAATCCGGTCCGGGTAATTTTCTGGCCATCGGGCATCGTGCCCGTCATCGTCCATGGCGTGGTGTGAACCGCGATGTCGCCGTTGACGATGACTTGATGGTCCGCAAAGGTAAAATTGGGATCGACGGCAAAGAACCCGATGGATTTCCCAATCGATTTTTCGCGGTCCGCTTCGGCCACGCCAGGTTCGAACATGATCGTAGCGGGCGTCTCATAGGTTGACATGATGGCGTCCATATCCTTGCGATTGAAGGCTTGGGTCATCGTACTGATTGTGGCCAAAGGTTCGTTTGGTCTTGGGTCATTGGCGTGGGGTTCTGTGCGTGCAGCGGGGTTGAACTCAAGGCAAGCGTCATCGCCAACGCAATTGCGTGTTACATGGTTTATGTCTTTGTTTCCGCGTTGTTAGATCGGTGGTTCGGTCAGCCCGGCGGCGAGGCAAGCGCGCCGGTTGCCCGCTGAAGCTGGATCACAAGCATTTCTGCCTGAGATTTTGCGCCCTGATACCTGGCCGTTGCGGCGCGGGCAGTTGCACGCAGCATCCGCATTGGCCAGACCGCAGGCGCGGCCGGTGGATGCGGTCCTGTATCTGGCGCACCAATGTTTCCAGTGCGGCGGCATCACCGTTTTGGGCGGCCTCTACATGGGCCAGATGGTCGTTCGTCATTGGGCTATTCACAACATTCCCTCGCTTAGCTTCTAACTGGTTAGACGACGGCGAAAGGCGATGTGTGACAAGGTTTTTCCGGGCGCCTTGCGGGTGGGGCCCTTAAATCGGCCCCGGCGCGGTCAGCTGGGGGGCAAGGATTTTGCCGGCAACCTGACCAAAGCCGATGCGATAATCGCGCTGGCACCAGCCGCTGATCGTGACGGTATCGCCATCCTGCACAAAGCTTTGGTTTGCGCCGTTGATCACCAGTGGATCGCGCCCGTTCCATGTCAGTTCCAAAAGCGAGCCATAGCTGTCCTTTGCAGTCCCCGAAATGGTGCCCGACCCCAAAAGATCGCCGGTGCACATCGCACAGCCCGACGAGGCGTGATGCGCCAGTTGCTGGGCGGCCGAGTAATAAAGCCCGCGCGCATTGGTGCGGCTGATCCGCTGCGCCTGCCCACCTTGTGGGGTCAGTTCCACGGTCAGATCGATGTCGAAATTATTGGGCGTGGCTTCGTGCAGATAGTCCAGCAGCGGCACATCGCGCGGCGCGGCGGGGGCGCGAAACGGTTCCAGCGCGTGGCGCGTAACCACCCAAGGGCTGATCGAGGTGGCAAAGGATTTCGACTGAAACGGGCCCAGCGGCTGATACTCCCAAACCTGAATATCGCGCGCGGACCAGTCGTTCAACAGAACGTAGCCAAAGATCATCTCATAGGCTTGGCGCGTTGTGACGCGCTGACCCATCGTGCTGGGGGTGCCGACGACCGCGCCCAGTTCCAGTTCAATATCCAGCTTTTGGGTGGGCGCGAAACGCGGGGCGGGGTCGTCTGCGCCCTTAACCTGACCCATGGGGCGGTGAATTTCAGTGCCCGACACCACCACGGTCGAAGCGCGCCCGTTATAACCGATCGGCATGTGCCGCCAGTTGGGCATCAGCGCATTCTGAGGGTCGCGAAACATCGAACCGACGTTGGTTGCGTGCTCTTTAGAGGCATAGAAATCAGTAAAGCTGCGCACGTAAAACGGGAGGTGCATCTGGGCGCCCGCCATCGGCACAACGGCAGCTTTGCGCAAATCGGCGTCATCGCGCAGGGTTGGATTGGTGGCATCCAAAAGATCGGCGATGGCGCTGCGGGTTTGGTCCCAGACATCCGCGCCAAGCGCCATGAACGGGTTCAGAACGCCCGTGCCAAACACCGGGCCCGTGCGGGTGTGCGTCAAAAGGCCCATGGCCTCCAGCCTTGTCAGATCAAGAATTTGGTCGCCGATGGCCACGCCGATGCGGGGCGCGCCGCCGCCGCCTGTGGAAAAGACGCCATAGGGCAGGTTCTGGATCGGGAAATCGGCGCCGGGTTCATTGGCGACCGTGACCCAGCTTTGGCGCGACGGATCATGTGTTTTGTTAAGCCCTGTCATCCATCGCTCTTTCCTAACTGCCCCAACCTGCCCGCCTTTGGCGTACCTTTGTCCCGCCCTTGGCGCGCCTTTGGCGCGCTACCAATCGACTTTGAAATGCTTGATCAACCCCATGATCTGGGTCGCGGACAGCTGAACCGGCTGAAGCCCGCGGGTCAAAAGCGCCAACTTTGCGCCCTCTTCCAACTCTTCTGTGGCGTAAACTGCCGCCTCAAGATCGCGCCCCGCAACGACGGGCCCATGATGGGCCAAAAGCACCGCCGAACGTTTACCAGCCAACCCTTCGACCGCCTGACCCATGGCCGGATCGCCGGGCATGAAGTAGGGCAAAAGCTTGACCCGGCCCAGCCGCATGATGCCATAAGCCGTCAGATGCGGCAGCACGTCGTCGGGGTCTGTATCGGGCAAAACCGACAGGGCGACCGAATGCGACGAATGCAGGTGCACCACGGCACCTGTGTTGCTGCGCGTTGTGTAAAACGCTGAATGCAAAGGCATTTCCTTGGTCGGCGCATCACCCGACATCAGCGTCCCATCCTGATCCAGATGGCTGATCCGGGCGGGATCAAGAAAGCCGAACGAACTGCCTGTAGGGGTGACCAAAAGCGTGCCGTCCGACAGCCGCGACGAGATGTTGCCGGTTGATCCGCTGGTCAGGCCACGCTCAAACATCGAGCGGGCAAAGCTTGTGATCTTGTCTCTTTCGGTGGTGATCTCGGTCATTTGGCCCCTGCCAGCACGTCAAGCGCGGTTTGGAAAAACTCGTCATCGCCGAAGTTACCTGACTTGAGCGCAAGAGCAATGGCGCCCCCCTGAACGCGCAAGGCGGGCACGCCGGGGGCGATCTTTGGTCCAAGTTCCAGCGCCGTGGCACCCAGCCCTTGGGTCACCGCGCCCGAGGTCTCACCGCCCGCCACGACGATGCGTTCGATGCCGCGCCGGGCCAGTTCGGCGGCAAGATCCTGAAAGAAGTGCTCGATTGCGGCGGCGATGGCCTTGCGTCCGTATTCGCCCTGGGCCTTTGCGACGACCGCAGGATCGGCCGAGGAATAGATCAGGGGCGGGGTTTTCTGGGTCAGTGCCCAGGTTGCGACCCCGGTCGCAGAAAGCGCGCCGGTCATCACCTCCTCTGCGGTGATCTCACGCGTCGGGCCGATCTTGGCGTAACGCGCGACCTGCCGCCGCGTCGCGGTCGAACATGAGCCTGACAAAACAACGCCCGACCCCGGCTGACCGACCCAGATCGCCTGGCCGCCGGTTTTGTCGAAATTCGCAGGCAGGCCCAGCGCGATGCCCGACCCTCCGGTCAGCAGTTTGCGGCCTCGTGCGGCGCGGCCAATGGCCATAAGATCGGCGTCACGGATCGCATCGACCACGATCATCGCAGGGCCGCCTTTGGCAAGTGCCGCAGCGATGGCATCTGCGCCCGTCAGAACGGTCGTGGCCGCGATATGTTCCACCGGCCATGTCGTCTGGGTCGCCAGAACGCGGCGCAGATCGGCGTCCGTCATCGGCGTCAGCGGGTGGTTTTCCATGCCCGATGCATTCAACAGAACGTCGTTCACGAAAAGATGCCCCTGATAGACACTGCGGCCATTTTCGGGAAACGCAGGGCAGACGATCACGCGCGTCTCGCCTAGATGTTCGGCCAGCGCCTGTGTGACCTGACCAATGTTGCCCGCAGATGTAGAATCGAAAGTCGAGCAGACCTTATAGATGATCTGCTGCGCGCCCTGCCCCTCTAGCCACCGGCAGGCTTCAAGCGACTGATCAACCGCTTGAGCCACGGGAATAGTGCGCGATTTCAGGGCGATAACGCCGGCTTCGATTTTGGCTTCTGCGCCGGCCTCAACCGCGGCATTTGCGCCAACTTCTGCGCCGGCCGATGGCGTGCCGGAATATTGCACCGTTCGCATTCCAGCCTGTGACAGGGTCAGCGCAATGTCGGATGCGCCGGTAAAATCATCTGCGATCACGCCTATTTTCATGGTGCTGCCCTAACCCTTCGTCATGATGTCTGATTTCGTTATACTGAGGCGTTCACGGTTTTCTCAAGGTGCCAGTGTTTCTCAAGGTGCCGGTGTTTCTCAAGATGCCGGTGGCGGTGGCGTGGCGGCCGTTTGGGCCAAAGGACGCAATGCCGGGTATAGCGCGCGGTATCTTTGGTGGGCGTCCGCATAGGCCGCGCGCAGTGCCGGATCGGGGTCCACCTGTTTGTGGGTTGCAGGTTTGGCAAAGGCGTCCGCCAGGGTGGTTCCGGCCAAGGCCAGCCGCGCCGCCCCCAATGCCGCCCCTTGTGCAGCCCCCATTTCTCCCGCGTCTGGACGCGCCATTGGAACGCCCAGAACATTGGCCAGCGTGGCCACCCAAAAGCCCGAGCGCGCACCACCGCCCACCGCCAGACACTGATCAAACCGCGCGCCGGTGCTTTGCAGCGCGATCATGCAGTCGGCCAGTGCAAACGCCACACCCTCCATCACGGCGCGGGTCAGATCGGTGTTGTCATGGGCGATGTCGAGCCCGACAAATGCGCCCCGGATCGCGCTGTCGTTATGCGGCGTGCGCTCGCCCGAGAGGTAGGGCAGGAACGTCAAATCCGAGGGGCCCAAAGGCTTTGTCGGCAAAGCTTGGGACAGCTCCTGAGGGGTCTGGTTCAGGCGCGCGGACAGCCAGTTCAGGCAATCGGTTGCGGCAAGGGTCACACCCATCTGATACCAGCGCCCGGGCAAGGCATGGCAAAAGCTGTGCACCGCCGTCTGCGGCTGGGGCGCAAAGCTGTCGCGGGCGGCCAGCAGAACCCCCGATGTCCCCAGCGAGACAAAGCCGTCGCCCTCGCGCACCGATCCGGTTCCGACGGCGGCCGCTGCATTATCGCCGCCGCCGCCGACGACGCTGACCGGGCCGGTGATGCCAAATTGCGCCAAAAGTTCGGGCCGCATCATGCCGCCGATCTGGGTGCCTTCGATCAGCGCGGGCATCTGCGCCATCATCAGGTGTGATTTGGCCAAAAGCTGTGGCGACCACGCGCGTTTGGCCACATCCATCCAAGCGGTCCCGGCACTGTCGGACATGTCCGAGACATGTTCGCCCGTCAGCCAGAGGCGCAGGTAGTCCTTGGGCAAGAGGATCTTGGCGATCCGTTCAAAAAGCTCAGGCTCGTGGCGGCGGACCCATTCGACCTTGGGGGCGGTGAAACCCGGAAAAACGATGTTGCCGGTGACCTGACGAAACGCGGGGTCGGCGTCCATTTCGGTGGCCTCGGCGGCGGCGCGGGTATCGTTCCACAAAAGGCAGGGGCGCAGCACCTGATCGGCGCTGTCCAGCAAGGTGGCGCCATGCATGTGGCCCGAAAGGCCGATGGCACTGAGCCGGGCCAGATGATCAGGCGCATCGGCCTTCAGTTGGTCCAGAACCGCGCGGGCGGCATGGGTCCAACTGGTGGGCTCCTGTTCGCTCCATCCGGGTGCAGGATGATGGGTGGTCAGGGGTGCGCTGGCCTCGGCCAGAACGACCTGACGCGCGTCGATCAACAGCCCCTTGAGGCCCGAAGTGCCCAGATCAAGGCCAAGAAAGCTCATTTGCGTTTTCCGTTCTTCATCGCCTGTTCTTCATCGCCTGTTCTTCATCGCCTGTTCTTCATCGCCTCGATCCCCGCAGCCGTCCCATCGCAGAACGAACCAAACCACCGATCCAGCGGCAAGGCCCCATCGGCATAGTTACACTCAAAATGCTTGTGGTGCAGGTAATGCGCATAGGCGTGCGTTTTGAACGTCTTGTCTGGCCCGGTCACAACCCGGTCAAAACCGCAGTGCCCCTGCGCCGGCGTAAGCCCGGCATGGATCAGTTGAAACAGCGCCACCACCGGGTGCGCGGGCACCACCAGATGGATCAGGATGCCCGAGAAATATAGCGCGTGCTCGCCGGGGTGCATGGCTAGGCCTGACCATGGGCTGGGATTGGTGTTTTTGTGGTGAACCCGGTGCAACCGGCGGTAAAGCGGCGGCCAGTGGATCAGCCGGTGCACCGCATAAAAATGCACCTCGCGAAACAGCGGCACCGCCAGAAACAACAGGGCCAGATAAAGGGGATGGCGGGTCCAGCTAAGTGTCGCAAAAAACCCGTTGGCAAAGGCCCAGAGGGCAAGCACCTCATAAGCGGTCCAAAGGCTGACGCCCGACAGAAATGTCAGGCTAATGTTTTCAAACAATTGCGAGCCACCCAAAAAGCGCGGGCTTGGCCCCTCGGGCCAGTTCGGATTGAACTTGAAATCCTTGCCCTGACGCTTTTGTAGGTAAAGACGGGCGTGCCACGCACCAAAGAACAGCGCGACAAAGGCGGCGTTACGCAGAAAGATCAGCGCGATCCAGCCGGGTTGCAAATTGCTCAGGGTGTCGACACCGGGCGTCAGCCAAACCCAGGTGACAAGGGCAAGGCCCGCGTAAAACAGGTTCCATGACAGGATATAATCGCGGATCAGCCAGCGTAGCGCGGCCGCAATGCGCGGCGGCCAGACGAATACCTCAGGATAGCTGATCGGCTGGTTCGGAGCCCAGTGCCCGCGCGCGTCGCGGGTTCCAAAAGCGTTGTCATCCATCGCAATCCGCCCCTAGCAGATACCCGCTCGCCCCAAGATCGCCAAACAGGTCCGCACCGGGTCCACACAGCAGATCAGACCGGGCAATAGACCGAGCAACAACCTCGGCAACAACCTGCGCGCGCGTCGATCCAGCCTTAGATTACCGATAGTTCCTCTTCAAGGTCGGCCATCTCGGCACCACCGGCCATCAGGCGGCGAATATCCGCGCCCTCAAGGTCGGCCTTGGTGCCCGATCCGATCACTTCGCCCAGTGACAAAAAGGTAAAGCGGTCCGCCACCAGTTTGGAATGAACCTCGTTATGGGTGATGAATATGATCGCAATGTCGCCGCGGGCTCGGACGCGCTTGATCGTTTTGAGAACTTCCATCTGCTGTTTCTGGCCCAGCGCACTTGTCGGCTCGTCCAGGATCAGAACCTTGGCGCCGAAATAGATCGCGCGGGCAATCGCAAGGGTCTGCCGCTGACCGCCCGACATCGTGCCGACGGCCTGGGTTACATCCGATACGTCGATACCTATCTTGACCATCTCGTCATGGGCGATCTGGTCCATCTCGTCGCTGCGCATGATGCCAAAGGGCGCGGGCCCGCGGGTCATTTCGCGGCCCATGAAAAAGTTGCGCGTCACGCTCATCAACTGGTTCAGGGCAAGGTCCTGGTAGACGGTGCCGATACCCGCCGCCGAGGCGTCGCGCGGCGACCGAAACCTGACCGGCCTGCCCTCGACAAAAATCTGCCCCGAGGTCGGCTGATGCACGCCTGCCAGCGTCTTGATCAGCGTCGATTTACCCGCGCCATTGTCACCCAAAAGCGCATGCACCTCGCCGGGATAGACATCCAGGCTGACACCGTTCAGGGCGGTGAAGGGACCGAATTTCTTGACGAGGTTTTCGATGTGGATCAGGGCCTGTGTCATGATCAGATGCCCCCCGTGATGCGCTTGCGGATGTTCTCGTTGGCAAAAGCTGCGATCAGCAGAACGGTTCCGACAAAGACCCGGTAGAACGAGCCGTCAATCCAGGGGATGTAAAAGACCGAGTTCTGGACCAGACCAAAGATCACCGCGCCAAAGATCACGCCGACGATTGACCCAAAACCGCCGGTCATGACAGTGCCGCCCACCACGGCTGCGGCGATGGCTTCAAGCTCTTTAAGGTTGCCCTTGGCGGCGTCGGCAGTGTTGGTGTCAAAGACCTGTGCGGCGGCAAAGATCGTAGCGCAAAAGGCGGTGAACATGAAAAGGCCGATCTTGACCTTGCGCACCGGTACACCGTTTGCGCGGGCCGCTTCCTTGTTGTCACCAGTGGCGTAGATCCAGTTTCCAACCTGCGTCTTGGCAAGGGTTACATAGGCCAGAAAGGCCAGCACAATCCACCACGCCACGCGCGCATCAAGGCCGGTCACCCATTGGTTGCCGCGCCGGTTCACGTTCCAGCCGATGTCGTAAAGCAGGCTAAAGAGCCACTTGAAGGTCTCGCCGCCAAAAATATAGGCGACCATACTGGTCTCTTTGTAATCGGGCAGGCCCGAAATCTGGGTCGATCCTTCGTTCAAAAGGCGAAAGCTGACCTCGGTCAGCCCCCGAAGCGCAAAGAGAAACGCCAGCGTGACGATAAAAGATGACAGTCCAGATCGGACTACGATCTGGCCAATCAGAAAACCGATCCCCAAGGTCATCGCCAGCGTCAGGGCGAAGGCAATAAAGGGTGATGCGGGCCCCAAACCAAAGGGCAGCCCCCATTTCAGCATCATTGCCATAGACATGCCGGCAAAGCCGATCATCGATCCGATAGACAGATCAAACTCGCCCGCGATCATCAAAAGACAGGCACCAATGGCGATGATCCCCAACTGCGAGATTATGGCCAGATTATTCTTGATCCCCAAAGGGTTGTAGACGACGTCGCCGGCAACGATCCAAAGGAAAATCAATATGACCATCATACCCGAAAACGCACCGATTTCGGGGCGTTTGATGAGGCTCAGGATTGCGTTTGACTGGCGTAGCCTGTCTGCCTCCGAGCGGCTTGCGGATGCTGACTGATCTGACATTTGATCCTCCGGTCTTAATGGGGGGGATTGCGCGGGCTTGGGCGGTCTGTGGTGGGGCGGTCGCGCATTGGCCGCCCCAAAAAGACACAGCCTAGCGGTTCACACCGGCCTGATCTTTAACCTGAGCCGCATTCGTCTTGTCGACGAAGCCGGGGCCCGAGTTGATGTTATTGCCCGGAAGCAAGCCTGCGTTGGTGTTGTAAAGATGCAGAACGATCACCGGCATATAGCCCTGCAGGCGCTGCTGCTGATCAATGGTGAAGGACGCTTTGCCTTCCTGGATCAGGTCCATGACACCCGGCGAGAGGTCGAAACAAGCCAGGTGAATGCCGTCGGCGCCCACGTCCTTGATGGCCACAGCCGCAGCTTCACAGACGTGCGGGCCAACGGCCAGAACGCCATCGATGGACGGATCGGCCTGCAATGCGGCGGCAGTACGGGCCGTGATCTGGGTGCGGTCGTTCGAGACGTCGATCATGTTCAGATCGGCCCCCATCGCATCAAAATAGCCCGCACAGCGATCAACCAGAGCGGTGTTGAACGCCTCTTGGTTCAGACACAGCCCCTTGGTGACGCCCTCGGCTTTGGCGCGCTGACCTGCTTTTTCACCGGCAAGACGCTCGGGCTGACCGACGTGCATCAAAGCTCCCAATGCGGCCGAGGATTCCAGGCCCGAGTTGATTGTCACAACCGGAACACCCGCCGCGATCGCACCCTTGATTGCGGGGCCAAGCGCTGCGGCATCGGGCAGTGATACGATCAAACCGTCGGGCTGGGTTGCCGTGGCCGCTTCGATCAGTTTGGCCATGTCGGCCATGTCGCCCGAGGGGGCAAAGTTGTATTCCAGATCGGCGCCCACGGCTTTGGCCGCGTCCTTGGCGCCCTTTTCAACGACGGGCCAGAACGGATCTGTACCCTGACTATGCGTGATCAGCACATAGCGTTCAGCCATGGCCGCGCCGGCAATAAGTGACAGCGCCACGGCGGTTGCGAGTAGTTTCTTCATGGTAGTCCTCCCTAGTGTTTGCACGGTTGTGCGATGCACGATGAACCTTTGGTCATCATGATCTTGTCGGGACCCGGCATTGAAATGGCACGCGGTCCAAAGTCGTCTTCAATCTCTCTTGGGAAAAACAGCGGCCCGGCACTCGGTTTCCGGGCGTCGAAATCGTTACCGCTAACATCCGCAAGGCCGGTCGTCCCGCTTCTCCTCCCAAGTCCACAGGTCTGGTAGCAATCGAGCATACTATGCGAGTCGTTGCAACCGGTTGCAAAAAAACATTTTGCTGGCAGGATCGGGTGTATTCACTTTAAGTCGCCCAAACATTGAAAAGGGTTTCATTTTGCCGGTCACGTTGAGGGAGGTTGCTGAACTTGCGGGCGTTTCACGCTCGGCCGTTTCGCGTGCTTTCACCAAGGGGGCCTCGGTTTCGCCCGCGACGCGGCAAAAGGTCGAACAGGCCGCACAGCTTCTGGGCTATCGTCCCAATGCAATTGCCAGTTCGCTGACAACCGGGCGCACCAAGATGATCGGCCTGGTGGCGGACAACTTTCATAACCCGATGTTTCTGGAGGTTTTTGACCTTTTCACGCGGGGTTTGCAGGATCGCGATCTGCGGCCATTGCTGGTCAATCTGACGGGCGAAACCGATCCCGCGCATTCGGTTGCGATGCTTCAGCAGTATTCGGTCGATGGCGTTATTGTCGCCTCTTCCACCCTGTTGCCGGATTTTGCACTGGCGTTTCGGACGGCGGGCATTCCGGTTGTTCATGCCTTTGCGCGCGCGCAGGCCGAGACGGAAATCGACATCGTCGGGATCGACAATTCGCTCTGTGGCCGGATCGCGGCCTTGTCGCTGATTGCGCGCGGCTATGACAGGATCGGCTTTATGGGCGGGCCTGCGTCGGCCACCTCGACCCGTGACCGCCTGACGGGGTTTTATCAGGTTGCGCGCGAAACGCCGGGCGTCACTGCCAGCCACAGTTTTTCGCAGGCCTACAGCTTTGAGGCCGGTCGCGCCGAGATGACGCAGCTTTTGCAAGGCGACTATGCTCAGGCCTATTTCTGCGGTGATGACGTTTTGTCGATCGGCGCGCTGTCGGCCATTGCTTCGGCGGGGCTTTCGGTGCCGGATGACATCGGGATCATCGGGCTGAATGACATGGAAATGGCCCAGTGGGAAAACATCGCTTTGACCACGATCCACCAACCGATAGAGCAGATTGCCACGGCGGCGATGGACCGGGTTGAGATGCTTTTGGCCGAACCCGGCACCCCGCCGGTTGCGCAGGTTTTCGAGTGTCATATCGTCGAACGCTCGACGCTCAGGCCGCTGCCCGGGAAAGCCTGATCAGCGAAACATCGGCGGGCGCGCATCGACCCAAGCGCCGCCCTCGCTGGCCGAGCTGACTGCGGCATGAACCGCCGCCATCGATCGCAAACCGTCCTCGGCTTTGGGAAAAAGGCGCGCGGCAGGATCAGGCTGGCGGCCTTCGTTTCCGGCCCGGATCGTTTCGGCCAGGTCCGAGTAGATATTGGCAAAGGCCAGCGGCATACCTTCGGCATGGCCAATGGTCACGCGGCTGGCGCGATCGGCTTGAGGTGACAGGTTGGCCTCGCCCCGTTCAATCGTGGTCGTGCGCCCGCCGACGGGCGTCCAGTACAACTGGTTGGGTTGTTCCTGTACCCAGCGCAATCCGCCCTTTTCGCCAAAGACCTGAAGTGTCAGACCGTGCTGGCGACCGATCGCCACGGAAGAGGTCCACAGCCGCCCCACCACGCCGTCGTCCATGCGAAAGTTGACCATAGCGTCGTCTTCCAGCGTGCGGCTGGGAATGGTCGAAGCAAAGTCAGCGGACAGCTGTGTGACTTCCTGACCGGTGACAAAACTGGCCATATGCAGGGCGTGAATGCCGCAATCCGCAAACTGGGCCGAGACGCCGATCTGGGCCGGGTCATAGCGCCAGCGAATGCGCGGGTTGTCGGCGTCCGACGCATCGGCGTGATGGCCATGCGCGAACTCGGCCACCACCACCCGGATACCCCCCAGATCGCCGCGCGCCACCATCGCCTGCATGTGCCGCACCAGGGCGTAACCGGTATAGCCGTAATTGACCGCACAGATCCGCCCCGATGTACGAGAGGCGCGCAAAATCTCTTCGCCTTCGGCGACCGTCATGGTCATCGGCTTTTCGCACAGCACGTGAAAACCGTTCTCAAGAAAGGCCTTTGTGATCTCGAAATGGGTGGCGTTGGGGGTGGCGACGGTGACCAGATCAATCCGGTCCTCACGCGCGGTTTCCGCTTTCAGCATTTCACGCCAGTTGCCATAGGCCCGGTCGGATGCGACGCCCAGCTTTTGAGCAAAGGCGCGGCCACGCTCGGGGTCGGCATCCAGCGCACCGGCGACAAATTCAAATGCTCCGTCCAGACCTGCGCCAAGCCGGTGGGCCGGGCCAATCTGACTACCGTCGCCGCCGCCGATCATTCCCCATTTCAACCTGGTCATCGTTTGAACCCCACAGTCTCTAAATACTCACGATTTACTCTGGCATCGCGCGCGGGCGAACCGGGACCTGTCGGATCGCAGTCCTGCTCAACCGTGCACCAGCCCGTGAACCCGGCATTCAAAAGCACCTGTCTTACGGCGGGGAAATCAACATCGCCATCGCCCAGATTGCAAAAGATACCTTGCGCGCAGGCGTCGTAAAATCCGGTGCGATTGGCAATCGAGCGGGCCTTTACCACCGGGTTGATATCCTTGAAATGCACATAGCTGATCCGCCCGATATGGCGGCGCATAAACTCCACGGGATCATAGCCCGCATAGGAATGGTGGCCGGTATCAAAACAGATTTTCAGGATATCGGGGTCGGTCTCGTCCAGCAGGCGTTCAAGCTCGGGCTCAAAGTCGATAAAGCCCGCAGCATGGGCGTGAATGCCAACCGTCAGGCCATAGTCCTGCGCCCCGATGCGCGCGACATGCGCGATGCGACCCTGAAAGGCGGCCCATTCCTGCGGGTCCATCATTTCGGCTTCGGCGGCGCGACCGGCCGTTGGCGCGCGGCGCGGCGAGATGCTGTCAATCAGCACCAGATGCCGGGCACCGTGGGCTGTCAGTGCTCTGCATGTCCGATGCGTGGCGTCCAGGACATCGTCCCATTCGGCGGGGTCGTGAAAGGGGCGAAAGACGACGCCGCCGATCAGCTCAAGCTGAAATTCATCCAGCGCCTCTGACAGGATCACAGGATCCTCGGGCACATATCCCACCGGACCCAGTTCGATCCCGCGATACCCCGCGTCAGCGTTTTCGCGCAGGACCTGACGCCAGGCGGGATTGCGCGGATCATCCGCAAATTCAACGCCCCAGGAACAGGGCGCGTTGCCGATCTTGATGTTCACAATACATCCCTCACATCGGTCCATGCAGCGTTCTTGGCCGAACGGCGGGCTGCATCGATAACCTCGGCCACTGCCAGACCATCGCGGAACCGGGGCCAGACGGGCAGACCGGTCTCTATGGCGTTCAGAAAATCGCGCGCCTCGATCGTGATCTGTTCCTGATAGCCGGTGCCATGGCCGACGCCGGGGCAAAGCCGGGCGAAATCGGGGTGGTCGGGGCCTGTCAGAAGCTTGCGAAACCCCTGTTGGCCGGCTGGATCATCCATCCGGTAGAGCCACAGCGCATTCTGGTCTTCGCCGTCGAAACGAATGGCGCCTCTGGTGCCCGTGATCTCGTAAATATAGCCCATCTTGCGGCCCGTCGCGATACGGCTGAAAAATAGATGCCCCATCGCGCCGCTGCCAAACCGGCACAGCATCTGGGCCTGATCGTCGTTGGTCACCTCGCCGCCGGGGCGCGATTTATGGACGGTTTCCATGTCGGCGGTCAGGCTGTGGATCTGACCCATGAAGGCCAGTGCACAGTTGATCATATGCGGCGCCAGATCGCCCAGCGCGCCATTGGCCTCGCCGTCGCAGCGCCAGTTGTGCGGGGTCGCCGGATCGGCCAGAAAATCCTCGGTATGTTCGCCGCGAAAATAAGTCACCTCGCCGATGATGCCCTCGCTCACAAGGGCGCGGGCATATTGGCTGGCCGGGGTGCGGATATAGTTGAAACCGATCATGTTGGGCACGCCCGCCGCTTCGACCGCATCCACCATATCGCGGGCATCGGCCAGTGACGCGCCCAGCGGCTTTTCGCATAAGATCGGCTTGCCGGCTTTCGCGGCGGCCAGCGCAATCTCGCGGTGGGTCTGTTGCGGCGACGCGATGACTACGGCCTCTACCTTGGGGTCGCTCACCAGTTCGCGCCAGTCTGCGGTGGCCCGGGCAAAGCCCAAGGTTGCGCGATACGCCTCAGCCGTCCGGGGCGTCGTTGCGGCCACCATCTCAAGGCGCGGGCGCAGCTTGGTGTCAAACACCGCTGCGACAGATGTCATCGCGATGGCATGCGCGCGGCCCATATAACCGCCACCGATTATCCCGACACCAATTTCCGCCATCGCAGCCTCCCTGAAAAAGATGTTTGCAACCGGTTGCAAAACACGTATCGTCAAAACCGATCTGGCGTCAACGGCAATTCTGAATCCCGGCTCAGAGACCCGGTTCCAGACCCCGGCGCCACGCCCTGCACGCGCGGTGCAAGACAGCAATTCGTAACGGAGAAGACATGGCGGCACCCAGCGATCTTACGGCCCGCAACAAGGTCTTTTTCAACGGGATCCGGCGGAATGATTTTGTCATCATTGGCCGCGCGGGCATGGATTTCTTTCCCGATCCGCCGGGCACAAAGACCGAAGAGGCCAGTTTCTTTCAGGCTGATCTTGGGGGCTCGTCCGCTAATATCGGCGCGGGTATCTGCAAGCTGGGTGGCAAGGCATCCCTGGTCACTGTCGTGTCGGATGACGCGATCGGGCGGTTTTGTCTGAACGCGCTGGACCGCTATGGGATCGACCGCCGCCATGTGCGGTCAGTGGGCGGCGAGGCGCGCAATTCGCTGGCGGTTTACGAGACGCGGATCAAGGACCACCAGAGCGTGATCTATCGCAATGGCGCCGCTGATTTCGAGATGTCAGATGCGGATGTTTCCGCCGTCGACTATGCGCGCTACGGCGCGCTGATTACCGCAGGCACCGTCTTTGCGGCCGAACCTTCACGCAGCGCCACATTCGGCGCCTTTCAGATGGCAAGGGACGCAAACCTGCCGATCATATTCGATGTCGATTACCGTCCCTACAGCTGGCCATCGCCGCAGGTGGCCCAAGAGGTGCTGTCAAGGGCGGGCGCCTTGTCGGATGTCATTGTTGGCAATGATGACGAGTTTGGTTTCATGGCCGGTGGCAAGCAAAAGGGTCTTGCCAAGGCCCGCGAACTGGCGGCCACCACCGCCACGCTCGTTATCTATAAGATGGGCGAAAAAGGTGCGATCACGATCACCGAGGCCGGAGAGGTCAAGACCGGCATCTACCGCGTTGACGCGCTGAAACCGACGGGGGCGGGCGACAGTTTCATGGCCGGTTTCGTGTCCGCTCTGGCGGCGGGGCACGACCTGCATGCCTCGGTCCTGCGCGGCTCGGCCTGTGCCGCGATTACCGTCGCCAAACCGGGCTGTGCGCCCGCAATGCCCTACCCAAAAGACCTAGACGATTTCCTTGCCTCACATCCGGGACCCAGCTGATGCATATTGCACCTTTCGATAATGCCAACAAACCGATCGTCGATGTCGATGACGCCACGGTTCCACTGAACTATTTCAACATCGTCAAGCTGACCAAAGGTCAGGCATTTGAATACCGGGTGCCGGGGTATGAAACTTGTATCGTGCCCGCAACCGGCACCGTCGATGTCGAGGTCGAGGGGTTTTCAGCGCAGGGTCTGGGCGGGCGCGGGGTTGATGTCTGGGACGGCGAACCCGAGGGCGTCTATGTCCCCAGCGGCGCGCGAGCAACGCTGATCGCCCAGGACACGACCGAGGTCTTTGTGGCCGGTGCGCGGTACGACCGCGTGCTTGAACCTTTTGCCGTGCGCGCCGATGAACTGGACCTTGTTCAATACGGATCAGATGACACCAAGACGCATCGCAAGATCAAACATATCCTTGGCCAGAAACAGCATGGTCGCGTTGGCCGCCTGTTGGTGAGCGAGCTTTATACCGTCGGGCAAGGCGGCTGGTCGGGCTTTCCCAGTCACAAGCATGACACCGACCGGCTGCCCGACGAGACGCGCCATGACGAAACCTATAACTTTCGGTTTCGCCCCGGTCACGGGTCGGGTGTTCAGATGTTGCAGCGCGTCGATAATGAACCGGGCGACGCCTATCACATCGTTGATGGCTCGACGATCTGTCTGGACCGCGGGTATCACCCCTGCTGTGTCTTGCCGGGCTACGAGATGTATTACTTCACCATTCTTGGCGGGCTCAGCCAGCGTTCGCTGGTGCAGTATTTTCAGCCGACCCATGCCTCTCAGATCGAAACGATCCCCGGCATCAAAGACATGATCGCCAAGTTCAAATGACCCTTGCCACGCTCAGCGAGGTTCTGGGCCCCGCGCGGCGCGGCGCTTATGCGGTGGGCGGGCTGGTTGTTCTGGGCTGGGAAGACGCGCGCGCCTACACGGATGCAGCCCAGGCCGAGGGTGTGCCGGTGATCCTGCAGGCCGGGCCATCGTGCCGGTCGCATACACCCCTGCCGGTCCTGGGGGCGATGTTTCGGGCGCTGGCGGCCAGTGTGGATGTGCCTGTGGTTGCCCATCTGGATCACGGGTATTCGGCGGATGAATGCCGCGCGGCGCTGGACGCGGGGTTTACGTCGGTGATGTTTGACGGCTCGTCAAAACCGCTGGTCGAGAATATCGCCCAAACCCGCGCCATTGTTCAGATGGCCCATGCGGCAGGAGCCTCGTGCGAGGGCGAGATCGGATTCGTCGGCTATGCAGCGGGGCGCGTTTCGGACCCGACCGACCCAGGCCAGGCGCAGGCTTTCGCAGCCGAAACCGGCGTTGATGCAATGGCGGTTTCGGTGGGCAACACCCATCTTCAGACCGCGCCGCAGGATGGCGTCGATCAAGAAGCGCTTGCCAGAATTTCGGCGCTGACGGATGTGCCCCTGGTGATCCACGGTGGATCGGGCATTCCGGTGGCGATGCGGCGTCATCTGGCGATGCACAGCAACGTTTGCAAGTTTAACATCGGCACCCAGTTGCGCATGGCCTTTGGTGACGCGCTGCGCGCCTCGATTGCCGCGCAGCCAGACAGCTTTGACCGGATCGAGCTTTTGCGCCCGACGATCGGGCCCGTAACACAAGCCGCGCGCGAGGTTTTGCGCGCCCTGTCGCGGCCCGGCGAAGCCTAGCGCATTTCGCGTTAAACCTGGTTCACCTGACGCTGCCTGAAATCACAGATTTCAACGCGTTAGGTGATGCTGAATGCCCCAAGTTAAACGCCAAACGCCTTATGTGCGCCCGGCCTTTCAAAACGCCACCCGGTCGCCGCCCTTAAGGTCCAGCCGCTGGCGCGCTTCGGCGGGGGTTGCGACGGTGAGGCCAAGGTTTTCGATGATGCTGCGGATCTTGCGGACCTGATCGGCGTTTGATCGAGCCAGCTCTTGGGGCCCGATATAAAGGCTGTCCTCCAGCCCGACGCGCAGGTTGCCGCCCAACATCGCGCTTTGCGTGGCAAAGGGCATCTGGTGGCGCCCGGCGGCCAGAACCGACCATTCGTAACGGTCACCAAACAGCTTCTGGGCAGTGCGGTGCAGGTGCAAAAGGTTGTCGTGATCGGCGCCCATGCCGCCCAGAATGCCAAAAACCATCTGGATAAAGAACGGCGGTTTGATCAGCCCCTGATCGACGAACCACGCCACGTTATAGAGATGGCCCAGATCATAGCATTCGAACTCGAACCTGGTGCCGTGGACCTCGCCAAGGGTTTTGAGCGCGTATTCGATTGTGGCGAATGTATTGGGAAAGATGAAATCGCGCGTCATGGCCAGAAACTCGGGCTCCCAGTCATGTTTCCAGTCCTTGTATTTGTCCAGCATCGGGAAAATGCCAAAGTTCATCGACCCCATGTTCAGACTGGCCATTTCAGGGCTGGCAGCGGTGGCGGCGGCCAGACGGTCATCCATCGTCATGCCCAGTCCGGCCCCGGTCGAGATATTCACAACCGCGTCGGTGGCCTGTTTGATCGTTGGCAGGAACTGCATGAATGTTTCGGGGCGCGGGTCAGGTTTACCGGTCTGCGGATCGCGCGCATGCAGATGGATGATTGATGCGCCAGCCTCGGCGGCCTCGATACTGGCGCGGGCAATCTCGGCCGGGGTAACGGGCAGATAGGGCGACATGGTGGGCGTGTGGATGCCGCCCGTGGGGGCACATGTGATGATAACCGGTTTCGTCATTGGCGCTGCTCCTTGGTTCAAGTCGTTGTCCGCACCGCCAAAAATCGCGCATCGCGGTTGCAGGCGGCGAAAACTATGCCAAGCAAATGGTTGCGTTCGGGCAGGATAATTGGCAACTCTGATGGGATCAACGAACGTCGCAGGGTGCATGCGCTGACAAACGGCGGCCCGGTCGGGCCATGCCGGTCAAACGGCCTGCAATCTGCGGCAACGTAACGACGAAAAATCGGGCGTCAGGCCGCGATAAGATGGTGGAGGACCGGGCAAGATTGCCCCGATCCCGCCCGCTTTTCGCGCCGCACCTTTTGAAACGAGCGCGCCACTAAAAGCAAACGCGCCTTTAAAAACGAACACGGGGAGAATTACCATGAAGACACTCACAACTACCGCTTTGATCCTTGCCATGACCGGCGGCGCCTATGCGGCTCCGATGGGGGCGGTCGACGAGCCGATCAAACTGGCGATCAACGAATGGACCGGCCAGCATGTCACAACCCGCGTTGCGGGTGAGATGCTGAAAGCTGCGGGCTATAAGGTTGAATATGTCACTGCGGGCATGATGAACCAGTTTCAGGCGCTGGCCGATGGCGACATTGATGCCACGCTTGAAATCTGGTCCTCAAACGTCAGCGATGAATACGCCAAAAAGATCGGCGAGGGCACGGTTGTCGAGATCGGCGATCTGGGCCTGGATGCCAAGGAAGGCATCGCCTACCCCGCGCATGTGGCCGAGCTTTGCCCCGGTTTGCCGGCATGGGAAGCGCTGAAGGATTGCGCGATGCAATTTGCCACCGCCGAGACGATCCCGATGGGCCGTCTGGTTGACTATCCCGCCGACTGGGGAACACCGGGGGCTGACCGGATGACCGGTCTGGCGCTGCCCTTCAAGGCGGTTCCGGCAGGGTCCGAGGGCGCGCTGATCGCCGAGCTTCGTGCATCGACCGAAAAGAAATCACCGCTTTTGATCACCTTCTGGCAACCGCATTGGGCCATGTCGGCCTATGACGTCAAATTCGTCGATCTGCCCGCAGGCAACGAGGCCTGCTTTACCGATCCCGCATGGGGGCCCAACCCAAACGCCGTCAACGACTGTGACTTTGCGCCCAGCCGCATCTTCAAGGCGGCATGGTCGGGCATGGCCGATAAATGGCCCGCCGCCGCCGAGATCCTTGCCGGGTACCAACTGGCCGTCGAAGATCAGCAGCCGATGATGGGTGCGATCGACGTCGATGGCGGCTCGGTCGAGCAGGTTGTCGGCGACTGGATGGCCGCCAACAAGGGCAAATGGATGCCCGTGGTCGAAGCTGCAACCAAATAGGTCTGCAAGCGATGACCGACAGGCGCACGCCCGTTCCGGCGATTGCGGTCGAACACCTCTGGCAGGTGTTCGGCCCCAACGCCTCGCTGCGTCTGGCGGCGGCGCGCAGTCAAAGTGACCCAGCCGCCGCCTTGCTTGACCAGGGGCTGATCCCTGCGGTGCAGGACGCCACATTCACGGTCCAAGCGGGCGAGCTTTTCGTGATCATGGGCCTTTCGGGGTCGGGTAAATCGACGCTTGTGCGCTGTATCTCGCGGCTGATCGAACCCACCTCAGGGTCGGTTTCGATCGACGGCGAGGATATCCTGTCTGCCAGCAAAAACCGCATGACACAGCTGCGCCGCGAGAAGCTGGGCATGGTGTTTCAGCACTTTGGCCTTTTCCCGCATATGAGCGTGGTCGACAACGTGGCCTTTCCGCTGAAAATGCAGGGCATGGCGCGCGACAAGCGCCGCGCAGAGGCCACCCAAGTGATCAAACTGGTCGGGCTGGACGGGCGCGAGGGCGCCTACCCCCGCGAATTGTCAGGCGGTCAGCGCCAGCGCGTCGGCATCGCCCGCTCGCTTGCCGTCAACCCCGATATCTGGTTCCTGGACGAGCCGTTTTCGGCGCTTGATCCGCTGATCCGGCGCCAGCTTCAGGACGAGTTTCTGTCCATTCAGGCCAACCTCAGAAAATCCATCGTTTTTATCACCCATGACATCGCCGAGGCGCTGAAACTGGCCGACCGGATCGCGATCATGCGCGATGGCCAGATCGTCCAGATCGGAACGCCCAGTCAGATCGTGCTGAACCCGGTCGATGACTATGTGCGCGAATTTGCCCGCGATGTGCCCAAGGCGCGGCACATGAAATTATCCGCCGTGATGGACCCCGCCACCGCTGCGTTCAGCGCCCCCAAAGGCACAAGCACCCCCCGCCTCAGCCCCGAGATGACGCTGGAAGAAGCGGTCGCAAGCTGTGCGATGATCCTTGATCCGGTCCCGGTGTGCGATGGCGACGGCAAAGTTGTGGGGATGCTGAAACCCCAAACGCTGGCGCGGGCTTTGGGCGCGGCGGCGGCCGGTTCATCGCTTGCGGGCGACAAATGAAATCGGCGCTGGCGGGCATCGGGGCGCGCGCTGCACTTGTCACCCTCATCGTCAGCGTCCTATGCCTGATTGTCGCGCCCTATGCGCCCTGGCTGATCAAATTCCCGGCCGGCTGGACCCTGCCCATCGTGGCTTGGGTCGGGGATTGGCTGGGCGTTTTTCTCAATGCGATCAAACCGGGCGCGCGACTGTTTTCGGCCGCCCTTGGCTACCCGATGTGGGCGGCCAACTGGCTTTTGACCAGCACGCCTTGGGTTATCGTCATTGCCGCGGTGACAGCACTTGGCTGGTACATCCACGGCGCGGGCATGGCCGCTCTGGGCCTTGTCGGGCTCAGCTTTGTTCTGGCCTCGGGTTACTGGACGCAAAGTATGGTGACGCTTGGGCTGGTCTTTGTGTCGGTGCCGCTGGCGTTGATCATGGGGCTGGCGATCGGCGTTCTGGCCTATGAAAGCCCGCGCCTGAAAAACGTGGTTCAGGCGGTTCTGGACGTGATGCAGACGGTGCCGACCTTTGCCTATCTCACGCCGCTCCTGCTGCTTTTTGGGTTCGGCCCGGTGGTCGGCCTTATTGCCAGCGCGATCTATGCCGCCCCGCCAATGGCGCGCAACGTCCTTTTGGGGCTTGAGCGGGTCGAGCATGAGATCAAAGAGGCCGCGATCATGTCCGGCGGCACCCGCCGCCAACAGCTTTTCCTGATCGAGCTTCCGGCCGCCACGACCCAGATCATGGTCGGCGTAAACCAAAGCCTGATGGCCGCGCTGTCGATGGTGATCATCGCCGCGGTGATCGGCGGTTTTGACGATATCGGCTGGGAGGTGCTTTTGACCATGCGCAAGGCCCAGTTCGGACAGGCGTTTCTGGCGGGTCTTGTGATCGTCGTCTTTGCGATCATCATCGACCGGATGTCAGGCGCATTGGCCGGCCTGCGCAAACGTGGCGACGGGCGCGTCGCTCTGGGGGTTTTCGCCCTTGGCATCGTGATCAGCCTTGTCGCGCCGCTGCCCCCTGCGGATGGGTTCTCGCTTTTTAATGGCACAGCCGTGAGCGTCGACCGGGCCGTCGGTAGCTTCACCGCCAACAACGGCGCAGCCCTTGACCAGATCAAGAATGGGGCGATGTTTTACATGCTCTTGCCGCTGCGCATCGGGCTTGATGGCGCGATCCTACCCTTCACATGGGGCTTTCAATGGGCGGCCAGCTATAGCGCGGTTTTTTTCGCGCTCACCACCCTTGCCGTCGCCCCCTTGATGGCGCGCGGCCACATAGCGGGTGGCGCGGGCCTGGCCATCGCCGCTATTGTCCTTGAAACCGGCGTGACGCAACTGCCCTGGCCGATGGTGCTGACCGGTGGCGCGGCCTTGGGCTATGCCGCAGGCGGGCGCAGACTTGCCGGCCTCGTGGCACTGCTGCTGGCGGCGATCCTTTTGTCGGGCCTCTGGGACCGCGCGCTTCTGTCGCTCTATCTGGCCGGCGCCTCTGTCTTTGCCTGCGCGCTTGTCGGCGGCGCGCTGGGTCTTGCCGCCGCCCTCTGGCGCCCGGCCTGGATGGTGCTGCGCCCGGCCTGCGACATGCTTCAGACCATTCCGCTTTTCGTCTTTCTGATCCCGGTCCTGATGTTCTTTCAGATCGGCGAGTTCTCGGCCTTCCTCGCCATCTGCGCCTATGCCATCGTGCCGATGATCCGCTACACGCGCCACGGGCTGACCACAACGCCCGATGATCTGGTCGAAGCAGCCCTCTCCGCCGGTGCCACACCCTTGCAAATCCTGTGGAACCTGCGGCTGCCCTATGCCACGCCGACACTCCTTCTGGGCCTCAATCAGACGATCCTTTACGCTTTTTCAATGCTGGTCATCGCCGCCCTGATCGGCACCACCGGACTGGGACAGTCGATCTATCTTGCGCTTGGTCAGGCCGACATCGGACTGGGGATCACGGCAGGGGCCGCAATGGCTGCTCTGGCCTTTATTGCCGACCGCATCGCCCAAGGCTTTGCCAGCACACAAAAAGCCGCTCTGGCGCTCTAAGCCAACCTTCTTTGTGGCCTAAATATCCCCGCCGGAGGCGGCTCAACCGCCCCCAAGACCCCAAAGGCTCAGGCAACGCCCATCCCAAGCAACTGCAGAACCGTGATCAACCCCACCGGCTTGCGGTTTTTCAAGACGAAAGAGGCCGATATCCGGTTGGTCTGCAAAATGCTCAGCGCCCATGCACTCATCGCGTCGGGCGCCATCGAAATGCTGCTGCGCGTCATGATGTCATGGGCGCAGGCCTTGTGCATCACATCCGCCATCCTGCCTTCGGCGTTGGCCTCGATATAACGGCGGATGTCGCCATCGGTGATCACACCGACCAGCGCGCCCTTGTCGTCCTGCACCCCGACAATCCCGTACCCTTTGGACGAGATCATCGCCAGCGCGTCGATCACCCGCGCCGATTGCGCCACCAATGGCAAAGCCGCACCCTCGTGCATCACCTCGCTGACCGGCGTCAAAGCCGCGCCCAGCTTGCCGCCGGGATGAAAGTTGCGAAACCCTTCTTCGGTAAAGCCCTTCATCTTCAAAAGCGTCACCGCCAGCGCGTCGCCAATGGCCAGCTGCGCCAGTGCCGATGTGGTCGGCGCCAGATTGTGGGGACAGGCCTCAACCAGTTGCGGCAGCACAATCGCCACGCCCGACCGTTTGGCCAGCGTTCCCTTGGCCGCGCCCGTCACGGCGATGGTTGGCACGCCAAAGCGCTGCGCATAGCCCAGCATGTCGGTCAGCTCGCGCGTCTCGCCCGACCAGGAAAGCATCAATAACACATCATCTGACCGGATCATCCCCAGATCGCCATGACTGGCTTCGGCGGGATGCACAAAATAGGCTGGCGTCCCGGTCGAGGCGAAAGTCGCAGCCAGTTTGCGCCCGATCAACCCGCTTTTGCCCATGCCCGCGACGATCAGCCGGCCGGTCATTGCATGCATCAGATCCAGAGCGCCGGAAATGCCGGCGGCCACTTCTGGGTCGGCGAACACTTCCTGGACGGCGCCAAGACCGGTGCGATAATTGGCGAATACGTCGGCCACCGACTTCATTTTGTCGATCATGCGTGCCCCTGGTTGTTCCTGCTGCTCCGGTGAATGCTTAGCAAACCGCTGGGGCCGGGAACACTTAAATTATCGCGCCAGGGATCGCGCACCTCGGATCAGGTGCTGCCTTTTTCTAGTGCAAAGTTGACCACCGCCTGGGTCAGGACATCAATGGTGTCGACCTGGGCCGCGTCCTCGACCACGGGATCGGTAAAAAGCGACAGCTCGGAACAGGCCACAAGTTGCAGCCGCGCACCGGCGTTCAGCACCTGCCGCGACAGCCCCTGCAACAGCCGCTGGGACCCGGCGGTGGGGCCCTGACGTTTTACGTCCCGGATCACCCGCAACATGGTGTTTTCATCCTCGACATAGACCGCGCGCCGCCCGTGCTCTGCCAGGGCGCGGTCGAAAATCCCGGTGATGCGTGACGCGGGCGAGGCCAGAATCCCGATCGGCCCTTCGGTCATCGCGGCGGCCTTTTGTGCCGACAGGGTGACCATATCCAAAAGCGGGATGCTGACCGATCCGGCGATCGCGCCGGCATAGGCGTGCGCGGTGTTGCAAGGGATCGCCAGCGCCTGCGCACCGCCCGCCTGCAACCCTTGCGCCATCTGCACCAGCACCGGCGTCGGATCCTGGCCTGTGCCATCGATCAATTGCGCGATGCGCGAAGGGATCTGGGTGTTGTTGTCGACCAGCATCGGAATGTGGTCGCAATCGTCCTGCGCAGGCACGGCCGCTATCACCCGGCGCATAAACTCAACAGTGGCCTCGGGGCCCATGCCGCCGATGACGCCAATTCTAAGGGGCATTCCGCTTATCCTGAAATCGTTACATGCCGGTTGGCATGATCAAAGGCAAAGTCATACCCAAACAGGCCAACCGACCCGCCGGTGTGCAAAAAGACGATACGTTCATCCTTGTCGAACGCGCCCTTGCGGATCAGATCGATCAGACCCGCGGCACCTTTTGCCGAATAAACCGGGTCCAGCAGGATGCCCTCAAGCTCGGCGAACAGGCGAATCGCTTCGATGCCGGCGGGCGTCGGCAGGCCGTATCCGTCGCCGACATAATCGGTGTTGGCCACCACGTCCGCACGTTTGACAACCCCTGCACAGCCCAGCTTTTCGCAGGTGCGCGTCGCCAGATCATAGACCATCTGTTCCTGCTTTTCGCGCGGCGCACGGGTGCCGATCCCCAAAAGCGGGATGCCTGCGTTCATCGCCGAAAGCCCGGTGATCAACCCGGCCTGCGTGCCCGATGATCCTGTTGCATGGACAATCCGGTCGATCCTGAGGCCCCGGTCATTTGCCTGCCCCAAAAGCTCGAAAGCGCAGTTCACATAGCCCAGCGCGCCAGTTGGGTTCGACCCGCCACCGGGGATGACATAGACCTTGTGCCCCTTGGCGCGCATCGCATCAGCCGCGCTTGCCATCTCGGTGACCATGTCGTGACCGCCGGGAAATTTCTGCGTCGTTGCGCCATGCAGATGATCCAGCAGAACGTTGCCGTTCTCGTTGTAACTGGCGTTATTATAGCCGGTACGATCTTCCAGCAGGATGTGACAGGCCAGCCCCAGTTTGGCCGCGAATGCCGCCGTCTGACGGGCGTGGTTCGACTGGGTCGCGCCTTGGGTCATCACCAGATCCGCGCCTTCGGCCTCGGCTTCGGCGAACAGAAATTCCAGCTTGCGGGTCTTGTTGCCGCCAGTCGACACACCCGTGCAATCGTCGCGTTTGATCCAGATCTCGGGCCCGCCCAATTCTCGCGAAAGTCGGTCCATCCGTTCCAATGGCGTTGGCAGATGGGCAAGAAAGAGGCGCGGGAAACGGGCAAGATGCATGGCGATAAGGCTCCGAAAGGAAAGGGGTTGCCTGTGATAGGTATCAACTTGGCGGGATTTGGCAATTTCGAAATGCAGGCGGCGGTCTGGCCCGCCGCCCCGGTTTTAGCAAGGCTTCAGACTTTGCCCTTCCACGGCACCAGCCATTTTTCACATTGGCGCATCAGGATGTCGATGCCATAGCCGATGATCCCGATCAGAATGATGCCCATGATGACGATATCAGTCAGCTGAAATTTCGAGGCGACCATGATCATCATGCCGACCCCTTTTTCAGCGGCAACCAATTCGGCAGCAACGACCGTGCCCCATCCGACACCCATCGCCACCCGCGCCCCGGTGAATATTTCAGGCAGCGAGTTTGGGACGATCACATAGCGCATCAATTGCCATTTTGAGGCGCCCAGCGAATAGGCCGCGTGGACCTTGGCGATGGCCACACCGCTGACCCCGGCGCGCGCGGCGATCGTCATGATCCAGAGCGCGGCAAGGAACAAAAGAATGACCTTGCCGGTCTCGCCAATGCCCGCCCAGATGATCACCAGCGGGATCAGCGCCAGCGGCGGCACCGGGCGCATGAACTCGACGATGGGGTCAAACCAGCCGCGAAACCACGCCGAAAGCCCCATCGCATAGCCCAGCGGGATACCAATGGCGGCGCCCGCGACAAATCCCGCGACAACCCGGAACAGCGAAAAGCCCAGATGCTCCCACAGGGTCGAATTCTGATAGCCCTCGCTTGAGATGTCCTTGAGGCGTTTCCACACAGCTTCGGGCGGCGGAAGCCATATCGGCTCCATCTGCCAGCCTTTTCCGGGGACAAAGTTCAGCGTGCCCTTGGGGGTCATGGCGACCCGGCCCTGAGGCACGAAAGCCTCGCCGCCCGGGGTGATCGGCTGGCCGTCTATGGCCACGATCTGAACGCCTTCGGGGCGGCCCATCTCGTCGTTGCGATCCACCCGGATCAGCCCCGACCGCCAGGCGCCGATCACGGCGACGTCGTTCTTGGCAAAGCCCGGGCCCGGCTCGACCACAGGGGTTTCCACCTCTTGGCCCACCTTGTGAACCCGCACCGTCACCGTGGCGTCATCGGTTGCCCCATCGGGCGCGCGCGCGGTGTAGGTAAAGGTCGCATCGCCCACGAAAGGACCCGGAGCATGCAGGAATGAGGGCACAATTTTCGACCCGGTAAAGGCCCCCCAGATCAAAAAGATCGCAAGGATCGAGATGACGCTGGCGCGCCGGTCCGCGACCACCGCGCTTTCGTCGCCAAAGGTCACCGTCTTGAGCGAGGTGAAATCGGCCTTGTCGGCAATGAACTGGGTTGCAAATTTGACCGCAAAGAACGAGACCACGAAAATCGTCAGATAGATGAGGGCGATGATCATTGTGCTGCCTCGTCGGTGCGGCCCATGATCTCTTCTTCCATGTCCCAGATCATCGACAGGATTTCTTCGCGGGTTCTGGCATAATTTGGGTCCTTTTTGACCTCGCGCAGATCAGCGCCCACACCCATTTCCGCAAATGGCAGGCGGTATTCCTTGTGGATCCGTCCCGGTCGCGGCGCCATGACCAGCAGACGCTCGCCCAAAAGCAGGGCCTCTTCCACCGAATGCGTGATCAGGATGATCGTCTTGCCGGTCTCTTTCCACAGCTTCAGAACAAGACCCTGCATCTTTTCGCGGGTCAGCGCATCCAGCGCGCCCAAGGGTTCATCCATCAATATCACATCAGGATCATTGGCCAGACAGCGGGCCAGAGCCACGCGCTGCTGCATCCCGCCAGACAGTTCATAGACCGCCTTTTCCTTGAAATCCTGAAGGCCCACGACATCCAAAAGGTGATCCACCTTCCCGGCGTCCGCTTTTTGCGTGCCCTTCATCTTGGGGCCAAAGGCCACGTTGTCGCGCACGTTCATCCATTCGAACAATGCGCCCTGCTGAAACACCATTCCACGCTCGGCCGCGGGGCCAGTGACGGTGTGCCCGTTCAGAACCACCTGCCCTTCGGTCGGCGCCAGAAAACCCGCAACGATGTTCAAAAGCGTGGTCTTGCCACAGCCCGAGGGGCCAAGAACACTCATCAATTCGCCCTCGGCGATGTCCAGTGTCACGTTCTTCAACGCCTGTACTGACGTGCCATTGGGCAGGTCAAACCGCATCGAGATATTGTCAATCTTAAGCCCCGACATGCGCGGTCCCCCTGATGATCCAAAGCCTGGCCCGCAAAACAGGGCGACCCGCCAAGGGCCGCCCTGAAAGATGCAGGTCTTAGTTGCCCATCATCATCATTTTGTGGGCCGATGACAGGGGGCCGGTGTTGACGGCACTGTCATAGCTTGGGCGCGCGCTGTCGATGGCACCTGCCCCGACAAAGACCTCGGCCACGCCTTTCATAAAGGACTGCGCACCACCGCCCAGCCATTTGGCCGAAAGCTGATCTTCCACGCCCGGAAAGACGAAAGTCGCCATGGTTGCGGCGGTCGCCTCGGCGTCCATACCGGCGTCCTTTGCAATCACAGGCAACATTTCGTCCATCATCTTGCCGTCGTTCCAGTCGGCGTTCGCCTTGGCCGTTACTTCCAGGAACTTGGCAACCAGTTCGGCGTTCTCGGCAACGAATGCCGCAGGTGCCGTGGTGACGTCAAAAACCAGGATGCCCAGCTCTTCTTTCTCGGCACCGGTCAACAGGACATTCCCATGCTCTTTCATCCGGCGCAGCGCACCGCCCCAGCCACAGGCCATGTCGACCGCACCCTGGCTCAGTGCTGCGGCACCTTCGGCAGGGGCCATGTCGACCACATCAAGCGATGCCAGATCGACGCCAAAATGGTTCATCTGGCTTAGAAAACCATAGTGCGCGGCGGTGCCCAGAGGCACGGCAACCTTCTTGCCAGAGAGCTCGCCGGCGCTCATTTTGTCGATCTCCAGATCTGCGCGAACAACACAGTTGTCGTTCTCCGAGTAGGAAACCGCGACATCCACGATCTGAATATCCTGCCCGGCAGAGGTCGCTACCACGAAAGGCGGAACGCCCTGGCTGACCGACAACTGAACATCGCCCGACGCCATGGCCGCCGACATTGCCGTTCCGGTGTCGAACGACACCCAGTTGACCTTGACGCCCATCGCTTCGTCATAGGTGCCCATCTGCTTGGCGTATTGGAACGGCATCGGCCACTCCAGAAAATAGGCGACGGTGATCTCACCGTGGCCTGCGGCCATTGCCGACTGTGCGCCACTCAGAATCGCTACACCCGCAAGGGCGCCCGCAATTTTTGATTTCAGTTTCATTGACAATCTCCCGTGTTGTCTGCCGCGATTTTTTGCGGCGCTATTGTTCAACGGTATTTGTTCCGCTGATTTCCCGACTTTTGTGGTCTAGGCTTTCCCATCCGCCAAAAGGACCGCATGTGAGAAAAGCACAGGCTGTTTCTTCGGGCTAGCCCCTAGCTGCACAACGACCCATGGCCGTACGGCGGTGCGTCCGGCCTATTTTGTTGCGGTTTCGCGCGTGCCGGCGCTGTGATGATTTCACTGCCAAATGAGATGCTTAGCGCCCGGATCAGGGTTCGTCACGGGCCAATTCGCGGCACCCTATCTGGCCCTGCATCGCTTAAATTGGTACTATAGTAAAAGTTCAACTGGCCCTATTTACAAATCAGCAACTTAGGCAGTTTCATTCGATACGAACTTTGCACGAACTTTGCGCAATTAATGGCAGAATCTGCTCGTCATGAACGGGCCAAATCTTCAGTGGATGCTTTCGATGGATGGAAATCACGCTCAGAACGACCTCAGTGCCATTGTTGCCGCCGACAAGGCGCACGTCTGGCACCACCTGATCCAGCACAAAGGCTTTGAAACCGTCGACCCCAAGATCATGGTCGAAGGCAAGGGCATGCGCGTCTGGGACCAGAACGGCAAAGAACATCTGGACGGTGTCTCGGGCGGGGTCTGGACCGTCAATGTCGGCTATGGCCGCGAACGGATTGCCGATGCGGTGCGCGACCAGCTGGTCAAGCTGAACTATTTCGCAGGCTCCGCCGGGTCGATCCCCGGCGCGCAGTTCTCGCAGCGCCTGATCGAAAAGATGCCCGGCATGAGCCGCGTCTATTTTTCGAACTCAGGGTCCGAAGCCAACGAGAAGGGCTATAAGATGATCCGCCAGATCGCGCATAAGCGCTATGGCGGCAATAAGAACAAGATCCTCTTCCGCGAGCGTGACTATCACGGCACCACCATCACCGCCCTCTCCTCGGGTGGGCATGAACAGCGCGGCGCGCTTTACGGCCCCTTCACGCCGGGCTTTGTTCCGGTGCCGCACTGTCTTGAATACCGCGCCCAGTGGGACGTCGAAAACTACGGGCTGCGCGCGGCCGAAGCGATCGAAGAGGTGATCCTGCGCGAAGGTCCCGACACGGTGGGCGGGCTCATCCTCGAGCCGGTTACAGCCGGCGGCGGCGTCATCGTCCCGCCGCAGGGCTACTGGGAAAAGGTGCAGGAGATCTGCGCCAAATACGACATCCTCCTGATGATAGACGAGGTCGTCTGCGGCGTCGGGCGCACCGGCACATGGTTCGGCTATCAGAACTACGGCATCAAGCCCGACATCGTGACAATGGCCAAAGGCGTGGCCTCGGGCTATGCCGCGATCAGCTGCACGGTCACCACCGAAGCGGTGTTCGAGATGTTCAAAGACAACGCCGATGACCCGCTGAACTACTTCCGCGACATCTCAACCTTTGGCGGCTGTACGGCGGGCCCGGCGGCGGCGCTGGAAAACCTCAAGATCATCGAAGAGGAAAACCTGCTCGATAACACCCTTGCAATGGGCCAGCACCTGATGGGCAACCTGCACAGCCTTGCCGACAAGCACTCCGTCATCGGCGATGTGCGCGGCAAGGGCCTCTTTTGCGGCGCGGAACTTGTGACCGATCGCGACACGCGCGAACCTGTTGCCGAAAAACTGGTCGGCGCGGTTGTCGGCAACTGCATGGCACAAGGCGTCATCATCGGGGCCACCAACCGGTCCTTCCCCGGCTTTAACAACACGCTTTGCCTGTCGCCAGCCCTGATCTCGACCAGGGACGATATCGACCAGATCACCGATGCCATCGACAAGGCGCTGACAGCCGTCTTCGGCTGATCTGGACAAATCCCATTGCGGCGCGTGCCACCATGCGCCGCAATGGCCCCTTTTCTTCTTTGAAAAATACTCCCGCCGGAGGCGTCCCTGCCCTGCCACACCGCGCGCCGCGCACCACTGGCTGCGCCTTTCGCTTTCGCCGCCCGCCACAATGCGATATGTCCAGATCATATGAGGTTTATCTCCAGGTGCCGCATGGCCATTTCCGAAGAGACGTTTTTTCTGGACCCTATGGCCGAGGGCACCCTGCAAAAGCAGGTGCAACAACTGGTTGCCGAAGGCATCCTGTCGGGTCGCTTTCGCCCGGGCGAAAAAATGCCCTCGACGCGCAAACTGGCGCGCCACCTCAATGTCTCACGCATCACCGTCACGCTGGCTTACACCGAACTTCAGGCCGATGATTACCTCAGTTCTCTGGGCCGTTCGGGGTTCTACGTGTCGGCAAACGCGCCGCAACCGCCCAAATTTCAACCCCGCTCCAGTCAGGACACCGTCGACTGGACCCGCGCTCTGGGGCGGCGATTTTCGCGTCACGGCGAAATGGGCAAGCCCAGCGACTGGCGCAAATACCGGCATCCCTTCATTTACGGGCAGGCCGATCAGTCGCTCTTTGACCGGGCCAACTGGCGGCTATGTTCGCTTCAGGCCTTGGGCCAGCGCGACTTTGATGCGCTCACCGGTGACCACTTTGAACGTGACGACGAAAAGCTGATCGAATTCATTGCCCGGCAAAGCCTGCCCCGGCGCGGGATCCTTGCGCGCCCTGAACAGATCCTGATCACGCTGGGGGCGCAGAACGCGCTCTGGCTGACCTCTCAGGTCCTTTTGACCCAGCGCCGGACCGCCGCAATTGAAAACCCTTGCTATCCGGGCTTGCGCGACATCCTCAACCAATCGCGTTGTCATTTGCACGAGGTGCCGGTCGGCGATCAGGGCCTTGATCCAACACAGCTTCCCTCTGAAATTGACGCAGTTTTCTGCACCCCCTCGCACCAATGCCCGACAGCGGTGACCATGCCGCTTGAGAACCGGCAAGAGCTTTTGCGCCGCGCCGCCCGCGATGATTTTCTGATCGTCGAGGATGACTATGATTTTGAGATGTCGTTTCTCAAACCCTCGTCGCCCTCGCTCAAATCGCTCGATCGCGACGGGCGGGTGATCTATGTCGGCTCGTTCTCCAAGTCCCTTTTTCCGGGGCTTCGGCTGGGCTATCTGGTCGGGTCCGAACCCTTCATCCGCGAGGCGCGGGCCCTGCGCGCCTCGGTCCTGCGCCACCCGCCGGGTCATATGCAGCGCACCGCGGCCTATTTTCTGTCACTGGGCCATTACGACGCTTTGATCCGGCGCATGGGTCAGGCCTATTTCGAACGCCGGCAAGTGATGGACAAGGCCCTGCGCCAGCACGGTCTGACCATCGCCGGCAGCGGCGATTTCGGTGGCTCCAGCTTTTGGATGGCGGCCCCGCCAGAGGTCGACACACGCGAACTGGCGCGGCGTTTGCGCACCAAAAGCGTTCTGATCGAACCCGGCGCACCGTTCTTTGACGAGGCTCGTCCGCGCCATAACTTCTACCGGATCGCCTATTCGTCGATCCCCAGCGAACGCATTGCCGAAGGCGTCGCATTGATCGCGGGCACGCTGTCAGAAATGCAGGCCGAAAAGTAGCGGCGAAATTGCCCAAGGGGCGCAAAGCCCTTTCAAGATCAGCCCCCTTGGGTCTAAGATTGCCCATAAGAATTTATTGCCTACGCGCGGGCCTTTCGCCCGGTACGAAATTAACAGCTATCACTTTTTTGCAGGGGACATCATGCCGTTCAACTCTATGGATATTTTTGCGACCGACGACAGCTATCAGAAGATGCTCAAGAAAGAACTGGGCAAGCTCAATAGCGAGTTGAGCGATTTCTATTTCTTTGACGAAGCGCCGGTAAACGGCGGCACCGGGCCGATCCTTTTGGTCGGTGACATCAAGGATTCCATCGCCAAAACGCTCAAGTCCGCCGCCAAGTCACGGGCCGTGGGCAAGTGTTTCATGGAAGACAAGACACTGAAGATGACCATCGTGACGGGTAAGATGCCCGACACGGCCGTCAAACCGATCTTTCAGAAAAACACCTTCAAGTTCAAAGTGATAAACAGTTTGCCCGACGCCCCGGACGACGATGGTAAGCCCAGCCGCGAAGAGGTGAACGCGCGGGCAAAGCTCAAGGCCACAACCGGACGCTTTGACAAGATCAAGGGTCAGATCACCGATGACGAACGCAAAGAGCTGCGCATTATGTTTGGCGATGCCGTGCAGGCGGCCAAAGACAAGAACTGGGCCAGCGTTGCCGATCTGGCGACCCAACTGGACACCAAGATCCTTGAGTTTGCCAAGGCCGCGCTGAAGGGTGCAAGTGACGACAAGGCTGGCCGCGAAGATGGCCAGAAAACGCTGATCGCCACATTGGTCAGCAAGATCAAAACCGAAAATGAAACGCTGGACAAACTCGAAGCCGCCGTGACCCGCGAAGAGCAGACGCTCAAGGATCTGACCGCCACGCTGGCCAAGATCACCAAGCCAAGTGATGCCGCCAAAAAGCGCGATCAGATCGTGGCCTGCGAAGGGCGCATCGCCGATGCCAAGAAAAAAGTCGCCGAAAGCGGGGCGACCGCAACTGCGGCGATCAAAGAGCTTGAGGCGCAGAAACTGAATGCTGAAAGCTCTGGTGCGGCCGCGATCAAGCTGGCCACCACGAACATCCAGAACCGCATTGATGCGCTGAACAAGGCGCTGGATGACGTGCCCATCGCCACCGCCAAGCAAGAGCTGAAGGGGGTCATCGAAAAGATGGCCGAGGCTGCGGCGTGGCAAAAGGAACAGATGGGCGATGCGCGCGATCATGGCAGCAACCGGCACGGCGCGCAGACCGGTCTGGAACGTCAGGCCCGGCGCACGGCAACAACCGAAAACATCACCCCCGATCAACCCGACAACCCCATGGGCGTGGCCGGGGACCAAACTCTGGTCTGGAACAAGGTCAAGATCACCTACAAGGAAGAGGCCGGCACACGCGTGGTTGCCAACCGGGCCGAAGTGGCCGGTCAGATCGTCGGCGTCGCCAACCGTGGCAGCGGGTCCAGCGATGTCACGGAAACTTCGATGTGGGCGTCACCGGTGCTGGAAAAAGAGGCCTATGAGACGGCGGAAAAATACGCCGCCAAGCTCAAGAAATTCACCCATTACAAGAACAGCCGTGGCTGGGGTGAATTCAAGTCCCTGACGCTGGTCATCCCCAAACCCGGCTCGGCGCCCGGCTGGGGCTATGCCGTCAAGCGCACCGGTGCCGCGATCGACAAGGCCGTGGCCGAGGCTGTGCTGAAGGATTTCGAAAAGGGCAAGATCACGCTGGACAAACTCTTTGACCGAATGAACTCAAAACTGGTGGGGGCAACCGAAACCGACAAGGCCGGTAAAGAGCATTCCAGCGCCAAGATGATCCCGCATGCAACCTTCGTGTTCGAACGTCCCAGCGGCGGTGACGCTTGGAAGGTGGTGACCCGCTATCCTGACAGCACCGCCGTTGCCGGCTGGGACATCGGATCGGGTGACCGGGCCACGCGGGATTTCAAAGAGGCCAATGGCAACACGACCACGCTTCAGGGCAACCGCCTTCCGTGACGCCGGGGTTTGCTGGGGGAGGATTGCCGGGAGGGTTGCCGGGGCACTCGCGCAACGCGCCCGGCACTTCTGGACCTAATCAGTGGATTGTTCTGGCCCTAACCGTGGGGCCGGCTACCAGATAGTTTGCGCCGTAACCGGGGGCGGCCTTTGCACGCCCCTTTTTCGCTCAGCCCCCAAGGATTTGCTGCCATGAAAATGACGACCGAAGAAGCCTTTGTGAAAACGCTGCAAATGCATGGCATCCAACATGCGTTCGGCATCATCGGGTCGGCAATGATGCCCATCTCAGACCTCTTTCCGCAGGCCGGTGTGATGTTCTGGGACTGTGCCCACGAAGGCAGCGCGGGCATGATGGCCGACGGCTATACCCGCGTGACCGGCGAGATGTCGATGATGATCGCGCAGAACGGGCCGGGCATCACCAATTTCGTGACGGCTGTGAAAACCGCCTATTGGAACCACACGCCGCTTTTGCTGGTGACGCCGCAGGCCGCCAACAAAACCATCGGTCAGGGTGGCTTTCAGGAGGTCGAGCAGATGAAACTGTTCGAGGATATGGTCGCCTATCAGGAAGAGGTCCGTGACCCCACGCGCATCGCCGAGACGCTGAACCGCGTGATCCTTCAGGCCAAACGCGCCAGCGCTCCGGCCCAGATCAACATCCCCCGCGATTTCTGGACCCAGGTCATCGATATTGACCTGCCCGCCATTGTCGAGTTTGAGCGCCCCTCAGGTGGCGAGACGGCCCTTCAGGCGGCTGCCGACCTTTTGAGCACGGCCAAGAACCCCGTCATCCTGAACGGTGCGGGTGTGATCCTTGCCGGGGCGATCCCTGCATCGATGAAGCTGGCTGAACGGCTGGATGCACCGGTCTGCGTCGGCTATCAGCACAATGATGCCTTTCCCGGCTCGCACCCGCTTTTTGCCGGGCCGCTGGGCTATAACGGGTCCAAGGCGGGGATGGATCTGATCAAAAGCGCGGATGTGGTTTTGTGCCTTGGCACGCGCCTCAACCCGTTTTCCACCCTGCCCGGCTACGGCATGGATTACTGGCCCGCAGAGGCTAGGATCATTCAGGTCGACATCAACCCCGACCGTATCGGCCTGACCAAAAAGGTCACTGTCGGCATCGTGGGTGACGCCAAAAAAGTGGCCACCGCAATCCTGGATAAACTGGCGCCCGGCGCCGGCGACGAGGGCCGCGAGGCCCGCAAGGCACACATCGCCCAGACGAAATCGGCATGGGCCCAACAGCTGTCGTCGATGGACCACGAAGACGACGATCCCGGCACCACATGGAACGAACGTGCCCGCGCGGACAAACCCGACTGGATGAGCCCGCGCATGGCTTGGCGCGCGATCCAAAGCGCGCTGCCCAAAGATGCGATCATCTCGTCCGATATCGGCAACAACTGTGCCATCGGCAATGCCTATCCGACGTTCGAGGCGGGGCGCAAATACCTTGCGCCCGGGCTTTTTGGCCCTTGCGGATATGGCCTGCCCGCCATCGTTGGCGCCAAGATCGGCCAGCCGGATGTGCCCGTTGTGGGCTTTGCAGGCGACGGCGCCTTTGGCATCGCGGTGAACGAATTGACCGCCATAGGCCGGGGCGAATGGCCCGCCGTCACCCAGATCGTGTTTCGCAACTACCAATGGGGCGCGGAAAAGCGCAACTCGACCCTTTGGTTCGATGACAATTTTGTCGGCACGGAACTCGACACGCAGGTCTCGTACGCCGGTATCGCCAAGGCCTGCGGGCTTCAGGGCGTTGTCGCGCGCACGATGGACGAGCTGACGGCCGCATTGGCACAGGCCGTCGAAGACCAGATGAAAAACGGCAAAACCACCCTGATCGAGGCGATGATCAATCAGGAACTGGGCGAGCCGTTCCGCCGCGACGCAATGAAAAAGCCGGTTTCGGTGGCCGGCATCTCCAAGGGCGACATGCGCCCGCAATCGGCCTAAGGCCCCCCTTGGCCCCGACCGAAATCCTTGTGATCAACGCAGGGTCGTCTTCGATAAAGACGGCCCTCTTTGATGCGGATCTGGTCGAAACTCTGCGGATCGAGGCCACGGGTATCACTCAGGGCGGCGCCATCACCTCAAGCCGCGGCAAAAGCCGCCAACTTGCCCTGCCCGATCACGCCGCCGCCCTGCGCGCCATATTCGAGGCGCTGGCCGACGCAAGCGCCCAGCCAGAGCGCCTGCGCGCGGTCGCCCACCGGGTGGTGCATGGCGGCGCGGATCTGACCGCCTCGGCGCGGATCACGCCAAAGGTGCACGCCGCAATCAGCGCCGCCGCGCCACTTGCCCCCCTGCACAACCCCCATAACCTTGCCGCGATCGACGCGGTCACAAAACTGATGCCAGAGCTTGCGCAATTTGCCGCCTTTGACACCGGCTTTCACGCCACCAACCCCCAGGTTGCGCGCCGCTACGCGCTGCCGGACACCCCCGCCACTCAAGGCCTGCAACGCTATGGCTTTCACGGCACCAGCTACGCAGCTTTGGTTGGCGGTTTTCAAACCATTACCGGCACCGCCCTTCCCCGCCGCCTTCTGGCGATGCACCTTGGCAATGGCGCGTCCCTCTGCGCGATCCGGGACGGCCAGTCGGTCGCAACCACCATGGGGTTTTCGCCGCTTGGCGGGCTGACCATGGGCACCCGCGCGGGCGAGATCGACGCAGGCGCGGTCCTGCATCTGGTCCAAACCATCGGCACCGATGCCGCCCATCAGATGCTGCATCACGACAGCGGCCTTCTGGGCCTGTCGGGCCTCAGCGCAGATATGCGCGTCCTGCAAGAAAGCGACATGCCCAAGGCCCGCTTTGCCCGCGATCATTTCGGATATTGGATCGCCCGTCAGGCCGGCTCGTTGATCGCGGCCATGCAGGGGCTCGACGGCATCGCCTTCACCGGCGGTATCGGCGAGAATGACGCCCGGATGCGCGCCCATATCCTGGAGCTGCTCGCATGGGCCGGCGATGTGCCCCACTGGGTCATCCCCGCCGCCGAAGAACAACAGATCGCGCGCGACGCCGCGATGCTCCTTATGGATCACACCGATGCCGGTTGAAAAGCGCCCGACACGCAAAGACACCTCGCATCTTTTCGCCGCATCTGTCCCTTGCATCTGCGGCCCCGACTGCGATTATCCAATGAACCGAATAAATTTCATTTCTCGATAAATATCCCCGCCGGAGGCTCCCGAAATCTCCACCCTAGCTGCCTTTCTCGACCTCACCGTGACCCAGACCATCTGGCTGGTTGTGATCGTGACCTTTGCAGGCATCGTCCGGGGGTTCTCGGGCTTTGCCCTTTCGGCGCTGGTGATGGCCACAGCCGTCCTTTTTGTACCGCCCATTCAGCTGATCCCGGTGGCATGGTGGCTTGAACTCACCGCCTCGCTTTTGATGGTGCGCGGCGGCTGGCGCGATGCGGATCGCGGCGTGGTCATCGGCCTTGTGGTCGGCTCGGCGCTTGGCCTGCCTTTGGGTATGGGGCTGACCACCGTGCTTGATATCCAGACTTCCAAGGCCGTGGCGCTTGGCGTCATTGTCGCGCTTGCCGCGGCTCAGCTGGCGCGCATCCGGCTGGCGTTTCTGGCCACGCGCGCGGGGCTTTACGGCTCGGGCCTTTTGGCGGGGATCGTCACCGGTCTGGCCTCGGTCGGCGGGCTGGTCGTTGCGATTTACGTCCTGTCTCAGGATGCCCCGGCCCGCGCCATGCGCGCCTCGCTTGTGCTCTTTCTCTTTCTGGGAGCGTTCACCTCGATGATCACCTTTCTGGCCTATGGCGTCATGGATAAAACTGCGGTTCAGCGCGGCCTTGCGCTGGCCCTTCCAACCGGCTGCGGCGTGCTCATCGGCAAGGCGCTTTTCACGCAAAAGCTCGAGCCTTATTACCGTCCCTTCTGCCTGTCGCTTCTTATCCTGCTGGCAAGCGCCGGCCTTGCCAGACTGGCGCTTTGATCTGATGTGCTGTCGTTTGTCTCCTCTTGCCACTGCGCGACGCGCATAACCTCAAACCCCCAAAGGACATTTGCCCGATGGCCGCACCCCGCCACCCGATCGACACATCGCCCCCCGTTTCGGACGAAGTGCGCAAGACGACCTGCTATATGTGCGCCTGCCGCTGCGGCATCAACGTGCATATGAAGGCCGGCAAGGTCGCCTATATCGAAGGCAACCGCGATCACCCGGTCAATCGCGGCGTGCTCTGCGCCAAGGGCTCGGCCGGCATCATGCAGCTGAACGCGCCCTCGCGCCTGCGCGCGCCGCTAAAACGGGTCGGGCCGCGCGGCTCGGGCGAGTTTGAGGAAATATCCTGGCAAGAGGCGCTGGGGATTGCCACCGACTGGATGGCGCCGCTGCGCAACGAGGCGCCCGAAAAGCTGGCCTTCTTTACCGGGCGCGATCAGTCGCAAAGTTTCACCTCGTTCTGGGCACAGGCCTTTGGCACGCCAAATTACGCCGCCCACGGCGGGTTCTGTTCGGTCAACATGGCCGCGGCGGGCATCTACACGATGGGCGGCGCCTTTTGGGAGTTCGGCCAACCCGACTGGGAACACACCAAGCTTTTCATGCTCTTTGGCGTCGCCGAAGATCACGATTCCAACCCGATCAAAATGGGCCTTGGACGGCTGAAAGAACGCGGCGCCAGGGTGATCGGCGTCAACCCCATTCGCACCGGCTATAACGCCATTGCTGACGAATGGGTCGGGATCACGCCGGGCACCGATGGGCTCTTTATCATGGCGCTGATCCACGAGCTTTTGCGCGCAGGCAAAATCGACCTCGACTATCTGACGCGCTTTACCAATGCGCCGGTCCTACTGGACAGTGACCCCGCCTCGGACAGCTTTGGGCTCTTTCTGCGCGACGCAGACGACAAGCCGCTGGTGATGGACCGGACATCCGGCAAACCTGCACCCTTTGACCAAAAGGGCGTGCGCCCCGATCTGGTGCATGGGTTTCGCCAAAAGGGCATCACCCACCGCCCGGTGTTTCAGCTGATCACCGAGCGTTACCTGTCAGACGACTACGCGCCCGCCGCCGTCGCCGAACGCACCGGCATCCCGGCCACCCGCATCCGCCAGATCGCTGCCGAAATTGCCCGCGTCGCTTTTGACGAGGCGATCGAGATCGACCAGCCATGGACTGATTTCCGTGGCGAGCGGCACGAAAAAATGACGGGCCGCCCGGTCAGCTTTCATGCCATGCGCGGCATCTCGGCCCATTCCAATGGCTTTCAGACCTGCCGCGCGCTGCATCTGCTTCAGATCCTTTTGGGCACAGTCGAGGTTCCGGGTGGCATGCGGTTCAAACCGCCCTACCCCAAGCCGGCTACAGCCCATCCCAAACCGCATCACAAGGTGCAACCGGGCCAGCCGCTGGATGGTCCGCACCTTGGCTTTGTGCATGGCCCCGAGGATCTGTGCATCGACGAAAACGGCCGCCCCAAACGCATCGACAAGGCGTTTTCATGGGACAACCCGATGTCGGCCCATGGGCTGATGCATATGGTGATCTCGAACGCGCATGCAGGCGACCCCTACAAGATCGATACGCTCTTTCTGTATATGGCGAACATGTCGTGGAATTCGTCGATGAACACCGGCGGCGTGGCCCAGATGCTGACCGATACGGATGCCAATGGCGACTATGTGATCCCGCGCATCATCTATTCCGACGCCTATTCCTCGGAAATGGTGGCCTACGCCGATCTGATCCTGCCGGATACGACCTATCTGGAACGTCACGATTGCATCAGCCTTCTGGATCGCCCGATCTCCGAAGCAGGGGCCGCCGCCGATGCAATCCGCTGGCCCGTGGTTCAGCCTGACCGCGATGTGCGCGGGTTTCAGTCGGTCCTTTGCGATCTGGGCGCGCGGCTGAACCTGCCGGGGTTTGTCGATGAAAGTGGCGGCCAGAAATACGCTGATTACGCCGATTACATCCTGACCCATGAACGCCGCCCCGGCGTCGGCCCGCTGGCCGGGTTTCGCGGCGATGGCGCCGCCGAAGGGCGCGGCGCGCCGAACCCTGACCAACTGGACAAATACATCGAAAACGGCGGCTTCTGGATCAGCCATATTCCGGCCGAGGCGCAATACTACAAACCCTGGAACGCGGCCTATCAGGACTGGGCAGTCCAGCGCGGCCTCTACGACACGCCGCAACCCTATCTCTTTCAGCTTTACGTCGAACCGATGCGCAAATTTCAGGCCGCCGCCGAGGGCAAAGGCACAATCCAGCCGCCCCAGCATCTGCGCGGCCGCCTCCAACAGGTGATGGACCCTTTGCCGATCTGGTATCCACCGCTGTCGGACGTCTCCGGCGATGACGAATTTACCATCCACGCGCTGACCCAGCGGCCCATGGCGATGTACCATTCCTGGGGCTCGCAAAATGCGTGGCTGCGCCAGATCCACGGCGAAAACCCGCTCTATGTTCCGACCAAAATCTGGGAAGAACACGGATTTGAACCGGGCGACTGGGCGCATGTCAGCTCGCCGCACGGGCGCATCACCGTGCCCGTGGCGCATCAGGCCTCGCTCAATGAAAATACCGTCTGGACATGGAATGCGATCGGCAAACGCAAAGGCGCCTGGGCGCTTGACCCCGACGCCCCCGAAGCCACGCGCGGCTTTCTTCTCAACCACATCATACACGAGCTTTTGCCGCCCCGTGGCGATGGCCTCAGATGGGCCAATTCCGACCCGATCACAGGTCAGGCCGCCTGGTTCGATCTGCGCGTCAAAATCGAAAAAGCGCCACCGCAATCTCAGGCCCAGCCGGTCATAGACGCGCAAAAATCACCCCTCCCCCGGGCCCCGGCCCAGCTTAGATGGAAGGTCGGCAAATGACCCCTCGCTCCCCCGTTCTTCTTTGCAAAAATACTCCCGCCGGAGGCACCCCAAACACACCACCCGCGCAGACGCCCGGCCCAGCTTGCAACACAGCCGACAAAAGAGGCCCGGCATGACCGAACTTCCCACCTCCACCGACCGCAAACTGGGGCTGGTGATTGACCTTGATACCTGCGTGGGCTGTCATGCCTGCGTCATCTCGTGCAAGGGCTGGAATACCGAAAACTACGGCGCGCCGCTGTCTGATCAGGACCCTTACGGCGCCGACCCCTCGGGCACGTTCCTCAACCGCATCCACAGCTACGAGGTCACACCGCAATCGGGCCCTGCGCAACTGGTGCATTTCCCCAAAAGCTGCCTGCATTGCGAAGACGCGCCTTGCGTCACCGTCTGCCCCACGGGTGCCAGTTTCAAGCGCACCGAAGACGGCATCGTTCTGGTCAATGAGGACAGCTGCATCGGCTGCGGCCTCTGCGCATGGGCCTGCCCTTACGGCGCGCGCGAAATGGACCAGGCTGCCGGGGTGATGAAGAAATGCACCCTCTGCGTCGACCGGATCTATAACGAAAACCTGCCCCCCGAAGACCGCGAGCCGGCCTGCGTGCGCACCTGCCCCGCCGGTGCCCGCCACTTTGGCGATTTCGCCGATCCAGACAGCAACGTCAGCCGCCTCAGCGCCGAACGCGGCGGCGTCGAACTTATGCCCGAACAGGGCACAAAGCCGGTAAACCGCTACCTGCCGCCGCGCCCCAAGGACGAAGAGATCAGCATCCTCGCCCCGCTGCTTGAACCCGTGGCCACGGATGCCACCGGTTTTCTGGGCTGGCTCGATGGCGCGCTTGGCACGCTTGGCGGGGGGCGCTGAACGATGCATCCAGCCCCCTCTATCATCGCATTCACCACTTTCTCGGGCCTCGGGTTCGGTTTGTTGTTCTGGCTGGGTCTGGGCCAGCCTTCGGTCACCGGAACCACGGCATTTGCCTTCTTCACGCTGGCCTATCTGATGGCCGTCGGCGGGCTTTTGGCCTCGACCCTGCATTTGGGCAACCCCGCACGCGCATGGCGCGCTTTTTCCCAGTGGAAAACCTCGTGGCTCAGCCGCGAAGGCTGTGCGGCGGTGGCGACGCTTCTGGTCATGGCGCTTTATGGCGCGGGGCTGGTCTTTTGGGATATGCGCATCGTCTGGCTGGGGTATCTGGGGGCGGCGCTGTCGCTTGGCACGGTCTTTGCCACGGCGATGATCTACGCCCAGCTCAAGACGGTTCCGCGCTGGAATACCGCCCTGACACCGGCGCATTTTCTGGCCTATGCGCTGGCAGGCGGCGCGCTTTTGTCGTCAAAGCTGATGATCGCGGGCGCGCTTTTGATCATCGCCGCGGCGCTTCAGATTGCGGTCTGGATCCGCGGCGACCGGGCCTTTGCGGCCAGCGGATCAACCACCGCCACCGCCACCGGCCTCAAAGGTCAGGCGATCCGCAGTTTTGAGCGCCCGCACACCGGCTCGAACTACCTGTTGCGCGAAATGGTCTATGTGGTCGGGCGCAAACATGTCCGGGTCTTGCGCGTGATCGCCTTGGGTCTGGGCACGGCCCTGCCGGCGCTGATCCTGCTGGCCCTGCCTGTGGGTCACCTTCTGGCGCCGGTTGCTTTGCTCTTGCACATCATCGGCGTTCTGGCCGCGCGCTGGCTCTTTTTTGCCCAGGCGCGCCATGTCGTGGCCATCTACTACGGCGAGGGCTGAACGCGCCCCCCTAAATAATTTTCATTCGCGCGCCAAGGATTGACGACCGGGCTGCGTCCTAGAACTGTGATGCGGATGAAAACGAGTGATGAAAATCTGGCCCTTGCCGCCGCTGGCGGTGATGGAGATGCGTTTGGCGTGCTGATGGCGCGCCATTATGATCGCCTGTTTGGGTTGTGTTACCGGCTGACCGGCCATCACGCCGATGCGCAGGATCTGACCCATGACATCGCTCTGGCGCTGCCTGCCAAACTGTCGGGGTTCCGGGGTCAGGCGCGGTTCACGACCTGGCTTTACCGCGTCGCGGTCAATGCCGCCCACGATCGCCGCCGCCGCCATGCCACCCATGCCAGGGCCACCCGCGGCTGGGGCAACTGGGAGGTGTCGCGCCGCGCTGAAATTGCCGAAGATCAGGCCAATTGTACCTGGCTGAAAGAGGCGATGCAGGGTCTGCCCGATGATCTGCGCGACACGCTGGCGCTGACACTCGAAGACGGGATGACCCATGCGCAGGCGGGGCAGATCCTGAACCTCTCGGAAGGGACAATCAGCTGGCGCATGGGCGAGGTGAAAAAACACCTGCGTGCGCTTTATGAAAAGGAGGCCGAGGCATGAGCGATCCAATTGCCCGCCTGAAATCTCAGTTAAAGGCCGCCACGCCGCCCGCCGATGCAGATGCGCGGGCGCAAACGCTGGCCCGTGCACAGGAAAATTTTGTCCGACACCAAGAAACTGCGCATCAGGCGCGTCCCAATACTGATGGCACCCCGATGTTGGGGCGCTTAGGTAAAGGAGTACGTTCCATGTTTGCAAGTTTCTCAACACGCGGTGCGATGGTCGCCACCACGGCGCTGATCGCGGTGGGCGTTGTCGCCATTTTGCCGATGACAAAAGGGCCGGGCCTGCCCGGTCTGGTCAAGACAGAGGCGCCCGCCCTACAGGGCACGACCGCTTCGAGCGCTGGCACAACAACAGTGCCCCCCGCCCCTGCCAAACCCAAAGCGGATGCTGAAACGCGCCTTAGCACCAGCGATGCCGCGACATCGCAAATGGCCGCCCCCACCGCTGCCCCGAATGCCGCGCGCAAGATGGCGCCGGCGTCGCAGGCTCCGTCAATCGTCATCGAAGCTGCACCAGAAATCGCAGGCGATCTCAGCGTCCTTTCCGAACCCCGTTTGGAAAGTGATTTCTACCCGACCCCGGATGTGCCGCAGGTTCTGAACCAAGGCACCGAAAGTTATTCCAACGCGCCCGAAAGCCCGCTCAAGATCACCGCAGATCAGCCTGTTTCGACCTTTTCGATCGACACGGATACGGCCTCTTATTCGATCGTGCGCTCGTCGCTGGAGTTTGGTCAGTTGCCACCACCAGAGGCCGTGCGCGTCGAGGAAATGGTGAACTATTTTCCCTATGACTACCCGGCCCCAACCGCTGGGGGCGCGCCTTTCCGGCCATCGGTTTCGGTGACCCAGACGCCATGGAACCCGGACACAAAGCTTGTGCATATCGCGCTTCAGGGGGTGATGCCCGCGGTTCAGGACCGCCCGCCGCTGGACCTTGTGTTCCTGATCGATACCTCAGGTTCGATGCAGGACGCCAATAAGCTTGGTCTTCTGAAAACCTCTTTTGCGATGATGCTGTCGCGGCTCAGCCCGCAGGACAAGGTGGCCATCGTCACCTATGCAGGTTCTGCCGGTCAGGTGCTGGCGCCCACGCCCGCCTCGGACCGCGAAACGATCCTTGGCGCGCTGAACCGGCTTGAGGCGGGCGGCTCGACCAATGGGCAAGAGGGGCTGCAACAGGCCTATGCCACAGCGGCGCAAATGGCCGCGCAAGAGGGCGGGGATGGCCGCATTGGCCGGGTCATTCTGGCAACTGACGGCGATTTCAACGTCGGCCTGTCAGGGGCCGAGGCGCTGAAATCCTATATCGCCGACAAGCGTGACAGCGGCACCTATCTTTCGGTGCTGGGCTTTGGCCGGGGCAATCTGGATGATGCGGTGATGCAATCTCTGGCCCAGAACGGCAATGGTCAGGCCGCCTATATCGACACCGCGTCCGAGGCGCAAAAAGTGCTCTTCGATCAACTGACCGGCGCGCTTTTCCCGATTGCCAATGACGTCAAGATCCAGGTCGAGTTCAACCCCGCCCAGATCGCCGAATACCGGCTGATCGGCTATGAAACCCGCGCCCTCAGGCGTCAGGATTTCAACAACGACAAGATCGACGCAGGCGAGATCGGCGCAGGTCATTCGGTCACCGCAATCTATGAGGTGACCCCGACTGGATCGGCCGCACAGCTCAGCGACCCGCTGCGCTATGGTGACCAGACGGCAAACCAAAGTGACGAACTGGGTTATTTGCGGCTGCGCTACAAAGAGCCCGGCCAAAGTCAGAGCAAGCTGATCGAGACGCCGATCAAGATGGCCGAAACCCAGCTCAGCGATGACGCGCGCTTTGGCATTGCCATCGCCGGTTTCGGCCAGCTTTTGCGCCACAGCGAATATCTGGGAAGCTGGTCCATTGGCGATGCGATCACGCTGGCCACGGGCGCGCGCGGCGCGGATGAATTTGGCTATCGGCAAGAGGCGATCGGCCTGATGCGCATCGCGCAAAGCCTCGAGGGCGAAAAATAGGCCGCCGCCCCCCGTTTACAAAAAAAGGGGGGCCGCACTGGCCCCCCGGTCATAGTTAAAAGACAGCAGAGCCCTTAGGCGGCTTTGCCCTTTTCAACGGCTTTGACGTTCACGACATCGCCCTTTTCAATCGCGATGGTGCGCGGTTTCAGCGCCTCGGGGACTTCGCGTTTGAGATCAATGTGCAGCATGCCATTGGCATAGCTCGCGCCGCTGACCTGAACATGGTCGGCCAGATGGAAACGACGCTCAAAGGCGCGGGTGGCGATGCCACGGTGCAGGTAAGTCCGCTCGTCCGGCTGGTCGGATTTGCGCGCCGACACGATCAACGAGTTTTCCTTTACCTCAACGCCCAGATCATCTTCACCAAATCCGGCAACCGCGATGGTAATGCGGTAAGCGTCATCAGCGGTCTTTTCGATGTTATAGGGGGGGTAGGTTTGGGCGCCTGCATCCGAACTGCGAACGCGGTCCATAAGATCAGCAATCTGATCAAAACCAACGGTCGCACGGTAAAGTGGCGCTAAGTCAAAATTTCGCATGGGGTTATCCTCCATCAGAGCAACAACGTTACGATCTTCCCATATGGGACAGACCTTTGAACAACCGGGCCCGATCATCGGCGCCCGGATAACGTTTAGCTAGGTATGGAAAATTGCCCCTTCAAGGGGGCTATTGCGACGCCGGTCTGATAAACTTGGCACCGGTTTCTTCGCGCGCACCGGCCAGCGACATTGTGCGCACCTTGGGCACGGTGCGGCTGAAAACGCCATCGTTGCTTTGCAGCTCGTTCATCAGCAATTCAAGCGGTCCGTCCAGGGAGGTGCCCAGCGATACGCGCTGGGTATTGACCTGCGCCTTGGCCGATACGACCGACACGATGCGCGGCTGGCCGTCGACCATGCTGAAGATCGGCGCGCCCGACGACCCGAAATCAACCTCGCATGACAGAACCAGCGTGCCGGACTGGCGCGCCAGCACATAACAAACCTTTTGGATTGACGGCAATTCGGCGCGGTCATGGGCATAAGACACAACAGCCACCTGATCGCCCTTGCGCGGTCTTTGATAGGTCGCGAACGGCTTGATCGAAGTTGAACGGATCGGCTGGGTCAGCTCCAGCAGGGCCAGATCATTGCTGACACGCGCCTCGCCGCTGGGGCCGGAAAAAACATAATCGGGATGCAGAACCGCGCGGCGCACGTTGCGGTAAGCGGCCGCGCGCCCATTGCGCCAACCGGCCAGAAATTCAACCTTGGTGGCATCGATCCGGGCGCCGGTGTTCTTGTCGTAAAGACAATGCGCGGCGGTCAGAACCAGATCTTCGCGGATCAGCGCGCCGGTACAAAACCCCTTGCCTGCAATGTTCAGGCGGCCCACGGCTTCCCAACCTTTGGTGTCATCGGCTGTGACCAATGACTGCAAAGGCGCATCGCCCGCGGCTGCGGCCATACGGGCCGCTCCGAGGCAAATAAGAACGATTAGAACAAGGCGCTGCATCGACCCCTCCGAAACATTTGTTAAGGATCTGGGTAGTCAGCCGTTAAGGCGAATTTATGGCCGGAATTCGGTTATTGCGGGCGGTTTTGGGCCGCCCGTTGCCCAGTCCAGCAACTCGACCGAATGCACGACGGGCACGCCAGCGACCGATCCGATCTGCATCATGCAACCGATGTTTCCAGCGGCAATCACATCGGGGTTCTTTGCCTGCAAACTACTGACCTTGCGGGATTTAAGCTCTTTCGAGATCACCGGCTGCATCAGGTTATACGTGCCCGCAGAGCCACAGCAAAGATGCGCATCTTCAGGTTCGACCACCTTGAACCCGGCCGCTTTCAGCAGGTCCTTTGGATAGGTCTTGATCTGTTGGCCGTGCTGCAACGAACAGGCCGCGTGATAGGCCACGCGCATATCCTTGGGCGCGCCTTTGGGCATATCCAGCCGCATCAGCACTTCCGAGATATCGGCGGCCAGATCTGACACTTTTGCCGCCTCAGCGGCCATCGGATCATTGCGGAACATGTGGCCATAATCCTTGATCGTCGTGCCACAGCCCGAGGTGTTGATGACAATCGCGTCCAACCCCTCACCCTCGATGTCAGCACTCCAGGCGCGGATATTGCGCGCCGCCGCGTTGTGGGCCTCTGCCTCGCGGCCCATGTGATGCACGACCCCGCCGCAACAGCCCATGCCACGCGCAATCACCACCTCGGCGCCCATGCGGCGCAAAAGGCGGATCGTGGCATCGTTGATATCGGTGTTAAGCGCCCGCTGCGCACAGCCGCTCAAAAGCGCCACACGCATCTTGCGCGGGCCTTCGGCGGCAAAGACCTGAGGGTCGTCATTGCGGCTGACCGGCGGGATCTTTCTGGGGGCCATCTCCAGCATCGCCTTCAGCCGCGCATCGGGCACCAGAAAGGCAAAGGGACGGCCCAGCTTGGCCCCCAAAAGCGCCAGCCGGAACAGCATCGGGTTGGGCAGGATACGGGCCAGCGCGCCGCGCAGCACCCGCTCCATCAATGGGCGGCGATAGGTCTTTTCGATATGCGCGCGGGCATGGTCAATCAGATGCATGTAATGCACGCCTGACGGACAGGTCGTCATACAGGCCAGACACGACAGGCAGCGGTCGATATGCTTGACCGTCTTGGCATCCGCAGGCCGGCCCGATTCCAACATATCCTTGATCAGATAGATGCGGCCGCGCGGGCTGTCCAATTCGTCCCCCAGAACCTGATAGGTCGGGCATGTGGCCGTGCAAAACCCACAGTGCACACAAGATCGCAGGATCTGATTTGAACGGGCAATGGCGGGATCTTTAAGTTGCTCGGGCGTAAATGTCGTCTGCATGAATTATTCCATAAGCCCGTGGTTGAGGATGCCTTTGGGGTCAAACTTGGCGCGCAGCCCGGCTGTGATGCGGGCCACTGGCGCAGGCTCTGGGTGAAACACGGGCAAGGCCTGACGGGTCTCGTCCGAGGCGCGGATCAGCGTCGCGTGCCCGCCAAATTCACCCAGACGCGCGCGCAGGTCGCACCCCGCACCCAAAGCCGCCCAGATAAGCCCACCACCCCAGTCAAATTGCAGCCAATGCGCCCCAAGCCGCGCAGCTATCGCCGCCGCCGCTGACGGTTTGACCGACAAACGCCAAATATCGCCATCCCGCGGCGCGCCCTCGACATCGCGGATGTACTTCCATCCAGCGGCAGTTTTGGCCGGGTCACGCTCAATCTCTGCATCCAGACCCAAAAGATCGCGCAGCGCCCCGGCGCGATAGGTGACCGAGGTTTCAAATCCCTCAAGGCGCAGCATCGTCACCGGCGCTCCATCCACCCCAACCGGCAGATGCGCCGCACCGCTCACCTCAAAGGGCGAGCCCAAGGCCTTCGACATCGCCACAACCGCCGCCTCATTACTCAGCCCCGGGATCAACAGGACCGCACGTTCGGCGGTGGCGGGCAGCACCTTGAACGACACTTCGCTCAAAACCCCCAACGTGCCCCAGCTGCCACAGATCAGCTTCACCAGGTCATAGCCGGTGACATTCTTCATCACCCGCCCGCCGTTTTTGATGATCGTGCCCGCCCCATCAACGAACCGCACACCGATCAGACTGTCGCGACAGGCACCGGCCTGAATACGCCGCGGCCCTGAAACATTGGCCGCCACAACACCGCCAATGGTCGGCGTGCCCTTGGTTCCCAAAAGCGCGCGATGATCCATCGGCTCAAAGGCCAGCCGCTGATTTTCCCCCGCCAGCGTGGCCTCAACCTCGGCCAGCGGCGTGCCCGCCCGCGCCACGATCGTCAGCGCGCCGGGGTCATAAAGCTCGATACCGCTCACCCCCGCGGTTGACAGAACCTCGCCCGTCACCGGCTTGCCAATGGGCCGCGTGCCGCCGCCGCGGATCCGAATGGGTGCCTTTGCGCTGGCCACGGCTTCGGCCAGACCGGCTTCTGTCTTTGGTGCGATCATGGTTTCTTCTTTGCAAAAATACTCAAAACGGCCCCCCGGCTCATTGCGCCGCCACGGCCGGCGCGCGGTGCGACATTGACGCCGCCAGCGGAAAAACCTTGGCCGGGTTCAACAACCATCCGGGATCAAAGACATCCTTGACGGCCATCTGCGCTTCTATGTCCTGCGGCGTGAACTGATCAACCATCAGATCGCGCTTTTCGATGCCCACGCCGTGCTCACCCGTCAAACAGCCACCCACCTCGACACAGAGCTTCAGGATATCGGCGCCAAAAGCTTCACAAAGCTCCAGATCGCCGGGCTTGTTGGCATCAAACAGGATCAGCGGGTGCATATTGCCGTCGCCTGCGTGAAACACATTGGCCACATCCAGCCCGTATTCCCTGGACATCTCTCCGATCCGGCGCAGAACGAATGGCAGCGCTGATACCGGGATCGTGCCATCCAGACACATGTAATCGTTGATCTGCCCCATTGCGCCAAAGGCCGATTTACGGCCCAGCCAGATGCGCGCACTTTCCTCGGCCGATTTGCTTTGGCGCACCTCGACCGGATCATGGCGGCGCGCGATTTCGGTGATTACGCCCAGCTGTTCATCGATCTCGGCCTCCGAGCCTTCGACCTCAACGATCAAAAGCGCCTCGCACATAGGATAACCGGCCTTGGCAAAAGCCTCGGTCGCCTCGATGCACGGGCGGTCCATGAACTCGATCGCGACCGGCAGAACACCGGCCTTGATGATGTCGCTGACGCAGGCCCCGGCCACTTCGTTCGAGTTGAAACCGATCAGCACCGGGCGCGCACCCTCGGGTTTGCGCAAAATGCGCAAAGTGGCCTCGGTGACGACACCCAACTGGCCTTCGCTGCCACAGATCACCCCCAAAAGGTCCAACCCGCCGGCATCCAGATGCTGACCGCCGATCTCGACCACCGTGCCATCCATCAAAACCATGGTGACCCCCATCAGGTTGTTCGTGGTCACGCCGTATTTCAGGCAATGCGCTCCGCCCGAATTCATCCCGATATTGCCCGCGATGGCACAGGCCAACTGCGAGGAGGGGTCGGGGGCATAAAAGAAATCTTCTTCCTCGACCGCGCCTGTCACGCTGAGGTTGGTGCGCCCGGTCTGCACCCGGATATAGCGGTCGGCATAGTTCGTCTCCAACACATCGTTCAACCGCGCCACGCCCAAAATCACACTATCCGCCGTCGGCAAAGCCCCCCCCGCCAGCGATGTGCCCGATCCGCGCGGCACGACCGGCACGCCCTCTTCGTGGCATATCTTCATGACGGCGGCGACTTCCTGCGTGGTTGCGGGCAGAACCGCACAGAGCGGCGGACAGCGATAGGCCGTCAGCGCGTCGCATTCATAGGCCTTTGTTTCCGCGTCTTCATGGATCACCGCCTCGGTCGGTAAAACCGCCTGCAGCCGCGCAACAATCGCGGATTTGCGGCCAAGGATCGACGGATTTGGAATGGGCATTTCCATATAAAATCTCTCGCTGCGGTAATTGGTAAATAAATATAACCAATTTTTGTGGATGGCAAGTCATAGCACAGCGGGTAAAGTCGCCGCATGGGATTTTATGAACGACTTGGCGGCTTTACACAACTTGATGCCGTCGCGGTATCTCTCTTGATCATCTGTTGGATCGGGATCGGTATCCTGATTGAGCACTCCGGCCGGCGGCGCCCGTCGGTCACCGTGCTGATGGCCGATTACCGGCGCGCATGGATGCGCCAGATGGTGACCCGCCAGCCGCGGATTTTCGACGCCCAGACCCTGGCCAGCCTGCGCCAAAGCACCTCGTTCTTTGCCTCGACCTCGATCCTTGCCCTTGGCGGCATCCTTGCGCTGATTGGCAATACCGAACGGCTGATCCTTGTGGCCCGCGATCTGACCCTCGAAGGCGCGCCAGCCACCATCTGGCAGATAAAGCTGCTCCTTGTGGCGCTGTTTCTGACCAACAGCTTTCTCAAGTTTGTCTGGGCCAACCGGCTTTTTGGCTATTGCGCGGTGGTCATGGCGGCAGTGCTCAATGATCCGGCCGATCCTCTGGCCTACCCGCGCGCCGCGCAGGCGGGCGAGTTGAATATCCGCGCGGCCTGGAATTTCAACCGCGGCCTGCGCTCGATCTATTTCGCGCTGGGAACGCTGGCATGGCTTTTGGGGCCGTGGATGCTTTTGGTGGCCACAGCCGTCACCCTCTGGATCTTGTGGAGCCGCGAATTTGCCTCGCGCCCGCGCAGCATCCTGATCGACACCGGTGCCACGAAACCGTGAACGCCTGTCGGGCGGCACCCATGCTAAGACTGCCGCATGATTAGAAAACTCTCGCTGACACTGGCCCTTGCCAGCCTCGCCCTGCCCTCACAGCTTCTGGCCCATGAGGTCACCATCGACGACGCGCGCTTTCAGCCCGGATCGGGCGGCTGGACCGTTTCGGTCACGCTGACCCACGCCGAAAGCGGTTGGGACGAATATGCCGACGGATGGCGCGTCGAGGCGCCCGATGGCACGATCCTGGGTGAACGCCCGCTGGCGCATCCGCATGAAAACGAACAGCCCTTCACGCGCTCGACCTCGGGCGTGATGATCCCAAAGGGCCTGACGTCGGTCTTTATCCGGGCGCGCACCAATACCGATGGCTGGTCCGAAATGCGCAAGGAATTTACGCTGCCACGTTAGGGCCTGCCACGTCAGGGGCCGGGCCATCTGGCGCTTTAAGTCTTGCGCCCTTCGTAAAGCCACGCGGCGATCGTCAACAGGGCCGCTATCAGCAAAAACAGCCATGCCGGCAAGAACGGCGTCACCGTCACATCGCGCGTCAGATAAGCGTTGCGCGGGGTAATCCCGATCCAGCCGCGCCCGGCCGCCTGACGGCCCGCCCGCACCAGACGCACATCCGGCACCCCGTCCTCAAGACGCAAGGCACCACCGCGGGTCTGATCGATCAGCGGGTCCAACTGACCGGCATCCGCAATGGTGCGCTCAAACTCGCGCGGCGCCGAAGGGCCCAGCGCCACGACGGTTTCCTGACTGCCATCGCTCAACCGGTAAAGCCCGATCTGCGGCGGATCATAAGTGGCCGTCCAGCGGCCCGGATCGATCTGTTCCAGCGGCACAGTGACAATCGCGCCATCCGGCCCGGTGATCGTAACATCGCCCGCCTTATCCTTCAGCGTCTGGCGCGTGATGGTCATCGATTGCCCGGTCGCCGTCGCACGCAGAGCCTCTTCTTCCAGATCGGGCTCTTTCATCATCCAATGGGCCAGACGGCGCAACAGCTCCAGTTGCGGGCCCCCACCTTCGAAACCCCGGCTCCACAGCCACGCCTGATCAGAGGCCAAAAGCGCCACGCGCCCCTCGCCGACCCGGTCCAACTGTAGCAATGGCCGGCCCTCCAGCCCCTCCATCACCGTTTCACCCGACACCGGCTCGATCTCAACCTGACGCATCCAGCGCCCCCAGCCGGGGCCGTCCGTCGCGTCTGGGTTGGGCGAATAGGCCTTAAGACCCTCGGTCACCGGATGACGCTCGCCCAGTTCACTGATCTGCGGCGTAAAGCCTTCTTCGATCACGCGAGAGGTCGGCGCGCCGGGCAAAATCTCGCCCAATGGCGAGCGATAAAGGCTGGCCGCACTGGCAAAATCAGGACCCGCCGCCACCAGAACCGCGCCGCCGTTTTCAACATAGCGCCGGATGTTATCCAGATAGAGCGAGGGCAGAATGCCGCGCAATTTATAGCGGTCAAAGACGATCAGATCGAACTCGTCGATCTTCTCCAGAAACAGCTCGCGCGTGGGAAAGGCGATCAGCGACAGCTCGCTCACCGGCACACCGTCCTGCTTTTCAGGCGGGCGCAAAATGGTGAAATGTACCAGATCGACGGAACTGTCAGATTTCAAAAGATTGCGCCAGGTCCGCTCGCCCGCATGCGGCTCGCCCGAGACCAGCAAAACCCGCAGGCGGTCGCGCACGCCGTTCATCTGAACCACGGCGGCGTTGTTGCGGTCGGTCAACTCGCCGGGACTTGCGGGAATGTTGAACTGAATAACGTTGGTGCCACCATGCGCCAGGCTGATCGGCAGCTCGACATCGCGCCCCACCGGCACCTGAAAGACCTGAGGCTCGCCGCCGTCAACCGCAATGGCCAGATCCGAAAAGCCGCTTTGTCCCAGAGGCACGGCGCCGTCATCATCCACCCTCAGCGTCAGGGTCACAGGCTCGCCCAAAATCGCAAAAGCCGGCGCGTTTTTGATCGTCAGGCGCCGGTCCCAGTCGGTGGATTTCCCGCTCAGCAACACATGCAACGGCGCCTTCAGCGCTGGCGCCTGATCCAGATCATGCAACCGCCCGTCAGTTAGCAAAACCATGCCCGCAACCCGGTCCGCGGGCTCCTCGGACAAAGCCTCGCTCAGCGCGCTCATCAAAAGCGTCCCACCATCGCCCGGCGCATCGCCCAGACGCACGACACGCAACTCGGTATTTGGCAATGCCGCCACTTCGCGCGTCAACGCTTCCAGCGCGGCTTGCGTCTGCTCAGGCCGCCCCGCAATCCGCTGACTTGCACTTTCATCGACGACGGCGATGACAATATCACTTAGCGGCGCGCGATCCTCGTTCTGCAACGAGGGGTTGGCAATCGCAATGATCAGCGCCACAGCCGCCAGCGCCCGCAACCCCCATCCCGACAACCCGCGCCACAGCGCCAGCACCACTGAAAGAACCGCAAAAGCGATGACAACCCAAAGCATCACTTGCGGCAATAGCGGATCAAAGATCACCTCACCCATTGCCGCTCTCCCGGATGCCCGTCATTTCTTTGTGGCCAAAATATCCCCGCCGGAGGCGCAGATCAGCCATCCCCTTGGCCCGGTATGAAAAATGATCGCTCATTGGCCCAACCGATCCAAAAGCGCGGGCACATGAACCTGATCGGACTTATAGTTGCCGGTCAGAACATGCATCACCAGGTTCACCCCGAACCTCAGCGCCAGTTCGCGCTGACGCTCACCGGCATAGCCGCGCCCCACCGGGAACATCCGGCTGCCGCGCCCGTCGACAGCCCAGGCCGCGGCCCAGTCGTTGCCGCCGATGACAATGGGCGTCACGCCGTCGTTGAGATTTCGAAAGGGCATGCCCTCGACCCTTTCAGCGCCGGGCGGAGCCGCCTCAACCCAGACATCGCGACTTGCAAACCGTCCGGGAAAATCCTGCAAAAGATAGAATGTCCGCGTCAGGACATGATCATCGGGAATAGGCTCCAGCGGCGGGATATCCAAAGGTCGCGCCAATTCCTGAAGTTTGCGCCCCCCGGGGCCCGAGCCGCCGAATTTCGCGATATCCGCGTCGCGGGTATCAAACAGGATCATCCCGCCGGTGCGCAGATACCGGTTCAGCTTGGCATAGGCTTCGACCGACGGCAGCGGCTGATCGGCAGTGACCGGCCAGTAGAGCAGCGGAAAAAATGACAGCTCGTCAGTTTCAAGGTTCACCGCGATCGGCTCTGAGGGCTCAACGGATGTGCGCTGACGCAGGGTCTGGGACAGCCCGCGCAAACCCGCCTCAGCGACGTTGTCCACCTCAGGATTGCCGGTGATGACATGGGCCAGAACCACCTCGGCGGTGCTGGCAATGGCAAAGGCATCATCCGATTGCGCCGAAGCCGGGCCGGGCTGCACCAGCGGCGCGATGATGATTGCAGCGATGGCGGCGGCGGTGCTAACGCGCGGCCCGGTCAGGCGCCCCGACAGCCAGAGCGAGGCCAGAATGTCGATCATCAGAACGATCAGCGCGGCCGACAGGAACATCCCCTTCAACACGGTTTCACGCAGCACGGTCAGCCCCTCGACAGAGATCCGCGCCGGCCATGTGCTGGGCGCCAGGACAGTCTGGGGTCCGGCGACGTTCAGAGCAATCCGGCGGTCTTCGCCACTATATAGCCCCGGAGGCATCCTGGCCGATGGCACGCCTGCGGCCAGATCCTCGCCCGCAACACCGGCCAGTTTACCTGCGTCCTGCACCGCGCCAAACCCGTCCAGCACCTTTTGCGGCACCCATGTGGTTCCGGCCAGATCGGCGGCATCGGGGCGCGCGGGCCGGGTTGAGACGGCCAGCCGCTCCAGCATCTGCACAAAGAGCCCCGACAGGGGCAGCGTCGACCATTCGGCATTGGCGGTAACATGGAACAGAACGACCTGCCCGGCGCCGATGCGTTTGCGCGTCACCAGCGGCGTGCCATCGGCGAGCGAGGCAATCACGCGGCCCGAAAGTTCGGGGCCCGGCTCGGCCATGACCTGCGCTGACACGCGCACTTCTTCCGGCACGGCCAGCCCGGCAAAGGGGCTGCCTTGGGCAAAGGCGCGCAGGGTCTTGGGCTCGCCCCAGCTCATCGCGCCGCCAACGTTGCGCCCGCCCGCGCGCAACCGCACCGGCATCAGCGCATCCTCTTGCCCGCGCGAGACGTCGCTTGCCGCAAGGCGCGGACCGGCGAAACGCAACAGCATCCCACCGCCGTCGATCCAGCTTAAAAGCGCGGTCTGTTCAACCTCGGACACCCGCGCGACATCGGCAAAGATGATCACGTCAGGATTGGCCTCCAGCACATCCATCAGCGTGCCGTCGATCAGATCGGCGGTCGGTTCCAGCGCCTGACGCAGGTAATGGGTGGGCGACAAAAGCTCCAACCCTTCGCGATCACTGCGCCCGGCGATCAGCGCGACCTCGCGGCGGCGCAGCGCGTCATCGGTCAGCGCAACAGCACCCGCCGATCTTTGGCCGGTAATTTCAAACCGCGAGATCCGGTTGCGCAACTCGGGCGGCAGCGCCAGCCGCACCTCGGCCTCTTTTGCGCCGGGCTCGAAACTGGCCGTGGCGCGGGCCAGTCCGCGCTCAACGCCGCTGGGATCGGGGCCAAAGGCGGTCACTGAAACCTCATGGGCGGGGCCTGCGGTGGCGCGCAGTGCGGTCACCGCGACCAGCTCGCCCTCGAACCGCGCAGGGCGCAGCGCCAGCACCGGGCGCGGGCTTTCAAAGACGGTCACGGGGCCATGCCCCTCAAGTGTGGCCAAAAGCGGCGCGCGGTTTTCCCGCGCCAATCCGTCCGACAGCCAAAAGGTTTCAAACCAGCCGTCCAGCGTCCGGGCCCAGCCTTCGAGTGCGGCGTCATCTGGCGCAAAAGGTTGCGGCGCCAGATTGCTCAGCCGCGCAGCCCAGGCATCGGCGGCCTGAAACGGCAGCGGCCCGGCGGGCGGCTTGGTCAGGCTGGCCATCGCCACCAGCCGCCCCTTGCGCGAGGCTTCGGACAAAAGCGCCTCGATACGTTCAACCCGGCGCGGCCAGTCGCGGGCATCGGCCCATGTGCCATCAACCACGATCAGCAAAGGGCCGGTGCCGGGGCGTTCGGCGCGCGGGTTCAGAACCGGCCCGGCAAACCCCACGATGATCGCCGCCACCGCCAGCATGCGCAACAGCAACAGCCACCAGGGCGTCTTGTCAGTCTCGGCCTTGTCGTCGGCCAGCCCCAGCAAAAGTGCCACACCGGGAAAGCGGCGGCGGATCGGGGCGGGCGGCACGGCGCGCAGCAAAAACCACAGCACCGGCAGGGCGATCAGCGCCAGCAAAAGCCAGGGCGCAGTGAATGCAAGGGGGCCAAATGTCAGCATCAGCCGACCCGCTCCATCGCACGGTAAAGCCACAAAAGGGCCGCCTGCGCCGAAGCGTCGCTGTGGTGGCATTGGTACTGCCAGCCGGTCACCCGGGCCAGATCGCGAAGGCGCGCTTTGCGCATCTCCAGCCGCTCGTGATAACGCGCGCGCAGATCGCGCGCCTTCAGGGTCTCATGGCTCAGCGATCCGCCCATGCTTTCGAAAATCGTGCGCCCCGCGAATGGAAACGCCTCTTCCTGAGGGTCGAGGATCTGAACCATCGCGCCGGTGACACCCCGGTCAGCAGCCTTGGTCAGGGCCTTTTCGACCGGCCCCAGATCGCCCAGAAAATCCGACAGGAATATCGCGCGTGACCGGGGCTGAATGCCGGATGTATCGGGCGCGCCATAGTCGTGGGTTTCGTCGTCCGACAGGATCTCGGCCAGCCGCAAAAGCTGCATCTCGCCGATGCGGGCGGGGGTGCGCGCGGTGGTCAGGCCGACCCGTTCGCCGCCCCGGATCAAAAGCACCGACACAGCCATTGCCAACAGCCGGGCGCGGTCGGCCTTGGTCGGCAGGCTCTTGACGCTGGAAAAACCCATCGACCGGGCCCGGTCGACCCAGACCAGAACCGTCTGAACCGCCTGCCATTCCTTTTCGCGCACAAAATGCGTGTCCGATTGCCCTGACCGGCGCCAGTCGATCGACCGCGCGCTGTCTGATGCGACCGCCGGGCGGTACTGCCAGAACTCATCGCCCATTCCGGCGCGGCGGCGGCCATGTTCTCCCAAAAGAACCGTCGATGCCAAATGCGTCGCATCAGCCAAAAGCGGCGGCATCGGCGCGGCAAGCGCTTCGGCGCGACCGCGAAGGGGCGCAGGTTGGTTCACGCGGCCGCCTCAACCCGCGTTACGCTGCGCGTCACTTCCTCGATCAGACCGGCCAGTGACTGGCGGCTGGCGCGGGCCTCGAACGTCAAAGCCATCCGGTGGCCCAGCACGGGCGCGGCCATGGCCAGCACGTCTTCGGCCGAGGGCACAAGACGGCCATCCAGCAAAGCGCGGGCGCGCACTGTCAGCATCAACGCCTGCGCCGCGCGCGGCCCCGGACCCCAGCCAACGGATGTGCGCACCAGTTCCGAGGCACCCGGATCACCCGGGCGACAGGCGCGCACCAGATCAAGGATCAGCTCGACAACCCCGTCGCCCACCGGCATCCGGCGCACGGTATCTTGCGCGGCCAAAAGCTGGGCTGCGGTAAACACCGGCGTTGCAACCGCCTCATTGATCCCGGTGGTCGCCATCAGGATGTCACGCTCGGTCTGGCGATCGGGGTAATCGACGTTGATCTGCACCAGAAAGCGGTCCAGCTGGGCCTCGGGCAGCGGATAGGTGCCCTCTTGTTCAATCGGGTTCTGCGTGGCCAGCACGTGAAACGGATGTCCCAGCGGGCGTTCAACCCCGGCCACGGTCACGGTCTTTTCCTGCATCGCCTGCAGCAAAGCCGACTGGGTGCGCGGCGAGGCGCGGTTGATTTCATCGGCCATCAGAAGCTGGCAAAAGATCGGGCCCTCGATAAAGCGGAAATCGCGGGTGCCATCCTTGGCCGTCTCCAAAACCTCCGAGCCCAGAATATCCGCAGGCATCAGGTCGGGCGTAAACTGAACCCGGCGCCCGTCCAGCCCCATGACCGTCGACAAGGTGTCCACAAGCAGCGTCTTGCCAAGCCCCGGAACACCGATCAGCAACCCGTGCCCGCCCGACAAAAGCGCCGACAGCACAAGGTCCACGACCGCGTCCTGTCCGATGAACCGCTTGGTGATCGAGGCCTTGGCCTCCGCCAGCTTTTCGCCCAGCGCTTCGATTTCAGCGACCAGATCTTTGTCTTGGGCCATGACGTCTTTTCCAATCTTTCCTATATGTATCTTTCTAGACATATCGCGAAGCCGGGGAATGACAAAATCCATGTGCGCACAAAATAACGTGAAACCAACCGCAGAAGGGCTGGCTGCGGCTGCAAAGGCGGCCTCTGGGGCGTCGGCGGGCAAAAAACTGCCGCCCGTTCACCTGTGGAACCCACCGTTTTGCGGTGATCTGGACATGCGAATCGCACGCGATGGGACGTGGTTCTATTTGGGCACCCCCATTGGGCGCCCGGCGCTGGTGCGGCTTTTCTCGACGATCCTGCGCAAGGACGGGCCGGATTACTTTCTGGTCACCCCGGTCGAAAAGGTCGGCATCACCGTCGATGACGCGCCGTTCGTTGCGGTTGATTTTGACGCCGCCGGCACGGGCGCCGATCAGACCCTGACCTTTCAGACCCAAGTCGGCGATGCGGTGGTTGCGGGCCCCGATCATCCGATCCGGGTTCAGCGCGATCCCAAAACGGGCGAGCCCAGCCCCTATGTTCTGGTGCGTGCCAATCTCGAAGCGCTAATCGACCGCAAAAGCTTTTACCGGCTGGTCGATATCGGCACGCATGAGATGCGCGATGGCACCAATTGGTTCGGGGTCTGGTCGGGGGGCGCATTTTTTGCCATCATCCCCAGTGCCGAGCTTGGCTGACGCCGAGCTTGGCTGACAGGGCCGCGTGGCACCTCACATTCCGAACGCAAAGGGCAAGACGATGTCACAAGGGACCGCATTGATCGTGGGCGTGGGCGACGGTTTGTCCGCGTCAATGGCGCGGGCACTGGCGGCGCGCGGCTATGACGTGGCGCTGGCGGCGCGCAACATCGACAAGCTGGGCGATCTGTCGCGCCAGACCGGCGCCTCGCTGCACCGCCTCGATGCAACCGACGCCGATGCGATGGCCGCGCTGATCCGCGATCTGCCCGGTGACCTGAGGGTTGCGCATTACAACCCCTCAGCGCGGGTACGTGCACCGATCACCACGGCTGACCCCAAAGAGGTGCGCCGCGCGGTCGAAGTGACCGCCTTTGGCGCTTTTCTCATGGGTCAGGCCGCCGCGCGCCGGATGCTGGCGCAACCGGGCGAGGTCAAGGGCACGATCCTGTTCACCGGCGCCTCGGCCGGGGTCAAAGGCTTTGCGATGTCGGCGGCCTTTGCGATGGGCAAGTTTGCACAACGCGGGCTGGCGCAATCGATGGCGCGCGAATTGCACCCCCAAGGCATCCATGTCGCTTGGGTCAATATCGACGGCGCCATCCGCAACGCCGCGCGCGCCGACCGAACACCTGCGGCCCCGGGGGCCGACACAATGCTGGACCCGGACGCAATTGCCACGTCATGTCTGGGCCTCATTGACCAACACCGCTCGGCCTGGTCGGACGAGCTGAACCTGCGCCCATGGGTGGAAAAATTCTGATGCCAAAATTTGCCGCCAACCTGACACTGCTCTTTAACGAACACAGCTTCACCGACCGTTTCGCCGCCGCCGCCCAGGCCGGTTTTTCCGCCGTCGAGATGCTGTTTCCCTACGTCGAACCCGTGGATAGAATTCACGAGCTTCTGGCCGCGAACGATCTTGAGCTGATCCTGATCAACACCCCCGTTGACAACTGGTCCAGTGGCGCGCGCGGTAATGCAGCACTTGTCGGCGCCGAGGATGATTTTAACCGCGATCTTGACCGCGCGATGGAATATGCCGCCGCGCTGCGCCCGGCCCATATCCACCTGATGGCGGGGATCGCAGAAGGCGACAAAGCGCACCAGACGTTTCTGCGCAACCTTCAGCGCGCCACAGCACAGGCGCCCGATCAGAACTTTCTGATCGAACCTTTGAACCGCCACGACATGCCGGGGTATTTCCTGAATTCCTTTGATCTGGCGGCCGAGGTTCTCAAGGAAGTTGGCGCACCAAACCTTGGCCTGCAATTTGATGTCTACCACGCCCACCGCATCGCCGGTGACGCCGCCGCGGTCTGGGACCGTCACGGCCACCTTGCCCGCCATATCCAGATCGGGCGCATCCCCGACCGCGCCGATCCGGTCGGCGGCGATTTTGATTTCCCTGCGTTTTTCCGGGCGCTTGACGAAGGCGGCTATAAAGGTGTGGTCAGCGGTGAATACCATCCCGCCGGCGCCACACGCGACGGGCTGGCCTGGGCCCGCGACCTCTAGGCGCGCAACCAAAAACTCCTGACACAACGCTGTCAGGATGGGTGTGCCACAACAGGGTTCATGATCATATAAGGACCTAAATCATGCCCTTCACTCCTGACAGCTCTGTCGTCTGGACCGAAATTCCCGTGCGCGATCTTGACGACGCCATGGCTTTTTACAGCGCCGTTTTCGGCTATGAGCTGACGATCGACAACAATGGACCCTCGCCGCTCTCGACGTTGCCATCGGATGGCAAGAAAGGCGTCGCTGGCAATCTTTATGTCGGAAACCCGCCCGCCCCCAACACCGGCCCCACGTTGCATTTCCTTGTCCCGGGAAAACTCGAAGACGCGATGGAACGATGCTCCAAAGCCGGTGGGACGGTCATGCCCGACATTATGCAATTGCCGATCGGGCGGTTTTGCTATGCTCTGGACCCGGACGGAAACTCGATGGGACTTTTTGAACCCAAGTAAGGAGCCGAAAATGCGCCGCGCCGACCGCCTGTTTCAGATCGTACAATACCTGCGAGGCGGTCGGCTGACCACAGCGGCAATGCTGGCCGAACGGCTGGAAGTGTCAGAGCGCACGATCTACCGCGATATCGCCGATCTGCAAGGCTCGGGTGTGCCGATCGATGGCGAAGCGGGGATGGGATACCTGATGCGCGACGGCTATGACGTGCCGCCGCTGATGTTCACCTCAGATGAAATCGTGGCCCTTGTGGCAGGTGCACGGATGATCCGCGCCTGGGGCGGGACGGCAATGGCACAATCTGCCGAGGAAGCGCTTGTGAAAATTCAGGCCGTGGTGCCCGAAACCACACGCGCACGCGCCAAAGCCGTGAACATCCACGCCATGGCCGCCCACGACATGGACACCGCCCTTCGCGACCGCATCGATTTGCTGGAAGGCGCCGCCGACCAGCGATCGCGCGTTCGTTTCGCCTATGCCGATCAGTTCGGTGCGGCCACAACACGAACCGTCCGGCCACTGGCGCTTTCCTTCTGGGGCCGCGTCTGGACATTGGTCGCCTGGTGCGAGCTGCGCCATGACTTCAGAATGTTCCGGCTTGACCGGATGGGCGCAATCCAGACGGGCGACCAGTTCAAACCGGAAAAAGACAAGACACTTGGCTATTTCTTCGCGCAAGAAAAACACCTGCGTCCGACGGGATGCGAATAGGCCTGATCTTGTGTTCTTTGTGGCTCTAAATATCCCTGCCGGAGGCTCCCACGGGACAGGTCGGGAGCCTCCGGCAGGGATATTTAAACCACAAAGAAATTACTTAAACTTGGGCGCGCGCTTTTGGATATTGGCGACGACCGCTTCGATCTGATTTGGGTGGCCCATGATGCCCGCCTGAATTTCAGCCTCGAGTTTCAGTGTGCTGTGCGGGTCGCCGTTCCAGCACTGTTCGACCAATCGTTTTATGCCGCTGATTGCGTCGGGGGATTTTTGCATAAGGCTGTGTGCAAATTCCAATGCCTCTGCTTTTGGGTCGGCGCAAAGGCGTGTAATCAGGCCATATTCACCGGCTTGATCCGCGTTCAGAACGCGGGCGGTCATCATCAGTTCCTTGGCCTGATCGGCGCGCATCAGGGCCGGCAGGTTTGTGGTGATGCCCATGTCGGGGATCAGGCCCCATTTGGCTTCCATGATTGAAAACGTGGCGTTTGGGGCGGCGAAGCGGAAATCGGCCGCCAGCGCCAGTTGCAGCCCACCGCCCAGGCAATGACCCTCGATCGCGGCAATGACCGGCACGTCAAGTTCTTGCCAGACGCGACAGGGGCGCTGAAACCAGTTGGCACCGCCGCTTGCCGGAGTGACCAGTTGCTGGCGCACCTCGGTCAATCGCGGGGCCAGAGATTGCATTGCGGTCAGGTCAAGACCTGCGCAAAAGCTGTCGCCTGCGCCGGTCAGGATTACAGCGCGCAGGTCACCGTCCTGCGCCAGCGCCTCGCCCGCTTGGGTCAATGCCTCGAACATCTCGAGGCTGAGCGCGTTTTTCTTGTCGGGCCGGTTCAGCGTGACCGTTGCGATCCGGTCCGTGGTTTCTACGTTTAGGATCATCAGTGTGCCTCGGCCCAATTGGCGCCCTGCCCTGCGTCGACCGTCAGCGGCACATCCAGTTTGACCGCGGGCATCGAGGCGTTTTCCATGATCTCGCGCACGGCTTGGATGGTTTCTTCGACCGCGGGTCCGGCAACTTCGAAGAGCAGTTCGTCATGCACCTGCAACAGCATTTTCGCGGGCAGATCCGCGATGGCGCCGGGCATGCGCACCATGGCACGGCGGATCACGTCGGCCGCCGTCCCCTGGATTGGCGCGTTGATCGCCGCGCGGCGGGCAAATCCCGCGTGCGGGCCTTTGGCGTTGATCTCGGGGGTGTGGATCTTGCGGCCAAAGAGGGTCTGGACATAGCCATGGTCTTTGGCGAATTGCACCGTGTCATCCATATAGGTGCGGATGCCGGGGAAGCGTTCGAAATAGCGGTCGATGAACCCTTGCGCATCAGCGCGCGGGATCCGCAGATTGCGGGCCAGTCCAAACCCCGAGATGCCATAGATCACGCCAAAGTTGATCGCTTTGGCCTGACGGCGGATTTCGGGCGTCATCTGATCCAACGGGACGTCGAACATCTCGGAGGCGGTCATGGCGTGGATGTCGATGCCATCGGCAAAGGCCTGTTTCAGCTCAGCAATATCGGCGACATGGGCCAGGATGCGCAGCTCGATCTGGCTATAGTCCAGCGACAAAAGCACCTGACCATCACCTGCAACAAAAGCCTCGCGGATACGGCGGCCTTCTTCGCTGCGCACGGGGATGTTTTGCAGGTTGGGATCGGTCGAGGCCAGCCGCCCGGTGTTGGCCCCCGCGATTGAGTAAGACGTATGCACGCGCCCGGTTTCGGGGTGGATATGGTCCTGCAGCGCATCTGTGTAGGTCGATTTCAGCTTGGCCAGCTGGCGCCAGTCCAGAACCCGCGCCGGCAGGTCATGACCCAGCGACGCCAGATCCTCCAGCACATCCGCGCCGGTCGCATAGGCACCGGTCTTGCCCTTTTTGCCACCCTCCAGAGACATCTCGTCAAACAATATCTCGCCCAGCTGTTTTGGGCTGGCCACGTTGAACGGGCGCCCGGCCAGTTCGTGGATTTCCGCCTCAAGCGCGGCCATCTTCTGGGCAAAGTTGTTGGACATCCGGCTGAGCGTGTCGCGGTCCACGCGAATGCCGTGCATCTCCATTTCGGCCAGTACCGGAACCAGCGGGCGTTCCAGCCGCTCATAGACCGAAGTGACGTTCTTGAGGTGCAGCTTGGGCTTGAGGTGTTGCCAGAGGCGCAGCGTGATATCGGCGTCTTCGGCGGCGTATTTCACGGCCTCGGCCACATCGACCTTGTCAAAGGTGATCGCCGATTTGCCGCTGCCCAAAAGCGGTTTGATCGGGATCGGCGTGTGGCCAAGATACTCTTGTGACAGCCGGTCCATCGAATGATTATGCAGGCCCGCGTTCTGGGCATAAGACAAGAGCATCGTATCATCGATGGGCGCCACAGTAATGCCGAGCCTGGCGAAAATCTTGAAGTCGTACTTCATGTTTTGCCCGATCTTCAGGATCGATGGATCCTCAAGCACAGGGCGCAGAATATCCAACGCCTCCTGCACCGGCATCTGCCCCGGCGCCAGATCGGTCGAGCCAAAAAGATCATCCGTGGCCGCCGCTTTATGGATCAGCGGGATGTAACATGCCTGACCGGGTTCCACGGCCAGTGAAATGCCAACCAGCTCGGCCTGCATCTCGTCAAGGCTGGTGGTTTCTGTGTCAACCGCCACCCAGCCGCGTGCATAAATCCGCTCAGTCCAGAGGGTCAGCGTCGCGGCGTCCGAGACATGCTCATAGTCCTCTGGATTGATCGGGGCCGCCTCGGGCGCGCCTGTGACCGCCGCCTCAGCTGCCTGCGCCTCAAGCTCGGGCGCGTCAACGCCCAGACGGTCGGCGATCCGCTTGGTGATCGTGCGAAACTCCATCCGGGCGAGAAAATCCAACAGGACCTCAGGGTCGGGGTCGCGCACTTCCAGATCGTCGATGGTGAAATCCAGCGGTGTGGCGACGTCCAGCGTCACCAGCCGCTTGGACAGGCGGATCTGATCGGCAAAATCGATCAGTGTCTGGCGCCGCTTGGGTTGCTTGATCTCGCCCGCGCGCTCCAAAAGGCTTTCCAGATCGCCGTATTCGTTGATCAGCAAGGCGGCGGTTTTCACACCAATGCCGGGCGCACCGGGGATGTTATCGACACTGTCACCAGCCAGGGCCTGCACATCGATCACCCCCTCGGGGTAGACGCCAAATTTCTCGTGCACACCCTCGCGGCCAATGCGCTTGTTCTTCATTGCGTCCAGCATTTCGACACCGTCGCCGACCAGCTGCATCAGGTCCTTGTCGCTGGAAATGATCGTGCACCGCCCGCCCGCGGCGCGCGCCTGAACCGACAGCGTTGCGATGATGTCGTCGGCCTCATAGCCCTCAAGCTCTTTACAGGCGATGTTAAAGGCAATCGTCGCCTCACGCGTCAGGGGCATCTGCGGGCGCAGATCTTCGGGCATCGCCTCGCGGTTGGCCTTGTAAAGATCGTACATATCGTTGCGAAACGTATGGCTGCCCTTGTCGAAAATCACCGCCACATGGGTCGGCGCATCCGCCCCGGTGTTGCCTTCGACATAGCGCTGCAACATGTTGCAAAACCCTGAAACCGCCCCGATCGGCAAACCATCGGATTTGCGCGTCAGCGGCGGCAGCGCGTGATAGGCCCGGAAAATAAACGCCGATCCGTCGATCAGATGCAGATGGCAACCTTTGCCGAAACCCATGGTCGTCTCCCTTGGAATACAGCCCAAGTGGTACCCTCACCGCAGGCGCGGTTCAACGACAGTCAGCGGCTTTCAGGCGATTTTCGCCGCGGCGTCCTTGTGGACATAACGCGCATCGCAATAAGGGCACTCAACCCAACCCTTATCCTGCGGGATCTGCAGCCAGACGCGCGGATGCCCAAGCCCCCCCTCGCCCCCGTCACAGGCAATACGAAAAGCCTCTACAATCCGGGTCTCAGGGGCAGGAATTGACATAAATAGCGCCTTCTGGTTGTCGCCGATCACGGATCAGCCTAGATCGGAGGCTATATTAGCGATCCCCCCGGCACGAACAAGAGCGATCGGACAGGCCACCATGACGGAAAATGCGATTGAAATTACCGGGCTGCGCAAGACCTACGGCGGCTACCGCGGGCAAAATCCTCACGAGGCGCTCAAAGGCATCGACCTTGCGATCCCCGCAGGCTCGATCTTTGGTCTTCTGGGCCCCAATGGGGCGGGCAAATCAACGCTGATCAACATCATGGCGGGGCTGGTGCTGAAATCGGCAGGCACAGTGCGCATCTGGGGCTTTGATCAGGACATCAACCCACGCCAGTCGCGCGCCGCCATCGGCATCATGCCGCAAGAGCTGAACATGGATCCCTTCCTGACACCGCGCGCATCGCTCGAGGTTCAGGCCGGGCTCTACGGCGTCCCCCGCGCCCAGCGCCGGACCGATGAAATCCTTGAAATGATCGGCCTGACTGACAAGGCCGGCGCCTATGCGCGCGCGCTTTCGGGGGGCATGAAAAGGCGACTTCTCCTGGGCAAGGCGCTGGTCCATTCACCGCAAGTGCTGGTGCTCGACGAACCCACCGCCGGCGTCGATATCGAACTGCGTCAGATGCTGTGGAAAAACGTGCGTCAACTTAACCGCGACGGCATGACCATCATCCTGACGACCCACTACCTCGAAGAGGCTGAAGAGATGTGCGACGAGATCGCGATCATCAACCACGGCGCGGTCATCGTTCAGGAAAAAACCGCCAACCTCGTGGGGCGCATGGATGTCAAAACCCTTGTCATCACCCCAACCGCCCCCGCGCCCAAGGGGCTGCAAATCCCCGGCACCACGATAATCCAGAAGGACGGCAAAATTGCCCTGACCTATCGCCGCGCCGATACTAGCCCCGATGACATCCTCTCCGCCCTGCGCGCTCAAGGCATCCGCCTACAGGACGTCGCAACCCAAGAGGCGCATCTCGAAGACGTCTTTCTCGACCTGACCCGCTCCACGCCTTAAGCGCCCGACACAGCTTCTTTGTGGCTCAAATATCCACAAAAACCACATCCGCCACCGGAAAAACCGCGCCAGAGCTCTGCGTCACCCAACCACTTGGGGCAAATCAAACCGCGCGCGGTAGCGCTCCTTTCTGATCGCCCGGCCGGACCCTAATCGCTCCGGCTCAACATGCGTCCCAGCGGCCGCCCGGCCAGGATATGCACATGCAGATGCGGCACCTCCTGCACCCCGTCGCGCCCGGCGTTGGCGATCATGCGAAAGCCGTCCCCGCCCTGCCCCGGCTCAACGCCCAGCATTGCACAGACCTGACCAATGGCGCGGGTATAGTCCAGAATTTCAGCGTCGCTGGCAGTCTTGGCGAAATCGTCATAGCCCATATAGGCGCCCTTGGGGATGACCAGCACGTGATGCGGCGCCTGCGGCTGGATATCGCGAAAGGCCAGACTGTGCTCGGTCTCCAGCACCCTGTCGTTTGGGATCTCGCCGCGCAGGATCTTGGCAAAAATGTTTTGGTCGTCGTAGCTCTGGCTCATCTTCAGTCCTCAAACAGGGTCAGTCCTCAAACAGGTATTGCGTCGCGGCGATCTCGCGCGCGGTGCTTTCGGGCACTTCCAGAAAAGCGGCCAGCGGGATCGTGTTCTCATCATCGGATGCCGACTGGCGCAGGCGATAGAATTTGGGGAAATTTGCATCCCGCATCTGATCGCTTTCAAAAACAATCTCGTGGCGGATCGTCGGCAACAGCAGGTCAATCGTTTCCTGCGGCGTCTTTTCACCGGCCAGCCCGACCCGGCGCGCATGCCCGATCAGATATTCATCGGTAAAGACGCTCTCCATCTCCAGCAATTTGGTAACACAGCGATCCGAAAAGAAGTCGTGGAACAGATCCATGTTCTTGGGATCCAGACAGATCACCAGCCGGTCGGTCTCATAGTAATCAAACAGCATGCGCATCAATGCCCGCCGGTGGCGCGTGCGCTTTTCCAGAGTGGTCTGAATGCCACCCAGATCCGGCAGCGGCGTGTCGGCCTCATCAAACAGATACTCGATGACCGGCAAGTTGGTGACCTGTCGGATCCGCGCCAAAAGCCGCTTGGCCACATGCCACTTCTTGGCGGTGATGATCATCAACTCGCGCTCACGCCCAAGGGTCGATTCCGTCTCCCAAAACCGGGTGGCAAACCGCCGCCCGATGCGACCCCGACCGGTCAGGAACTTGAACAGGCTGCGCCCTTCGTTCGAGATGCGAAACTCAGTGCCCTCGCTGGCCCAGAGAACACCAAGGTGCCGCTTAAGCTCTTCTGCCTCGACCGAGATCTTGCGCGCAAACAGGAAATCCTGACTGAGCAACAAATCAAAGTGGTCATTATAAAACGTCACCGGCATGCCGTAGTCGGTGAACATCAGAAAGGTCAGGGTGCGGGTCCGGATTTCTGCCTCGGGCACCAGATAGCGCACGACGGTCTGAAAAAAGGTCTCGTCGGGGATCCATGTCGTCTTGAAAAAGCGCATCACATCGCGGCGCCGCCGGGTGAAATCCAGAACCCATTCCACCGTGCGGCGGCGCAGGCACCACCACTGACTTCCGATCATCATCTGCAAGTCCGAGGGAACTTCGCGTTTCAGACCCAGCTTCTTTTGCAGATTGAACGAGGCATAGAACAGCCACTTGTGAGTGCGCTCGTTGAAAAAGTGGCGATATATCAGCCGCTCTTCCTTCATGCCCGTCTTGATCCAGTCGCTTTCGAAATAGTCAAAGCTTTCGATGTAATCGACGTCATCGGCATCCAGAAACGCGCGTGCATATTCGGCCGACTTGATCGACATGCAATCGCCCGACAGCATGTAAAAATGCGTCGCGCGCGGAAAGGCGTCCACCGCCGCCTCGACCGCGTAAAGCGTGGCCTGCACCAAAGACCACTCGCCCCAGCCGCATTTGATGCGCTTTTTGGCAAAGGTCACGTTGGGATTATCCTTCAGCGCCGAGTGGATTGTGTGAAAATGCTCACGCTTGGCACTGGCGTCAAAGTGAATCGACATATAGTCGCCCGTCGCCGTCAGCCGCTCTGCCTGCTTGATGACAGCAACCGGGTCCTTATGGCAAAGGAGAATAAAGGCTATTTTTGCCATTTTGGAAACACTATCCGCCACACTTGTGAAATTGTTTACCTAGATAATCTGAACAACTGTTGAAAAGACAGAGTTTCTTTGCTTTTTTCTGGCGAAGTGTGATCCAAGTGTAAAAAACACGGCGGACACCAGGAGGCGAGTGCATATGGGTTTTCCCGGAACATGGATGACAACGTCCGAAAGCGTCGTTTATCGCGTCGTGCCAAAGTGCGCGTGCTCGACGATCGGTCAGATCATGTATTATTCGGATCACGGCAAGTTTTTCGACGGCGACATCCATGATGCCACCAGCGGTCTGCACAAATGGGCAATCGAAGAAAGCCAACCACTGATCCAAAAAAACGCAACGACGCATAAATCCTATGCGTTCACCTGCGTTCGCAACCCTTACGGCCGGATCCTTTCGTCGTTCTTTGACAAAATCTGCGGCATTCAGCGCAACGGCAAACGCTACCGCGGAAACCTCGTGCCCCTTCTGACACAGAAGTACGGCATCGAGGTCGGCAGCCCCGAGGATGGGTTCGAATTCGACCAGATCCAAAGCTTCCGGCGGTTTCTTCTGTTTGCACGCGACACCATCCGCTGGCGCCGCCCGATGGATCCCGACATCCACTGGTCCGCAATGTCGGGCCATGTCTCGACCTTCATCGTGAACGGCGGCCAATACGACAACATCTTCTGGACCGAGAAATTCAACGAGGGAATGCAGTCGGTTCTGGATGCGGTCAAGACGCCCAAGAAAGTGAACCTAAAGAAGATCCCGCGCTTTAACGAAAGCGAAGGTCACGGGCCTAAAATGGCACATAAGATCGAAGACTACTTCGACGATCTGTCGATGCACTTAGTCTATGAGATCTACAAGAAAGACTTCAACCTGTTCAAATACGACTTTGAAAACCCAGGCAACAAGCAACCCATCGGCGAGATTGATCTGGCCGAAGTGCACGCCAAACTGGGCGAGTAACCGCGCCTGCGGCGGGCGGGGCAAGGGGGATTTCATCCCCCTCTTCTCGCATACGAGAATTCACCCCCAAGGATATTTTGCCACAAAGAAGCGTGCTGTTCAGGCTTTGTTAGCTATGTCTGGGCGAGACTGAGGAGCGGTACAGGCGGGGACGCCGATGGCCGTCCACGAAGAAGAATGCGCCCGGTGTCTGTCGGCATCGCGAGATTTGCGAACGAAACAAGCGCTCGGGCGCATTTCTTTGTGGCAAAATATCCTCGCCGAAGGCAGGCCGTTCGGTTTTCAAAGAACACTGGCTATGGCTCAGGTCCTTACCTGCCTCATAGGGCGCCGTGCTTTTTGAAGAGGGCTTTGACGTCGGTTTCCGGGCGGGCACCGATATGGCTTATGATCTCTGACGCGGCGATACAGCCCATGCGCCCTGCGGCCTCCAGATTGTGGCCGTTCGTGATCCCCCAGAGGAAAGCACCTGCAAAAAGGTCGCCCGCGCCCGTTGCGTCGACGATCTGAACCGGAATAGCGGGCGCGTGCCAGCGTTTGCCACCCGACAGGATGTGGGCGCCATTTTCGCTGTCGGTACAGGCGACGATGTCGACCTCGACCGCCGCCTGAGCCAGCGCGCCTTCGAAGTCATCCGTTTGATACATCGACAGCATTTCGGCGCGGTTACAGAACAACAGATCGATGTCATTCTGGATCATTTGCCGGAACGCATCGCGGTGGCGTTCCACGCAGAACGGATCGGACAGGGTGATCGAGACGCGCCCGCCTGCGGATTTGCAGGCCGCTATCGCCTTGGCAAAGGCCTCGTGGCTATCGGGGCCGTCAAAGCGGTAGCCTTCGAGATAGATCCATTCGGCCTGAGATACCTGGGCCTCGTCGATGTCATCGGGCGCCAGAAATTCGGACACTCCGAGATATGTGTTCATCGAGCGTTCGCCATCGGGCGTTACCAGAACGATGCAGCGGCCAGTTTCGCCGCCCCCGGGCGTTGCCATCCTGGTTTCGAAATCGGCGCCCTGGGCGCGCAGGTCATGGGCAAAGATCTGGCCAAGCTGGTCGTCCACGACTTTGCCGACATAGGCCGTGCGGCCGCCAAGATGCGCGATGCCGGCGATGGTGTTGGCCGCCGACCCGCCCGAGATTTCCTTGGCCGGGCCGACCTTGCCATATAGCGATACCGCGCGCTGCATGTCGATCAACTGCATGATGCCCTTGTCGATCGCCTGTTCTTTCAGAAAGGCCTCGTCGGTATGGGCCAAAACATCGACCAGGGCATTTCCGATGCCCACAATCTGGTATTTTTTCGTCATTCGGTTTTGTCCTCGTATTGACAGAGATCGCGGATGATACAGGTCCGGCACATCGGTTTGCGCGCCTTACAGATATAGCGGCCGTGCAGGATCAGCCAGTGATGGGCGTGCCTTTGAAAATCGGCCGGTACGTTGTCTTCGATTGCGTGCTCTACGGCCACGACATCGCGGCCCGGCGCAATTCCGGTTCGGTTGCCGATGCGGAAAATATGGGTGTCGACGGCCTGAGCGGGCTGGCCCCACCACATATTCAGAACCACATTGGCGGTCTTGCGACCCACGCCCGGCAGGCTCTGCAGGGCGGCGCGTGAATTGGGCACCACGCCGTCATAGTCATCGACCAATATCTGCGACAGCCTGATCACATTGCGCGCCTTGTTGCGGTAAAGACCGATGGTCTTGATGTGATCGATCAGCCCCGCTTCGCCCAGTTCCAGCATCTTTTGCGGTGTGTCGGCCAGCGGGAACAATGCGGCGGTGGCGCGGTTGACGCCCTTGTCGGTGGCTTGCGCCGACAGGGCGACCGCAACCAGCAGGGTATAGGCGTTGAGGTGATCCAATTCGCCCTTGGGTTCCGGCTCACTTGCCTGGAACCGCGAAAAGATCTCGCGCATGGTTTGAAAGTTCAGTTGCTTTGCCATCCCGGGCGGTATGGCGCTCCTTTGCGCGGCCATCAAGGAAAAGCCGCATAATCCGGGTCGATTGCCGCGCCAATGAGGCCTATCTTTGGATCAACGCCCAAGAGGAGCACACCGATGAACGCCCAGTTGCCGGAAAGCCAGTACCACTACCGCGTCATGCGCCGCGCCATCGACATCATCGATGCCAATGGTCCCGATCTTGGCCTCAGCGATCTTGCCGCCGCCATGCAGATGAGCCCGGCGCATTTTCAGCGGCTGTTTTCCAGCTGGGCCGGCGTGTCGCCCAAACGCTATCAGCAGTATCTGACGCTGGGCCACGCCAAGGCGCTGTTGCGCGACCGGTTCACCACGCTTGAGGCCGCGGGCGAGACGGGCCTGTCGGGCACCGGGCGCCTGCACGATCTTTTCCTGCGCTGGGAAGCGATGAGCCCCGGTGATTTCGCCAAGGGTGGCGCAGGTCTGACGATCTATTGGGGCTGGTTCGACAGCCCCTTTGGTCAGGCCCTTGCCATGGGCACAGATCGCGGGCTTTGCGGGCTGGCCTTTACCGAAGAGACCGGACCCGAGGCGGCCATGCAGGATCTTGTCTCGCGCTGGCCACAGGCCCGGTTCCTTGAGGCGCCGGAAAATATCGCCCCTTGGGTTCAGGCCGCCTTTGGCCAAAAGGGCGAGGCCCGTCTGGCCCTGATCGGCGCACCCTTCCAGATCAAGGTCTGGGAGGCGCTTTTGACCGTGCCCTCGGGTCAGGTCACCACCTATAGCGAAATCGCAGGCGCAATCGGACGCCCGCGGGCGGTGCGCGCGGTGGGAACGGCCGTGGGGCGCAACCCGGTCAGCTGGCTTATTCCCTGCCACCGGGCTTTGCGAAAATCGGGCGGTTTGGGCGGATATCACTGGGGATTGCCGGTCAAACGCGCCATGCTGGCGTTTGAATCTGCCCGCGCAGAGGCCAACTCCCCTACGTAAATCGGCGAAACATCGCTGAAATTGCATATTTCGACTGGCAATGGCCTCGCATTGCTCCAGATTACCAATAGATATGCGTCAACGAAACACGAGTAGAGGCTGCTATGACAAAAGTTAAAAAATCCCTGATCCTGGCCACAGCCGGGCTGGTTACCCTTTCCGCATGTACCGATCCCGCGCAATATTCGGGCGGTACTGATCCGCAACAAAAGACCAAGCAAGGCGCCGTTGTTGGCGGCTTTCTGGGTGCGATAACCGGTCTAGCCACCGCAGGCGACAACCCCGGCAAAAGTGCCGCCGTTGGTGCCATTGTCGGTGCCGGCGCCGGCGCCCTGATCGGCGCCCAGCTGGACAAGCAAGAGGCCGATCTGCGCAACTCGATGGGCAATGACGTCCTGATCCGTAACACCGGGTCGGAACTGATTGTCACCATGCCGCAGGACATTCTCTTTGCGACCGACAGTGACCGGCTGACCGGCAGCCTGCGCAGCGACCTTGGCGCCCTTGCCAACAGCCTGCGCCGCTACCCAGACTCGACCGTGGATGTGATCGGCCACACCGACAACACCGGTGCCGCCTCTTACAACCAGAACCTCTCCGCGCGCCGTGCCGGGGCGGTTGCTGATGTTTTGCGCGCCAATGGCGTCGCATCGTCGCGGATCCGTGCCTTTGGCCGCGGTGAAAGTGAACCGATTGCGTCAAACTACACGGTTCAGGGCCGCGCCCAGAACCGCCGGGTCGAGATTGTAATCCGCCCGAACGCCTAAGGTCCCTTGCCGCCCCCGACGCCCGGTCATATTGTTTGACCAATTCAATCGGGGGCGGCAAATGCCATTCGAAAAAATACAATCCGAGAAACTGGCTCATTCTGTTGTCAAACAGATTGAGCTTCTGATCCTGCGCGGCATTTTGCGCCCCGGTGAACGGCTCCCATCCGAACGGGATCTGGCCGAACGCATGGGCGTCTCGCGCCCCTCGCTGCGCGATGCAATCAGCGACCTGCATGACCGCGGCCTTCTGGCCTCCAGGGCGGGCGCTGGCATCTATGTCGGCGATGTCCTGGGCTCAGCCTTCTCCGAAGGGCTTGTCCGGCTCTTTGCCTCGCACGAAGAGGCAGTCTTCGACTACATCTCGTTTCGCCGCGACATGGAGGGGCTGGCCGTCGAGCGCGCCGCGCGCCTTGGCTCCAAAACCGACCTCTCGGTCGTGGCCGCGATCTTTGCCAAGATGGAGGCCGCCCATGAATTGCGCGACCCTCAGGAAGAAGCGCGCCTTGACGCCGAATTTCACCTCTCGATCATCGAGGCCAGTCATAACATCATCATGCTGCACATGATGCGCTCGATGTTCGACTTGCTGAGGCAAGGCGTCTTTTACAACCGTCAGGTCATGTTCCAGCAGCGCACAACGCGCGATTCCCTTCTGGCCCAACACCGCACAATCAATGACGCACTGCAAAACCGTGAGGCCAAAGCGGCCCGCGCGGCGGCTGAATACCACCTCGACTACGTCTCGCAGGCGCTCAGCGATCAGCAAAAGGCCGACCGGAACGAGGTGATTGCCCAAAAACGGCTGGAACACGAAAACAACCGCTAAATTCTTTGTGGGGGCAAATATCCCCGCCGGAGGCTCCCCAGCCTGCCCCACCCGGTTCCCCACGGCCAAATAATGCGACAAAAAAAGGCCCGGTCGCGAAACCGGGCCTCTTTCTGTTCTAACTCAGCAGGATCAGTGAAGCTTGGCCTCGACCACACCGATGGCTTCGTCGATCAGCTTGTTTGCGTCAGCAGCCGTCATGCCCTTGGCAATGACGTCGCCTGCCGCGGCCAAAGCAACCGAAACCGCGCGGTCGCGCACTTCCTTGACAGCCGCGGACTGGGCCGAGGCGATCTGATCTTCTGCCGCAGCCAGACGGCGCGCGATCGAAGCTTTCAGATCTTCTTTCGCCTGCTCGGCCGCAGCCGAAGCCTCGGTCTTGGCCGTTGCCACGATCCGCTCGGCCTGGGCCTGAACTTCGCGTTGCTTGCGCTCGTAAGTTGCCAGAATGCTCTGGGCTTCCTCACGCAGCGCCTTGGCGTCTTCCAGGTCCTTGCGGATCCCGTCAGCGCGCTTGTCCAAAGCCGCCGTCAACATGCCCGGAACCTTGTAATAGACCAGAACGCCCACAAAGATGATAAAGGCGATCAGCACCACAAAGTTGGTGTTGTAGAGCGAAAAGAACGGGCCTTTCGCGGCAAAGGCCGGTGTCGCCGTCACAAGCGATGCAAGAAGGGCAAAACGCTTCATTGTGCACCACCTTTCAGGCGCGCGTTTACCGCGGCCGTTACCGTTTTGGCGTCTGCCTTGGCACCCAGTGCTGCAACGATCTCTTTTGCCGTATCCTTGGCAACGATCGTCACGGCCTCAACAGCACCTGCACGGATCTCGGCAATTGCCTTTTCCGACTGGGCCGACTTGGCAGAGATTTCCGTATCCGCAGTGGCAATAGCGGCATCCAGATCTTTCTGAATGTCGGCCTTTGCCGCGGTCACGATACCTGCCGCCTCGACGCGGGCATCTGCCAGCGCCTGATTATAGGCGGCTTCGGCCTCAACCGCTTTCTGCTTGAGGTCTTCTGCCGCCGCAATGTCATTGCTGATCGTACCCTGCCTTTCGGCCAGAACCGACGCGATGCGCGGTAGGGCAACCTTGTTCAGCACAACATAGATTGCGACCAGTGCAACCAACAGCCAGAAGATCTGGTTGGGGTATGTTGAAAAGTCGAGCTGCGGCATGCCAACCGCTTTTTCGCCCACTTGCTCATCTACTGCCATGTTTTCCTCCTGGAACCTTCATGCCGCCGGACAAGCGGGCTCGCTCGTCCGGTCAAGGATCATTGAGAGGATTAAACGGCGAACATCAGCAGAAGTGCGACGAGGAACGAGAAGATCCCCAGAGCTTCTGCAAACGCGATACCGATGAACATGGTCGCTGTCTGGCCGGCTGCTGCCGAAGGGTTGCGAAGCGCGCCAGAGATGTAGTTGCCAACAACGTGGCCCACACCAACAGCTGCACCACCCATACCGGTACAAGCCAGACCTGCGCCGATGTAAGCACCCATTTGAATAAGATCACCAGTAACTGCCATTTTTCCGTTCTCCTTTGGAATAGTCGTTTTGTTCGAGTTTCAGTTGTTCGTATTGCGCCTGCAAAGCATCACGCGGTGTTCGTATTGCGCCCTGCCCGGCAAGACGCGGTGTTCGTTTTGCGCCCCGCTACAGGCCGGGCGCACAGGTTAGTGGTGCGGATGCAGCGCATCGCGCAGATAAACGCATGTCAGGATCGCAAAAACGTAAGCCTGGATAAAGGACACCAAAAGCTCCAGCGCATAGACCGCGGTGATCGCAAGAATGGGTGCAACCGCGCCCAGACCCAGAACACCGGCAAAGCCTGCGAACACTTTGATCACGGCGTGACCGGCCATCATGTTGCCTGCAAGACGAATAGAGTGGCTGACCGGCCGCACGAAATACGAGATGATCTCGATGATCGCCAGGATCGGGCGCAGCACCAGCGGCGCCGACGAAATCCAGAACAGGCTGAGAAAGCCAAAGCCGTTCTTCACAATGCCAAGGATCGTTACGTAAAAGAACACCATCAGCGCCATGGTGGCCGTGACGGCGACGTGGCTTGTGGTGGTGAAAGAGGTCGGGATCAGGCCCAGCATGTTCGAGAAGACGATGAACAAGAACAGCGTCATGATATAGGGGAAGTATTTGACCCCATCCTTGCCCGACACATCCTCGACCATCTTGTAGATAAAGCCATAGCCCATCTCGGCGATCGACTGGGTGCGGCTTGGAATGATCGCGCGGCGGCGCGTGCCCAGAACAAACAGCAGAACGATACAAATGACCGCCAGCGCCATCCAGAAGGTGACGTTGGTCGGGGTGTACCAGTTGATATCGCCACCGCCGAACAGCGGTTTGACGATGAACTGATCCATCGGATGAATTTGCAGCCCCGACGGTGCCTGATCAGCTACGTTTTCTGCCACGTTTCAACCCTCTTCTCGCGCGCATCGGCGCGTTTTCGATCATCATCCACGGCGCTTGGGCCGCGGCTTTATTTGTCGTCAGCACCGGGCTTTTTTGCCCCACTCTGACCTTGGGCTTCCTGCGCCGTGCGCAGCATTACCCGCACCCCGGCCGCAAACCCCAGCAATGTAAACACCAGCATCAGAAAGGGCTTGGTTTCGAACAAACTGTCCAACCCAAATCCAATGCCGAAACCGATCAACAGACCGGCGACCATTTCGATCACCATTCTCCAGGCCAGTTGCGCCTGCGAGTGATGGTCCTCGAACGTCGGGGCCTTCTCCTTCTTATCTTCGCCTTTCGCAACTCTGATTTTGCCTTCAAGCGCCCTCAGGCGATCGGGATCAGGTGCATCGGACATGAGGAGGAACCCCTTGGTCAGTCGCGCGGACACTATGGAGCGGGCGCGAGTGAGTCAAGAAGCCGTGAGGCACGCATTACCGCAGGTCAACCACCTGTAATTGCTTGGTAATTTTTGACGCCCCGTCCGCCCGATCCGGCGCCATATGGTCGCCGCACGGCAAAACAGGGCAAAGCGCTTATTCAACCAAATGGTTGACGATTGATGCGCCACGCCCTAGCGCGGGGCATGGATGCTGAACTTGATACCATCTTCTCGGCGCTGGCTGATCCCACGCGCCGCGCGATCCTCAGGATGCTGCTTGAGGATGACATGGCCGTCACGGATGTGGCCGAGCCGTTTCAGATGTCGCTGGCGGCGATCTCGAAACACCTTGGCATCCTGACACGCGCGGGGCTGATCACTCAGGACAAGCGCGGGCGCGTGAAATGGTGCAAGCTGGAACCGGACGCGATGCGCAGCACGTCGATCTGGATGCAAAGTTTTGGTCAGTTCGAGGCGGTGAACCTCGACGATTTTGAGGCCTTCCTCAACACCCAGCTGGACCAGCCCCAGCACGACTGACTAGCCGCGCTCGGCCTCGCCCTTCAGCAGCATCAGCAGCGCCACGATGGTCAGACCCACGCCCGCCATAACGAAAAGCGGCGGCGTGTCATGGCCCAGCGCCAGTTCCCACAAGATCACCCATGACGGCGTCAGATAGGTATAGGCCATCACTTTGGCCGCAGGCAGCCGCAGCGCCGCAAACTGCAACAGCACAAAGGTCGCCGCGCTTGCGGCAATCGCGATGTAGAACAGCGTGATCCAGACAATCCCCGGCAGCGCGGTCCATCTCGTCGCCCGGATATCGCCCCAGCCATAGACCAAAAGGATCGCAGCCCCCGCCACCAGCATCCCAAAGGTGAACACCACCGCCGGTTCGCCCCGGTTCAGCCGCCGCACCATCGGTGTATAGATCGCATGCGCCACGCAGCCCCAGAAATAGACAATCTCGCCATGGCCGATCTCAAACCCCAGCGCGGCCTCAAGGCTTCCGCGAAAGATCACCCAAAGCGCTCCCACCGCGCCCAGAGCCAATGCCGCCACGATCCGCGGTGTCATCATCTGGCGCAGCAAAAGATACCCAAAGCCCGCGCTCATCAGCGGGGTCAGGGTGAAAACGGCGGCGGTCGATACCGCAGGCGCGGTTTTCAGCCCCTCGAACATCAGCACGAAATAGATCGCAAACAGCCCGCCCAGCACGACATAGCGCAAAGGTGCGCGAAAGGCGCCTTTGGGAAAACCGGTGGTGGCCAATGCAACCGTGCCGATCACCACCGCAGCGATCGCAAAGCGCGCGGCATTCAGGGCCGCCGGCGCAATCTCATTCGCCGCCATCGAGCCCAGTGAAAAGGACCCCGCCACAAGGGCCGAAAACAGCAGCATTGCCGCATGGCCGCGATAGGCGGGGTTCATAAAATGCCCCAAGATTTGGCCTCTTCCTTGAGGAACTTCAAAAAGGCCTGAACCTTGGTTGTCCGGTGCAGATCGACATGGGTAACAATCCACAGCCGCGACGACCATTCCTTGCGCGGGCCGCGCACCTCGACCAGATCGCCGAACTGACAGGCATCGGCGGGGGGCAAAAACCCGATCCCCGCACCCGCCACGATCGCGTCCTGAATGACGCGCGGCTCGGTCGCGCGAAAGACGATGTTCTCAGGCGGTATGTTCTGCCACAGCCAGACGTTGAAAGGCGCGCGGTTCTTGCTGTCATCATGGCCGACGAAAAAGTGGTTCTTTAGGTCCTCGTCATCGCCGGGCATCCCGTGCGCGTCGATATACTGGCGCGCGGCATATAGCGCCATCGGCGGGTTGCCCAGTTCCTGAACCACATTGTCGGGGTCCTGCGGCGCCGATCCGGCCCTCAGTGCGATATGCGCCTCGCCATATTCCAGCCGGAACAACCGCTCGCCGGTCAGAAACCGCAACGTCAGCCCGGGGTGCATTTCGCGAAACCGAACCATCGATGGCGCCAAAAGGCGCGACAGTTGCGACAGCGAGGTTACGACCAACTCGCCGGTCACCTCAGACCCGCGCCCCTTGATCCGCCCCACCAGTTGCGAAAACTGATCGTCCGTCGCCTGGGCCACCTGCAACAGGTCGGCCCCCGCTTCGGTCGCGGTATAGCCGCGCGCATGGCGCTGAAACAGCTTCACGCCCAGCCGCGCCTCGATCGCATCAATATGCCGGATCACGGTCGCATGATGCACGCCCATCGCCTCGGCCGCGCCCGATACGGTTCCCATGCGGGCCACCTGATAGGCGGTGCGGATCTCGTCCCAATTCTCTACTGCCATCTTGCATCAGCCCTGAAAATAATGTGCGGGAATGAACATCAATAAGCTGATTATCTACGTCTGGTGGAAATTTGCAATGACCCGTCAGGGGCTTCACACCCAGTCTTTGGGGTCCAGCCGAAAAAGCTCGGACAAATGGCGATAGACCGCCGGCTCCGTCTGGCAAAGCAGCGCCGGTCTTTCAAAGAAAACCTCAACCGAGACGGCGAAAAACTCGGTCGGGCTTTCGGCGCCATAAGCATCCAGAACAGTGCGCTGCCCGGTGCGGACATTTTCGACATGGCGCAAAAAGGCATCCGCAAAGACGCGCTGCCAGTCGGCAAAATCCTGACCCTTGTCCAACAGCGCGGCATTCTCTGGTTGCCGCGACAGATCATCGATCTGATGGGCAAATTCGTGGAACACAACGTTATGACCATCAGTGTCGTCCAGCGCGCCCTCCCTTGCATGCGCCCATGACAAGATCACCGGCCCCCGCGCCCAGCTTTCGCCCAGACGCACGGTCTCGCGTTCGGTAACGACAAATCCGTCATGTTCACTGCGACGCGATTTGAACGCGCCGGGATAGATCAGGATCGTGCGCAATGTCTTGTACCAGGCATCATTATTGGCGACCAACAAACAGGCCTGCGCGGCGATCGAAAGGCGCATCTCTTCGGTAACTTCCAGCCCGGCGCAGCCGATGAATTCGATCTGATGCAAAAAGACCTGCATCTTGCCCTCGAACTTACCGCGCAGCTGCGGCGGCAACTTTTGCGCCAGCGGCACATGCCGCGCCACGACAGCGCGCTGATGATCCGACAGGGCCGTACCAAGCAGCTCGCGCACCACCTTGCGTTTCGACCAGCATTTATAGCCAAAGAACCCGGCGCCCAAAAGCACAAGGATAAGGATACCGGTAAGCGCCATGAATGCCCCTTTTGCGTGCCTTTGACCTATAACAGGTATCGTTGATGCCGACCGATGCAAGCGCGCGAGTAACGATTTCTCTGCGACCCGGCAAGCCGGCGCTCGCACCGCTCTGCTACTGTTTCGGTGCTTTCACAATGCGTTGAAGCCGCGCCCGACCGCCGCTCCGGGCGTTGCCTGAAAGGCCGCGCGCGCCTATACCGGGCCTTTTTAAGCATTGCATTGGACGCCACCCCTTTGACCCCACCGATCGCCTTTACCCGCCTGCCCGAAATTCAGCCCCAGACGATCATCGCGCATATGTCCGACCCGCGCGTGGCCGAACATATGCCGCTTTTGACCTTCGAATGGGACGCCGCCGCCGTCGCCAAATTCGTCAACGCCAAAGAAGACTGCTGGCGCCGCGATGGCTTGGGCCATTGGGCGATTTTGTCAGGCGGCACTTATGTCGGCTGGGGCGGTTTCCAGAAAGAGGGTGACGAATGGGACTTTGGCCTCGTGCTTCGCCCGGATGCGTTTGGCTTAGGGATCCGGATCGCCAGAAAAGCGTTGCAGTTTGCCCATAGCGACCCGCGCATCCCCTTCGTGACCTTCCTCTTGCCGCCCTCGCGCAAGAACCTTGGCGCGCTTGCCCGGCTTGGCGCCGAACTGATCGGCCCGATCGACTATGACGGGGCCACCTTCCTTAAATACCGGCTTGAAACCTCGTGATCGCGGCGCGCACCCGGCCCCAACACCCAGTCCTAACACCCGGCCCTAACACCCCGCCCTAACAAGCGGCCCTAAACCACCACTCTGAGTGCTGCAATTTCGATCAGATCCACCCCGACGGACGATCAGTTTGCGCAATTTCGCACATAAGCTCACGCGTCCCAGCAGATTGCTTCGTGACCCGTTGACAGTAAGTTCAGGTCAGCTTCATGAAAGGACATCCCCCATGGCTCTTAACATTCTCCGGCTCGACGGCTCGGCCCGCAAGAACGGCTCTGTCTCGCGCGATCTGACCGACCGCATCATCGACCGCCACAAGGGTGCGACCATCGTCACCCGCGATCTGGCCGACAGCATTTCGCATGTCGACGAAGACTGGATCGGCGCCAATTTCACCCCCGCCGACGACCGCAGCGCGGCGCAAAAGCAAAAGCTGGCGCTGTCTGACAGCCTTGTGGCTGAGCTTCAGGATGCGGAACTCGTCGTTCTGGGCCTGCCGATCTATAACTTCGGAGTGCCCGCCGCGGTCAAGGCCTGGGTTGATATGGTGGCCCGCGCAGGTGTGACCTTTGAATATACCGCCGAGGGCCCGCGCGGCCTTTTGACCGGCAAACGCGCGATTGTCGCCGTGGCCTCTGGCGGCACAGAAATGGGGTCCGGCTACGACTTTGCCACCGGCTATGTCGAGCATGTGCTGGGCTTTATCGGCATCACGGATGTGACCTTTGTCGCCGCCGACAAACTGATGATCGACGCCGATGCCTCGATCAACAATGCGCATCAGGCCATTGCCGATCTGACCATCGCCGCTTAACCCCTGAAAGGCCAGCTTATGAACAGTAACGTTGCAAAATACGCGCTTCTTGCGATCAAGGTTCTGGTCGCGCTGGCCTTTCTGGCCGCAGGTCTGGCGAAACTGTCAGGCGTCCAGATGATGGTTGGTACCTTTGACCAGATCGGTTTGGGCCAGTGGTTTCGCTATGCCACCGGCCTGATCGAGGTTGGCGGGGCAATCCTGCTTTTCCTGCCCGGACGTCAGGCCATCGGCGCCGCCCTTCTGGTCGCCACGATGATCGGCGCCGTCCTGTCGCATATTCTGATCCTTGGCCCCTCGATGGTGCCCGCGCTGACCCTTGGCGTTCTGGCCGCGGTCATCCTGATCAACCACCGCGACCAGCTGACCGGCACCTGACACCCCCCGCCCCTCCCGTTCTGCGGGGCGGGCGAAACCGGACCTGACTGCCCTTTGGCTTGACATCCTGCCCCTTGCCACCCTACAGAGCAGCCATATTCCGGAAGTGAGCCAATGCTTCCGGTCCCCGGCACCGTTCGGGGATCGCCTCCCATCAGCGCGTTGCGCCCGTGGGAGCGTTTGGCGTTTGGGCGGTCCGTTCTTACGTTCGGATCAGAATGAAACCGGCAACGAAAGGCCAGTGGCGATGTTTGAAAATCTATCCGAACGCCTCTCTGGCGTCTTTGACCGGCTCACCAAACAGGGCGCCCTCAGCGAAGATGACGTCCAGACCGCCCTGCGCGAAGTGCGTGTGGCGCTGCTCGAGGCCGACGTTTCGCTGGCCGTGGCGCGTGATTTCGTCAAGGCGGTTCAGGACAAGGCCACCGGCCAGTCGGTGACCAAATCGGTGACCCCGGGCCAGCAGGTCGTCAAGATCGTCCATGACGAACTGGTGCATGTGCTGGCTGGCGATAACACCGCGCCGGGCGAGCTGAAAATTGATAACCCGCCCGCGCCGATCCTGATGGTCGGCCTGCAGGGCTCGGGCAAGACCACGACGACCGCCAAACTGGCCAAGCGGCTGACCGAAAAGAACGGCAAGCGGGTGCTGATGGCTTCGCTCGACGTGAACCGCCCGGCGGCCATGGAACAGCTGGCGATTCTGGGCGTCCAGATCGGCGTCGATACGCTGCCGATCGTGGCGGGGCAAAAACCGGTCGATATCGCCAAACGCGCCAAGCAACAGGCCACGATGGGCGGCTATGACGTCTATATGCTGGACACCGCAGGCCGTCTGCACATCGACGAGGTGCTGATTGCCGAAGCCGCCGCCGTCCGCGACGCTGTCAAACCGCGCGAGACGCTTTTGGTGGTCGATGGCCTGACCGGTCAGGACGCGGTCAATGTCGCCTCTGAATTTGACGGCAAGATCGGCGTCTCGGGCGTTGTCCTGACGCGGATGGATGGCGATGGCCGCGGCGGCGCGGCGCTCTCGATGCGCGCGGTCACCGGCAAGCCGATCAAATTCGTGGGCCTCGGCGAAAAGATGGACGCCCTCGAAGAGTTTCACCCCGACCGCGTCGCCGGCCGCATCCTTGGCATGGGCGACATCGTCAGCCTTGTCGAAAAGGCACAGGAAACCATCGAGGCCGAACAGGCCGAGCGGATGATGAAGCGCTTTCAAAAGGGTCAGTTCAATATGAACGACCTCAAGATGCAGCTTGAGCAGATGCAAAAGATGGGCGGCATGGAAGGGCTGATGAGCATGATGCCCGGCATGAAAAAGATGGCCAAACAGGCCGAAGATGCGGGCTTTGATGATAAGGCCCTCAAACGTCAGGTCGCGCTGATCCAGTCGATGACCAAGAAAGAACGCGCCAACCCCCAGCTTTTGCAGGCCAGCCGCAAAAAACGCATCGCCGCCGGTTCGGGCATGGATGTCTCGGACCTCAACAAGCTTCTCAAGATGCACCGTCAGATGTCGGACATGATGAAGAAGATGGGCAAGATGGGCAAAGGCGGGATGATGAAACAGGCGATGAAGGGCATGTTCGGCAAAGGCGGCCCCTCCGAGGCCGAGGTTCAGTCAATGCAGGCCCAGATGCCCAAAGGCATGCCCGGCCAGAACCCCTTTGGCGGCGGCGGCATGGCCCTGCCCCCGGGCCTTTCCGGCTTTGGAAAGAAAAAGTGATCGCGCGCATGTTTTCTTCTTTGCCCAAATACTCCCGCCGGAGGCGTCCGGCACTTGCCGCCCGCGCCAGCCGGCTGATCGGGGCCCGGTCATGAGCGAAGTCCTGAAAACCGCACGCCTGACCCTGCGCCAGCCCCAGCCGCGCGATATGGCGGCGGTCACCGAATTCTTCCGCTCTGATCGTGCGCAATACGTCGGCGGCCCCTATTCTGACGGCAATGCATGGCGTCAGTTCGCGGCCGAACTTGGCCACTGGCAGATCCAGGGCTATGGCATGCGGGCGGTCACGCTGCACGGCGACGATACAATCCTTGGGCTGGTCGGCCCGTGGTATCCCGGCCACTGGCCGGAACGCGAATTGGGCTGGATGATGTTTTCCGGCTCCGAAGGGCAAGGCTTTGCCTATGAGGCCGCTTTGGCCACCCGCGTGCACGCCTATGAGGTGCTGGGATGGGACACCGCCGTCAGCTATATCGACCATGAAAACGCCGCCTCGATCGGGCTGGCGGAAAAGCTGGGCGCGGTTCTGGATCCGGCCGCCACGCCGCCGGCATATGACGAACCTTGCCTGGTCTATCGCCACCCCGCTCCAAAGGTGCGCGCATGACATTTCTGACCACGCAGCTGCGCCCGGAAGAATGTGCCTCATTGCGGTACAAAATGTACCTATCGCAACAATTCCCGCTCCTGAAAGGTGCCCGATGACCGATCCTGTCACCCAGGCCGCCGCGCTTTTGAAAGAGCACCGCGATAGCATCGACCGGCTTGATGCGATCCTCGTCTACACACTTGGCGAACGCTTTCGCCAGACCCAGGCCGTGGGCAAGCTCAAGGCCGAACACGACCTGCCGCCGTCTGATCCGACCCGCGAAGCGACCCAGATTGCGCGCCTCGAAGCATTGGCCCTTGAGGCTGATCTCGACCCCGAATTTGCCAAGAAATTCCTGAATTTCATCATTCAGGAAGTCATCCAACACCATAAGAAACATCAGTTGTAGGGTGAATATGAATTCGCCCAACCCTTTGCCATTCAAGGAGAAAACACCATGGCTATGAAAATTCGTCTCGCTCGCGGCGGCTCTAAAAAGCGCCCTTTCTATCGTATCGTTGCCGCCGACAGCCGCATGCCGCGCGATGGTCGCTACATCGAAAAGCTGGGCACATATAACCCGCTTTTGGCCAAAGACAGCGAAGAGCGCGTCCAGATGGACGTCGAGCGCGTTCAGCACTGGCTGGCGCAAGGCGCCCAGCCCACAGACCGTGTTGCACGGATGCTGGAAACCGCTGGTTTGATTGCGAAAAAAGAGCGTGCGAACCTCAAGAAGGGCGCGCCTGGCGACAAAGCCAAAGCCCGCGCAGAAGAGAAGGCCAGCAAAGCAGCCGCTGCTGCTGAAGCAGCTGCCGCCCCTGCTCCGGCCGTTGAAGAAGCACCTGCAGAAGAAGCACCTGCAGAGACTGCGGAAGAGACTGCGGCAGAAGAGTAAGCCGCTGTCATGCATAGCTTTTCCCAGTCTTTCCGGGACGAGTTTGCAGAATTACTGAAGTGGCGCCGCGACGTGCGCCACTTCAAAACCGACCCCGTCGATCCCGCATTGCTGGAGCGTTGTTTGTCGACGTTTCACCTGGCCCCTTCGGTTGGGCTGTCCGAGCCATGGCGCATCGTGCGCCTGACCTCGGCGCCTGCCCGGCAGGGCGCCATCGCCAATTTCGAGACCGCAAATGCTCAGGCGCTTGCGGGCTATACCGGTGAAAAAGCGCAACGTTATGCGGGACTTAAGCTGTCTGGCATGCGTCAGGCCCCGGTTCATCTGGCAATTTTTTGCGACGATGGAACCGCCAAGGGTGGCGGTCTGGGCGTGGCCACAATGCCCGAGATGCGGCGCTATTCGGTTGTTGCGGCGATGACCCAGTTCTGGCTGGCCGCGCGGGCCGAAGGGTTGGGTGTCGGCTGGGTTTCCATTCTGGATCCGGGCGCGCTGACGCAGGCTTTGAAGGTCCCTCAGGGCTGGGCCCTTGTGGGGTATCTTTGCGTGGGTTACCCAGAGGCAGATCACATCACGCCCGAGCTTGAGCGCAAGGGCTGGGAAGACCGGGCAAAGCGCCTGGATATTCTGGAACGCTAAGAGGGTCACATGGCTGATCGCATCTGTCTGGGCGCAATCACTGGCTCTTTCGGGGTCCGTGGCGAGGTTCGCGTCAAATCGTTTTGTGCCGATCCGGCGGCTATGGGTGACTACGGCCCGCTGGCATCCGAGGACGGCAAAGAGACCTACAAGATCGCCATCACCCGCCCCGTCAAGGGCGGTTTCGCGGCGAAATTGGGGGGCGTGACAACCAAGGAAGCTGCGGACGCATTGCGCGGTGTACGGCTTTATGCGGATCGCGATGTGCTTCCGGCTCTGCCTGATGACGAGTACTATCACACTGATCTTATGGGATTAATCGTGTTGGACACGGGCGGTGCAGAGATCGGCAAGGTGCACGCGGTGCTGAACCATGGCGCCAGCGACCTGTTGGAAATTCGCCCCACTGGCGGCGGCGAGACGGTATTATTGCCCTTCACTCTTGAGGTCGTACCGACCGTCGATCTGAGCGCGGGCAAGATCATTGCCGACCCTCCGCAAGGGCTTTTTGAGGATGAGGATGCCGAGTAAGATCGTCATCCATGCCGGTTTCCACAAAACCGGAACGACCAGCGTTCAGCAGGTTCTGCACAAGAACGCCAAGCTTCTCTGGCCACATATGGCGATCGCGCTCAGGCACCGTTTCCCCGAGCTTTTGCATGCCTCACGCGGCTATTCCACGTGGCGCGATCCATTGACGCTGGCCAAGTTTGCGCATCGGTTCGATGCCTTTATTCGCGCGCTTGAACTGGGGCCCAAGCGACAGCTTGTGATCTCGGCAGAGGAGCTTTCAGGGCATCTGCCCGGGCGCGGCGATCTGGATGATTATTCGGCTGCGCCGGTGCTGATGGCCGAGATGGTGAATGTTCTGGAGGATAACTTTCGCAAGCCGGATATCACTTTTTACTTCTCGACGCGGCAGCCGGAAAGCTGGCTCAAAAGTGCGCATTGGGAGCATGTAAAAGCCTCGCGGATGACGCTGAATTATTCCGACTACAAAAAGCGCTATCGTGGGTCCAGCGACCTTGTGCAGGCGGCGAAATCGATAGCGGATGTGGTGGCGCCATACCGGGTTGTCACCCATCCGCTGGAAGAGTGTCTGGCCCTGCCGCTGGGACCTGCGGGGCCGCTTTTGGACCTGTTGGATCTGCCCGGATTTAAGCGCGCGCAGCTACTGGCCCAGCCGGTCGCGAACGCCCAGAGACCCCACAAGGTATTGAAAGAGTTCCTGAAACTGAACCGAAGCGATCTTACCGGCGAAGAGGTTGGCCGGGCGAAACGGGACTATCTGGCCGGTTTGGCAGGGCGCGTCTGATGGCGCGCAAGGTCATCATTCACGCCGGATTTCACAAGACCGGCACGACCAGCGTCAGCCGGTTTATGCGCCAGAACCGGCAGGTCCTGGCACCGCATGCGGCGGTTCTTTTGAATGGCGGCGCGCGTGATCTGATCCAAGCCACCCGCGGCTATTCGCGCAGCCGCGATCCGATCACGATGATGCAGATCGAGTTCCGGCTTGAGCGGCTTTTGACGTCCCTGAACGCCCCGCGTGAGCGGAGGGTGTTTTTGTGTATCGAAGAGATCTCGGGCCTGTTGCCGGGCTTGCCGGGCGACGGCGATCTGGAAGAGGTGGCTGACTATGGCGCCGCGCCTGCGCTGGCCGCGATCGTGGCAGAGGTCTGCCAACGCGCCCTGACTGGCCCGCTGGAAGTTACGTTTTACTATTCAACGCGCGATCCCGCGGCGTGGCTGAACAGCGTTTACTGGCAGCACGTCAAAGCTCAGCACATGACCGAGGATCGCGACGATTTCGTTGAACGGTTTCGCGGTGCGGTGGATTTCGACGCGCTGTTGGGCGAAATTGCGGATGCGGTGCCGGGGTGCCGGGTTGCGCATGAAACGCTTGAGCGGTCATCAGAAATGGAGTTTGGGCCGGTTACACCGATCCTTGACCTGATGGATCTGGCCGCCCCGCTGCGCGCCCGCCTTGCACCAACGCCGCCCGCCAATCGCGGGCTGGGGCGCGCCGCGCGCGAGGAAATGCTTGCACTGAACCGCGCCGGGCTGGAAAAGGCCGATCTGAAGGCGCGCAAGCAGGCGCTTGAGAAACAAAGGGACAAGCGATGAGCAAACCGACGAAATCCCATGGCAGGATCTCGATCGAGGCCTCAGCCAAGCCGCGCGAGTTGATGACCGACAAACCCGATCTGGCGCAGGCGTGGAAGGCGCGGATCATCACGCTTTTTCCCGAGGCGTTTCCGGGTGTCTTGGGGGCCTCGCTGACCGGTAAGGCATTGCAGGACGGGCTGTGGCAGCTGGAAACGATTGACCTGAGGCTTTTTGGCGAGGGGCGGCATCGCAATGTGGATGACACGCCCGCAGGCGGCGGCGCGGGCATGGTGATGCGTCCCGACGTCGTTGGTGCGGCGATTGAAAAGGCGTCACGGGGTGCAGCCGGCACCTGGCCGGTGATCTATCTGTCACCGCGCGGCAGGCGGTTTGATCAGGCAATGGCGCAGCGATTGTCCAAGGCTGATGGCGTGACGCTTTTATGTGGACGGTTTGAGGGCGTGGATGAACGTGTTATTGAGAAATACGGCATTCAAGAGGTCTCGTTGGGGGACTTTGTGCTTACGGGCGGCGAGATTGCCGCTCAGGCCTTGATTGACGCGACAGTCCGACTTATACCGCGCGTGCTTGGGAATCAGGCGTCGACCGAAGAAGAATCGTTTTCTGATGGTCTGCTTGAACATCCTCAGTACACCCGGCCCGCCGATTGGGATGGTCGCGAGATACCCGAAGTGCTTCTGTCGGGCCATCACGCGCGCATAACATCCTGGCGACGGTCCATGGCCGAAAGGCTGACAAAGGAACGACGACCTGATCTCTGGCGGGCTTACTGTGAACGACACGGTAGGGACCCGGATGAAGACCAAGAGCTCTGAGGCCGCGCAAATCTTCACGGAAAAAACCGTGAGCAATCATAGGAGTGGATCAGATGAACCTGATCGCTGAACTGGAAGCAGAACAAATCGCTTCCCTCGGGGCCGATCTTCCCGATTTCAAAGCTGGCGACACGCTGCGCGTCGGCTTTAAGGTGACCGAAGGTACACGTACACGTGTGCAGAACTACGAAGGCGTTTGCATCGCCCGTAACAACGGTGGCGGCATTGCCGGATCGTTCACGGTTCGCAAGATTTCCTTTGGCGAAGGCGTCGAGCGGGTTTTCCCGCTGCACTCGACCAACATCGACAGCATCACTGTTGTTCGTCGTGGTCGCGTCCGTCGCGCCAAGCTGTACTATCTTCGTGCACGTCGCGGTAAGTCCGCACGTATCGCCGAAGATTCAACTTACAAACCCAAAAAGTCGTAAGGGGCGGATCCATGAAATCAGATACCCATCCTGACTATCACGTCATCGACGTCAAAATGACCAATGGCGATGTCATTCAGATGAAATCGACCTGGGGCAAAGAAGGCGACCAGATGTCGCTGGATATCGACCCTTCCGTTCACCCGGCCTGGACCGGCGGAAATACGCGCCTGATGGACACCGGCGGACGCGTGTCGAAGTTCAAAAAGAAATACGAAGGCCTGGGCTTCTAAGAAGCGTCTGTGGGTTTTCTATAGTCAGCGCCGCCCGGTTTCGGGCGGCGTTTTTCGTCTGAGCGGGGGTCTGGTGCGTTCAGAACCGATGCTAATTAGCCCGATCGTGCAAAAATTCGACGCACCGCAGCATACTGACGCTTTCAATGGCCGTGGCCCCCACATATAGTGGCGGTGTCTCGAAACGGGGCATGTTTCGAGATACTGAGGCCGGGTAAAGGGGACTGACCGTGGCGCATATTATTGTCGTCGGCAATGAAAAAGGCGGGGCGGGCAAGTCGACCGTGTCGATGCATCTGGCGACCGCTTTGACCCGGATGGGGCACCGCGTTGGCGCGCTGGATCTGGACCTCAGACAGCGCACCTTTGGCCGCTATCTTGAGAACCGCAAGGCAACGGCTGCGAGCGAAGGCATCACGCTGGCGATGCCCGATTACCGTGACCTGCCCGAGATCGACAAGGATCAGCTTCAGCCTGGTGAAAACCTTTACGATCACCGCTTGTCGGCGGCGGTTGCCGCGCTGGAGCCGGGCAGTGACTTTATCCTGATCGACTGTCCCGGCAGCCACACGCGGCTGAGCCAGGTGGCGCATTCGCTGGCCGATACACTGGTGACGCCGCTGAACGACAGTTTCGTGGACTTTGACCTTTTGGCGCGGATCGACGCGACGACGGGCGATATCAAAGGGCCTTCGGTCTATTCCGAGATGGTCTGGAACGCGCGCCAGTTGCGGGCTCAGGCGGGGCTGGAGCCAATTGACTGGATCGTGGTGCGCAACCGTTTGGGCGCACAACAGATGGTGAACAAGAAGAAGATGGGCGAGGCTTTGGACAAGCTGTCGCGGCGCATCGGTTTTCGTGTCGCGCCCGGCTTTTCCGAGCGGGTCATCTTTCGCGAGTTGTTTTCGCGCGGTCTGACGTTGTTGGACCTGCGCGATCTTGGTGTGCAGCAGATGAACATCTCGAACGTGGCTGCGCGGCAAGAGTTGCGCGATCTGGTCAAGTCGCTGAAACTGCCGGGCGTCGACGTCAACTTTTAGGCAAAGTCGAAGTTCCCCGTGCGGCCGGACTTGCGCCGCGAGCGCAAGAGGAACCGCAGCGCCAGTTTTACCGACACAAAGACCACAGCCATGATCAACAGAGGCTGGCCAAATGTTGAGATATCGCCGCTGTAAAGTGCCTCTTGCGCCGATTGAACGCGGGCGTTCAGCGCCGAAATCCAGTTGTTGGCGTAGGACGCGCGAAACTGCATCAGGACTGCGTGTGTGCTGTCATAATATGGACTGAGGTTGTTCCAGATCGTGCTGGGCGCTTTGGACAGGCCCGGCCCGTTGGGTCCAAAAGTCGGGCTATTGCCGACCTTGGCGGCCATCCATTTCCACAGCCAGCCGGGGACGCCCCCGGAAAGGACCAGAAGGCCACCGATTACGGTCGTGTTGAAGGCAAAATTCGCAAGCCATTTTAAGCGCAGCATCATGTCCTCCCCAGGTCATGTCACTGCTAAGCTGCCGCTGAAAACGGGCGAAAAAGGGGCGAGAATATGATGGGGCCGTGCCTGAGCGGATAGGTGCCGGTTGCGCGTGACACGATTTGGGGGCGTGGGCGGCGGCTTTAGGCGGTAAAGGGGCGCCTTTTGGTTTTACGGCGCGCATCGCGGCGCAGCTTGTCAAACCTGTCATCCAACTTGCCCGGCACCTTGCGCCGACGGGCAGTCAATATCAGGAGTTTTCTGTAAATGCGTAGCATAGATTTCCGTCCCATTTGCCTTCTGCCCGGCAAGCTGGCAGTCAAAATGTTCGGAAATAGGGCGCGGGCGGGGAAAGACGGGGACAATATGCGCATGAAATGGTCGCATTCGACCGGATGCGCCGGGGCATTGGGTCCGATCCCAGGTCATGAAGCATATCTATGGGTGGCCAGAATTGACGAGGCGGTGGAGCCGGAAGCAGCTTTCGATTGTCGGACAGCTTTGCCTCGGTACGCTGGACTTCTGAACCCTCTTTTGGGAGCCGCGTCACGCTGAATTGGCCTGATCGTCAAACATATCTGACCCAAACCGGAGCTTCGCAGCTAACATTGTGAAGGGCGGCAGCGCGGACAAAGTGAGTTTTCGCTGTGTTTGCGCAAATAGTTGCTTAGGAGAACTTAGCGCATCAGAGGCCGCGAGCCTTGATGTCAAAGAAACTGTGGCCAGAAACAACCCATAAAAGGAGATTAGAGCACTCTGAATCGCCGGCCGCTTTTATCACTGATGCCACAGGCTAAAATTGCTCTTCGCCTCTAGCAATCTATGGAACCTTCTTGCCGTTCTTGAGCAGCTGCCGATGCATTGAGTTCGGCGAATGGAATGCACGGTTGATAGAAGGTAGCACATTTGTTAGTTGGCGAAGGGTTGAACGGAAAACGGATCTTGCGAATTTGATTTGTCTGAAAATTGGTGCCATCAAGCGGGATGGAATTTTTAGACGTCAGTCACAACACAGCGCTTGTTATCGCATCGATCGTGGTCGCCCTTGCTGCGGGCTTCACGGGTCTGACATTGTCCAAGGATCTTTCAAAGCAAAGTGTTTTGCGTCGTAAGGGATCTATTGCGATGTCGGCCATAGCTTTGGGTGGCGGCATTTGGTCGATGCACTTTGTGGCGATGCTCGGCATTCAGATGCCCATTCTTTTTTATTATGATGCGGCTATCACGCTCGCGTCCGCTTTGCTGGCAATCCTTATCGTGGGCACGGCGCTTTTGTTGCTACACTTTCGCGAACGCACACCCGTCACCCTATCCACCGCAGGTGCAATAGTCGGATGTGGCATTCTCGCAATGCACTATGTCGGAATGGCCGGCCTGCAATTGTGCCGCGCAGTCTACACACCTTTCGGAATCCTTCTGGCGGTCGTATCTGCAGTCGGGCTGTGTATTGCCGCGTTCTGGATTGCGTATGGCCAGCGGTCCAATCGCACTATCTTGTTGGGGACATTGTGCTTTGGGGCCGCCGTCAGTGCTGTTCATTTTGTCGCAATGGCGGGGACTAATTTTGTTGCTGTTCCTACACTGCATGAATTCGGCCCGGTGATGAGTAACGAAACGCTGGCGATGGGCGTCATCTTATCAAGCTTTGTCATCTTTGGCGCGTTTCTGTGGATGGGAGTAACATTCCTTAATCCGGTCACATCGATGGCAACGGAACCGGCGATCCGTTCTGCACCTGCCGCCACGATACCCGCCCCCTCAGCACCTGTGCCAACGGTCGTCCGCATTCCGTGCGAGCGCAATGGCGTTACGCAATTGATTGACCCCGATCAGGCGGCGTTTGTGCGCGCCGAGGGCCATTACACCTACATCTACACAAAGGATGAACAACACTTCTGCGCTTGGCCAATTACCGAAGCTCTCAAACGGCTTGATGGGTCGGGGTTCATCAAAACCCACCGCAGCTATCTGCTGAACCCCCTATGGGTCGAGCACTTCGAGCGACACAAAGATTCCGGTGTGTGCCGCTTTGCAGATTCCGCCTTACCACCTGTTCCAGTCAGCCGCTCGCACTTGAAAGCCGTGCGCGAGGCGCTTGGCATGTAGGCTTTCGCATTTCGTGCAGCCTGTGGCGCATTTCGTGAAAAACTCAGATCATTTGGTTAAATAAAGCAAGCCTCAGTATACTGCTGCATATAAAATGGCCTCCTGAATTTTAGTTGCGGAAACGGGAGGCGAAGCAATGATACCAGCGGCGTTTGAGTACTACAGGCCGACAGACATGGCAGGCGTAATTGCACTGCTTCAAGAGCACGGAGACAATGCGCGGGTAATCGCGGGGGGGCACAGCCTAATCCCCATGATGAAACTGCGGATGGCCGAAGTGCCGCATTTGATCGACTTGCAAGCCATCGATGGTTTAGGCGCAATCACCGTCTTGGACGGTACCATTCGTATCGGCGCGATGGTCACGCAACACGAGATCATCAACTCTGTCGAGCTTGAGAAAGCCGCCCCCATCATGAAAGAGGCAGCACTTCAAATTGCTGACCCGCAAGTGCGCTACATGGGCACCGTTGGTGGCAACGTCGCAAACGGCGATCCTGGCAACGACATGCCCGGCCTGATGCAATGCTTAGGCGCGCAGTTCCATTTGACTGGCCCAGACGGAGATCGCGTTGTTGATGCGCGCGACTTCTATGAAGCCGCCTACATGACCGACCGCGGAGATGATGAGGTGCTGACGGCTGTCAGTTTTGCAGCACCCGTGGGTGGCTTTGCCTACGAAAAGCAAAAGCGCAAGATTGGCGATTATGCCACCGCTGCCGCTGCCGTGCAGATTTCGAAACAGGGCGGCAAAGTCGCAACAGCGTCTATCGCAATGACGAACCTCAGCGACACACCCGTCTGGTCAGAGGGTGCAGGTGCCGTATTGATCGGCACAGACTGCGATGCAGCCGCCATCAAAGCCGCAGTCACCGCCATGCTGGGCGACATCGATCCAACAGAAGACAACCGCGGTCCAGTCGCCTTCAAACGCCATGCCGCTGGTATCGTCCTAGGCCGCGCCATCGCGCGCGCTTGGTCACGGACGTAAGGGAGAAAACACATGTCAAACAAGATGCACGTTAAACTGAACGTCAACGGCGAGGATCACGAATTCCTCGCAGAACCCCGTGAGCTGCTGATTTACGCGCTGCGCGAAAAGCTCAACATTACAGGTCCACACGTGGGTTGTGAAACCTCCCATTGTGGTGCTTGTACAGTGACAATGAACGGTAAATCCGTGAAGTCGTGCACCGTTTTTGTGGCGCAAGCCAATGGCGCTGAGGTCACCACCGTCGAAGGGCTCGGCAACCCGGACGCTTTGCACGTCCTGCAAGAGCACTTCAAAGAGCACCACGGTCTTCAATGCGGTTTTTGTACACCCGGTATGATCACCCGTGCGGCCAAGCTGCTCGAAGAAAACCCGAACCCGACCGAAGAAGACGTCCGCTTTGGCATCGCTGGCAATATCTGTCGCTGCACAGGCTATCAGAACATCGTTAAATCCATTCTCTCAGCAGCGTCTGAAATGAATGCAGCCAAGGAGGCGGCACAATGAAGGACGAAATCACACGCGAAGAACGGGTCGCTGGCCTGAAGGGTATGGGTTGCTCGCGCAAGCGAGTTGAAGATGCCCGCTTTACCCAAGGCAAAGGCAACTACGTCGATGACATCAAACTGCCCGGCATGTTGCACGGTGATTTCGTGCGCTCTCCGTATGCACACGCGCGTATCAAGTCGATCAACATTGACGCGGCCATGGCTTTGCCTGGCGTCACGGCTGTTCTGACGGCCAAAGACCTAGAACCGCTTGGTCTGCATTGGATGCCAACGCTGGCTGGCGACAAACAGATGGTTCTGGCCGACGGCAAAGTGCTGTTCCAAGGGCAGGAAGTCGCATTCGTTGTGGCGTCCGATCGCTATGTCGCAGCTGACGCAGTTGAACTGATCGAAGTAGACTACGAAGAACTTGACGTAATCGTCGACCCCTTCAAATCGCTGCAATCAGATGTCGTGCTGCGCGAAGACCTTGTGGCCCAAGATGGATCAATCCCTAACGGTGCCCACGGTCCGCGCAAACACCACAACCACATCTTTACGTGGGAAGTTGGCGAGAAAGAGGCCACCAATCAGGTGATCGACAACGCCGAAGTCGTGGCAACCGAAGAAATGTACTATCACCGTACCCATCCATGCCCGCTTGAAACCTGCGGGTCGGTGGCATCCATGGACAAGGTAAACGGCAAGCTGACCCTTTGGGGCACGTTCCAAGCGCCGCATGTTGTTCGCACAGTCGCGTCATTGCTGTCTGGTATTGAAGAGCACAACATCCGCGTCGTCTCTCCTGATATCGGTGGTGGGTTCGGCAACAAGGTTGGGGTCTATCCCGGCTATGTGTGTTCGATCGTTGCGTCCATCGTCACGGGCGTCCCTGTGAAATGGGTTGAAGACCGGATGGAAAATCTGATGTCCACCGCCTTCGCCCGCGACTACTGGATGAAGGGCAAGATCAGCGCCACGAAAGACGGCAAGATCACCGGCCTGCATTGTCATGTGACCGCCGACCACGGCGCGTTTGATGCTTGTGCCGACCCGACCAAATTCCCGGCGGGCTTCATGAACATCTGCACCGGATCTTACGACATTCCGGTCGCCTATCTGGGGGTCGATGGCGTCTACACCAACAAAGCCCCGGGTGGTGTTTCCTACCGCTGTTCATTCCGCGTGACCGAGGCTGTGTATTTTATCGAGCGCATGATCGAAGTCCTCGCGATTGAATTAAACATGGACCCAGCCGAGTTGCGCTCCATCAACTTCATCAAGAAGGAACAGTTCCCATATACGGCCGCACTCGGCTGGGAATACGATTCTGGCGATTATCAGACCGCTTGGGACAAGGCACTTTTGGCTGTCGACTACAAAGGGCTGCGCGCAGAGCAAGCCGAGCGGGTGGAAGCATTCAAGCGCGGCGAAACCCGTAAGGTCATGGGGATCGGACTGTCGTTCTTTACTGAGATCGTCGGTGCTGGCCCCGTAAAGAATTGCGACATCCTTGGGATGGGCATGTTCGATAGCTGCGAAATCCGCATCCACCCGACAGGGTCTGCTGTCGCGCGCCTTGGGACGATCAGCCAAGGTCAAGGCCACGCCACGACCTTTGCGCAAATCCTTGCGACCGAGATTGGCCTGTCCGCTGAGAGCATCACAATCGAGGAAGGTGACACGGATACTGCGCCTTATGGTTTGGGGACTTATGGGTCTCGTTCCACTCCGGTTGCGGGTGCTGCTGCGGCAATGGCAGGTCGCAAGATCCGTGCCAAAGCGCAGATGATCGCGGCCTACCTGCTAGAGGTCCACGACAACGACGTGGAGTTCGATGTGGACCGTTTTGTGGTCAAAGGTGCGCCTGAGCAGTTCAAAACGATGAAGGAAATCGCCTATGCTGCCTACAATCAGGCCATTCCTGGATTAGAGCCGGGTCTGGAAGCGGTCAGCTACTACGATCCACCAAACATGACCTACCCGTTTGGGGCTTACGTTTGTGTCATGGACATTGACGTCGACACCGGTGTTCCAGAAATTCGCCGCTTCTATGCGTTGGACGACTGCGGCACACGGATCAACCCGATGGTGATCGAAGGCCAAATCCATGGTGGCTTGACCGAAGCGCTCGCCGTCGCTTTGGGCCAAGAGATTGCTTATGACGACATGGGCAACGTCAAGACGGGCACGTTGATGGACTTCTTCCTGCCAACAGCGTGGGAGGTTCCGAACTATGAGACAGACTTCACCGTCACCCCAAGCCCGCACCACCCGATTGGGGCCAAGGGCGTCGGCGAAAGCCCGCATGTGGGGGGCGTGCCGTGCTTCTCGAACGCGGTGCAGGATGCGTTCCGTCCCTTTGGCAACCGTCACACCAATATGCCCCATGACCACTGGCGCATTTGGCAGACAGCCAACAATCTTGGCATGCACGACTGAAAACTTAGGCGCGGGCCGTGTTAAGCGGCCCGCCCCACGGGAGGGAACAGATGACTTGGACAACGCTACAAACGGCTATGGCCGATCAAGGATACATTGCCTCTGGTGATCTTGCGATGGCGCTGCACTTGTCGCTGTCGCTTGGGCGGCCTTTGCTTTTGGAAGGTGCCGCTGGCGTCGGCAAAACCGAGGTCGCGCGGGTTTTGGCGGCGGTTCAACACACACAACTGATCCGTTTGCAGTGCTATGAAGGCTTGGATGCTGCGCAAGCGATCTATGAATGGAATTACCAACGCCAGCTTTTGGCGATACGTGCGGCATCTGAGGATGGCGAGACGGGTGAAACCGTTGAAGCACGGATTTTCTCAGATGAATTTCTGCTCGAGCGGCCCCTGTTGAAGGCGATCCGCCAAATCAAGGCACCCGTCCTGCTCATCGACGAGATTGACCGAGCGGACGAAGAATTTGAGGCCTACCTTCTCGAAATCCTGTCAGAATTTCAGGTAACCATTCCCGAAATAGGTACGATAACGGCAACGACGCGACCCATGGTTATCCTGACGGCCAATGGCACCCGCGACCTTAGCGATGCGCTGCGGCGCCGCTGCCTTTATGCGCATGTGCCATATCCCGATCTGGAAACCGAACTATCCATTCTGGTGACACGTTACCCAGATATCACAGACCGTCTTTGCGCTCAGATCGTTGGGTTTGTGCAGGCATTGCGCAAACAAGAATTGGAGAAAAAGCCCGGCATCGCCGAGATGTTGGATTTTGCTGCCGCTTTGATGGGGCTTGGCGTGGCCGATCTGACAGATGACCCTGCCGTTTTTCAGGCAACGCTGACGACCTTGCTGAAAACACATATGGACCGCGATGCGATCCCGACCGAAATAGCACAACGTCTGGCGGGCAAAGCGGCATGACGCTGGTGACCAAATTTGCCGCCCGTGATCCGGGGCCAGCAGCGCGCATGGCGGGGTTCGTGACGCATCTGCGCGACAATGGTTTGCGCCTTGGTGTGGGCGAAACGGGTGTCGCGCTGGACGCATTAACCCACATTAATGCCATCAACCCGCAAGATGCGCGCCGTGCGCTTAAATCCGTGTTTACCGGCTGCGCCGAAGAAGCCGCCCAGTTTGATGGGCTTTTTAACAGCTTTTGGATGAATGGTGGGCGGGTCAAAACGCGCGTGACCGCAACAGCGACCCCAAGCCAAAGCCAAAACGTACATTCCAGCCGCGAGGCAAGCGAAGAGGCCAGCAGTGGCACGGGCGACATTAGCGCCCCTGACGGTGGCGATGGCGAGGCGGAAAGCGATGGTGAGGGCAAATTGATCGCTACTGAAGTGACCAACTTGTTCAAGAAAGACCTACGCGATCTTGTTCGGCCAGAGGATATAGCCGAGGCCGAAAAGATCGCGTTGCGTCTTGGGGCCGCCTTGCGGGATCGCCGGTCACGTCGCAGGAAAGCCGCGCGTAAAGGGGATCAAATCCACTTTCGCAAAGTCATGCGCCAAAGCCTTGCCACTGGCGGCGAACCCTTCGCGCTTCCCAAACGCCAACGGCCTGACCGCACCCTGCGGATCAGCGCGATCTGCGACGTCTCAGGCTCGATGACCGTTTATTCCCGTATCTTTATGGCATTCCTTGCCGGGTTGATGCGCGCAGATACCCGCGCAGATGCGTATCTGTTCCACACCCGTCTTGTGCGGATCACCGAAGCCTTGCGCGACAAGGACGCACTGCGCGCCTTGGCCCGACTGTCATTGCTGGCCGAGGGTTTTGCCGGCGGCTCTAAGATCGCTGATAGCCTTGATACCTTTGCGGGCACCTATGGCCGTCGTTTTGTAGATAACCGCACCGTCGTGATGATCTTGTCAGACGGGTATGACACTGCATCGCCTGACGGGATCGCCCCCGCTTTGATCCGCTTAAAGAAACGTGGCTGCAAGATCATTTGGCTCAATCCACTGAAAGGCTGGGACGGCTACGCTCCCACTGCCCAAGCGATGGCGGGTGCCTTGCCACATCTGGATTTGTTCCGTGCGGCCAACACGTTAGGCGATTTGGCCGCGCTTGAAACAGATTTGGCGCGGCTATGACACCCAAACAGATCATGGAGCACGGGCTACAAATCGGCGAAGATTGCTTTGCCGTCGCCACGATTGTGCGCACCGCCGGCACCACCTCTGCCAAGCCTGGCGCCAAAGCATTTCTGCGGACAGATGGCACGATCCTTGAAGGGTGGCTTGGCGGTGGTTGCGTACGCGGTGCGATCAAGAGCGCAACATTGCGGGCCTATGCCACGGGGCAACCGCAATTTATCTCGGTCGCCCCAGAAGAAGAACTGACAGAAAAGGGTGTACGCGCAGGCGATGATGTTGATGGCGTCCACTTTGCCCGCAACGGATGCCCGTCTAAAGGTACGATCGACATCTTTATCGAACCCTATCTGCCTACGCCTGATCTGTTGATAATTGGGGCATCTCCCGTTGCCGAAAAGCTGGTTGAGCTTGCGCCGCAATTTGGCTGGGCCGTGGACATTGCAGATCCTGACGCCCCCATGGCTGCACGGTCGCAAAGCCGTGGGCGGTATCTTGTGATTGCGACACAAGGCCAAGGTGATCTTGCCGCGCTGAAGACCGGATTATCGGGTGCGGTCGATTACGTGGCTTTTGTCGGCAGTACCAAAAAGTTCGCCAGTCTGTCCGAAAAGCTGATCGCGGCGGGCGTGGACCCTGCACAAATCGCCTCTGTCCACGCGCCCGCTGGGTTGAATATCGGGGCGGTGACGCCTGCCGAGATCGCGCTGTCCATCCTTGCTGAGCTGACACAGGTCAAACGTGATCTTTTGGCGAAGGTCGTCCAAAATGGTTAGCTTTGGGGCGATTATCCTGGCCGCTGGCCTGTCGCGCCGCATGGGCGCGCGCAACAAGTTGTTGTTACCGATCAACGGCAAACCGATGATCCGGTACGTTGTTGAAACCTACCTTGCTGTTGTGGACGCACAGGTCTACGTGGTGACAGGATTTGAAGCCGATAAGATCGAGGCTGTACTTGCGGGCCTGCCGATCAGATTTGTCCACAATGCTGATTATGAAGCGGGGCAGCCCTTTTCAGTCCGTGCAGGGCTTCTTGCGGCACCTGATGCGCAGAATTTCCTCATCGGGCTTGGCGACCAGCCACACCTGACTGCCGGGGATCTGCGTACGCTTATCACAGCGCATATGGCGGCAGATATTCAGAAAATTTCGATCCCTTACAATGGCTCAACACGTGGCAATCCGATCATCGTTCCCGCGGCGCTGTGCACCCAATTGCTGGCGGATCAGGCCAACCCTGGCTGTGGGAAATTCACGCGCGCCAGCCCCGAACTGGTCCAACACGTGCCCGTAACCCAACCCGGTTTTTTCAACGATATCGATACACCCGCCGCGTTTGCGGATTTCGAACAGATGGGATCGCAAAGGAGCATGACATGAAAAAACTACGCAACTTCTTTCGGGCCTTCCACCGGAAATGGGCCCTCACACATGCGCAAGCTGAAACACTTGCGTCCATCAAATTCCCCTGTTGTTAGGAAGAGCACTATGGAACTGAAAGACGAAATCACCATCAATGCGCCAATGGCCCGCGTTTACGCTGCCTTGAACGATCCCGAAATTCTTCGCCAATGTATTCCGGGGTGTGAAGAGTTGATCCAGCATTCAGACACAGAACTTGAAGCAAAGATCGTGCTGAAAGTCGGGCCCGTGAAGGCAAGATTTAGCGGCGATGTTCAACTTGACAAGAGCGGTGCGCCTGATGCGTTCTCCTTGACGGGGCAAGGCAATGGTGGCGCTGCGGGCCACGCCAAAGGCGGAGCAGATGTGACCTTGGTTGCAGATGGTGACACCACGATCCTGACATATGATGCCAAAGCGCAAATCGGCGGCAAGCTGGCACAACTTGGCAGCCGTTTGATCCAAAGCACGGCGAAGAAACTTGCGGCCAAGTTCTTCAAAAGCTTTGCAGACGTGTTGGATGCCGAAGAGGTTGGCTAATTCAATCACATACCAAGATCACGCTGTCGATGTTCTGGCGTAGGTTGCAGCCAATGTCGGAACAGGGCAGCGTTTTGTCTTAATTACTTCTGTGGATATCAAAGGCGGAAGTGCGCGTGATGTCGGGGGGCTGGCCGTTGTTTCGGATAGCGGAGAGATGACGGGCTATATGTCCAACGGCTGCATCGATCAGGATATATTGCTTCAGGCACTGGAGTGCTTGATCAAAGGAACTGCGCGATTGCTGCGGTATGGCGATGGTTCGCCGTTCCACGATTTGACCCTGCCTTGTGGTGGTGCGTTGTCCGTGTGGATCGACCCTGCGCCGGACAAAACGGCGCTTGTCGCCGCCTATGAGGCCTTGTTGGAGCGCAAGCCTGCACACCTTACGTTTCGTCCCAAATCAGAAACGCCTCGAGCTTGTCCGGATGCGATAACGATTGCCTACCAACCCAAAGTAACCTTGACCCTTGCCGGGCGCGGTGCCGTCTTGCGTGCGACAGCCAAGGTTGCTCATGCCATCGGATTTGATGTGACGGGCTTTTCCCCTGACACGCATGATCTCGCTGCTATTGAGGCCTTTTGCAAACATGCCCCAACGCATGTGACGTCTCAGCGCAGCATCATCAGACTCGACTTAGATGAGGCCAGCGGTTTCTTAACTCTGTTCCATGATCACGAGTGGGAGCCTTCGTTCCTTGCAGCAGCACTGGCAACCCCAGTTGGATTTATCGGTGCTTTGGGAAGCCAGAAAACCCTATCTGCGCGACTTGCCCATTTGGCAAGTCTTGGCTTCTCGGACCAAGATCAACAGCGTATAAGTGGGCCAATTGGACTAGTACCGTCGCTGCGAAATGCCGACCTTTTCGCAGTCTCGGCATTGGCCGAAGTCGCCCAAGCCTTTGCCTACAAGCAACAAGTGGTCGTTGACGCTAAGCAAGCCTATCAGATGGCCTAAATGGCCGACTAGGTATTTCCGTCAATGACGTTTTCGTTCCCCTAACTGTTACTTGAAAGAGAAGACCGACGACCGAAGGGCGCTTTGCATCGACTAAAGCAGTTGATTTTCCGACTTCACAAAACCAGAAATTCGGTGAAAAGGGCTCAGCGCCGCCATAGGAAGTACTCAACGATCTCGACCGGTTTGAAATGACGAAGGGCTTCTGCCGTTCGTCTGGTTTCTTAGGTGTCGATCCATTCAGCGATACTCAAGGCGTCTGCCAATTCGACCCCCCGATACGGCAGTAAAGTCTGCGACTTGATCTTTGGTCGACGGTTGATTGCTGCAAATTGTGCGAACGGCTGGTTTTTGAACTGCGTTACTACAACCAAGCTTTCCGCCATTGCAGCAATATCCCTGCTAAGTGCATGCGCAGCACAAAAACTCAAGTCACAGGTTGGCCTCGCTTAAGACCTTCGCTGCGTGACGCGCGAAGGTCCGGTTTTGTCTGGCCGGGCAATTTGGGTCAATGCAGTGGCTTTGCGGCCAAGGTTATCTGACGTCAAAAATTTGGGGTATGGCGCGCTGGGGAGGATTCGAACCCCCGACCCCTTGATTCGTAGTCAAGTACTCTATCCAACTGAGCTACCAGCGCGTCGGTGGTCAGATACGCGTGCAGACATCGGATGGCAAGGGGGAAGTTACCTGAAAATTCACTCGGCCGCGTTGCTGAGCCGGATATCCGATTTCGGCAGGCGGATCGCGAATTCGGTTCCGGTCTCGTCCGAGCGGATCAGGTCCAGCCGCCCGCCATGGCCGCGCACCAATTCGGCGGCGATGGCCAGTCCCAGCCCGGTACCGCCCTTGCGGATGCCACCCTGAAACGGCTTGAAAAGATGCTCGCGCGCTTTGGGTGGCAGGCCCGGCCCGGTGTCGCGCACGTGGATCGACCAGCAGTCTTCGTCGTCATAGGCCGCGATGCCGATCTCGCCACTACCGGTGTCGCCGCCGCCCTTGCCGCGCGAGGTCAGCGCCTGACGGGCGTTGCGCACAAGGTTCGACAGGACGCGGTAGATCTGTTCGCTATCGCAGCGCACGACAAACCCCACGGGAATATCCTCGCGAAAGCTGATCTCGGCGTCGCCGGCGGCCAGGCGTTCGTTATCGACCACGTCGCCCACGATATCGGCCAATAGGATGCGGTCCAGTGCGGGGGGCGGCTCTTCGGCTTTACCAAAGGCCAGCGTGCTTTCACACAAATGCACCGCGCGCTGAATTGAGTTCATCAACTTGGGGACCGAGCGTTTGACGCGCGGGTCGTCAGAACGTTCCAGCGTATCGGTGAAAAGCTGGGCGGTGGTCAGGATGTTGCGCAAATCGTGGCTGACCTTGGCGACAGCGCCGCCCAATTGGGCCAGACGTTCCTTTTGGCGCAGCGCGCCGGTCAGCTGGGTCTGCATCGACTGCAGCGCCTCTTCGGCTTCGCGCAGTTCGGTCACACCGGCGCTCGGTTTGATGATGCGGCGCGCGTCTTCGGGGGCGGCCGCGTAGGCCTGCATGTGATCGACGACGCCGCGGATCGGGGTCACAAGGAACCGGCGGACGGCCAGAAAGAGCAGGATCGCGGTAAAGATCGAGATCACTGCGGACAGGACAAGGATGCGCACGCCATAATCGATCATCGCATCGCGCAGCGCCTTGGTTTCCATCGTAACTTCGATCAGCAGCCCGGCTTCTTTGACCGGGTCACCAATAACGCGGATGACATCGTTGGAGGGCCGCACGAGCCGCCGCATGGCATCTTTGATCAGCACGTAGGCCGATGCGTTCCTGAGGTCATAGGTTGCGCTGATCGGGGCGGGCACAGGCGATGACAGCATCAGCTGGCGCAGCTCGTCCCGGCGCAGGACGACGTTCAGAACACCTGCGTTTGCCAAAAGCTCGGCCTCGACCTTTTCGTCAACCATGTCGGCGGACAAAAGTGTAAGCGAGGCGATCTGGGCCCGTTCAAGGCGGCTGAGCAGAAAATCCTCGCGGAAACGAGCAATGGACGGGACGAAGATCAATATCTCGGCCAGCATGACGAATACGGTCGTCAAGATCAGAAATCGACCTGAGAGCGAGTTCAGCATTCGTCCCTATACTCCCTGTCGTCAGGGAATGTACCTCTGTACCAGCCCAACAACGCGTTTGACCCAGAGGTTATCAAACAATCTGGGAGAGAAATAGGCACCCGCGGCGCGTTTGTTAATCTCACCCAGTGTCGGATAGGGCAAAACAGTTGCCGCAATGGCCGACATCTTGAGGTTATTTGCAATAGCCATCGCCCAAAGGCCGATCAACTCGCCCGCCTGAGCCCCGACGATCGAGGCGCCAACAGGGCGGCCTTTGACGACCATGACCTTGATCAGCCCGGTAGTTTTGCCCTCGGCGATGGCGCGATCGTTGTCGTCATACTCAAAGCGCACGACCTCCAGTTCAGCGCCATGGGCCGCGCGCGCCTCGGCCTCGGTCATGGCGACCTGGGCCAGTTCGGGGTCGGTGTAGGTGGCCCAGGGGATGTGGCGCGTCGAGGCTTTGGCAGGCAAGCCAAAGAGCATCGAGCGGATGATGACGCCCGCATGGTAGCCCGCGACATGGGTAAATTGCAGCCCGCCCGCGACATCGCCGATGGCATAGACCTTGCGGTTGGTGCTGCGCAGCGAGGCGTCGGTTTTGACGCCGCGGCGATCAAATTCGATGCCCGCCTTTTCAAGATCCAGGTTGTCGACGTTCACCTTGCGCCCCACGGCCATCAAGAGATGCGTGCCGGTATAAGTGCCGTTTGTTGTTTTGACCGTGATCTCGCCCGCCTTGCCGGTGATCATTTCGGCCTGCGCATTCTCGACAATTTCGATGCCCTCGCCGCGCAAACGGTCCAGAACGATGGCGGCCAGTTCGGGGTCATCTTTCCCCATGGCTTTCTGGCCTTCGATGACGGTCACCTTTGACCCAAGCCGGATGTGGGCCTGCGCCAGTTCCATTCCGATCGGGCCGCCGCCCACGATCAACAGATGGCCGGGCCGCTGGCGCAGATCAAAGATGGTCTCGTTGGTGTAAAAGGGCACGTCCTTTAGCCCGTCGATTGGCGGCACGAATGGGCCCGAGCCGGTGGCAATCACGATGCGGCGCGCGGTGATGGTCGTGTCACCGGCCTGCACCTGGCTGGCCGAGATGAAGCGGCCAAATTCGCGGATGACCTGAACGCCAAGCCCTTCGAAACGTTCCTGACTGTCGACCGGGGCGATCTTTTCGATCACGCGGGCGACGTGGTCTTTGGCGCCTGCATAGCTGATCTTAGGTTTGCCCCCCGAGACACCCAGATCGACGCCCTGGCCCATCGCATAGGCTTGCTTGCCCGCAGCGATCAGCGCCTTTGAAGGCACACAGCCATAGTTCAGGCAATCGCCGCCCATCTTATGGCCTTCCAACAGGACAACGCTGGCGCCCATCTGAACCGCCCCTGCCGCCACCGAGAGCCCGCCCGAGCCTGCACCAATGACCAAAACGTCCGTATCAATGTGTTTCATGTGTTCAGGCCCCTTTGCCAGCGCGCAGGCGCTTGATGATGACCGGCAGAACGGCCAACGCGATCAGGCCGATGATTGGCAAAAGGATCTGAGGCTCAAAGATGATGCCCAGATTGGGGGTCTCGCCCCGCTCGAACACCTCGCCCAGACCTGCGCCGACAGAGGTATAGACCAGACCTCCGGGGATGATGCCAACGAAGGTCGAGATGACAAAGCGGTAAAGCGGCACCTCCAGAAAAGCCGGGATCAGGTTGGCGACGAAAAAGGGAACTGCAGGCACCAGACGGATCAGAAACAGCATCGACCATTGATTGTCGTCGATGCCATCCTTGATCTTTTTAATGGTGCCGTCCGAGGTTTCCATCTTTTGCGCCAGTTTCTCGCCAAAGCCCCAGCGCGCGGCAAGAAAGATCGCCGTGGCGCCGATTGTGGCGCCTGTGACGTTGAAAAGAACGCCCGGGAAGGTTGCGAATAAGAAGCCTCCGGTCAGCGTGGCCACCGTGGCGCCGGGCAACGAGAAGGCGACGATTGTTATATAGAGCGCCACAAAGCCAAGGACGGCCAACAGGTAGTTGGCATCGCGAAAGGCCAAAAGCGCCTCGCGATTGTCGCGCAAAGCCTCAAAGCTTAGATAGTCACGCAGCGTAAATGCGCCCAGAACCGCGACGATCACGATCAAAATCAGGGGCAGCTTTCGCAAAAGCGGGCTTTTATCGGCGGTGTCCGGCATTTGGGTCATCTTTATCGGCCAATCTTTTAGTGTCGGGTCAAGTTGCAGAGAACATGCGACTTTGGCACCCCAAGATGTAGGTTCATCACGCGGCGTTGATCCTTTTGGGGTTTATGTTTCACCATTTCCGCTCTTTGATGCCGGGGGATCCCTGCTTTGACCCCTGAAGGGGGGATTTGTTGCAGAATTCCGCCCTGCTTTGGTTGACTTCATATCGGACCGGGCTTAGAGACCGGGCTTCGAACACATTCCAGCAGCCGAATCCCACCGGGGCCGTGCCGCTAAGACCGGAGAAGATGCGATGAAACGCACATTTCAGCCTTCCAACCTAGTGCGCAAGCGGCGCCATGGTTTTCGTGCGCGTATGGCCACCAAGGCTGGCCGCAAGATCCTGAACGCGCGTCGCGCCAAGGGCCGCAAGTCGCTGAGCGCATAAGCCGCGCAGCATTGATGGTATGTAAACCGTCAGCGTTCCGCGCTGGCGGTTTTGCCATTTCTGGTGACCTCTGGCGCAATTCTGGTGACCTCTGGTCAAAGACACCCCCAGCCCCCATCTTGATCCCATGCCCAATCTTGACCCCGTGATCGAAACGCTGACCAAACGCTCTGATTTTCTGGCCGCCGCACGGGCGCGCCGTCAATCGACGCCCGCCTTTACGCTGCAGGCGCGCCAGCGCGCGAGCGGCGAAAGCGTGCGGGTCGGCTATACCTGTTCCAAGAAGGTGGGAAATGCGGTGGCGCGCAACCGTGCCAAGCGGCGCTTGCGCGAGATTGCGCGTCTGGTTCTGGCGCAAGGCGGGCATGCGGGTTGGGATTACGTGCTGATCGGTCGCCCGACGGTGACGGCGGGCCGCGAATTTCAGGCCCTGCTGGGCGATCTGAAGGTGGCCCTGACCAAAATCCACGGCAAACACTGATGAGCCCTTTCGCCCATATCATGGCCCTGCCCGTTCGGGCGTACCGGCTGATCTTTTCGCCCTGGGTCGGGTTCAACTGTCGTTATCAGCCGACTTGTTCAGCCTATGCGCTGGAAGCGCTTGAAAAACACGGCGGTCTCAAGGGTAGCCTGCTTGCGGCGCGGCGCATTTCGCGTTGTCACCCTTTGGGTGGCTCCGGCATCGACAATGTGCCCGACTGAGCGCCCGACCAACCGGCCGGCGCTTTTGACTTGGCGATCCGGCAAAGGCGGGCTAACCCAGCAGCCATGTTAGATGTTAGCGACGATATCCACCCGCTTTTTCACGGCGCGCCCTCGACCACCGAGTTCAAGAAGCTGCGCAAGCGTCTGGTGCGCCTGACCCGCGAGGCGATCGACGATTACGGGATGTTCGAAAAAGGCGCGCGGTGGCTGGTCTGTATGTCCGGCGGCAAGGATAGCTATACCCTGTTGGCGGTTCTGCACGAGTTGCAGTGGCGCGGGCTTTTGCCGGTCGATATTCTGGCCTGTAACCTTGATCAGGGTCAGCCGGGGTTTCCGGCGACCGTATTGCCGGCGTTTCTGGCTGATAAGGGTGTCGCGCATCGGATCGAGTATCAGGACACCTATTCGATCGTCATGGATAAGATCCCGGCGGGGCGCACGTTTTGTGCGCTGTGTTCACGCCTGCGCCGGGGGCATCTTTACCGGATCGCGCGCGAAGAGGGGTGTTCGGCCATCGTGCTGGGCCATCACCGCGATGATATCCTCGAGACGTTTTTCATGAACCTCTTTCACGGTGGGCGGCTGGCCACGATGCCACCCAAACTGTTGAACGAAGAGGGCGATCTGTTTGTCTATCGCCCGCTGGCGCATGTGGCCGAGATCGACTGTGAAAAGTTCGCCGCCGCAATGAAGTATCCGATTATTCCCTGTGACTTATGCGGAAGTCAGGACGGGCTGCAACGCCAGCAGGTCAAACAGATACTGGACGGTTGGGAAAAGAACAGTCCCGGTCGCCGACAGGTCATGTTCCGCGCGCTGACCAATGCGCGCCCCTCGCATCTTTTGGACGCCAAGCTTTTCGACTTTGCAGGGCTCAGTCGCAAGCCGGGTTCAATTGACGAAAATCCTAAGTAACTTTCCTGGCTGCGTTAACAGCTGACTGAAGGGTTGTGGCTAACCTTGCCGGCACCCGCGCAGATTTGTTTGCGCCAAATGCCGGAGTGATTACAGATGCCGACGCTGGTAAGCAAAATTTTCGAGTTTCTGCAGCCGTTTGGTAAGCTTGCCCTGACCGGACCTCAGGCGCTGGCTTTTATGCCCGCGCTGACATTGGCCGCCTATTGGCTGTTTGGCGAAAAGGCGCTGTTGATTGTCGCGATTACCGTACCGCTGCTTCTGGCGTCGACCGGGCTTTTTGAACTCAGCAGCGGTCGCCGGACCACCAAGGACAACCTGACGGGGTTGCCGGATCGCAAGCAATTGATCGAGCATCTTGACGATCTTTATGTGAACGCTCCGCAGCAGGGATTTACGACCGCCTGCCTCGTCATCACGCTGGACGATTTCGCCCAGGTTCGCGATCGCTTTGGGTCCACAGTGTCGGACGCAGTCCTGCGTGAAGTTGGACACCGGTTGGTTGAGACCTGTCGCGAAAAAGACGTGGTGGCGCGGCTGCATGGCGCCAGTTTCGCGGTGGCGTTGATGCCGGTGTTGCGTGCCGACCTTGAGGATCTGATCCAGTTGTCGGGCCGCATTCAATCGGCAATCAACGAACCAATTGGCACCAATGGCGCATCCACTTATATCACCGCTTCTATCGGTTTCTGCCTGGCGGCGCGCAGCCCCGAGGCCGGGGGCAAGGCCCTGCTGGAAGCGTCAGAGACCGCAATGATCGAAGCGCGGCGGCGGGGCCCCTGTGCGATCCGGGCATTTTCTATCCAAATGAAAACGCGCGCGATCAAGCAGGATGCGCTGATGGGCGAACTTGAAGGCGCGCTGAACTCAGGGCAGATCAGACCTTGGTTTCAGCCGCAGATATCAACAGATACCGGTCTGGTGACCGGATTTGAGGCGTTGGCGCGATGGGATCACCCCGAACGCGGCCTCATTCCGCCCGCAGAGTTCCTGCCATCGCTGGAGGCAGGCGGTCAGTTGGAACGTTTGTGCGAAGTTATGTTATTCCAGTCCCTCTCGGCCTTGCGCAGTTGGGATCAGGCAGGGCTAAAGATACCCAGCATCAGCGTGAATTTTTCCGGTGATGAGCTGAGAAATCCGAAATTTGCGGAAAAGGTTGAGTGGGAGTTGGACCGTTTTGGGCTGGCACCGCAGCGCCTGGCGGTTGAGATCCTTGAAACCGTCGTCACCGGTTCCGAGGATGACATCATCATTCGCAACATTGCCGCGCTGTCCAAACTGGGGTGCCGGATTGATCTGGACGACTTTGGAACCGGAAATGCCTCGATCCGCCATCTGAGACGTTTTGCGGTCAGCCGCATCAAGATCGACCGGTCGTTTGTCACCAAAGTGGACCGCGACAAGGAACAGCAGAACATGGTTGCCGCAATACTGACGATGGCCGAACAACTAAAGCTGGAAACGCTGGCCGAAGGCGTCGAAACTACCGGCGAACACGCGATGCTTTCGCAATTGGGATGTGACCACGTTCAGGGTTTCGGCATTTCGCGGCCGCTTCCCTTTGAAGAGACAATTAGCTGGTACGAGCGTCACAGCCGCAAGATTGACACGCCGCCGAAGATCCCAAAACGCACGAACTGAAACCTGCGCACGCCAAAGCCCCTGCAAATCACCGCCACTTGACCGCCTGAGGCCTTTCCCAGAAGGAAAACCGCTTGACCTTTTGGCTTGGGGTCTGTTGAACCCACGTTAATTCAAGACAGCAGTGGCAAGGCGGGATCAACGGCTTATGAACGATCAGAACAAGAACCTAATACTGGCGTCAGTCCTTAGCTTTATCGTGATCATTGTATGGTTCCTGCTGTTTCCGCCGCCGGAACCGGTTGTAGACCCCAATGCCGCGACAACAACCTCGACGGTTGATGCAAACGGCGTGGCCCTGCCCCCGCGCGCAACCACCGGTGGCGACACCGCCGTCGCTGCACCGACAGCCACGGAAACCCGTGCGACGGCCCTTTCCGAAGCTGTGCGTCTGCCGATCGATTCCGATCAGTTGCGCGGTTCCATCTCATTGACCGGTGGCCGGTTGGACGACCTGTCGCTGAAAGATTACCGCAAGTCGCTGGACCCTAAGAGTGACATCGTCACGCTTTTGTCGCCGGTTGGCAGCGATGCCGCCTATTACGCGCTTTATGGCTGGGCCCCGTCCGGAGACCTTGGATTTGAGGATGTGCCCGGCGCCAACACCGCCTGGAGCGTTGAGAGCGGGCAAAAGCTGGCACCTGGGTCGCCGGTGACGCTGATCTGGGAAAACGGCAAGGGCCTGACCTTTCGGCGCACGATCGAGGTGGACAAGAAGTTCATGTTCACGATCACTCAATCGGTGCAAAACACAGGCACAACCGCCCAGCGAATGGCGCCATACGGCGTTGTTGCCCGTCAGGGTGAGCCCAAGAACCTCAAAGGGTTCTTTATCATCCACGAGGGCGCGCTCCGCATGTCGGACGGCACGCTGGAAGAGACGAAGTACAAAGACCTGCGCAAGCTGGACGTTGTTGCGCGCGAGGCCGCTCAGGCTGAGGTTATCAATGTAACCGAAAACGGTTGGATCGGGTTTACCGACCACTATTGGATGACTACGCTGATCCCGCAGCCAGGACAGGCGTTCACGTCGGTTGAGAAATATTCGGCGCAGTCCGACATCTATCAGACCGAAGCGCGCCTGCCGACGGTCACGGTCGAACCGGGCGCCACGGCCACCGCAACAACCCAGCTTTTTGCCGGTGCCAAGGTCTGGAGCACGATCCGCGACTATCAGAACCTGGATGGCATTCAGGGTTTTTTGAACAGCATCGACTGGGGCTGGTTCTTTTTCCTGACCAAGCCGATCTTTTTCCTTCTGCACACGCTGAACGGATTTATCGGCAATATGGGCTGGTCGATCATCGGCCTGACGCTGATGATCAAGGCGATCCTTTTGCCGCTGGCGTTCAAATCCTATGTCTCGATGGCGAAGATGAAAGAGCTTCAGCCGCAGATGGAGAAGCTTAAGGAAAAGGCGGGCGATGACCGCCAGAAGATGCAGCAGGAAATGATGGCGCTTTATAAGCGCGAAAAGGTGAACCCGGCTTCGGGCTGTTTGCCGATCCTCTTGCAGATCCCGATCTTCTTTTCGCTCTACAAAGTTATCTTTGTAACGATCGAATTGCGTCAGGCACCCTGGATCGGCTGGATCCGCGATCTGTCGGCGCCCGATCCATCGTCGTTGTACAACCTTTGGGGCGTCTTCCCCTGGGCCGCGCCCGAGCCAAGCTCGATCCTTGCCACCGTCTTTATCGGCTTTTTGCCGCTGGTTCTGGGTATCTCGATGTGGCTTCAGCAAAAGCTGAACCCGGCGCCCACCGATCCCACGCAAGCGATGGTTTTCGCCTGGATGCCATGGGTGTTCATGTTCATGCTGGGCCGTTTTGCAAGCGGTCTGGTCATCTACTGGATTGCCAACAACACGATCACCTTCTTGCAGCAATACGCCATCATGCGCAGCCAGGGCTACAAACCTGATGTGTTTGGAAACATCTTGAGTACGTTCAAGAAAAAGAAGCCCCAGAAGAAGTGACAGCAACCGTCGCCCATATCTTTCGCCACCCGATCAAGTCGCACGGGCGTGAAGAAATTGGCGCGGTTGAGCTGATCGCCGGACAGACGATGCCGATGGATCGTCGCTGGGCCGTGGCGCATGAGGCATCGAATGCCGATGGCTCGGAATGGGTGGTCTGCGCAAATTTCTCACGCGGATCAAAGGCGCCGGGGCTTATGGCGATCGAGGCGCGGGTGAATGCCGATGAGGGTTCGGTCACCCTCACCCACCCCACGATTGGTCAGATCACCTTTGACCCTGAACGCGACGCGCAAGAGTTTCTCAAATGGGTTGCGCCAATTATGCCGCCTGATCGGGCGAAATCGGCGCGGATTATCCAGGTGCCCGGGAGGGGTTTGACAGATTCGCCTTTTCCTTCTGTGTCGCTGGCATCCTTGTCGTCAAACGCCGCGCTAAGTGACCGGGTCGGCATGGATTTGTCCCCGCGAAGGTGGCGGGCAAATTTCTGGATCGATGGGCTGGACGCGTGGCAGGAGTTTGACTGGGTCGGACAAGTGCTTGAGATCGGTGAGGCGCAGATCACGGTGCGCGAGCCTATCGTGCGCTGCCTTGCCACAGCGGCCAACCCCGATACCGGCGTGCGCGATGCGGACACTTTGGGCGCGCTTGAAAGCGGCTGGGGGCACCGGACTTTCGGCGTTTATTGCGAGGTTATCAAGGGTGGCACGGTCAGCCTTGGCGACCGGGTCAGGCCATTATGAATGGCCCCGATCCTAAAACCCTGCACCCGCTGGAATTCACCGATCAGGTCGCCTTTCTAAAGCCGCTGGCCAAGGGTCGGCCCAATGTCAGCATCGGGCGGTTCACCTATTACGACGATCCTGACGGCCCTGAACATTTCTTTGAGCGTTGCGTGCGCTACCATTTCGATTTCGTCGGTGACCGGCTTGAGATTGGGCCATTTTGCGCCATCGCCGCGCGGGCCCAGTTTATCATGAACGGGGCCAATCATTCGATGTCGGGTGCCTCGACTTTTCCCTTTGCGATCTTTGGCAATGGCTGGGACGCGGATTTTGATGTTGAAAGCTGGTCTAAGGCAACCCGCGGCAACACTGTGATCGGGCCGGACGTCTGGATCGGAACCGAAGCCATGATCCTGCCGGGCATCACGGTGGGGGCTGGCGCAATAATTGCCGCGCGCGCGGTTGTGACACGCGACGTGGCCCCATATACGATTGTTGCGGGCAATCCTGCCCGACCGGCGCGAACGCGCTTTGATGACATGACGATCCAGCGGCTTTTGGATGTTGCCTGGTGGGACTGGCCAAAGGGCAAAATTACGCGCGCATTGCCCCTGTTGCGGGGCATGGATCTGGACGCACTTGAGGCGCTGAAATGAAGCTTGCATTCCCCTTGGCCGAAGAGCCCACCGATCAGGACGCCGAAGACGCGCGCCGCCTGATGACCGGTCAGGTCGAGTTTCTCAAAGGTGTGGTGGCTATGGATGGCCTGCCACCAGCTGACCGCGTCGAGGTTTGCTTTGCAGGGCGATCGAACGTGGGAAAATCAAGCCTTATCAACGCTCTGACGGGACGTCGCGGGTTGGCTCGGGCCTCAAACACGCCGGGGCGCACACAAGAGATCAACTTTTTTACTGTCGCCGAAAGCCATTATCTGGTGGATTTGCCGGGCTACGGATTTGCCAATGCGCCGCTGAAGATCGTTGAAAAATGGCAGCGCCTTTTGAAGAGTTATCTGGCCGGACGTCAGACGCTGCGCCGCGCCTTTGTACTGATCGACACGCGCCACGGCCCCAAGAAGGTCGATGAAGACATCATGACGCTTTTGGACAAGGCCGCCGTGACCTTTCAGGCGGTGCTGACCAAGGCCGATAAGGTCAACGTCGAGCAGCGTGAAAAGGCGCTGGTCGCCACGCGCGAGGTTCTGGCGCGCCACCCTGCCGCTTTCCCCGAGATCATTCTGACTTCGTCGGAAAAGGGCTATGGCATCGCGACTTTGCGCGACATCATCCGATCTCTGGACTGACAAGCGCCCCTTGCGCGTGATGCGTCGGCCTTGGCAGGGCGCGCGCGACGTTCTAACAGTGGGCGACCAAGGGGTAAGACATGAAAAAGCAGAACGCCATGAACCAGGACTGGATCGCAACCGCACGTACGCTCAGCAGCGCGCTGCCTTATCTTCAGCGCTATGACGGTGCCGTCGTGGTGATCAAGTTTGGCGGCCATGCCATGGGCTCGGACGAAGCTATGGAAAGCTTTGCGCGCGATGTGGTTCTGATGCAGCAGGTCGGTGTGAACCCGGTGATCGTTCACGGCGGCGGGCCGATGATCAACGAGATGCTGGCCAAGCTGGACATCAAATCAGATTTTGTGGACGGCAAGCGGGTGACGGATGCGGCCACAATGGAAGTGGTCGAGATGGTCCTGTCGGGGCGCGTCAACAAGCGGATCGTTCAGGCGATCAATGCCCAAGGCGGGCGCGCGGTTGGCCTGTCGGGCAAGGATGCGAACCTGATGATCTGTGATCAGACGAACCCGGATCTGGGATTTGTGGGAACGCCCGCGGATATCGATACCAGCCTGCTGGAAACGCTGTTTTCCGATGACATGATCCCGGTCATCGCGCCTTTGGGTGCAGGCCGGAATGGCGAGACGTTCAACGTTAATGGTGACACGGCGGCGGGCGCGATTGCGGCGGCGCTCAATGCGGACCGGTTGCTTTTGTTGACGGATGTTTCCGGCGTCAAGGACGGCGCTGGCGAGGTTGTGACCGAGCTGACGATCGCTCAGATCGAAAAGCTGACGGCAGAGGGCATTATTGCAGGCGGCATGATCCCCAAGACGGAGACCGCGCTGGCCGCGATCCGGGGCGGTGTGCGCGCGGTTGTCATTCTGGATGGCCGGGCGCCGAATGCCTGTCTTTTGGAGCTTTATACCGATCACGGTGCGGGTTCGATCATCCGCGCGCAATAGATGCGATTGCGCGGGTGATGGCTTTGGGTCCATCCTGAACGTATGACGGATCGTTATCAGACACTTCAGGCAAAGGCGCGGGCGCAGCATCTGGATATTCTGGGCGCGTTTCACCCCGGGTTGCCCGGCGCGCAGACGCTATGCCTTTTGGCCCCTTCCGAGCCGGGGTTCTGGGCGCATCTGAAGGGCAGCCGAGAGTTTCTGGATGCCCAACCCGATCCGATTGACCGCTGGTCGATGCGCGTTGTGACCGAACTGGCCAGCGGGCTTGGCGCGCGCGCCGTTTTTCCATTTGAAGGCCCGCCCTATCATCCGTTTATCGATTGGGCGCTGGCGTCCGGCCACTGCTGGACCTCGCCGGCCACGCTGCTGGTCAACGACCGGCAGGGCCTTTGGGTGTCATTCAGGGGCGCGTTGATCTTTGAGGATTGGCTTGCCCTGCCGGAGGCGGGCGCGCGGCCCTGTGACACTTGTCTCGATCAACCCTGCAAGACCGCCTGCCCGGTAGCGGCCTTGACGGCCGGGGGTTATGATGTGGCTGCATGCAAGGCGCATGTGGTCAGCGCTGCGGGGCGCGATTGCCGCGAGGGCGGTTGTCTGGTTCGCCGCGCATGTCCGGTTTCCATTGGCTTTGGTCGCAGTGCGGATCAGTCGGCCCATCACATGGCGTATTTTTTATGAAAACACTGATCCTGACGCGGCATGCAAAATCCAGTTGGGATGATGCCATGCTGGATGACCATTCGCGCATTTTGAACGATCGCGGGCGGCGGGGGGCGCGGGCGATCGGCAATTGGCTTGCAGGGCAAGGGTTGGTGCCGGGCGAGGTTCTGGTATCGGATGCCGCGCGCACATTGGAAACCTGGGCCGGAATTGCCGAGGCGGTTGGCCAAGGCGCAAAGGTGCGCCCCCTGCCCCAGCTTTATCATGCAGCGCCGCAAGAGATGCTGAGCACGCTTCAGACCGCGCAGGAGGATGTTGTTCTGATACTTTCGCATAATCCGGGAATTGCGGGTTTCGCGGCCGGGATGATCGCAAAACTGCCCGCGCATTCGCGCTTTCGCGATTACCCGACGGCGGCCACTTGTGTGGTCGACTTTGATGTGGAGCGCTGGTTGGACGTTCAACCGGGCAGCGGCCAGGTTCGTCATTTTGTGACGCCGCACGATTTGTAGCGCCAGAATGAAAAAGCCCCGGCGTTGAAGGCCGGGGCTTTGTTGGTCGTTCAGGCCGGTGGCCTTTAGTGGCCCAAGATCTGGCTAAGGAACAGTTTGGTGCGCTCGCTCTTTGGATTGTTAAAGAACTCTTCGGGCTCGTTCTGTTCAACGATCTGGCCTGCGTCCATAAAGATCACGCGGTTGGCGACCTGACGGGCAAAACCCATCTCGTGGGTGACGCAGATCATCGTCATGCCTTCGTGGGCAAGCTCGATCATCGTGTCCAGAACTTCCTTGATCATCTCAGGGTCAAGCGCCGAGGTGGGTTCGTCAAACAGCATGATGCGCGGACGCATGCACAAGCTGCGGGCGATTGCCACACGCTGTTGCTGACCACCTGAAAGCTGACCGGGGTATTTGTCGGCCTGCTCGGGGATCTTGACCTTTTCGAGGAAGTGCATCGCCGTCTCTTCGGCCTCTTTGCGCGGCGTCTTGCGCACCCAGATCGGTGCAAGCGTACAGTTCTCAAGGATCGTCAAATGCGGGAAAAGGTTGAAGTGCTGAAAGCACATGCCAACCTCGCGCCGGATCTTGTCGATGTTCTTGAGGTCACTGGTCAGCTCGGTTCCGTCAACGATGATCTGGCCGGCCTGATGTTCTTCAAGCCGGTTGATACAGCGGATCAGCGTGGATTTACCCGAACCCGAAGGGCCCGCGATAACAATCCGCTCGCCGCGCTGAACGGTCAGATCAATGTCGCGCAGAACGTGAAACGTCCCGTACCACTTGTTCATGTTGGTGATCTGGATTGCGACCTCGTCAGAGACCTGCATCTTGTTTCCAGCGTTAGTGTCGAGTGCAAGATCAGACATAATTTGACCTCCTTAGTTGTGGCCAGTCTGAAGCTTGCGCTCCAGATACATGGAATAGCGGGACATCGAGAAGCAGAAGACAAAGAACATCAGCGCGACAAAGCCATAAAGCTCCCACACGATGCCGTTCCAGTTTGCGTCTGCGCGGATCGCCGTGGTCAAGCCAAGCGGATCCAAAAGCCCGATGATGGACACAAGAGTTGTGTCCTTAAAGACCCCGATGAAGGTCGAGACGATGCCGGGGATCGAGATTTTCAGAGCTTGCGGCATGATGATCAGCCGCTGGGATTTCCAATAATCCAGACCCAAGGCATCGGCGGCCTCGTATTGACCGGTTGGCAAAGCGGCCAGACCCCCGCGGACAACCTCGGCCATATAGGCCGACGCAAAGAGCGTCACCATGATGATGACCCGCAGGATGATGTCAAAGTTCGTGCCCGGCGGCAGGAAGATATTGAGCAGTGTCGAGGCAACGAACAGCAGGGTGATCAGTGGAACGCCACGAATGAACTCGATAAAGCCCACACAAAGCGCCTTGACGATCAAAAGGTCGGACTGACGGCCAAGCGCCAGAACGATACCGATGGGCAAGGATAGGCCAATGGCCACCACCCCGATCGCGATTGACAGCATGAAGCCGCCAAAGTTGCGGCTGTCCACCGCCTCAAGTGCGAGAGGCAGGATCGAGGAGAGTAACTCCTGCACAGGTCCCATCAGGGCGAACCACCAGACGAATGCGGTGATCACACCTGCGATCATCCCGCCAAGGCTACCGATTACCTCGGTCAGGTATTTGGTGGCCAGATAGCCCAGAACAAAGCCCAAGGCGACCGTGACCGGGACCCAGACGGAACCGCCCCAAAGCAGCCAGGGCATGATGAATGGATAGATCGCCGTCACCAAAAGCAGCTTGCGCGAAACACCAGAGAAGAGAACTGGAGCCACGGCGACACCCAAAAGGATCAGGTCGAGGATCGGGCGCCAGCGCAGTTCGTCAGGGTAGAACCCGAACAAAAGCTGAGGCCAGCGTTCGCGGATAACCCCCCAACATGCGCCGGTCAGGTGACCTTCGCGGCCAAGTCCTGACAGGATTTCCCGGCACTGCGACAGTGACGTTGCGTTCCATGTTGGCGAAAAGATCCAAGGCAGGATCGCGGCCAGAACTGTGTAGATCAGAAAGATCGAGGCGATCGTCAGGATCGAGTTGAACCAACCTGAGAAAAGGTTCTCTTTTGCCCAACCGACGGCACCCACCGAGGTGCCCGGAGGCGCCTTTTCGGGAAGCATGGTTTCACGGACAAAGGCGACAGTATCAGCGTGTGTGTTGCTCATCTTATCTCTCCACCAGCTTAACGCGGTTGTTGTACCAGTTCATCACAGCCGAAATGCTGAGCGAGATCGTGAGGTAGACAAGCATGCCCATCAGGACCGTCTCTAGCTCTTTACCGGTCTGGTTGAGCGTGATGCCCATCAGCGTGCCGGTCAGGTCCATATAGCCCACGGCGATTGCCAGCGAGCTGTTCTTGGTCAGGTTCAGGTATTGCGAGATCAGCGGTGGGATGATGACGCGCAGTGCCTGCGGCAGGATCACCAGCGACATGATGCGATTGGGACGAATGCCCAGCGCGCCTGCGGCTTCGGTCTGACCTTTTGAGATGGCCAGAATACCTGCACGGACGTTTTCGGCAATGAAGGCCGCCGTATATAGAGAAAGCGCAAGCCAGAGGGCGATCAGCGAGTTACGCAGATGGGTGCCGCCGCTGAAGTTAAAGCCCTTAAGAGCAGGGTAGCCCAGGTAAAAGCCCAGTGCCGCCAACAGCAAAGCCGTCGGAACAACGACCAGTCCCAGGCGAATGTACCAAGTGGTCGGGCGGTCGCCGGTGGCCTCTTGAATTTTGTCGGCGCGCTTTTTCACAAACGCGGAGGCCCAAAGCGAAGCGCCCAGAACCAGAAGAATGGCGATCAGATCGAGGCTGATCATGAAGGTGTTGCCCAGGACCGGAATGTCACCAAGCCCGCGCGAGAAAAGCGGCTCGGGGATATAGACGCCCCGGTTCGTAACGGCGACCGTATCATACAGGTTCATCGTTGCGGTTGGGGTTTCGCCACGGAAGTCACGCGGTGCAGGCAGAGTTTCGATCATGATGGCCATGATGAACACGATCCACAGCAACACGGGGACGTTGCGGAACGCTTCGATATAGACGGTCATGATGCGCGAGATCAGCCAGTTTTTGCTAAGCCGCAAAACGCCAATGATGACGCCCAGAACGGTCGCGGTGATGCAGCCCAGAAAGGCAACCACCAGTGTATTCAATAGACCGACGACAGCGGCACGGATGTGCGGCGACTGAGAGTTATACTCGATCAGGCGCTGGTTGATGTCGTAGCCGGCAGGCTGTGCCAAAAACCCAAAGTCAAAGGTCTTACCCAGCGACTGGAGGTTCTGGACGGTGTTATAAATCAGCCATCCGGTCAGGATCAGAAAGCCGATAAGCGCGATCACCTGAATGGTGGCCGAGCGGTACCGGGTGTCGTAAATCAGCATCGATAGCCGAAACGACTCCTTCGGAGGGTCGGTTAATGTTGTCATGGAGGTTCCCCGTTTTTCCGGTTTGCTGTGACTTGGGCGTTATTCGCCGCATTGATGCAACCGGAGTTCTTTTTGGTCAGGCAGATAGGAGAAGGGCGCGGAGTGATCCGCGCCCTTCTGCCGTTTTAGTGCTTACCGGAACGGAGGCGAGTAGATCAGGCCACCATTGGTCCACTGCGCGTTCAGACCGCGCGCCAGGCCAATCGGTGTTTTCTCACCAATGTTCTTTTCAAAGATCTCGCCGTAGTTGCCGTTGGCAGCGATAGCTTTCTTGGCCCAATCTTTGTCCAGACCAAGCATCGCGCCCAGGTCACCTTCGGTGCCCAGAAGACGGTTGATCTCAGGGTTGTTGCCCGCAGCCATCGACATTTCGTTGACGTTGGCCGAAGTGACACCCAGCTCTTCTGCTGTGATCAGTGCGTTCAGTGTCCAGCGAACCAGATCACCCCATTCGGGGTCGCCGTGGCGAACCAGCGGGCCGAGCGGCTCTTTGGAGATGATTTCTGGCAGCAGAACATAGTCGTTCGGCTTTTCGAAAGTTGCACGTGTCGCAGCCAGACCCGAAGCGTCTGTTGTGTAGACGTCGCAGGCACCAGCAAGGAACTGCTGCTGAGCTTCTGCGTTTGTTTCGATCGGAACAGGCTCGTAGTTGATGTTGTTGGCACGGAAGAAGTCGGCCAAGTTCAACTCGGTTGTTGTACCGGTCTGGATACAAACGGTTGCGCCATCCAGGTCTTTGGCGGAAGAAACGCCAAGTGCCTTAGGAACCATAAAGCCCTGACCATCATAGTAGTTCACGCCGACGAAAGTGAACTTGAGGTCCACGTCGCGTGAGAATGTCCAGGTTGTGTTACGTGCCAGCATGTCGACTTCGCCGGATGCCAGAGCAGTAAAGCGTGTCTTACCTGTCGTAGGTACGAACTCAACTGCCTGCGGATCGCTAAGAACAGCGGCGGCAACGGCGCGACATACTGCAACGTCAAAGCCTTCCCATTTGCCGTTCGCGTCTGGGGCTGCAAAGCCGACCAGACCGGTCGACACGCCACAGTTAAGCTTACCACGTGCTTTTACGTCATCGAGCGTACCAGCAGCGGCAGCGCCGGCGGCAAGACCGACAACTGTAAGCGCGCCAAAAAATACGGATTTATTCATGTTTACCTCTTCCTGATGTTCCATTCTTTGCGAATGGTATTTCCGGCCCGTAGTGGACCGAAGGCTAAACTGTGAGTGAGCGGATCTCCCATCAGTGGACAAGAGTTTGGGTCGATTCAAGGCCGAAGGTCAAGGGTTAGGCTTTGGAATCTCCTGAAAGGAAACGAATCTTTCTGTAGTTGCCGCGAGGGAAGGCCATTTGGAACGAATTATTCCGGTTTTCAGGCCAAATGAAAGAATCGGTTGGCGTGCATGAATGCCTGTCGCTTGATCTCTGCCATTTCGCTGGCTTCTTCGTCGGCGCCCCATTGCTCCTCTTGCCAGATCTCGTCGATGCGCGACCTCAACCAGAGCTCGCTAGGATCCATATGCCCTCGGATTGCGGCAAAACCAATCACCAATGACCCCGACAGCGACACAAGATCGTGAAAGGCAGCCAGTTGAAAAGCGTCCAGCTCATGCACGCGCAGGGTGAGTGTTTTAAGGTGTTTCGGCTCTTGCGGGACGTGGATGACACCGGCGACCGCGTTTAGCTCGACCGAAAGTTCGTGTTTCGCCCAGTCCAAAAGAGGGTCCCAGACGTCGGATTGACGTTGCACCAATTCGACCGGACTGTGGGCGCGATAGCACAAAAGATCACTGTCGCCGTAGGCCGCAATCATGTCGGCCACTTCGGCGTGCTGGGGCGTGACCTTGTCGATCGCGGCATTGGCTGAGCGTGTGACCGGCATGGTGGTGGGGTCGATCTTTTTGCCCTGCGCCTGCCATTCATCTGCGACTGCCTGCGCCATCTCGGCCGTCGGTAAAACCAGGGGCGCCTTGGCCGGCGTCTTGACGCGCCGGGCGTCCAACAGCACCTCGAACCCATCTGCGGTCTTTTCGACGGTGGCGTCGGTCCAGAACCGCTTTGCAGCCCAATCATTCATTGAACAGGTTCCAGAATGTTCCGGATCGCGCCATCAATGGCCTCGAAGGTTTCGATGACGGCGTGGGCACCCTGCAACCGCTCAACCGGATGATAGCCCCAGCTGACACCCAAACCAGCAACCCCCGCGGCACCGGCCATTTCCATGTCGTAAGCGGTATCGCCGACCATCACGCTATGGCCTGCCCCGACGCCCAGTTCCGACAGCGAGGCCAAAAGCATCGAAGGGTGCGGTTTTGACGGGTGGTGGTCGGCCACCTGTTCATTGTCAAAAAACCCGGTAAGCCCATGTGCTTCCAACAGGACATCCAGACCGCGCCGGGACTTGCCCGTGGCAATGCCCAAAAGCAGATGATCATCGCCTTTGAGCCGCTCAAGAGCCGCGCGCGCACCGGGATAAAGCGGCGATGAGGCCGCGGCATCAGCCGAGCGAAGGCGCATGTAGGAGGTTTTATAGGCCTCGACCAGTTGCCGGTTTTGCGCCTGTGACGCGCCCGGCGCCAAGACGCCAAAAGCTTCGGGTAGGGAGAGGCCGACGATCGACAGAACGTCGCTGCGCGAAGGCATGGTCAGTCCGGTTTCGGCGAAGGCCGCCTCCATCCCCGAAACGATGTGGTTCTGGCTGTCGACAAGCGTGCCGTCGACGTCAAAGATCACCAGCCGCAGATCACTCATTCCAGTTCCTCGAACGGGTCGGCGGGGACATCCGCCGCATGCCAGTCAAATGTTTCCCAGGTGCGGGCCATATGTTCGGGCAAGGGGGCAACAAAGTTCAGGATCGCGCCGGTAACCGGGTGTTGCAACCTTAACGAGCGGGCATGCAGGTGCAATTTCCGCGACATCTCGCCACCCAGTTGCGCGCCCCAGCCATCGCCAAGGTTTTCCTGCCCCGAGCCGCCGTATTTACCGTCTCCGATAATCGGATGACCCAGTTCGGCCATATGCGCGCGCAACTGATGAGTGCGCCCTGTGATCGGCACAAGCGCGACCCATGCGGTGCGGCTGGCCAGTTTCGTCAGGATCGCATAGTCGGTCGTCGCACGTTTTGCGCCTTCGATGCTGTCGACTTCGCGCGGGTGGATGCAGTGCATCTTTTCACCCTCGCCGCGCCCGCCGTGGCCTGCCGCCTTGACCAGACCAAAGCGGATCGTGCCCATTGGCGGCGACGGAACACCGGCAACGGCGGCCCAGTAGATCTTGCGCGTCTCGCGATGGCGAAAGGCTGCGGTCAGGGCGCCGGCCACGCTGCGCGTGCGCGCCAGCACCAGAACACCAGACGTATCCTTATCCAGCCGGTGCACCAGCCGGGGCTTTTCGTCATAGCCAAATTTCAGGGCCTCAGCCAGGCCGTCGACATGGCGGGTTTGCTTTGAGCCACCCTGCGTGGGCAAACCCGGCGGCTTATTGAGAACGATGATGTGATCGTCGCGGAATATGACCGTGCGCTTGATCATCTCGGCGTCAGCGTCCGTCACCGTTTCGCGCGGGCGCAAGGGGGCGGGCTCGTCCGGCAGGGGTGGGATTCGGATGCTTTGGCCCACCTCGACGCGGCTTGACGCTTTGACGCGCCCGCCATCGACACGGATCTCGCCCTTGCGACACAGCTTTTCGACGCGCCCCTGACTGACCTGCGGGAACTTGCGGCGCATCCAGCGGTCAAGCCGCTGGTCACCTTCGTCGGGGCCGACCTCGATTGTCTGAACCGCGCTCATGCCAGGGCCCGCGCGGCCATGATGCCCAGAAAAAGGCCCCCGATTGAAAGAACTACGGACAGCGCGACATAAAGCGCCGCCTGTCCGCTTTGTCCGCGTTCAAACAGCGTATAGGCCTCAAGCGAAAAGGCCGAAAAGGTCGTGAACCCGCCCAACATGCCCGACATGATCAGTGGCGCCAGATGCGTCAGCCCACGCTGGGCGGCAAAAACGATGAACCCGCCCATGATAAACGAGCCCAGGATGTTGGCGGCCATCACTGCGACCGGAAACCCATGCCCAACGACCCGCACAATTGCGAGGCCCAGAACATAGCGCGCCGAAGCACCTATTGCGCCGCCAAGGGCGACCTGAAGAAGGGGTGGAAACATGACGGGGTTCTCTGGCTTGCCTGCGGGTTTGTCAACTGTTGTGGCGTTTTTCACGCAGCTTGGCAAAGTAATCCAGCCGCTTTTTCAACTCACGCTCAAAGCCGCGCTCGACCGGCAGGTAATAGGCTTCGCGTTTCATCTGGTCGGGGAAATAATGCTGACCGGAAAATCCGTCGGGCGCGTCGTGGTCATAGTCATAGCCCTCGCCGTAGCCCTGCTCTTTCATCAGTTTGGTGGGGGCGTTGCGGATGTGCTTGGGGGGCGGTTCAGATCCGGTCTTTTGCGCGGCGCGAACGGCGCCCTTATAGGCGCGGTAGGTGGCGTTCGATTTGGGTGCCAGAGCCACGTAGACCAGCGCCTGAGCAAGGGCCAGTTCGCCCTCGGGCGATCCAAGTCGTTCGTAGGTTTCCCACGATTGCAGGCAGACACCCTGTGCTTGCGGGTCGGCAAGGCCGATGTCTTCGACCGCCATCCGGGTAATCCGGCGCGCCAGAAAGCGAGGATCTTCGCCGCCCGCCAGCATTCGAGCAAACCAGTAAAGTGCCGCGTCCGGGTCCGAGCCGCGCACAGATTTATGCAGCGCGGATATCAGGTTGTAATGCTCGTCGCCCGACTTGTCGTAAACGGCAGCGCGTTTCATCAGGCGCGTTGTCAGGGCCGTGGTGTCCAACTTGGCATCGGTTTTCCACGCGGCGACCTGTTCGATCAGGTTCAAAAGCGCGCGGCCATCGCCATCGGCCATATCCAAAAGCGCCTCGCGCGCCTTGCCGGTCAGCGGTAGCGCCCGGTCCAGTTCCTTTTCCGCGCGCTGGGCCAACCGTTCCAGATCAGCAGGCGTCAGCCGTTCCAGGACCAGAACCTGGCTGCGCGACAAAAGCGCGGCGTTCAGCTCGAACGAGGGGTTTTCGGTGGTCGCGCCAACCAAGAGGATCGTTCCATCCTCCATATGCGGCAGAAAGCCGTCCTGTTGCGCTTTGTTAAAGCGGTGGATTTCATCGACGAACAGCAGGGTCCCCTGCCCGTTTCCGGCCCGTATCTTGGCCGCTTCAAAGACCTTCCTGAGGTCCTGAACACCGGTGAAGATCGCGCTGATCTGAACAAAGGCCAAATCGGTTTCATCTGCCAGAAGCCGCGCAATGGTGGTTTTGCCAACCCCCGGGGGGCCCCAGAAAACCAAAGAGCTCAGCGAACCCGAACGCAGCATGGTGCCAAGCGGCCCTTCGGGACCAAGCACTTTTTGCTGGCCGATAACCTCGGTCAGGCTGGCTGGACGCAAACGGTCCGCCAAGGGCCGGTTGCGCGGCGTGACAGCGTCAGAGGAATGGGTGTCAAAAAGATCGGCCATGGCGCAAATCTAAGCGCCATGGCCCAAAGTTAAAAGCACGTTGCGAAATAGGGTGACGCAACTTCAGTCAGTGCATAGTGGACGCGAAATTCATCGATACGACCTGATTGTCGATGCCATCGATGTTCATGATTGGGCCCATTGCCGTCATGTCGACGCCGACCCGACCAGCCCAGCGTGGCCAGTTGGCATTCAACAGTGTCAGACATTGCGACGCGCCAAGGCTGCGCGCCGACTGACCAAGTCCCATAACCAGCTGCGCGTGAACGCGGCGGCGAATACGGGCCGGGACATCATGGGACACGAAAAGCCGCGAGCTTTCCCAAATTGTGTCACCAACAGGCGCTTCGTCGTAAAGCAAATTGGCCGGGATCGTATCCAGAAGGCCGCGCTGTGCATCTCGGATCATGTAGGAATAGATGCCACAGCGCGCGGTTGTGGGTGTCAGCCGGTTGCCGGCCATGACCTGACCCAGTTCGTCGTGAACGACCACCCAGCGGCTTGCCGGGGTGTCATATTGATCAAACTCCATTCCCAGAGCTTCGGGTAGGTCCCACTTATTTTGGACGATAAAAAGTTCGCGTCTAGCGCGAAGCATATTCGCAAAAAGTTCGCCATAGTTGTGAATGTTTTCGAAAGAGAGTGTTGTGGTTTGCATTGTTGCCTCCAGCAGGGTTGATGTTTGGTGGAACCTTGCGGTGGCGTAACGAGCTATATTAACCCGTTGTCTTTTGCTCGCTGAATGGCTTCGGCCGTCGTTCGTGCCATGAGCCGCTGACGAGCAGATGTCAGGCGGGCCTTCAGCGCGCTTTCAGATATTCCCAGCTTATCAGCAGCAGCAGTGTGCCTGTCGCCATCCGCAATAGATTTCAGCGCTTCGGTCTGTGCCTTCGTCAACTTTTCCGGAGGCTCGGTAATTTCATGAAGCCGACTGGCAATGTCTTGGATTTCGTCCAGTTCGGCATCCTTGAATTCCCGGTCTTCACGCGCCGCGCTCACAATTGATCGTGAACGAATTGGCCCGCAAGAGATCGTAGCGCCGTACCTCAATCCAAAACTCGCCGCTTCTTTAAAGATGCCGAACGGGTCTGGTATTTTTTTATTGCTCCACCGGGTCGAGCCAGTGGTGCAGAAGCCCCAGGCGGTCATAGGATCGCGCAGAACATAGCCGTTTTCAGTATAGTGGTCCGTCCAGGCACGATCGTAAGTTTGGAACATCATAACTGGAGAAGTGAACCTGATGTGCAGGGCCGCAAAGTATCCAGCCGAAGCAATTTGCCCCAGTTTCATTAGTTCTTTATCGATCTGTGTCTTTTCAAACATGTCTTTTTAGACAAGTTGCGTCAAATCCAGTCAACCTTAAATTGTGTCACATCAGCTTTGTACAGCCCAATGGTGACCACTTTGAACAGAATCGACCCAGACTTGTATGCGCGACTTATGTCTCTTTCGGATGGAGCACGTTCAGATGTGCTGGAATTCCTAGGGGCTGTGCCGTCTGTAAAGGCTAATGTAGATGAATTCATTGATGAACTTTCGACGTCAATTGAAGAAAAGTACATGCAGAGGACCCGCAAGCCAATCTGAAATTCGACCAATAAATGAGCACACGAAAAAACCCCGCCGGATTGGCGGGGTTTTTCATTCTTGTACCAATTCGGAAAATCCGAAAAGTGATTCGAATTATTCTGCTGCGGATTCTTCTGCTGCAACGCGGGCGCGATCGCCGGCACCTTTGGCGTCTACGTCGCGGTCAACAAATTCGATGATCGCCATTGGCGCCATGTCGCCGTAGCGAAAACCAGCCTTCAGAACGCGGACGTAACCGCCCTGGCGTTCGGCGTAGCGCGGGCCCAGAACTGCGAACAGCTTCTCGACGTAGGCGTCTTGTTTCAGTTGTGAAGCGGCCTGACGGCGGGCATGAAGATCGCCGCGTTTGCCAAGAGTGATCAGCTTTTCAGCGATCCGGCGAAGTTCTTTCGCCTTTGGCAGCGTTGTCTTGATCTGTTCATGCTCAATCAGCGAACCTGCCATGTTGGCAAAAAGCGCCTTGCGGTGCTCGTGGGTTCGGTTCAGGCGGCGGTAGCCTTTTGCGTGACGCATTTGGTGGTCTCCTAGCTTTTGCTTTGTCCGGCGGTCTGATGCGTGTCAGCCGCTCTCCTTGGGGCGGGATTGCCCATGTTGGTTTTCGTTGTGAAAACCACTGATGGCCGTCAGGCCTGTCTTGAATGACTTCACCGGCACCGCATTGCGGGCCGGTGAAACCGGTCGTTTCTTAGAACGAGTCTTCGAATTTCTTCGAAAGATCTTCGATGTTGTCGGGCGGCCAGTCCTCGACGTCCATGCCAAGGTGCAGACCCATACCGCTGAGAACCTCTTTGATCTCGTTGAGGGATTTACGGCCGAAGTTGGGCGTGCGCAGCATTTCTGCTTCGGTCTTCTGGATCAGATCGCCGATGTAGACGATGTTATCGTTCTTGAGGCAGTTTGCCGAACGAACGCTAAGTTCCAACTCGTCCACTTTCTTCAAAAGCAGCGGGTTGAATTCCAGACCGTCATCTTCGGATGCCGCCGTGGCGCTTTCGGGTTCGTCGAAGTTGACGAAGATCGAAAGCTGGTCCTGAAGAATGCGGGCTGCGAATGCAACTGCGTCATCAGGAGAAACGGAACCGTCGGTTTCCAGCTTCAGCGTCAGCTTGTCATAGTCCAGAACCTGACCTTCGCGGGTTGGCTGGACGTCGTAGCTGACCTTCTTGACCGGCGAATAGATCGCATCGATCGGGATCAGGCCAATTGGCGCATCCTCGGGGCGGTTCTTGTCGGCGGCAACATAGCCTTTGCCAGTGTCGACAGTCAGCTCCATGAAGAGATCGGCACCGTCGTCGAGGTGACAGATCACGTGATCCTTGTTCAGGATTTCGATGCCTGCGGTTTCCGAGATTTCGGCAGCGGTGACAACGCCCGGGCCTTTGGCCGAGATTGACAGACGCTTGGGGCCTTCAACTTCCATGCGGACAGCAACGCCTTTGAGGTTCAGGACGATGTCGGTGACATCTTCGCGAACGCCAGCAACGCTTGAGAACTCGTGCAGAACGTTGTCGATCTGAACTGAAGTGATGGCGGCGCCCTGAAGCGACGACATAAGGACGCGACGCAGCGCGTTACCCATGGTCAGACCAAAACCACGCTCAAGCGGTTCGGCAATAACGGTTGCCTGACGCGACGGGTCGTTGCCAGGTTTGACGTCAAGTTGTGTCGGCTTGATTAGTTCAGCCCAGTTCTTGTGGATCATGCGTCCCTCCATTCTTGTCCCGCGCTCATGTCCAAAGCGAAGAACTCCCGAGGTAAAAAATGACGTGACCCAAGCGCGAGGGAATTCTCACGCTTGGGAAGCAAAATCAGACCCGACGACGCTTTGGCGGGCGACAGCCGTTGTGGGCAATCGGTGTCACGTCGCGGATTGACGTGATGTTCAGGCCGACAGCGGCCAGAGCGCGCAACGCGCTTTCACGGCCCGAACCCGGTCCCTGAACTTCGACCTCGATTGTCTTAACGCCGTGATCCTGTGCCTTCTTGGCAGCATCTTCGGCAGCCATCTGAGCGGCATAAGGCGTCGATTTACGCGAGCCTTTGAAACCCATCGTGCCGGCCGACGACCATGCAATGGCGTTGCCCTGCACGTCCGAGATCAGGATCTTGGTGTTGTTGAACGAAGAGTTCACATGAGCAACGCCGGCGGCGATGTTCTTGGAGACCTTCTTTTTGGTGCGTTTGGTATCGCGTGCCATCTATCCAGTCCTCCTTATTTCTTTTTGCCGGCAATGGCCTTTGCGGGGCCTTTGCGTGTGCGTGCGTTTGTGTGCGTGCGCTGACCACGAACCGGAAGGTTGCGGCGGTGACGAAGGCCACGGTAGCAACCAAGGTCCATCAGGCGCTTGATGTTCATCTGAACTTCGCGACGCAGATCGCCTTCCACGGTGTGGTTGGCGTCGATATGTTCGCGGATGGCCAGAACTTCGGCATCCGAAAGCTCGTTCACACGACGCGACAGGTCGATGTTGACGGCTTCGCAGATTGATTTGGCCGAGGTGTGACCAATTCCAGTGATATATGTGAGGGCGATCGGGACCCGTTTGTGGGTCGGGATGTTAACGCCGGCGATACGTGCCACGTTGTCGTTCCTTTCGTTGCGGTTCCGTAGACCCGGAACCTTTTTTCACAACCAAAGCCCGAAGGTTTTCAGACCCACGGGCTTATCTGTTTTGATGTGATCCTTGACCGAACCGTCGCCCGGACAAAAGACCGATTCCCCATAGGGATGGCGTGCTTTACGGTCTGAGCATCGCGGCGTCAAGGCGAGGACCGGTCTTTCATCGGCATTCTTTGCAATTGCGCGGAAATATTCGCGCTGGGCGTGGAAAACGGCTAATTTAGCAATTTCAAAGGTGCCGTGCCACCGCCAGACAGCGCCGCTCCGAACATCAATGCAGTCATCAGAAGAAACGTAAACTCGACACCAGCTGCACCTTGCGAGCTGACACGCACTTTCTTTTCAAGCGCGGCGACATCCATTTTCGGTTTAACTTCTTCTGCGGTCGCCGCAACCGGCATCGCCAGCGCCAGTGCCAACATCATCGCCTTAGTCATCTTCTACTTCCCCCGAATTTTCCAGTGCTGGCACAATATCACGGAAGAATTAAGATGACACCCCTTCCCTGCCCCGCGGTGCTATTTTTCGTCCAGCACCTTGGCGACCGAGGCCGCAACCTCGTCCATCGACGCAAGGCCATCCACAGATTGCAGATTGTCCTTTGCATAGTAGTAACCGATCAACGGCGAGGTCTGTTTGTAATAGGCCATCAGGCGCGTGCGAAGGCTTTCTTCGTTGTCATCGGCGCGGCGCTTCATGTCGGTCGAGCTACAGGTGACACATTTGCCATCCGCAGGCAGGGGGCGGGTGACGTCGTGATAGACCTCGCCGCAATTGCCGCAGGTAAAGCGCCCGGTGATGCGCGCCACCAGCGCGTCATCATCAACCTGCATTTCGATGACCCGGTCCAGCGTCGCGCCATGCGAGGCCAGAAGATCGCCCAATGCATCCGCCTGGGCCAGAGTGCGGGGAAAGCCATCAAAGATGAACCCGCCGCCATTGTCGCCCTCAAGCTTTTCCTCGATCAGGCCGATGACGATCTCATCAGTGACTAGGTTGCCTGCATCCATGACGGCGGCAACCTTTTTGCCCATCTCGGTGCCCGATGTGCGGGCCTCGCGCAGCATGTCCCCGGTCGATAGCTGGATCATTCCCCGTTCATCGACCAACCGTTTGGCTTGCGTACCTTTGCCTGCCCCCGGTGGGCCTAGAAGAATGATATTCATTTACGGCTCGTTCCCTTTTTCCCGCGACGCTTTCCGCGCAGCTGGGATTTTTCAATCAGGCCTTCGTACTGATGGGCCAACATATGCGACTGCACCTGCTGGATCGTGTCCATCGTGACCGACACAACGATCAGAACGGATGTACCACCAAAGTAGAAGGGGATCGCAAATTGCGAGCGCAGGATCTCAGGCAAAAGACCCACGGCGGCCAGATAGATCGATCCAAGGAACAATAGGCGCGCAACGACATAGTCCAGATAGTCGGCCGTCTTTTGGCCGGGGCGGATGCCGGGCACAAAACCGTTCTGGTTCTTGAGGTTGTCGGCAACGTCTTCGGATTTGAAGGCCACGTTGGCGGTGTAGAAGTAGGTGAAGAAGATAATCATGCCGGTAAAGAACAGCAGATAGAGCGGCTGACCCGGGCCAAAGTAGGCCAGGATCGTGGACATGATCGGGCCTGTCTGGCTGCCTGAGAAAGTGCTGATCGTTGTCGGCAACAGCAGTAGCGACGACGCAAAGATCACCGGGATAACGCCCGCGGGGTTCACCTTGATCGGCAGGTGGCTGGAGCCACCGTCATAGACCTTCATGCCGACCTGACGGCGCGGGTACTGAATATGAATTTTTCGAAGTGCGCGTTCCATGAAGACCACGAAGGCGATCACCGCTATCACCATGAGGATCACACCAACGATGACAAGCGGGCCAATGGCGCCGGAGCGGCCGCTGGCAAAGAACTGAGCAATCGCGGCAGGCAGTTCGGCGACGATGCCGACAAAGATGATCAGCGAGATGCCGTTGCCGATGCCGCGTGCGGTAATCTGCTCGCCCAGCCACATCAGGAACATCGTACCACCAACCAGCGTGATGACGGTTGCCGCGCGGAAGAACCAACCGGGATCGGTCACAAGACCGCCTGCTTCCAGCGAAACGGCTAGGCCGTAAGCCTGAAAGGTCGCCAGCACGACGGTGCCGTAGCGCGTGTACTGGTTGATCTTTTTGCGCCCGGCGTCACCCTCTTTCTTGAGTTGCTCAAGCTGGGGGACCATGGCGGTCATCAGCTGAACGATGATTGAGGCCGAGATATAGGGCATGATGCCAAGAGCAAAGATACCCATGCGTGCCAGTGCGCCGCCAGTAAACATCGCAAGGATGCCACCCAGACCGTTCTGTGCCTGCTCCATAAAGTTTCTCAGGGCAGCTCCATCGATACCGGGGACAGGAATATATGTCCCAAGGCGATAGACGATCAGAAGTCCGAGGGTAAAGAGAATACGTTGGCGAAGTTCTGTGGCCTTCCCGAAGGCGCCCCAGCTCATGTTCGCCGCCATTTGCTCTGCTGCAGAAGCCATTTGCGATCCTTGCTCATGAAAACACCGCCGAACGGTTTTCCCGTCGGCGGCGTTTGGAAAACTAGGTCGTATCTAAGCGCCGAAACCGGCGCTCACAACCTCTTATTCTGCGACTGCCGCGGTTGTGAGCGAGCCACCCGCCTTTTCAACCGCTTCAATAGCGCCTTTCGAGGCGCCTGTGACAATCAGCTTAACCTTTGCCGAGAACTCGCCCTTGGCGAGGATGCGGATGCCGTCCAGCTTGCGACGGACCAGACCGCTGGCGATCAGCGCGTCTTCGGTGATGTCACCCTTGGCGTCCAGTTTCTTGGCGTCGATGAATTTCTGCACCAGGCCCAGGTTCACGACTGCAAACTTTTTGCGGTTCGGCTTGTTAAAGCCGCGCTTGGGAAGACGCTGGTAGAGCGGCATCTGGCCACCCTCGTAACCCTTGATCGCCACACCCGAACGGGATTTCTGACCTTTGATACCACGGCCACCGGTCTTACCTGTGCCCGAACCCGGACCACGACCAATACGCTTGCGCGGTTTGGTTGCACCGGGATTGTCGTGAAGTTCATTCAGTTTCATGTCGCTATCTCCTTTGCCGGAAGTGACCACCCAGCGACGGGAACGGTCAGACACGGCGTTTCATATTGAGTCGCGGCCCGTAAAGGGCCACCGGCGGCGTATAGACCGTGCGCCTGCGCAGTGCAAGAGGGCTGCGCCCCGGATCAGGAAAGTACCGGGTTATGCGCCGTAGGTTGGCTAAAACCGCCATTGGCGCAGTTGTAGGGGGCGCAGTCGTTGAACGGGGCGAAATGGTGCGGATCACAGTGAGCTGAAATGAAAAACGCCCCAGAGTTTCCTCCGGGGCGTATCTCTAACTTGTGCGAAGTTCGGGGCGCTTAGCCCTTTTCTTCGATGATCTCTACCATGTGCGAGATCTTTGCGACCATGCCGCGGACCGAAGGTGTATCTTCGAGTTCCCGCGTGCGGTGCATCTTGTTCAGGCCCAGACCGACCAGCGTTGCGCGCTGCTTGGCGGGGCGGCGGATCGGCGAGCCGATCTGCTTGACGACGATGGTTTTAGCCATAGTTCCGCTCCTTAAGCTTCGGCAGCCGCTGCTTCAGCAGGGGCAGCTTCGGGTTTTGCCAGGATGTCGGCGACTTTCTTGCCACGACGCTGAGCAACCATACGCGGGCTGGATTCAGACGTCAGACCGTCGATGGTCGCGCGGATCATGTTGTAGGGGTTCTGCGACCCGATCGACTTGGCGACCACGTCCTGAATTCCCAACATCTCGAACACGGCGCGCATTGGGCCACCGGCGATGATGCCCGTACCCTGAGGAGCCGTACGCATCACAACCTTGCCGGCGCCGTGGCGACCTTCCATGTCGTGGTGCAGCGTGCGTCCATCGCGCAGCGGAACGCGGACCAGCTGACGCTTGGCCTGTTCTGTTGCTTTGCGGATCGCCTCGGGAACTTCTTTGGCTTTACCTTTGCCAAATCCGACGCGGCCTTTCTGGTCTCCGACAACAACCAGGGCAGCAAAACCAAAGCGCTTACCGCCTTTAACAGTCTTGGATACCCGGTTGATCGCCACGAGACGATCGGCGAACTCAGGATTTTCATCGCGATCGCGACGACCACCCCGGTTTTGTGGATCTCTTGCCATTCTATCGTCTCCTTAGAACTTCAGGCCGCCTTCACGAGCGGCATCGGCCAAAGCCTTTACCTTCCCGTGAAAGAGGAAGCCGCCACGATCGAAGTAACAATCTTCGACGCCCGCTTTTTTTGCACGCTCAGCGATTGCTGCGCCGACTTTGGCCGCAGCTTCGACGTTGTTCTTGCCGACAATGCCCAGATCCTTCTCGAGAGAAGAAGCTGACACGATTGTCGTGCCTTGCACGTCGTCGATCAACTGAACGCTGATGTTCTTGTTCGAGCGGTGAACCGACAGGCGCACGCGCCCTGCGTTGGTTTTCCGCAGCTTGTTCCGAACGCGCAGGCGGCGCTTCAGAAACAGGTTTCTTTTGCTCATAGCCATTGTTGCGTCCTTTACTTCTTCTTGCCTTCTTTACGGAAGACAAACTCGCCCTTGTAGCGGATGCCTTTGCCCTTGTAGGGCTCAGGCTTGCGCCACGCGCGGATGTTGGCAGCGACCTGACCAACGAGTTGCTCGTCCGTACCTTCGATCACGATCTCGGTCACTTTGGGTGCCGTGACGGTGACGCCAGCGGGAACTTCAAAGTTGACTTCGTGGCTCAGGCCCAGGCTCAGCTTCAGGGTGTTGCCCTGCATCTGTGCCCTGTAACCCACGCCCTGGATCTCAAGCTCTTTCTTAAAGCCTTCGGTGACACCGGTCACAAGGTTCGCGACCATCGTGCGGGACATGCCCCACTGCTGGCGCGCGCGCTTGGAAGTGCCGCGAGGCTCGATTGAAACAACGTTGCCATCGACCTTAATCGTGACATCGTCAGCTGCTGTGAAGCTGCGGGTGGCCTTGGGCCCCTTTACTTCAACGGTCTGGCCGGAGACAGAAGCGGAAACCCCTGACGGCAGCTCGACCGGTTTTTTACCAATACGAGACATTGCGCTCTCCTTAGAAGACCGTGCAGAGCACTTCGCCGCCGACATTGGCGGTTCGTGCATGTGCATCCGACATCACACCCTGTGGGGTGGAGACAATCGACACGCCCAGGCCCTGACGGACCGATGGGATGTCCTTGACGCCCATGTAAACGCGACGACCGGGCTTAGAGACCCGCTTGATTTCGCGAATGACAGGGGTGCCGTCAAAGTACTTGAGGCTGATCTCGATTGCAGGGTGGCCGTCTTTGCCAACCGCAGGCTCGTGCCCGCGGATATAGCCTTCGTCGACCAGTACATCGAGAACCCAGGCGCGCAGCTTGGAAGCTGGCGTCTGAACCGTGGATTTGCCACGCATCTGAGCGTTGCGGATCCGGGTCAGCATATCACCGAGAGGATCATTCATTATCTTGCCCTCCTTACCAGCTGGACTTAACGAGCCCGGGGATCTGACCGGCAGAGCCGAGGTCCCGAAGCGCGATACGGCTGATTTTCAGCTTACGGTAATAGGCGTGTGGACGCCCCGTCAGCTGGCAGCGGTTGTGAAGACGAGTAGCAGAAGAGTTGCGCGGCAGTTTTGCCAGCTTAAGGCGTGCCTTAAAGCGCTCTTCCATCGGCTTCGATTCATCGTTTGCGATCTCTTTCAGCGCGGCACGTTTCACAGCATACTGCTCAACCAGCTTTTGGCGCTTCTTTTCGCGTTCGATCATTGCTTTCTTGGCCATGAGTCGATTTCCCTCAGCTTGTGAACGGCATGTTGAAAGCTTTCAACAGTGCCTTGCCTTCAGCATCGTTAGACGCCGTCGTGCAAATGATGATGTCCATACCCCGCATGTCGACAACTTTGTCGAAGTCAATTTCGGGGAACACGATGTGCTCTTTCAGGCCCATGGCATAGTTGCCACGACCGTCAAAAGACTTGCCCGATACGCCGCGGAAGTCACGGACGCGGGGCAGAGCCACTGTGATCAGACGATCCAGGAATTCGTACATGCGGTCGCCGCGCAAAGTCACCTTTGTACCCAGCGGCATTTCTTCACGGACGCGGAAACCGGCGATCGATTTCTTGGCCTTGGTGACAACTGCCTTCTGGCCGGCGATCGCTGTCAGGTCTTCCTGAGCGGCTTTCACCTTTTTGGTGTCTTTAACGGCATCACCGACACCCATGTTCAGGACGATCTTGTCCAGACGCGGGATCATCATGTCGTTCTTGTAGCTGAATTCCTCCTTCATCACGGCGCGGACGCTTTCGCGATAAACCGTCTTGAGGCGAGGAGTGTATGTTGCGTTGTCAAGCATCAGATCACGTCTCCCGTGGTCTTGGCGAAACGAACCTTCTTGTCGTCTTCCATGCGGAAGCCGACGCGGGTTGCTTTGCCATTGCTGTCCAGAAGCGCCAGATTGCTAAGGTCAATCGGCATCGCCTGGGGGACGCGGCCACCCTGGTTGTTCTGGCTTTGACGTGTGTGGCGAATGGCGATGTTCACGCCTTCCACGATGGCCTTACCCTTGGACGGCATCACGGACGAAATTTCGCCCTCTTTGCCTTTGTCCTTACCGGTAAGAACGACGACCTTGTCGCCTTTTTTAAGTTTCGCAGCCATCAGAGCACCTCCGGAGCAAGCGAGATGATCTTCATGAAGTTCTTTGCGCGAAGCTCGCGAACAACTGGGCCAAAGATACGTGTACCGATCGGCTCGTTGTTGTTGTTGAGGATGACAGCAGCGTTGCGATCAAAACGGATCGCTGTGCCGTCATCGCGGCGAACTTCCTTGGCTGTGCGAACGACGACGGCCTTACGGACGTCACCCTTCTTTACGCGGCCGCGCGGAATTGCCTCTTTGACGGAGACGACAATGATGTCGCCAACGCTGGCATATTTCCGTTTCGAGCCGCCGAGGACCTTGATGCACTGAACCCGGCGCGCGCCAGAGTTGTCAGCAACATCCAGATTGGTCTGCATCTGGATCATATGGTTTCTCCCGACCTTTGGGATCTCTTCCCAGGGTTTCGATCAAGCTGAAAGGTATCGCCTATTCGGCAATAACCTCCCAACGTTTCGTCTTCGACTTTGGGGGGCATTCCTGAATGCGGACCTGATCCCCAACGTTGAAAGCGTTCTTTTCGTCGTGAGCCCGATATTTCTTGGACTTACGAACGGTCTTGTGCAGCAGCGGGTGCTTGAAACGACGTTCAACCGAAACTGTTACGGTTTGTTCGTTCTGGTTCGACGTGACGACGCCTGTAAGGATACGTTTTGGCATCGTCTTACGCCTCCGCTGCTTTTTGGTTCAGAATAGTCATCACACGGGCGACGTCACGTTTGACGGTGCGCATGCGAGCGGTGTTTTCCAGTTGCCCTGTCGCCTGCTGGAAACGCAGGTTGAAGGCCTCTTTCTTGAGGCTTGCCAGCGTATCTTTCAGCTGGTCAGGCGTCTTGTCTCTCAGTTCCTGAGCGTTCATGGCTCGTCTGTCCTTTCAACATCACCGGAGAGCCCCTTTGCGCATAGGCGCGGGTCACCCTGATTCCGGTGGAGTAGGTGAATGAAGGGGTCGTTTATGGCGATTGCCGGTATAAAGCAACCCCCGTTGACGCCGGGGGGTGATTTTGGTGTTAGCGGGCCGGATTTTCAGGTCGTTTCCCGCTAAAGTGCCCGTGGCTGGCCCTGTAATGCCGCGCTACAATGGGTGACCTGCCCCCCGAGGCTCCCTCATTCATAGCGAGAGTTTGCGGGTTTGTGCACTTGCCCCCAACCTTGGACCATCTGGGTCTAGATATTTCCGGCTTTCGTCAGATTGGTGGGCTGGTATCACCG